>JAESFZ010000030.1_pt1 | contig 636357 bp, 642 predicted proteins | sample 9269561 | NCBI WGS metagenome assembly JAESFZ01 (sample SAMN14515552, study PRJNA621657) | algae metagenome | isolation source: Tildeniella nuda ZEHNDER 1965/U140 and co-occurring heterotrophs from wet... | place: Switzerland: Stansstaad, Zurih | collected 1965-01-01 | reverse complement strand
GCCGCCTCGCGTCTCCCGCCCGACTCTGCTTAGCTTCGCCTGATGGCCCCCGTCCGCTCCGACCGGCTGGAAGACGCCCTTCACCGCATCTTCGAGGGCGGCAAGAACACGCGCGCCAGCTGGTTCGCCCTGACCGGCGGCGAGAGCCTGTTCCTCGAGGGCGATACGGCCGACACCCTCTACCTGCTCCGCTCCGGCCGCCTCGGCGTCTTCCGGCGGGATCCGGCCGAAGACCGGCCGCCCCAGTTCGTCGGCGTCATCCGCCCCGGCGAGCCGGCCGGCGAGATGGCCATGCTGGCGGGCACGGTCCACACCGCCGACGTCGTCGCCCTGCGCGATTCCGAGGTCCTGGCCCTGCCCCGCGACGCCTTCTTCGAGGCCGCCCGCACCGAGCCCGACCTGATGGTCGAACTGTCCCGCCTGATGATCCAGCGCGCCCGCGACCGACGCTCCGGCGGCGGCGAGCCCAGCGTCTTCGGCTTCGTCTCGGCCCGCCCCCGCCCGATCCGCGCCTTCGTCGAGCGCATCGCCGCCGCCATCGAGGCCGACGGCTTCAGCTGCCAGGTCATCGACCAGTCGGCCCTGTCCTCGGCCAGCGAATGGTTCAGCCGGGTCGAGGACGCCCACGACTACGTCCTCTATGTCGCCGAGATGGACGAGCCCGCCTGGGCCGCCCTGTGCGCGCGCCAGGTCGACCGCGTCTTCGTCGTCGGGGCCGGGCTGATGGCCCCGCCCAACCGGCCCCTGCCCCACGCCGGCGTGCTCGACGCCCAGCGCCGCACCGACCTGATCCTGTTGCGCGACCCCCGCATGGCCAATCCCGCCAACACCAACGTCTGGATCGACGCCGTCAGCCCCGGCCGCTGGTTCCAGGCCGTCGAGGGCGACCAGGCCGACGCCGAACGCATCGGCCGGGTCGTGACCGGCTCGGCGGTGGGCGTGGTCATGTCCGGCGGCGGCGCCCGGGCCTATTCCCACATCGGCGCGCTCAAGGCCCTGCGCGAGGCGGGCGTTCCGATCGACTTCGTCGGCGGCGCCTCCATGGGGGCGGTGATCGCCGCCGGCCCGGCCCTGAACTGGTCGCAGGAAGAGCTCGAGGCCCGCATCCGCAAGGCCTTCGTGCAGAGCGACCCGCTGTCCGACATCACCTTCCCGATGCTGGCCATGACCCGCGCGCACAAGGTCGACCGCCTGCTGTGCGAGGCCTATGGCGACATCGACCTGGCCGACCTGCACCGCCCCTTCTTCGCGGCCTCCACCAACCTGACCACCGGCAAGCTCGAGGTCCACCGCCGCGGCCTGATGCGCCGGGCCCTGCGCGCCTCCATCGCCATCCCCGGCATCCTGCCGCCGGTGGTCATGAACGGCCAGGTGCTGGTCGACGGCGCCGTGCTGAAGAACCTCCCGGCCGAGGTCATGCGCCAGATGAACTCCGGCCCGGTGATCGGCGTCGACATGTCCGAGACCCGCGGCGTCGACGCCGCCATGATCGAGCACCCGCCGTCGATCTGGCGGCTGATCGCCACCGGGGCGTGGCGGCGGGGTCCGCCGATCGTCTCGATCCTGATGCGCTCGGCCACCCTGACCACCGACGCCGATCTGGAAAGCTCACGGGCCGCCACCGACCTGCTGATCCAGCCCACGCCGGACGGCCTCGACATCCGCGACTGGAAGGGTTTCGAAGCGGGGGTCGACGCCGGCTACAGCGCGACCTGCAAGGCCCTGGCGGGGCTCGACCGGCCCGTCGCCCACCTGCGCCGCCGTGTCCCCCTCAGCGCCTGCGAGCCACCAGAAACAGACGCGGAAACGGCATCAGCGTCACCCCGTCCGGCCGCCGGGGAAAAGCCGCGGAAAGCCGGCCGCCGAGCGCGTCGAGATACGCCCGCCGCATGACCTCGTCGGCGAGGGCGGCCAGGTAGGGCCGCAGCGCCGTCCCCTTCATCCACTCCAGCACCGCGTCGGGGCCGCTCAGGGCCTGCAGATAGGTCGTCGACCAGACGTCCACGGCGTCGCAGCGTTCGGCCAGCACCGAATAATAGGCTTCCGGCGCCAGCAGCGGCGCCACCGTCCCGACCCCGGCCAGGGCCGCGGCCCACGGCCCGTCGGCGGCGACCTCGCGCATCAGCCTGTGGTGGCGGGTCTCATGGGCCATCGGCATCTGCACGGCGATGACGCCGCCGGGCGTCAGGGCGGCGGTCAGCCGGTCCAGCAGCGCCGCGTGATCCGGCAGCCAGTGCAGCGAGGCGTTGGCGAGTATCAGATCGGCCGGCCGCTCCGGGGCCCAGTCCGCGATGTCCCCGAGCCGCCAGTCGATATCCCCGGCCCGCGCTTTCGCCTGCTCCAGCATGGCCGGGCTGGAATCCAGCCCGTGCACGCGCGCGCCGGGCCACCGGCGCTTCATCCAGGCCGCGTGCTGGCCGGCGCCGCACCCCAGGTCCCAGACCTCGGCGGGGGCCAGGTCGTCGGGCAGGCGCGCCAGCAGGTCGTGGGCGGCGCGGTCGCGCTGGCCTTCGAAGCGGCTGTACTGAAGGGGGTCCCAGGCCGGCGGCGTGTCGGTCATGCCGTGACGCGTTCCAGATCGGGGAGGATGGTACCGCCTCTCAGGCTTGAACTGAGGACCTCCGGTTCCACAAACCGGCGCTCTAACCAACTGAGCTAAGGCGGCGCGCTGTCGCGAGCGGCGTGTCTAGCGGGGTCCGGTTCCGTGATCAAGACAGGTTCGAGGGTCCAGGGTCCAGGGGCTGGATTTTAGGAAGGGCCAGTTGCTTCGTTGAGGCCAAAACCTCACCTCGGCCCCTGGCCCCTGGCCCCTGTCCCTTGGCCCCAGAACCCTCAGGCCCAGCCCTGCGCCGCGATATACTGCTCCAGCGCCGCGATCCGGCTGGCGTCGGACGGGTGGGTCGAGGCGAACTCGGGCGTCGAGCCCTGACGCTGCCCGGCCATGATCCGCCAAAGGGCGACAGCCTCGGACGGGCGGTAGCCGGCGCGCTGCAGATAGTCGACGCCCAGGCGGTCGGCCTCCAGCTCGTGATTGCGCGAGAACGGCAGCAGCACGCCCAGCTGGGCCCCGAGGCCGCCGATCGCTCCGGCCGCCTGGGCGTAGTCGCCCGCCGCGCTCTGGACCCCGCTCAGCACCACGCTGGTCGCGGCGGTGGTCGAATAGCGCTCGGCGGCGTGGCGGGCGACCACGTGGCCGACCTCGTGGCCCAGCACGGCGGCCAGCTGGTCGTCGTTGCGGACAAGATTCAGCAGGCCGGTGGTGACGCCGATCTTGCCGGAGGGCAGGACGAAGGCGTTCGGGCTCTGGCTGACGAAGACGGCGTAGTCCCAGCTGCGGTCTGTCAGGCCGGCCGCCTCGACGATCCGGCCCCCGACGCGGCGGACGCGGGCGTTGGCGGCGGCGTCGCTGGAAGTCTGCTGGGTCCGCAGCGCCTGGGCCCAGGCCGCATCCGACTGCTGCGTCAGGGCGGCGTCGTCGACGATCAGGAACTGGTTGCGGCCGAGGGTCTCGTTATAGGCGCAGGCGGCCAGCGAGGCGGCCGCGGCCGCGGCCAGGGCGACGGTGAAGGGGCGGGTCAGGCGACGGGTCATGGGCAGTCTCCATATTCGGCTTCGCCGCACAACGCCTGAACCGGCGTCGCGCTCCCCGCAAACGAAAACGCCCCGGCCGCTGGGGCCGGGGCGTTCGTCGTCTGGTGGGTCCGTCGGCTAGTCGGCCAGGCGGAACCGGATCGTGAAGCGGGCGCGGCCGCCTTCGGCGACCCCGTCGACCGTCCGGGGCGAGAAACGCGCCCGGGACATCGACCGCAGGGCGGCCTGGCCGAACCCGGCGCCGGAGGGATCCTCCGACACGATCGAGCAGTTGGTCGCCGATCCGTTGGCCGCGACGTTGCAGACCAGCTGCACCGTACCGGCCTCGATGCCGCGGGAGGCGGCCCGGTCCGGGAACTCAGGCGCGGGCTGGCGTTGCCAGGTCACGTTGCTGATTTCCGGCGGACGCGGCGGGGGCGGCGGCAGCGGGATCGTCACCGGGCCATCGATGCGGCCAGGCGGGATCGTCGAGGCGATCCGGTCTTCCTTCGGCGTCGGCGGCACCGGAAGCGGCGGCACCGGGATGTTCACCGGAAGAGGAGCCGGGACGCGCACCTGCAGCTTCGGCGGCGGCGCCGTTTCGGGCGGCGGCGGCGGGGGCGGCGGGGGCGGCGGCGGCGGCGGGATCGGTTCGATCAGTTCGACGTCGACGGAGTCGTCCGAGTAGTTCACCTCGCGCAGCTTGAACTGGGCGTTGATGAAGTAGAACGCCAGCAGGGCGAATAGCAGGAACACCACCACGACGCTGGCGATGAACACATGCGGGGGGACCCCGAAAATGCCCTTCGCCTTCGGCGGGTCGTATAGACTGCGATGATATTCGACTTCGGTCATATTCTCATCGCTCCTACTAACTCGACTGGTCTTCGCCGACCAGGGCGACGCTGTAGAAACCACTGTCCTGGAGCGAATTCATGACCTGCATGAAATCGCCGTACCGGGTCGTCTGGTCCGCGCGGATGAAGATCCGCTCGTCCGACGGCGTCTTGTTGCCGATCATGCTGAGCAGCTCAGATCCGACAGAGTCGATGTCGACCTCGTCGTCGCCGATATAGACCCGGGAATTGGCCTGGATCGAGACGTAGAACGGCTTCGGCGGATTGGCTTGCATCGGCGCCACCGCGACCGGCAGTTTCACCTCCACCGACACGGTGGCGAGCGGAGCCGCCACCATGAAGATGATGAGCAGGACGAGCATGATGTCCACGAACGGCGTGACGTTGATCTCGCTGTTCTGCTCGATGGCGTACCTGCCGCCGCCGCCACCGGAGAGTTTGGCGGCCATCCGACTTACGCCCCCTTGTCGAGGTTACGCGACACGGCGTTCATCAGCTCGGCGTTGAAGCCGTCCGAACGGGTGCCATAGGCCGCGATGCGGGTGTTGAAGTAGTTGTAGAAGATAACCGCCGGGATGGCCGCGAACAGACCGATGCCGGTGGCCAGCAGCGCCTCGGCGATACCGGGGGCGACGACGGCCAGGTTGGTCGTGTTGGTGTTCGCGATGCCGATGAACGAGTTCATGATCCCGTAGACGGTGCCGAACAGACCGATGAACGGCGCGGTCGAACCGGTCGAGGCGAGGAACTGCTGTCCGCCCGACAGGCGCTTGGCCAGTCCGGCCTGAACGGCGTTGACGGCGGCCTGGGCGCGGCCCAGAGCGCTATCGCGGTGATCGCCGGTGACCGAGAGGCCGGCCTGACGCGACAGTTCGACTTCGTCGGTGGCCGCGGCGGCCATGTCGGCCAGCGGGTTGCCTTCGAACTCGTCCGAGGTCGCCACGCGACGCATGTCGGCGATCGTGCGGGTCTGACGGAAGGACTCGAGGAACTGGTCGGTCTTGCGGTTCAGGGCGCCGAACTCGAACAGTTTGATCAGCAGGATCACCCAGGAGAAGACCGAGGAGAGCAGCAGGCCGATCATGACCACCTGAACGACGATGTCCGCTTCCATGAACATCTTGGCGGGGGTCAGCTTGCCGTGGCTTTCGGCGGCCGGTTCTTCAGTCGCGGCCGGAGCGGCCTCGGTGGCGGCCGGAGCCGTTTCGGCGGTCGCGGCGGCGGGGGCCGTGGCCTCCGCGGCCGGCGCCGGGGTGGTGGCATCCTGCGCGAGGACCGGCGTACCGGCCATCAGCACGGCGGCGCCGGCCATGGCCAGGAGGATGTTGGTCTTCTTGATATCGAGCATAGTTCGCCAGTTCCTGCTTTTTTGGTCTGACTCGTGGAACCCTGAGAAACGGCCGCAGACGACGACCGCTCCTCCATGAAAATCTCGTCTGCAGCGCGAAGCCCTGTGGACCCCGGACTGCGGAACGCCTCCTGACGCTTCCGGTTGCCTGTCGGCGCCCGGGGCGGTGTCGACGACGTCGGGATATGGATAATCCCGTCTCCGCCGACCGCTTGCCTAGGAAAGCGGTCAAGCTCCTTTGGCGAACCGTTACCAGAGCGTCAAGTGCGCAACGGCGCTTTTCCCCTCGTGGGAGAGCAAGCGTGTTCAAACCCGAGGATTCAGGGCGAAAGCGACAATTTCATGATCGTTGGACGCCGATTTTCGGCGGGGCCGTGCACGATGGTGCCTGGGGGCGGATTCGAACCACCGACACGCGGATTTTCAATCCGCTGCTCTACCAACTGAGCTACCCAGGCGAGGCGTCCATTCGCGAGAGCGGCGTCTATAGGCGAGCCGTTTTCTGGTGTCCAGCGGTCTTGTCAGCCTTCCTCGTCGTCCTGCGACGGCAGGTCGTCGACCGGGCCGGGAACGGCGTAGGAGCCTGTGAACCAGCGCTGCAGATCCACGTCGGCGCAGCGTTTGGAGCAGAACGGCTTGTATTTCGGGTCCGCCGGCGCGCGCCGGCAGATGGGACAGGTCGCCATCGCTTCAGCCTTCCTCGATTTCCACGCCGGCCGAAAGGGCCGGGTCGGCCTTGACCCGCGCCCGCGGGCCCAGCCGCGCCGCCAGGGTTTCGGCCATCGCGGCGACCGCCGGCGGGCAGCGCAGGGTCATCCACGGCGCCGCCGTATCGTCCGCCAGCGCCAGGGCCAGCCGCCGCACCGCCTCTATCGCCCGCGTCTCCAGCGTCGGCCGGCCGTCGGGCCCCAGCAGCCGTTCCTCCAGCGGCGTCGTCCGCCACGGCAGCGACAGCATCAGCACGCCGAAGCGGTTGACCGGTCCGAAGGCCGCGTCCGGATCGTCGCCGAACGCCGCCCGGGCCGCCGCCAGCATCGCCGCCCCGTCATGCCCTGTCCCCACCAGATCGACCGCGACCAGCCCGCCCCAGCCTTTCAGCCGGATCAGCCGCGCCGCCTGAATCAATCCGTCCCGATTGGCCCGGCCCTTGTCGCGTCGTCCGTCGCGTCCGGGCGCGGCGGCGTGGTCGATATCGACCGCGACCAGGGCCCGCGTCCGCTCCACCCACACCCGCACGCCCAGGTGGGCGAACAGCGCCCCGGGGGCCAGGGCCTCATCCTCGGCCTCCAGGCTGGCCCGCATCGCCGCCGCTCCGGTGCGGGGCTCGACGCCCGGCGCCAGCCGCGCCAGCGTTTCCGCCACCTTCGGCCCGGCCTTCAGCAGACGCGGCTCGCCCTCCCCGGCCCCGATCAGCCGCAGGGCCGGTCCCTTGTGATCGCGCGGTTCGGCCGAGACCTCGACCTCGACCTTCTCTCCGACCGCCGCCCGGTCGCTCTTGCGCAGCGGCAGGAAGCCGAACGGCTCCCCGCCCCCCAGGTCGACGAAGGCCCCCTTCAGCCCGGCGTCGACCGCGGCCACGCGCCCGATCGACCGCGCCCCGAGACGCCGCCGCGGGTCGTCGCTCTCTCTCTGTACAACAAGGCGTTCGAACCGGCCGCCCCGAACGACCATGCCCCGGACCTCTCCGGGCGTATCGTCCAGGAAGGTCTCGAGCTCGCTCACTCCGCCCGCCAGCCGGCCCCGGCCAGCAGATTGACGGTCTCGAACAGCGGCAGGCCGACGATGGCGGGATAGCTGCCGACGATTCGGGTCACGAAGGCCCCGGCCCGGCCCTGGATGCCATAGCCGCCGGCCTTGCCCCGCCATTCGCCCGAGCGAACATAGGCGGCGATCTCGGCGTCCGACAGCGCCTTGACGCTGACCCGGGCCTCGACCACCCGATGCCGGACGACGCCGCCGGCCGCCACGGCCACCCCGGTGAAGACGCGGTGATTGCGCCCCGACAGAAGTTTCAGGAACCGGATCGCCTCGGCCTCGTCGGCGGCCTTCTCCAGCAGCCGCCGGCCCACCGCCACCACCGTATCGGCGGCCAGCACCACGGCGTCGGGCGCGCGCTCGGCCACGACCCCGGCCTTGCTCCGGGCCAGACGGGCGGCGAGGCGCGGTGGCGTCTCGTCCTTCAGCGGCGATTCGTCGATGTCGGCGGGTTCGATGCGGTCGGGGACGATCCCGACCAGCGCCAGCAATTCCACGCGGCGCGGGCTGGACGACGCCAGCACGAGGTCAGGGCGAGTCACGCCCCGCCCTTACTTGAAGCGGTAGGTGATGCGGCCCTTGGTCAGGTCGTAGGGCGTCATCTCGACCAGGACCTTGTCGCCGGCCAGCACGCGAATGCGGTTCTTGCGCATCTTGCCGGCGGTGTGGGCGATGATCTCGTGGTCGTTCTCGAGCGTCACGCGGAACGTGGCGTTCGGCAGCAGTTCGCTGACGACGCCGGGAAACTCGAGCAGTTCTTCCTTAGCCATGCGGCCTCTCGCGCCCTGTGAATACGAGTCTGGACGCGCGCCGGGCGAAAGCGCGCGTCTTTAAGGAGCGGGCGTATGCCTGAGATCGTGCCGAAAGTCGAGCAGGCGGAAGAGTGGCTAGTGGCTAGTGGCTAGTGGCTAGTGATTAGTGATCGCCGCTTCCCTATCGGCGGAAGGGCGACGCGGGCGGCCCGGCTCCGCAGGCGTTGGCCAGCCACTAGCCACTAGCCACTAGCCACTAGCCACTAGCCACCAGCCACTTCCCTCAGCCCCGCCGGTACAGCGCCGTCACCAGGGTGAACAGCCGCCGGGCCGTCTCATGATCGACGGCGATCTTGCCCTCCAGCCGCGCCTTCAGCAGCTCGGCGCCCTCGTTGTGCAGGCCGCGCCGGCCCATGTCGACGGCCTCGATCTGACCCGGCGAGGTGCCGCGCAGCGCTTCGTAATAGCTGTCGCAGATGGCGATATAGTCCTTCACCACCTTGTTCAGAGGGTTCAGCGACAGGCCGTGGGCCCGCGCGAACTCGGGGCCGGCGATGTCGAACACCAGACGTCCGTCCAACAGCGACAGCTTCAGCCTGTAAGGTCCCCCGCTCGCCCCCGCCGGCTCGAAGCTGTTCTTCTCGACCAGGTCGAAGATCGCCACCCGGCGCTCGTGCTCGATCTCGGCCGTGGCCGCCGGCAGGGTGGCCGCGTCCAGTTCGACCGAGGACAGGCGGTGCTCGCTCACGCCGGCTCCGGTTCGTCGCCATTGTGGGTCGGCGCCACCCGGGCGGGCCAGCGCTCCGACAGATCGGTCAGCACCGCGTCCAGGCATTCGACGTCGATGCGCAAATCCCCGCCGCCTGCGAACATCAACGTCACCCGGCCGCCCGGCGCCTCGCCCGGCTCGAAATCCATGGCCAGCAGCTCCAGCGCGTGCTCCGGCCCGCGCGGCAGGCGGCGGCTCTTGACCGCGATCACGTCGCCGAACTGCATCGCCGCCATCACCCGCGTGCCGCCGCATTCCCAGCAGAAGCGGCTGAGCTGCAGCGTCACCCGCCGCCACGACGGCTCCCAGACGATATCGACCGGCCGCATGATGGCGTCCTGCAGGGCCGCCGAAATGATGTGCAGGTCGTCGGCGTCCTCGGCCAGCAGGCGCAGCGGCTCCACGGACGGGCCGCCCGGGGCGGCGCCCGCGTCGGTCCCGGTCTCGGCGGAGGTCGCCTCAGTGCTCATGGTCGTCGCCCTTGATCCGGCGGATTTGCGCGCCGCAGGCTCCGAGCTTCTCTTCCAGCCGCTCGAACCCGCGATCCAGATGATACACGCGTCCGACCGTGGTTTCGCCCTCGGCGGCGAGGCCGGCGATCACCAGGCTGACCGAGGCCCTCAGATCGGTCGCCATGACCTGGGCGCCGTGCAGGACCTCGACGCCCCGGACCACCGCCTCGCCGGCGTGGACATGGATGTCGGCCCCCAGCCGCATCAGCTCCGGCGCGTGCATGAAGCGGTTCTCGAAGATGTTCTCGTGGATGACGCTGTCGCCCTCGGCCAGGGTCATCAGCGCCATGAACTGCGCCTGCAGGTCGGTGGCGAAGCCGGGATAGACCTCGGTGGCGATATTGACGGCCTTCAGCCGCCGGGCCGGGTCCCGCTTGACGATCACCCCGTCCGCCGTCGGCGTCACCTCGACCCCGGCCTCGATCAACTTCTCGCTGAGCGCGGTCATCAGCTCGGGCCGCGCCTTCGTCAGCCGCACCTCGCCCCCGGCCATGGCCGCGGCCACCGCATAGGAGCCCATCTCGATCCGGTCGGGAATCACCGACCAGGTCGCGCCGCCCAGCGAACTCACCCCGGTGATGACCAGTTCGTCGGTGTCGATCCCCTCGACCTTCGCCCCCATGGCGACGAGGCAGCGGGCCAGGTCGCCGATCTCCGGCTCCCGCGCGGCCTTCTTCAGCACGGTGACCCCGTCGGCCAGCACCGCCGCCAGCAGGGCGTGCTCGGTCGCCCCGACCGAGACGAACGGAAATTCGACCTCGGCCCCCTTCAGGCCGTGCGGCGCGCGGGCGATGACATAGCCCTCGTCCAGTTCGATCTCGACGCCCATGGCGGTCAGGGCCTGCAGGTGCAGGTCGACCGGCCTCGCCCCGATGGTGCAGCCGCCGGGCAGCGACACCTTGGCCTCGCCGGTGCGGGCCAGCAGCGGCCCCAGCACGTTGAACGAGGCCCGCATCTGCCGGACCAGGTCATAGGGGGCGAAGGTCGAGTCGATCCGCGCGGCGTGGAACAGCGTCTCCTGCTCTCCCCCGTGCCCGTTCTCGGTCACCTCGACGCCGAGCTCGCGCAGCAGCCGTCCGAGAAATTTCGTATCCGCCAGTCGCGGCATATTGGTCAGGCGCAGCGGCTGATCGGTCAGGATCGAGGCGGCCATCAGCTTGAGGGCGGAGTTCTTGGCGCCGCTGACCGGAATCGTTCCGTTCAGCCGGGCGCCGCCTTGGATGGCGATGCTGTCCATGTCGTCTCACAGGCCGGCCCCGGGACGATCTGTCCGGAGCGACGGGGTCGGCTATCTAGCCCGGACCGCCGGGCTTGCGAAAGCCTGTCCTGTCCGTCCGGCCGATGACTTTCAGTTGCTCGGCTTTTCGACCCGGGCGGACCGGGCCGCCGCCTTGCGCCGCTTCAGATTGTCCCTGAGCGCCGTGGCCAGCCGCTGCGCCCGCGCCGTCGCCGGCGTCTTGGGGGGCGCCAGCGGATCCGGCAGGCTGGGCGGCAGGTCCGGAAGGGGGGCCGGGATTTTCGACTCATCCATGCCCCGATGAGACCCGCGGACGAAGTTTTCCGCAAGCAGGACAAATCGGGGCTTCCCCCGTTGTCCCCCGTTGGCTATAGGGCCGCTTCCTCGCGAGCGAAATCGGTTGAGCCGCCCCTCGGCGGCGAGGCTCAGATTTCGCTCCACTAAGAATTGACCAATCCTTGGATTCGGATCGCTCGCGATCCGAAACAGGATTGGTCGCCGCCGCCGTAGCTCAGTGGTAGAGCGCATCCTTGGTAAGGCTGAGGTCGTGGGTTCGATTCCCCCCGGCGGCACCACTTAAAAGAAAAAGGCCCGATCCGGCGGATCGGGCCTTTTTCTATTCCTCCGAGGCCTGCTGCGGCCGCATCCCGGGCCGGGCCCAGGGCGGGCCGTCGGGGCGGGACAGGTGGCGCTCGTAGTCGATGGCCGCGCCGGGCGTGGCGTGACCCGGGAAGACGTAGCCGCTGTCGGCGAAATAGGGATCGTAGCCCGCGCCATAGCCGTACCGGTATGGATCGTTCTTCGACTGGCTGAAACTGATGTCCAGCCGGCCGCTCTCGCCGATCGGCAGGGAGACCGCCCCCGCATAGTTGCGATAGCCCCCGGTGCCGACGCCGACGCTGACCTCGCCGTGCGGCTGGCGGTCGTCGCGCCAGACGGGCGATTCGTCGTGGAGGGCCGGGTCGGAGGCGGAACGGGCCGCCAGCCACTGCGCGATCTGCTGGTCGGTGGTCAGGCCGTGCGGCGCCGTCTCCTGCGCGCCGCTGACCGGCGGCGCGACCGGGGCCGCGGCTCCGTCGAGGATGACGCCCGTGGCCGGGGCCGTGGCCACCACGCCGTCCTGGTCGGCTCCGTCAGGCGACGGCGCCGAAGCGGCGGCGAGGGCCGTCAGCAGCACGGGGATCAGCATGGCGTCGTCTCCTGCGAGGACTCCACCCTAGCCTCAAATGCGGCCAAGGTCAGGCGTCGCCGTCGCCGCGCCCCAGCGGATCGGGCAGGGCCTCGCCCTCCGGGACGAAGGAGAGGGCCACCGAGTTGATGCAGTAGCGCAGTCCGGTCGGCGGCGGCCCATCGGGAAACACATGGCCCTGATGGCTGCCGCAGCGCGCGCAACGGGTCTCGGTCCGGGTCATGCCGTACGACCGATCGGTGATGGCCGTCACATGGGTCGGATCGACCGGCTCGGTGAAGCTGGGCCAGCCGGTGCCGCTCTCGAACTTGGTCCCGGCGCGGAACAGCGGCAGGCCGCATTCGCGGCAGCAGAACACCCCGGCCCGCTTCTCGCCCAGCAGCGTCCCGCAGAACGGCGCCTCGGTGCCGTGGGCCAGCAGGACCCGCTTCTCCTCCGGCGACAGATCGGCCTCCAGCCGCGCCCGCTCGTCGTCGTCGGGCGGCGTCAGGTCGAAACCGGAGGGCGAGCGGAGGGTCGGGGCGATGTCGGTCATGGCCCCGAAATAGGAAGGGCCGGCCGGAGCTTCCACCCCGGCCGGCCCTGAAGTCTGCGCAATCCGCGGGGCCCTAGCCCCCGAACAGCGTCCCCACCCAGGCGCGGACGGCGTTCTCGTCGACCGGATCGCCGGTGTAGGTCAGGCCCTGCGCCGGGATGAACGGCTGGTTGTTGCCGCGCTGGCGCGAGGTCCAGGCCTTGTGGCCGTAGCTGAGGTCGGCATAGGACGACGGCAGGCGCTGGACGGTCTGTTCGATGAAGATCGAGTCCGCCGCCGTGGTCGAGCCGGCGATGCGCACGTTGGGCAGGCGGCTGACCAGGTCGAGGGTGTCGAGGCAGCCGCCCGAGCAGCCGGCGTCGACCAGAACGATCACCGGACCCTGCACCGGATTGGCGGCGTTGGGATCGGCGGCCGTGGCGGGCTGGGGCTGGGTGAAGCTGGGCTGGCCGGCGGCGATGGCTTCGTCGAAGGCGGCCAGCACGGCCTCGGTCTGGGCGATCACCTCCGGGGCTTCATAGACGAAGCGGGCGTCCTGCTTCATCCGCCCGATCACGTCGGCGTACCACTGACGGTTTCCCGGGGTGGCGCGATAGGTGAAGTCGCCGCCGGTCGGCTGGCGGCTCTGGGTGAATTCCGAGGTCCAGATGCGGTTCAGCACGCCATAGCCGCGCGCGGTCGACCCGAGGTTCGACGAGCCGCTGCCCCCGCGCAGGTCCAGAACGAAGCCCTGCGGCCCCTGGATGGCGGCCAGCTGGCCCTGCAGCTGGGTGTTGAACGCGTCCCAGCCGGCGTCGTCCGCGAACGAATGCACGTGAATCCACGGACGGCCGTTGACGGTCTCGAGCGCCAGCGGGACCGAACCCGGGGTGTACAGGGTGGCGCGGTAGGCCGCCTCGAGGTTGGCCGGGACCACCGGCACTGGCCGCAGGTCATAGTCGCGCTCGCGGCGGTTGCCGACCTTGAACTTGCAGGTCGACGGCGTGCCGCCCGCGTAGGGATTGTTGCGGTTCCACAGCAGATAGGGGGCCGAGGTGATCCGCCCCGCCTCGGTGTTCAGATCGCCTTCCCACAGGTCCAGCTTGGTTCGCGAATATTCCTCGATCGGCACCAGATTGCATTCGGTCACCACCGCCCCGACCGGCGGCAGGCCGCGCACGCCCTCCTGGACATAGGTCACGACGTAGCGGCCGTTGCGCCAGCCGGTCGCCAGGCCGGGCCAGCTGGTCGCCGTGAAACGGTCGGCCGAAGTCTCGTAGCTGGGGCGGATGACGATGTTCGAATCGCGGAAGCCGGCGGCGTAGTAGCGCAGCAGATAGGCGTGGCTGGAGCCGCTGTTGGACTGGCCCACCTTGGACAGGGCGTCCCGCAACCCGGCGTCCAGCCATGCGCGGAAGGTGTCGCTGGCCTGACCCGGCACGACCGGGGCCGGGTGGTTGGCGGCCAGTTCGTCGTGGGCGGCCTGCAGGTCCTGACGCGCCAGCGTCTGGAAATCCTGCGCGGCAGCGGAGCCGACGCCCAACGCCAGGGTCAGGGCCGCGGTCGCGGCGACGGGGAGAATACGGGACATCAAGTCTGGCTCCGGGCCGTGGGAACAGGGAACGGGCAGCGTTAAAGCCCATCGGAGCGGACCTTGCCAAGCCCGTACCCCGTTCGGATGAACGCCCCCGTCGGTTTACTCACGCGGGATCGCGGCCTAATCGGGGCGCTTCCCTCACGCCGCGATCACGTTCGCTTCAGATTCAAAGACGCATGTTCTCCAAAATCCTGATCGCCAACCGCGGCGAGATCGCCGTCCGCATCATCAAGACCTGCCGCCGCATGGGCATCAAAACCGTGCAGGTCTATTCCGAAGCCGACGCCGGCTCGCTCGCCGTGGAGATGGCCGACGAGGCCGTGCTGATCGGCCCCGCCCCGGCGGCCCAGTCCTATCTGCTGGCCGACAGGATCGTCGAAGCAGTGCGTCAAACGGGCGCGGAGGCGGTCCACCCCGGCTTCGGCTTCCTCAGCGAGAACGCCGGCTTCGCCCGCCGGCTGCGCGACGAGGGCATCGCCTTCATCGGCCCCAACCCCGAGGCCATCGAGGCCATGGGCGACAAGATCAGCTCCAAGAAGCTCGCCGCCGAGGCCGGCGTCTCCACCGTCCCGGGCCACATGGGCCTGATCGAGACGACGGAAGAGGCGGTGAAGATCGCCAACGAGATCGGCTATCCGATCATGATCAAGGCCTCGGCCGGCGGCGGCGGCAAGGGCATCCGCGTCGCCCACTCCGACGCCGACATGGCCGAGGGATTCGCCGCCGTTAAGGCCGAGGCCCTGAACGCCTTCGGCGACGACCGCGTCTTCCTCGAGAAATTCATCATCGACCCCCGCCACCTCGAGATCCAGGTGCTCGGCGACAAGCACGGCAACGTGGTGCACCTCTTCGAAAGGGAGTGCTCGATTCAGCGGCGGAATCAGAAGGTGATCGAGGAGGCGCCGTCGCCGCTGCTGGACCCGGAGACGCGGGCGGCGATGGGGGCGCAGGCGGTGGCGCTGGCGAAGGCGGTCAACTACGACAGCGCCGGCACGGTGGAGTTCGTGGCGGGGCAGGACAAATCGTTCTTCTTCCTGGAGATGAACACCCGGCTGCAGGTCGAGCATCCGGTGACGGAGCTGATCACCGGGGTCGATCTGGTCGAGCAGATGATCCGGTCGGCGTGGGGCGAACGCCTCGCCTTCGAACAGAAGGACCTGGCCATCAACGGCTGGGCGATCGAATCCCGCGTCTACGCCGAGGACCCGTACCGGGGCTTCCTGCCCTCGATCGGCCGGCTGGTCCGCTACGACACGGCCGAGGAAGGCGACCAGGGCGACTACACCGTGCGCAACGACTCCGGCGTCCGCGAGGGCGACGAGATCTCGATGTTCTACGACCCGATGATCGCCAAGCTGTGCGCCTGGGGCCCGACGCGCGACGCCGCCATCGACGGCATGGCCCGGGCGCTGGAGGACACCCACCTGCAGGGCGTCGGCCACAACGTCCCCTTCCTCGCCGCCGTCATGGACCAGCCGCGCTTCCGCAGCGGCCACATCTCGACCAGCTACATCAAGGACGAATTCCCCGACGGCTTCCACGGCCTCGCCCCCGACCGGCGCCAGACCGACATCCTGATCGCCTGCGCCGCGGCCATGAACGAGATCCTGACCGAACTGTCCGGCGACCCCTCGGCCCGCACCGACTGGATCGTCCTGATCGGCCCGGAGGCCCACGGCGTCTCCCTCAGCTACGACGACGACGAGGCCCTGACCCTCGACCTCGCCGGCGAGGACCGCGCCCTGCGCCTCAGCGACATCGACTGGCGCCCCGGCCTGGCCCAGTTCCGCGCCGAGCTGGACGGCCGGCCCTTCACCGCCGAGGTCGCCCGCGTCGCCGACGGCTTCGTCATCCGCCACCGCGCCGCCAAAGCCCGCGTCCGCGTCCTGACCCCCGCCATCGCCGCCCTCTACGCCCGCCTGCCCGAGAAACAGGCCGCCGACACCTCGAAGCTGGTCCAGTCCCCCATGCCCGGCCTCGTCGTCGCCATCCCGGTCGCGGTCGGCCAGGAGGTCAAGACCGGCGAAACCGTCGCCATCATCGAGGCCATGAAGATGCAGAACATCCTCAAGGCCGAGCGCGACGGCGTGGTCAAGGCGGTCAGCGCCAGGGCCGGCGACCCGGTGGCGGCGGACGATGTGCTGGTGGAGTTTGAGTAGGGGTTCCGCCAAGAACTGGTTGGGCTCAAACTAAACGGAGGCCCTCGGTCACGAGGACAGCTTCAATCCCCATTTCGTTGCGAGAATGTCGGCGGTGTAGCGTCGCTCTTCTCGCTTACTATCGAGCATTCCCTTCAGTTCCGATCGGAGTTCGTTGCGGATCTTCGGATCAGCACGCTGCACCCACCCGGCCAGTTCCTCTTTATTGTCTTTCAACCAGTCGCGACCGTCCTTCCTCTCCAACTGCGGAAGAATGATTGTCCGGACGGATTGGTTGGCACGAGAGACGAAGGCACCTGTCTTTAGGAACTGGACGCCGCCAGTCTTAAGGACGTGAAGCGCTTGAGCGGGAGGGGCGTCACCGAGGGCCTCCCCGAGAGTTCGAAGAAGCGCCTTGCCATCCTTCGGCTTCATAAGATCGACGAGCTTGAACCAACGACCCCGCATTTCCCGTCCGCCGATCTGCAGCATCGCCGGAATATTGTCGTGTAGGGCAGTAAACAGACCGCTCCTTCGACCAATCTTCAGATCTCCTGATTTGAGGAAAGTCTGGCCAATTCCATACGGCTCCTGTCCGGAACGGATTGCCGCCGTCCAAGTAGCTGCGTCCGCCTCCTCGACGCGACTGCGGACGATCGCGTCCGCGCGATCGGCATTCTCACCGCCTTTTCGCCTCAAATAGCTAGCTGCTTCAACTATTTGAGGACCCAACGGGCCATCCTCAAGCGCTTCGAGGAAGTTGCTCTGCCTATCAACCTGATCGAGGAATTTGTCTCGCATCCTATAAGGAACTGCCAGTTTGTAGTTCAGCAGGTCGCCAAGGACGGGCTTGGTATCAAATCTTCCTAGAGCATCAGTCGCGACAGCATGTCCGATAATCGCTTCAAAGAAGGTCGATTGGAGTACATTGGCCTTGCGGGCACCCCAGAGGATCGGCACGAGGCTGCCTGGGAAATATCGCCGAAGAGCTAGCACGATCCGCTGTAGATGATCGGGATCGTGGTTCCCATATTGGTACCAACTGAACGCGGTTGGGGAACTGAATTTATGACCTCGCCAGAGCAGTATAGCGATAACTTCCGCGACGGCGGGCCAATCCGACTTCGCGACGACCTCATCTAATCGGGTAGCGAGCAATCCCTCATCTACTAAGGCGATCAGAAGGTCCCGTCCCTCCTGTCTGCCATACGACAGTTCAGCAAGTACCCTGACGCCTGACATCGCATCGCCGCCCAAGGTTCCTGGTTGGCGTACGAGTTGGTCGGCTTTCTGTGCCAACGCTTCAAAATCGATTTCCTCGTCGCCAGAGTAAAGTTCGCCGCCGCTGTCCGTTCTCAGGCAGCGGATGGCGGTTGGCACGTTTCGCTGCGCGCCTTCCGAGCCAAGCATGTCGCTGAGTGCGTCGGTAAGGGCTTCTCCGTCATGGTTGGTTCGAAGCTGCGGCCAGATCCGCGGCGACGTGGCTAGTTCGCTGAGGCGGGCCACAAAGACTTGAGGATCCACCACCAACGCAAAGAGTGGTGGCGGCAAGTCATGCGAAGAGGCAAACAGAATTAGGCCGTCGGCTGCCTGTTGGGCTTTGTCGCCCCGCCGCCGAGGCTGAGCCAAGATACGAGATAGCATCTCGGCACTGGTTAGGATGAAGGCTTCACGTCCCTCTGGTGCCACGTGTTCAGAAAGAAGCTTAACGATCTCGACGTTCCCGAGAGTGGCCGTCGCCGTTCCTGCAGTTTCAATGTACTTCGATGCCAGATTTCGCCACGCAGTTGCGGCCCATTCGTTGGCCCCGGCGTCCAGCGCCTGCAGGAGAAAGACGGCATTCGCCAGGATGTCGAAGGAGGTGGCGGTGCTCGTCGGCTCGGGAAGGTTGGCTGTGGCGTACTCAAAAATCTCCCCGAAGCCCGGGATCGGCGACAACGCGCTTATTTCCGTCTCGTCCCGCCGGACGATAGCGCTACGTATCGGGTCTTCTAGCAGCACTTGCGCCGCCTTCTCCGGCTCGACGCCGTAGTGGAGCGCGGCAAGCTCACGCCTCCACTGAGGCGCGATTTCGGCAATTTCGACCTCTGCCGACTGCAGAAAGGTCAGGAGACCGCGATCAATCTCCTCTCGCCGGATCACGTAAAGCGCCATCACCTCAACAGGGATTCCTGCGCTCGCCCATTGAAGATAAAGCGTCCCTATACGATTGAGGAGCTTGTTGATTTCTCGAGGGGTGACGATCGCTGGCGGCCGTCCATCCTCGGGCCGCGCCTCGGAGTGTTGTCGGACCAACTGGCTTTCAAACATCCTTCTGGTCCAGAATCCCCAACTAGGCTCGTATGCTTCTTCGAACATTCCTTTCATCTGCTGGACCAAGAACTCGCGCCAGTCCGAGTTTACCGGTTCGGTGACCTCGAACGTCACGTCGAACGTCTTGTCCATGAAAGACCTTGCGCGGTCTCGGCCGCCTTCGTGTCCACCACCGCCTGCGAACAACTCCTCGACGGCGTGACGGTCAATCGGCAGAATAACAGTAGGATGGAAGGACTCGTGCTTCACGTCCTCTGTTTCGTGGGACGCGAGAAAGAAGCTTCGGATAGTTGCCCACATCCCAAGGGCTTCTTCTGCTGCAACACGATCCAAATTGTCGATGAGGATGATGAGGCGATCCCCTCCCTCAGCAGCCTCACGCATGATGTCCTGAAACATGCGTCCGAACTCGAGGGACGTTGGCTCGATTGACCGAAACGTTTGCGTCGTGGTGTGCTTCGCTTGGCCATCGACGAAGATCTGAAGTGCGCTTGCATCCTCTCCATTTTCATCGAGCATCCGCCAAAATTTTCCTCCCCGGATGCCCTTCTCCGCATTGAAGATCTGCTTCCACTGGCGACGTTTGAGGTAGAGCCACGTCCACACCAACGCCGGCGCAAGAATCATGAGGACAGCCGCTGCCATAGTCCAATGACCTAAGGCCGTTGCGTCCTCGCCAAAGGCTTCCTTAAGCGTATCCAAGCCGAGCAAGCCCAACCCGACCGGAACGGCCAGAAGGGACAGGCCGATCAGTCGCGCATCATGCGACAGCACCGGCGTCTCAATCGTCCGAGTGTCCTCGACCGGGGCACCCAGCTTTTCGAGTTCCTTGGTCCATTTTCGTTTGGCGATGGCTTCGTCTTCCACCAGCTTGCCAATCAGGCTTTCGAGAAACGACCGCCGGAGCGGATCGCTCTGATGTAGCCAAGCGTCGTAGGTAAAGATCCGAAAACTACTGTCTTCACGCGCCTCAATGATTTCTACGATCTTATTGGCGACGGTAGATTTTCCGCTCCCCCATCGCCCAAGGAGACCTATAACCTTTATCTCCGAGTTGTCTTGAACGGCGCTGACAATCGCTTTGGCGAGACGGGTATGGGTATTAAAGAAATCATCGATCGCTGGCACGTCCCGGATGAAACGAACCTTTCGCTCAACTCCAGCCTGCGTTGCTTCTTCTTGAGCCAAAGCATCCCCCCGGAAGGCGGCCCACGCGCAATGTGCAATCCAGCAGGCTAGGAGCTCGCCCGTCAGCCATCTTAGCGGATCGACACCTAACGTCGGTCGACGGACAATGTCCTACGGCGGGCCGGCGATTTCAACAACCCCGAGTGGACTCACACCCACCGCACCCTCGGCCCCCGCTCCCCCTCCGGCGCATCCACCACCAGGTCGGTGATCGCCCACACCAGGGCGTCGGCGCGGTCGAGGGAGCCGGCCGCCTCCATCTCGCCGCCGAAGGCCATCAGCTCTTCCTCCAGCGCGTCGAAGGGGCCGGCGTGGTGGATGCGGCCCTGTTCGTAGAGGGCGGCGACGGGCTCGGCGCGGACGTATTTGCCGCGGGTGGCGTGGACCTCGCGGATCTTCAGGGTGCAGCCGGCGGTCTTGAGCACGGCGCGGACCATGTCGCCGCCCTGGTTGACCTCGGCCACCAGGGCCGTGGCGCCGAACTCGGCCGCGAGGGCGACGGCGCGGCGGGCCCAGGCGTCGGGGCCGAGGCCGGCGATCGACCGGTCGGCGAGGACGACGGCGCAGCGGGTTCCGTCGGGGCGGCGGTACGAGGCGGCGGCGATCAGGCCGCAGGCGGCCCCGCCGACGGTGGCGGTGGGGTCGATGGCGACGATGGTTCTTTCCACCGTCACCCTCGGGCTTGACCCGAGGGTCGGACCCGGCGGCGCGCTCGTGGCGGGCGGAAGCGAGCTGGCCGGAACGTCTGATCCTCGGGTCAAGCCCGAGGATGACGGGAGGGGGGCGATGGGCGCTCGCGCCCGCGCCATCATCTCCGCCGTGAACAGCGCCCCGTCGAGCTCGACGATCTGGCCGTCCAGCTCCTGGGCGGCGCGGCGGGTGCCGCCGTAGAGGGCGTGGAGGTTGTCGAGGAAGCCGGGGGAGAGGTGCTTCGCATTGGCCGAGGTGGGGGCGTGGGAGAAGGCGCAGCCGGCCTCGGCCTTGAGGCGGACGAGGGCGCGGGTGGGGCGCGGGGTTGTCGTCACCACCAGTCGTGGGTGGGTGGAGGCCAGCGGCAGCCGCAAACCCATGCGCAGGAGGGCCAGCGTCTCCGCGGCGCCGCGCGGGCCGCTGCCGCGCCAGGCGCAGAATTCGTCGGCCCAGGCGGCGCTGAACTGGGGGCCGCGCAGGGAGTCGGGGTCCTCGGCCGAGAAGGCGTAGGCCTGGCAGCCGTTCCTGAAGATCAGGCGGCGGCGGGAGGACTGGAATTTGGGCCGGTCGGCGCGGGTCCAGCGCGGCAGGGAGCGGATGCCGCTGACGCCCTCGATCATCACCTCGCGCACGTCGTGCAGGGTCGGGCCGATCAGGGCGAGGCGGCCGCCGGCCCCGAGGCGCTCGGCCTGGTCGGCCAGCCAGCTGGCCCCGGCGAGGGTCTTGCCCGCCCCGCGACCGCCGAGGAACAGCCAGGTCGACCAGGCGCCGTCGGGGGGTTTCTGGGAGTCGCGGAGCTCCAGCAGCGGCCCCGGGGCCTCGTTCTCCTCCGCCCCCTCCTCCCCGGCCGGGGGCCGCCCGCCGCGCCACCCCATCACCACCCGTCGGACCTGGTCGACGAAACGCAGCCGCACCGAGGCCGCCGGCACATTGTCGACCCCGCACAGCGCATCGATCTGCTCGAACAGCACATCGACGGTCTTCTCGGGCGCGTTCCTGTCGAACCGGAAGCCGAGCGGGCCGCAGATCATGGCCACACCGCCGCCGTCCAGGGGCTGCACCGTCACCGGCGCGGGTCCCTTGCGCCGGGTCGGGGCGCCGACGTCGCGTTTGCGCAGCCCCATGATCCGGGCGTGCCGGTAAAGGCTGCTGACCGAGACCCCGTATTCGACCGCCAGATCGGCGATGGGCTCCCCGGCGATATAGCGCAGCAGCGCCTCGCGATAGCGCGCGGCCGACATCCCCGACCGGCTTTGCTTGTAGGGCTTGTCGTCCGGCTGCGGGGCCTTCGCCTCCGCGACCTCCGCCTTGGTGATGTTCGTGCGCCTGCTCATCCGCCCATTATCGGGCGGGCGTCTCCTCAGGCGGGTTCAGGACGCTGACTCCGGAGCCGGAGCGAGCGAAATCAACGCCCTGGGCGTGGAAAGTGTGATGGCGGGCGGCGGATTGCCAGCATCACCGCCCCAGCAGCTGCGACCAGCGCCAGCTGCCGGTCCCGAACACCACCCGCGGCCCGCCCGCGAAGGTGATCAGCACCAGGCCGCGCATCGGCTGGCGGCGGCAGGCCTCGGGGGCGAAGGCGACCTCGAGCGCGATGGCCTGACGCACCCCGGCCAGACCCTTGCCGGCCTGACCGGGGGTCTGGACCCAGTCGCCGTCCCAGACCAGCAGGGCCCGGCCCCGGCCGTCGGCCCGGTGCGCCTCGGCCACCGCGGCGCGGACCTCGGGATCGGCGCGCAGCGCGTCCTGCAGGCGGCCGATCATGTCGCAGCCCGCGCCCTCCCCGCCGGGACCGGAGCCCGGCCCCCTGCCCTGCCCCGTCGCCGCGCCCGATCCGGCGCCCGACCCCGCCGTCGCGGCCCCGGCCAGCTGGGCCTCGCCCAGGGTGGCGAACACCGGCGCCGGGGCGGCCGCGGCGGCGGGCAGAGGCTCGACCTCGGGCGGGGGCGCGGCGACGACCCGGGCGGCGCGCGGCGCGGGCCGGGGCGGAACCGGGCGCGGCGGCGCGGGCGGCGCGGGCGCGGCCGAGCCGGAGGCCGGCGCCTCGGCGCGCGGCTCGGGCTCCGGCGCGGGCGGCTCCGGCGGCGGCGCGGGCGGCGGCGGGCGGTGCAGGCTGATCACGACCGGCGGCGGCGGGACGGGCGCGGGCGGCTCGTCCCGGCCGCCGGCGGACACGACGACGAGCACGCCCAGATGGACGGCGAGGCTGACCGCGATCGCCCCGGCCTCCGCCAGTCGACGGCGACGGGATTTCAGCACTCCCCGATCCGTGTTCTGTACAGCCATGCGCCTCTTTCAGTGCAGCCGCCGACATGCGCCGAGGCCTTGCAGATCACCGTCTCGCGTCAGGATCGTGGCGACCGCCGTTCGGCCGGGCGTTGCTTACAGCCAAGCTGACATTTTCTCGCCGCGGGCGGGCCATCACAGCGCCGCTTCGGCTCAGCTAGCTGGGCGTTCGGGGATTCAACGGGAGTGGCGACCCGGCACTCAGGAGACTCATCTTGAACAGATCGACTTTCAGGACCGCGGCCCTCACCGGCGCGGTGCTCGGCCTCGGCCTTCTGGCCAGCGGCTGCGCCAGCCATCGCTTCGTGCGCGACAACATCGCGGTCGTCGACACCCGGGTCACCGGCGTCGAGGGCACGGCCGGCCAGGCGCTGGAGCGGGCCAACGCCGCCCACAAGCTGGCGGAAGGGAAATTCCTCTACGAGGTCGTGCTCTCGGACGACTCGATGAAATTCCCCACCGACGAGGACGCCCTGTCGCCGGAAGCCGAGGCCCGGCTGGCCGAACTGGTCCAGCGGCTCAAGGCCGAGAACCGCAACGTCTATCTCGAGATCCAGGGCCACACCGACGCGGTCGGCGACGAGGACTACAACGAGCGTCTGGGCCTGGCCCGGGCCGAGGCGGTCCGCCGCTACCTCAGCCGCGACGGCATCGCCCTGAACCGGATGGCGACCATCTCCTACGGCGAGGAGGCCCCGGTGGCCCCCAACGAGACCCCCGAGGGCCGCGCCCAGAACCGGCGCGTGGCCATCGTCGTCCTGAGCTGATCGGCCCGGACTGACCGAAAGGAACGGCCGCCCGCCTCCCCGGGCGGCCGTTTCAGCGCCAGCCGGCGTCCCGGGCCCGGGCCTCGGCGGCGGCGTCGAGGGTCTCGTCGGCGATCAGGGCGTCGACCGCCGCCAGCACCGCCGGCGGCGTGTCGGCGCCCGCCGTCCGCACCTCGCCGCCCGAGGGCCGGAACGCCGCCAGGGCCTCGAGCCGCCAGCCGTCGTCGCGGCGGCAGGCCAGACCCGCCACCCTCGCCTCGCCCGCCCGGAAGGTCCGGCACCAGCGGCCTTCGCCGTCGCGGAAGGTCAGGCCGACGGCCCGCCCTTCGGCGTCGGCGCCGTCGGCGGCCAGGCCGCGATCCAGCACCCGCACCAGATCCGCGTCGGCGACGGTCCCGTCGGCGGCCAGGGCGAAGCCGTCCGGGGCGCGGTCCTGCCCCAGCCAGCCGATCGACAGCCCAAGCACGAAACTGGCCGCGGCGACCGCGCCCCAGACCGGGGCGTGGCGGGGCGCGAAGGCCGCGCGGACGGCGTCCGCCAGCCGCCCCCTCCCCGCGCCCGACGACGCCGCGCCGGCCATGATCATCCGCGTCAGTTCGGCGTCGCGCGGGTCCGGCGCGGCCGGAAAGGCCTCGCGCGCCAGCGTCCGCAGCCCGCGCAGCTGCTCCAGCCGCCGCGCCAGCGCCGGATCGGCGGCGGCGGCGGCGTCGATGGCCGCCCCGGCCTCGGGCGTCAGTTCGCCGTCGACCCGCCGCATCAGGATGTCGTCGTCATAGGGGCCGGTCATGCGCTCACTCCCTGCTCGGTCAGGGTCTGGATCAGGGACTGGCGGCCGCGCACCAGTCGGCTGGTCAGGGTGCCGGCGGGCACGTCCAGCACCCGGGCCGCCTCGGCGTACGACAGGCCGTCGACCAGCACCAGCGCCACGGCCAGCCGCTGGTCCTCGGGCAGGCGGCGCAGGGCGTCGCGCACCGCCAGAGCATCGGCCCGCAGACCCTCGTCGGCCTGGCCGACGTCGGCGACATTGGGCGTGGCGGCGTCCTCGGGCGTCACCACCCGGCCCCATCGGGTCTTCGAACGGCCCTGGTCGATGTGAATCCGCCTCATGATGGTGAAGGCCCAGCTGTCCAGCCGGGTGCCGGGCCGGTAGCCGCCGCGTTTGGCCAGGGCGCGCTCCACCGTGGCCTGGACCAGGTCCTGGGCGTCGGCGTCGGAGCGGCAGACGGCGCGCGCGAAACGGCGCAGCCTCGGCAGAAGCGCCACCAGCTCCGTCTGAAACCCATCCAAGCGCGCACTCCGGTCATGCGGATGAAACGTCCGGGCTCCGGCGTTTCATCCTCGAACCTGTCAGCCCATTGCCGCATCGACGCCAATGGCCTTTGATCGATTGTCCGAACGGAGCGAGCCGGTGTCCATACGCATTCTCGCGGCGTCCGCCCTCGCGGGGCTGGCGATGATGGCGGCCGCCGCGCCCGCCAGCGCCCAGATCGGCCTGCCCGGCCTGCCCGGCTTGCCGGCCGGTCTCCCGGATCGCCTGCCGGCCGACGGGCTGCAGGACGGTCTGCGCGGCCGCCTCGACGGCGCGCTGCAGGCGCCGTCCCGGCTGCGTGACGTGATCCGGCGCTCGGACGGCGCCCTCGAGGCCGATCCGCTGGGCTGGCCGGTGGTGCGGGCCGAGATCGTCGCGATCGACCCCTCCCCGGCCGGCCGCCGCGCCGCCCTGGACGCCGGCTTCACCGTGGTGCGCGAGGAGCGGCTGGAAGGCCTGGACCTCGCCGTGGTGGTGCTGGCCCCGCCGCGCCGCCTGTCGCTGCGCCGGGCCGTCGAGCGGCTGCGCGACCTCGATCCGGACGGGATCTACGAGTTCAACCACGTCCACACCCCGGCCGGGGCGCTGGCGGAAGCGGCCGCCGCGCCCCCGCCGGCGCTCCCGGTCGGCGCCGCCCCGGCGGCCCAGGGCGGCGGGCCCCGGATCGGCCTGATCGACACCGGCGTCGACGCCGGCCATCCGGCCCTGGCGGGCGTCGCCGTCCGCCAGCGCGGCTTCGCGGGCGGGGACCGGCCCGGCGCCCACGGCACGGCGGTGGCCTCGCTGCTGGCCGGGCGGTCGGGGGCCTTTTCCGGCGCCGCCCCCGGCGCGACCCTGTTCGTCGCCGACGTCTATGGCGGATCGCCCTCGGGCGGCGCCTCGACCGGCGTCGCCGAGGCCCTGGCGTGGATGGTCCAGAACGAGGTTCCGGTGATCAACGTCAGCCTCGTCGGGCCGCGCAACGCCCTGGTCGAGGCGGCGGTCCGGCGGGCCAGCGGGCGCGGCGCGCTGATCGTCGCCGCCGCCGGCAACGACGGCCCCGCCGCCCCGCTCCTCTATCCGGCCAGCTATCCCGACGTGGTCGGGGTCACCGCCGTCAACGCCCGCGGCCGGGCCCTGCCCGAGGCCGCCCGGGGCCCCCAGGTCGACTTCGCCGCCCCCGGCGCCGACATGGCCGCCGCCGGCCCGGGCGAGGGCTATGTCTCGGTCCGGGGGGCCTCGTTCGCCGCGCCGCTGGTGGCCGGGCTGCTGGCCCGCCGTCAGGGCCGGGGCGACCCCGTCCAGGCCCTCGCCGCCGAGGCCCGCGACCTCGGCGCCCGCGGCCCCGACCCCGTCTACGGCCGCGGCCTGGTCGCCGCCGAGCTGCGGGTCGAACCCGGCGCGGTCGGCGCGCGGGGGCGGCTGGCGCGCTGAAGGCGCGAGGATCTCCCAATGGGCCGGATGAAACCCGGCTCCTCCGTCGTTGGACCCTGCGAGGGCGGTTTCCCCGCCCGCGTGATTGCAGGAGAGACGAGATGCGCAATACCCTGATGCTGATGACCACCGCGGCCTTCACCCTGGCCCTCGCCGGCGCCGCCAACGCCCAGGTGCTGGGCGGCTCGGGCGGGCTGGGCGGCGGAGTGGGCGGCCAGGTCGGCGGCCTCGGCCAGGTCGGCGGCCAGATCGGCGGCAACGTCGCCGGCTCGGTCGACGGCTCCTTCGCCCGCGACCGTCTGGGCGAGACCGCCAGCCGCGCCGAACGCCTGCGCGAACGGGCCGAACGCCGCGCCGAACGGGCCCGCGCCCGCGCCGCCGCCGAGGCCGAACGCGCCCGGGCCCGCGGCGAGGCCACGGCCGATCAGGCCCGCGGCGCCGCGATCGGCGCAGGGGCCGGCGCCTATGGATCGGCCCGGGGCGCGGTCGGAACCCTCGACGGTTCGGTCTCCGGCGCGCTGGACGGCTCGGTCCGGGCCGGACAGGGCGAGGTCCGGGGTCCGGACTCGGGCGAGACCGCCCGGGACACCCGCCCGAACCGCCGCGACCGTCGTCCGCGCCGCGAGCGCCAGATCGACGCCGACGCCTCGGCCAACGGCTCGGCCTCGGCCGACCGCAACGGCGCCTCGGTCAGCGCCGGGGCCAGCGCGGGCGCCTCGACCCGACCCCGCGACTGATCGCGGGCCAGGCCGGACTTACGGCCCCGCCGGCGCGAGCCGACGGGGCCGCGTCGCGCTCCGGCGCCGGAGGATTGCAGCTTCCGGATGTGGACGAACGCTGTTCTGTCTGTCAGCTTCCTCCGGGGGTTGAGGAATGGCGCTGGAGACCGAAACAGCTGTGTGGGCGCCGGCGCTGGCCATCGGCGCCGTGGCGGCCTTGCTGCTTCTGGACTGGTTCTGGGGGTCGCACTGGATCCGGGGACGGCGCTATGTCACCCCGCCCTTCGCGGACATCGCGCGGCTGGCCGGGACGACCGAGGGCCTCGACGCCCGCCAGGGATTCCTGCGCGAGTTCGGCGAGCGACCGCAGCCCTCGAAGATCGTGGAAGGGCCGGACGGCCCCCGCGAACTGTTTCCGATATCCGAGGCCGAGGGCGCGGCGCAGATGGCCGTGTTCAGGTGGCAGAGGAAGGATCCCCTGCTGCTTCGACTGGCGCGGACGGCGGACACGGTCTTCGACCTGGTCGAGGGGGACGACCCGTCCGGCGCCCGCCCCCGGTCGAAGGCCGACAGCGTCTCCCTGACCATGGTGCGCGTGCCGGCGACCGCCCGGCTGCTCGCGCGCTTTCGCGGACGTGACCCCGGGCCGCGACAACCCTGCGTGATCGTCCGGAGCCACTATCCGGATTGGGCGCGCGCGCTGTTGAAGGACCGGGCGGCCTGGCTGGGGATCGCCACCGCGATCGAGCCGCCCCGGGCGTTCGAACAATCCGGGCGGTGCCGGACCAGCGGCCTGAAGGGCGAGGTGGGCGGCGTGCTGGCCTCGCCGCGCGACGAGGTGGGGCTGACCTGCGCCCACACCCTGGGCGAGGGGTGCCGTTCGGTGAAGCATCGCGCGAGGCTGAAGGAGCACACCCTGGAGCCGGACGTCGCGACCATCGTCCCCTGGTCCCGCTGCCTGCCCGCGGCCGACGCCGACGGGGTCTTCGCGCCCTGCGACAAATCCGCGGCCAAACTTCTGAGGGGCGAGCGGGTGGTGATGACTCCCTCGGGACGGCGCGGACGGGTGGTGGAGATCACGCACGGAGCGACCTACTCCGGGCGGGTGCACGACTTTCCCCACGCGCAGATCCGCAAGGACCTGAGGGCCTTCCTCGACATCCCGCCGTTCTGGGACCTGACCTACAGCCGGCCGGGCGACTCGGGGTCGTGGATCGTCACCGGGGACGGGCAGTGGCTCGGCGTCGCCGTCGCCGCCTGCGGATTCACCCGGCTCAGCTATGCGGCCCTCGCCGCGCCGGTTGTCGATTACCTGGTCGCCGTCGGGGCGGTCGGAAACGATGTCACCTGCCGAACAACCTATCCTGGGAGAGGATGAATGGACGAGTTCTTCACCGCGGAAACCCTCGCATCGGTGTCCGGATGCAGTCTGCTGGTCTATCTGATCGTCAACGGCGTCCGGGCCTTTCTGGGCTTCATCGCCCGCTGGCTGATGCTGGCGGCCAGCGCCCTGGTCAATGGGGTCCTGTTCCTGTCGGTCGACGGCGCGGCCTTCGATCCGGTCAGCCTGCTGGTCCTTGTCGGCAACATCTTCCTCGTCGCCTTCGCGGCGCTGGGACTGCAGGAAACGACGGTCAAGGGTGTGGCCCCCACACGTGGCGCCAGGCAGACGGGCGGGGGCCGGGTGCCGTGGCGGAGTTCGTGGCTCGACTGACCTCTACCGGTCCGCGGGCGCTTGCCCGGCGACCACCGCCCCGAACACCCGCCGGAAACCGACGCGCAGCGCCTCATCGGCCTCGTCCATCGTGGCGGGGACGCCGAGGTCGACCAGGCTGGTGACGCCGTGCTCCTGGATGCCGCACGGGACGATGCCGGAGAAATGGCTGAGGTCGGGCTCCACGTTCAGGCTGATACCGTGGAAGCTGACCCATTTGCGGACCTTGACGCCGATGGCGGCGATCTTGTCCTCGCGGGACCAGCCCGGGCCCTTGCGTTCGACCCAGACGCCGACGCGGCCGTCGCGGACGTCGGCGGGGACGCCGAATTCGCCCAAGGCGCCGATGATCCACTGTTCGAGGCCGCGCACCAAGGCGCGCACGTCCCTGCCGCGCCGGTTCAGGTCCAGCATCACATAGGCCACCCGCTGGCCGGGGCCGTGATAGGTGAACTGGCCGCCGCGTCCGCTGCGGTGGACGGGGAAGCGGCCCGCGTCCAGCAGGTCGCCGTCCTTCGACGAGACCCCGGCCGTGTAGAGCGGCGGATGCTCCAGCAGCCAGACCAGTTCGGGGGCCTCGCCGGCGGCGATGGCGGCGGCGCGGGCCTCCATGGCCGCGACTGCGAAGGGATAGTCGACCAGGCCCGGCGAGACCGCCCATTCGACCGGGACGCCGTCCTCGCGGACCAGCTTCGATACGGCTGTGCTTAAGGACTGGGAAAGCATGTCGCCCTCAATGTGGGGATCGGGAGCGCCATGCAAGAACCACCCGCCCAGTCCCAGTCAGCGTCAGAGTACCCCGTGAGTCAGATCGAAGCCGTAGACGTAGAGATTTCGGTCGTCCTGGGACGCTCTGTACTGCCGATGAGCCAGCTTCTGCGGATGGGCCGCGGGGCCGTGATTCCGCTCGACGCTTCGGAGACGGACGAGGTCTGGATCCTGGCCAACAACTATCCGGTGGCGCGTGGCGAGATCGAGATCCGCGAGGACCGCATCGCCATCACGGTGACCCGCGCCGCCGACGTCTACGACTTCATGGCCGGCGCGGCCTGAAACGAAGCCGGTCGAGACGGGCGCGGGCCCGGCTCGACCGGTTCGCTCCGGCGTCGTTCAGGCTTCGGGCTTCACCAGCAGGCCGTCGATCGGCTGGATCACGCCGTTCTTGGCCAGGGTCTGCTCGCCGGTCAGCCGGGCCGTCGCCCCGTCGGGGGCGGTGACGACCACCGCCTCGCCGTCGCGGCTGAAGCTCAGCAGGCCGTCGGCCATGGTGCGCATCTCGACCTTGCCGCCCGTATTGGCGTCGATGGCCGCGAGGATGTCCTGACGGGTCAGGGCGCCGGGCACGATATGGGCCCGGAGCAGGGCCGCGGCGGGGGCGCGGTTCTCCTCGGTGGCGAGGTCGCCGGGTCCGGCGGCGCCGAAGGCGGCGTCGGTCGGGGCGAAGACCGTATAGGGGCCGACCCCTTCCAGCACCGACTCCAGACCGGCCGCCGCGACCAGGCTTTCCACCCCGTCCAGCTCGCCGCCGGCCTTCAGGCCTGCGGCGAGAGTGGCGGAGGACGGCTCGGGCGCCGCGTCGGCCGCCGGGGTTTCATCCTCGGCGGGGGTGCAGGCGGCCAGGGCCAGGGCGGCCAGGGACGCCGCGGCGAGGCGTGCGAGATTCGACATCATCATTTCTCCACTCGCGCTCAGGTGAGCAGCTGGATCACGGCCTGGACGATCCGGGTGGTCGGATCGACCTGATAGATCTGGCCGTCGTTGTACCGGTACATCCGCTCGGGGCTGTCGACGTACTGGCTGCGGTAGTCGTAGGGCACGTTGTAGACGTCGTAGCCGGACGGCATGGGCTGGCCGACGTTGAACGACTGGCCGGTCAGCAGGGCCGCCACCTGGCTGATCGCCTGGGTCTGCGGATCGACGCCGTACAGGACGCCGTCGGCGGCCCGGTAGCTGTAGCGGTCACTGAGGCCCAGATACTGGGTCAGATAGGCGGGGGCGGGCTGGTACTGGTACTGGGCCGGCCAGGCGGCGCCGGGCGACAGGGCCCCGCCCAGCATCGGCAGCCAGCCGAGCAGCGAGCCCCTGGAGTCGCTGCGGTACAGATAGCCGTCCTCGTAGCGATAGCGCTCGCCGGGGTCGCCGCGGTTCCACAGATAGTCGTAGCGGGCCGAGGCGCGGGCGATCTTGCGGGCCTGGCCGGGGGGCAGGCAGCCGTTGTCCTTGCGGGCCAGTCCGGGCGGGCAGCCGGCGATCAGGCCGCGGTCGTCGCTGCGGCGCAGGTCCGGGATGCGGACGTCGCGGACGTCACGGACATCACGTTCCACCCGGCGTTCGATCCGCTCGATCTCGCGTTCGGCCGCCCGGCCGGGCCGGTCCTGGGCCGCGGCGCGCACCGCCGCGCGGACGTCGGGCGCCGACTCGGCACGGCCGCGCCCGTTTCCGCGGTCGCGATCCGGGCCGCCGCGCGACTCGCGGGCGTCCTGCCCCTTGCCGTTGCCGTTGCCGCGTCCGTTGTCCTGGGCTTCGGCGGCCATCGGCGCCGCCAGCGCGAGCGCCAGAACGCCCGCCATGGGGATTAAGGTCTTCATCGAAACATACTCCTCGAAGGGGGTCCCCGTCGGAGCCTGAAACGTTTGCTGCAGGTCGCAGTTCCGGCGCCCCTTCCCTTCCCCGCATCTCTCCGCTATCAGCCCCCCTCCGATGCGAGCGGTCGTGGCGGAATTGGTAGACGCGCAGCGTTGAGGTCGCTGTTCCCTAACCGGAGTGGAAGTTCGAGTCTTCTCGACCGCACCATCTGAATTGACAGGGTAGATCATCGGCGGAAAGCTGATCTGAAAACAGGGGAGGCCAAGCGTGAGCAACACCGCAGACGCCCCCCTGCCCCCTGTCCAGCACGATGAAATCGACCACGCGGCCCTCGACGAGGACTATGTCCTGACGGCGGCTTTCGTGGAGAAGGTCGTCGACGCGTCCGACGCCGGCGACGGGATCAAGCTCCGCTCGCTGCTCGAAGACCTGCACCCGGCCGACGTGGCCGACCTGATGGGCTTCCTGACTGCCGAGCACCGCGCCGTGGTGGTGCTGTGGCTGCCCGCCGACCTGCTGGCCGACACCCTGCCCGAGCTGGACGACGGCATCCGCGAGGAGGTGCTGGAGCGGGTTCCGCACCTGACCCTGGCCGAGGCCCTGCAGGAGCTCGACTCCGACGACGCCGCCGCCGTGGTCGAGGATCTCGAGGACGACCAGCGCGAACGGGTGCTGGCCGCCATGCCCGACGTCGACCGGGCGGCGATCGAGAGCTCGCTGGGCTATGCCGAGGATTCCGCCGGCCGCCTGATGCAGCGCGAGGTGATGGCCGCGCCGCAGTTCTGGAACGTCGGCGACACCATCGACCACGTCCGCAAACAGGGCGAGGACCTGCCGGAACTGTTCTTCGACATCTATGTCGTCGATCCGCTGAACCGGCCGGTCGGCAGCGTCCCGGTCAGCGGCCTGCTGCGCGCGCCGCGCTCGGTGGCCCTGTCGGACATCATGGAGCCGGTCAACGAGATCACCGTCGACCAGGACCAGGAAGAGGTCGCCTACATCTTCGAGAAATACCACCTGATCTCGGCTCCGGTGACGGACGCCGCGGGGCGGCTGGTCGGCCAGATCACCGTCGACGACATCGTCAACATCATCCAGGAGGAGAACCGCGAGGACATCCTCCGTCTGGCCGGGGTGTCCGACGAGGACCGGGGGTCTTCGGTGGCCGAGATCGTGCGCGGCCGCGTGCCCTGGCTGGCCATCAACCTCGCCACGGCGGTGCTCAGCGCCGTGGTCATCTCGTGGTTCGAGGCCACGATCGACGAGATCGTGGCCCTGGTCATCCTGCTGCCGATCGTCTCGGCCATCGGCGGCAACGCCGGCACCCAGGCCCTGACGGTCACGGTGCGGGCGCTGGCGACGCGCGAACTGAACAGCTCCAACGCCCCGCGCACCTTCCGCCGCGAGTTCGTGGTCGGCCTGGCCAACGGCCTGGTGCTGGCGCCGCTGATCGGCGTGGCGGCGGGGCTGTGGTTCCGGGACTGGCAGATCGGGGCGGTGATCGCCGCGGCCATGGTGCTGAACCTGCTGGTCGCCGCCACGGTCGGCATGCTGACCCCGCTGACCCTGTCGCGGCTGAAGTTCGACCCGGCCGTGTCCTCGGCGGTGTTCGTGACGGCGACGACAGATTTCTTCGGCTTCCTGATCTTCCTCGGTCTGGCCACGATCGTCCTGCTCTGATCGCGCTGGACCGGCGCAGGGTTTGCTGGTTCTCCCGTTGAGCGAGCGCTTCCGTCTCGATTTGGGTCAATCCGGTGTCCGACGCGACCACCCCACGTCTGAAGGTCTCCCGCGAGGGAGTCGTCCTCATCAAGAGTTTCGAGGGCTTCCGGCCGCGCGCGGTGCGGGACGAGGACGGCCGCTGGGTGATCGGCTATGGCCACACGGCCTCGGCGCGCGAGGGGCTGACCGTCGGCGAGTCCGACGCCGAACTGCTGCTGCAATACGACCTGCTGCCGGTGGTGAAGGCCCTGAACGAGCGCGTGTCCGCGCCGCTGAACCAGCACCAGTTCGACGCCCTGGCCAGTTTCGCCATTTCCGTGGGGGTCGACCGCTTCCTCGCCTCGGATGTTCTGCAGCGACTGAACGACGGCCATGCCGGCGAGGCGGCCGACGCCCTGATCGGCTGGCCCGAGACGACTTCGCCCGACGCCCGCCTGCGCCGCCGCGCCGCCGAGCGGGCCCTGTTCGTGGCCGATCCGGCGACCCCGATGCATCTGGCAGACCTGCTGGCCGCCCCCCTGCCGCCCCCGCCGGTCGACGAGCCCGCCGACGATCCGACCGATGTCGAGGTTCCGGTCGACGCCCGGGCCGCCGCGGTCGCCGCCCTGCTGGGCGAGACGCCGCCGGCCGCCCCCGCGCCCGAGGCCCCGCCGGCGCCTGAAACCGCGTTCGAACCCACGCCTTTCGAGGCCGCCGCCCCGGTCACCACCATCCACCTGCAGCGGTATTCGCCCTACGCCGCCACCATCATCGGACCCCTGCCCGGCTTCCCGACCCCGGAGGATTCCTCTCCCGCGCCGGAACCCGAGGCCGAGGTCGTCGAAACCGCGCCCGCCGCAGCCCCGCCGGTCGAAACCCCGCCGGCGTCCGCCTCCGAGCCCGCGCCGCTGGAGCCGGTGATCCCGCTCGTCCCGCCCGCTCCGGGTCTCTCGCCGTTTCCGCCGATGGATGAGCCGCTGGTGCTGACGCCGGCGACCGAGGCGGACTTCGACGAGACCGACCGCCCCGTCTGGGAGCCCGAACAGCGCGCGGAGCCCGCGCCGCCGGAGGACGAGACCGTGCTGTTCGAGGAGGAGCCGACGCTGTCGGTGTTGCGCCACGAGGTCGAGCCGGCCGCGCCGCGCCGCTTCGACTGGAGCGTGACGGGGGCCTTCGCGATCATGGGGCTGACCGGGCTGGCGGCCTGCGCCGCCGCCGCCGCCGCCTTCCGCAAGGCGATGGTCGACGACACCTCCCTGAACGACTTCACGGTGATCGGCTGGATCCTGGCCCTGATCGGCGTCATCTGCGTCGGCGTCTCCTCGTGGAATCTGTTCGTCCAGTGGGGTCGCCGGGACTGACTTTGCCAGCCGCGCGGCGCAGTGCTACGCCGCCGCCATGAGCATTCCCAACGCCCCCCAATCGATGGAATTCGGCCTCGGCGAAAACGCCGACATGATCCGCGAGACCACCGCCCGCTGGGCGACCGACCGCCTCGCCCCCCTGGCCGCCGAGATCGACGAGAAGAACCAGTTCCGGCGCGAACTCTGGCCCGAGATGGGCGAACTGGGCCTGCACGGCATCACCGTCGAGGAAGAGTACGGCGGTCTCGGCCTCGGCTACCTCGAGCACGTGGTGGCGATGGAAGAGGTGTCGCGCGCCTCGGCCTCGATCGGCCTGAGCTACGGCGCCCACTCCAACCTGTGCGTCAACCAGATCCGCCGCTGGGGCACCGAGGAGCAGAAGCGGAAATATCTGCCCAAGCTGATCTCGGGCGAGCACGTCGGCTCGCTGGCCATGTCCGAGGCCGGCTCGGGCTCGGACGTCATGTCCATGCGCACCCAGGCGAAGAAGGTCGGCGACCGCTACGTCCTGAACGGCACCAAATTCTGGATCACCAACGCCCCCTCGGCCGACACCCTGGTGGTCTACGCCCGCACCGGCGAAGGCAATGGCGGGGTCACCGCCTTCCTGATCGAACGCGGCATGAAGGGCTTCAGCGTCTCCAAGAAGCTGGACAAGATGGGCATGCGCGGTTCGGACACCGCCGAACTGGTGTTCGAGGACTGCGAGGTTCCGGAAGAGAACGTCATGGGCCCGGTCGGCGGCGGCGCCGGGGTGCTGATGAGCGGGCTGGACTATGAGCGGGCCGTGCTGTCGGCCGGACCGCTGGGCATCATGCAGGCGGCGCTGGACGTGGTCCTGCCCTACGTCCGCGAACGCAAGCAGTTCGGCAAGGCCATCGGCAGCTTCCAGCTGATGCAGGCCAAGGTCGCCGACATGTATGTGGCCCTGAACTCGGCCCGCGCCTACGTCTACGCCGTGGCCCGCGCCTGCGACCAGGGCAAGACCACCCGCTACGACGCCGCGGGCGCCATCCTGCTGGCCAGCGAGAACGCCGTGAAGGTCAGCCTCGAGGCCGTCCAGGCCCTCGGCGGGGCCGGCTATACGAAGGAATGGCCGGTCGAGCGGCTGGTCCGCGACGCCAAGCTGTACGACATCGGGGCGGGGACCAACGAGATCCGCCGCTTCCTGATCGGTCGCGAGCTACTGGGGAGCTGACTCCGCCGGGCAGTCGCCGATGCGTTCCGCGGTCATCACCATGGAGACCTCGGCCATCGACGGGGTCGGCGCCGGCGTCATCGTGCTCTTCACCGCCATCGTATAGTTGCGGCTGTAGTCGCCGGTCACCCGGGTGTCGGTGACCATGCGCACGCCGTCGTCGGAGGTGCAGACCGAATGGCCGACCATGGCGTCGCCCTCGCGCCGGAACGACTGCTGGTCGCAGGTCATGCCGGGGGTCTGCGGCGCGGCGCCCGCGGGCGGCTCGAACTTCGCCTCGCGGATGCAAGTCTCGACCTGGGGAGCCTGCATGCCGTCCGGCATGCCCGACATCCGGGTGGTCACCCGCCACAGGCCGGGCGTGGGTCCGTCCGGAAGATCGCTCCCGGCCGTGGCTCCCGCCGCCTTTTCGGCCGATTCAGCGCCGGGGGCCGCGTCCTCGCCCTGGCCGCAGGCGGCGAGCGACAGGGCGGCCAACCCCGATACGAGCGTGATGATGCGCATGACGATCCTCCAGACCTGGACTGACGCTAGCACATTCCGGCGCGCGACGGCGCCGGGGAACCCCCGCGCACCGGCGGCGGTTGGTCAGGCGTTCAGAGGAGACGCGCCATGCCCGCCAAATCCGCCGCCCAGCAGAAGGCCGCCGGGGCCGCCCTGTCCGCCAAACGCGGCGATACGCCGAAATCCGAACTAAAGGGCGCCTCGAAATCGATGGTCGAGACGATGAGCGAGACGGAGCTGGAGAAGATGGCCGGGACCAGCCGCAAGGACAAACCCGAGCACGTGTCCGGCGACTGAGGCCCACGGCCCCGCATGGATGTTTGTTAAGTGGCGCCCGGCGCCGGACCCGCCTAGATCGTAGAACCCCGTCGCGCGAGTCCCGCAGCCGCCCATGCCCGACTACGACTATCAGAGCGACACACGGCCCTTCTCCCAGGTGCTCGAGGACATCGGGGCCAAGCACGACCCGAAGCTGTATCTGGGCGAGCTGGTCGACGCCTTCGGGGAGCGCGGCTTCGGCGCCCTGATGCTGTTCTTCGGGCTGATGAACATCGCCATCGGCATCATTCCGGGGACGACGACCATCCTCGGCGCGCCGCTCCTGCTGATGGGGCTGCAGCTGGCCACCCGCGCGGACCAGCTGTGGCTGCCGAAATGGGCGCTGCGGCGCTGGATCGAGCGCGCGGCCTACAAGTCCGGGGTGGCGAAGGTCGTGCCGCGCGTGCGGATGGTCGAACGGCTGTCGAGGCCCCGGCTGCACATGATGACGAGCGAGATCTCGGAGATCCTCATCGGCGTGGCCACGGTGGCGCTGGCCGCCATCCTGGTCCTGCCGATCTGGGGCGGAAACCTGGTGCCGGCCCTGATCATCTCGACCTTCGGCTTCGGCCTGATGCAGCGGGACGGGCTGGTGGTGCTGGTGGGATGGCTGGGCGTGGCCGGCGTGGCCGTCTTCGTCTGGGTGGCCTGGGAGCTGGTCAGCCGGGCCTTCCTGGCCGTCTATCAGATGACCGGCCTGGGCTGACCCCCGGAACGGCGCGCCGTCATCAGAACCGATGACGCGGCCCGATCGAAACCGCGCTTTCCTCCCCGGACCAAGCTGATCCGAGGAGGTCCAGTCGTGAACCACGCCCTGATGTTCGCCGCCCTGCTGCCGCTGATCGGCGCCCCGCCGGCGCTGGCCCAGACGCCGCCCGTACCGTCGCAGACGCCGGACGCCACGCGCCTCAACCAGCTGGAGAGCGAATACGCCGATGTGATGAACGAGGCCAACCAGCTGGGCAGCGGACGCACCATCGACGAGTCGATCCGCTTTTCGACCAACCGGCAGGGCGAACTTCGCGTCGACCTCGAACGGCTGGACGAGGCCATCCAGCGCCAGGGCGGGACGATCGAGGAGCTGAACGCCGCCCGCCAGCGCTTCGAGAACGAATCCGTCTTCGGCCTGCGCGAGGCCGGCGAGGAGATCACCGAGGAGGCCGTGACCCACGCCGCCACCCAGGGATTTTCGCTGGTCTTCCGCCGCGTGCTGGGCGTGGCCACCCTGGTCGGAGACATCGTCACCTACGGCGGCCGCAAGATCATCAAGGAGCTCAACGTCGGCGACATGGAGGATCTGGTCGCCCAGGGCCGCCTCCAGCTCAGCGACATGTACGACATGTATTCGGTGCTGAACGCCGAACTGGTCGCCGAAATCCGCGCCCAGCAACGGCTGCGGGAGCTTCAGACCCGCCAACGGGCGCTGTTCGACCAGATCGCCACGGAACGGGCCCGGCTGGAGTTGTTGGGGACGCCGGCCACGCGGCGCGCGGTGCTGGGACGGGACACGGACGCGGCCGGCGACGCCGCCCTGCAACGCCAGTCCGACCGCGAGGCGCTGGACCGGGGCGTCCGCCTGTCGGACCCGGCCGAGGACGCCCGCCGGCGGGAGGAGTTGCGGCGCGGCGGCCGGGGCGTCACGCCCGCCGGAGTCTCGATGGCCCCGGGCTTCGGCGACGGTTCGGACGGCGCGACGGCGGTGGTCCACATCGGCGTCGGCGACCTGGACGCGTCGACCGGGGCCGGGACCGGCTTCCAGCGGCCGGCCGGGGGCCCCGAAACCTTCGCCGGCCGCAACGCGGACGTCCTCCGCATGCACGCCATCGGCCTGGTCCTGTATTCCCTGGCCTGGCGCGAGTGGCTGCTCTCGGGGAGCGCCCTGCATGCCGAAGGCGACGAGCGGTCGCAGGGACGGGTGCCGGACGGAACCGGGATCGACACCGGCTTCGTCTACGGGGATTTCTCGCCGGGCGGCTCGACGGGGCTGAACATCGCCGATCGCGGACTGGACTGGGTCGCCGCGACCGAGGCGACGACGCTGAACCTCAAGCTCAAGGCGGTGCGGCAGGCCATGGGGCCGGTGACCTGGTTCCTCTTCGCGGACTATCTGAACAATCGGCGCCGGTACGACAGCGGCGCGATGGCCGAGGTGTTCGGCGAGACCCTGACCCAGGAGCGCAACCAGAAGCTCACCGACGAATTCCTCGGCGGCGGGATCGGCCTGCAGTTCGAGCAGCGCGCGGGGCCGGTCTTCGTCGGCGGCTGGACCTCGGCGGGGCTTTTCCACCGGTCGTCGGAGCTGTCGGCGTGGGAACGCAATGTCTGCGCCCTGTGCGGCATGCAGGACGCGGACTTCACCCTGAATTTCGATGACGAGGACGACGGCGTGACGTGGACGCTGGCGGCCGGCGCCTTCGCGACCGTGCCGGTAACCCCCAATGTCGCGATCGGGGTCGGCGTCGATGCGGTCTATTTCGACGAGGTGGGGGCGGTGTTCAATCCCAGCTCCGGGGACCAGGTCTTCGTGGACGGCCTGTCCACCGGCCTGACCACGACGGACGCCCTGGTCTACAATTTCCGGGTGGGCCTGAGGGTCACCTTCTAGGCGGTCCGCGAGGCGCCGGAGGGGAACCCCTCCGACGCCTGCGAGAACCGGGAAACAATCAGTTGCGGAACAGCGACAGGACCAGCTGCGGAGTCTGGTTGGCGATGCCCAGCGCCTGAACCCCGAGCTGCTGCTTTGTCTGCAGGGCCTGGAGCTTGGCGCTTTCCTTCGCCAGATCGGCGTCGACCAGGTTGCCCACCCCCGATTCCAGCGCGTCCGACAGCTTGCCGACGAACGTGATGTGGGTCGAGAGCGCCTTCGACTTCGTGCCCAGACGCGCGAGCGCGCCCGAAACGGCGTCGATGGAGTTGCTGACGGCCGTAAGCGAGGCCGTCGCCTTGGTCAGGGTGTCGATCGACTGCGTGGTGGCGACGGATACCGTCGTGCCGCCCAGGGCCATGACTTCCGCGCCAACCGTCAGCGTGGACGTGCCTTGCGCATTGGCCAGGGCCTGGAATCCGGTGGCGCCGGTCTCCAACAGGTTGATCCCGTTGAATTCGGCGTTGGTGGTTACCGAGGCGATCTGGTCGCGCAGAGCCTTGAAGTCCTCGTTGAGGGCCGCTCGGGCCGAGGTCGTGAGCGACGCGTCGGTCGCCGCCAGTGCCTTCTCCTTCATCTGCAGCAAGAGGTCGGAGACCGTCTCGCCCGCCGCAAGCGCCACATCGACCGCGGCGACGCCACGATCGAGAGACTGTTTCACCGCGTTCAACGCCCCGATTTCGGCTCGTTGGCCCTGGGCAATCGCCCAGATGGCCCCGTTGTCCTTGGCGCTCGAAACAGACTTGCCGGTGTTGATCCGGTTCTGCGTCGTCGCCAGTTGGGCGTTGGTCGCGTTCAGGTTCTGGAGCGCGATTTGAGCGCCCACGTTCGTGTTGACCGACATAACCATCGGTTGTCCTTCCATTCTGGTCGGTTGGGAGACGGCCTTCTGGCCGCGGAACCGGTTCTGGTTCGCGCCCGGCCACGCAAGGATCGGGCCGGGGCGGACGACCGGCCATCCGGTTGTTTTAGCGAGGTATTCCGGCACCATGCCAAGCGCAGCCCGGCAGATTTGTCCGTCGGCGCGGCGCGGCCGGTCGATCCTTTCCGGGCCGCTCACATTCGCGCCGGATCACATGATCGTTGTTAACCCGGGGCGGCTTCGCTACCCCTGTCGAGACATCAGCGGAGCCGTCCATGACTCGCCAGAGCGACCGGTTCGAGGGCACCTCGAACTATATCGCGACCGACGACCTGAAGATCGCGGTCAACGCCGCCGTCGCCCTCGAACGGCCGCTGCTGATCAAGGGCGAACCGGGGACCGGCAAGACCGTGCTGGCCTATGAGATCGCCCGCGCCCTGGACGCGCCCCTGATCACCTGGCACGTCAAGTCGACGACCAAGGCGCACAACGGCCTGTATGAATACGACGCCGTCTCGCGGCTGCGCGACAGCCAGCTGGGCGAGGAACGCGTCCACGACGTGCGCAACTATCTGAAGCCCGGCAAGCTGTGGGAGGCCTTCACCGCGCCCGCCCGGCCCGTGCTGCTGATCGACGAGATCGACAAGGCCGACATCGAATTCCCCAACGACCTGCTGCAGGAACTCGACCGGATGGAGTTCTTCGTCCAGGAGACCGGCGAGACCATTCGCGCGGCCGTGCGGCCGATCGTGGTCATCACCTCGAACAACGAGAAGGAGCTGCCCGACGCCTTCCTGCGCCGCTGCTTCTTCCACTACATCCGCTTCCCCGACGACGAGACCATGAAGGCCATCGTCGAGGTCCATTTCCCCGGCATCAAGCCGCGGCTGGTCTCCGAGGCCCTGAAGACCTTCTATGAAATCCGCGAAACGCCGGGGCTGAAGAAGAAGCCCTCGACCTCGGAGCTGCTGGACTGGCTGAAGCTGCTGCTGGTCGACGACGTGGATCCGGCGACCCTGCGCGAGACCGCGCCCAACCGGCTGATCCCGCCCCTGCACGGGGCGCTGCTGAAGAACGAACAGGACGTCCATCTGTTCGAACGGCTGGCCTTCCTGGGCCGGCGCGAGGGGGCCCGGCCGGGCGTCTGAACACACGGACGAACAGGTTTCGTCATCCCGATTACCGCGATTTCACTGGATTCCCGACGACCGGAGCGCAGGATGAAGGCGACAAGGACCGACACCATGCCCATGCGTGCCCTGCTGATTCCGGCTCTCTGCGTCGCGGCCCTGACCGCGGCCTGCGACGGCGACGCTGTGCGCATCTCCTCGACCCGTACGGAGAACAATGACGCCAAGGGCGCGCTGAAGGTCGTCGAGACGCTGCAATGCCCCCAGACCATGGGATCGCTGACCCGCAAGGGGACCGCCAGCGCCGAGGGCACGGTCTGCACCTATTCCGGACCGCGCGGGGCCGAGGTCAGTCTGCATCTGGTCAAGCTGGACGGGACCACGCCGACCGAGGCGCTGAAGGCCTTCGAGGACCGGCTCTCGGCGGCCATGCCGCAGGCGGTGGCCCAGCTGAGGGCCGCCTCCGCGGCGGAGGCCGAACGCGCCGAAGCCGCCGCCGCGCCGACGGGCGACCGGGCGTCGGTCCAGGCGCCCGGCGTCGACATCCAGGCGGAGGGCGACGACGCCACGGTCCGCCTGCCCGGCCTGCACATTGAATCGAAGGGCGACGAGGCCAGCGTCCGCATCGGCGGCTTCCACATCGACGCCAGCGACGGCGAAGGCAGCGTCAACATCGGCGCCTCCGGCGAGGGCGACAACGTCAGCATCCAGGCCAATCAGGACGCGGCGGAAATCCGCACCAGCGCGGGCGGCGGCGCGACCCGGGCCAATTGGATCCTGACCGACAACCGTCCGTCCGAGGCGGGCTGGCGGCTGGTCGGCTACGAGGCCCGGGGTCCGGCCGGCGGCCCCCTCGTCGTCGCCACGGTGCGCGCCCGCGACCGCGAGCGCGGCCGGGTGTTCGAGGACGCCAAGGATCTGGTGGCCCTGAACGTCGGCGAATAAGGGCCGTCAGGCTTGATCGCGGCGACGGGATGCGTCACCTGACCTGCCGCAGCAGGATACCGACTTGGCCGTCACACCCCGACCCTCGAAGAACGCCCCCCGAGCCTGGCAGCGGATGCTGTCCGGACGCCGGCTGGACCTGCTCGACCCCTCGCCCTTCGACATCGAGGTGGAGGACATCGCCCACGGCCTCGCGCGCGTCGCCCGGTGGAACGGCCAGACCGTCGGCGAACACGCCTTTTCGGTCGCCCAGCACAGCTGCGTGGTCGAGGACATCGCGGCCCACATCCGGCCGGGGCTGGAGCCGAAATGGCGGCTGGCGGCCCTGCTGCACGACGCCTCGGAATACGTCATCGGCGACATGATCTCGCCGTTCAAGGCGGCGCTCGGGGTCAGCTACAAGGATTTCGAGGCCCGGCTGGAGCACGCCATCCACATCCGCTTCGGCCTGCCGGCGAAGACGCCGCTGGCGATCAAGAAGCTGATCAAGGAGGCCGACAAGGCCTGCGCCTTCTACGAGGCGACCCAGCTGGCCGGCTTCACCCGGCAGGAGGCCCTTGGCTTCTTCGGCAAGCCGCCGGCCGGCTATGACCTGATCATCGATCCCCTGCCCGCCCCGGTCGCCCAGCAACGTTATCTGGAGCGTTACCGGGTGCTGGCCGAGGCGGTGGGCCTCGTCCCCGCCCCCGACGCCTGGCATACGGAATAGGCATGGCGGGACCGGCGGAACAGGGCGTGCGCATCGGCCTCTCGGCCGTGGTCATCGCGCTCCGCGACCGCCAGGCCTGCGTCCTGACCACGCCCGCCGACGATGGCGCCCTGGCCCTGCCGTTCGGTCCGTTCGATCCCGCCCGCGACCGGACCTTCGAACTGGCCCTTCGGGCCTTCGTCACGGCCCAGACCGGCTTCCGCCTCGGCTTCGTCGAACAGCTCTACACCTTCGGCGACCTCGGCCGGGCCAGCCCGCGCGCCACGCCCGGCCCGGAACGGCGCCGGGAGGTCTCGATCGGCTATCTGGCCCTGACCGCCGACGCCGCCGACGCCCCCCTGGCCGAGGCGCGCTGGACGCCGGTGCTGGACGTCTTCCCGTGGGAGGACCGCCGCGACGGGGCGGCCGCCTGCCTGGCCCCCCTGCTCGACGGACTGGACGCCTGGGCGGGGAACGATCCCCGCCGCCGGATCCGCGTCGACACCCTTTTCGCCGCGGCCCCGCCCGATCGCTGGAATGAGGGCCGGGTGCTGGAGCGCTACGAACTGCTCTACGAGGCCGGGCTGGTCGCCGAGTCCGCGCGGGACCACGACCGGCCCGTCCCGCCCCAGGCGCCGGGCCGGGCCATGGCCTCCGACCACCGCCGCATCCTCGCCACCGGGCTGGGCCGGCTGCGCAGCAAGCTGAAATACCGGCCGGTGCTGTTCGACCTGATGCCGCCGACCTTCACCCTGTCCGAACTGCAGGCCGCGGCCGAGGCGGTCGCCGGCCTGTCGCTGCACAAGCAGAATTTCCGCCGCGGCGTCGAGCGCACCGGACTGGTGGAGCCGACCGGCCGCCTGTCGGCCGCGACCGGCGGCCGCCCCGCCGAACTGTTCCGCACCATCGCCGGCGACCTGTCCGCCGCCGATACGCTCGGCCTTCCGCTGCCCGCCCAGCGCTGAGCGGACCCCCTCCCCGCCGGTCGCGGAAATGAGGCGCCCGGAAGGGTCCGGAAGGACTTGCGGCCCGGCCCGCGCCCCATTAGAGAAGCCGCTCGCTCGACCAAGCGTACGACGGCCCCGCGGAGAGGTGGCAGAGTGGTCGAATGTACCGCACTCGAAATGCGGCGTGCCTTTACGGGTACCGTGGGTTCGAATCCCACCCTCTCCGCCACCGCCCTTCCAGGACATCGCCTTGCGCCGGCGCGGGTTCATGATGGCCTTCTGCGGACGGCCGGCCGGGCCGGATGCCGGGCCTGGGCCGGCCCGGCTAGTCGGGGTGGGTTCGGAGGTCCGTCGCCCCGGCCGCGCGCCAGTCGCCGGCCCCCCAGTGCGCCGTCTTGGCAAGCAGCTCGATCATGTTGACCGGTTTGGCGATGCAGTCGTCCATGCCGGCCTCGGCATAGGCCCTGACCTGGTCGTCAAGCGTGTTGGCGGTCAGGGCGATGATCGGCACCGATGCGGCCGGACCGCCGAGACGCCGGATTCGACGCGCGGCCTCGACCCCGCCCATGACCGGCATCTGGATGTCCATCAGGATGACGTCCCAGCCGCCGCCCGCGGCGGCCTCGCAACCCTGAAGCCCGTCGCTCGCCGTCTCGCAGTGGATGCCCTGGGTGGCCAGCATGGCGCGGACGAGGGTCAGGTTGCTTTCATTGTCGTCGACATAGAGAACGCGCAGCCCCTGCGGTGACGCCTCTTCAACCTGTTCCCGGGGCGATGCCACGGAGACGGCCGCCCCGGGGGCGTTCGCAGGCGCCGCGTCGTATCCGACCTCCGACAGGTCGATCATCCGGTTGACGACCTCGAGGAGGCTCTGACCGGCGGTGTGGATACGGCGGGCCTGATCGGTGGAGGCGGCGTCGAGGCTCGCCTCCTTGAGAAGGGCCGAGAAGCCGATGACGGCGTTCAGCGGCGTTCGTAGATCGTGCGACATGTCGGTCAGGAACTGGTGCCGGGCCTCGGCCATGGCCGCCTTCTGTTCGGCCGCGGCCCTCTGGTTCTCGGCCTCGACCCGGGCGGTCACGTCCTGTTCGTTGAGGAGTACGCCGAGGTCGCCTGTGACCGGGTCGGAGACGGGATGGGCGTCCATCAGGTGCCAACGCCGGCCGTGCCGGGTCGCCACCTCGTGCACCCCCGCCGCAGGCTGTCCCGCCAGGGCGGCGGCGAAGAGGGCTCGCCCGGCCTCCGGATCGACGAAATGCCCGGCGAAGCCGCCCTCGCGATCCCCGTATGCGCCATACGCGCCCGGATTGGCGAACAGGCGCGCGCCGTCGCGGGCAAACAGGGTGATGGCCGCGGAGGTATGCCGCAGCGCCTCGACCGCGCGGCGCTCACCGGCGCCGACCTCGACGGGCGAGGCCTCGAACAGAAGGATGTCCGGACCGTCGGCGACCGAGAAGGCGGAAATCGTCGCCTCGACGGTGAAGGGCTGGCCGTTTGGATAGAAGGTCCAGCGCTCGCTGACCTCACCGCCATTGGCGGTGAGCTGGACCAGCCGGTCGGTGCGGGTCTTGACCGCCGGCGACAGTACCGAGAAGTCGCGGGCCAGAAGTTCCTCCAGCGTCTCCGCGCCCCAAAGGGCCAGCGCGGGCCGGTTGGCGTAGACCCCGCGCGATCGGTAGGGGTCATAGAGCCATACGGGGCGCCGGAGGCGGTCCGACGCGCTGGCGAAGAGCTGGAGGGGGTCCGGTGTCATCCTGGGAGTCTGGCGGCTGCAGCATAAGGCGAGGTTTACGCGCGTTCCGGCTCGCCGACTCCGCCTGACGCGAAGCGGCGGGCAAGGGCATAGCCGCCGAGGGCGGCCGCAGCGGTCAGACTGGCCCCCCACGTCAGATCGATCAGGGTCAGGTGAACGGGCCAGACGCGCAGGGTGGCCTGGTTGGTGAGGTCGTAGGTGGCGTAGGCTACGAAGCCGAGGGCCGCGCCCGAACCGACGGCCCGCCAGGCCGACCGCTTCTCCAGCGCCGGGGCGACGGCCAGGCCGACGATCCCGGCGACATAGATGACGTAGAAGGCCACCGCGGGGGCCATGGCCGGGCGCGGCGCCAGCAGCTCTCCGATGGCGGGCGGATACAGGCGCGGGCCGACCATGGTGAGCCAGACGGCGTCGAGTCCGGCCATCACGACGGCGCAACCGACATAAGCGAGGAAATAGCGCATCACCGAGCCTCAGGACGCCGCGAGCCGATAGTGGCTGACGCCCCATTCGCTCCCGCCCCGGTCCCCGAACAGGCCGGCGGTGGCGAGAAAGAAGCGTCGCCAGCGCCGGGTCCACAGGACGGCCTCCGCCCCGTAGGCGGCGTTCATGACGTGATCGACCCGGTCGCCGGCGGCGTCCATGCGGGCGAGCCAGTCCAGCGCCGTGCGCTCGTAATGGACGCCGCTCCAGCGCCACTCCGACTCGACCTCGAACAGGTCCTCGTAGCGCCGCATCAGGCCGTGGCTGGGCATGATCCCGCCGGTGAAGAAATGTCGGGCGATGAAGTCGGCCTGGTCGGAAGCGTCGAAGCGATAGGGCGTCGTGCGGTGCGAAAAGACATGGATGAACATCCGCCCCCGGGGCTCCAACCAGGTCCGCGCCCGGGTCAGCAGCGCGCGCCAGTTGGCCATGTGTTCGAACATCTCGACCGAAACGATGCGGTCGAACTGCTGATCGGTGTCGAAGACGTTCATGTCGCGGGTCAGCACGGTGACGTTTGTGAGGCCATTCTCCCGGGCCCGCGCCTCTATCCAGCGACGCTGCGCGGCCGAGTTGGAGACAGCGGTGATGCGGGCGCGCGGGTACCGCTCCGCCATCCACAGCGTCAGCGAGCCCCAGCCGCAGCCCAGCTCAAGAATCCTCTGGCCATCCGCCAGACCGGCGTGGGCGCAGGTCTGGGCGAGCGCGTTTTCCTCGGCCTCCGCCAGGGTCTCGGCGCCGGTCGCGTAAAAGCAGCAGGAGTATTTCAGTCGCGGCCCGAGGCAGAGGCGGAAGAACTCGGGGGGAAGTTCGTAGTGCTGCGCATTCGCGGCGTCGACATGTTCGGCGATGATCTTGCAGGCCATCTCCTCGGCGAAACGTCCCTCGACGCCCGGGTCCGCGGGAAGCCGGCGGCGGGCGGCGGCGACCATGGCCGCGATAGCGGGCCGGACGATGAAGTCGGGGGCCGGGGCGTCCTGGAGGGTGCGGATCAGGCTGGCGACGGACATGGGTCGGGTATCTCTCCAGGACGACGACGGTCGCCGGAACGCCGCCCTGCCCGCTCGATCGATCGGGGGCGTAGGGCGTCGGCGTCCGAAAACCATCCGGTTTACGAACGGCGCAGCTGTCCGGATCAGCCCCGCCGGCGAGCGCGTCGCACATCCAGTTCCGGCCGGGACGCGTAGACGCCGGGGTAGACTGAAGGAGACGCCGATGATCCGCCTCACCCTCGTCGCCGCCGCGCTGGCCGCGGCCGTGGCTGGCCCCGCCGGCGCCCAGGTCCGGTCTCTCGACCTCGACCGGTTCGATGGCCGATGGTTTGAGATCGAGCGAACCCCCAACGACGTTCAGAAGGCCTGCTGGCGCGCCCAGATCGATTTCACCGCCCAGCAAGGCGCCAACCGGTACCGGGTCCTGGTGACATGCACGCGAAGCCGCGGCGGTCCCGTCGAGACTCTGCGGGCCAACGCCCAACCGCTCGACCAAAGCAATGCAAGGCTGCGGTTCACTCTCGACGGACTGCTCGGTTTCGGCGGCCTGGCCCGGCAGACCTATTGGGTGCTGGATCACGACCCCGCCTATCGGTGGGCGATCCTGTCCGTGCCCAACAAGTCCGACTGGTGGATCTGGCACCGCGACGCGGACGTGCCCCAGGCGGACCGGTCGCGGCTGCTGGCGCGGGCGCGGTCGCTCGGTCTCGACGCCCGGCGCGTCGTGCGCACGCCGCCTGCGGACTGAGCACCGCCGCCCGCCTCGCGCTCAGGCGCGTCGTCCGACGGCAGGTGCACAGGTCAAGGCCGGCGGCGGCCGCCGCTCACCTCTCTTCGGTCTGGAAGACCCGGATGTAGTCGATCTCCAGCGTCTGGGGAAAAGCCCGTCGATCGACGCCCTCGGCCCCGCCCCAGTCGCCGCCGACCGCGAGGTTGAGGATGGCGTAGAAGGGCTGGTCGAACGGCCAGGTGGCGGAGTCGCCGCGGCCATCGTTGCGGAAGGCGTAGTAGCCGACATCGTCGACCCCGAAATTGATCCCCTCCGGCGTCCAGAGCACCTGATAGCGGTGGAAGGCTCCGCAGGCGTCGGCGACGCGCTTTCGACCGCCGCGTTCGGTGCCCCTCGTGTGGTTGTAGCGGCTTGTGTGCACCGTGCCGTGGACCACGCCCGGATCGTGGCCGACGTGCTCCATGATGTCGATCTCCCCGCCCGCCGGCCAGACGGCGTCGGCGACAGGCAGAAGCCAGACGGCCGGCCATGCGCCCCGGCCGCAAGGAACCTTGGCCCGGACCTCGAAGAAGCCGTAGGTCCAGCTCGCCCGTCCCCGCGTCACCAGCCGCGCGGAGGTGAAGGCCTGCCCGCCCCAGTCCGGCGTCGTTGCGGCGTCCAGGTCCTCAAGGCGGGCCTCGATGATCAGCCGCCCCCCCCTCGACGCGCGCGTTTTCGGGGCGGTCGGCGGCATAGTACTGGAGCTCGTTGTTGAACCAGCCCTCGCGATTGCGCTCGACGTCGTAGGTCCAGCGGGCCGGGTCGGGACGGCCGTCGATCGTCGACAAGATCCACGCCCGGGTTCTGGCCTTCGACCGCGAAGGCCGGCTGCTCGGAATCGCGCCGGCCCTTCTGGGTCTGGCGACCGGGGACATCTCGCCGCCAGGGATCGGCGAACGCCCGCTGGCCTCGATCACGCCGGGGGAGCGCATCACCCCGGCGGGCCGGTTCCTCGCCTCGATGGGCGAGAACCTCGGCGGCAAGGGCATTCTGTGGCTCGACTACGACGCCGCCCTGTCCCTGCATCCGGTGGTCACCACCCGGGCGGCCGACCGGCGGCTCCAGCGCCTCGCCACGGCCGCCGCCGACGACAACCGGATCTCGTACGGCTGCGTGAACGTGCCGGCGGAATTCTATCGGGACGTCGTGCATCCCGCCTTCGACGGCACCATGGGGGTCGTCTACATCCTGCCGGAAGCCCGCCCCCTGGCGGAGGTATTCTCCCTCGCGCCCGCCGGGGCCGACCCCGCCCCGGAACAGGACGCGACGCCGACGGACTGACCCGGTCAGGAGGCGGACGAGACGTCCTTGCAGAGCTCCTGCATGCGGTGGAGGTGGTCTTCCGGGCTGTCCTCGGCGCCCTGGTCCGGTCGTCCGTCCGGCAGCCGTTCAGTGGAGATGACGGCGCTTTCCGTCAGGGTGCGATGCACCGGACAGCGGTCGGCGATCTCCATCAGGCGGGCCTGCTGGTCCTCGTCCAGCCCGCCGCCGAAGCCGATCTTGCGCGTGAAATGATCCGGCGCCGAGGCCGTCTTGGCGACATGGCCGACCTCGACGACGACCCGCTCCAGCGGCCATCCCTTGCGGTCGGCGTAGAGCCGGCAGGTCATCGCCGTGCAGGCGCCGAGGCCGGCCCCCAGCAGGTCGTAGGGCGTCGGACCCGAGCCGAGACCGCCGACGCTGGCCGGCTCGTCGGCGAGGAAACTCCCAGAGGCGGTGGTGACCCGCACCTGGAACTGGCCGCCCCCGGTCTCCTCGACCCGCAACCCCTGCATCGGCGGCGCCGCCTCGTCCTGGTCGGTCAGGTCGCCGACATAGCGACCGGCCCAGGCGGCGATCACCGCGGCGGCGTAGTCCGCATCGGCCTCCCGGGTCAGCAGATGGTTGGCGTCGTCGAGGGAGACGAAACTCTTGGGATGGCGCGCCGCCAGGAAGATGCCCGACGCATTGTCGATCGAGACGATGTCGTCGACCGGCGAATGCAGCACCAGCAGGGCGCGCTTCAGACCCGCGATCCGGGCCTGCTGATTGTGCGACCGGATGTCCTCGACGAAGTCCGCGCCGAGCTCGAAATCCCGACCGGCGATCGACACCGGCACGCGCCGCCCGGGCGTCGCGCCCTCCAGGGCCTCGCCGACATGGGTCAGCACATGTTCGGCGTCGAACGGCGTCCCGATCACGGCCACCGCCGCGATCGAATCCAGGGCTCCGGCCGCGGCCAGCGCCGCCGCCCCGCCGAAGCTGTGGCCGATCAGCAGGCGCGGCGTCCGGCCCGTCGCCTCCATGGCCCGGGCGGCGCAGACCACGTCCTGCACATCGCCCGACAGGCCCTTGCCGAACTCGCCCTCGCTCTCCCCCAGGCCGGTGAAGTCGAAGCGCAGCACGCCGACGCCATGGTCCGCCAGGGCGCGGCTGACCCGCGTCGCCGCCAGCGAGGTCTTGTCGCAGGTGAAGCAGTGGGCGAACACGGCCCAGGCCCGCACCGGCCCGGGCCCTATCTCCAGCACGCCCGTGAGCTTACGTCCGGCGGGATTGGCGAAGTCGAAGTCCACGGCCGTCATGATCAGCGATACTCCGGGTTCGGATGGTCGAAACGCTCGCCTTCGTCCCAGGCGGGGCGCACGTTGCCGTGGGCGGGCACGCCGCCCGCGTCCTTCAGCATGCGCGCCAGATGCATCAGGTTCCAGGCCATGAAGGTGGTGTTGCGCTGGGTGAAGTCGTTGTCGAGACCGACCTTGCCGTCGTCGCCGTAGGACGGGCCCGGCCCCGCCTCCCCGATCCAGCCGGCGTCGGCCTGGGGCGGGATCGCGTAGCCGAGATGCTGCAGGGAATAGAGGATGTTCATGGCGCAGTGTTTGATGCCGTCCTCGTTGCCGGTGACGATGCAGCCGCCGACCCGGCCATAGTAGGCGGACTGGCCCCTGTCGTTCAGCTTGCCCGAATATCCGTACAGACGCTCGATCACCCGGGTGCAGATCGACGACTTGTCGCCCAGCCAGATCGGCGTGCCGATGACCAGGATGTCGGCGGCCATGACCTGTTTCTGGATCGCGGGCCAGCCGTCGCTGTCCCAGCCATGTTCGGTCATGTCGGGCTGGACGCCCGGCGGGATGTTCAGGTCGGCGGCCCGGATCGTCGAGGTCCGGACGCCCTGTTTCGCCATGATGGCGATGGCGACGTCCATCAGGGCCTGGGTGTGCGACGGCTCGCTGGAGCGCTTCAGGCTGGCGTTGATGAACAGGGCGGTGAGGTCGTCGTAGGCCGGTGCCGTCATGGGGCGTCCTTCCGATGAGGCGGCGCGCGGGCGCCGGATGAAGCCGGGACCCCCGATAACGCATCACTCGCCGGCCGGACGCCTCCGGCCTCGGGAAAAGCCGGACCGCCCTACTCCAGGCCCAGCAACCAGCGGTCCAGCCGGACCGCCCGGATCGTGGCGCCCGGCAGGGTTTCGTTGAGCGCCGCGCGGTGGTGCAGGATCCAGTGCAGGCAGCTCAGACGGCTGTCGAAGGCCTCGAACTCGTCGCGGCTGGCGCCGAGCGTCTCGCGGTTGACGACATAGCGGGAGCCCTTGCGGCAGCCGGGCGCGGCCGGCCAGTCCCGCTGCGGGGACACGACCGCGGGAATCCACCAGTCTCTTCGGGCGTCGAGGCCATCGACCTCGCTGAGGCGCATCGGTCGACCTCCCTTCCTCATGATCCGGCGTCGCCCGCCCCGCGATACGCGGGGCGGGCTCGGCTCAGGTCAGGCCGCGGCGCCGAGCCGGGCGGCGCGGGGCAGGTCGAAGCGGTCGGCGTTCATCACCCGGGTCCAGGCCGAGACGAAGTCGCGGACGAACCGGCCGCCGGCGTCGTCGGCGGCGTAGACCTCCGCCAGCGCCCGCAGCTCCGAGTTGGAGCCGAACACCAGATCGGTGCGGGTGGCGGTCCACTTCTCCCTGTCGGTCTTGCGGCAGGTGCCGACGAAGACCTCGTCGCCGCTGTCGTCGACCTGTTTCCACGCCGTGCCCATGTCGAGCAGATTGCGGAAGAAGTCGTTGGTCAGCTGGCCGGGCCGGTCGGTGAAGACGCCGTGAGTGGCGCCGCCGTGGTTGGCGCCGAGCACCCGCAGGCCGCCGACCAGCACGGTCATCTGCGGGGCGGTGAGACCCAGCAGCTGGGACCGGTCGATCAGCAGTTCCTCGGTCGGCACGCTGAAGCGCACCTGCAGATAGTTGCGGAAGCCGTCGGCCTTGGGCTCCAGCACCTCGAAGCTCTCGACGTCGGTCTGGTCCTGCGAGGCGTCGGTGCGGCCTGGGGTGAAGGGGACCTCCACCGGATGGCCGGCGTCGCGGGCCGCCTTCTCGATCCCGACGGAGCCGCCCAGCACGATCAGGTCGGCGATCGAGACCTTCTTGCCGCCGGCGCCGTCGAAGCCGGCCTTGATGTCCTCATAGACCTTGAGCACCCGGGCCAGCTGTTCGGGCTGGTTGACCTCCCAGTTGCGCTGCGGCTCCAGCCGGATGCGGCCGCCGTTGGCCCCGCCGCGGTGATCGGAGCCGCGATAGGTCGAGGCCGAGGCCCAGGCGGTCGAGACCAGTTCGGCCACGCTGAGGCCGGAGTCGCTGATCTTCGCCTTCAGCGCCTTGATGTCGGCGGCGTCGATCACCGGGTGATCGGCCGGCGGGATCGGGTCCTGCCAGATCAGGTCTTCGGCGGGCACCTCGGGGCCGAGGTAGCGGGCCTTGGGTCCCATGTCGCGGTGGCACAGCTTGAACCAGGCCTTGGCGAAGGCCTCCGCGAACTGGTCGGGGTTGGCGCGGAAGCGCTCGGAGATCTTGCGATACTCCGGGTCCATCTTCATCGCCATGTCGGCGGTGGTCATCATGGTCGGGACGCGTTTGCCGGGCGTGTGGGCGGCGGGGGCCAGGGTGTCCTCGGGATTGCCGACCGGCTGCCACTGCTGCGCGCCCGCCGGGCTGCGGACCAGCTCGTACTCGTGGTCGAGCAGCATCTCGAAATATTCCATGTCCCAGGTGGTCGGCGTGGGCGTCCAGGCGCCCTCGAGACCGCTCGTGATGGTGTGGTCGCCGATGCCGGTCTCGTGGGTCGAATGCCAACCGAGGCCCTGCTGGGCGATGTCCGAGCCTTCCGGATCGGCGCCGATCTTGGAGGCGTCGCCGGCGCCGTGGCATTTGCCGAAGGTGTGGCCGCCTGCGGTGAGCGCGACGGTCTCCTCGTCGTTCATGCCCATGCGGGCGAAGGTTTCGCGGATGTCGCGGCCCGAACCGACCGGATCGGGCTTGCCGGCGGGACCTTCCGGATTCACGTAGATGAGGCCCATCTGGACGGCCGCGAGCGGGTTTTCGAGCACCTCATTGTCGTCGTAGCGGCCGCGGCCCAGCCACTCCTCCTCGCTGCCCCAGTAGATGTCCTTCTCGGGCTCCCAGGTGTCGGCGCGGCCGCCGCCGAAGCCGTAGACCGGCCCGCCCATCGACTCGATGGCGACATTGCCGGCCATGATCATCAGGTCGGCCCAGGACAGCTTCTCGCCGTACTTCTGCTTGACCGGCCACAGCAGGCGGCGGGCCTTGTCGAGGTTGGCGTTGTCCGGCCAGCTGTTCAGCGGGGCGAAGCGCTGCGAGCCCGACGAGGCTCCGCCGCGACCGTCGCCGGTGCGATAGGTGCCGGCCGAGTGCCACGCCATGCGGATGAAGAAGGGGCCGTAGTGGCCATAGTCCGCCGGCCACCACGGCTGGCTGTCGGTCATCAGGGCGTGGAGGTCGCGCTTGACCGCTTCATAGTCCAGCGACTGGAAGGCCTTCGCATAGTCGAAGTCCGGTCCCATCGGATCGCCGGTGGCGCCGTGCTGCCGCAGGATATCCAGCGACAGCTGGTTCGGCCACCAGTCGCGGTTGGTGCGGCCGAGCAGGGATCGGAGGGCCTTGCCCTCCTTCGCCGGGCAGTGAAGCGGGCCGCCGCCTGAGTTTCCGTCCATGACCGTCCTCCATTTATGGCTTTGGACGGCAGCCTATGCCTCGCTCATCAGCAAGACCAATCGATAAACTTTGCGGGCAGGAACAGGAAAATCTATGGTGTAGGCGCCCGCTGATTGTTCAGCCGCCGCACCGCGGGGCCCCGATCATACCACCCACGCGACCGGTTCACGATGGCCACCACCGTCAGCATCACCGGCACCTCGATCAGCACCCCGACCACCGTTGCCAGGGCGGCGCCCGACTGGAAGCCGAAAATGCTGATGGCCGCGGCCACGGCCAGCTCGAAGAAATTGCTGGCCCCGATCAGGGCCGAGGGGGCGGCGACGCAGTGCGCCTCGCCGGTCGCCCGGTTCAGCCAATAGGCCAGGCCGGCGTTGAAATAGACCTGGATCAGGATCGGCACGGCCAGCAGGGCGATGACCAGCGGCTGGGCCAGGATCTGTTCGCCCTGGAAGCCGAACAGCAGCACCAGCGTCGCCAGCAGGGCTGTCATGGACGCCGGCGCCATGACCCGCAGCGCCCGCTCCAGCGTCGCCGCCCCCCGGCGCAGCAGCAACCGTCGGACCAACTGGGCGACCAGCACCGGTACGACGATGTACAGGCCGACCGAGGCCAGCAGGGTCGACCATGGCACCACGATCGACGACAGCCCGAGCAGCAGCGCCACGATCGGCGCGAAGGCCACCAGCATGATGGCGTCGTTCACCGCCACCTGGCTGAGGGTGAAATGCGGCTCGCCCTCTGTGAGGTTGCTCCACACAAACACCATGGCCGTACAGGGCGCGGCGGCCAGCAGGATCAGGCCGGCGATATAGCTCTCGACCTGGCCGGCGGGCAGGTAGGGCCGGAACAGCCAGCCGATGAAGACCCAGCCCAGCAGGGCCATGGAGAACGGCTTGACCAGCCAGTTGACGCCCAGGGTCACCCCGACGCCGCGCCAGTGGCGGCGGACCTGTCCGAGGGCGGCGAAGTCTATCTTCGCCAGCATCGGGATGATCATCAGCCAGATCAGGACCGCGACGGGCAGGTTGACGTGCGCCACCTCGGCCCGGCCGACCATCTGGAAGAAGGGTGCGAAGACATGGCCCAGGGCCACGCCGGCCACGATGCACAGCAGGACCCAGAGGGTCAGGTAGCGTTCAAAGCGGTTCACGGCTCAGCAGCAGGGAGTCGAGGGCGCGGCTTCCTGGACCGGGCAACAGGCGGCGGCGGGCGCGGTCAACGACGCGGGCGCCGCGTCTTCGCCATAGGTCACGGCCTCGCCGAAGGTATGGAAGGTCTCCCAGCGCAGGCCGGACGGATCATTGACCCAGGCCTTGTCCGAGCGGGCGTAGCAGCAGGTGGCCGCTTCCTGGTCCCGCGTCGTCTCGCCCGCGGCCTTCAGACGACCGGCCAGCTCCGCCAGTTCCTCGCCGGAGTCCACCTGGATGCCGAGGTGGTCGACCCCGGCCTCGCGGCCCCGGCCCGAGATGGCGAAATTGACCCGCGGATCCTCCAGCATCCATTTGGCGTAGTCGTCCTTCACCACCGACGGCGCGGCGCCGAACAGGGCGGCGTAGAAGCCGATCGACCGGTCCAGATCGTCGACGGACACATGGACGTGGAGACGCTTCATCGGGGGGTCCTTTCAATCGCAGCAGGCGCGGGCGGCGGCCCGGGCGACGGGTTCACAGACTTCCGGCCGCCCCTGGCAGCAGTCTTCCATCAGGAAGGTCAGCAGGTTGGTCATGGCCGGATAGTGGGCGGAGTAGATGACGGAGCGGCCGTCCCGGCGCGTCTGCACCAGACCCGCGTGGCTCAGCACGGACAGGTTGGCCGACAGGGTATTGGGCAGGGTTTCGGTGCGGCGCGCGATCTCGCCCGCCGCCAGTCCCTCCGGCCCGGCCTGGACCAACATGCGGAACACCGCCAGCCGCGCCGGATGGGCGAGGGCGGCGAGCAGGGCGGCGGCGGAGGACGTTTCCATACTTCCAAGATAATCGAATTAACATCGCCGTCAAGCCGTCGCCATCTGGACTCCCGACCGAAATCATTTCATACCTAAAATATGTCAGCGCGATCGCCCGTCCGAAGCATCGCCATCGTCGGGGCCGGCCCCGGCGGACTCTATCTCGCCATCTCGCTGAAGCTGCGCGATCCGTCGCTTGAGGTGGTGGTGCACGAGCGTAATCGGCCCGACGACACCTTCGGCTGGGGCGTGGTCTTCTCCGACCAGACCCTGGCCAATCTGAAGGCCAACGATCCCGAGACCGCCGCGACCATCGAGGCCGCCTTCGTCCACTGGGACGACATCGACGTCCATATCCACGGCCAGACGATCCGTTCGGGCGGCCATGGCTTCGCGGGCATCGGCCGCCAGCGGCTGCTGACCCTCCTGCACGAGCGCGCCCGGTCGCTGGGCGTCGACCTGCGTTTCCAGAGCGAGGTCGACGACATCCGTGCGCTGGACGCTGACATCATCGTCGCCGCCGACGGGCTGAACAGCCGGGTCCGCAACGAGTCGCCCGAGGTCTTCGGCGTCGACATCGACGTGCGGAGCAACAAATACATCTGGCTGGGCACGAACCAGTCGTTCGACGCCTTCACCTTCGCCTTCGTCGAGACCCCGCACGGCTGGATCTGGGCCCACGCCTACCAGTTCGAACCGGGCGCCTCGACCTTCATCGTCGAATGCACCGAGGCGACCTGGCGCGGCCTCGGTTTCGACGCCGTGGATCAGGACCAGACCTGCCGCGCGGCCGAAGCCCTGTTCGCCGACTGGCTGGGTGGACACGCCCTGATGAGCAACGCCCGCCACCTGCGCGGCTCGGCCTGGCTCAACTTCCCGCGCGTGGCGTGCGCGAACTGGCGCGACGGCAAGGTGGTGTTGCTGGGCGACGCGGCCCACACGGCGCATTTCTCGATCGGCTCCGGCACCAAGCTGGCGTTCGAGGACGCCATCCGGCTGGCCGAGGCCCTGACCGGAGGCGAAGATCTCGACGCCGCCCTCGCCGCCTATGAAGCCGAGCGCCGGGTCGAGGTGCTGAAGCTGCAGAGCGCGGCCCGCAACTCGACCGAATGGTTCGAGACCGTCGACCGCTATGTCGGCCTCGAGCCCCTGCAGTTCGCCTACAGCCTGCTGACCCGCAGCCAGCGCGTCAGCCACGAGAACCTGCGCCTGCGCGACCGCGACTTCCTGACCGGGGTCGAGCGCTGGTTCGCCGACCGCGCCGGCGCGCCGCCTTCTCCCACGCCGCCGCCGCCGATGTTCGCGCCGCTGCGCCTGCGCGGCCTCACCCTGCCCAACCGCGTCGTCGTCTCGCCCATGTGCATGTATTCCGCCGAGGACGGGACGGTGAACGACTTCCACCTCGTCCACCTCGGCGCCCGGGCGCTGGGCGGCGCCGGTCTGGTGTTCACCGAGATGACCGACGTCTCCGCCGACGCCCGCATCTCGCCGGGGTGCGCGGGGATGTACCGTCCGGAACACCGCGACGCGTGGAAGCGGATCGTCGACTTCGTCCATGGGCAGGGAGCCCGCATCGCCATCCAGCTGGCCCACGCCGGCCGCAAGGGGTCGGTCGAACGGCCGTGGGGTCCGCGCGCCGACCAACCTCTGCTGGAGGGCGGCTGGGAGTTGATCGCCCCCTCCCCCATCCCGTGGTCCGCGGAGGATCAGACCCCGCGCGAGATGACCCGCGCCGACATGGACCGGGTTCGCGACGACTTCGTCCGCGCCGCCCGCTGGGCCGACGAGGCCGGCTTCGACATGGCCGAGCTGCACTGCGCCCACGGCTATCTGCTGTCGTCCTTCCTGACCCCGATCTCCAACCACCGCACCGACGACTACGGCGGCTCGCTCGAGAACCGTCTGCGCTTCCCGCTTGAGGTCTTCGCCGCCATGCGCGCCGTCTGGCCCGACGACAAGCCGATGTCGGTCCGCCTCTCGGCCACCGACTGGACCGACGACGGGATCACGCCGGAGGAGTCTGTCGCCATCGCCCGCGCCTTCGCCGACGCCGGCTGCGACCTGATCGACGTCTCGGCCGGCCAGACCTCGGAAGAGGCCAAACCCGTCTACGGCCGCATGTTCCAGACCCCCTTCAGCGACCGCATCCGCAACGAGGCGGGCGTGGCCACCATGGCCGTCGGCAATATCTATGAGACCGACCACGTGAACAGCATCCTCGCCGCCGGCCGCGCCGACCTCTGCGCCCTCGCCCGGCCGCATCTGGCCGACCCGAACTGGAGCCTGCGCGCCGCCGCCGAACTGGGCTGGCGCGGGATCCGGCCGCCGGTCCAGTACCGCGCCGGCTTCGCCCAGCTGGCCCGCAATCTCGAGAAACAGCAGCAGGCGGGGCCGGTATGAGCCTGGACGGACATCACGCCGTGGTCACCGGCGCCGGCTCCGGCATCGGCCGCGCGACGGCCGAGCGGCTGGCCGAGGCCGGCTGTCAGGTCACCCTGATCGGCCGCCATGTCGGGCGGCTGGCGGAGAGCGTCGACCGCATCGGCGACCTCGCCTTCGCCGCCCCCGCCGACGTCACCGACCCCGACGCCCTCGCCGCCGCCATAGAGGTCGGCCGCGACCGCTTCGGACCGATCGACATCCTGATCAACAACGCCGGCGCCGCCACCTCGGCCCCCTTCCTCAAGACCGATGCCGAGGCCTTCCGCGCCATGCTGGCCCTCAACCTCGAGGCCCCCGCCGAGGCCGCCCGTCTGGTCCTGCCCGGCATGCTGACGCGGCGTTGGGGCCGGATCGTCAATGTCGCCTCGACGGCCGGACTCAAGGGCTACGCCTATGTCTCGGCCTATGTCGCGGCCAAGCACGGGCTGGTGGGCCTGACCCGCGCCCTGGCGCTCGAGATCGCGAGCAAGGGCGTCACGGTCAATGCGGTCTGTCCCGGCTTCACCGAAACCGAACTGGTCGCGAAGTCCATCGAGTCGATCATCGCCAAGACCGGCCGCACCGAAGAGGAAGCCCGCGCCGCCCTCGCCGCCTCCAATCCGCAGGGCCGGCTGATCACCCCGGACGAGGTGGCCCAGACCATCGTCTGGCTATGCGGCGATGGCGCCTCCGGGATCAACGGCGCCGCCGTCCCCGTGGCCGGAGGCGAGCTGTGAGCCCCGCCGCCGCCCCTCTGCCTGACAGGCTCGGCGGCGCGCCGGACGGCAAGCGGTCCCTGCGCCTTTGGCTGCGGCTTCTGACCTGCACGACCACCATCGAACAGACCATCGCCCAGCGCCTGCGCGACGAGTTCGGATCGACCCTGCCCCGGTTCGACATGCTGTCCGCGCTCGACCGGGCCGGCGAGGCCGGCCTGACCATGGGCGAGGTCTCGCGCATGCTGATGGTCTCCAACGGCAACGTCACCGGCCTGGCCCAGCGACTGAAGGCCGACGGCCTGATCGAACACCTGCCCGGCGCCGACCGCCGCGTGCAGCGGGTGCGCCTGACCGCCGACGGCCGCGCCCGCTTCGCCACGATGGCGCGGGCCCACGAACACTGGATCGAGAGCCTGCTGGCCGATCTGACCGAGACCGAGGCCGACGACCTGACCCGCCTGCTGGAGCAGACCAAGCGGTCGCTCCGGGCCGCCATCCACGAGGAGCCGAACCGATGAAGGCGCGCGACTACAAGGCCGAACATTTCCTCTGGTCGGTCGACGGCGACGGCGTCGCCGTCCTGACCCTGAACCGGCCCGAGCGGAAGAACCCGCTGACCTTCGACTCCTATGCCGAGATGCGCGACCTGTTCCGCGCCCTGGTCCATGCCGACGACTGCAAGGTGGTGATCGTCACCGGCGCCGGCGGCAATTTCTCCTCGGGCGGCGACGTGCACGAGATCATCGGCCCGCTGACTGAAATGGCCATGCCGGAACTGCTCGCCTTCACCCGCATGACCGGCGATCTGGTCAAGGCCATGCGCGGCTGCCCCCAGCCGGTCATCGCCGCGCTGGACGGCGTCTGCGTCGGGGCCGGCGCCATCATGGCCATGGCCTCGGATATGCGGATCGCCACGCCGCGGACCAAGACCGCCTTCCTGTTCACCCGCGTCGGCCTCGCCGGCTGCGACATGGGCGCCTGCGCCATCCTGCCCCGCCAGATCGGTCAGGGCCGGGCGTCCGAGCTGCTGTTCACCGGCCGGGTCATGACCGCCGACGAGGGCGAGCGCTGGGGCTTCCACAACCGCCTCGTCGAGCCCGACGCCCTGATGGACGCCGCCCGGGAGCTGGCGCTGTCGCTGGCCCGGGGCCCGACCTTCGCCCACGGCATCACCAAGAACCAGCTCAACGTCGAATGGGACATGAGCCTGGACGCCGCCATCGAGTCCGAGGCCCAGGCCCAGGCCATCTGCATGCAGACGAAGGACTTCCGCCGCGCCTACGAGGCCTTCGCCGCCAAGCGCGAGCCGGTGTTCGAGGGGAACTGAACATGGCCGACCGCACCTTCCTCGACTGGCCCTTCTTCGAGGACCGCCACCGCGCCTTCGCCGCCGATCTGGAGGCCTGGGCGGACCGGACGGACGCGGTGACCCTGCACGGCGACCACGATCTCGACGGGGACTGCCGGACCATTCTCAAGGCGCTCGCCCAGGGCGGCTGGCTCAAGAACGCCGTGCCCGACGCCGCCGGCAAGCTGGACGTCCGCACCCTCTGCCTGGCCCGCGAGACCCTCGCCCGCCGCTCGGGGCTGGCCGATTTCGTCTTCGCCATGCAGGGCCTCGGCTCCGGCCCGATCAGCCTGTTCGGGACCGACGACCAGAAGGCCCGCTGGCTGCCGGGCGTGGCGGCGGGCGAGACCATCGCCGCCTTCGCCCTGTCAGAACCCGAGGCCGGATCCGACGTCGCCGCCCTGTCGACCACCGCCCGCCGCGATGGCGACCACTGGGTCCTCGACGGGACCAAGACCTTCATCTCCAACGGCGGCCTCGCCGACCGCTACGTCGTCTTCGCCCGCACCGGCGAGGGCGGCGCCAAAGGCCTCGGGGCCTTCGTCGTCGACGCCGATACGCCCGGCTTCGAGATCGTCGAGCGCATCCCGCTGATGGCGCCGCACCCGCTGGCCACGATCCGGTTCAACGGCTGCCGCATCGACGGCGACCGCATCCTCGGCGCGCCCGGCGAGGGCTTCCGCATCGCCATGGCCACCCTGGACGTGTTCCGCTCCACCGTCGCCGCGGCGGCGCTGGGCTTCTCGCGCCGGGCCTTCGACGAAGCCGCCACGCGCGCCACGTCGCGCAACCTGTTCGGCGCGCCGATGAGCGACCTGCAGCTGGTCCAGGCCTCCCTCGCCGAGATGGCGCTGAAGATCGACGCCTCCGCCCTGCTGATCTACCGCGCCGCCTGGCTCAAGGACCAGGGCGCGCCGCGCGTGACCCGCGAGGCGGCCATGGCCAAGCTCTACGCCACCGACGAGGCCCAGGCGGTGATCGACGCCGCCGTGCAGATCTTCGGCGGCCTCGGCGTCGTCTCCGGCAACCCGGTCGAGCGGCTCTACCGTGAGACCCGCGCCCTGCGCATCTATGAGGGCGCCTCCGAGGTGCAGAAGATCGTCATCGCCCGCCAGGCGCTGGCAGGCTTCGCGGGAGGCGCCTGATGGGGAACAGCGCGCACATCGACCGCTTCGTTCTGGACCACCTGCCGCCGCCGGAGCAGCAGCCGAAGTTCCTCTTCGACCGGCCCGAGCTGGCCTACCCTGAGCGCCTCAACGCCGCCGCCGAACTGTTGCGCCGCGCCCTCGCCGCCGCCGGTCCCGAAGGCCGCGCCCTGATCGACCACGACCTCGAACTGTCATGGAGCCGGGTCGACGCCATCTCCAGCCGCATGGCCCGGGTGCTGGTCGACGACATGGGCCTCGTCCCCGGCAATCGCGTGCTGCTGCACGGTCCGAACAGTTCGTGGACCGTGCTGGCGTGGTTCGCCATCCTCAAGGCCGGCGGCGTCGTCTGCGCCACCATGCCCATGCTCCGCGCCACGGAACTGGCCACGGTGATCGACAAGGCCCGGATCAGCCACGCCCTCGTCTATGCCTCCCTCGCCGAAGCGGTGGCCGAGGCCCGGGCCGCGACCGGGTGTCTGACCCACGTCATGGATTCCGCCGTCCTGCAGACGGCCGCCCGGGCCCTGCCGCCCGGAACCGTCTTCGACGCCGTGGACACCGCCGCCGAAGACCCGGCCCTGATCGCCTTCACCTCGGGCACGACCGGCCAGCCCAAGGGCTGCGTCCATCTCCATCGCGACATCCTCGCCATGGCCGACACCTTCGCGCGCCACACGCTGGACCTCGCGCCTGGCGACGTCGTCGTCGGCACCCCGCCGATCGCCTTCACCTTCGGCCTCGGCGGCCTGGTGGTCTTCCCGGCCAGCGCCGGCGCCGCGACCGCCTTCGCCCCCCGCCCCGGCTTCGACGCCCTCGCCGAGACCATCGAGCGGCACAAGGCCACCGTCATCTTCACCGCCCCGACCGGCTACCGCGCCCTGCTCAAACTGGCCGGCGAGCACGACCTGTCCAGCCTGCGCACCTGCGTCTCCGCCGGGGAGACCCTGCCCGCCGCCACCTCCGACGCCTGGCATGAGGCCACCGGCGTCCGCATCATCGACGGCATCGGCTCGACCGAGATGATTCACATCTTCATCTCGGCGTCCGGTCCTGACATCCGCCCCGGTTCCACCGGCAAGGCCGTGCCCGGCTATGAGGCGCGCATCATCGACGCCGAGGGCAAGCCCCTGCCGCCCGGCGAGACCGGCCGCCTCGCCGTGCGCGGCCCGACCGGCTGCCGCTATCTCGACGACCCGCGCCAGTCCGCCTACGTCCAGGACGGCTGGAACCTGACCGGCGACGTCTACCGGCTCGATGAGGACGGCTGGTTCTGGTTCGTGGCCCGGGCCGACGACATGATCATCTCGTCCGGCTACAACATCGGCGCGCCCGAGGTGGAGAACGCCCTGCTGCGCCATCCCGCCGTGGCCGAAGCCGCCGTCGTCGGCGTTCCCGACGAGGAACGCGGCCAGATCGTCAAAGCCTTTGTGATCCTCAACCCCGGCCACGACGCGTCCGACACGCTGCGTTCCGCCCTGCAGGACCATGTGAAGTCCGTCATCGCCCCCTACAAATACCCCCGCGCGCTCGACTTCGTGGAGGCCCTGCCCAAGACCCAGACCGGCAAGCTGCAGCGTTTCCGCCTCAAGGCCGAGACATGAGCCAGGTCTTCACCACCGCCCGCAAGGTGCGCTTCGCCGACTGCGACGCCGCCGGCATCGTCTTCTACCCGCGCTATTTCGAGATGCTGAACGGCGTGGTCGAGGACTGGTTCGCCGGCCCGCTCGGCGCCTCCTTCCGCGAACTCCACGTCAACCGCGAAGTCAGCGTGCCGACCGCCGCCGTCGAGGCCCGCTTCATCGCCCCCTCGCGACTCGAGGACGACCTCACCTTCTCCCTGACCGTCACGAAGCTCGGCGGCGCCTCCTGCGGCCTGCGCCACGTCATCGAGTGCGACGGCCAGCGCCGCTTCGAGGCGACCCAGACCATCGTTTTCGTCGGCCGCTCGCTGAAGCCCGAGCCCTGGCCTGACGCCCTGCGCGCCCGCATCCAGCCCTTCCTGGAGATCCAGTCATGAACCGCGTCCTGCTGCCCGAGGGCTGGCCCCGGCCGAAGGGCTATTCCAATGGCGTCGCCGCCGAGGGCCGGATGGTCTTCGTCGCCGGCCAGATCGGCTGGGACACAGCCGGCGCCTTCCCCGAAGGGTTCGCCGACCAGTTCCGCCAGACCCTGGACAACACCCTCGCCGTCCTCGCCGAGGCCGGCGCAGGCCCTGAACACATCGTGCGCATGACCTGGTATGTGGTCGACAAGGCCGAATACCTCGCCGCCCTGCGCGACATCGGCGCGATCTGGCGCGAGCGCATCGGTCCCCACTATCCCGCCATGGCCGTGGTCGAGGTCAAGGGGCTGATCGAGGACGCCGCCCGCGTCGAGATCGAGACCACCGCCGTCCTGCCGCCTGCCTGACCGCTTGATCCCGCCGCCCGGCTCGGTCAGGGTCGCGCGCAACCAGCCGGACCCCTCCCTTGCCCCTGACTTCGCCGGACGACCGCTATCTCGACGAACTGGAGGCGGAGTCCATCCAGATCATCCGCGAGACGGCCGCCCAGTGCGCCCGGCCGGTCATGCTGTTCTCGGCCGGCAAGGACTCGGCGGTGATGCTGCATCTGGCCCGAAAGGCCTTCTTCCCCGCCCCGCCGCCCTTCCCCCTGCTGCACGTCGATACGGCGTGGAAATTCCGCGAGATGTACGACTTCCGCGACCGCGCCGCGGCGGAAGCCGGCATGGAGCTGCTGGTCTGGCGCAACCCGGAGGCCGAGGCGCGGGGGATCAATCCCTTCGACCACGGCCCCACCGTCCATACCGACCTCTGGAAGACCCAGGGGCTCAAACAGGCGCTCGACCGCCATGGCTTCGACGCGGCCTTCGGCGGCGCCCGCCGCGACGAGGAGAAGAGCCGCGCCAAGGAGCGCATCTTCTCCTTCCGCAGCCGCACCCATGTCTGGGATCCCAAACAGCAGCGCCCCGAGCTGTGGCGGCTCTATAACGCCCGCGTCCACAAGGGAGAGTCGGTCCGGGTCTTCCCCCTGTCCAACTGGACCGAGATGGACGTCTGGCGCTACGTCGCCCGCGAGGGGATCGAGGTCGTCTCCCTCTATTTCGCCGCCGACCGCCCGGTGGTCGAACGCGACGGGGCGCTGATCATGATCGACGACGCGCGGATGAGGCTGCGGTCCGGCGAGACCACGCAGACCCGCCGCGTGCGTTTCCGCACCCTCGGCTGCTGGCCCCTGACCGGCGCGATCGACAGCGACGCCGCCGACCTCCCGGCCATCATCGCCGAGATGGCCGCTTCCACCGCCTCCGAGCGCCAGGGCCGGGCCATCGACCAGGACCCGACGGCCTCGATGGAGATCAAGAAGCGCGAGGGCTATTTCTGATGGCCCGCGACCTCGTCCGCCTGATCACCTGCGGCTCCGTCGACGACGGCAAGTCGACCCTGATCGGCCGCCTGCTGCATGACGCCGGCGCGGTGCCCGAGGACCAGCTGGCCGCCCTGCGCACGCCATCGGGCGAGGTCGACGTCTCGCGCCTGTTCGACGGCCTCGACGCCGAGCGCGAGCAGGGCATCACCATCGACGTGGCCTACCGGCATTTCGAGACCGCCGGTCGCCGCTTCATCCTCGCCGACACCCCGGGCCATCCGCAGTACACCCGCAACATGGTCACCGCCGCCTCGACGGCCGACGTCGCCGTGGTGCTGGTCGACGCCCGCAAGGGCCTGCTGCCCCAGACCCGCCGGCACTCGTATCTGGTCGGCCTGATGGGCGTGCGGCGGGTGCTGCTGGCGGTCAACAAGATGGATCTGGTCGGCTGGTCGCGCGAGCTGTTCGACGAGATCGCCGCCGACTACCGCGTCCTCGCCGCCGAACTGGGCCTGACCGAGGTCACCGCCGTCCCGGTGTCGGGTCTCGGCGGCGACAACGTTGTCCGCCGCTCCGCCGACATGCCCTGGTATGAAGGCCCGACCCTGCTGGAATGGCTGGAGACCACCGACCTGGCCGATGCGGCGCCGGGTCCGTTCCGCATGCCGGTCCAGTGGGTCAACCGCCCCGACGCCGACTTCCGGGGCTATGCCGGCCGGATCGCCGCCGGGACCGTGCGCCCGGGCGACGCCGTCAGGGTTCTGCCCTCCGGCCGCACCACCACCGTCGACCGCATCGTCGCCATGGGCGGCGACCTGGCCGGGGCGACGACCGGCCAGTCGGTGACCCTGACCCTGAGCGACCACCTCGATGTCTCGCGCGGCGACGTGCTGGCCGCCGCCGACGCCGCGCCCGAGGTCGCCGACCAGTTCGAGATCCAGCTGGTCTGGATGGCCGACGCGCCGCTGCTCCCCGGCCGCGCCTATGTCGTGAAACTGGGCGCCGCCACGGTCACCGGCCAGGTCACCGACATCCGCCACCGGGTCAATGTCGAGACCCTGGAGCCCCTGGCCGCCAGGACGCTGGAGCTCAACGACATCGGCGTCTGCCACCTGCATCTCGACGCCCCGCTGACCTTCGAGCCCTACGCCGTCAGCCGCGACCTCGGCGGTCTGATCCTGATCGACCGTCAGACCAATGAGACGGTCGGCGCCGGCCTGATCCGCTTCGCCCTGCGCCGCTCGGCCAATGTCCAGTGGCAGGCGCTCGACGTCGGCCGCGCCGAACGCGCCGCCCTCAAACATCAGAAGCCGCTGGTGCTGTGGTTCACCGGCCTGTCCGGGGCCGGCAAGTCGACCATCGCCAACCTCGTCGACAAGCGGCTGTTCGCCGACGGCCGCCACACCTTCCTGCTGGACGGCGACAACGTCCGCCACGGCCTCAACCAGGACCTCGGCTTCACCGACGCCGACCGGGTCGAGAACATCCGCCGCATCACCGAGGTCGCCCGGCTGATGGCCGACGCCGGCCTCATCGTTCTGGTCTCGGCCATCTCGCCCTTCGCCGCCGAGCGCCGCATGGCGCGGGAGCGGATGGCGCCGGGCGAGTTCGTCGAGATCTTCGTCGACGCCCCGCTGGCGGTGGTCGAGGCCCGCGACGTCAAGGGCCTCTACCGCAAGGCCCGCGCCGGCGACCTGACCAATTTCACCGGCATCGACAGCCCCTACGAGCGGCCGGAAAACCCCGACATCCGCGTCGACGCGGCGGCCCTGACGCCCGAACAGGCCTGCGAGCGGATCATCGAGGCGATCCGGAACCGGCTCTAGCCCGCCGGGTCCCCGTCGCGGAATCGCCACTTCATCGCCAGCACGCCCGCCGACATCAGCAGGGCGAAGGAATTGGCGATGGTGACCGGCCAGGCTCCCGTCATCACGCCGTAGGCCACCCACAGCGCGAAACAGGTCACGGTCAGGGAATAGGTCTTCAGCGACACCGACGAGGCGTCGCGGCTCTTCCAGATCTTCATCATCTGGGGCGCGAAGCTGGTGACCGAGCACACCGCGGCGGCCGAGCCGACGATGTTGGCGACAAGGGCGCTCAAGCGGCGCTCCGGGTCCGGCGGGCGGCGGCCCGCTTCTTCGGATGGGCGCTCCCCGCGGACCCGTCTTCCGTCCGGGTTGCGGCGCGGGAATGCCTCTGGCTCCGCAACCGGATCGCCCGCGCCTCGACTTCCGCCAGGATCTCGTCGAGCTCCTTCTCGCTCAGCCGTTCGATGCCGACGAACCGCTCGTCGGCCCGGGCGACGGCGTGGATCAGCTCGTCCAGCTTGGCCTGAAGCGCCGCGCCGTCGCGGTTCTGGGTGTTCTGGATCAGGAACACCATCAGGAAGGTGACGATGGTGGTGCCGGTGTTGATGACCAGCTGCCAGTCCGCGCTGAACCGGAAGATCGGACCCGTCAGCGCCCAGACGATGATCACGGCCAGACAGATCAGGAAGGTCCACGACTTGCCCGCCATGCGGGCCGTGTGGTGGGCGAACTGCAGAAAGAGCTTTTCCATCAGTGACCTAATCCATGCCTGCCGCGAGGGTTGCACGTCAGGCGCGGCCGGCCAAGACCACGAAACGCCACGGTCCGCGCTCCCCGCTGTCGAACGGCCAGCAGGTGGTCAGGGCGATCGAGCTGCCGGCCGAATACCGGTCGACGCCGAACCGGTCCCGGCGCACCACCGCGCCGCCGCTGACCCGGTACGCCAGCCGCCGGCCAGCGACCGTCTCGACCACGATGACATCGTCGCGCCGCAGGTCCCTGAGGAAGCGGAAATGGGTGTCCCGATGGGCGGAGAACACCGCCGTGCCCGGCCGCCCCGGCTCCGCCCCGCCGGGCAGCAGGGTGGGCCCGAAGGCCATGGCCTCGCCGGATCCTCCCGACAGCACGATCTGGCTGACGCCGAGGCGGGGGACGCTGATCCGCGCGGTCGGCGCGGTGTCGGCCCAAGGCCAGGCCTTGACCGGCTCGCCCGTCTCCTGCGCCCGGTCGAAGGCCCGATCCAGCAGAACCTGGGCGACCGCCGCCTTGGCCGGGATGAACAGGCCGTGGGCGATCAGGCCCAGCCCCGCCGCGACCGCGAGAAGCGGCAGCAGGCGGCGGACGCGCCCCGCGGCGCGCCCTCCTCCTGTCGTCGCGGCCGTCCGGGTCACGCCGTCCTCCGGCGACGCATCAGCCACAGCCCCCCGGCCCCGGTCAGCAGCAGCATCAGGCCATTGAGGACCGGCGTCATCCAGCCGGCGGCGGTCTGCGGCAGCTCCAGCAGCTGGGCCGGATCGTCGGGATCGACGCCGGGCGCGGCGCCCTCGGCCATCGGCCCGCCGAACAGATGATCGAAGTCCCAGCCCCTGGGCAGGTTCAGCGGCAGATCCTCTTCCGTCAGCCGCGCACCCTCGGGCCGGGCCGGCGTGCGGTCGACGGCGACCAGGCTGGTCTCGCGGGTCACCAGCGAGAACTCCAGGCCCAGGCTGGCGATCGCCTCGGCGGCCGCCTCGCCATCGCTGTCCCCGAGGCTGTCCTCGATCTCGATGTCGGTGATCCGGCGTCTGGCCCAGAGGCGCGCGACCCCCGGCCCCTCGACCGCCTGCGCCAGGTCGACGGTTCGGCTCCAGCGACGGCCGTCGGTCACGCCCGAGACGGTCACCCGCCCCGTCGCCTGCCGCGACCGCGCCAGCAGCACCAGCGGCTCGCCCTCGTAGAGGTCGGGCAGGACCTCCGGCGCGAACCGGGCGTCGCCGTCGCTGGCGACGGTCAGGCCGGTGGCCACGGGCCGGGTCAGCCGGTCCAGCAGCTCCGTCATCCGCGCCCGAACCTCGGTCGTGTCGCTGATGTTGACGTAGGTTCCGCGCCCGACCTCGGCCATCCGGTTCATCAGGAAGGTGTTGGGCGCCGAGCCGATGCCGACCATGAACACCCGGCTGCGGCCGCGATCGGCGCCGAGGGCGGACAGCATCTGGTCCTCGTTGTAGATGGAGCCGTCGGTCAGGAAGATCACCTGCCGCACCCGCTCCGCGTCTCCGGGCGTGTCGTCGACCAGCGCCGCCCTCAGGGCCGGCAGCATCTCGGTGCCGCCCTCGGCGTCCAGCGAGTCGGCGAAGCGGCGGGCCAGGGCCAGCTGGTCCGGCGTCGCCGTCACCGGCCGGTCGAACAGCTCGGTCATGGTGTCGTCGAAACGGATGACGTTGAAGCGGTCCGCGGGCGTCAGCGTCCCGAGCGCCAGCTTGAGGCTGGCCCGGGCCTGGTCCATCGACTCCCCGGACATCGAACCGCTGTTGTCGATCACGAACACCAGTTCGCGCGGCGGGACCGGGCGGCGGCGGTCCTCGGCCGGCGGGTTGATCACGGCCATCAGATAGTGGTGACCGCCCAGTTGCTCGCGGAACAGGCCCACCCCCGGTGCGGTGTCGGCCGAACGCCAGCGCAGTTCGAAGTCGCGGTCGGCGGGAACCTCGCCGTCGGCCAGGGTCACGGTCTGCCCCCCGGCTCCGTCCGGGACCGTCCGCACCGGATGGTAGGCGCTGACGACGTTCGCCGGTGCGAACCCGGGCCGCAGCCGGACGGTGATCGAGACCGGATTCAGCGCAACGTCCTGCCCGGGTTCGGCCACCGGGGCCGAGATGGCGCGGGCGTCGGCCCGGCCCGCCGCCGTAGCCAGAGAGCGCCCGGCGGTGTAGCGGGGGCCGACCACCAGCGGCAGCCGGATCGAATACTCGCCCGAGACCCGGCGCACCGGGGCCTGGTATTCGATCTCGATCAGCACCGTCTCGCCCGGGCCGATATTGGCCACGCGGTTGGTGAACATGTTCGGCCGCTGCTGTTCGACCAGGCCGGCGCGCTGGCCCTCGGCCTTGGCCGCCTCATAGATCTCGCGCGCCTCGGCCCGGCGACGGATCTCGCCGACAATGACCCGCTGGCCGACGACCATCTTCAGGCTGTCGACCGCCCCGTCCTCGGGCAGGGGATAGAGATAGGTCGCCTCGACCCATTCGTCGCCGGTGTTGCGGAAGGCCTGAACCACCTTCACCCGCGCCGACTGGCCCGTGACAGTGACGTCCATATCCGTGCCCAGCCGCACGGCCGAGCGAACGGTCCCCGCGCTGGTGCGAAGCTGGAGCCCGCCGGCGACAGGCTCGTCCTCGAACCGGGGCGGTTCCTGCGCCCGGACCAGGGTCGCGGCGGCCACCGCCAGGGCGATGGCGATCAACAGCCCGCGCCGGATCGGGCGGACGGAGAGGAAAAAGGTCGACAGGGTCATGGCGTCACTCCCTTGGGGAGCTTCCCGACTAGGCCCCGGCGATCCCGCACAGCCATGAGAAATCGGCGGAAATCCCGGCCATAGGTCCGTACGTTTCCCGACCCTCGCCCCCCGGCTTGACGGCCTGTGCGGAAATGTGCGGACTGGGACCTCGCAGGGGGTGAATCACCGCATGGACGATCCGCAGGCCCAGGAGATCGCCGGCCGGGTCCGCGAGGAACTGGCGCGCCGCCGCATCTCGCGGCAGGCCCTCGCCGACATGGCCCGGATCAGCATCTCGACGCTGGAGAAGGCCCTGTCCGGCCGCCGCGCCTTCACCCTCGCCACGGTGATCCGACTGGAGGAAGCGCTCGGAACGCCGCTGCGGGCCCGGCCCGCCCCGGTCGTCGACCCCCTCACCGACTCCGGCGGCGATCTGGGCGGCTATTCGCGCGGCGCGGTGCGCTGGATCGAGGGTCGCTACCTGACCCTGCGTCCGTCGTTCGGCGACCCGGCCGACATCTACGCCTATCTGACCACCATCGAATGGGACGCCGACGGCCGCCATCTCGCCTTTCGCGAGTCGGAACGTCTCGACAGCTCCTTCTCCCAGAGCGGCCGGGTCTCCATGCCCCACCTGTCCGGTCACACCTATCTGGTCACCAATGTCGACGGCCAGTATCGCCTCGCCATCCTCGGCCGGCCGACCATCAAGCGCGCCCTCTACGGCATCCTGACCACCCTGCTGGTCGGCAACGGCTCCCAGCTGGTGCCGACCTCAGTGCCGCTGGCCCTGCTGCGTCTCGAGGCCGGGGCCGGCGCGGACATCGCCTTCGGCCGCATCCGGGCCGACCAGCCCGCCCACGCCCGCTATCGCGCCGAGCTCGACGGCGTCATCGCCGGCGACTACGCCCGCTTCCCCCGCTAGGGCCGGAACGGCGCCAGCAGGGGCTCAAGGGTCTCGTTTCCGTCGACTGTCCGCACGAAGGCCGGCGGCCGCATCGCCTGCGTCAGCCGCTCGAAGGCATGGCCCAGCGACAGCACCTTCGCATCCTCCCACTTCCCGGCGATGAAGCTCATTCCGACCGGCAGGCCGTCGACGAAGCCCATCGGCACGGTCAGGTGCGGATAGCCCGCCACCGCCGGCAGGGTGCTCGCCGCCCCCGCATAGTGGTCGCCGTTGATCACGTCGGTGGTCCAGGCCGGGCCGGTGGTCGGGGCGATCAGGGCCACGACGTCGTGCTCGCGCATCAGCCGGTCGATGCCCTCGGCCCCGGCCAGCCGCAGCGAGGTCGCCCGCGCCTCGACATAGGCCGGCGTGTCCAGCCCGCCCTTCGCCTCCGCCATGATGAACAGCTCCTGGCCAAACAGGGCCAGTTCGCGCGGCGTCCGTTCGTTGAAGGCGATGACGTCGGCCAGGGTCCGCGTCGGCACCTGCCGCGGGTCGGTCGAGGCCAGATAGGCGTTCAGGTCGTGCTTCAGCTCGTACAGCAGCACCTCCAGCTCCGCCCCGCCGACCGCCTCCATGTCCGGTCCCTCGGCGATCTCCACGATCACCGCCCCGGCCTCGCGCATCGTCTGGAGGTTGGCCTCGAACACGGCGTCGGTCTTCGCGGAATAGCCCATGACGAACCGCATCACCCCGATGCGCGCCCCGGCCAGCGACCCGGCGTCCAGCGCGGCGCGATAGTCGACCTTGCGCGCGTCCGCCTCGGCCGTCGCCGCGTCCAGCGGGTCCGATCCGGCGATGGCCGACAGCACGATGGCCGCGTCCTCCACGGTCCGCGTCATCGGCCCGGCCGTGTCCTGCGAATGGCTGATCGGCACGATATGCGTACGGCTGACCAGTCCCACGGTCGGCTTGAAGCCGACGATGCCGTTGATCGCCGCCGGGCAGGTGATCGAGCCGTCGGTCTCGGTGCCGATCGCCGCCGGGGCCAGCCCCGCCGCCACGGCCGCCCCGCTGCCCGAAGACGAGCCGCAGGTGTTGCGATCCAGCGCGTGCGGATTGCGCGTCAGGCCCCCGACCGCGCTCCAGCCGCTGGTCGAGTTCGACGAGCGGATATTGGCCCACTCCGACAGATTGGTCTTGCCGAGGATCACCGCCCCCGCATCGCGCAGCCGCGCCACCAGCGGCGCGTCCCGCCCGGGCGCGTTGTCGATCAGCGCCAGCGACCCGGCCGTGGTCGGCATGTCGGCCGTCTCGATATTGTCCTTCAGCAGGATGGGGAGGCCCGCAATCGATCGATCAGGGTCGGAAGCATCCCAGCTTGCGCTAACCCGGTTCCAGTGAATCACCGAGTTGGCCAGATCATTGCCGCAAGCCAGAAAGCCGTAATAGTCGTCCCCTCTCGGGCGCAGCAGGGGCATGGGCCGCGGACACCGGCTGGTTTCCTGCGGCCAGACGCTGGCCACCTCATGCGATGTTCCGCCCTCCGGGGCAGGAACCTCCTGCGCGAACATGGGGCCGGCCGCGAATAGCAGGCCCATCACCGCGGCCGCCGTCAGCCCCATCCTGTCGAAGCGCATCGCCGTCCCCTCAGTGAATGGTCTGCAGCGTCGGCGCCCGCCGCGCCCGCGTCCGCTGCTCGAACGCATACCCCAGCGACAGCACCTTCGCGTCGTCCCACTTTCCGCCGATGAAGCTGATCCCCACCGGCATGCCGCGGTCGAAGCCCATCGGCACGGTCAGGTGCGGATAGCCCGCCACCGCCGCCAGCCGGCTGGCCGAACCCTGCGAGCGGTCGTCGTCGTCCGGGTCGTTGGTCCAGGCCCGCGAGGTCGTCGGCGCGGTCAGGGCGATCACGCCATGCTCGGCCATCATCCGGTCGATCCCCTCCGGCCCGGCGGCCCGGAACGAGCGCTCGCGCGCCTCGACATAGGCCGGGTCGGTCAGCCCGCCGGTCGCCTCGGCCCGCTCGAACAGGTCCTGGCCGAACAGCACGGTCTCGCGCGGCTCGGCGGCGTTGAAGGCGATGACGTCCGCCAGCGTCCGGGTCTTCACCTGCGCCGGATCGGTCGAGGCCAGATACAGGTTCAGATCATGCTTCAGCTCGGTCAGCAGCACGGTCAGCTCCCAGCCGCCGATCTGACGGAAGTCGGCCGGCGCCTCGGTGATCTCCACCAGCTCGGCTCCCGCGTCGCGCATCGCCTGCAGGTTCTGCTCGAACACCGCCTGGGTCTCGGCCGAATAGTTGGGCACGAGGAAACGCAGCACCCCGATCCGCGCGCCGCTCAGCGAGTCCGCATCCAGCGCCGCCCGATAGTCGACCTTGCGCGCATCGGCCTCGGCCGTGGCCGGGTCCAGCGGGTCCGTCCCGGCGATCACCGTCAGCACCATGGCCGCGTCCTCGACCGTCGTCGTGATCGGACCGGCGGTGTCCTGCGAATGGCTGATCGGGACGATGTGGGTGCGGCTGACCAGCCCCACCGTCGGCTTGAACCCGACCACGCCGTTGACCGAGGCCGGGCAGGTGATCGAGCCGTCGGTCTCCGTCCCGATCGCCGCCGGCGCCAGGCCGATGGCGACCGCCACGGCGCTCCCGGCCGACGAGCCGCACGGCGTCCGCTCCGGATCATACGGATTGCGCGTCTGCCCCCCGACCGCGCTCCAGCCGCTGATCGACGACGACGAGCGGATGTTTGCCCATTCGGACAGATTGGCCTTGCCGAGGATCACCGCGCCGGCGTCGCGCAGGCGGGTGACGATAGGGGCGTCCCGACCGGGGTCGTTGTTCACCAGCGCCAGCGAACCGGCGGTCGTCGGCATGTCGGCCGTCTCGATATTGTCCTTCAGCAGGATGGGGACGGCTAGGAGGTCAATATCCCACGCCCTCTCCCCGTGGATGAAGCGGGGGCGTGCGGTAGCTGCCGGGTTCATCGTCACCACGGCATTGAAGGCGCTCCAGGGCTGGGCCGCTTCCCGGTCAAAGAAGCCGCTCTGAGCCAGATCGCCGGATCGAGCGCGCTCAAGGCACACGGCTACCGTGTACGGCTCAGAACTCCTGGGCTGGCAAGGCGCGACCCCTGTGCCGGCGACCGGGACATCCATCGGCTCCCGGAATACTCCGAGGTAGTCGATGCAAGTCGTCGTTCCGTCGCCGTTGTCGGTGCAGTCCTCGGGGCGGGGCTCTGCGGACACCGGGAAGCCCGCAGGCGGGCCCATATCGCGTATACAGGGGAACGCTCCGCCGAGGTCGACGCCCCGGGCGCGCAAATCCCTCTCGATGGCGGCTATGACTTCCGGCGGCACGTCCTCGCGAGCGAGGCATGGCGCGTCTGACGAGTCGGCGGCGGCGGACGGCGCTTCCGGATCGATCGGCCACCCTGCGCTCGGCGGCCGCTCCTGCGCGACGACCACTTGTGAGAAGACCAGCCCGACAATGCAGGTGGCTGGGCCCAGTCGGCGGATCACCCGACCGAAAGCCCTCCCCCTCGACGGGGGAGGGTTGGGTGGGGGTGGCGGCAGGATGGTGGCGTCAGAGCGCGAACCGGCTCCGTCAGCCTTGCCGAAGAGCCGCTCGCGCCACGTCCTGAACATCACCATCGCCCCCGACCGCTCCCCTCAAGGGAGGGTCAATTTCACTGAGCCCGCGACCCGATCGTCCGGTCGAGGAAGTCCAGATAGGTCCGCCATTGCTGCAGCTGACGCTCGTTGCCCCGCACCCCGTGGCGCTGGCCCGGATAGAGCATCATCTCGAACGGCTGGCTGTTCTCCTGCAGGGCGTTGATGACCCGCGTCGCGTTCTCGAAGATGACGTTGTCGTCGGCCATGCCGTGCATCAGCAGCAGGCGGCCGGTCATCCGGTCCAGCTGGTCGACCACGTCCGAGGCCGCATAGCCTTCCGGATTGGCCTCCGGCGTCGACATGAACCGCTCGGTATAGTGGGTGTCGTACAGGCTCCAGTCGGTGACCGGCGCGCCCGAGATGGCCGAGGTCAGGCCCATTTCCGGCTCGGTCAGCATGTGCAGGGTCATGAAGCCGCCATAGCTCCAGCCCATGGCCGCGATCCGGTCGTCGTCGACGAAGGGCAGCGATCTCAGATAGTTGATCCCCAGAACTTGATCCTCGATCTCAGGCTGGCCCATCTTCAGATACAGGGCCTGTTTGAACGCCGCCGAGCGGTCGCCCTCCCCGCGATTGTCCAGCCGGAAGACGATGTAGCCGGCCTCAGTCAACAGTTGACTGGTGGCCGATTGCCACCCCTGTTTGACCCCGCCGCCCGACGGTCCGCCGTAGACCTGCATGACCACCGGATAGGTCTTCGACGGGTCGAACCCCGGCGGCGTGGTCATCTGCCAGACCAGCATTTCGCCGTGACTGTCGAGCGTCCCGAAGGTCGTCTCGCCGCGCCGCGAGGCGTACGGCCAATAGGGGTGGCTCTCGTCCAGCCGGTTCTCCTCGATCCAGCGGACGAAGGTCCCGTCGGCGCGGTACAGGCCCGACTGCGGCGGGGTGTCCAGGTCCGAATAGTTGCCGACGAAGGCCGTGCCGGTGCGGTTCATCGAGGCCGACCACCAGCCGCCGTCCGGGGTCACCGGCGTGAACCGGCCCCGCTGCTCGTTCAGCGAGGCGCGCCACAGCCGCTGGGTCGTCGGCCGCTCGCCCTGCACGTCGCACATGACGGTCCGGCCGCCCGGCATCGGGCAGGCGCTGTGCCCGCCGCTGACGCCCTCGGGCCGCTCGGCGTAGCCGAACGAGGCGGTGAAGAAGACTTCGCCGGTCTCCTGGTTGACGCCGTTCAGGCTCTTCACGGCCCACGGGCCCCAGGTGATCGGCCGGATCATCCGCCCGTCGCGCTCGTACAGATACAGGTGGTTCCAGCCGGTCTCCTCCGAGGCCCAGATGAAGCGCCCGTCCTCCAGCGCCTTGAAGGCGTGGTTCAGCGGCACCCATGCGTCGCTGGTCCGGGTGACGATCACCTTCGACGCGCCCGTAGCCGGATCGACGCTCAGCAGATCGACGGTCTTCTGGTCGCGGGACTGGCGCTGGACGTACAGCGTCTCGCCATCGGCCGACCAGTTGACGCGCGCCAGATAGATGTCGGTGTTCGCCCCCAGATCGACCTTCGTCCGCCGCCCCGTCTGCCGGTCGTGCACATACAGCTCGACCACCGCATTGGGCCGCCCGGCCCGCGGGTAGCGCTGCTCGATCACGCTCGCCCCGCCGCCGGTGATGTCCAGCCGCGGGATGACGTCGACCGTCGACTCGTCGGTCCGCTGCAGGGCGATGTAGCGTTCGTCCGGACTCCACCAGTAGCCGGTGTCGCGATCCATCTCCTCCTGGGCGATGAACTCGGCCGTGGCCCAGGTGACCAGCCCCTCGCCGTCCGTGGTCACCGCCGTCTCGCGGCCCGAAGCCAGGTCGTAGACCACCAGATCCTGGTCCCGCACCCACGACACATAGTTCCCCTCGGGCGACACCTTGGCGTCGATCTCGTCGGCTTCGGTCTCGGTCAGCCGGCGCACCGCCCCGCCCTCGCGTTCGGCCAGGAAGACGTCGCCCTCCAGCGGGGCGAGGATGTAGCGGCCCTGCTCGTCCCACGAATATTCGACCACGCCGCGGGCGCTGATCCGCATCCGCTCGCGCCGGGCCTTCTCGGCCTCGGACAGTTCGCCCGCGTCGGGAACCAGGGCCCGGGCGTCGATCAGCTTGAACGGTTCGCCCTCGCCGGTCGGCGCGGCCCACAGGTCCTGCACGTCGACGTCGTCCTCGCGCGAGCGCAGGAAGGCGACCAGCTCGCCGTCCGGCGACAGCGACACGCCCTTGGCCACGGGTCCCGACAGCGACGGATCGGCGAAAACCCGCTCGGGCGTCAGCACCGCCGGGTCAGACGTTTGCGGCACGCTTTGGGCGTGGGCGGCGGAGAACGGCGACTGGGCCGCGAGGAACAGGGTGGAGGCGAGGAGAATGTTGCGCATGGCCGGGACGCTAGAGGCGAATTCCGCCGTCGTCATCCCCTTGTTGGCTTCGCGCGACACCGCATCCCTTCCCCCTCCGCCCTCCGCCCCCTAATAAGCCCCCGATGACCGACGTCGCCGTCTCCGCCCCGCCCGCGAAAGCCTCGCCCTTCCACGAGCTGGAAGTGCTGTGGGTGCACCACTGGACCGACCAGCTGTTCAGCTTCCGCATCCGCCGGCCCGAGGATTTCCGCTTCCGCTCCGGCGAGTTCGTCATGCTCGGCCTGCCCGGCGAAGACGGCGCCAAACCGATCCTGCGCGCCTATTCCATCGCCAGCCCCAGCTGGGACGAGGCCCTGGAGTTCCTGTCGATCAAGGTCCCCGACGGTCCCCTGACCTCGCGCCTGCAGAAGATCCAGCCCGGCGACACCGTGCTGATGGGCAAGAAGCCGACCGGCACCCTCGTCCTCGACGCCCTGACGGGCGGCGACCGCCTGTGGCTGATCGGCACCGGCACCGGCCTGGCCCCCTGGCTCAGCGTCGCCCGCGATCCCGACACCTACAGCCGCTTCGGCCAGGTCATCGTCTGCCACACGGTGCGCCACGTCGCCGACCTGACCTACCGCGACTTCCTGACCTCCGGCATCCACGAGGACCCGCTGATCGGCGAGGAGGCGAAGGCCCGGCTGACCTACTATCCGACCGTCACCCGCGAGCCGTTCGAAACCCCCGGCCGCATCACCGACCGCATCCGTTCCGGCGCCCTGTTCGCCGACCTCGGCCTCCCCCCCGGCTTCTCCCCCGAAACCGACCGGGTCATGCTGTGCGGCTCGATGGCGATGATCAAGGAAACCGCCGAACTGCTCGAGGGCTATGGCCTGAAAGAGGGCTCGAACGCCGAGCCCGGCGACTATGTGCTGGAGCGCGCCTTTGTCGGTTGATGTGAAAGACGCCCCGGCCGCCGTCGCCGTCGACGCCCGCGTCGCCCCCGAGGCCTGCCGGTCGATGGCCGAGGTCCGCCACGGCGTCGACGCCCTCGACCGCGCCCTCGTCGTCCTGCTGGCCGAGCGCCAGCGCTATATGGACGCCGCCGCCCGCATCAAGCCGGACCGCTCGGTCGTCCACGACGACGCCCGCATCGAGGACGTGGTTTCAAAGGTGCTGGCCGCCGCCGGTCCCGCCGGCCTGTCCGCCGCCATCGCCGAGCCCGTCTGGCGCACCCTGATCGACCGCTGCATCGCCCACGAGTTCGAGACCTGGGACCGCACGCGGGGCTAGGCGCCCCGCAGCGACCGCAGCATCAGCTCGTGCCGGTAGGCCGCCACGTCCGCCAGCGCCGCGTCCAGCGCGTCCCGAACCCGGTCCAGCAGCGGCGCCGCCTCGGCCCTGTCGGCCGCCTCCGCCGCCCCGCACGCCCCGGCCAGGGCCCCCGCGCCGATCCCCGCCGCCGCGCCCCGGATCGTATGCACCGCGTCGCGCCAGCCCTCGTCGCGCACGTCCAGCATCGGCGCCCACATCGCCGCCTGCTGGGCGAACAGGCCCAGAACCTCCTCGCTGACCGCGTCGTCGCCGCCGGTCATCGCCTCCAGAACGGCGAAATCGACGGCGCCGGACAGATCCCTGCGCGCCATGATCATCCTCCCCGTCCCGCGCCCGCGGGACCCACTCCGCCAGCCTAGCGTCTCGCGCGGCGATCCGGAACGGCGGCGTACCCTCTTGCGCGCGCGGGCCTTTGGCACTAGCTACGCGCCTCCCCGCGCTCCCGCCCCGGAACGCAGGGCCGGCGCGGACCGCCAGGTCCCGCCAGACGCATGGTCCGGGTGATTAGCTCAGTTGGTAGAGCAGCTGACTCTTAATCAGCGGGTCGTAGGTTCGAACCCTACATCACCCACCATCGTCTTCTTCTTGATTTTGTTGAATTATTCGAACTTCAAGCGCCCCGCTTGAGCACGGTCTGGCGCGTCATTTTGTAGGTCGTTTTGTAGTTTTGTTCGCGTTTCGAGCTTGTCGATGGCGGAACGCGCCAGGGCAGGGTCGCGGCTCAGATAGTTGGAATCCAGGATCGCTCCGACGTCGCGCAGGCTGTGCCCGGTGAGGGTCCCGATCTCCGCCACGGTGCACCCCGCCAGAGCCAGTCGCGTGACCGCTGTCCCTCGCAAATCATGGAAGGTGAGATCCTCCACCCCCGCCGCTTCACACCCCTTGCGCCAGGATGCGCGAAACCCGTCCTGGGTCCACGGTCGCCCCCCACGCGTGGTGAGAATGGTGACGGCGTCCGGGATACGCTCGCGTTGCGCATCAAGCGCGATCTTCAACGGCTCCCCTACGGGAATGGCGACACGCGCCCCCGTCTTCTGCTGCTTCAAGCGGATTGTCTGGCCATCGTAAGCCGACCAGGTCAGCCGCAACAGATCCCCCTGGCGCTGCCCCGTCCAAAGCGCCAGCAGCAACGCCAGATGAAGATGCTCCGGCGCCCTGGCCAAGAAGTTGGTCTCATCGTCTCGGGTCCAGACGCTGTCGCGTCGCGCAGCGCGATAAAGCCGCCCCGGACGCTCAAGGGGGTTTATCGGCGCCAGCCCGCGATTGAACGACCACGACAGCACGCGCGCGAAAACCGCGAACCGATAGTCAGCCCCGCGTCGGGACTTAAGCGCCAGCTGGTCGCGCCACGCCAGAAACTCCCCGCGAGCTTTGCGGTTAAGCAGCCCCTCGATCGGGAAGTCGCCGAACTCGTCCGCGATCGCTCGCAGATGCGCCCGATATCCCTTGCGGGTGGCATCAGCGAGCGACGTGAAGTCTGGAGACGACTCGTACGCGTCCAGCAGCGCCACGATCGTATCGGATGGCTTGCGTCTGCGGGTCGCTTGGGCCGCATGGTAGCTCTCAATGAACTCGGGCGAACCGGGCTTTCCCAACAGTCTCGGGCCGCCCCGCCAAGCGTAGTAATAGACGGCCTCAGAGCCATCAGCGAGCTTGGCTCGGACGGTGTTGATCCCCTTGAGCCTAACGCGCATCACGCTTGGCCTTCCAGGTATCGAACGGATCTGGGGTCGGCTCCTCGGGAGTCCCGCGGGACACCCGCATCACGCCATCGGGCCGGATTTCGAAAGCTTTGACGGGAAAACCAGCGGCCTCCGCTCCCCTCAACACACGGGCTATCTCGGCTTTTGTGAACCCGCCAACCGCGCGCTGCCGCTTCACGATGCTCATTGGAACCACCTGACCAACTGGTCCAGTCGGGCGTCGTTGATCCCCAGGGCGGTCGCCCGCTGACGGATCACCTCCACGCATAGATTGAGATTGCAGAGATTCGCCCCACCGACCCGATGCTTGGTCCCTAGAGCCGTCTGAAGCCGCTCTATCTCCTCTGCGACTTCGGAGATCGTGCCAATCAGGGGGTGGAAGTCGTCGTGTACGATGTCACCCTCGCGGACGGTGAGGATTGGCAGGGCGCCCAGAAACATGGCCCCCTCGCTCGATTTCGTTCCCAATGACGCCCGCTCAACCGCCAGCTCACCGTAGGTCTCAACCCACTCCCTAGCATCTGACTTTTTGGCTCCTTGGCGCGCCAGTGCAGCTGCTGCTTCGTAAGCCAGGACGTCATCCGCAGAGTAATCTTTCCACCCGGTGGCGGCGCTCGGACGGGTTAGCGGGATGTGCTTTCGGGCGAGCAGAACCTTGAACGTCCCCTCTTCCAGCCCCGCCAATCGGATAAAATCTTTCCGCCGCATCCACTCGCTCGATCGTCGCTCACTTGTCCTCAGCAGGGACAAGGGGTAACACGTTGTTACCCGTCATGCAATCTCTGGATTTCAAGGACAAAATAGAGCCAAATCGGCTTTTCTCTTTATTTTTCAACGCCTTATTGACACGCGCCGCGCTTCCTGATATGATGGCTGCACAAGCCATCTTCAGTCGAGATCACCAATGTCACCATCTCTTCGGGTCGCTCGGCCCGCTCGGGTGGTCAGCGTCAACGTCGTGGGATGCCCCGCCCTGAGGGCCAGCTCCACAGAAGTCCGTCTGGATTTCATCGTCTCAATCACAAGAGCGATCCGGCGACACGGTTGGACGAACCTCGACGCCATCATCTTTCCTGCCGGCTTCCTGAGAACTGATCATTGGCTGGCGACCATGACGGCTTCCGCCCGACGTACAGCGTTGGATCAGTCAGTCGTCGGCGAGGTCGCGCGGGTCGCGGCATCCAAGCTCAATGACGGTTCGCCGGGATGCATTTTGGTGATGGGCATCGACACCCATCGCTATCAGCCTTGGGGGTTTCGCGGCGACCAGGCCGCGGCAGCGTTCAATACGGGTGGCTGCATCGCCGTCACACGCAAGGTGTTCCCGGTGGACGGAGACACCAATGAGTGGGGTCGAGCCGCCTATCTGCTCGATCGACAAGACGCTGACGGGGACGAGCGCTTTTTCCCGCTCGCCAATGGCCAGCGGGCGATGATCGCGGTCTGCTACGACGCGTTCGCCCTGTCCGAACTGGCTCTAGGTCCTACTGGGAAGTTGCGCGCCATGAGGTACCGGACGGATCCGGTTAGCGGCTGGGCGGAGTTTGAGCCGGCTGAACGGCATGATTGGTTGGATGCCCTTCGCGATCAGATTGCGCATCGCGCCCCGCGTGTCCTGCTCAACCCAATCCATGGGTTCGTTCGACCAGGGTCCTGTCGCTTCTGGCAGCGGCATGGACTGGCTAGCGCCAGCAGTTATCTCGATGGGGCGCTGTGCGTCGGCGCGGCCCACTTCAAATCCAGACTGCCTCTTCCTCATGAAAGCTGGCTCGCGACTGCCAAAGTGCCGCGCGATCATCTGAAACGAGGGAACTTGCGACGTTCCCATGAAAAGCGTCCGCAAGACGCTTTTGAGCTGAAACATCGACGTACTGGCCGGTGCGCCCTGCTTCGGCTTTTTCAAGTCTAGCAAACCAAGTCCCCTCACCCACCCCAGACCCCGCAGGCATCCGTCTGCGGGGCGCTTACTCGTGCTCGAAAGGAGACCCGCCGATGGCCGGCAAACAAGCCAAGATTCTCACCCCCGCCGAAACGCGACGATTGCTCAGCTACGCCCGCAGAACCGCCACCCCGCAACGCGACCAGGTCATGGTCCTGCTCTCGCTCAGGGCGGGACTGAGAGCCTGCGAAATCGCGGGGCTCGACTGGTCGATGGTGACGGATCCAAGAGGACGCATCAGCGGTGTCATCGAGCTTCGCGACGCCATCGCCAAGAAGGGAGGGGGACGCCGCATCCCGATCCATCCCGAGCTCAGGACGTCGCTCTCCAAACTGGCGGCCCCGGTCGATCGTACCGGTCCGCTGATCCGTTCTCAGCGAGGGGGGTTCATGAAGCCCAACAGCGTGGTGAACTGGTTCGTCGCTGCGTTTCGGCAGATCGGCGCGGACGGATGCTCGTCCCATTCGGGGCGGCGGACGTTTGTGACCGCCGCCGCGAGAGCCGCGCACAAAGCCGGCGCCAGTCTCAGAGACGTCCAGCTTCTCGCCGGGCATAGATCCATCGAAACGACGCAGGCCTACATCGATGGCGACAGCGCCGCCCAACATCGTTTGGTGAGCTCGCTATGAGCCTCGGAAATCCTCCACTCGCCGACGTCGCCATTTCGATCCAGTCCATTCAGACGTCTCCCGCCCTCACCTTGAGCGGAATCGATCTCGACAGCGGCCGCTCGGTTTCCCTGCAAATCTCAAGCGATGATCTCGCCACCCTCGCGGATCAGCTCAAACCCCAGCCCCCAGGCTTGGTGCTCGTGCTCTCCCTCTTCGTCGCCGACCCATTGGTCATCGACTGAACCCTATCGGGAAAATTACCCATGACTGATTTGGACAAGACAGCGCGGATTCGCGCGCTGAACGACCGGCTGCGCGCCACAGGCCAGGGCGGCTTGGTGCTCGTGACGCGCGGGGTTCTCGCATTTGGACTGCCCTTTGCGGCTCGCGCGCGAGCGGTCATCGCATCCGACACCCATTTCTCGCAGGCGAACGATCCGTACGCCGAGCACGATTTCGGGGCCGTGGAAGTCGATGGAAATCGGCTATTCTGGAAGATCGACTACTACGATCTGGCCAGGGAATACGCTTCGCCCGACCCTACTGACCCCGGCCTTACCGCCCGCGTCATGACCATCATGATGGCCGACGAATACTAGAATTTAGATGCCTCAAACCGCCGTTTAGATGCCTCAACTGGCCATCCTGATCGATCAGGACAGCCCCTTTTTCTTTTTCGGGGCAGAGCTGCTCTAACTGGCTTCGCGGCGGTCTCGATTTCGGGGCGAAACAAGTCGGACCTCGGAAATCCCCTTCACGCGGGCCATCAGTGCGGGGGCGTCGATTTCCAACACCCCTGCGATCTTCAGAAACTGAATGACGTCCAGCCTCACCCGGGCGGTTTCATACTTGGCGACGAAAGAGGGGTCGACGTCGAGCTTCCGGGCCAGGGCCCGCTGGGTCAAACCGGCCCGGACCCGCGCCTCCGCCAACCCCGCCGCGAACTGCCGATAGGCCTCTGTGTGAAGGGCCGTCACCGGCCGGTGCCCTGAATCATCACCTTTCGCTAGGCGGACCGGAAGTTGCTGCTAAAAAAGCAGCAACTGTGCCGGCCGTCGGCGATCGGCAGCTTCCGCTTGGCGGCTAATCAAGGGGCCTTCAGCGCTCCGCCCCGGGGCCGCAGCAGCTCAGCCGGCGGCTTCTCAGCTTGAAACAACCATCAGCTAAATGGATCTCCAATGAACAAGCCCGCTCTAATGGCCATCACGAGCCTGGTCGCAGTTTCAGCCTGTGATCGTCTCGATCCTGCTTCCGTCTGCAGCGCCCCCGACGTCAAGAAAGACGTCATCGCAATGCTGGTCGGGAACATCGACTCCAGGTTCCGCGAGCGGGAAGTGGAAATTGCCGAAAAGATCTTTGGCCGGGTGACCTTCACGGAAGTCGCGTTCGAAGGCCAGGACGACCAAACCGGTCAGATTTCTTGCTCCGCCACCGTTTCGTCCGACGAGTCGTTGCGGCGGGAAAGGGTGTTTTACTCACGGCAAAAGGAGGCCGGGGGCGATGGCCACCTCTACACGGTTCAGGTCCCCTACCAGTCATTGGGCAATGGGGCGCAGGTATCGGACACGCTGCTCGATCCCTGGCTGAGAGAATACGCTGAGGCCGCCCTGGCCAGCGACGGGGTCGCCGCCGCGAACGGGCCCTCGTCGTCTCGATCAGACCTCGTCGATTCGACGCCCTCGTCAGCGCAGTCCGCCGGGCCGTCGCACGCCACCGATTTCGTCGATGCGGGGCGTTCCGATGAAGCCGCGATCCACGAGTGGAACGGCATCAAGGTTTTCAACAGCTACAGCCACGGATTGAGTTGCGAGGGGTGCGACGGGGCGCCCGAGCGTCGCCCATTGAGTCTGGGGCCCTCCCGGGTCGAAGGCTCGCATCAACACTATCTGCTTCTCACCCCCGACACAGGCAATCTTCCCGGTGGCGGGACCACCTATGCGCTCAACCTGAAGACCGCCGCCATAACGGACCTGCACACGCTCTCGGAAAGCTACCCGACGTTTCGGTTCGTAGAACGCGGGGACGGGGTCTACGTCGTCGCAACCCAGGACGGGCAGGCTCGAGAGTTTCTGCTGGACGTGAAGCGCTAGATCGACCGTTTCAGTCCCCCGGATGGCCTTCAGTGTGGAATTAGACTTTTCCACTGACGGGGTGTGCGTGCGCGGGTACGGAGGGCTGGCTTGCGCCAACACCAGACACTGGCGCCGGACCCCAGACGCGACAGTCGAGCGAGCCAAACAGCGTCTTTGCCGCGAGGCCGCCTAGTGGATCGGATGTCGCGAGGCCGCCATGTGAGTCGCAACGGAAAGCTTGTCGGGATTTCGGGTGATGAAAATCGAGACGATCCGGCCGCCCTCGATCTCAAGCGCTGTAGTCTGCAGGGCGCCGTCGCGTTCGTAGCTGACATAGCCCGGCAGACCGTCGATCCAGACCCATTCAACCAGAACCGGGGGTTCACGCGTCAGCTTGCGATGCAGACCCTCGAACAGCCGCACGACATGGTCCAGGCCGACGATGGGTCGCCGCCAGGCCGAGGACTTGCCCCCGCCGTCGGCTGTCAACACCACCGCATCGGCCAGCAGGCTGCGCAGGCCGGCGAGGTCGCCCTGGTTCGACGCCACGTAGAAGGCCCGGGCGATGCGGTCGCCCTCGTCACGCGTGACCGGATAGCGTGGGCGGGCGTCCTGAACGTGCTTGCGCGCCCGGGCCGCAAGTTGTCGGACGGCGGCGGCGTCCCGGCCCAAGGTGACGGCGACCTCGGCCAAGGGCGTCCCGAAGACGTCGTGAAGCAGGAAGGCGGCCCGTTCCAGCGGCGACAACCGCTCCAGCGCCATCATCAGCGACAGGGTCAGGTCGTCCAGCGCCGGCGCCGTCTCTTCCGGCTCGAAGATCGGTTCGGGCAGCCAGTTGCCGACATAGGCCTCGCGCCGGGCCCGCGCCGACTTCAGCGTATCCAGGCACAGGCGCGTGACCGTGCGCGCCAGCCAGGCGGCGGGCTGTTCGATGCCGCCGGGATCGACCCGGCGCCAGCGCAGCCACGCCTCCTGCACGATGTCTTCGGCCTCGGACGACGACCCCAGCATGCGATAGGCCAGCCGCAGCAGCCGGGGCCGGTGCTGTTCAAACGTCCTGGTCGCGGGATCGGTCGGCGTCATCGGGTCAGGGTCTCCCCGGGCAGGAGTCCTTCATACACCATCGCCGCCCGAACGGCGGGTCGCGCCCGCATCCGGTCCCGCAACCCCTCCAGCGGGGCGGGCGTCGTCACGCCGAACCGTTCGGCCCACAGCAGCATGACGAACAGATAGAAGTCCGCCACGCCGGGCCGGTCCGAGAATAAATAGTCGCCTTTCAGGGAGCCGGCGAACAGGTCGAGAAGCGCGGTGACCTTCACGCCGGCCTTCGCCGTCTCCTCGACCGACCCGCCGTGCCACATCGGCTTGAAGGCGTGGTGGATCTCGGTGGTGATGTAGGTCAGGGCCTCGAGCGTGCGCGTCCGGCCCAGCGGGCCTTCGGCCGACAGTCCGGGCGCCGTCGTCGCGATCCAGTCGAGGACCGCGACATTCTCGGTGATCATCTCCCCGTCATCCAGCACCAGAACCGGCACATAGCCCTTGGCGCTGATGACGCGGAAGTCCCGGCCGGTCCCGGTGCGATGCGTCTTCAGATCGACCCGCTCGAGGTCGAAGGCGTACCCTGCCTCGCGCAGGGCGATGTGATCGGCGAGGCTGCATGCCAGCGGGCTGTAGTAGAGTTTCATGGGCTTCGGTCCTGATGCTGGAATTGGATTGTCAGTCGGCGCTGATGGCGCCGCGCAGCCAGTCTTCCAGGGTCGTCGCGCCGATCCGCGCATCCGGACCCGGCGTCAGCGACCGGTCATCGATCACCGACCCGAAATACAGGCCCTCCGGCTCCGCCACGATCTTGCGGGGATCCTCCTGCGCCGCGAGATATTCCTGGGCGAAGGCGTCCATGCGGATGGCCTCAGGTCCCGCGATCTCGACCGTGTTGTTCAGCGGCGCAGCGAGGACCAGTTCGATCAGGGCTTCCACGACGTCCTCGGCTGCGACCGGCTGGACCATGGCCGAGGACAGATGCACCTCGTCGCCGACGCTGCCCGACTGGATGATGCCCGCCACGAACGGGAAGAATTGCGTCGAGCGCAGGATGGTCCAGGGCGTCGGCGACGCCTTGATCAGCGCCTCCTGGGCCAGCTTGGCGCGGAAATAGCCGCTGGATGTCAGCCGGTCCGTGCCGACGACCGAGAGGGCGACATGGTGCGCGACCCCGGCGGCCCGTTCCGCCGCCAGCAGATTGGTCCCCGACGTGCGGAAGAAGTCCAGCGCCGCATCCGCCTCGAACGACGGCGAGTTGGCGACGTCGATGACTGCTTGGGCGCCGGCCAGGACCTCGGCCAAGCCTTTGCCGGTAAGGGTGTTGACCCCGGTGTTGGGCGACGCCGCGACGGCGTCATGGCCCAACGTCTTCAGTCCTGAAACTACCTTGGAGCCAATCAGGCCCGTGCCGCCGATCACCACGATTTTCATGTCCGTCTCCTCGCCGTGACGGGCTTCGCCATCGAAGCCTCGCCCGGCCGTCACAGCGAAGACGAGACAGCGCGCGCGGATGTGACATGGAGGCGGAATTTTTTGACTACGGCGCGTCGGCGTCACCACCGGAAGGCCTCTCGTCAAAGAGAGGCCCGCTTCGGCGTTCTGGACGGCAGGATAAGATCCACGATCGCGGGGTAGCGTGCGCCCATATATCGACGGTGATGGCCACCATGAGCCGCGCGCTGGCTTTGGCTTCAGAGAGGGCAGCGCCAATCAGGTCATTGAAGCCATGTCTTCAGGAAGGACCATGTGGCTTCATTGGCCCTGACCGCCGCCACAGGGTCGTAGTGGCTGCCCCCATGCCGTGAGAAGGCGTGACGACATCCCTTGTAGCTGATGATCGCGACGTTGCTCTTGGCCTTGAGCGCCGCCTTGATGTCGGCCTGGGCGGCCTTGGAGATGAACTCGTCTTCTTCGGCCAGGTGCATCAGCATGGGAGCGTCGATCTCGCCGGCCTTGTCGAGATACTTCTCGGTATCGGCGCCGTGGAAGGCGACCGCCGCGTCGACACTTCCCTGGGCCGCCGCAAGAAACACCATCAGGCCGCCCAGACAGTAGCCCAGCAGCGCCACCTTGCCTGAGGCGCCTTCAAACCGGCTCGCAGCCTTGACGGTCTCGAGCACGTCGTGAACGCCGAGCTCGCGATTGTAGGCGGAATAGAGCGAAATGCCGTGGCGCCAGTCGATCTCGGATGTCACGCCCAAGTCTACGCCGGGCTCCTGACGCCAGAACAGGTCGGGGCAAACGGCGATGAAGCCCTTGCCCGCCAGGTCATCGCAAGTCTGACGAAGGTCGGCATTGACGCCGAAGACCTCGTGGAGAACCACAACCGCAGGCGCGGGCCGGGCGTCCGGACGCGCGAGGTAGGCACCGAAGGAACCCGCGTCGGTCTCGATCCTGATGTATTCACCCATGGCTGGTCTCCGTTAGCGGGAGGCGTCGAGCGGCCTCGGCGGATTCAGGATGGTGGCATGCTAACCGCTGCCCCCTGCCCGTTGGAGTGAGTTGCTGTGAGGTCGGGTAAGATCCGGGCAGCAGCCAGACGTGTGGGCGGCGAGGCCCACGACGGCCCAGTCAGCCCGTACCTAGCTTGGCGGTAAGGCCAGCACGGGCAATTGCGGCCTCCAAACTCCTGTGTCCGAAGCCGAGGACTGCCCTTCCCGCCAAGGATTTCCGCCTCTGATACCCACGAGCGATTGGGGGCAGTGATACCTACAACTCAATTATGCCGCGCCGCAGTGCGGCAGTGACCGCCTGGGTTCGGTCGTTGACGTCCAGCTTTGCGAAGATGTTGCGCATATGCGCCTTGACCGTATCTTCGGAGATAGAGAGCAGCCAGGCAATTTCCTTGTTGGCTTTTCCAGAGCCGACATAGCCGAGCACGGTGATCTCGCGTTCACTCAGCGCTTCGTCGGAAGCATGGAGGGCGATCTCGACCGCGATCTCGGCAGGGATGTGTCGCCGTCCCGAGTGAATGGCGCGGATCGTGTCCAGCAGATCCCTCCGCACCGTGCTCTTCAGCAGATAGCCCACCGCACCGGCCTTTAGAGCCCGCATGGCCTGGGCATCGCCAGCGTATGTCGTTAGGACGATGATCCGCGCGTTGGCGAACTCTTTGCGGATTTCGATAATGGCCTCGACGCCGTTCATCCGCGGCATTTGGAGATCCATCAGGGTCACGTCCGGCCGGTGTGAGCGGTGTTGCTCAACCGCATCCGCGCCATTGGTCGCCTCGGCGACCAGAACCATGTCAGGCTGGCCTTCGAGGATCGCGCTGATGCCCAGCCGGAGGACGGGATGATCGTCCACGACCATGAGCCGAATCGCCTGGTCCGCTTTAGGCTCGACCATGGCTCACCGCCTTGCGCCCGAAGAGCCCCTGAAGCCAGCCGGCCTTGGTCTCCGCGAACGCTACCCTGCCTGGCACGAAGACCCGTATCTGCGTCCCAGCGCCTGCCCGGCTCTCGATGTTGAAGCTGGCGTCGATCTCGCTCGCCCGCTCACGCATTCCCGTCAGGCCGAAATGTCCTTGGCGGCCGCCGCTGGCGAAGATGTCGGATGCGATGCCCACGCCGTCGTCTCGGATGCCCAGCGTCAGCCCGGACGTTGCATAGGCGATCGCCACCTCGATGTTTTTGGCCTTCGCGTGCTGGAAGGCATTGATGAGCGCTTCCTCTCCGATCCGGCAAATTTCCTCGCGAGCCACCGGGTGCAGGACCCGCGGCACGCCCTCGACGACCAACTTGAACTCGACCGGGTCATCGCTGCGCAAACGCTCTGCAACCGCCGTGAGAGCGTCCGAAAGGCTCGAGAACTGGGCGGCCCGGAGTTGAAGCACCCGGTCCCGTCCCTCACGCAGCACGGCATCCGCGCTATCGAGCGCCTGCTCGATCATCTCTCGTGAACGCTCGCCCGTGGGGATCGCATTGGCGACGGATTGAAAGCGCAGGATCAACCCCTGGAAGCCTTGTAGCAGAGTGTCGTGCAGGTCCCGGGCGATCCGCTCGCGTTCGGCGAGACGTTCCTCCAAGGTAAATCTCATCCTGGCCTGCAGCTGTTGAATCCGCATCTGGTAGGCCGCCCAGAGCAGCAGGCCGAGCGCCATGGCGCAGAGCGCCAAGAACCACTTCGACTGCAGGAACGTGGGAGGTATCTCAAACTCGACGCGGGTGCCGACCCTGTTCCAGACCCCGTCGTCGTTCGCGGCGATTACATGGAAGACGTAGTGACCGGGGGAGAGGTTATTGTAGAAGGCTTGACGCCGCATGCCCGGATCCACCCAGTCACTGTCTGCGCCCTCGAGCCTGTAAAGTACGCGCACCCTTTCAGGAATCGAAAGGCTGAGCGCGGAGTAGTTTATCTGGACGCTGGACGTCCCTGGCTGCAGCCTGATGCTGGTGGGGTCAGCGTATGTGATTTCGTTCGCTCTGAGCGCGCTTATGGCGGTTGGGGGCGCCAAGGCGTTTCCAGGCATGCGCTGTGGATCGATCCACACAATGCCCGCGGTTGTCGCAAACCAGATCCTTCCGTCGCCGCCCTGAACAGCGTTACGAACTGCGTCACGGCTCGGCACGCCCATTAATCCGTCACGGAAATCCAGCACGACTGGAGTCAGGACTTCGCGTGGATCAGCGAATGCCGCCTGCAGTGCGGCCGTCGGCATCCCCACAATCCCTGCTGAAGTGCTCATCCATGTTTGACCCGCCTCGGTCTGCACAATGCCGGCAACGGAGCGAAACATCGGATAGCGCTCGACCGGGAGCGTGTACTGCCGCTCGCCCCTGATCAGGGCCAGGGCAGATCGGAGCCCCATAAGCAGTCCGTTACCCGAGTCGAAGAGTGCTCGAGCCGGCCCCAATGTTTCGGTCGGAAGGCTCATCCGACCCACTGACGCGGGCGGATTTAATCTCGCGAGGGAATTAGCTTCAAAAGCGACCAGGATGCTTTGGTCGTGACTGCGAACCAAAATCTTCGGCTGAAAATCTCCGAGCGAGGTCGGTTCTAATACCTGTCGCCAAGCTCCATCAAAACGACCGAATAGACCGGTGCTGAGAGCGGCGATCCAGAGGCGGTTATCGTGATCGACCACACAATCGGACACATTTTTCTCGGTGTGGGGCGGGGCCGGAATGCTATCGAATCCGCCCCGGAAGTATCGGACTGCGCGATCCTGAAGGATGATCCATATCGCCCCGTTATCGCCCTCGCACAAAGCCTGCGGCTCACTCGCGCGAAGGATCATTTCTGGTGAGCCCCCGGGGCGTACACGGTAGACTCCGTCCGCTTCGCCAATGTAAACAGAGCCGTCTGATGCTCCAAGGAGCGGGTCGAACCAGAATGCCGTGTTCGTCAGGCCGGGTTCGCTGACGACACGGGCGGCTCGGAAGCGCTCCAGGCCCACAGCCGATCCTACCCAGATGTTGCCTTCACGGTCTTCAAATACAGCCGTCGACAAGTTGGTGAGAAGGCCGTCAGCTGCGGCATAGCCCGATACAGCCAGAATAGCGTCGGCGCGAGAACCAGCACCATTCGCCCGCGGCGTGCGAACGCGGAATAGGCCGTTCTCAGTCATTCCCCATAAGTTGCCGTCGCGGTCGAAGATCGTGGAAACCGCACGGACAGCCGTAGGACTGGGATAAAAGATGCGTCCATCCGGTGGGCTGGGGCGCCCCCCAGGCGCGATGACGCGGCTTCCGGCTCTGTCGGACAGCCAGATGTCGCCGGCTCGATCTTCCGTCAAAGATGCGTGGCCTTGCAGGGTAACGTCGATGCGGACGAACCGGCTCGCGCCCCGCCGCAGATACACAACCGACTCTTGGGTGGTGGCCCAGATCGTTCCGTCACGACCGGCAATCATCTTGATGGGGTATTCGGTCGGGAAACCCAGAGCCGTGCCGACGTCAGCCCAGCCTCCGCGGTGATATCGCACAAGCTGACGACGATTTCGGCCCAGCGTCGCCCAGAGGCCGCCGTCTGCCGCCTGGACCATGTGCATCACATAACCAGAGGCTGACATGGGAACTTCGCGGAGCACGCCGCCGCGATACACCGCGGTTCCGCCTGAGCTGAAACCAACCCAGACGTCGCCTTCCCTGGACACCATCAGAGTACTTACTCCGGTCGCGGCGCGTCCGTCGGGGTACCGGATTTCTGAGAATGTAACGCCGTCGAACCGAAAGAGGCCCGTGGAAGCTCCGATCCAGAGGTAACCGCTGTCACCCTGCGTGATTGCGCTGATGGACCGAGGTGCGCCATCATCGATCGTCCATTTCGTGTGCTTGTACTGGGATATGCTGCGCGCGGGATCGAGCGCGGCCGCTGGGCTGTTGAAGAGCCAGCAGCACATCACGATGAAAACTATGCCGATCGTCAGCCGCATGGCCAACCTCTCGATCTGCAGCGAGGCATATTTGGCCTCGCTCATCTCTCTCGCGTCGGGCTTATCAATGCAGTCCCCAAAAGGATGAGTCGATCCTAATCCTTTCGGAGGTTTTGGGCGCTTGAGCACTCCAGTAGCCAAGCCTGCATGAAACACAGCTTTTTTGTATTTGCGGCAGGCTGGCCCGGTGTCGCGTTAATGCTCCTTCGCGCTTCGGTGGCCGCTTTCCTGATTACCGTTCCACCGGAAAACCTGGGGCATTCTTTGTTGGCTGGACTGGCGCTCAATGGCCTCGCCATCACCGTACTTCTCGGACTGTATTCCAGGATAGGTGCGCTTTTCGCCTGCGTGTTGGCTGTGTGTTTAATGGTCGCGACTAGAGGCGCGGTATCGATGCCGTTAGCTGCGCATGGACTCGACGCCTTGGTGCTCGCGATGACCGGACCCGGAGCATACTCGATCGACTCGCTCTTGTTCGGACGCAGCACCTTCGTGCTGCCAGACTGACGTCCGACCCAATCGTGTAGTGGGTTAGTCGCCCAAACCGGGCTGGCCCAGGAGAACAGGTCAGGGGAGAACGACGGCAGACGAGAGGAGAAGGCACGTGGTCAATCAGACAACGGAAAGGGATCGTCGATTCGAGCCCCTCGGCGTGGAGCCGGTTCGCAATAACAATGATGGAAAATACCGCTTCGGCGAGTTCGTTGCGCGACCTTCGTCACGCGAGCTCACCTGCGGCGGGGACCGGATCGAAATGGGCAGCCGCGCCTTCGACATGTTGATCGTTCTGCTGCGCTCGCAAGGGGAGATCGTGTCGAAGAACGAGATCATCCGCTATGTCTGGCCCTCCACAACGGTCGACGATAGCAACCTGCGCTTCCAGATGGCGAGGCTACGCAAGGCGCTGGGTTGCGAGTCTAAACGGATCAAGACAATCCCTGGCAGAGGCTATATTTTCGTCGCGGATGAAGGCCTTCCGGACCTGCCCGCGAGCGACGAGTTGGGATTAGAAGCGTCACTGGTTGAGGCGCCTTCCATCATCATTATTGACCGGGACCCCGAGAACCGGGAGGCGATCCATCGCCTCTTGCGACCCTTTCGGGCCATGGTGCAGTCATTTGGATCCGTGGAGGCCTTTCTGCTCAGCGATACTCCCACGCTGCAGAGGATGCCGGGCTCTGTCAGCCCAAACGTCGCTCGGCAGTAATCGCCGCTGGCTACGACGTTCGAGACATGGCCAGATCGACCACAATGCGCGATCGCTGTAGGTGTTGCCGCTACTTCCAGCGCCGCCCCTTGCCATGCTTACAAACACCAGACCACGAGCTTCCTCAGCATGTGCACGGACTGCTCCGCAACCATCCAGCCGGCTCTGTCAGTTCAAAAGCACCGCTCGGTAAGGCGTGGCGTTTAGGCGGGCAGAATGGCCCGTCCGAAAAGGACCCGCGACCTGTATTGCTGGTTCGTCTCGTCGCCGGAGGTGATCCGGACGGTCGTCATGATGTACGTGGAAATCCCGCTTCGACGAGACCTAGCTCGTACGCGTCCCCGCGGACGCCTGCTGCGGCTCGATACAGGCGGTATGGGGCGAGCGTAGCGACGATTGGCTCTTCGATCCTTGTGCCTCCCTAGGTCGTCACAGAGGCGTTTGCAGAGACGTCGAACGGACCGAAAACACCAAGCGACGCAGAATCTGTCACCCCACCGATGAGAGCTGCAGAGAAGCCTCTGCGCGCGTCTCCACGGGTCGATCTGGCTCAGCCTGCGCAACCCGGTAGGCGAAGGGTTACCGTAGTACCCCGACCCGGAGCGCTCTCGATTTCTGCACATCCGCCGGCCCGGCGAGCGAAATCGCTGACCATCGAGAGGCCCAGGCCTGTTCCGCTGCTGTCGTTCTTGGTGGTGAAGAAGGGTTTGAACACCTTGCTCGCCAAGTCAGGCGACATGCCGTAGCCGGTATCCCTGACGCAGAGCACGGCAGTTACGCCCCCGGACGGCACAAACCGATCGTAGTCGGGAGCCTCTGTTTCCCTGAAGGTTGAGATCGTGAGGCGACCGCCCTCCGGCATTGCGTCCCGGGCGTTGATCACAAGGTTGAGGATCGCATTCTCCAGTTCGCGGGTGTTGCAGACGATTTGGGGAAGGTCTCCGACCATGGCGAACTCTACTGCGACTCGCGGCCCCGCCATCAGGACCACCAAGTTCCGGATCGACCCGAGCGTCCGCTCCAGGCAGGTGATCTCCTCCACCGCCGCCTTCGATTTCGATAGATCAAGGATCTGGCGGCTGAGCGCCCCCGCCCGGTTGACGGACTCCATGGCTCCAGCGGTCAGCGGCGCCAGTTCCGCCCGCGTAGCGGGGTCCAGCTTTTGATCAATTAGCCGGACGGCGCTCGACACGATCTGGAGCATGTTGCCAAGGTCGTGGGCGACCCCTGCGGTCATCAGCCCCAAGGTCGCCAAGCGGATCAGGTCCTGGTCTTCGAGGCGGTTGGGAAGATCGCTGAGCAGGCCTGTGGCGCTCGCGATCGCTTCGGGATCAGGGGCGAACAAAAGGGGCCGCGCCCGACCTTTGCGGCCGTCGCTCCAGCCGATCTGTGTCAGTTCCATAAGATGTCCACCCGCTTGGCTGGGGCGAGCCCGTGCCCGCGCTGTGAGTGATGTGACGGGCCTGCATGCTGCCGACCGGGGCGTTCGAGGCTCGGACGGCCACCCGGCATAAGACCCGCCCGATTTCTGTTGCCCACAAGCCTTCCGGACAGGCCGCACGGTCGCTATTTCTGGTCGACATGGCGCTTGCCGTCAGGCGAAGAGCTTCGCTGCGGTCCGGGCGATCAGCGCGCCTTGATGCCGTGCGCCCTCCAGTTCAACCGTACTCGGTTGCCGGCTGCCATCCGTGCCCGCGATCGTCGTGGCGCCATAGGGAGCGCCGCCGACGATCTCGTCCAGTGTCATCTGACCAGCGTGGCTATAGGGCAGGCCCACGACGGTCATGCCGAAGTGAAGCAGGTTGGTGACGATAGAGAACAACGTGGTTTCGTTGCCGCCGTGCTGGGTCGCCGAAGAGGTAAAGGCGCCGCCGACCTTGCCGTTGAGCGCGCCTCGCGCCCAGAGGCCGCCGGCCTGGTCCAGGAAGTTGCTCATCTGCGAGGCCATACGACCGAATCGCGTGCCGACCCCGATGACGATCGCATCATACTGCTCGAGTTCATCGATGGACGCGAAGGGGGCCGCCTGATCCAGCTTGAAGTGGGCGTCACGCGCCATCGCGTGGGGCACCAGTTCCGGAACGCGTCTGACATCCACAGCCGCGCCGGCAGACATCGCTCCCTCCGCCACGGCCCAGGCCATGGTTTCGACGTGGCCGTAGGCTGAGTAGTACAGCACAAGAACCTTGGTCATTCCCTGTTCTCCGAGAGCTCGGACCGTGCTGCGGGGGGCAGTCGTCTCCGGCTCGAATCTATCCGCGCCAGGGGCTGTGCCCCTGCCTCGTCGGCGCGGCCGCAACTCGCCTAGGCCCCTCCGAAGCAACGGCGCTTCAACTGGCGACGAGAGCCGCACTATCGCCCGCCTTTCGCGCATGTGCTGTGAGATGAGGTTAGGATGAGTGGGGCTGTGGAAGGACGGGCCTCTCCCCGCCGCAGGAGCGGCCATCCCCCTGTCTGACCGGCTCGTCGCAGCCTTCATCGTCCCATCCTGAAGGGCTGAGCCGCCTTAGTGCCGCAGGGTCCTCTCAAACCCACCGACAAGGCGCTGGATTGTCTCTCGCCTTGTGACCGCGGGGGGAAGAGAAGCCGACGCGGGATGGGTGATCTCTGCCGCCGTGGTCCACTGGGACGCCGCGCTCCCCACGGCGTCGAGACGACGTCGCCGGCGTTCATGACAGTTTCGGAAATCCAGGGGTTCCACCGAGCCGGCCGCACCGCGTCGCGCTTTCTCACAATCGCTTACGGCAACTTGCTCGCGCCCGATCCAAACCGGTTCGATGATCCGCAGAGATACTTGGCGCGCCGAAGCTCCGGCACTCGGCCGGGGTGCGGAGCCACCAACTTCATGGAGTGGGCCGATGGGCAGGATTGAGCGCTTCTTACCGACTTCGCGGCGAGCCCTGATCGGGGGCGGCCTGGCGCTGACGACTGCCTCTTGGCTCCCCTCGGGTCTCTCGGCCCGCGAGCAGACGATCACCCCCCCAGCGAAAGGCAAGGCCATGGGAATCTTCAAAACCAAGGATGATGTGGAAATCTTCTACAAGGACTGGGGGGAGGGTCAGGTGATCTGGTTCCACCACGGCTGGCCGCTCAGCTCGGACGACTGGGACAACCAGATGATGTACTTCCTGTCGCAGGGCTTTCGGGTCATCGCCCATGACCGGCGCGGCCACGGCAGATCCACCCAGACGGACCTGGGCAATGACATGGACACTTACGCCGCCGACGTCGCCGCCCTCGCCGAACACCTCGACATCAGGGACGCCATCCACGTCGGGCACTCCACCGGTGGCGGCGAAGTCACTCGGTATGTCGCGCAGTATGGCGCCGGCGGGCGGGTCTCGAAGGCAGTGCTCATCAGCGCCATTCCGCCGTTGATGCTCAAGACCCCGGCCAACCCGGGTGGCACGCCGATCGAGGTGTTCGACGGCTACCGCGCCGCTCTCATCGCCAACCGGGCCCAGTTCTATCTGGATGTGCCGACGGGGCCATTTTACGGGTTCAACCGGCCCGGTGCCAGGGTCATCCAGGGCTGTATCAACAACTGGTGGCGCCAAGGGATGATGGGCGGAGCCAAGGCGCATTACGACTGCATCAAAGTCTTCTCGGAGACGGACCACACCGAGGATTTGAAGCGGATCGATGTTCCGGTGCTGGTCATGCACAGCGTGGATGACCAGATCGTCCCCTATGCCGACTCGGGCCCCCTGGCCGTCGCGCTTCTCAAGCATGGGACCTTCAGGTCATATCACGACCTGCCCCACGGCATGCCGACCACGCACGCCGAGATCATCAATGCGGATCTGATGGAATTCATCAGGGCCTAGTTGCCAGCCGCGCCGTGGTCTCTGGCCACGGCGCGGCCCTTTGGCGCAATGCCTTGGAGGGCGTCTTTCTGCGCCTGATCATATAGGCGGCCACCAACCTCAACTCGAAAGACCACGATCATGGCGCCTTCCGAAAATGTCGAAATCGCACGGGCCTTCATGGCGGCAGTAGGATCGGGCGCGAGTTCCGATGCGCTCCTCGACATGTTCACGGATGACCCTTCCTTTGCTGTGCCGGGGGATCCCGCAGCCTTCCCCTGGGTGGGCAGAGCTGGTGGCAGGGCCTCGCTGCGAAGCCTGCTGGACGGCATTCGAAGCCTCCTTGTCCACGAACGTCTCGACGTGGATGACATCATCGCCGGCGAGACGCGGGCCGTGATCCTCGGCTCGCTCGCCAGCCGTGTTATCGCGACTGGCCGCCTGATTGAGTCTCCGTTCGCGATCGTCCTCACGATCGTCGCCGGCAAGATCTCCGGCTTCCTGATGTTCGAAGACAGTTTCGCGGTCTCGAAAGCGGCCCAATCACCACCGTGAACCCTCAAGACTTCGGCGCGCCAGCGGCCTCCATGCGCGCCTGAAGCTCCGCGATCTCTTTGTGGAATGGGGCGATGATCGCTTCGACTTCACTGAGAGAATAACGCGGCGTGATATGTTGAGGGCAGTTCCAGTCGAAAGCCTCGACGCGAACCAGGATGGCGTGCTCGATCCTCCCGCGGTAGCCCGCGACCTCCAACTGCAAGCGCAGGTCTGGTCGGTCGCCGATCTCTTCGGTCGTCATGCGGCCCAGAACCTTCAGCCGCTGCTGACCGGGGTAGTCCATGAAGATCAGCGCGACCCGGTCGTTACCGGCTGAATTTCCGATCGACACATACTGGCGATTGCCTGTGAAGTCGGCCCAGCCGATCGTCCGGTCATCCAGGACGCGCACAAAGCCTGCAGCGCCCCCACGATGCTGAACGTGGGGCCAGCCTGTCTCGGAAATGGTCGCCAGATAGAAGCTGTCACGTTCTCCGATGAACTGAACTTCGGCTGGCGTCAGCCCATCGTTCTCGTCGCTGGCGTTCTCCAGCCGCGCGTAGGCTGCACGTGACCCGTGCTTGACCTGCTCAGCCTGAACCAGTGGCGTGAATGCTGTGCTGAAAAATCGCTGGCGCACTGATCGGTCCCTTTCACGCGCGAGGCGAAATCAGACCTGCGTGGATCCGCCATCCGCAAACAGTTCGATGCCGTTGACATAACTACTGTCGTCCGATGCCAGGAACAGGGCAACCTGCGCAATCTCGCTCGGGTCCGCAAGGCGGCCGAGAGGCGTGCTCTCCCGCGTGATCCGCTGCATTTCGGCATTGGCGTCAGCGTTCGGCGACAGGTCGTGCCACCCGGGCGTGGAAGTCGCTCCGGGCGCGAGCACATTGACGCGAACCCCTGTCGGAGCCAGTTCCGCGGCCCAGGTACGGGCGAAGCTTCGAACCGCGGCCTTGCTCGCAGCATAGGCTGTGAAGTTGGGCACGCCGGACACCGCCGCCGTGGATCCCGTCAGGATCACCGAGGCGCCTCTCGAGAGGAGTGGAAGGGCCTTCTGCACGGTGAACAACGTCCCCTTCGTATTGACGTCGAAGGTCCGGTAGTAGTGGGGCTCATCCATCTCAGCGAGTGACCTGAAGGCGCCGCCGCCGGCGTTTGCGAACAACACATCGATCGAGCCGGCCTCATCGCGGACGACTTCATAGAGGGCGTCGATGTCGTCCAGGTCTGCGACATCACCGCGGATGCCTCGAGCCGCGCCCCCGACCATCTTGACTGCCGCCTCGAGCTCGGCTTGGCGCCGCCCTGTCATGAACAACCTGGCGCCTTCCTGCGCGAACAGCTGGGCGGACGCGAGCCCGATCCCCGTGCTCGCGCCCGTGATGACGCAGACCTTTCCGTCGAGCTTGCCCATGACGGTTCTCCATTCTGAATGAGGGTAAGGATCGGGACGCCTCAGCGACCCGCCACGTTCCGATCAAGGAAGTCGTGGATCAGAGGCGCCATGACATCGATCTTTTCCTCGAGCGCGAAATGGCCCGTGTCGAGCATGTGCAGTTCGGCGTTCGGCAGGTCGCGCAGGTAGGGGGTCGCGCCCTCCGCCGGGAAGATTATATCGTTCTTGCCCCACAGGATGATCGTGGGTGGCTGATACTCCCGGAAAAAGGCCTGGAAGCTGGGATACAGCGGAACGTTGCTTCCGTAGTCGCGGAATAGATCGAGCTGGATGTCCATGTTTCCCGGCCGGTCCAGCAGTGCTTGGTCGTGAACCCAGTTGTCTGGCGATATCCGGGTGAGGTCTCGGATACCGTCTGTGTACTGGAATTTTGTAGTCTCCGGACTCACGAGACCTTCGAGCGCGGCCCGGTTTTCGGCTGTATCACTGGCCCAGTAGGCCTTGATCGGATCCCAAAACTGGCCAAGACCCTCTTCATAGGCGTTGCCGTTCTGGACGATCAGCGCACTGACCCGGTCCGGATGCTTCAACGCGAGTCGGTATCCCACCGGGGCGCCATAATCCATGACGTACATGGCGTAGCTCGAGGCGCCGAGGCGGCCCATCAGGCCGTCCATGAGATCAGCATATTTGGCGAACGAGTAGTCGAAGGCGGTGTGATCCGGCGCCGCGCTCTGCCCGAAGCCGGGGAAATCCGGCGCGATGACACGGTACCGATCGGCGAGCAGCGGGATCAGGTTCCGGAACATGTGCGACGACGTCGGAAAGCCGTGAAGCAGAAGCACGACCGGACCGTCTGCCGGACCGGCTTCCCGATAGAAGATGTCCACCCCTTCGATGGTCACGGTTCGGTGGTGAACCACGGGAAGAACGACACCATCCTCCGCTGACGGGCGCGCCGCGGCGGCGGCAGCCGGCGCGATTGCTGTTGACGCGAGCAGGGTTGCGATGACCGCCAGGCCGGCGCTGCGGAAGACATATCGAGACATGGTCAGCTCCTTGGCTGTGGGCTTGCGCCCGGCGCCGGCGCGCATGCCGGCCTCGAAAACACCTTGCCAGAGGCCGCGCCCGGGAGGCGGTGAGTTGACGTTAGGGCGTGAGAGGATCCGCACGTCCGCGGCGCCAGGGCGCGCATTCGCCTGGCAGGTCCGAGATCTCACACGGCCTCGCGGGAACTTTCTCGCCGCGGCCCTCAGCGGCGGCCACCTTGCGTCCTCGGCGCTCCCAACTGCGGAGAAACGCCATCCGAGGAGAGCCCCATGAGGACCGTTCTTGCCGCCGCCATCGGAGTTGCCTGTCTCATGAGCGCGCATCAGGTCGAAGCCCAATCCGTTCGCGACATACGAGGGGCGCCCGCTGCGGTCCCTCTCGAGAACGAGCCGCCCCCGAGGCTCTTTGTCGATCCGCCGGTGGCCGAGGCGCTGGCCATGGGGCGGGTCTTCATCCAGTACCGCGCCGAGAACCTGCGCATTGTTCAGGTCTTCGGTACAGCGGCGCTCGGGGTGACCCCTCGCATCGGCCACATCCACGTTACGGTCGATGACACGCCATGGCATTGGGCCGACGCCAGCGGCGAGCAGATCATCATCACAGGTCTGCCCGTCGGCCCCCACCGGGTCCTCATCGAGCTGGTCAACGCCGCGCACCAAACCGTCGACCAGGTGACGATTGAGTTCGTCGTGCCGGTCCTGGGCGTGCCAGCGGGACACGCCCCCCCGTTCCCCGAGTAGTGAGCGCCTTGGCGGCGCTTCAGAGACTCCCGACAGCGGCCCCGGCACACAAACTCGCAAGGCCTAACGCGACCGCCGTCGGGGTCAGTGCCACCATTTTCCATCCCGGTTGGGGTGCCGATCTTCTCCCATCCTGCGGGGCCGTCCCGCCGGGCAGCCAAATCAAAAGGACTACCGAGATGCAGAAACTGGTTCTACTGGCCGCCACCCTCGGGGTGCTGAGCATCGGAAGCGTGGCCTCGCCGGCAAGCGCGGAAGCGCCGCCCGAGCGCACCACCATCGTTTTGGTTCACGGCGCCTTCGCGGACTCGTCGAGCTGGAACCCCGTCATCAGCGAACTGGTGCGAGGCGGCTACCCGGTGATTGCGGCCGCCAACCCACTGCGCAGCCTGGCGAGCGACGCCGACTATGTATCGAGCATCGTCGCGTCCGTAGAGGGCCCTGTTGTCCTGGTCGGCCATTCCTACGCCGGAGAGGTCATCTCGATGGCGGCTCACGGCAACGCCAATGTGACCTCACTCGTCTATGTGGCAGGCTTCGCGCCCGAAACCGGCGAAAGCGCCGCGTCGCTGGGCACGCGCTTCCCGACCGGCACTCTGGGCGGAACCCTCGCACCGCCGGTCGCCCTGCCGGACGGCCAACAGGATCTGTACATCCTGCAAGCCGAGTATTGGTCGCAGTTCGCCGCAGATATGCCGGAAGCCGCGGCGATTCAGATGGCGGCCACCCAGCGGCCGATCACCGCGTCCGCCCTGGCGGAACCGGCAGGGACCGTGGTGTGGAACCAGCTTCCGTCATGGTTCATCTGGGGCTCAGGAGACAAGAACATCCCGGCGGCCCTCCATGCATTCATGGCTAATCGGGCCAATGCGAAGGAAGCCGTCGAGGTCGCGGGGGCGTCTCACGTGGTGATGCTCTCGCACCCCCGGGAAGTCGCCGCGATGATTGTGCGTGCGGCTGAGTCCCGGTGAACCTGCTGCAAGCCCGGCGATGACTGAGAGACCGTCCGTTCCTGAAGTCTCGGCGACCTTGGCGCGCCGATCGGAGCAGGCTTTTCCCCTGCTGGGCGCGCCGGAGATCGAGCGTCTGCGGCGCTTCGGCGCGCCCCGCGCCTACGAAGCGGGCGCCTGGCTGGTCCGGGCCGGCGAAAGGAGCGACGGGCTGACCATCCTGACGGCGGGCGAAGTTCTTGTCTCCTGGACGGACAGTCAGGATCGACACCGCCCAATCGTCACCCACCAAGAGGGCTCGTTCATGGGGGAACTGGCCCAACTTGCGGGCCGCCCCGCCCTGATCGATGCAGTTGCCCTCTCGCCGGTCGAAGCGCTGGTCATTCCTCGCGATGGGCTGCACGCCCTGTTTGTCGGTGAAGCGGAGCTGGGCGAACGTATCATGCGCGCGCTCATCCTGAGGCGGATGGGCCTGCTGGAGACCGGGGCCGGAGGGCCAACGATAGTGGGGTCGGCATCGGACCCCGATGTCCTCCGCCTCGAGACGTTCCTCACGCGGAACAGTCACCCGCGCCATCGCATCGACCCCAGGACCGACGCAGGCGCACGCGCGCTCGTCGAACGGTTCGGCATCAGCGAAAACCAACTTCCGATCGTCCTTTGCCCGGATGGGACACTGCTCAGAAACCCAAGCGAGGAGGATCTGGCGAGGTGTCTGGGATTGCTCGTGGCTCTCGATACCGCCGCGCTTCATGACGTGGCGATCGTTGGCTCCGGTCCCGCCGGTCTGGCCACGGCCGTCTATGCCGCGTCCGAAGGCTTGAAGGTTCTCGCCCTGGACTGTCGGTCTTTCGGCGGACAGGCAGGAGCCTCGGCGCGGATCGAGAACTACCTGGGTTTCCCCACAGGGATAAGCGGGGCGGCTCTCATGGCACGCGCGCACAACCAGGCGCAAAAGTTCGGTGTCGAGATGGCCATACCGGACGAGGCCGTGCGGCTCGAACGGTCGGAAGCTGACGATGGGTTTACGATCCGGCTGGCGAACGGCGAGTGCGCGCGTGCGCGGGCTGTGGTCGTCGCCACCGGTGCCCGGTACCGTCGCCCGGCCATTCTCGATCTTGAGACCTACGAAGCCGCGTCGGTCCATTACTGGGCCTCGGCGCTCGAAGCGCGTCTCTGCACCGAGCAGGAGATCGTCTTGGTGGGGGGCGGCAATTCGGCGGGTCAGGCGATTGTGTATCTGGCTGGCCATGTCGCAAGGATTTGTGTGCTCGTCCGCGGACGCGACCTGGCCGCGAGCATGTCGCAGTACCTCGCCGACAGGATCAAGGGTCTGAACAACGTGGAACTGCACTTCGGCTGCCAGATCACTGCGCTGGAGGGGAGGAATGGATGCCTGCAGGCCGTCCGCTGGCTTAATACGGCGGCGGACCTGGAAGAGCGCCGGCCTGTCGGTCACCTGTTTCTGTTCGTGGGAGCCGACCCCAACACGGATTGGCTTCGGGATTCTGGCGTCCGACTCGATCCCGCCGGATATGTTCTGACAGGTCGGGAGGTGGAGTCTTCTCCGCTGGAGACCAGTGTTCCCGGAGTCTTCGCAATCGGCGACGTGCGGTCGGGCTCGGTCAAACGTGTCGCATCGGCCGTCGGCGAGGGTGCCCAGGTGGTCGCCCGGCTGCACCACCACAGGCTGAAAGCCGCCGCGCGCCTGAGGAGCTCCACGCCGTGACGCACTCCATCGCCCTCTACTGAATCACGACTCCGGCGGCATCTCGCGCTGACGGCGCGGGCAACCGCCTCACCGCATACGAGGAACTCATGCCCCGACTCATCACCCCCTACGGATTCCATTCGACAGCCGCGGAAGTAGCCGAGGGCCTGGATCTGCATGGCATCCGGATCCTTATCACCGGCGGCGCCGCCGGCATCGGCCTGGAAACCGCCCGCATTCTGGCCCTTGCCGGCGCCGAACTCGTTCTGGCCGTGCGTCGTCCGGAAGCGGCCATGGCCGCCTGCGAGGCGCTCAGACATTCCACGGGGAATACGGCGATCGAGGTCCGCAGGCTTGATCTGGCCGACCTCAAATCGGTTCGTACCTTCGTCGACGACTGGACCGGGCGTCTGGACGTCCTGATCAACAACGCCGGTATCATGGCGGTACCTGAGCTTGAGCACACCGCCCAAGGCTTCGAACTTCAGTTCGGCACCAACTATCTCGGCCATTTCGCTCTGACGCTGGGACTGCACCGGTTCCTGGCGTCAGCGAACGGGTCGCGTGTCGTGTCGGTGAGCTCGAGCGGACACTTCTTCTCGCCCGTCATCTTCGACGACCTGGGTTTCGATTTTGTCCCCTACACGCCGATCGGCGCCTACGGCCAATCAAAGTCGGCGGCGGCGCTGCTGTCGGTCGGGATCACCCGGCGGTGGGCCGACGACGGCATCCGGTCCAACGCGCTTAATCCGGGAGCCATCGCCACCGGACTGCAGAAGCACACCGGCGGCCTCAGGACTCCGGTAGAACGTCGCAAGACCCCCGAGCAGGGCGCCGCGACCACGGTGCTGCTGGCCGCCTCACCGTTGATGAACGGCGTCAGCGGACGATATTTCGAGGACTGCAATGAAGCGGAACAGGTCACCAGACGTCCGAACGATTTCAGCGGCGGGTATGCCGCCTATGCGCTTGATCCCGACAATGCCGAAAGGCTCTGGGACGTCTCGCTTCAGCTGATCGGCAGGACAGGCGGATGAGCGGCGCGAACAGGCTGCAGGTCGGATTCGTCGGACTGGGCGACCAGGGCGGTCCGATGGCCGGGGCGATCGCGGAAGTAGGCTTCACGCTGCATGTTTGGGCTCGAAGGCCTCAGTCCTACGACGCCCTGTCCGGGGTTCGGTTCAACCGCCATGACGATCTCGCGTCGCTGGCCGGGGCCGTAGATCTGCTGGCCCTGTGCCTGCGGGACGATGAGGATATCCGCGACCTCATCGAGACGCAGGACCTCCTCGACGCGCTCAAACCTGGGGCGACGGTCATCAACCACGGGACGGGCGACCCTGGAGAGAACCGGCGCCTCGGCGCGCTCTTCGCCGAGCGTAATCTCGCCTATCTCGATGCGCCCGTCAGCGGCGGCAGACCCGGCGCGGTCGCCCGCAGGCTTACGACGATGGTGGGTGGTGAACGGGATGTGTTCGACCGATCGCAGCCGGTGTTCCGAAGCTTCTCCCGTAAGGTCGCCTACATGGGGCCTCTCGGGTCCGGCCAACTGACCAAGCTGCTCAACAACGCTCTCACCATGACCAACCTGAAGAACGCCGCGGACGTCTTCGCCGTCGCCGGCGAACTCGGCCTCGACCTTCCCCTGCTGCAGGACGTGATCGCGGTAAGCAGCGGATCCAGTACGATCCTGCAAGCCTTCGGAACGCAGATCGACCGGGAAACCGCCGTGCACCTTCAGGCCCTGATGCGGAAAGACATCGAGCATTTCGCCGACGCTGTCCGGGACCGGGGCATGAATCCGGCCGAGCTCCGGGAACGGGGAATGGCGGGCGCAGACGCGGTCGTCGATCTGGCTTCCTGGCTGGAACGCGCCTGACTGAGGCGGGGCGCCACCCGGGTTCGTCAACGGACGCTTCAGCTCAGTCCAACTCTGATCTAACACCAGCCGACGACAACTCACGTGCCTGCGACGCATCAGCGGCCCAGTCTTGGCCAGCAGACGACGCCCCCCCGACGTCTGCTCCGCGGACATCCCTTCCGACTCTGGGGAGTCCTGTTGGAACGGCGGCCGGAGCACCTCCCCCCAAGAGCTTCGGCCGCCACCTGCCGACGCCACCCCGCTACCGGGTTCCCGGAATGGAACGCCAGAGCTGGAGAAACGCCATGACGTCCATGCCAGAATCCCCCCGCTTAGCGACGACGGTCCTCGCGATCGCCGCCGCCTTGTCCTTAACGGTCCCTCAGGCCAATGCCGGGCCCCACGACGACCTCAAAGCAGCGGCATCGACGGTCCCGCAGGCCAACCCTGGCCCCTACGACAGCATAAACGCAGCGGCGGAAGCCTCGCCGATCACCGTCCATCCGCTCCGGGGCGGAATGAGCATGCTGTCGGGGTCCGGGGGAAATATTGGCGTACTGGTCACGCCTGACGGCCTGTTCATGGCCGACACGGGTATCTCGGTGTCGCAGGCCAAGATCGTTGCTGCGTTGCGTGGTCTCTCCACGGCGCCCATCCGGTATGCAGCCAACACCCACTGGCACTGGGACCACGCTGACGGCAACAGCTGGGTCCGGAAGACGGGGGCCCGGATCTTCGCCAGCGAAGAGACCATGAGCCATCTGCAGGAGACCATCCGGGTGGTCGAGTGGGAGCACACTTTCGAACCTGTCGCGCAGGGCGACCTGCCAACCGATGCAATCACGGTCGAACGGCTGATCCACCTGGGGGAGGAGCGGATTCGCATCCGTCAGTATGCTGGCCACACAGACGGCGATCTCTCCATCTATTTCGAGGCCGCCGACGTGCTGGTCACCGGCGACACCTTATGGAACAGCGGCTATCCGTTCATCGACTATGTAGCCGGCGGTGGCATCGACGGAGCCATCCGTCAGGCCGACGCCAACCTCGCCATGGCCGGGCCGGACACCATGATCATTCCGGGACACGGACCGCTGGCCCGCCGGTCCGATGCGGTGGCCTTCCGCGACATGCTGGTCCAGGTCCGAAGGAGAGTCGCCGCCCTGAAGAGCGAGGGCAAGACCCTGGCCCAGGTCCAGGCGGCCCGCCCCACGGCGGATCTGGACGCTCGGTGGGGCCAGTCTCTGATCAGCGGCGACCTGTTCACCGCCCTAGTCTATCGGGGAGTCTGAGGGCCGTTGGCGCCGCTGGGTTACGACGCCGTCGTGATCACGGGCGCCTTCAGCAAGGTCGCCAGGCGGGCGATCTCAACGTTACGGCGCAGGCCCGCGACGGGGATGTCCTGACTGGCTGGAACAGCCCGGACTGGTGGTCGAGAAGCAGGATGACACTATCGGACGGGTCCATCAGGGCCTGTTCGCCTCTCTGAGCCCTTGGCTCCGGAGGTCCCGAACTGCGGCTTTGGGTAAAACTCAGTCGTCGGGGCGGTCTGATGAGCGTGCCGGAAAGCGGACGTTGCCGACCGCCGATTTGAGTCAGGAGCGGCCCCCTCCCCTATCCCGCTCAGTGCACTTTTCATGACGTGCACTGAGCTTCAAAGCGGACCTTCCGAACCGCCGCTATGGGTGGAAAGCGGACATTCCGGGACGCACATAGCCCGGCCCTCTCGCGAAGGGCGAGGCACTTGTTCCACCGCACCTTAACCTCCCCGATACCCTAGTCGACTACACCAAAATCCGGCCCAGCCATCGGATCGCTTGTAGTTTATGACCGACAGACTCGCCGTCACAGGGATGGCCTACCTTCGTCAGTTCGGCGACTTCCTGTTCTCGCCGGGATCACTCTTCTCGGTGTGGTCGCTCGCCAGCGCCTTGGTTGTGGCTATAGCGGTGCTCCTCCTTCAGCGTCGGGCCGGCAGACGACTCCCGCGCGTCCGCGTTTGGCTGCGCGCCCTGTTCCCCCGCCGCATATTCGCCTCCGCGTCCATGAAGGCCGATCTCGGCCTATTCCTCCTCAACCAGTCCGCGGCGGGCGTCCTGTTTGGTTGGGCCCTGCTGGCGGCGACCCAAGTCGGTGCCGTGACGGGGGCGGCCTTGGCCGCCACGTTCGGCACCCCGGCCGCGACTCAGCTGTCCGGACTTGTGGTCGGCGTCATCGCGACGGCCGCGCTCTTCCTCGCCTACGAGATCGCCTACTGGCTCGATCACTATACGAGTCACAAGATCCCGTTCTTCTGGGCGTTCCATAAGGCCCACCACACCGCGGAGGTCCTGACGCCGCTGACCGCCTACCGGATGCATCCGGTCGACAGCCTAAAGTTCGGCAACATCTCGGCGGTGGTGATCGGGGCGACGCTGGGGGTTCTGGCCTGGGCTTTCGGCGGCACGGCCCAAGGCTATGCAATCAACGGCACCAATATCGTGCTGCTGGTATTCATTTATGTGCTGATCCACCTGCAGCACAGCCATTTCTGGATCGCCACCACCGGGGCTTGGGGGCGGGTTCTGCTCAGCCCGGCCCACCACCAGATCCACCATTCCGACGACCCCCGGCACTTCGACCGCAATTTCGGATCGACCTTGGCCGTCTGGGACTGGATGGCGGGCACCCTGCATACACCCGGCGCGAAGCGCGAGCCGCTCCGCTTCGGCGTCGGCGCTGACGTTCACCGCCCGCACAGCGTAACTGGCACGCTGATCACGCCCTTTGTCGAGGCGGGCGCGTCTCTCCTCATCAAGCCCACCAACTACACGCGAAAGCTATGGAACCGGTCTTGGAACGGACGGGGGGCGCACTCCCATGGCGCGAGAGGGGACGACCATCCGTCAGGAGCGGCGTTGACCGGAAGCACCGACGCACCGGCTTTTCAATCGGATGCTCCTGCTGGGTGAGACGCCGGTTTGCGGCTGCTTTGGGTCGTGAGCAGACCGTCACCTACCGGTGGGGCGGGTTTGGCCCAAACGACCGCGCAGCATGGCTCACATCGGCAACGGGGCTGGCTCGAGTTCCGGATGCTCGACGTTCAGGAACAACACACCGTCCGGACCGATTGAGACATCCCGACACCGCGTCGTTTGATTGCGATTGTTCAGCGGCCTGGTTATACACAGACGGTTTCCATCGACGGTATAGGTCCCGAGTTGGGGACCGGTCGATTGAAAGACGAACGTTCCGTCTGCGCGGAAACTGAAGGGATAAAGGTCGCTTTCGACCAGGACGCGGCGAACCTCAACTTCGCTTGCAGGCCGCACCGTGGGGGCGACAGGACTGCCTTCTTTCACAGCCGTCGTTGACTCAATATCGGAACAGGCGACCAGCGCGAACGAAACCAAACTGATCGTGAACAAGTTCTGCAATAACGACGCCATTCCACGAACCTGTGCCAGTTGAACCGCAACCTTCTCGTAGGCCGTGGACGTCCGCAATGGGTCGGGAGCGGTCCGTCGCTGCTGAGCGTTAAGCGGCCCCGCACTCTACGCCTACCGATCGTCCCACCAACTGGCCGGATACCTCAGCCGCCATGCCCAGAACGACAGGAAGCCGAGGCCGGCTCCGGCAGCCGAATTGAGGAGCGGGCCAGTCCACGTTGTGCCGGCGTCGAAATAGAGCCCGTAGCAGATGCCTGCCAAGGCGCCATATGCCGTCGACATGCCGCATTGCGCCCATGCGGACCAACGCCGAGCCATCAGCATGATCCAAGGCACCACAAGCATGATCAGACAGAGGCCAGCGCCGGCACCAAGCAGTGTCCGAACCTTCTCCCCGGAGACCAGCGCGCCAGAAGCGGAAAATGCTACCGCGCACACGGCAAGAAGCGCGATAGCCGGCGCTATATGGCTGGTAGGTGAGTTGCCCATAGAGTGATCATTACCGGGCAGATCAAGGTCCACAACGGGTCGGGAGCGGACCTTGGGAGGTCACGTAGGGTTGGCATTTAGCTCGTTTGATCGCGCCGCAGCTCCGGTTCAGCATCCAGGCCCATTTAGAGCCTGAGGGCAGACGACGCAGTTCGTGCCCAATCAAACGCTCCGATTCCCAAGAGCGATGATCTGAGCCAGTCGCGGAGTTAACGGCGCGCTTAGCATTAGTTCGCCCCCTCGGCGGGCCGCTTCAGGTCCGAAGTCTCTGAGCAGGTGATTGCGGACGATCTCTGGCAAATCCTCCGGGCTGTCCAGAAACTCAGGCCGCTCCATCAAGCTCGCCGCCTCGGCGTCATCCAAAACACGGTCTCCGCTGAGATCGCCAATACGTTCGAAGATGATCGAATAGGCCGTCGGAACGCGAAGCGAACTGCTCGCGGCTATTAGAATACCGTCCATCAGCATGATCTTCGACATCGGCACGACGTTCAGAATTAGGAACGACGGGATGTCGCGCACACTGTCACTCGCGATGGAGAATATCTGTCCCTCGACCGGGAACATCGCGCCGCCGTAGCGGATACCCTCGGCGCCGATCTCGAACCGGAGATTGCCGTCGGCATCACATCGGATCATGCCGTGCTGTTGGCAGAACCGGCCCGGCTCAAACACCGATGCGTGGGTCGATCGCCAGAATCCTTCGTAGGCCGCAACCTGTGAATCGACGGCGTTGCGCACGACTTCGCGCAGGGCGCCGGACAATCCGCCGTTTGCGAGTTCGACGCGGTCGGCCACGACCTCCACCCCGAACAGGGAGGCGAAGTCCGGCAACTCGCGCTCCCAGTCCAGAAGTGTCAGTCCCGGGCGTTTGCCCGCGAGGAAGTGCGTCAAACGTTCGAGATTATGAGCGGTGGGGAAGGTGCTTCCGGAGGCCCAGCGTCCCACAAGCGATTTATCGACGCCCATTTCCGACGCCACACGCCCGCGGCTCATCGACAGGGCCTTGAGGGCCAAAGTCAACTTACGCGAAAAGTCGTCCAACATGCGTGCAGCGCCCCAGAAGCGAGTGGCCCGCCCTGTCGCCAAGGTGCTCGTGAACGATTAACGGACGGCGCCACTCGCCCCAACGGGGCCCGCGGACCGGCGCAAAGTCAATCCCCCGGGCGGGATACACCCCGCCCGGGGGCCGGCCAGGTTCAGGAACGGACCTGACCGCCGCGGCGTCCGTCGTCAGAAGACGACCTTGAACCCTGCGGTGATGCCTTGGGCGCTGCTGTCGGAACCGAAGACGGTGTCGACCGCGACGCCGAACGACATATTCCGGCCGACGCGCCATTGGGCTTCGACATTCGCAACGGCGGCGTCCTGCGAGTGGGCGGCACCCAGGACTGTGAAGGCGTCCCCTTGGTCGAAGTCGTGCACGCCCGCGGGCTCCAGATCTCCCCAAGCGTGACGCCAGCCGGCGACGCCCCTGAGAGAGAAGGCTCCCATCCGGTTGGTCTCGAACCGGAGACCGAGGGTGGACATCAGGACATCGGCATCGCTGGCCTCGCCGCTCAGTGCCGCGGCTCCGCCGGTCTCGACGAAACCGTCGGTCTCGATACGAAGCGCCGTCAGATTGGCGAATGGCTCCACGTGGCCGCCGGCGGCGGGAAGCCGGTAACCGGCTTCCACAAAACCCTGTAGAACGGAGGCGTCGTAGTCCGCCTCAAAAGCAGCGGCGAAGCCGGGGAAGGCGACCGAACGGCCGGTTTCCACTGACGACTTCGCGTAGCCGACGCCGCCGCCAACGCGCCACTGGCCGAACTCCCCACCGGCGTAGAACAGCCCCTGGACCGTCTTGACGTCCGCAACGCTGTCCCGACGCTCCAGCTCCAGTTCCGTATCGGACCAGGCCACCGCCACGCCGATCGTGAGGTTGTCGCCGAACGGTCGATCAACGCCCGCGACCAAGCCTTTCGCATCGGCTTCAGCGCGGGCGGCGTTGAAGTCGCCGAAGCTTGCGCTGTCCTCGGTCCAAGCCCGCGCCCAAGCAGCTCCGTCCGGCTGACCGTCGCTCAGGCGAGCCAGGGCCGCATCCCGCGGTAGGCGGCTGTCGTCGACGAGTACTGTGCGCGCGGTTGGGTGGACCTCACCGGACAACTGGTCGAATGCGGCTATAGCTGCGTCGTCGTTCGGCAGCATCAAGAGAGCGTCCTTGACGGGCGAACCGTCCGGCAGGCTGTCGGCACCGCCAGCCGCGGCCTTCTGATTGGGCGTCACGCCGGCGTCGGCGAGCGGCCGCAGCTGGGCGAACTCGATGAAGGCCTCCGTGTCGGTGTAGGTGTCCCGCAGGCCGGCGAAGGCCGTGAGGAAGACATCCTCGAAGGCGAACTCGCCGGTGATGCCTCCGCTGGCCTCCGCAACGAGGTACTGGCTGTGCAGCACGAGCGGCGCGACCGAGCTCAGGCTGAGAAGGCTGCCTTCCTGGATGTCCAGGGTGCCGGTGGTCAGGAACCGGTCGGCCATACCCGCGCCGCCGATGTCGACAAACAGCGTCGACCCTTCGAAGAAGATGGTGTTCGCGGACGTCTGGAGCAGGTCCGAGGCTCCGCCGTCGCGAAGGGTGATGCCGCCGTGATTTTCGAGCACTTCCAGCCCGAGCAGGCTGGTCACATCGTTGGTCGCCGCACCCGAACGGGCGACGATTAAGCCGCTCTGGGCGTTGAGAACGGAATCGGCGTCTCCCTGGAAGAAGCTCTCGCCGCCCGTGCTGTCCCAGCTGCCGAAGTTCAGCACTAGGCCTTCGGTGGCGAAGAGATTGATCGTGCCGCGGATCTGGTCGAGGTTCGCAATTCCCACCTGACCCCCCGTGGCGCTGATCGCCAGGTCCGCCGAGGCGTTCGAGCGGTTCCGGATGAGCCCCTCGTTCACCAAGGTTGCGCTCTGGGTCGCGGAGGAGAAGATGTTGACCCCCGAGAAACCGCCCTCGACGAGGCCGCGCGAGGTTACGATCGTCTCACCCGCGCCCCCGTTGTTGACGACGATCCCCGTTTCACCGCCGGAAACATCGTTCACGTCGATCACGATATGACCCGCCCCGGGGCCGGCCTCGACCGCAACCCCGATGCCGTTCAGGGCAAGGATGGAATTTAGCGACAGGATGCTTGTGGAGCCCGTGCCGGTGTTATTGACGCGGATGCCGTCCCCGACCGCCTGGACGTCGATCGTCTCGATGGTCAGGGCCGTGGCGCCGACCCCGTTGCGGGCCAGTATGCCGTAGTCGCCGCCGGTCACGGTGCCGCCAGTCCGAATGTAGGTCTCGCCCGACCCTTCATGATTGGTGCGGATGCCTTGGGAGCCGCCCTCGATCGAGTTGGCCAGCACGATCAGGTTCGTCGCGCCCGTTCCAGTGGCGATGTCGATCCCCGAATCTGCGCCAAACACGGTTCCGGTGGTGGTGACAACCGTCTGCCCAGCGCCCAAGTTCTCGATCAGGATCCCGTTCGCGCCGCCGCTGACATCGACAGCCGCTACCTCGACGTCTCCGGCCAGCACCCCCGCCTCAATGCGGATGCCATTCAGTAGCTCGCTGATCACGGCGCCCGAGGCCTCCACGCGGGTCTCTCCGGACCCGAGGTTCTCGATGATGATGGCATCCTGACGGGCTGAGACGTTGGTCACATTGACGAGGGCCCCGGTCGTGGTCGCACCGTTCTCGATCCGGATGCCGTCGTCACCGAAACCGACGATGTCTCCGGTCGACCCGATCCGCGTGATGCCCGCTCCTTCATTCTGAGCGACCACGCCTCTCCAACCGATCACTTCGCTGGTGTTGAGGGTCAGATCCCCGGTCAAAGACTCCGTGTAGCCATACACGCCCCACGCCTGCGCTGTGATCCTTCCGTTGGCGGTGAGGGTGGTGTCGCCCGAGCCGAAATTCTGTACGGCCACGCCGTTCGTGGATGCGTTGACCTCGTTGACGGTGACATCGATGCCGGTCGTCGAGGCGCCACCAACCACATGGACCCCGTCGAGGGCCAGACCCGTGACCAACCCCGTCGAGACGACTTGCGTGACGCCCGTGCCGAGGTTCTCCACATAGATGCCAGTGCCCGCGCCAGTGACGTCGGTCGCATATATGGTGACATCGGCGCCGCTGGTGGTCTCGACTGCCACGCCGGAGAACGCTCCGCTTGTGACCGCCCCCGTCAGGTTGAGATAAACATCGCCCGTACCGTCGTATTCCGCCCAAACGCCTTGGCCAGATGCGTTGACGGTGCCCAGTACAAGCACCAGGTCGCCGGTCACACCCTCGCTGGTCGCGTGAACGCCGTGACCGCCCGTGTTGACGATGGGCGCGTCCCAGACGCCCGCTGTCGCGCCTCCCCCGATGTTCCGCAACCGGAGCCCTGCCGCCCCATTGGCGATGATGCTGCCGGTCGAGTGGAATTCGATCCCGCCGGTCGTGTCGAAGCGCACGCCGCCGCCCGTAAGGGTGGAGTTGTTCAGGTCGAGGTAGCTGATGTCGTTGGCGCCCGGGCTGACAATCCAAAGCGCGATGTCATTGCCGTTGCCGCTGGTGTCGACGCTGAAGCCGGGGTTGGTCACGACGGTGGGTCCGAAGCCGACAAGGGCCTGCTGCTGGTTCGTCTGTCCGCTGCAGGTCCAGGTGTTGGCGGGAGCCTCGACGCACTGGGCGGCCGCGGGCGTCGCCAGACCGACGACTCCGAGCATTCCGGACGCAAGGGCGATCGCCGACACGGTCCGGTTCAGGCGCGCATAGCGTCGCCCTTCGGAGAGGGTTTGATAGGTCATAGATGAGTTCCGTTCCTGATTGAGCGCCCCAAGCCCCCGCTCTGCACAGCAGAGGCGGTCCCGGCATCGGACGGCGGCTCAATAGGTCCCGACGGCAGTCCCGATCAGTTGCACCGGCGGTCGGCGAACGGCGTACGAAGATGCACCAGTTGCATGGAGGGCTGTGCAGATCGACGTCATCGTGAGCAAGGGACCGCTCCATAGGTCGGCCTCGTGTTCATGTTGACAGGCCCGCTGACGCAGGTCACGAGCCGAGCGACACAGGGGCTGCGTGGCCGATGCGGGCATCGCTCGGTGGGGGCCTTCACGGCGGGAAAGGCAACGCCATGATTGATCCAGATTGGATTGCGGTAAACCGGGCAAATTGGGACGAGAGCGTGGACATCCACGCCCGGCATCCTAGCTACGATCTATCGAGCCATCGCGCGGGGCGAGGACGGCTCTTTCCGATTGAAGAGCGGGAACTCGGTAACGTCAGCGGGCTCCGTATCTTGCACCTGCAGTGCCATTTCGGACGGGACTCGCTCGCGCTCGCCCAGCGGGGCGCGGAAGTGGTGGGCCTCGATTTTTCGGGGGAGGCGATCCGGCTCGCGAACCAGCTCGCCAACGAACTTAACCTCAGCGACCAGGTGAGGTTCGTCCAGGCCAACGTTTATGACGCCGCCAACGCAACCGGCCAGCCCGGCGGCTTTGACCTCGTCTTCGTGTCGTGGGGGGCGTTGATGTGGCTGCCCGATCTTCATGAATGGGCAAAGGTGGTCACCGCCTGTCTGAGGCCGGGAGGATCGCTATATCTGCTGGAGGCTCATCCCGTCGCTCTGGGGCTGGCAGACGGCGAGCCGACGGGCGCCTGGGCGCCTCGTCCGCGCCTCTCCTATTTCTCGACGGGCATGGTGACCTACGACGACCCCATCGGATACGCCAACCCGGACGAGCCTCTGATCAACAAGCGAACCCACGAGTGGCGCCATACTCTCGGTGACGTGCTGTCGGCGATCGCGCAGGCCGGGCTCAGGATTGGTTGGGTACGCGAGCATGACGCCGTGGCCTGGGAGGCTTTTCCGGGCCTTCAAGAGGGCGAGGACGGACTCTTCCGATGGCCCGGCGAAGCCTGGCTACCTCTGGCTTGGTCCGTCCGCGCGCTTCGGGTCACGTGATCTGAAACCGATGTCCGCAGTGGCTCCCGATCCCGACGCGCAGAAATCTGATGGTCGGGGAAGCAGGGGTTCTGAGGTCCGCTGTGGGTTATAGGCTGACCTTCAGCTGACAGTCCCCGACGGCTTTTGACCGAGGCGGAAATGTCCGCTTATGGCGCATAGCTGCCCTGCCTGCCCTCGCCTCCCCCTCGCCTCCCCCTCGCCTCGGTGCGTTTCTCTTAATGTGCACTGACCGGCTGTTCCCGCCCCGGGGTGGTCGTTGAGAAGGCCTGCTTTGCTCCCTCGCTAGCTGAGGGGTCTGGACGCGCGAACGATTCCTGCGACACCTCGGTCCAATGCCCCTGTTTGCCCGCCGCCGCCTGCAGTCGATGCTCGACGAGATCGCGCCTCATCTCGACGAAGCGAAAGCGCGCGACATCGTCCGTCGCCTCGAGGACAAGAGAGTCGATCAGGTGCTTCCGGCCGAGATCGAACTCGCGCTGCTTTGGGCGCTGTCGCGCATCGGCGAGATCGACATCGAGCCTGAGTGGTGGGGAGACGCCAGACGGCCCGACGCCTACACTGAAGCCTTGGTCCTGGGCGAGCCGGCGGTGGTGGAGATCGCCGCGCCGAACGACAATGCGATCTCTGGCGAAGCCGTAATGGACGCGATCGCTCTCAGGTTCAGCGAGGCGGCAAGCCGCCTTCGCAAGGGGGTGGGCGAGTACCTGTATTTCAGCTTCGCGTCCGAGAGCGGATATGAGGACGGCGTCTACTATCGTCGTCGATTGACGCCATTGGATTATGAGTTGACGGCGAGTGCGCGCGGCAGCCTCGAACGTTGGGTGCGGAGCGGCGAGATCGACAATCGCCCCTTGCGCATCCTCGAACCCGGTCTCGACGTCACCATTCAGAAGAAGCCGTATCGCCAGACGCGGTTTCACAACACCTGGTCGTCGATGCCGCCGGAAACCCATTCCGTCGAAGACAATCCACTCTACAAGCTACTGGTCCGCAAACTGGCGCAGGTGAAGGGCGCTCCGCGTGGAACGCACCGGTTCATCTTCCTTGGCGACGCCGGTTCAACCCTCCTGCGGCGTATCGGCGAGGTCGGAGAGATCGACCCGACCCGGCGGTTCGTGTCCGCAAAGGAAATTCTCTCGCATTTCGTCACGGCGAACGCCGCAGCAATCGATGCGGTGGTCGCCATCGCCCCCGCGCGCCGACGAAACCCCGTCGGCAGAGACGATCTGTTCTGGAAGATCACCGCGTTTCCGAGACCGAATTTCACTCTCGATCTGGCACCCCTCAACGCCCTTCTCGGGTACCTGCCACGGCCGTTGCTAGAAGGCTATCAAGCCCGGTCTCTTTTCCGGCAGGGAATGTTTGACCCAAAGGGACCCGGTCTCTACCTGCCGCCCCGCATCACCACGTCAATGAGAGGTCCAGTGACAATTCGTCTGCCAGCCCGCGCGGTCCTCGATCTACTGGCAGGCCGCATTGACGCCGAGACCTTCCGTCGCGAGACCGGCGGGCTCGCGATGAAAACCAATCTGTTCAAGCTCTGGCTGGACCAAGGTAGGACGATACAGGGCGCAGCGTTCGAACCGGGCGGCTTAGATGAGGATGACGATCACCTCGTCCTGACCCTCGCAGACGATCCCAGCGCCCGCGAGCTGCATGTACCCGATACGGTGCCGAAGCCCGACCGTTGATACCAGCATGGATCACGACCACTGAGGTCGGGGAGATTGTCGCGGTGTGCATTGAGCTCAAGATTTCGCCAGGAGCGAGCTCTCACTGACCGTCGTAATTAGCTCCGCGTCATCATTCACGAACGGAAGTCGAAAACGCCTCCGACCTGGACGCTGTGGCGAGCCTGATGGAAGCGAGCGCTCCGAGCCTGGTAATCGACCGCTGATATTCCGTCGCGCCGGGCGGCGGCTTCTCTTCAACCTCTGCCGTCTGCTGGCCCAGTCGGAGGTTCCATTCCAGTCCTCGCGCGGTGATCCGATCGATCACCACCAGGCAAGCCAAGATCACGATTGCAATGGTGAGGATCGCCCAGATGCCGTGACCGGTACCAGCGATCTGGCCACGAGGTGTCACCACGCTGACAGTGTGCTGGCTCTGGGTATTCGGGGGCCGGTGGCGAGTCATCTGACAAAGATATCCATTGAAGAAAGGAATCTTTGGTCAGGCCCAGGGGCCAATGGGGCGCCGATCCTGATTCGAGTCAACGCACCCAGCGAAAAAGGCTGCGGACATGTCCGTAAAACATGGTGCTTTGCCTCGACTTAATCTCTCTGGATTTTGATCCCGATGCCGGCCCCGTGTCTTCAGTGCGAATGTCTCAATGTGCACTAAGCGCCACACACGGAGCTGCGGCTAGCTTGCGGGAATGGCCTCGCTCACCAGCGCCGCCGCCACCTTGCGGAACTTCTCAAGCGCCAACTCCAGGTTCTCGACAATCTCCGCCGCGACCTCGTCGGGCGGCGGCAGGCTATCGGGGTCGACGTGGTCGTCATCCTTGAGCCAGAAGATGTCGAGGTTCAGCTTGTCGCGCTTGTCGAGGTCATCATAGGCGAAGCGGCGGAACCGCTCCGTCTCTTCGCGCTCGTGCTGGCGCCCGGATTTGTAGACGGCGACGAAGTCGTCGAGGTCAGCGCGGGCTAGCTTGCGCTCCCGCATCGTGAACCGCTGGTTGGTCCGCAGGTCGTAGACCCACAGGGCGTCGGTCGCGACATCCTCGCCCGCCGTCGCGCGGTCGAAGAAAAGGACGTTGGCCTTGACCCCTTGGCTGTAGAAGATCCCGGTTGGGAGCCTCAGCAAGGTGTGGAAGTTGAAATCCCTCATCAGCCGGCGGCGCAGCGTTTCGCCCGCCCCGCTCTCGAACAGCACATTGTCCGGCATGACCACAGCGGCTGATCCCCGCTCGCTCATGATCGTCATGATGTGCTGCAGGAAGTTGAGCTGCTTGTTTCCGGTGGTCACCGTGAAGTCGTCCCGGACGTAGTCCTGCCGCTCGGTGTCGATGCCACCTTCACTGTTGACGATGCGGAACGACTGGCGCTTGCCGAACGGCGGATTGGCCAGGACGATGTCGAACCGCTCTCCCCCATCGGACAACAGAGCGTCCCGCGCCTCGACTGGAGATACGTCCCCGCCGATGCCGTGTAGGTATAGGTTCATCGCGCACATGCGAATGACGTCGGCGACGATGTCGAAGCCCCTGAAGGCCTCGCGCCGCAGCCGTTCGGAAACCTTGCGGTCCTTGGCGGCGGGCTTGACCTTCATGTGCTCGTAGGCGGCCAGAAGGAAACCTCCGGTGCCGCAAGCCGGGTCGCACACGGTCTCGTTCGGCTCCGGATCGACGACTTCGACCATCGCCTGGATCAACGGACGCGGCGTGAAGTACTGACCCGCGCCGCTCTTCACTTCGCCCGCATTGCGTTCCAGCAGCCCTTCATAGATGGCCCCTTTTACGTCCACGTTGACGCCCATCCAGGTCTCGCCATCGATCAGGCTGACCAACCTTGAGAGCCGGGCAGGATCGTTGATTTTGCTCTCGGCTTTGAGGAACAGGGTGCCGACGAAGTCAGTGCGTTTTGACAGCTCCGCCAACGCCTTCTTGTAATGGACATCCAAGGCCTCACCCGACTTCGAGCACAGGGACGCCCACTGGTACTCATCGGGGATTAGCGAGGGTTCGCCGAGGAACTTGGTCCGCTCCTCGTCCATCTTGAGGAACAGCAGGAAGCTGATTTGACCGACATAGTCGCCGTAACTCACCCCTTCGTCGCGCAGGACGTGGGCGTAATTCCAGACCTTCGAGATGAGCGTCTGCTCGTTCATGCGACGAGATCTCCACGGAAGGCTGCGGCGAGGATGGATTGGCGGAGCCCGAGCAACACCGACGGCTTCAAGATGAGGTCGTCTGTCGATTCTCGATACATTCGATAGCGGCGAACAATCTCCTGCTGTTCGGCGAGCGGGGGTAACGGAAACTCGACATCACTCAGTCTCCCCGCTCCTAAATGCGCGATGTTGGTGGTGATCTTCGCGATTCTCTGGAAGCGGCCTGAGTGGAGATAGTTGAGGAAGACGAGAAGGGCGTAGTCGCTGCTCACGGCGTCGCCCGACACAAAGCGGATCAGGGTGTTTTGGAAGCAGCAGTCCTCTACCTCGTTGCGGTACATCGCCGGTCGTCCGACCAGTTCCAAACTCTGACCCTCGTTCAGCAATATGTCACGGGCCTCCGATCCGTACTAGGCCGTCTCCTTTGCCCGCCCGTAGACGCGCGACGGTTTTCGCCGCTTTCGCATGGGAGGCGGCTGGAGCCTCGGGTGGACTAGGCGGTTCAGTCTGATCGGCGCCCTTGTGACGCTTCGTTGGATTGGACGCCCTGAAGCCGGGTGTCTTCACCTGACCGATGTCGATCAGCGCCTCCCCGTCGCCGGCGAGTGGCGGACGAGACAGCGGTTTGTCGTGAGCGACCTTGCTCCAATAGCCGGCGGGCGGGGTCGGGATCTGGTGCTTCCGACAGATGCCTGCGAGCAAGAAGTTGGTGATGCCGAACTCTTCGGCGAGCCGAATGACCGGTGTCGCCCAAGCTCGCTCATAGAGCTCGCTTCGCGTCAGCCGGAGGGGGTCAGGGGGCTTTTCCATGCCCGCCATATGCCGACCCGCGGGCTTCGACAGAAGACAAGATCCCGCGATTTTCGACCGCCAGCGCGTTTTGCACACCGCTCATAACATGTTGATTTTACTAGAATGCGGTAGCCTGCATTTTGAAATTTTTTCGTGACAGATCAATCCAGCACGCTGCGTCTCTTAATCAGCGGGTCGTAGGTTCGAACCCTACATCACCCACCATCGTCCCTTTTCTCCGCCCCCGCCCCGGCTTCTCCCGCGCTTCGACGCCTGCCCTTGTTCGGCGGAGACCGGATGCGGGCGCCGGCCGCCGGCCATTCTGACCCTCAACCGCCGCGATAGCGGGTGACAACTTGCCATAGCGCGCCGGACAGGCGACAGATTGCACGGGGCGGTTGCGTTGGTGCGGCTGCGTAAGGGGAAGTCACGCCATGCCGACCATCACCGTGGGCCAGGCCCGGGACATGTCCGAGCTCGACCGGGACAGCTTTCTGGAAGTGCTCGGCGGGGGCGAAGTCCTCATCTCGACGTCCACGTCGATCACCTATGAGGCCTATCCCGACAATCCGTACAGCGAGCGCTACACCTTCTCCGGAACCGGCTTCGGCGCGCCCGGCGCCAACGGCTTTCCGACCACCGGCACGATCACCAACCTGCTGATCGAGTCCTGGGACGGTCTGCTGATCTATCAGTTCACCGCCTTCTCGATCAGCGTCAGCGCCTTCAACGCGGCGCTCGCGTCGCCCGATCCCCAGGCGTTCATCGACCTGCTGTTCGGCGAGGGCGCGACGATCAACGGGGCCAGCTCCGGCGGGGTCGGCGAAATCCTCGACGGCCACGGCGGGGACGACCTCGTCAACGGTTTCGACGGCCAGGACCTGATCCACGGCGGGGACGGGAACGATACCCTCAACGGCGGCGACGAAACCGGTCCGACGGCCCCGACCTACGGCGACGCCATCGACGGCGGAGCCGGAGACGACACGATCTCGGGCGGCGGCGGCCGCGACATCCTCGTTGGCGGACTCGGCGCGGACACCATCAACGGCGACGACGGCGACGATTTCATCGCGGATGGGGACACCGGCCTCTTCACCACGACCGCGAGCACGTTCATCTCCGGATGGGGCCTCCAGGAGGTCCGTCTTCAGCTGATCATCGACCGCCATGCGCCCGATCAGTCGGTCGACACCCTGAACGGCGGAGCCGGCAACGACACCATCGTCGCCGGGCTCGGCGACATCATCGATGGCGGCGACGGCAGCGACCGCGCCGAGGTCAATTTCCGCTGGGCGGCCCAGGCTCTGAACCTCGACCTTTCGGGCGCCGATCCGATCGGCGACGTCATCGCCGCGGCCAGCGGGGGCTCGTACGTCAACGTCGAACTCTACACGGTCCGGGGGACCGGTTTCGACGACACCCTGATCGGATCGGCCGCCGCCGACATCTTCCACGGCGCCGAGGGATCGGATCAGCTTGAGGGCCGCGACGGCAATGACGTGCTGATCGGCAGCGTCCACGCCCACAATCAGATCGTCAACAATCTGCCGGGCGCGGCCTATGACGACGGCGTCGCCGACGAACTGCTGGGCGGCGAGGGCAACGACAGCATCTCGGTCGGAATCCTCGACTACGCCGACGGCGGCAATGGGACGGACACGCTTAACATCTCGTTCTCCGCCCTGGGGACCGGCGTGGTTCTCGACCTGGCGACGGGCGACCGGTTCGCGACCCTGGCCGCGGCGTCGGGCGCGACCCTGATCGGTTTCGAGAACGTCAGCTACGTCGTGACGACGCATTTCGACGACACCCTGACCGTGGCCCATTCGGGCAATTTCTACACCCTTGGCGGCGACGACATTTTCCACGGCAACGATCTCGTCCAGTTCGTCGGCGGCAACGCGGGCAACGACACCCTCCACACCTACGGCGGCGCCGATCGCATCTGGGGCGGCGACGGCGACGATTACATCGCCGCGGGCGACGGCGACGACTTCCTGTACGCCGACGAGGATAACGCCGGCGCCGTCCGCATCTTCTATGCGGGGAACGACATCCTCGACGGCGGGGCCGGCAACGATCAGGTCTCGGCCGGAGGGGGCGACGACATCATCCTCGGCGGCCAGGGCGCCGACACCGGCGACGCGGGCGACGGGTTCGACTCGGTCGACTACTCCGCCTCCGCGACCGCCGTCGGCGTCAGCATGAGCGACGGGAACCTGTCCGGCTCGACCGGCGACGCCATGGCCGACTTCTTCACCTCCGTCGAACGGGTGGTGGGCTCCGCCCACGCCGACACCCTCTATGCGGCGGGCAGCCAGGCGATCCGGTTCGAGGGCGGGGCCGGCGACGACGCCCTGATCGGCGCCAGCGGCGACGACGTCCTGGCCGGCGGCGCCGGCGTGGATGCGCTGGACGGGAGCGCAGGCATCGACACGGCCGACTACTCCGCGGCTGCGGCCAGCGTGCGGGCCCAGCTCAACACCAACAGCGCTTCGAACGACGGCGACGGCGGCTCGGACACCTTCACCAGCATCGAGAACCTGACCGGTTCGGCCTTCAACGACCTCCTGATCGGCGCGGCGGGGGCCAACGTCCTGCGCGGCGGTCTGGGCGCCGACACCCTGCTGGGGCTGGCCGGGAACGATGTGCTCTGGGGCGGGGCGGGCCTGGCCAACCAGCTGCAGGGCGGTCTCGGCGACGACTGGTATGTGCTCGAAGCCAACGACACGGTGATCGAACTCACCGGCGAGGGGACCGACACCGTCGAGGCCCGCACCGCCACCGCCGTTCTGGCCAACAATGTCGAAAACCTGATCTTCGGCGGGACCGGGAATTTCACCGGAACCGGCAATGCGGCGGCCAACACCCTCACCGGCGGCGGCGGCGCGGACATCCTGCGCGGCCGCGGCGGCGCCGATGTGCTGAACGGCGGAGGGGGGGTCGACACCGCCGACTACGGCCTGGCCGCCGGGGCGGTGACCGTGCGGCTCGATCTTCAGCGGGCCACCCGGGACGGCGACGGGGCGACGGATACCTTCACCTCGATCGAGAACGCCACCGGTTCGAACTTCAACGACGTCCTCTACGGCGACGGCGGGGCCAATGTGCTGATGGGCGCCGGGGGCTCGGACGTCCTGGCCGGCTTCGGCGGCGACGACATCCTGATGGGCGGCTCCGGCGGCATGAACAACCAGATGTTCGGCGGCACGGGCGACGACTGGTACGTCCTCGACGCCTTCGACAGCTGCATCGAATACGCCGGCGAGGGGATCGACACCGTCGAGGCCCGGATCGGCTCCTACACCCTCGGGGCCCATCTGGAGAACCTGCTCTACACCGGCCCGGGCAAGTTCGTCGGGGCGGGCAACGCCCTGGACAACGTCATCACCGGCGGCGATCTGAACGACATGCTGCGCGGCGGCGGCGGCAACGATCGCCTGTTCGGCGGCGACGGCCGGGACGAGGTCCAGCTGCGCGGAACCAAGGCCCAGTACACGGTCACGGCCGAGGGGGCCGGCTGGCGCATCGTCGACAGCGTCAGCGGCCGCGACGGCTCGACCTATGTGGAAAGCATCGAGGTGCTGCGCTTCCTGAGCGGCAACACCACCACCGTGCTGGTCCCGGGCGCGGCGCCGGCCGAGGCGGAACCGGGGGACAAGTTCGAGGACGACGCCTTCGTCCTGCCCGCCCTGCCGGACGACCAGCCGCTGGTCCTGCCGGGTCTGGACGTCTTCAAGGCCGGCGGCGAACCTCTGGTGCTGCCCGGCGCCGGGGAAGCCGCGCCGCTGTTCGCGGCCCTCGAGGCCCGCCTGCCTTTCGCCGGCGACTGGGCCATCACCCTCGACGTCGAGGGCGGGGTCGATCAGCCCCTGGCCGCCTTCCGCGAAAACGTCTGGGAGTGAGGCCGGCCGCCCTGCTAGGCTGCCCCCGCTTCCTGGGGAGGATCGGGCATGCGGCGGATGGCGATCATGGCGGCGGTTCTGACGGTCGGACTGGCGGGCGCGGGGGCGGTGGCGGCGCAGGACCTCCCCTCCCCCTATGACGCCGTCGACCCGTTCATCGGCACGGCGGGCAAGGGCCACACCTTTCCGGGCGCCGTGGCGCCGTTCGGCATGGTCCAGCTCAGCCCGGACACCGACTACAAACTGCTGCGCGAGGGCTATGACTGGGCCTCGGGCTACCGCCACGACGACCCGACCATCCTGGGTTTTTCGCACACCCATTTCTCGGGCACCGGCCATTCCGATCTCGGCGACCTGCTGATCGTCCCCCAGTCCGGCGAGCTGCGCTGGGACGCCGGCGCCGCCGACCAGCCCGGCTCGGGCTACCGCTCGGCCTACGACAAGGCCTCCGAGATCGCCGAGCCCGGCTATTACGCCGTCGACCTGACCGGGTCCGGCGTGCGCGCCGAACTGACCGCGGGGACCCGCGTCGGCCTGCACCGCTATCGTTTCCCGGCGGACGCCCCGGCCCGGGTGCTGATCGACTTCCGCCCCTCCATCTACGACTACCCGGGCAAGGTGCTGTGGTCGCGGATCCGCGTCCATCCCGACGGCACGGTCACCGGCTTCCGCGAAACCCGCGGCTGGGCCCCGGGGCGGCAGTTCTATTTCGCCCTGCGCTTCTCGAAACCCGTGGTCGGCTGGCAGCTGAGGGATCGCGAGGAGAACGTCCCCTACCGCGGCTTCCGCCAGCCCGGCCGCGCACCCGACGACCGCCAGCAGGTCGAGGGCCGTCAGCTGGAAGCCGCCTTCGACTTCGGCGAGATCGACGGCCCGCTGCTGGTCCAGGTGGCCATCTCCTCGGTCGACGAGGCCGGGGCCCTGCGCAACCTCGACAGCGAGGGCGGCGCCTTCGACTTCGACGGCCTGCGCGCCGCCACCCGCGCCCGCTGGGAACAGGCCCTCGGCGTCGTCGAGATCGAGGCCGCGCCGGACATGCGGACCAGCCTCTACACCGCCCTCTACCACGCCCTGATCGCCCCCTCGGTCCACGGCGACGTCGACGGCCGCTGGCGGGGGCCGGACAATGGCGTGCACACCTCCGACTTCACCGTCCACTCGACCTTCAGCCTGTGGGACACCTTCCGCGCCGAGCATCCGCTGCTGACCCTCGTCGCGCCGCCCGAGCGCAACGCCGAGATGATCAACTCCCTGATCGCCGCGCAGCGGGTCAGCCCCTACGGCATCCTGCCGGTCTGGGCCTTCGCGGGTCAGGAGACCTGGACGATGATCGGCTATCACGCCGTTCCGGTCATCGCCGATGCGTATCTGAAGGGCGTTCCGGGCGTCGACGGCGAGGCCGCGCTCGACGCCATGGTCGCCAGCGCCACCTACCGGCCCTACGGCGGCCTCGGCGACTATATGGACCTCGGCTTCGTCCCCATCGACCGCGAGCCCGAGGCGGCGTCCAAGACCGTCGAATACGCCTATGACGACTGGACCATCGCCCGCATGGCCGAGCGGCTGGGCCGGGCCGACGTGGCCGCCGAGTTCGACCGTCGGGCCGGCTTCTGGCGCAATACCTTCGACCCCGCCACCGGCTTCGTCCGCGCCCGCCTCGCCGACGGATCGTTCCGCGAGCCGTTCGACCCGACCGCCATCAACTACGGATCGGACTACACCGAGGGCAACGCCTGGCAGTATTCGTGGTTCGTGCCCCAGGACATGGCCGGCCTGATCTCGGCCATGGGCGGCGACGCGGCCACGGTGGCGAAGCTCGACGCCATGTTCGACTTCGACAACACCGGCCTCGACTACTCCCACGCCGAGGACATCGCCGGCCTGATCGGCCAGTACATCCACGGCAACGAGCCCAGCCACCACTCGGCCTACGCCTATGTCTTCGCCGGCGCGCCGTGGCGCACCCAGGAGCGGCTGAAGCAGATCATGGACACCCAGTATCGCGCCGCCCCCGACGGCCTCAGCGGCAACGACGACGTCGGCCAGATGTCGGCCTGGCTGATGTTCACGGCCATGGGCTTCTATCCGGTGACGCCGGGCAGCGGCCAGTACGTCATCGGCCGGCCTTTCACCGAGCGCACGGTCCTGAACCTCGCAAACGGCCGCCGCTTCACCATCTCGACCGAGGGCCTGTCCGACGACGCGCCCTACATCCAGTCCGTCACCCTCAACGGCCGCCCGCTGACCCGCACCTGGATCGGCCACGATGAGATCATGGCCGGCGGTGAACTGCGCTTCGTCATGGGCACCGAGCCGAACACGGCCTGGGGCGCGGGGAGTGAGGCGCGGCCTTATTCGATGTCAGCCCGGCGCGTGTCAGCATCCAGATAAGGCAAGTGCTCCAGATGTTCCGAGACCCTCCGGGAAATGGCAGGATCCACGCCAAGGCGCTCTTCGGGGCTGGCTTGGCGATTGTAGTCCTGTTCGTCGCCTTGGCGGCGGAAACAGGCAATCTTGCAGCCCAGATCGTGTCGCTGATCCTCGGCGCATTTGCGGTCCTCTACGTCGGGCGGATCGCGGATCGCCGGTTGCGCGCCCGCGGCAAGAGCATGTGGTGGCTTCTGCTCTTTTTTGGCCCGCTCGTATCCGGCGTTGTCATCCTCGAGCGACTGCCCCAGGAAAACGAGAAGCTGATGGTCCTCGCACTTCTGGCGATCTGTATCGTATCCGCGCCGTTTGCTATCTGGGGGTTTGTGGAGCTCACAAGTGCGCCGCGTTCACCAGACACCTGAGCAGTCCCGCTACCCCCCCACAAACCCCCTCAGCACGTTCGCCTCCGTGCTCAGCACCATCCGGTCCAGGTCGATCCGCTTCGGCTCGGCGAACATCAGCCAGTAGTATTTCATCTGCTCCGACCACCAGTAGCCGGGGCAGTTGTCGCCCCGGGTCATCGGCCGGGTGGTGATGTCGGCCAGCGAGGTGTAGCCGTAGGCCGCCTTCGAGGTGGCCTTCATGTTGCGGTAGTGGACCGCCGTCAGGGCCCGGTAGCGCTCGTCCCGGTCGTTTTGCCACAGGTTCAGGCAGGCGTCAGCGAACTCGGGCCGCAGTCCGGTGCGCTTGCCGCGCGGCGTCGCCGTCGTGACGTCGATCGACTCCGGAATGATCGTGTAGCGCGCCTGCATGGCCTCGTAGCTGCGCAGGAAGTCGTCGCCCTCGGCCCTGAACCCCGCCTGCCCCAGCAGCCCGGCCAGATAGCCGCCCAGCACCGTCTGCGACGTCCCGGTCACCTCGGCCGTCTCGTAGTCGACCATCGGGAACCACAGCCGCCCGTCGTAGCGCCGGCCCTGATGGGCGAGCATCGCCGCCAGACATTCCTCGGCCCAGCCCTTCATCTCGGCGTCGCCGAACAGCTCCCAGCTGTCCCACAGGTATTCGTAGAAACTGTCGGCATAGACGTCGATCGAGGCGTTGCGGCTGATGAATTCGCCCGTCTCGGCATGGATGTTCGCCGCCATCAGCCCCTTGTCGGACCGCCGGTCCAGCGCGTGCTTCATCGCCCGCTTGGCCGCCGCATAGTAGCGCGGGTCCCCGGTCAGCTGACCCAGCACCCCGAACTCGGTCGCATAGGTGCCGATCTCGGCGAGGTTGGTCTCCGGATCGCGCACCGCCCCCGTGCGCAGGTTCACATAGCGGTACGGCAGGCCGTGCGGCGAGGCCTCGAAGGCCTTCATCAGCCGGTCGGCCAGATCCTTCGCCTTCTCCAGCAGCACCGGATCGCCGCAGGCCAGATGCGCCGACAGCAGCCCTCCGACCAGCCGGATGTTGGTCTCGAACACCTGGGAATAACCGTCGATGTCGAAGTCGAGGCTGGACTTCACCCAGTCCACCCCCTGCTGGAACTCGTCGTCCAGCTCCATCAGCCACAGGGTGTCCAGCGCCTCGACCAGCGACAGGCCGAGGTCATGGCCCTCGATGAAGAAGGACTGCGCCGTGCCCGAGACCGGATTGATCTCGTCCCTGCCCCACGCCTTGTCGACATAGTGCTCCCAGGCCCATTTGAACTCGGCCCTCACATCGGCGCCGAGCGCGGCCCAGTCTTCCTCGGGTCGCCCCCCGGACCGCGCGACGGCGGGCAGGCCGGACATCCCGGCGAGAACGGAGCCGCCCATCAGGGCGAGGGCGTGCCGGCGGTGCGGGCGAGGCTGGGTCATGGGGCACCGTATCCCGGCCGCGCCGATCCGCAACCGTCAGGCTAGCGGCTGGCCGCCAGCCTCGGGCCGCCCATCATCCACGGCGGCTGGGGCATGGCCCGACGGGCCGCCGCCTGGGCGCGGGTCCACTGGTCGTGCAGGTCGTTGAAATAGGCGTCGTCGTCCTCGATCCGCCGCGCGTCCCCGCTCAGGAAGCCGCGCTTCAGCGTCAGCATGTCGAACGGCGCCCCCACCGCCACGTTCGACCGCATGGTGGTCGAGAAGGAGATCAGCCCCAGCTTGACCGCCTCGGCCAGCGGCGTGTCGTACGCCAGCCCGCTCTCGAGGATCGGCTTGCCGTATTTCAGCTCGCCGATCTGCAGATAGGGGGTGTCGCGCCCACACTCGATGAAATTGCCCTGGCTGTAGATCAGGAACAGCCCCATCTCGCCGCCGGCGATCTGGCCGCCCAGCAGCATGGAGGCGGCGGTGTTCAGGCTGTCGGCCTCCAGCGCCGGCGCGATCGACTGGCGCACGCTGCGCAGGGCGTGGCCCAGCAGCTGGGCGCAGCGGAACAGGGTCGGCGCCGTCTGCAGCGTCTCCGGCGCCTCGCCGACGTTCAGGTGCACGCCGTCGCGGATCATGGCCATGGCGGTCTGGGTCACGGACAGATTGCCGGCGGTGCAGATGCCCAGCACCCGGTCGCCCGGCTGATCGATGACGTGCAGCTTGCGATAGGACGAGATGTTGTCGACGCCCGCATTGGTCCGGGTGTCGGCGATCATCGCCAACCCCTCCTCGACCAGCATGCCCACGCAGTAGGTCATGCGACGCCCCGACTCACGCCTGCATCCGTCATCAGGGGACGGTAACAGATTCCCGTGTCCATCGATCCCGCGCCTACGCCTGCTGCTGGCTCTGTTGCATGTCCGCATCACGGACGTTGAGGCGCACCGACAGCCGCTCGCCGCCGCCGCCATAGCTGGCCCCCCGCACCGGGGCCGCGCCCAGATAGTCCAGACCGGTCGCCACCCGCACATAGCGGTCCGTCGGGCTGACCCCGTTGGCCGGATCGAAGCCGACCCAGCCGAGGTCCTCGACCCAGGCCTCGGCCCAGGCGTGGGCCGCGTCCTGCGTCTCGGTGTCCCGGCGCAGCAGATGGCCCGAGACGTAGCGCGCCGGCGTCCCCATCTGCCGGGCGCAGGCGATGAAGACGTGGGCGTGGTCCTGGCAGACCCCCCGCCCCAGGGCGAGCACCTCGGCCGCCGTATGCGTCGGCGTCGTCACCCCGACCTCGAAGGCCACCGAACCGTGAATCGCCGCCGTCAGCCGGTGCAGCCGCTCCAGCGGCGGATGGGCCGAGAACTCCGAGGCGAAGACCGAGATCAGCCTGTCCCGCCGGGTCAGCGGCGTGTCGCGCAGGAACACCATCGGCGCCAGCGTCTCCTGGGCCGGCGGCACGATCCCGGCCGTGTCGCTGGTGATCACCTCGCCGGTCACCCGCACCGTCAGGCTCTGCGTCGGCTGTTCGGTGTAGAGGGTGTGGACGATGTTGCCGAAGGCGTCCTCCGAACAGCGCAGCCGGGCGTCGACGTCGGTCTCCACCCCCCAGTGCCGCACCTGCTGCGCCTCGCTGGAGCGCGGCGTCAGGCGCAGGGTCTGGATGATGAACCGGGCGGCCCGGTCGTAGGCGTAGGTGGTGGCGTGATCGATCTGGATGCGCATGGTCAGGCCAGATACTGGTCGTGGATGGCCTGACCCAGCCGGCCGTTCTCGGCGAGGAAGGCCTGGATGTATTCGTGCAGGCCCGACTGGAAGATCGCCTCGATGCGCGAATTGTCGAACTGGCGCATCCGGTCGGCGGCCAGCCTCTGGGCCGGTCCGCGCCGTCCATAGTCGCCGGCCAGCCGCTCCAGATAGCGCACGATCGAGGCCTGGCAGCTGGCCAGCGAGCGCGGCATCTGCCGGTTCAGCACCAGCAGGTCGGCCACCAGCCACGGCTTGACGCTGTCGCGATAGACCCAGCGATAGGCCGTCAGGGCCGAGACCTCGCGCAGCAGGGTGGTCCACTGGAAATAGTCCAGCTGCCCCCCGACCCGTTCGCCCTCGGGCAGCAGCAGATGGTATTTGACGTCCAGCAGCCGCGCCGTGTTGTCGGCCCGCTCGATGGCCGCGCCCAGCCGCAGGAAATAATAGCCGTCGTTCCTCAGCATGGTCCGCGAGGTCGCCCCCTCGACCGCCAGGGTCATCGACTTCACCCATTCGAGGAAGCGGGTGAAATCGTCGCGCCGGGTCGGCTGGCCCTGCTCCTCCAGCCCGTTCCAGGCCCCGTTGATGGCCTCCCACAGCTCGATGGTCAGGGCTGTGCGCACCGAGCGGGCGTTGGTGCGCGCCCGGGTGATGCAGGCGGTGATCGACGACGGGTTCTCCGGCGAGAAGGCGAGGAACTCCCGCACCGACTTCTCGGTCGGGGCCCGCCCCAGCGCCTTGGGCACGCTGGCGCTGGCCAGGGCGCTGGCCCAGACCGTCTCGGCGTCGCCGTCGCCGCGGGTCGGAATGGCCGCCAGCCTCAGCGTCGCCTCGAGGATGCGCGCGAGAAAATCCGCCCGCTCGATATAGCGGCCGGTCCAGTACAGGGCGTCTGCGGTGCGGCTCAGCATCGGCATTCCTCCCCCAAAGGGGGAGGGGGACCATCCGAAGGATGGTGGAGGGGGCGCAGGACGAGCGCGAGCGTCAGGGTCAGGCCCCCTCCACCGCTTCGCGGTCCCCCTCCCCCGGTGGGGGAGGATTTGATCGCGTTCTCAAACATCCAGCACCCAGGTGTCCTTGGTCCCGCCGCCCTGGCTGGAGTTGACCACCAGCGAGCCGGGCTTCAGCGCCACCCGCGTCAGCCCGCCCGGCGCCACCTTCACCCCCTCGGGGCTCGACAGCACGAACGGCCTGAGGTCGACGTGCCGCGGCGCCAGCTCGCCGTTCTTGTCCAGGGTCGGCGCGGTCGACAGCGCCAGGGTCGGCTGGGCGATGAAGTCGTCGGGATCGTTGACCAGCCGTTTGCGGAAGGCCTCGATCTCGGTCTTCGACGCCGCCGGCCCGACCAGCATGCCGTAACCGCCCGAGCCGCCGACCTCCTTGACCACCAGCTCCTCCAGATGGGCCAGCACGTATTTCAACGCCTCCGGCTCGCGGCACCGCCACGTCGGCACATTCTTCAGGATCGGCTCCTCGCCGGTGAAGAAGCGGATGATCTCGGGCATGTAGGTATAGACCGCCTTGTCGTCGGCCACGCCGGTGCCGACCGCATTGGCCAGGGTCACCGTCCCCGCCTCGTAGGCGGTCATCAGCCCCGGCACGCCCAGCGCCGAGTCCGGCCGGAAGGTCAGGGGATCGAGGAAATCGTCGTCGATCCGGCGATAGACCACGTCGACCTGCTGACGGCCCTCCGTCGTGCGCATGAACACCTTGCCGTCGTCGACGAACAGGTCCCGCCCCTCGACCAGATCGACCCCCAGCTTGTCGGCCAGGAAGCTGTGTTCGTAATAGGCCGAGTTGAACGGCCCCGGCGTCAGCACCACGATGGTCGGGTCGCTCCCCGCCGCCTCGGGCGCGCAGGCTCGCAGGCTGGCCAGCAGCATGTCGGCATAGGTCTCGACCGGCCGCACCGGATAGTCGGCGAACAGATCCGGGAACAGCCGCATCATCATCTCGCGGTTCTCCAGCATGTAGGAGACTCCGGACGGCGTGCGGCAATTGTCCTCCAGCACATAGAATTCGTCCTCGTCGGTGCGCACCAGATCGACTCCGGCGATATGCACCCACACACCGCGCGGCGGCCGCCGCCCCTGCATTTCGGGGGCGTAGTGCGGATTGGTCAGCACCAGTTCGGCCGGCAGCACCCCGGCCTTCAGACACGCCTGCGGCCCGTAGATGTCGGCGAGGAACAGGTTGATGGCGGTGACCCGCTGGACCAGCCCGGCCTCCAGCCCGGCCCATTCGGCGGCCCCGATGATGCGCGGCACCACGTCGAACGGGATCAGCCGCTCGCTGGATTCGGCGTCGCCGTAGACGGCGAAGGTGATGCCCATCCGGCGGAAGAACAGCTCGGCCTGGCGCGAACGCGATTGCAGCAGCCCCTCGGGCGCCTCGGCCAGCCAGCGCGCCAGCCCCCGATAACTCTCCCGGACGTCGGCCCCGTAGGCGGCCGCATCTCCTGACATTTCGTCGAACGCCATGCCGCTCCCGCTGCGTTGAAGATTCAGCGTGGCCCGACAGGCGGCGCTGGCGCAACAGGAATGTCGCGCCGCAGCAAAGGTTCAGTCACCGACGCGATGAGTCCCGCGCACGCCGCCGCTCCTCCTCGGACTAGCGCGGCCCCGCGTTCTTCACATACTGGTCCAGCCAGCGGGTCATCTCCCACAGGGTGTGGCCGACCGACTCCCGCGCGCGATAGCCGTGCGCCTCCAGCGGCAGGACGACGTAGCGCACCGTCGCGCCATGGCCCTTCAACGCCGCGTAGAACCGCTCCGACTGCACCGGGAAGGTGCCCGAATTGTCGTCAGCCTCGCCGTGGATCAGCAGGATCGGCTCATTGACCCGGTTGGCGTAGGTGAAGGGCGACATCTCCGTATAGGTGTCGGTCGCCTCCCAGTAGGTGCGCTGCTCGGCCTGGAAACCGAACGGCGTCAGGGTCCGGTTATAGGCGCCCGAACGGGCGATGCCGGTGCGGAACAGGTCGGTGTGGGCCAGCAGGTTGGCGGTCATGAAGGCGCCGTAGCTGTGGCCGCCGACGGCGATCCGGTCGCGGTCCGCCACGCCCATTTCCACCACCGCGTCGACCGCCGCCTTCGCGCTGGCCGACAGCTGTTCGATATAGGTGTCGTTGGGCTCGGCCCCGTCGACGCCGACGATCGGCATCGAGGGATCGTCCAGCACCGCATAGCCCTGGGTCAGCAGGAACAGATGGCTGGAGCCGCCCGGCCGCACGAAGCGGTTGGCGGTGTCGACCACCTGCCCGGCCACGGCGGCGTCGGTGAACTCGGCCGGATAGGCCCACATCACCAGCGGCAGGGGTCCGTCGCGGTCCTTGTCGTAGCCGGCCGGCAGATACAGCGTCCCCGACAGCTGCACCCCGTCGTCGCGGGTGTAGGTGATCAGCTGCCGCGTCACCCCGGCCAGTTGCGGGGCCGGGTCGGGGAAGGTCGTCAGGGCGTCCGGCGCCTGGGCGTCCAGATTGCGGACATACAGGTTCGGCGGATCGTTGCGGGTCTCGCGCCGGGTCACCAGCCGCCGCGCGTCGTCGTCGAGGATGCCGACGATGCTCTCATAGTCGCCGCTGGCCGAGGTCCACAGCCGTTCGGTCTGGCCGCTGGTCAGGTCCATGGCCGCGAGGAACGGATATTCGCCCTCGCGGGTCGCCCCGTCGCCGGTCATCAGGATGCGGCCGTCGGAGGTGAACCGCGCCACCGGGAAGCCGGAGGCGTTGGCCTCGGTCACCGGGGAGCCCGGATCGTTGTAGCGGTCCTGATAATTGCGCTCCAGCAGCACCCGGCCCTCGCCCGGGTTCGACGGATCGACCACCAGCCGCGTCTCGTGCCGGGTGTTGAACCAGCGGCTGTAGACCAGCGCCGTGTCCGCATCGCCCCAGGTGATCCCGCTGTAGCGCTCCTTCAGATCGACCAGCGTCGTCGGCTGCGCCGTGAAGGGCGCGGCCAGCATGAACACCCGGTCGCGCACCTCGGCGGGATTGCGCGGATCGCCGCCGTCCTGGGCCTCGGCCCAGACCAGGGTCGCCGGGGCGTCCGAGCGCCAGCCCACCGAGCGCGGGCCCGGCGCCGTGGCGTCGAACGGCGTCGGGATGTTGTCGCGCAGCGGCAGGTCGGCGACCCGGTGAACCGTCCGGCCCTGCAGGTCGATCACCGTCACCTCGGTCGGGAACAGCCGCGCCGGGACGACATAGCTGTAGGGCTTCTTCACCGTGGTCCGCAGCACGAAACGGCCGTCCGGCGACACCCCCGCGCCCAGATGCACCGCCGGCTCCGCCAGCGGCCGGGCCGCGCCCTGCAGCGGAACCAGCGTCAGCTGCGAGGTGAAATAGTGGTCGAACAGGGCCTCGTCGCCCGCGTTGCCCAGCAGGTCCTGATAGGTCCGGGCCGGCGCCGTCCGCCCCATGCTCTCCTCGACGGTCGGCCCCGCCGGCGGGCGCGACACGTCCGGGGCGGCGCCCCGGCCCTGCGGGACCATCCGCACCACCAGGCTGCTGCTGTCCGGGGTCCAGTCATAGGCCCCGCCCGCCGCCGCATTGACCCGGGCGTCGGTCAGCCGCCGCGCCTGCCCGCTGGCCACGTCCGCGACCCACAGCTCCAGCCCCGTCGGGGCGTCCATCAGCAGGGCCACCGACCGCCCGTCCGGCGACCAGCCCGGCGAGGTGAAGCGCGCGCCCTCCGGCAGGGCCACGGCCCGCGCCGGCCCGCCCGCCACCGGCTGGAAGCTCAGCCCCGTCAGCCAGCTGACCCGGCTGTTGGCCGGCCCGTTGTTGCGCGGATTGATCCGGTATCCCCCCAGCCGCAGCATCGGCTCGGCCAGCTCGGCGATCGGCGGCAGGTTCGCCCGGTCGAACAGCGCCAGCGTCGTCCGGTCCGGACTCAGGCTCGGCGTCGGCGTCGGCTTCTTGTCGAGGATGTCGGCGATCGGCGCCGGCGGCTGCTGATAGGCCAGCCCGTCCTGGGCCAGCACCGGTCCGCTGATACCGGCGATCAGCACGAAGGCGGGCAGGGCCCGGCCGAGACGACGAAGACGCATGTTCAATCCCCACAGCCCCCGAACCGTCGGACGGGCTCTCGCACGCTAGGGTTCGCCGTCCCCGCCGGTCAAGGCCGCCGCGGCGCCGCCCCCGTCATCGCATAGCAGCTGGCCCGGGTCGGGCGCCGGCCCTCGCGGTCGCCATAGGCGGCCCGGATCGAACAGATGTCGGCCGGGCTCAGCTCGCCCTTCCAGCGGTCCGGGTTGCAGTAGTTCATGATCGAGGCGGCGTCGTAATAGGTCTCCTCCGCCACCACCGGTTCGGGCGTGCTCATCCGCGCCACGCAGTCCGGCGCCCGCGGGCTGACGTGGTCGTGCGAAAAGCCCAGGCCGTGCCCCAGCTCGTGCAGGGCGTCGGCGTAGAAACAGCCCTCCCGCCCCACGCTGCCCCGCCGCCCGCAGATGCGGTTGGTGACCAGATACTCGGCGTTCAGGGTGATCGTCCCCCCGCGCACCAGATTGACGCCCAGGTGGCTGGCCGAGGCGAACAGCTCGGGGTCGTGGACGATGCGGATCGGGATGCGCCGCTCGGGCCCTGACGTCGGGCTCCCCGCGCAGTCGGCGCGGATGTCGAAATCCACCTTCGCCACGGCCTCCCAGGCCGCGGCCGCCTCCATCACCTTGTCGCGGGCCCAGCCGTCGTCGGCCGCCGGCGTCTGGAAGCACATCGGCACATTCCCGTCCGGCCACATGTCGGCCTCGGCCGGCGGCGGCGCGGGCGGCGGCGGCGGCGGCGGAGGGGGCGGAGGCGGGGGCGGCGGCGGGGGCGGCGGCGCCGTCACCGGCGGCGGCTCCTGCTGGAACAGGGCGCAGCCCGCCATCGGCGCGGCGGCCAGCCCCGCCAGCAGCAGCAACAGAACAACCCTCAACCGCTTCCAGTCCATGCCCCCGCCCCTCATGCCCAGCGCGTCTCCGTCAGCGTCAGCGTCAGCTCGATCCATTCCGCCCGCGCCTCCGGCCGCGCCGGCTCCGGCGCCAGGTCCTCCGCGAACACCGTCACCGCCGCCGGCCCGTCGCCCGAGGCCAGCAGGTTCAGCACCTCCTCCCCGAACCGGAACGGCAGCACATACGGGCCGCGATGCCCCGCGTGCCCCTCCCCCGGCTCCGGAATGTGCACGAAGGTCGGCGACGACCCCAGCGACCGCTCCCGCCCGTCGCAGGTCAGGCGGATCTCCAGCGACCGGTCCTCCAGCGCCGCCTCCCGCGCATACGCCACCGCCCCCTCGCCCGCGATCATCAGGGTGTCGTCGGCCTCGCGCATCCGCGCCACGGCCTCGTCCGGCAGCGCCAGCCTCATCCGCCCCGAACCCGTCGCCGCCTCCGCCCGCACCGTCCAGCTCTGCGCCCCGGTCGGAACCCGCCGCGTCGCCCCCGGCGGCCCCTCTTCCGGCACGCTGAACACCGGGAACGGATACAGCCGGTCATAGTCGTAGCCCAGCGGCCGCGTCTCCAGCGTCCCGCCGACCGGCAACTCGCCGACCGGCCGCCCCTCGACGTCGACGAAGCCGGTCACCGTCCGCGCCGTCCACTCGGCCGGATACAGCTCGCGGCCCCGGTTGCGGTGCCAGGTCGCCCAGACCCGGTCGACGTTGGCGTGATGCAGCCAGAACATCGCGTCCCGCGCCGAGGTGCGCGGATGCCGCATGGCCCCGCCGATCAGCTGGTGGATGTGGTTGTGGCCATAGCCCTCGACCATCCCCGCCCCCTCCGGCAGCTTGCCGCAGAAGGTCTCGAACCCGTCCGAGGCCAGCTTCGCCGTATAGGCCGACTCCGCCCACCGCGCCTCGGCGAAGTCCAGCGTCTCCACCCCCCGCGCCCGCTCGCGCTCGTACAGGGGCGAGTCGCGGTCCGTCACCCATTCCGGCAGGTAACGGTGCTCCTGCCAGTCCCAATAGGGCATGGCGAAGCGCTCGTGCCCGGTCAGCCGCGCCACGATCCGCTCCATATGGACCAGCTGCTGCCGGTGCCACGGCAGGAACAGGCCGTTGTTGTGCTGGGAGTCGCGGTGATGGATCTGGGTCTGGCGAGCCCAGGACAGGCCGTCGTCGCGCCGCTTCATGATCCGCGCCGCCTCGGCCAGGGCCATGACGTCGTCGCTGGTCGCGCTCAGCCCGCCCGCCCCCTTGCGGATGCGCACCGGCGTCCGGGCGGCCGCGACGCCCGACCCCACAATCGCCGCGGCCGCCCCTCCGGCCAGCGCCGCGCGCCGGTTCACCTTCATTCAGAACGCCCCCCGCTCCCCACAGCCGACGCGAGCGCCGGCCTCAACCGCAAGCTTTCACGACTCCGCGGCCGGTGTCGAGGCGTCGGGCTCGCCCTGGCCGATGAACCGGGCCCGCCGGGCCGCGTCCCAGGCCTCGCGAATGCCCTGCCGGGGCTGGTCGACGGCGAAGACCGCCAGCCGGGCGACCCACACCTCCGACAGCTGCCGCACCGTCTCCGGAACCCAGCCCGGCGGCTGCTGCCGCGCCCAGTTCAGCGGCGAGGCGGCGTTGAACACCAGCAGGAAGGCCGCCGCCGTCATCACCGCCCGGCTGGTCCAGCGCCGGTCCCGCGCCGCCACGCCCTCGTCGTCCAGCGGCGGGGCCGGCGGAAAGGCGAACCGGCCCAGGGCCACCAGGGCGTTCTCGCGTGTGGGCAGGTCGTGGGCGTCGGCCGTCTCGATCCAGTCGCTGGGCGGATCGGGCTCCGCGGGCGGCGGCAGGCTCTCGCCCAGCGGCGGGAACGGCGACTCGGTCTGACGCACCGGAAACGGCTCCAGCGGGATCGGCGGCTCGTCGCGATAGTTCGTCATGCCTCCTCCAACGCCCTAGAACTGGAAATAGATGAACGGGGCCACGCCCTCGGGACGCACCGCCTCGACCAGCAGTATGGCCGCGCCGATCAGCAGGCCGAGGGTCAGCGACGGCGCCGTCTTCAGCCGCTCGGCCATGCCCTCGATGGCGCGCGGCGGCAGCCAGTGCATGGCCAGGCCGCCGACGATCAGGGTCAGCATCAGCGGCGTCAGCATGACGACCGGTCCCATCCGCCCCAGCCCTTGCAGCACCTGCATGGCCAGATCGAAGCTCTCGGCCCGGAACAGGATCCAGCCCAGGCAGACGATATGGAAGGTGACCAGCACCCCGACCACGGTCGGCAGGACCTTGCGGTCGCCCAGCGCCGCCCGGAACAGCCGCTCGATCACCTGCACCCCGCCGTGCAGCGCGCCCCACGCCAGGAAGGTCAGCGCCGCCCCGTGCCACAGCCCGCCCAGCACCATGGTGATGAAGACGTTGATGCAGCTGGAGATCAGCCCCTTCCGGCCGCCCCCCAGCGGCACATACAGATAGTCCCGCAGCCAGCTCGACAGGCTGATATGCCAGCGCCGCCAGAAGGCCTGCATCGACGACGCCCGGTACGGCTGGTCGAAATTGCGCGGGAAGGAATAGCCCAGCAGGGCCGCCAGCCCGATGGCCATGTCCGAATAGGCCGAGAAGTCGCAATAGATCTGGACCGCATAGCCATAGACCGCCGCGGCGATGTCGACCGCCCCGAAGGCGGTCGGATCGAAGAACACCGGATCGACCAGGTTCACCGACAGCTCCGAGGCGATCACCGTCTTCTTGAACAGCCCCCAGACGATCAGCAGCAGGCCGTGGGTCGCCATCACCCGCGTCAGCCGCGGCGTCCGGTCGAACTGAGGCAGCAGGTCCGAGGCGCGCACGATCGGCCCCGCCACCAGATGGGGGAAGAAGCTCATCAGCAGCATGACGTCGAGCAGGCTCTTCGCCGCCGGCGTCTTCCCGCGATGCACGTCCACGACGTAGCTGATGCCCTGGAAGGTGAAGAAGCTGATCCCCACCGGCAGCACGATCTGCAGCAGCGGCAGATCCCGCTCCCAGCCGAACTGCGCCAGCAGCTCCCCGGCCTCCTGGACGAAGAAGCCGTAGTATTTGAAGAAGCCGAGGATCAGCAGGTTGAACCCCACCCCAAGGCCGACCAGCCATCCGGTCTTGCCGCCTCGCTCCCGCGTCCGCGCGATCAGCGCCGCCACGCCCCAGTTCAGGATGGCCGAGGCGATCAGCAGGCCGACGAAGCGCCAGTCCCACTGGGCGTAGAAGAACCAGCTGGCCAGCAGCAGGAACAGCTTGCGCCGCCCGTTCTCGCGATCCAGCGACCAGGCGGTGAAATAGACGATCAGAAAGAAGACGCCGAACGCCAGCGTGGGGAACAGCATCTAGTCCGCGCTCCCCGCTTCGGACGTCGGCGCCGCCTTCCACGCGTCATAGGCGGCCAGCAGATCCCCGGCCAGCATCCCGCCGATCCAGTCGGCCCCGGCGCCGGTGAAATGCACGCGGTCGCCGCGCACATAGGGCTCGGCCATCAACGCCAGCCGGTCCGCTGAACAGTCGCCGCCCATCCGCCCATGCCAGTCCCAGAACGCCACACCCATGTCGGCGGCGACCCGTCCCTGCACGTCCCGGACCACGGCCAGCGACGGCGGCGGGGCGCGCAGACCGTCGGCCGAACAGCCGCCCCCGGCCCCGCTCCGCAGTCCGTCCGGGGCGCCGAGGATCATCAGGGCGGCGCCCGGGGCGCGAAGACGCAGGCGCTCGATCTGCCCGCGCAGCAGGGCCTCGTAGGCGGCCGGGTCCAGCGCGTCGTCGAACCCCTCGTTCGTCCCGTAGGCCAGGATGATCAGGTCCGGCAGCCACTCCGCCAGTTCGTCGATGACGACCTCCTCGGTCCGGGCCGCCAGGTCCGCCAGGGTCGCGCCCACCATCCCCAGGTTGGAGACCACCACCCCCGGGCCGCGCCGCGTCAGGCGGATGTGATCCAGCTTCACCAGCGGACGGTCCGGGTCGACGGCGCGCGCCGTCAGCTCGCCCGGCGCGGTCACGGGCCGCACCCCGCCGCACGACAGCCACCAGCCTTTGCGCTCGGGCTCCACCTCCCAGGTCTCGTCCTCGTCCGACAGGATCACGCCCCAAGGCGCTTCCCAGCAGAGCCGTATCTCCGTCGCCTCCAGCCGCGCATCCGGCCGCAGGATCAGCCGGCTGTCGGCCTCGGTGTCGAGGGCCCACACATTGCTCAGCCCGACGGGAAAGGGCTCGAAGCCCGGGTAGGTCAGCGGCGCGGGCGTGATCCGCCAGTCGGTCGCCGTCACCTCGACCTGCATCGGCGAATAGCCCTCATGGGGCACGCCGGGCGGCAGCACGCCGCGCCCGCCGTCGCCGAACCGCCCCTGCAGCATCGCCCTCGTCTTGCCGGTGATGCGGTCGCCGGCCGTGTGGCTGTCGCCCAACTGGAGGATATGCACGGGCCGGTCCGGCGTCCCCGCCTCGGTCGCGGCCAGCGCTTCGAACAGGCCGTGCAGGGCCTCCGGCTGGCACAGGCCGCCGGCGCAGGCGACGACGCCGGGCGGCGGAGCCGGGAGCGGTTCATAGGGCGTTTGGGCCTCTGCCGCGGAAGCCGCCGGCAGCGCCACGCTCAGGGCCAGCCATGCCAAACCCGGTCCGATCGGCTTCCCCCCCACTCCGCTCATCCCCGCGAAGGCGGGGACCCAGTGCTTTGGGTGGTGGGCCGGGGCCGGGAACCGAACCCGTCGCTGTCCTGATGCGCCGGCGCCTCGCTGGACAGGACTGGGTCCCCGCCTTCGCGGGGATGAGCGGTGGGGGCAGGGTCCAGAAGCCCCGCGTCCCGCTTCAGCCGTTCCGCCACCGGCCCGCTCATGCGCAGATAGCCGGCCATCGACATGTGGATGCCGTCGTTGGCCCGCATCAGCACCTTGCGGCCGCTGGCGTTGGGCAGATAGGCCTCATAGCCGCCCTCCCCGTTCGAGGTCAGGGCCGTGGTCTCCAGATAGGGCACGTCCAGCGCCCGCATCCGCGCCTCGACCACCCCGTTGATCAGCGCCATTCGCCCGTCGAACCGGGCGCTCTTCATGCGCGGCAGGCCGACCCAGTAGACCGCCACGTCGCGGCTGCGCAGCATGGCCACCAGATTGTCGATGCGGGTGGCGTAGGCGGCCTTCCAGCCGTCGGTGCCGAAGTCGTGGATTACGCCGTCCAGGCTGATGCCCTGGGCGTCATTGGTGCCGAACAGGATCACCGCCACGTCGATCGGCGTCTCTTCGATCTGGCGCTGCGTCTTGGCCTGGATGTCGACGTAGTCGTAGCGGGACAGGCCGGTCGAGACCTCCGAGAATTTGGTCACCGTGATCTTCGGCTCGTCGCGCAGGTCGCGATACAGGCCGGTGTAGAGGCCGTCGGCCATCGAGTCCCCGAACACCCCGATGCGCAGCGGCCCCTGCGCCAGCCGCGCCGACAGCGGCGTCACGGCGGGAACCGGCGGCGGCGCGGCGACCACGGCGACCGGCGGGGTCGCGGGCATGCTCTCCGGCGGCGCCGAAGCGTTGGCCCGGTCGCCCAGCATCACCGTGGGATTGCGCAGCCACTGCCGACCGTCCGGGGTCAGCAGCAGTCCGCCCGCCACCCCGACCAGAAAGGTCACCGTCAGTGCGTTGACGCCAGCCTTCAAAACGTCCCCCGAACGTGAATCCGCCAAGGCTCGCTTTTACCCTATCCCCGCTCCCTGACCATCGCGCGCCCGCCTCACGCGAAGAAAAAGGTTAACGGGGCGCCCGCTCCGTCTCCTCCCCGTTCGCCTCTTGCGAATGGGGAGGGGGACCGCGAAGCGGTGGAGGGGCTCGATCAGCCGAACGACTGCTGGTTCATCACAACGACCACGGCGAAGCCACGACGGACACGACGGGAGCGAGTCCGCTCCTGTCCTTCGCGGGCCCTTGCCCGCCATCAAGCCTCCTGCGTCTCCCTGCCGGGAGCCGCCGGCCCTCCGGCCCCGTCGTGTTCGTTGTGCCCCGTTGTGTTCGCCGTGATGAACCTCGGCTCCCGAAGGCCATGACGCTGTGCTGGCAATCCGCGAAATTATAGTCGGGTTCAGCAAGAAACATCCGGCCTTTTCAGCCGCATCGCCGTTTCTAAAAGCTATCTTCCATCCGGATAGGCCGGCGGGCGCATAATGCCGCCCTTCGCCTGCCGGTCTTTGACAATCGAATCCCCGCCCCGCCGCCGCAGGCGTGTCCCCCCAAGCCCCGATGTAGACTCTGCCGACTCTGCCACACCGAATTTCGGCGCCCACCCTGCCGACTCTGCCGACTCTGCCATCCCCTTTTTTTCGGTTTCGCCCGGCAGAGCCCCGGCCCGCCGCCCGCCGCCGCTCCCGAGACTTGCCCCGCCCGCCCCGTCGCCGTAGAGACCAGACAAGGCCGTCGATATTCATCAGACGGTGAAAACCCTGAGGAAGCCCAAGGAGAATCCATGCGGAAGATCTTCCCCGACGCGACATCCGCGCTGGAGGGCCTGACCTTCGACGGCATGACCGTCATGTCCGGCGGCTTCGGCCTGTGCGGCATTCCCGAGCACCTGATCGCCGCCCTGCGCGACAGTGGCGTCAAGGGCCTGACCGTCATCTCCAACAACGCCGGCGTCGACGGCTTCGGCCTCGGCCAGCTGCTCGGCACCCGCCAGATCGCCAAGATGATCTCGTCCTACGTCGGCGAGAACAAGGAGTTCGAGCGCCAGTATCTGGCCGGCGAGCTCCAGCTCGAGTTCAACCCCCAGGGCACGCTCGCCGAGCGCATCCGCGCCGGCGGCGCCGGCATCCCGGCCTTCTTCGTCAAGACCGGCGTCGGCACCCTGGTCGCCGAGGGCAAGGAGGAGCGCGTCTTCAACGGCGAGCGCTACATCATGGAGACCGGCCTCGTCGCCGACCTGTCGATCGTCAAGGCCTGGAAGGCCGACGAGCGCGGCAACCTCGTCTTCCGCAAGACGGCCCGCAACTTCAATCCGATGATGGCCACGGCCGGCAAGGTCTGCGTCGTCGAGGTCGAGGAGATCGTGCCCACCGGCTCGCTCGACCCCGACTGCATCCACACCCCCGGCATCTACGTCGACCGCATCGTCCAGACCGTGCCCGAGAAGCGCATCGAACAACGCACCGTCCGCACCCGGGAGACCGCATAATGGCCCGCACCCGCGAACAACTGGCCGAACGCGCCGCCAAGGAGCTGCAGGACGGCTTCTACGTCAACCTCGGCATCGGCATCCCGACCCTCGTCGCCAACTACATCCCCGAAGGGATGGAGGTGACCCTGCAGTCCGAGAACGGCATGCTCGGCATGGGCCCCTTCCCCTATGAGAACGAGGTCGACCCCGACCTGATCAACGCCGGCAAGCAGACGATCACCGAGATCCCCGAGAGCAGCTATTTCAGCTCCTCCGACAGTTTCGCCATGATCCGCGGCGGCCACATCAACCTGTCCATCCTCGGAGCCATGGAAGTGGCCGAGAACGGCGACATCGCCAACTGGATGATCCCGGGCAAGCTGGTGAAGGGCATGGGCGGGGCCATGGACCTCGTCGCCGGCGTCAAGCGCGTGGTCGTGGTCATGGATCACGCCAACAAGCACGGCCAGTCCAAGGTGCTGAAAGCCTGCACCCTTCCCCTGACCGGCACGGGCGTGGTCAGCCGCATCATCACCGACCTGTGCGTCTTCGACGTCAAGCCGGACGGCGCCGGCCTCGAGCTCATCGAACTGGCCGAAGGCGTCACCCTCGACGAGGTCGCGGCGAAGACCGAGGCCAGCTACACCGTTGCCGAAGGCCTCAAGGCGTAGTCATAGTTAACCCGACCGGCCGCAGAGCCGGGGTGGGAGTAACTGTGATGGCCGACGGAGCCTACCGCTGGCAGGGCCATGCGCCCGCGCCCGACGCCGCGCGGATCGACGCTATCGACGCGGCCTGGGACGAAGCCGAGGCTCACGCCTTCGCCGAACCGGCCCGCGCGGCCGCCGTCGAGCGCATCGAGGCCGCCCTCGCCGCCGCCCGCTCCGGCGACCTCGGCGAGGCCGCCGCCCAGCTGACCCGGGCCCGCTCGGTGCTGGAAGGCCTCGACCCGGATGCGCTGGAGCCGCGCCGCGGCCTCGCCGGCCTGTTCGACAGCCGCAACAAGCGGCTCAAGGCCTTCCGCGAAACCTTCCACCGCGCCGCCGCCGCCCTCTCCGAGGCCGCGACCGACCTGACCGGACGCGTCGAAGGCGCCGCCCGCCGCTCCGGCGCGCTCGACACGCTCTGGGCCGAGCTCCGCGACGCCATGGTCGACCTCGACGCCCACCTGCTCGCCGCCGCCCGCCGCCTCTCCGGCCACGCGGACCCGGAGGCGCCCCATCCGCTCGAGGCCCGCAAGGCCGCGCTGGACGCCTGCCGCGCCGCCGCCCTCGGCGCCCTGCCCCTGATCCGCGGCGCCCAGAACGCCGACGCCCGCGCCGCCGAGGCGCTCAAGGCCTGCAGCGACGGAGTCTCGGACTGGCGTCAGGGCTGGAGCGAAGCCCTCGGCCTCGCAGGCAAACGCCCGAAGAAGGTCCGCCCCGACCGCGACCGCCTGCGGGCCCTGCGCGACGACCTGCTGACCCGCATCGACCGGGCGCTGTCCGAACTGACCGCCTCGCGCGACCGCCGCGGCCGGATCGAGACCCGACTCTCCGACCTGCGGTCGCCGCTCTGATCAGTCGGCGTTGGCGTCGGTCCAGGCCACGATCTGTGTGTTCAGATCCCGCGTGGCGATGTCGAACGCCTCGACGATCGCCGACACCCGGTTCTCGGCGGCCGGCTGCTGCACCGTGAAGGTCCGCTCGGCGGCCACGCTCCTGTCGGGCATAGCCAGCAGCCGGGCCCGCGCCGTCACCACCACCGTCGGCGTCGCGCCGGGCGCATCGTAGCGGGCCTCGAAAGCGCGGATGTCGATATTCAGCGACCGCTCCCCGCGGGACAGCTCGCGCGGCCCGATCACCCGCACACGGGTCGCCTGCGCCGAAAAGGCGTTCTCGAGGCTCTCCATATAGAGGTCGCTGGCCGGCGACACCCAGCGGGCCCCGGCGATATAGGCCGTCTCGGTGCCCGTCACCCCGAGGATCTTGTCGCCCTCGACCGCCTCGGGGAACTCGACCCGGCGCAGGCTGACCTGACGCAGCCCGGCCTGCCCCTCCGACGCCGCGGTCGCCGCCGCGGGACCGCCGAAGCGATAGGTCTGGACCGGATCCGGCGAAGACAGCAGCGCGCAGCCGGAGACGGCGAGGGCGGCGGCCGCCGCGACGGCGATCTTGATCGAAAGACGGATCACGGCTGGACCTCCATTTCCTTGCTCGGCGCGCGGCCGATGAAGTCTCGCGGGCTGGATCGGACCTCGTCGACCAGCCCTTCCAGCGATCGGGTCGCGTCCTCGAGGCCCTGGATCGCCTGCTGCATCTGCGGCAGGCCGGTGGTGACGAACTCGTTGACCGGACCCTCGGCCCCCGTCGCGATGCGGTTGATCGAGGCCACGGCGGCCCGCGCCTCCTCGGCCGCGGCGTTGATGTTGGCCACGGCCTCGCGCCCGTCGCCTTCGATGATGCCCCGGGTGCTGACCGCCAGCGCCTCGTATTCGGCCACCGCCGAGTTGGCGCGCGTCAGCGCCTGCTCCAGCTGCTGCAGCATGCCCTTGCGGGCTTCCAGCTCGGTGCTCAGCGACTCGATGTTCTTCAGGCTGGTCGAGAAGGAGCGGACATTGTCGTCCGACAGGACCCGGTTGATCCGGTTCAGGGCGTCGACCGTCTGGGCCAGCACGGTACCCGATCCCGACAGCAACTCGGCGATCGGCGACGGCTGGCTCTGGATCACCGGCACGACGTTGTCCGCATACTGCTCTTTCAGGATGGCGCTGTTCGGATTGCCGGCGGTGATCTGGATGTAGTTCAGGCCGGTGATCCCCTGCGGCTCCAGCTGGGCCCGCGAGGTGACGCGGACCGGCGTGGTGCCGTCGATGCGGATTCGCGCGATGACCTGGTCGCCCTTGTTCGGATCGAGATTCAGATCGGTGACCTCGCCGACGCGGATGCCATTGAAATGCACCTCGCCGCCCTCCGACAGTCCGCGCACCGGTCCGTAGAAGACGATGTCATAGACGTCGTAGTCGCTGTTGAACTGCAGCCGGGCCAGCCAGATGGCGAACACGGCCAGCGCCGCCATCAGGGCGATGGTGGCGATGCCGACGGCGGCGTAATGAGCGTCTCTTTCCATCTCTCCGCTCTCCTCAGGCGGCCTTCTTGCCGGCGCGACCGCGCGGGCCGAGGAAGTATTCCCGAATCCACGGGTGGTCCGACTGTTCCAACTCCTGAACCGTCGCCTTGGCCACGATCCGCTTGTCCGCCACGACCGCCACCTTGTCGGTGATGGCGTAGAGGCTGTCGAGGTCGTGGGTGATCATGAAGACGGTCAGGCCGAGATCGTTCGACAACTGACGGATCAGGTCGTCGAAGGCGGCCGCGCCGATCGGATCCAGCCCGGCCGTCGGCTCGTCGAGGAACAGCAGTTCCGGATCCAGCGACAGCGCTCGCGCCAGCCCGACCCGCTTGCGCATCCCGCCCGACAGCTCGGCCGGCTTCTGGTGATGCGCTTCGGGCTTGAGACCGACCATGGCGATCTTCATCTCGGCCAGTTCGCGGATGACGTCCTTGGACAGGCTGGTGTGTTCGATCAACGGCGCGGCCACGTTCTCGATGACGCTGAGCGAGGAGAACAGCGCGCCCTGCTGGAAAAGAATTCCCGTCCGGCGCTCGATGTCGGCTTCCTGCGCCTTCGTCAGTTCGGCCCGGTCGTGACCGAAGATCCTGATGGTCCCGCCCTCCGGATCCTTCAGCCCGATGATCGAGTTGAGGAGCACCGTCTTGCCCGAGCCGGAGCCTCCAACCACCCCCAGCACCTCGCCCCGCTCGAGATCGAGGTCCAGGTTCTCATGGATCACCCGGTCACCGAACTGACTCAGCAGGCCGCGGACCTCGACGAGGCGTTCCGGCGCTTCAGTCTTCTCTGCCCGGACGTTCAAATGTTCAGCTCCATGAACATGAGGGCGAACACGGCGTCCAGGAAGATGATGGCGAAGATGGCCTGGACGACAGCCGCCGTGACCCGCCGGCCCAGGCTCTCGACGTCGCCCGCGACCGCCATGCCCTGTCTGCAGCCGATGGCGGCGATGACCAGGGCGAACACCGGCGCCTTGGACAGGCCGACCAACAGATGGTTGCCCATGTCCGCGGTTGCTCCCATCCGCTGGATGAAGAAGGCCGGCCCGAGACCGAGTTCGCTCCAAGTCACAAGCAGCCCGCCGAAAATACCCGTGAGCATGGCGATGAAGGTCAGCAGCGGCAGCATGACGATCAGGGCCGCGAGGCGCGGAATGACCAGGGCCTGGAACGGATTGACGCCCATCACCTGCATGGCGTCGATCTCCTGATTCATCCGCATCGATCCGATTTCGGCCGCGAAGGACGATGAGGACCTGCCGGCGAGTAGCACGGCGGCGATCACGACGGCGAACTCGCGCAGCACCGAGATGGTGATCAGCTCCACGGCGAAGACATCGAATCCCACCGTCTGCAAAAGGTCCGCGCCGATGAAGGCGATCACCGCCCCGATGAAGAAGCTGGTGACCGCCACGATCGGCATCGCGTCCAGCCCGGCGCGCTCCGCCTGGCTGAACCACGCGGCCCAGCGAACCTTGTCCCAATGCTTGAACGTCGAGCCGGTGGCCGTGATCAGCCGGCCGAGAAAGGCCATCGACAGCGTCGCCTCGGCCGCGATGTCATACACTCCGCGTCCGACCTTGGCGAAGCCGCGCACCCAGCCCGGTGGTCGCGGAATGGGTCCGGCGCTCTCGCGCTCGAGCCGCTCGACGAGGGCGTAGGTGCGTCCCGCCTCGGGCCGCTGCTTCCACGCCGCCTCGGGCAGAACGCAGTTGCTCGCCTGGACGATGGCAAGGGCCCCCGCCGTATCGAACCGGCCAAGGTCGGTCAGGTCGACGGCGTCAACGCAGCGCTGATTGAGGTCGTCGTCAAGGCGACGCGAGATCCGGCCAAGGCTGGTCGCGGTCCAGTCGCCTGTCAGGCGCAGGGTCAGCTGTCCCCCGCGGTCCTCGATCTGAAAGTCCGCTGCGGCCATGCCCCTACCTAGATTGCGCCGTTCATTTTGCCTACGGTCCGAGCACCGCAAAGCTGGGGCAGACCAAAGAACGTCGGCCGGGCGTATTCGTTCAGACACGCCGGATTTGTTTCGCTAGAGCAGCGCCTTGGCCTGTTTGAGGCCCAGGACGAATCGATCCCGCTCGGCAGACCTCGCTGCGGCCACCGGAATTCGCAGAAGGTAGGACGGGTGAACCGTCAGAACGGTCCTGGCCCCGTCCGCGAGATCGGGACCGCGACCCCGCTCCTTCGTGACGGTCGCCTGGCGACCGAGCACCGCCGAGGCCGCTGTGCCGCCCAGGGTCACGACGACGTCCGGTTTCACCAGCCGGCGCTCTGCATCCAGCCACCAGCGGCACGCTGACACCTCGCTGGCCAAGGGCGTCCTGTGAAGTCGTCGCTTGCCCCGTGGCTCATGCTTGAAATGCTTGACGGCGTTGGTGATGAAGACGTCGCCACGATCGATCCCCGCCTGTTCCAGCGCCGCATCGAGAACCTCGCCTGCGGGTCCGACGAAGGGCCGGCCCGTCAGGTCCTCATGATCGCCCGGCTGCTCGCCCACGATCATCAGCCGTGCCTGCCTCGGCCCCTCCCCGCACACCCCTTGGGTCGCGTCGCGCCAGAGCGGGCACCGACGGCAGGCGTGCACGGCCTGTTTGAGCTCGTTGAGCGTCGAAGGAACGAACCCTTCATCGAACGAATGGTCCCGGTTGATGCGTGACAGGGTCTTCGCGAGCCGGGCGTTGGGTTCGGGGGCGGGAGCGGCGACCATGGCCTCTGTTCGAACCGCCGCCCGCGCCACCAGTCCCGGGATCAGCGCCGCCTCGGGCAGGTTCTTCCAGTAACGCTTCGGCATTTCGCCCTGCATGGCCTTCGTCCTGAGCCGCGCGGGATTGAAGGTGGAAGCATAGTAGGTCTTCCAGGATTCCTCGATCTCGTCCTCGGACGGGGCCTGGTCGCGGGTCGCCGGCGGGCCGAAAGACAGCGCCTCGCCGTCCCACGACGCCGAACCGTCCGGGGTCAGGATTGTCCAGTGCATGCTCGTGAACCGCCGGGCGAAGAAAGGCGCGGTCTTCTCCAGCACCCTGTGCGCCGGCTCGAACCAGGCGACCCAACGATCGCCGTCTTCGCCCATCAATTGCCGGAAACGGACGAAGGCCTTCATCTTGTGGCTCGCCCGACCGACGTTCTTCACGCGCTCCATCGCGTCGGCGACGTCAGTGTCGGTGACCACCTTCATCAAGTCCGGCTCTTCGGCCAATCGCCAAAGCAACCGATAGAGAAGGTCAAACCGGTCCGCCGACCGGTGCAGAACCACGTCCCGCCCCATGTCCACGAACGCCTTCGGGACGCCGAACGGCGACGCATCAGGGCGCGCTGCGGGGACCGCCTCGTCGAACAGGCCGTCGCCGCCGGCGCCGATGCGGAACGCCGCCCTCTCCGGCGGCACCCCCGCCAGCCGGAAAGCCCGCGCGGCCTTGCGCCACCCGTCGAAGTCGGTCTCGTCGGCCAGAATCCCGATGTGCATCAGAACAGACTCATCTGCACCGGCGGCGGATCGGGCGCGATGCGGGCGCGCAGATCGGCCGCGTCGGTCAGGCTGCCCGGCGTCCAGTCGAGAGCGACGATGAACGGCCGGACCTTGTCGATCCCCCGGCACAGGCGGCCGACATCCTCCAATCGCAGCGTTCGCCAACGTCGAACCGACACGATCCGGTCCACCGACTTGACCCCCAGGCCCGGCACCCGAAGCAGACTCTCGCGCGGTGCGGTGTTCACATCGACGGGGAACTGTTCCCTGCGGTTCAACGCCCACGCCAGCTTTGGGTCAATCGCGAGGTCGAGCATTCCGTCCGTCGCAGCCTCGCCGATCTCCGGGGCCGAGAAGCCGTAGAACCGCATCAGCCAGTCGGCCTGGTACAGTCGGTGCTCGCGCATCAACGGCGGCTTCGCCAACGGCAGGGCGCTCGAGGCGTCAGGTATCGGGCTGAAGGCTGAATAATAGACCCGGCGCAGACCGTAGCCCCCGTAGAGGGAGGCGCTGCGGTCCATGATCTCGGTATCGGGCGCCCCGTCCGCCCCGACGATCAACTGGGTCGACTGCCCCGCTGGCGCGAATTTCGGTGGCCGCGCCCTGTCCTTCTTGCCCGGTTTTGCGGCCTCCACCGCCAGCCGGACCTGTCCCATGGCTTTCTTTATAACGCCCACGTCCTTCTGCGGCGCCAGACGCCGCAGGGCCTCGTCGCGCGGCAGCTCGATATTCGCCGACAGCCGGTCCGCGTAGAGCCCCGCTTCCACGACCAACCTGGGATCGGCCTCCGGGATGAGCTTCAGATGGATGTAGCCCCGGAAGTCGTGCTCGGTGCGCAGTGTCCTCGCCACCCGCACCAGCTGTTCCATCGTGTAGTCGCCCGACCGGATAATGCCGGACGAAAGGAACAGGCCCTCGATGTAGTTCCGCTTGTAGAAGTTCAGCGTGAGCTCGATGACCTCGTCGACGGCGAAACGGGCCCGGGGGACGTTCGAGCTCGCCCGATTGATGCAGTAGGCGCAATCGTAGATGCAGAAATTCGTCAGCAGCACCTTGAGCAGGGAGACGCAGCGACCGTCGGGCGTATAGGCGTGGCAGATGCCCATGCCCTCGGTCGAGCCGACCCCCTTGCCGGCAAGTGAGTTGCGCTTCGAGGCCCCGGACGAGGCGCAGCTGGCATCGTATTTCGCCGCGTCCGCGAGGATGGACAGTTTCCGTCGGAGATCGATTTGGGCCATTTGTTCGCACTATGTTCCGCCCGGAACCGTGCGTCCAGCGTTGCTGGAAGGCGATTTGTCGCGTCAGGTCAGATAGTTGAGCAGCGAGACCTGACGGAGCTGCGAGATCACCTGCGCCGAGGCCTGGATGGCGACCTGCGACAGCTGAAGATCGGTGATCGCCACGGCCATGTCGGCGTCCGTCCGATCCGAAACCAGCTCATCGAGTGACGCCAGCTGCGCCTCATGGCCCCGGGTGACGCTTTCCACCTGGTTGGCGAGCGAGCCCGTGCTGGCCGTCTTGTCGATGACGCCGGTGGCCGCCTGCTCGAGGCGGGAGAGCTGGGCGGTGAGGAAGGTCTTCTGGGCCTCGGTGACCTTGCCGGTCAGCGGGCCGTTCACGCCGTTATGGTAGATCTGGATATCCCGCAGGATCTCGAACACCTCAGCCCCCAGTTCGTCGGCGAGGAAGCCCGTCTCCAGCGTGGTGCCCTCCGCGACCCGGCTGGCGGTCTTCAGCGTGTCGTTGACGAACACCGACGCCACGTCCGGGGCGGCCTCCAGTTCGGCGAGATTGGTCACCGTCACCGGGGAGGTCGAGGTGGAGGCGCCGGAGAACAGGTATCCGCCATGGTGCCGCATCGTCAGTCCGCCGCGGATCCCTTGGAAATGGCCCTCCAGCTCCAGCATCAGCGACCCGGCCGAATCCGTCGACAGGACGCTGCCGACGGCCTCGCGGAGGCCGGCGATGCCCTCGCTGATTTGGGTCATGGCCAGGTCCTGCGTCGTCAGCCGCGCGGTGACCGCCTTCGACGTGTCGATAAAGCCCTGGATGCGGCTCTGCGCGCCCTTCAGGGCGGTCAGGGTCTCCGACTGCCGACCGAAGCCGGTCAGGTCGGTGGCGTTCTTCTGGGTCGATACCCGCTCCTGGGCGTCGGCGGCGCGGGTCTGGGCCTTCATCAGGTCCAGCAGGGCGGACTGATAGTTTCCGAAGGTGGCGACGCGGTTCATCAGATCATCCCCAGAAGCGTGTCGTACATGTCGTTGGCGGCCTGAATGAGCCGCGCCGAGGCGTTGAAGGCCTGCTGATAGGTAGTCATCAGCACCAGCTCCTCGTCCAGATTGACGCCCTCATAGGCCGTCTGGCGAGCCGAGGCCTCGGTCGCGAGGGCGGCCGCCGTATCGCTGCGATTCTTGACCGCCGCGGCCTTGCCGCCGATCTCGCCCGACAATTCCGAGGCGTAGCGCGAAACCGAGATCAGGCCGCCGGACGATCCGCCCGCCGGCGCAAACCAGGTGGTCCGCTCCCCGGCGTCGGCCAGCAGGAGAGCGCCTCGACCGTCGCCGTTGCTCAATGCCGACGCGCCGACCGCGGCGGACAGGTTAAGTTGAGCCAAGGCCAGTTTGGCCGGGCTCTGGCGAACGTCGGCGCGCAGGGAGAAGCCGTCGGCGCGAGAGGCCCGAACGCCGCCGCCGATTCCGAACAGCTCGGTGACCGAGACCCCGGACGGGACCTGGATGGTCGTGTCCTCGAGCACGCTCATGGTCGGCGCCGGATTGCCGCTGGCGGCGAAGCTCAGCGATCCGTCCACCGCCAGGGAGAAGGCGCCGAACCGGCCGACACCCGTGGCGGGATCGTTCAGGGCGGTGATCAGGTCGCCGACCGTGCCCCCGGCCGGCACGGTCACCTGTATGTCCCGCAGTTTCGAGCCGTTCTGGCCGACAAAGCGCAAGCTCAGGGCTTCACCAGCGGTGAATCCGTGTGGAGACGTCGCCGTCATCCCCGTCTCGTAGAAGGCCGGGCGGTCGGTCGAGATAAGGTCGTTGAGTCCGAAATAGTGCGAGAAGCCGCGGCCGGTCTTGCTGGACGGACTGGTCGGGTCGTCGGCGACGGCGACGCCGTTGCCGCCGCCGGCGGCGATGGTCAGCTTGCCGTCGACGAAGCTGGCGGTCGCGGCCCCGCCCAATTGGGCGTTCAGCACGGTCAGGAAGGTCGCTGGCGTGGCGGCCGCGCCGTTCACGGTCATGGTCGCGCCGCTGAAGACGATATCGGCGCGGGTCTGGACGACGCCGGCGGCGTTGGTGATCGCGATCGTGGTCTGGCCGGTGAAGCCCGCGATCGCGCTTTCGAAGCTCTGGCCGACGTTGCGTCCCGTCAGGCTCGCGGGGGCGGGGACGGCGCTGTTGGCGTTATGGGCCCGGTTCAGTTCGTCGGCGACATGGGCGACGAGTTCCGCCAGCCGTTCCGCGGCCGCCGGCGCCTCGATGTCGCGCAGTTCCACCAGGCCCTTGATCTCGCCCGAGACGAGATTGTCCAGTAGCGACCGCTTCTGGCCGCCCGGTTCGGTCACCCAGATCTCGTTGAAGGCCGTTTCACTCGTGACGGTGCCGGCGCGGGTGTAGCTGAGGGTCGCCGCGCCCTCGCCCGCCAACAGGGCTCCGGCGCCGGTGCGGATCGAGACGCCGCCGACGGCCCGCGTCGTGACGCGCACATCCATCAGCTCAGCCAGTTGACCGATCAGCGCGGACTGGGCCGTCTCGGCGCCCGAGGCGTCGCCGTTGACCACGGTGGCGCGAGCGATCTCGAGGTTCAGCCCCTCGATCTGCTGCAGCAGTTCGTTAGCCTTCTCCACCGCGCTCTGGATGCGGCCGTCGGCATCCTCGCGCACGGCCTGGATCTGCTCGCCGATCCGCCCGGCTTCGTCGAACAAGGCCTGGGTCCGGAACAGGGCGTCCTGTCGGCGCGGCGAAGACGTCGGATCCTCCGCGCTGGCCGCAAAGGCCGAGAAGACGGAGTCGACCTGCGAAAAGAAGCCGCTGGTTCCGCCCGGATCACCGAACAGCGATTGGATGCGGTCGTATAGTTCGTGACGCACGCCATGGCGCGCGGCCTCGGCGCCCGCGTTGAGGCTCGCGGCCTGGAGGAAGCGGTCGGTGGCCAGGCGAATACGCGCCACCTCGACCCCGGCGCCCATGCCCTGGCTGGTCATCGAGACCTGGTCGCCGATCTTGCGGACGTAGCCGGGCGTGTTGACGTTGGAGACGTTGTCCGAAACGATCCGCAGCTGGGTCTGCGCAGCGCTCAGCCCGCTCGTCGCCGTGTTCATGATGGCGTTCAGCGACATGCGGAGGCCTCCCATACAAAGGCGCCCGGCAAGGCCTGCCAGCCGATGCGCGCTTTTTGCCCGGCGGCGCGACGAGGCCATCCGGTCAAGTTACTGTAATTCCGCGATTTCGCGTTTCGCGCCTGTGTCATGACCGGCAAGGGGCGCAAACGGCGGGCCAACCGACGCCCAAGGCGATACGGGTCGTCGGCGCCGGGCAAGAAACGTCTCCACGCGGCAATAATCGACCGAGCAGCACGCACTGTACTCGCCAAGCCGTAACAAGAATTCCCTGCCTTTTCCTACGCTTGGCGCGTCCGCCTCAACTGGCCCACGACTTGCGCCGCATCATCCGAATGTCCGGCGCAGCAAGCGCCCCAGTCACATCGCTCCGGCGACGCTCCTCGGGACCATGTCCGCTCAAGCCGTCTTGTCCATGATCGCATCCGCCCTGCCGGCGACCCCTCGGGGTTCGTCCAGGAGCGAAGACGCGTCCGGCTTCCGGGGCCTGCTCGCCGCCCTTCTCTCACCCGATGGCGAGGGCGGAGCGGTTTCGCCCGATGGACCCCCTACACAGCCGGCCCTGCTCAATTCGAAGGTCGTGGACAGCAGCGCCGAGCCGTTGGTTCTGCCTGGAGAGGTCGACGCGAAGGCGCCGGAACCCCAAGTCCTGCCGGGAACGCCCCCGCTCAAGGACGCTGGGCCGTTCGTCCTGCCGGGCGTTGCGGAGGCGAAGGCCGCGGAACCTCAGGTCCTGCCGGATACGGCGCCGGCCAAGAACGCCGAGCCGCTCGTCCTGCCGGGTGTCGCCGAGGCGAAGGAACCGGAGCCGCAGGTCCTGCCTGATTCGGCCCCGGCCAAGGGCGCCGAACCGCTCGTCCTGCCGGGCGTCGTGGACGCCAGGACGCCGCAACCGCAGGTCCTGCCAGACGCGACCGCCGCCAAGGCTTCCGGCCCCCAGGTCCTGCCTGGCGCGACTCCGGACAAGGCCGCCCATCCGCAGATCCAGCCCGGAACAGGCGCCGGCAGCGACTCCATGGAAGTCGCGCCGTCCGGACCTGCGTCCGAGGCGACGCGCCCGGGAACCGGGCAGGCGCCGACCCCCTCGCACCAATCGCCCCCGCCGCCGCTGCGCGCCCTGGCCGAACGCACCTCAAGGCCGCTGGATGAATCCGGGGCCGCGCCCTCGTCGTCGAACGGCGATGGGAAGTCGACGGGTCCCACCACCTCGCTGCTTTCCGCGCCAGTGGAGCCGCCCGCCAGGGGCGCGCCGCAGGCCGCAGCATCACAGGCCGCCCCGCAGGCGGCGGACTCCCCCGCCCCGGCCGTGGACGAGGGCCATTCCTCCGGCGGGCCGACGACGGCCCAGGCCGAGGCCTCCGCCCCGGCCCGGGACCACAGCCTCTCGACCCTGTCGCGCGCCTCCATCGACGCCACGGCCCAGATCGCCGCCCAGATCCAGCGCAGGCTTGAGGGTCGTTCGACCCGCTTCGAGATCGCGCTGCGGCCAGCCGAGCTGGGCCGGGTGGACGTCAAGCTGGATATCGATTCCGAGGGCCGGCTGGCCGCGCGGCTGGCGTTCGACAATCCAGCGGCCGCCACCGACATGCGCGGGCGGGTCGACGAACTGCGGCGGCAGCTCGAGGCCGCCGGCTTCCACCTGGCCGAAGACGCCTTTGAATTCGCCGACCGCGACAGCGGGTCCAGCGCCTTCGACCGCGGGCAGGACGCCCGGCACGGTCAGAACCGCGCCTTCGCCGCCGCCGCGCGCCTGAAGACGGAAATCGACATGGCCCAGCCCCCGCAATGGCTGGCCGTCTCCCTCTCGCCTTCGGGCGTGGACATGAAGGTCTGATCGATGGTTGACGCCGTCACCACCACCAACAACGCGACCAACCGGATCAACAGCGGCACGGCCATGCTGGCCTCCAATTTCGAGACCTTCCTGGCGCTGCTGACCTCGCAGCTGAAGAACCAGGACCCCCTCTCGCCGGTCGATTCCAACCAGTTCACCGCCCAGCTGACCCAGATGGCCGGCGTCGAGCAGCAGCTGCTGACCAACGAATTGCTCAAGAGCCTCGTGTCCGCACAGGGCGGCGGCGGCCTCGAGAGCGCGGCCAACTACATCGGCAAGGAGGCGACCGCGGCCTGGTCGGCGACCAAGTTCACCGACGGCGAGGCCGCGTGGAGCTATGAGATCGCCGCTAACGCCGCGTCCGCGAAGCTGGAAGTGGTGGACGGCTCTGGCAATGTGGTCTGGTCCGGCGACGCGCCCGACAAGACCACCGGCGTCCATGAGTTCTCCTGGGACGGCGAGGCGACCCGCGGCAACGATGGCGAAGAAGGCCAGGTCTATTCGCTGAGGGTCGTGGCCAAGGACGCCTCCGGCGGCGCCATCGACGCCCAGGTCCTGACCCAAGGCCGCGTCACCGGCGTCGAGATGTACGACGGCGAAGTCTTCCTGACAGTCGGGAACTCGATCCTGCCGATGTCCAGCCTGATCGCGCTGGAGGAAGCTCGAACGGCCGCCACCCCTCCCCCCGCCGAGGAAGAGGAGAGCCTGCTGGCCTCGATCGCCTCGTCGCTCAACCCCTTGAAACTGTTCTCGTAAGGAGCCTCGCGCCATGAGCATCAACAGCGCACTACTGGCCGGCGTGTCCGGCCTGACCGCCAACTCCGCCGCCCTGGCGGCCATCTCCCAGAACATCGCGAACGTGAACACGGTCGGCTACAAGCGTTCGGCGGCCGAGTTCCAGACTGTCGTCAACGCCCAGAGCGCCGGGGCCGGCTACTCCGCCGGCGGCGTGCTCGCGGGCGCCCGCCACTACACCAGCCAGAACGGCCAGCTCCAGCGGACCACCTCCTCGACCGACCTCGGGATCGCCGGTCAGGGCTTCTTCGTGGTCACCGAGAAGGCCGAGAACCTGACCCCGGCGGACTCCCGCCTGTTCACCCGCGCAGGCGCCTTCCGGGTCGACAATCTCGGCTATCTGAAGAACACCGCAGGCCTCTACCTCCAGGGCTGGCCGGTCGACGCCAACGGCGACATCACCACCGATCCCTCGGACCTGAACCGCCTGCGGACCATCAACGTCGGCTCGGTCGGCGGCGCGGCCGAACCCACCACGCGAGTCCAGCTGAACGCTAACCTCCGCTCCAGCCAGGAGGCCTCGCCCGAGGCCCTCGCCCGGGCGGCGCGCGACGCCGATCCCCTCGATCCGGCCGCCGCCGGCGCCTATGACGTCATGACCAACTCGATGGCCATGTGGGATCCCGAGACCGGAAACGGCGTCAAGCCGGACTTCGAGGTCACCATCCCCGTTTCGGACTCGAAGGGCGGACAGCGCACCTTGGCCGTGTCGTTCCTCAAGAGCACGATTCCGAACCAGTGGTACGCCGAGGTGCGCGCCATCCCGGCATCCGACGTCACCACCGACGCCAGCCTCGGCGTCGACGGCGTGCTCAAGTCAGGCCTGATCGCCTTCACTCAGGACGGCCGTCTGGACGTGGACGCCATGGCCGCCATGCCGGCAGGCACGGCCCTGTTCGCCGACCCGTCCGCCGCCTCCCTCACCTTCCGGGCCTCGGACACCGATCCCACCGCCCTGGGCGCCGGCGAGTTCATGTGGGGATCGCAACTCGGCATCGACGATCAGGTCATCACCTTCGACCTCACCGCCGCCGCCGGGGGCCTTTCGCAGTACGACAGCGCCTCGGTGGTCCAGGCCACGCTGACCAACGGCACCGCCTTCGGCAACCTGTCGGAGGTCAAGATCGACGAGAAGGGCTTCGTCACCGCCATCTTCGACAACGGCGTCACCCGGCAGATCGCCCAGGTCGCCTTGGCCACCTTCCCCAGCGCCGACGCGCTCTCCGAGGTGTCCGGCAACGCCTTCCGGGTGAGCCAGGGGTCCGGAACCTTCAACCTCAAGGCCGCTGGTTCCGGCGGCGCCGGCATGCTGGGCGCCTCCCAGCTGGAGGCCTCCACGGTCGATCTGTCGGCCGAGTTCACCGGCCTGATCACCACCCAGCGGGCCTACTCCGCCTCCTCCAAGATCATCACCACGGCGGACGAAATGCTGGCCGAACTCATCAGCATCAAACGCTGATCTCCGGGTAAGAGGTCGTAAACTTCAATGAAGTCTTTGTTCAGTATTGAGGGGGTGCACGGAGGTCATTTTAGGCTTTCCTTCACCACGACGCTTAAACGGCCCTTAGCCGGCGACCGCTACGGTTCAGCCTTAGTGATGGTGGTCAATGAGGCATAAGCCCATGTTGCAAGAGCGACGCCTTAATAATCAAGGCGAACAGTACGTGGTCGGCCCGACGGGCACGCCCCTGACCCTGCACGATCTCCCGCCGGCCAATACGGACCGCTGGGTGATCCGCCGCAAGGCCGAGGTCGTGGCCGCCGTTCGGGGCGGACTGATCAGCCTGGACGACGCGCTGGCGCGTTATCGTCTGACCGCCGAGGAGTTCCTCGCCTGGCAGAAGGCCATCGACAAGTGGGGCATGCAGGGTCTGCGCACGACCCGCATCCAGCACTACGGCCGCGGCAGCTAGACATACTCCCCGAAGACACGACGGCCGCTCCCGGCGACGGGGGCGGCCGTTGTCATTTCAGGGGTCGATTTGCGGGCGGCCTCGAAATCGCGCGCCTTTCGCACTAGATAGCGCGCCATGACGCTCGCCGAGGACATCTGCCCGGTTCCGACCATCGCCCGCGCCGACATGGACGCGGCGATCGAGGCTGCGCGCGCGGCGGTCGGCCTTCCGGTCGGCGCCCGGGTTGTGGCGGCCATGTCGGGCGGCGTCGATTCCACCGTGGTGGCGGCCCTGCTCCACAAGGCGGGCTACGACGTGGTCGGTGTCACGCTGCAGCTCTACGACCACGGAGCGGCGCTGAAGAAGAAGGGCGCCTGCTGCGCCGGCCAGGACATCCATGACGCGCGCCTCGCCGCCGAGATGCTGGGCATCCCCCACTATGTGCTCGACTACGAGAGCCGTTTCCGCGACGTGGTCATCGACCAGTTCGCCGACAGCTATCTGGCGGGGCAGACGCCGGTGCCGTGCATTCGCTGCAACCAGACGGTCAAATTCCGAGATCTTCTCGACGTCGCGCGCGATCTCGGCGCCGAGGCGATGGCGACGGGCCACTACGTCCGACGTTCGGTCGTCGGCAGCCGGCCGCAGATGCGCAAGGCGGTCGATCACTCGCGTGACCAGTCGTACTTCCTGTTCGCCACCACCGCGGAACAGCTGGATTATCTGCGCTTCCCGCTGGCCGATCTGGAGAAGCCGCAGGTGCGCGGCGTGGCGGCCGAGCTGGGTCTGAGGATCGCAGCCAAGCCGGACAGCCAGGACATCTGTTTCGTGCCCAACGGCGACTATCGCACCCTGATCGACAAGCTGCGCCCGCAAGGCCGGGAAGCGGGCGAGATCGTGCACATGGACGGTCGCGTGCTCGGATCGCACTCCGGCATCACTGACTACACGATCGGGCAACGGCGCGGCCTGAACGTCGCCGTCGGCGAGCCGCTGTTCGTCACCCGGCTGGATCCCGCCCGGCGTCACGTCATCGTCGGTCCCCGCGAGGCCCTGCTGACGGCCGCCCTGACTCTGGACGAGACCAACTGGCTCGGTGACGAGCCCTCCATCGAGGCGGCGGCCGCGGCCGGAGCGCCGGTGCTGGCCCGCGTCCGCTCGACCCGCCCGCCCTCGGCGGCCCGCCTGTCGATGACGGACGGCGCCGTGTCGGTGACGTTCGAGACGGGCGAGGAAGGCGTGGCCCCGGGTCAGGCCTGCGCCCTCTACGACCCGGCCGACCCCGACCGGCTGCTCGGCGGCGGCTTCATCAAGACCACGACCGCCGTTGCCTGAGCCGCCGGACGACGCCCTGACGCTGGCGTCACGGGCCGGACTGCCAGCCGAATACCTGTACCTGCGCGAGGCCTTCCCCCGGGAGCGCTGGACCGCCACCGGCCTGCACCCGACGGCCCGACACTGGCTGCACATGCACGGCGGCTTCCGCGCCCATCAGGCCGAAATGGGGACGATGATCGAGGCGTGGCGGGCCGGGGCCGTTGACGCGCCCACCCTGCACCGGGCGCTGATCCCGGCGCTGCAGCAGTTCCTGCAGCATCTCGACGGGCACCACAGGATCGAGAGCGGCCATTATTTTCCGGCCCTGCAGCGGCTGGAGCCGCGGATCGCGACGGGGATCGACCTGCTGGACCGCGACCACGACGCCATCCACGCCCACATCGAGGCCATGGTCCGGACCGGTCGGGCCTTTCACGAGGCGGTGGCGAGCAGGGCGGCGGACGCCGGCGGCCGGGTCGAGCGGCTGGCCGACGTCCTCGATCTCGCTGGTCCCCAATTGGCCCGCCACCTCGACGACGAGGAAGACATCGTCATTCCGCTGATCGCCCTGCGGGGCGATCCGCTGGGGTGAGGCCGAAGCGGCGCCGAGGTTAATTCGGCGACAGGTCGCATCCGAAATGATCTCCTGCCCCCTCTGACGATCACCATCATCGATCAACAGGGGCTTCCGATGAAATCCACCACCGCCTGCATGGCCTCCATCCTGACGCTCGTCATGGCCGCGCCGCTCGCCGCCATGCCGGTCCGGGCCGAACCGGCCGTCCAGGCCGCACGGACGCCCGAGGCACCGCGCACCTACAGCGCCGCCGAATTCTACCAGACCCGCAGCTACGGCATGCCCAGCCCCGCCGGGCTGGGCTTCTCGTCCGACGGCCGCTCGGTCCTGATCTCCAGCGACCAGACCGGGGTGTTCAACACCTACGCCCTGCCCATCGACGGGGGCGAGCCGGTTCCGCTCAGCGCCTCGACCACGGTCGCGACCTTCGCCGAGAGCTATTTCCCGAAGGACGGCCGCGTCCTGCTGACCGCCGACAGCGGCGGCGGCGGAAGCGAGCTGACCCACGTCTATGTCCGCGAGCTCGACGGAACGGTCCGCGATCTGACCCCCGGCGAGGCGGTCAAGGCGGACCTGCTGGGCTGGAACGCCTCCCGGGACACCTTCTGGGTCACCTCGAACGCCCGCGATCCGGAGGTGTTCGACCTCTATGCCTATGACGCCGACACCTACGAGAGCCGGCTGATCTTCGAGAACCCCGGCGTGCTGATCGCCGATGTCTCGCCCGACGGTCGCTGGCTGGCCATCGACAAGCCGGTCACCAGCGCGGACAGCGACGTCTATCTGGTCGATCTGCAGGGGGATCGCGAACCGCGACTGGTCACGGCCCACGAGGGCGAGGTGGCTCACGGAACCTATGGCTTCACCCCGGACAGCCGGCAGCTGGTTTACGGCACCAATGAGCATGGCGAATTCCATCAGGCCTGGACCCACGATCTGGCCACCGGCGAAAAGGCGCCGCTGATCCAGGCAGACTGGGACGTCGAGTTCGTCAGCTATTCCCCGTCCGGCCGGTATCGCGTCTCGGCGCTCAACGCCGACGCTTCCACCGAGCTCACCCTTCTGGACACCACGACGGGGCGGCCCGTGCAGCTGGCCGGCATGCCCGCAGGCAGCATCGGGCAGGTGCGTTACAACGCGGACGAGACGCGTATCGCCTTCACCGTCTCGTCCGACACCTCGCCGAACGACGTCTGGACCGCCGATCTCGCCACCGGACAGGCGCGGCGTCTGCTGACCGCGCTCAGCCCGGCGATCAACGAGGCTGATCTGGTCGAGTCCACCATCGTCCGCTACGCGGCCTCGGACGGGACGATCATCCCCGGGGTGCTGTACCGGCCCAAGGGCGCCTCGGCGGCCAATCCGGCGCCGGCGATCGTCATGGTCCACGGCGGTCCCGGCGGGCAAAGCACCCGCGGCTACTCGGCCCAGGTCCAGCACCTGGTCAATCACGGCTATGCGGTGCTGGCGGCCAACAACCGGGGCTCGTCGGGCTACGGCAAGACCTTCTTCCACATGGATGACCGGGCCCATGGCGAGGCCGATCTGCAGGACATCGTCGACGCCGGTCAGTGGCTGCGCCAGCAGGACTGGGTGGCCGACGACCAGGTGGCGGTGATGGGCGGCTCCTACGGCGGCTTCCTGACCGCGGCGGCCCTGGCCTTCCATCCGGAGGCGTTCGACGCCGGGATCAACATCTATGGCGTGACCAACTGGGTGCGGACGCTGGAGTCCATCCCGGCCTGGTGGGGCGCGCAGCGCGACGCCCTGTTCGACGAGATGGGCGACCCGGCGACGGACGCCGAGCGGCATCGCCGGATCTCGCCGCTGTTCCATGCCGCCAACATCCGCCGGCCGATGCTGGTGGTGCAGGGGGCCAACGATCCGCGGGTGCTGCCGGTCGAGAGCGAAGAGCTGGTCGCCGCCCTGAGAGCCAACGACGTGCCGGTCGAATATGTGTTGTTCCCCGACGAGGGCCACGGCTTCCGCGGACGGGAGAACCGGATCACGGCGCAGGAGGCCTATCTGGCCTTCCTGAACCGCTACGTCAGGAAGTAGGTCCGCGCGTCGGCATCAGCTTGCGGCGTTGGCGGACGAGGGCGATGGGGCGGCCGTCGGGGGCGTGGGCGACCCCGTCCTCGACCGCCCAGCCGCCGCCCACGTCGCGGCTGGTGAAGTGGAAATAGGCCCAGCCCTCCGGCGAGGTCTCCGGGGTGATCGCGGTCAGCAGGTCGGCCCGGAGATCGATGCTGGCCGAGATGATCGGAGGCGCGGGCAAGGCGGTGAAATAGGTCGGATAGAGGCCGTCGAGCAGGAACAGCAGGCGGGCCTCGTCGAGCGGCGCGGCGTCGACGGTCCGCATCCAGCAGCCCAGTTCGGGGGTGCGGCCGGCGTTCTCGCCGAACAGTTTCGGCCCGGCGACGAAGCGGTGGTCGATGTGTCGGGTGAACCAGGGGCCGAAGCCGGTGTCGAGCGGGGTCGGCTCCAGCTCGTCGGGCCGGCCGCCGGGGATGGCGAGGGGCGTCAGGACCGGCCCGTCGACGTCGCGGCCGTAGGTTCCCAGCGCCTGGACGGCGAGCCGGTCGCCCTGGCCGCCGGCGACCGAGGCGTAGGCGACGTTGCGGCCGCCGCGGTTCAGCGCCGGGCGGAAGGCGATGTCCTCGAAGCGGGCGGCGGCGAGGTACTGGATGGTGAGGGTCTGGAGGGGCGTTTCGAGCCCGAGCCCCTGGCGCATGGCCAGGGCCGCCAGGGCCGCCATCAGGCCGCCGAAGGGCGCGCCGCGCTCCTGCGGGGCGGACTGGGGGGCGTTGGAAAAGACGCCGTCGAGGCGGGCGGTCAGCCCCCCGGCGCCGTCGTCGGTCAGGGTCAGGGCCTCGGCCAGGGTCTGCGTCATGGGTCCGGCCATATCGCGGGAGAAAGACGGGCGGAAGGCCGAAACCTTCCGCCCAGTGGAGGGATCGGGAAACGCCGCGAGCGGGATCGCCGCGAGTCCGTAGCCAAACAAGACTGACCTAGTCCGTTCAGATTGGCAACCCTCTTGCCAAACGGCTGACGCAGGGTCACTTTCCCATGATGGGACGCACCGCCGACTATTCTCGCCAGAGCTGCTCGATCGCCGCGACGCTGGAGGTGATCGGCGATCCGTGGACGCTGCTGGTCATTCGCGACGCCTTCAACGGGGTCAGCCGGTTCGAGCAGTGGCAGGAGCGGCTGGGCGTCGCCCGCAACGTTCTGGCGGCGCGGCTGAAGTCGCTGGTGCAGCACGGGGTGCTGGAGCCGCGGCTGTATTCGGAGCGGCCGCCGCGCAACGAATATGTCCTGACCGCCAAGGGCAAGGATCTGTACGGGGTGCTGGTCACCCTGCACGGCTGGGGGGCGAAGCACGTCTATGGCGAGGAGGATTCGGGAATCTCCATGATCCACAAGACCTGCGGCCATGACCTGGCCCCGCGCATCGCCTGTGGCCACTGCAACGAGATCGTCAAGCCGCGCGACATCCAGCTGAACCTCGCCAGCGACTGCCCGACGGTCGGCGAGATGATGCCGCGCGACCGGGCCGCCGAAGAGGTCGCCTGAGCCGCACCCGCTTGCGCGGCGCGACCAAAGAGCCCATCCAGCGCCCGATTTTCCACTACCCTCCCCAAGGTACTGTCATGTCCGATCCGATCGTCATCTGTTCCTTCGCCCGTACGCCGATGGGCGGCTTCCAGGGCGCGCTGTCCGGGGTGAAGGCCACCGAACTGGGCGCGACGGCGGTCAAGGCGGCGGTCGAGCGGGCCGGGGTCGATCCGGCGAAGATCGAGCAGATCTACATGGGCTGCGTCCTGCCGGCCGGCCTGGGCCAGGCCCCGGCGCGGCAGGCGGCTCTGGGCGCCGGCCTCGGCCGCCACGTCGAGGCGACCACGGTCAACAAGATGTGCGGCTCGGGCCTGCAGGCGGTGATGATGGCCTCGGACGCCCTGACGGCGGGCACCGCCGACGTCATCGTGGCCGGCGGCATGGAGAGCATGACCGGCGCGCCGTATCTGATGAACAAGCACCGCGGCGGGGCGCGGATCGGCCACGACGTCATCGTCGACTCGATGATGATGGACGGGCTGGAGGACGCCTATGCGCCCGGCAAGCCGATGGGCTCGTTCGCCGAGGACACGGCCGGGACCTATCAGTTTTCGCGCGAGGCCCAGGACGCCTATGCGATCGAGAGCCTGACCCGGGCCCGCAACGCCATCGCCTCGGGCGCCTTCAAGGCCGAGATCGCGCCGGTCGAGGTGACCACCCGCAAGGGCGTGGAGACGGTCAGCGAGGACGAACAGCCCGGCAAGGCCATGCCGGAGAAGATCCCCAACCTGAAGCCGGCCTTCGCGAAGGACGGGACGATCACGGCGGCCTCCTCGGCCTCGATCTCGGACGGGGCGGCGGCCGTGGTCATGACCCGCGAGAGCGTGGCCAGGGCCTTGGGCCTGCCGATCGTGGCCCGGATCGTCAGCCATTCGGCCCACGCCCACGAGCCGGGCCTGTTCACCACCGCCCCGGTGCCGGCCATGCAGAAGGCGCTGAAGAAGGCCGGCTGGTCGGTCGAGGACGTCGATCTGTGGGAGATCAACGAGGCCTTCGCCGTGGTGCCGATGATCGCCATGCAGGAGCTGGGCATCGAACATTCGAAGCTCAACGTGAACGGCGGGGCGACGGCCCTGGGCCACCCGATCGGCGCGTCCGGCGCGCGGGTTCTGGCGACTCTGCTGGCGGCCCTGCAGGCCCGGGGCGGCAAGAAGGGCGTGGCCAGCCTGTGCATCGGCGGCGGCGAGGCCGTGGCCATGGCGGTGGAGCTGGTCTGAGCCGGAGTTCTACCCGGGTAAAATCCGAAAAACAGGGGGTGCAGACTCGGCAGAGTCGCATTCGGTCCCCGGCGGCCCCCTGAAATTCGGGGGTGCAGAGTCGGCAGAGTCGGCGCCGGGTCAGTCGTGTCGACGCGCCTCGGCGGCGCGTGCGGGGTTCGATTGTCAAAGACCGGCGGCGGTCCCGGCGAAGGGACGGAACGCAGTATGCACCCATTGTTTTCTCAGGCGGGAAGACCGGGTCGGGAAAAGCGGATGGTGTTGATGCGGCGGGATGTTTTCCGCTGAACCAGACCATGTTTTCGCGAATTGCCAGCACAGCGTCATGGCCCTCGAGAGTCAGGGTTCATCACGAAGGGCACAACGGATTCACAAAGGACACGACGGGGCCGGAGGGCCTGCGTCTCCCGTAAGGGAGACGCCATAAGGTCGGATGGCGGGCAAGGGCCCGCGAAGGACCCCGGGAACCCCGCCGTGTTCTTCGTGCCTTCTTCGTGTTCGTGGTGATGAACCAGCCATCGGCGCCGCAGAGGATAGCCGGGCGATCCGGCGCCGCGCTTGGCGATGGCGTGGGGCGCGCGGCGCGGGTGGATTACACAGACGTAATCTCCGCCGCCTTGCACGGCCTCGCGCGACGGCTAAGGTCGCCGCGCCTCTTCCAGAAAACGGACGGTTTCCATGCGCGTCGGACTGTTGCTCGCTTCCGTGGCGGGCGTTTCCCTGATGGCGCAGGCCGCGCTCGCACAGCAGAGCATCGGGCCGATCGATCAGTCCAAAGGCAGCTTCGAGGACAAGTTCCGCCAGTTCGAGGGCGAGGACTGGCCGACGCCGACCGACTATCGCAACGCCTCGGGCGCGCCGGGCCACCGCTACTGGCAGCAGCAGGTCGACTACGACATCGACGTGTCGCTGGACGAAGGGCGGCGGACGCTGACCGGCCGCGAGGCGGTGACCTACACCAACAATTCGCCGGACGCCCTGGGCTATCTGTGGCTGCTGCTGGACCAGCAGAACTACCGCCGGGATTCGCTGGCCGAGCGCAGCCGGACCTACAGCAACTCCGAGACCGTCAGCGTCAACGAGATCCGCCGCATCGAGCGGTTCCAGGACTGGGAAGGCGGGTTCAACGACCTGCGCATCACCGGGCCGGACGGCCAGGCCGTGCCGTTCACGATCGTCGATTCCATGATGCGGATCGAACTGCCCCGACCGCTGGCGACCGGCCAGAGCTTCGCCTTCACCATCGACTTCACCCTGCCCCTGCCGGAGACCAATGTGGTCGGCGGCCGCAGCGGCTACGAGTGTTTCACCAAGGCCCACGAGGACGGCAACTGCCTGTTCCTGGCGGCGCAGTGGTTCCCGCGGCTGGCGGTCTATTCGGACTATGAGGGCTGGCACAATGCGCAGTTCCTCGGCTCGGGCGAGTTCACCCTGGAGTTCGGCGACTACGACGTCTCGATCACCGCGCCGGCCGATCACGTGGTGGCCGCCACGGGCGAACTGCAGAACCCGGACATCCTGACCGCCGAGCAGCGCGCGCGGCTGGACCGGGCACGGACCGCCGACGAGCCGGTCTATATCGTCACCCCGCAGGAGGCCGCCGCCGCCGAGGCCCGTCCGGCCCGGTCGGGGACGCGGACGTGGAATTTCAGCGCCGACAATGTGCGCGACTTCGGCTGGGCCTCGAGCCGGAAATTCATCTGGGACGCCATGGGCGTCGACCAGCAGAGCGCCGAGCATCCGATCGTCATGGCCATGTCCTTCTATCCGAAGGAGGCCCGGCCGTTGTGGGACGCCTATTCGACCAAGTCGATCGCCCACACCCTGGACGTCTACAACCAGTTCGCCTTCACCTATCCCTATCCCACGGCGCAGTCGGTCAACGGGCCGGTCGGCGGGATGGAATATCCGATGATCACCTTCAACGGGCCGCGGCCCGTGCGGGCCGACGACGGCAGCCTGACCTATACCGAGCGGGCCAAGAACGGGCTGATCGGCGTGGTCATCCACGAGGTCGGCCACACCTATTTCCCGATGATCGTCAACTCGGACGAGCGCCAGTGGACGTGGATGGACGAGGGGCTGAACAGCTTCCTGCAGTTCCAGGCCGAGAAGCTGTGGGACCACGACTTCCCGGCCCGGGGCGAGCCGAAGGACATCGTCGAATACATGGTCAGCCAGGACCAGGTGCCGGTGATGACCCAGTCGGACAGCCTGCTGCAGTTCGGCAACAACGCCTACGCCAAGCCGGCCACGGCGCTGGTGATCCTGCGCGAGACGGTGCTGGGCCGCGAGCTGTTCGACCGGGCCTTCCGCGAATACGCCCAGCGCTGGGCCTTCAAGCGGCCGACGCCCTACGACTTCTTCCGCACCATGGAGGAGAGCTCGGGCGTCGATCTGGACTGGTTCTGGAGAGGCTGGTTCTATTCGACCGACCATGTCGACATCGCTTTGGAAGGCGTGACGGCGGCGCGGCTGGAGAGCGCCGATCCGGAGGTCCGCGCCCGCGCCGCTCGCGAGCGGTTCGAGGCCGAGCCGGGCTCGCTGACGGCGGCGCGCAACCAGGACATCGAGACCGTGGTCGAGCGCGATCCGGCGACCCGGGACTTCTACAACCAGACCGACCGGTTCACGGTGACGGCCCAGCAGCGGCGCGACGCCGAGGCGGCGGCCCGAAGGGCGGACGAGGACCGGCGGGCGGCCCAGGGCTTCGACGACAACATTTACCGTTTCTCCTTCCGAAATGTCGGCGGCCTGGTCATGCCGGTGATCCTGAAGCTGACCTATTCGGACGGCTCGGACGAGACGATCCGCATCCCGGCCGAGGTGTGGCGCCGCAACAGCCGGCAGGTGGTGTGGCAGCACGTGTCGTCGAAGACCCTGACCAGCGCCGAGATCGACCCGCTGTGGGAGACCGCCGACGCCGACCGGAGCAACAATTTCTATCCGCAGCAGATCGACACGCGGTCGCTGCGGCTGTCGCCGGCGCCGCCGCCGGGGGAGAACCGGATGCGCGACTCCGACGTCGAGGTCAGCCCCGACTCGACCGCGGCCCGCGTGCGGCGCGGGAACTGACGTCATGCTGAAACGGACGATCCTGACCGCGGCCCTGATCGCCGGGATGGCCTCCCCCGCCCTCGCCCATCGCGGGCACGGCGGACTGACGGTGATCGAGATCGACCCGGGCTCGGGGGCCGTCAGCGTCAGCCACCGGTTCGCGGCGCACGACGTCGAGCCGGCTCTGCCGACCATCGCGCCGGAGGCCCAGCCCAGCCTCGACGATCCGCGCGCCGTGGCCGATCTGGAGGCGCATCTGGGCGCGCGCTTCCGCGTGGCGGTGGATGGAACGCCGGTGGCGGTCAGCCATGCCGGTACGGTTCTGGCCGGCGACAATGTGCGCGTGAATTTCGCCGGCGAGACGGCGGATCGGGAGATCGCGGCGGTGACCGTCGACCTCGACTTCTTCCCCGGGGTGCACGACGACCAGGAACAGCAGGTCAATGTGCGGATCAACGGGGTGACCCGGACCGTGGTGTTCCGGCCGGGCTCCGAAGCCCAGACGGTGACCTTCTAGTCCTCCTCCGCCGCCAGCAGGTCGGAGACGTCGAAGTCGTAGTCGAGCAGGTCGCCCGGCTTGCAGTCCAGCGCGGCGCAGAGCTTGGCGAGGGTGCGGAAGCGGATGCCCTTGACCTTGCCGGAGCGGAACAGGGACAGCTGGGTCTCGCTGAGGCCGACCTCGGCCGCGAGGTCGCGGGCCTTGAGGCCCTTCTTGACGATCAGATGGTCGAGGGTGACGCGGATCGGCATTAGATCATCTCGTCCAGCTCGGCCTGGACCTTGCCGGCCTGCTCCATGACCCCGCCGAGCAGGAACAGGGCGCCGCCGATCATGCCCAGGGTCATGCCGGCTACGTCGAAATAGGCCCAGCCGCCCTGCCCGCCCTCGACCAGGCGGATGAGGTTGGTGACGCCGAAGACGCTGAGCAGACCGCCGAAACCGAGGGCGAGACCGACGCGGCGCAGGGCCGAGGCGAGGGTGGGCTGGATCAGGCGGCCCTTCGAGAGCTGGCCCATGGCCGAACCGATCGACCACACCGCGAACAGGTAGAAGACCGTGGGCAGGGCCCAGACGACCTGGGTCAGCCATCCGACGGGGGCGCCGGGGTAGTCGCCCCGGGCCATCAGCATGCCGGGCGCGACCAGATACATCAGCGCCAGCAGGGCGCCGACGCTGACGACCATGAAGACGGCGAGCCAGCGGAACTGGGCGCAGCGGCGGCGGAAGCGGTCGGTCTCGGCCTGGCTCACGGGCGAATCTCCGGGTCGGAAAACTGTCTGATCTTTAATCTTGACTTAAAGGCGCGGGGTTTGCAACTTTATGTCGGACTTAAACGAAACGAGAGCGCCGCCGATGACCGCCGCCATCGAGACCCGCGACCTGAGCCGCCGCTTCAAACGCCATCTGGCCGTCGACGCCGTGTCGATGACCGTGCCGGACAGGGCCGTCTACGGCTTCCTGGGGCGCAACGGGGCGGGCAAGACCACGACGCTGAAGATGCTGCTGGGGCTGATCCGGCCGAGCGGCGGGACGGCCATGGTCTGCGGCGTCGACGTGGCCCGCGACCGGATCGCGGCGGCGGGCAAGGTCGGGGCGCTGCTGGAGGCGCACGGCTTCTACGGCAATCTGTCGGGGCGCGAGAACCTGGACCTGACGCGCAGCCTGCTGGGCCTGCCGAAGGGCGAGATCGACCGGGTGCTGGAGGTGGTCGAGATGCGCGAGCACGCCCGGCGCCGGGTCAGCGATTATTCGCTGGGGATGCGGCAGAGGCTGGGGCTGGCCCGGGCCATGCTGGGGGCGCCGCCGGTGCTGGTGCTGGACGAGCCGACCAACGGGCTGGATCCGGACGGGATCGCCGACATGCGGCGGTTCCTGAAGGCCCTGCCCGAGCGGACCGGGGCGACGGTGCTGCTGTCCAGCCATCTGCTGGGCGAGATCGAGCAGACGGCGACGCATGTGGGCATCCTCAGCCACGGCCGGCTGGTGCTGGAGGGGGAGCTGGGGCGGCTGAAGGCCGATCTGGCCCCGGAGATCGCGCTGCAGACCGACGACGCGGCGCGGGCCACGGCGCTGGCCCGGACGCGCGGGTTCGACGTGACGGCGGCGGCGGACGGGCTGGTCGCAAGGCTGAAGCCGGGCGAGGACGCGCGCACCGCCGCGGCCTCGCTGAACCGGGCCCTGATCGAGGCCGACATCGCCGTCTTCGCCATCGGGGCGCGATCGCGTTCGCTGGAGGGGATCTACCGCGAGGTCTCGCCGCCCTCTCCCACCGTCGCCGCCCAGGCCCAGCCGGAGTTCGCCTGATGACCGCCGCCCCCTTTCTCGCGCCGCTGTTCGTCGAGGCGCGCAAGCTGAACCGGTCGCTGGCCGCGGTGCTGGCCGCAGCCGCGCCGTCGCTGATCGCGATCTTCGTCTTCTTCAACATGCTGCGGGGCAAGGCGCCGCAGCCGTGGGACATGTGGATCGTCAGCGCCTCGGGCATCTGGGCCTTCTTCATGCTGCCGATGAGCGTGACGGCGCTGACGGCGCTGGTCGCGCACATGGAGCACGGGCCAAAATCGTGGGATCACCTGCGCGCCCTGCCCCTGCCCCGCTGGCGGCTGTACGCGGCCAAGATGGTCTGCGTGCTGGTCGTGGTGGCGGCGATGAGCGCGGCGGTGCTGGCCATGACCTGGGGCGCGGTGACGCTGGCGGCGGCGATCAAGCCGGCGCTGCAACCGGTCGGGGATTTCGATCTGGCGCGATACGCCGCCATCTTCGGCCGGATGTATCTGGCCGCCCTGCTGATGATCTCGATCCAGCTGTGGGTGGCCCTGCGCTACGCCAGCTTCGTGCCGGCTCTGGCGGTCGGCATCGGCGGGACCTTCTTCTCGGTGGTGGCGACGTCAGCGAAACAGGGCGTCTTCTTCCCGTGGCAGATGCCGGTGAACATGCTGTCGACCGAGGCGTGGCGGGTCCAGACGGCGCTGGGGCTGGGCCTCGGGCTGGGGGTCGTCGTGCTGGCCGCCGCCCTGATCCATCTGAGCCGGCGCGAGGTGCTGTGAGGCGGGCCGGTCCCCGCGCATGAGACGCGCCAGGGCCGCGCTTCCGGTCAGCTGCACGATCATCCCCGCCTCCGTCCATTTGCGAATCGTTCGCAGATTGCGCGGCGCCGGGCGGCGTGGCAAGCCCGAAGGGTCGGTGGCGATCGACAGGAGCATCACCCATGCGTGAAGACGGCAAGCTGGATTATCTCGAAATGCCGGGCGGCGACCTCCCCGCGACCAAGGCCTTCTACGGCGAGGCCTTCGGCTGGAGATTCATCGACTACGGGCCGGAGTACGCCTCGTTCGACGAGGGGCTGGACGGCGGGTTCGACGCCCAGGCGGACGCGGTGCGGACGCCGCTGCCGGTGCTGTTCGCCAGCGATCTGGAAGCCATGCAGGCCAAGGTCGAGGCGGCCGGCGGGACGATCGTCAGGGCGATCTTCGCCTTCCCGGGCGGGCGGCGGTTCCACTTCCGCGACCCGTCGGGCAACGAGCTGGCGGTGTGGTCGGAGACCTGACGCCCTCCCCGAAGAGCTGCGGCGACTGCGGCCTGTGCTGCAAGCTGATGGGGGTGACGGCGCTGGAGAAGCCCGCGGGCAAATGGTGTCGTCATTTCTCGAAGGCGGGCGGCTGCGCGGTCTATGAGACGCGGCCGGGCGACTGCCGCGTGTTCAACTGCCTGTGGCTGCTGACCGACGCCCTGGGGCCGGAGTGGAAGCCGTCCGTCGCGGGGTTCGTGCTGCACAGCGAGGACGGCGGGGCGCGGCTGATCGTCGAGTCCGACCCGGCGCGGCCGCACGACTGGCGGCGCGAGCCCTATCAGGCGACGCTGCGGCGCTGGGCGGCGGCGGGGCAGGAGGTGCTGGTGTTCGCCGGCCGGCGCGGGGTCCGGCTGGGGGCGACCGACAGCGTCGTGCGCCGCGTCTAGCGGACGTCCACCGACTGGGCGATGCGCTCGGCGAGGTCGCGGTCGGGGCCGTCGAGGCTCATGGTCCAGACGTGGATTTCGCGCGGGGTGGCGCCCTCGCGCTGGAACAGGTGTTCGCGGGCGTGGCGGACGCCGTCCTCGGTCGAGACCACGGAGGCGCGGCCGCCGGCCTCGAGCATCTCGCCGCTGTAGATCGGAAACTGCGAGGCGGGGCCGGCGTAGATCATGGCGAAGGAGCGGTCGCCGCGGCGGATGGTGTAGATTTTGAAGTCCGGGCCGGGGCGGCCGGTGACCAGCTCGAACCCGGCCGGGAGCTCGACCGTGAACGGCAGGGCGGCGCGGGCGGCGGCGTCCAGAACGGTGACGGCGGGCACGGCCGGCGGGGGCGGCGGGGCTTCGGCGACGGCGGGAGCCGGGGGCGTTGCGGGCGGAGGCGTCGTCGGGCGGGGCGTCTCGACCGGCGCGGCGGCGGCGGGCCGGGCGTCCGTCGGGGCGATCGCGGTCCTCGGCGGCGTGATCGGGGCCGTGCGCGGGGGCGTGGCGGCGGCGGGCGTCGCGGCGGGCGCAGACGTCGCCGGGGGCGGGATGACGGCTCGGGCGGGCGGCGGAGCGGGCGGGGTCGTCTCCGCCGGAGGCGTTTCGGGCGCGATGACCGGCTCGGGCGCCAGATAGGTCGCCGGGCGCGGGGGGCCGCTGTTGAGGCTGCTGGTGATGTCGGCGCCGGGGGGCGGCGTCTGGGGAGAACTCTGGGGCGCGGCCTGCGGCGGCGCGGCGAGGAGCAGGGCGACGGCGGCGGATGCGGCGGTGATCATGGGGCGGACTGTCGCGCCTCAGCCCATGAACGGCAAGGCCCTGAGCGCATAGGCGACCGCGGCGGTGACCGCCGAGGCGGCGACGGCCAGGCCCGCGAACCAGGCCAGCCGCTTCCACAGCGGCCCCGAGGCCTCGCCCGGCTCCGGCGGGGGCTCGACCCTAATGATAGCCGGTCTCCGGCGTGACCTTGCCCCGGAACACCCAGTAGACCCAGCCGGTGTAGGCGAGGATCAGCGGCAGGATCGCCGCCGTGCCGACCAGCATCAGGCCCAGCGCATTGTCGGGCGCGGCGCCGGCGCGGAAGTCGACCGCATAGGGCACGACATAGGGGAAGAAGCCGGCGGCGAGGCCGGCGTAGCCCGACAGGAAGACCAGGATCGCCCCGACGAAGGGCCAGCCGTGGGAGGCCCGGCGCACGCCCCAGCCGACCAGGGCGAGGCCGGCCAGCCCGACCACCGGGATCCAGGCCAGCGGCAGGAAGCGGCCGAAATCGAGGCCGCCGTCGGTCCAGCCCCAGCGCCCGGCCACCACCGGATGGACGACCAGGGTCGACAGGCTGACGCCAAGCAGGAACAGGGCGGTCAGGACGCCGGAGATCAGGGCCCATCGGCGGGCGTCGCCGTGCAGTTCGTCGGCGGTCTTCCACATCAGCCAGGCGGCCCCGAGCAGGGCGTAGCCGCAGACCAGCCCCGCCCCGACCAGCAGGGTGTAGGGGGTGAACCAGTCGAAGGTCCCGCCGGCGAAGCGGTCATCGACGACCTCGACCCCCTGGATGAAGCCGCCGAGGATCAGGCCCTGGGCGAAGGCGGCGAGGATGGAGCCGAAGGCGAACATGGCGGTCCAGAACGGCCGGCCGCGACGCTGTCCCCGGAAACGGAACTCGAAGGCCACCCCGCGCAGGATCAGCCCGGCCAGCATCAGGATCACCGGCAGGTAGAAGGCGGGCATGACGATCGAATAGGCCAGGGGGAAGGCCGCGAGCAGGCCGCCGCCGCCCAGCACCAGCCAGGTCTCGTTGCCGTCCCAGACGGGGGCGACCGTGTTCATCATCACGTCCCGGTCCTCCTGGGACCGCGAGAACGGGAACAGGATGCCGACGCCGAGGTCGAAGCCGTCCAGCAGGACGTAGAGCAGGACGGCGACGGCGATCAGCCCGGCCCAGATAAGGGGAAGGTCGAGGCTCATTTCGGATCTCCCGGCGCTTCGTCGGGTGCGGCCGCGAGCGGCGTGCCGGGGGCGCGCAGCCCTTCGGGCGACGGCTCCACCTCGCCGACGACGGGGCCTTCGTCGAGCAGGCGCAGGATGTAGACGGCGCCGGCCAGGAAGACGATGGCGTAGACGGTGATGTAGATCAGCAGGGAGGTCAGGACCGAGCCGGCAGTCACCGGCGAGACGGCGTCGGCGGTGCGCAGCACGCCCTGGACGACCCAGGGCTGGCGGCCGACCTCGGTGACGATCCAGCCGGCGATGACGGCGACGAAGCCGGCCGGTCCCATGGCCACGGCGAAGCGCAGGAACCAGCGGTTTTCGGTCAGTCGTTTGCGCCAGACCAGCCAGGCGCCCCACAGGCCCAGGCCGATCATCAGCAGGCCGAGGCCGACCATGATCCGGAAGCTCCAGAACACCAGGAAGACCGGCGGCTGATCCTCGGCCGGGACGGCGTCGAGCCCGGTGACCACCTCGCCCGGCGGGGCGACGAGGACGCCCGCCCCCGGAACGGCGAGCTCGAAATGGTTGGACTGGGTCGCGCGGTCGGGGATGGCGAAGAGGATCAGCGGATGGTCCGCCTTTGTCTCCCAATAGCCCTCCATCGCCGCCAGCTTCTGCGGCTGGTGCTCCTTGGCGACGAGGCCGGATTCATGGCCCGCCAGCAGCTGCAGCGGGGCGACCACGGCCAGCAGACCGACGGCCATGGTCAGGGCGATGCGGCTTTCCCGCTGTTCGCGATTGCGCAGAAGTTGCCAGGCCGAGGCCCCGCCGACCACCAGGGCCGTGGTCAGGAAGGCGGCCATCAGCATGTGCATGAGGCGCGACGGGAAGCTGGGGTTGAAGATCACCTCCATGAAGCTGGTGGCGATGAAGCGGCCGTCGGGGAGGATCTCGAAGCCCTGCGGCGTCTGCATCCAGCTGTTGGCCGACAGGATCCAGAAGGCCGAGATGCTGGTGCCGACGGCGACCAGGACGGTGGCGAGGAAATGCAGCCGGGGGCCGACCTTCTTCCAGCCGAACAGCATGACGCCGAGGAAGGAGGCCTCGAGGAAGAAGGCGGTCAGCACCTCATAGGCCAGCAGCGGGCCGATGACCCCGCCGGTCAGGCGGATGAACTCGGACCAGTTGGTGCCGAACTGGTAGCTGAGCACGATCCCCGAGACGACGCCCATGCCGAAGCTGATGGCGAAGACCTTCACCCAGAACAGATAGAGGGTCTTGAAGGCGTCCCGCTTCGTGAACAGCCAGAGCCCTTCCAGCACGGCGAGGAAGGCCGCCAGCCCGATGGTGAAGGCCGGAAACAGGATGTGGAAGGCGATGGTGAAGGCGAATTGGAGTCGCGACAGAAGCAGCGCGTCGAATTCCACGGCGGGACATCCTCGATGAGCGTGCCCCGAAGGATGCGCCGTCTTTCCGCGGAGGTCCACCGACCCATCCGTCACGCGGCGGAAGGCCGCAATGGCGAAGCTCAGGCGGCGGGGAGTTCGACCCAGAAGGCCGCGCCCTGGCCCGGCGTGGAGACGACGCCGATCGAGCCGCCCTGCAGTTCGACCAGCCGTTTGGCGAGGGCCAGGCCGATGCCGTGCCCCTCGACCGTCGACCGCTCGAGGCCGAGGCGGTTGAAGGGTTCGAACAGCTGGGCCTGTTTCTCGGAGGACAGGCCGGGACCGCGATCGATCACCTCGATGCGGACGCCGTCGTAGACCTTGGAGGCGCGGAACACGACCACCCCGCCGGCCCCGCCGTACTTCACCGCATTGGAGGCGAGGTTGGCGATGACCTGGGTCAGGCGCTGGGAGTCGGCCAGGGCGATCAGGCCGTCGCCCTCGCTGACCACATGGAGGCGGATGTCCTGGGCCTCGGGCCGCAGGGCGGTGGCGCGGCGAACGTCCTCGAGCACGCCCGGGACGTCGGTCGGGCGCAGCTCGACCTTGACGGCGCCGGACTCGGCGCGGGCGACGTCGAGCAGGTCGTGGGCCAGGGCCTCGACCTGGCGGGCGGTCTTGACCAGCATGTCGGCCATTTCGGCCTGGGTCGGGGTGACCGCGCCCAGCTGACCGGTCTTCCACAGTTCGCCGATGCCGATGACCCCGCCGACGGGGCTCTTGATCTCGTGGGCGACGTTGGCGAGCAGGCGCGACTTGGCCTCGGAGGCCCGCTCGGCGCGCGCCTGGCCGGCCTTGGCGCGGTCCGACAGTCGGTCGCGCTCCTCCAGCAGGGAGGCGACCAGCAGGATGGGCAGGCAGCCGAACAGCACCATCAGCTGGGCCAGCAGGGCCTGGTCGGCCAGTTCCGGCCCGGCCGAGATGAAGGGGCCGCGGCCGAGCATGGCCCCGCCGACGGCGGAGATGGCCACGATGACCAGGGCCGTGGCGACGCCGAGAACGCGGAAGCGCGCGGCGAACAGGATCAGCAGCGGAATGACGACGAAACCGACCTGCACCCGCGACTGGAAGAAGACACCGGCGCAGACGGTCACCAGCAGGGCCAGCAGGACCACCGCCTCGGCCGCGCGGAACGGCTTGCGCAGGGCGACGAGATGGCGCCGGGTCAGCGAAAGGCCGAAGGCGCCGATCACGGCGATGCCGAGGGCGTGGCCGAACCACCAGGTCTGGAAGGCGTAGAGCGGGTCGTCGCCGTTGATCAGATAGAGACCGGCGGCGGTGGCGGCGGCGGCCGGAATCGGTGCGAAGACCGCCGCGCTCAGCAGGAAGCGGCAGGCGCCCTCGACGGTCGCCAGATTGAGCGTGGGCGCGAACCGGCGCGCCAGCAGGACCGCGGCGGTGATCTCGATCATGTTGGTGACCGTGAACAGGGCGGTCAGGACGTAGCTGTTGCCCGCCAACAGTTCCCCGGCGGCGATCCCGGTCGCCAGCAAACCCCCGAAACAGAGATCGTACAGCGGTCCGCGGGCGTTCCTGAGCCAGACCGCGGTGGCGACCCCGCCCGCGGCCCACAGGCCGGCGACGAGACCGGAGGTCCGGGCGAACTGGATGGCCAGAACCACGAGAACCAGCACGGCCACGGCGGTAAAGATCGGGGCCAGCGGCTCGCGGAAGAAGGCGATGGCGCTGTTGACGGGGACGGGAGGATCGGCGCGCGTGACCGGGGCGACCTCGGGGGCCGGAACCGGTTCGGACGGGTCGAGCGCGCGGCTCATGATCATGGGGGTCCCGGGGATGCGGCCTTGTCTTGCGGTTTCCTTAGCCGCCCGCTTCCTAATATCCCCTGAAGGTCAGGCGTTTCCGGCCAGCGCCTGGTCGAAGGCGCGAACCGCGGCGGCCGGACCTTCGGGGTGGGTCCAGACCGCCGAACTGACGGCGACGAAGTCGGCCCCGGCCCGGGCCAGGCCGCCGGCGTTGTCCGGGGTGATCCCGCCGATGGCGACGCAGGGGATCTCGACCGTCTCCTGCCAGATGCCGAGGATCTCGGGGTCCGGCCGGTGAGCGGTTTCCTTGGTCGTGGTGGGGAAGAAGGCCCCGAAGGCGACGTAGTCGGCTCCCGCCTCGGCCGCGTCCATGGCCAGCTCGCGGCTGTCGTGGCAGGTCACGCCGATCATGGCGTCCGACCCCATCAGGCGGCGCGCCTCGGCCAGGGAGCCGTCCGACTGCCCGATATGGACGCCGTCGCAGCCGGAACGGGCGGCGAGATCGGGCCGGTCGTTGAGGATCACCGCCACGCCCCGGGCCCGGGCGACCGGGGCGAGAGCCGCGACCGCCGCCAGGATGGCGGCGTCGTCGGCCGGTTTCAGGCGGATCTGCAGGGCGGCGACGTCGCCGGCGGCGAGGGCGGCGTCGAGATCGCGCGCGAAGACCGCGAGGTCGGCGATGACCGGCGGGGTGATCAGATACAGCCGGCAGGGCGGGCGCGGCGGGACGACGGGTTCTCTGGCCATGCCGGGGAAGTGCGGCGGCGCGGGCCGGGCGTCAATCCCGCCTACGTACAAGACCGGAGTGCGAACGACTTGCATTCGCCGCATTCGAGCTGTTATAGCGAACCATTCGCAATCGCTTCCGGGTTCGTCCCTTGTACGTCTGCAACTGCAACGGCCTTCGCCAGCGTGACGTGGCCCTCGCCATCGAGGCGGGCGCGGCCCGTCCGAAGGATGTGTTCGACCGCCACCAGTGCCGTCCCCAATGCGCCCGCTGCGTCTGCGAGATGCGCGAGATGATCGACGAGACCCGCCAGTCCTTCGCCCTCGCCGCCGAATAGGCCGCCTATCTCCCTTCAGGGAGATTCATTCGCATTTTCAATGCGTGAAAAGGGTTCTCAGGTGAACACCCGCCGACTTTCCGTGCTACAACCGCGCCATACAGGCGAGTGATTCAGGCCGTCGCACGACGGGCGCGCTCAGGCACGGGAAGACTAAGATGAAGGGCGATCCTGCGATCATCCGCACCCTCAATGCGGTGCTGACCAACGAGCTGACGGCGGTCAACCAGTATTTCCTGCACGCCCGGATGTTCGAGAGCTGGGGCCTGAAACACCTCGGCCAGGTCATCTACGACGAATCGATCGGCGAGATGAAACACGCCGACAAGCTGATCAAACGGGTGCTGTTCCTCGACGGCCTGCCCAATCTGCAGGACCTGCACAAGCTGAAGATCGGCGAGAGCGTGGTCGAATGCTTCGGCTCGGACCTGTCGCTGGAGCTGGGCGGGCGCGACACCGTCATCGCCGGCATCGCCCAGTGCGAGGCCGCCAAGGACTTCATCAGCCGCCAGATCCTGACCGAGATCCTCGCCGACACCGAGGAGCACATCGACTTCCTCGAAGCCCAGTTCAAGCTGATCGAACAGATGGGCGAGCAGAACTATCTGCAGTCGGCCATGACCGAGATCGCGCCGGACCGGTCGGCCACCGGGAACTGAGCCCCCTCCCCGCCCATTCCGCTCCCACGCAGCAAGGGAGCCTGGCATGAGCATCGACAACGCCCTGGACGACGCGCGCGACGCGGCGACCGGCTTCCTGAACGCGGAAGGCCGTCACCCCGGCCATGTGCTGCTGGGCGTGGGGCTGACGGTCGGCTTCGCCCTGGCGGCGACGGTGTTCGCGACGCGGACCCTGGCTCCGGCCTACGACCGCCCGGGCGACGGCCATGCCCCGGTGACCGAGCGGCCGCGCGGGCCGCTGAGCCTGATCCTGCCGGCGGTGTTCTCGGTCACCACCCTGTCGGCAGTTCGGGTCTGGAACGCCCCGCCGGCGCGGGAGCGGACCGTGGCCATGGCGCTGTGGGCCGGCGCGCAGGCGCTGAACGCGGTGTGGATCGCCCTGCGCCCGGCCGGCCGCGCCATGCAGATCGCCGCGGCCATGTCGTCGGCGGGGATGGCCGCGGCCTTCGCCCACGAGGCCCGCAAGATCGACACCCAGGCCGGCAAGCTGGCCTCGCCGATCGGCGGCCGCACGCGGCTGGCCAACAAGGTCGAGGAACAGGCGACGGTGCACTGAGGCGAACGGGCCCCGCCTTGCCGTGAGGCCCGGCTTCCTCTAGGGACTGCGCCCGTTCGCGCGCCGTTCGAGGCCTGCGCCCATCCCTTCCGAGAACCCGATGAAGATCAACGGCAACACCATCAAGCCCGGCATGGTCCTGCAAGTGAACGGCGGCCTGTGGGTCGTCACCAAGGCCAGCCACGTCAAGCCGGGCAAGGGCGGCGCCTTCGCCAACGTCGAGGCCAAGAACCTCGAGACCGGCAACAAGCTGAACGAGCGCTTTCGGTCGGAAGACAAGGTCGAGCGGGTCACGCTGGAGCAGCGCGACTTCTCGTACCTCTACGACGGCGGCGACACCCTGGTGTTCATGAACGACGAGAACTACGAGCAGATCGAACTGCAGAAGGACTGGGTGGGCGAGGAGCGCATCCCCTATCTGCAGGAAGGCATGAAGGTGGTCATCGAACTGCACGAGGAGCGGCCGATCGGCCTGACCCTGCCGGACCAGGTGACGCTGGAAGTGGTCGAGACCGAACCGACCGTGAAGGGCCAGACCGCCTCGTCGTCCTACAAGCCGGCCATCGCCAACAACGGCGTCCGCATCATGATCCCGCCCTATATGGGCGTCGGCGAGAAGATCGTCGTCGACACCACCACCGGCGAATACGTCCGCCGCGCTGAATAGACGTGATTGGTGGTTGGTGATTGGTGGTTGGCCGCGTCCTCGACGGCGCCTGACCTGCAGTCACTGATCACTAACCGCTAACCACTCGGTCCCGCCCGGGACCGTTGAACTTCTCCGCATGTCCGGGCTGACCGCCTTTTCAGGACATGCGGACCAGGAGATTCCCCATGGCCCTCGCCTCCGCCCTCGTTTCCGTGATGATCGACGCGGTCCGCAAGACCGCCCGGCCGATGCTGCGCGACTTCGGCGAGGTCGCCCAGCTGCAGGTGTCGCGCAAGGGTCCGGGCGACTTCGTCACCGCCGCCGACATCCGGGCCGAGGACACCCTGTACGAGCTGCTGATGAAGGCTCGCCCCGGCTACGGCTTCCTCGGAGAGGAGCGCGGACTGATCGAGGGCACCGACAAGTCGCACATGTGGATCGTCGACCCGATCGACGGCACCACCAACTTCATGCACGCCATGCCGCATTTCGCCATCACGGTGGGGCTGCAGCGCACCGCGCCGGACGGCCATTCCGAGATCGTCGCGGGGGTGACCTACAACCCGGTGATGAACGAGCTGTTCTGGGCCGAAAAGGGCAAGGGCTGCTATCTGAACGACCAGCGCATCCGCGTGGCCGGACGGCGCGACCTGTCGGAGAGCCTGATCGCCACCGGCCTGCCGTTCATCGGCAAGACGGGCCACGCCCAGGCCATCAAGGACATCCACGCGGTGGGCCAGCGGGTGGCGGGCATCCGCCGTCTGGGCTCGGCGGCGCTGGACTTCGCCTGGGTCGCGGCGGGGCGGTACGACGCCTATTACGAACGCAATCTGCAGCCGTGGGACGTGGCGGCGGGGATCCTGTTCGTCACCGAGGCGGGCGGCATCGTCACCACCATCGACGAGGACGGGAATCCGATGAGCGGCGGCCAGATCCTGGCGTCGAACAGCGAACTGCATCCGCAGCTGCGCAAGGTGCTTCGCGGCTAAGATATTGAGCCCGCAGGCCTGACGTCGTTAACGACCTGAGCGCGCATTCATGGCGCGTTGACAACTTTACATTGTCGGCCGAGCGTGTCGTCGCTCCTGCATCAGCAGGGGCATGGCAGACTGTGGAGATTGGACGATGAAACTTCCTCGTATCCTGCTTCTCGGCGCTTTGACCGCCTCGGTACTCGGGGCGGCGGCCACGCCCGCGGCGGCGCAGACCGTGTATTTTCACGGGCCGCAGACGATAGGCTATCAGTACACCTACTACGAAGATTACGCCCACACCCAGCTCGTATCCATCAACTATATGGGATGTAACGGCGTCGAGACCTGGGACGGTTACAACGGCAATGACGACCTGACACTTGGTCAGTTCTACGACTATGTTCAATGGGACTGCTGATCACGGCATGACCGGCGGGACGGTTCGCCGTCCCGCCTTTTCCGTCTAGCCCGCGATCTGGCCGAAATCGGCGACGCGGCCCATGACGGCGCGGACCTGGCCGAGCAGTTTCAGGCGGTTGTCGCGCTCTGCGGGAACATCCGAGTTGACCATCACCGCGGTGAAGAAGGCGTCGACCGGGGCGCGGAGGGCGGCCAGCGCCCGCATGGCGGCGGCGAAGTCTTCGGCGGCCAGCGCCTGATCGACTTCATGGCTGGCCCCGCCGACGGCGAGCTGGAGCGCATGTTCGCTCGCCTCGATGCCTTCATAGACCCGAGGCTCTCCGGCGGGCAGCAGCCCCTTCTTCTCCTCGGCGCGGAGGATGTTGGAGGCGCGCCTGTAGCCGGCCAGCAGATTGGCCCCGTCGTCCGTGGCGAGGAAGGCGTCGAGCTCCTCGACCCGGCGGACGATGCGGACGAGGTCGTCGTCGCCGAGCGCGAAGACGGCGTCTACGAGATCGTGGCGCTTGCCCTGGTCGCGGAGGAGGACCTTCAGTCGGTCGGCGAAGAAGTCCGCGAATTCGCCTTCAACAGAAAGCTTGTCGACCTGCCGCTGAATCTTCCCGCCGCGCTCAATCATGGCGATGGCTGGCGCGAAAGCGTCCCCCCGAAGCCCGAGGCGCACCCCGTTCTCCAGCACCAGCCGGATCACCCCCAGCGCCGCGCGGCGCAGGGCGAAGGGGTCCTTCGAGCCGGTCGGCTTCTCGTCGATGGCGAAGAAGCCGACGAGGGTGTCGAGCTTGTCGGCGAGAGCGACGGCGACGGTCAGGGGGGCGCTCGGGACGGTGTCGGCCGGGCCCTGCGGCTTGTAGTGGTCGCGGACGGCGTCGGCGATGGCGTCGTCGTGGTCGCGGCGGGCGTAGTAGCCGCCCATGACGCCCTGCAGTTCCGGGAACTCCCCGACCATGGCGCTGGCGAGGTCGGCCTTGGACAGGCGGGCGGCCTGTTCGGCCTGATCCGGCTCAGCGCCGACCAGCGGGGCGATCTCGCGGGCGAGGGCGGCGATGCGCTCGACGCGTTCGGCCAGCGTGCCCAGTTTGGCGTGGAAGGTGACGCCCTTCAGCTTGTCGTTCCAGACGTCGAAGCCGGTCTTCTGGTCCTCGTCCCAGAAGAAGCGGGCGTCGTTCAGACGGGCGGAGAGGACGCGGCTGTTGCCGGCGGCGAGGGCCTTGCCGCCGTCCGAAGCCTCGACGTTGGCGACGACGACGAAATGGGGGGCCAGCCGGTGGGTGGCCGGGTCGCGGACGGCGAAATATTTCTGGTGAACCTTCATCGACAGCTGCACCACCTCGGGGGGCAGGTCGAGGAACTGCGGGTCCATGTCGCCGAGGATGGGGGTCGGCCACTCGGCGAGGCCGGCGACCTCGTCCAGCAGGCCGTCGTCGTCGACGAGGGCGAGGCCGCGGTCGCTGCAGACCTTCTGCGCCGCCTCGAGGATGCGCAGGCGGCGGTCGACGACGTCGAGCAGGACGTAGTGCTCCTCAAGCTTGCGGCGATAGTCGGCGAAGTCGCGGACGGCAAAGGGCTTGCCGGAGCCGAGGAAGCGGTGGCCCTCGGTCGTGTCGCCGCCGGGAACGCCGTCGATCTCGAACGGCACCACATGGCCGTCGAACAGGGCGACGATCCGCTTCAGCGGACGGACCCAGCGCAGCGTGCCGGAGGCCCAGCGCATCGACTTGGGCCAGGGGAAGTTCCGCACGATCTGGTCGACCATGTCGGGGATCAGCTCGGCGGTCGCCCGGCCCTTGCTGCTGATCACCGCGAAGAAGACGCCGTCGCGCTCGACCAGCTGGTCGCGGGTCAGGCCGGTCTTGCGCAGGAAGCCGTCCAGCGCCTGTTCGGGGGCCGAGGTCTTGGGGCCCTTGAGCTCTTCCTCGCGATCCGGCGTAGCCGACGGCAGGCCCTCGACGACGAGGGTCAGGCGGCGCGGGCCGGCGTATGTGGTCAGGGCGTCCCAGGTCAGGCCGGCGGCTTTCAGGCGCTCGGCGGCCATGCGCTCGAGATCGCGCGCCGCGCCGGGCTGCATCCGCGCGGGGATTTCTTCGGAGAAGAGTTCGAGGAGGAGCTGGGGCATTACCGGACGTCGTACCGTGGTGCTCCCTTCCCCCTGGAGGGGGGAAGGGTTGGGGATGGGGGTGGCGCTGTCGCCGCTACGATCTGGTCGACCACGGTCATCATGTCGCGCTTCAGAGCGGATTCTTCGATGCGCAGGATGCGGAAGCCCTCGGTTCGGAACCAGGCGTCACGGGCGGCGTCACGCGCCTGCCGTTCCGGCAGGGTGTGATGGTAGCCGTCGATTTCGACGATCAGGCGCGATCCGAAATGGGCGAAGTCCACCACATACGGACCGACAGGAGCCTGACGACGAAAGTTCATCTTCCGCTCGCGAAGCGCTTTCCAGAGGATGCGCTCACCCCAGGTTTCCGCCTTCCGCAAGCGAAGGGCCCGAGCCTTGGCGGCGGACGTCGGACGCCTCCCTTCCCCCTGGAGGGGGGAAGGGCCGGGGATGGGGGTGGCGGCGCTTGTGGCAAGCGCGGTGTCCGCCGTGGTTGACACCGGTACGGGGGCCGGGACCTCCACCCCCACCCCTGCCCCTCCCCCCTCCAGGGGGAGGGGTCCGCTGTTGTCAGCTTGCGCGACCATCAGTCGGCCTTGCCGCGATCTATAGACAGGCGGAGGTCGGTGACCGCTCCTGTCTCGTCGGCCTGGAAAAAAATCCCGACCGCGAAGAGGACGGGGCTTAGCGCGGCGCCGTTTATCAGCGCCCAGAATGACGATCCGACCACGAACTGGGCGTCGACGCCATGTTCGTGCTCGACGACGTTTCCCAACGGTTCCTCTTCCTCGAATGGAAACTCGAGGAAGGAACCATGAAGCGGGCAGGTCTTGTCACCATCCAGCTCAAACGTGGTGTTGAACACCCACTGCACCTCGTGAGAGGCCACCTTGCTCACCGGGATGGAGAGCGCGTCGTTCCTCACGAACGCACCGCCGCCGACCGGCTTGGCGCGTCTGGGGCGTCGATCCACCAGAGAAATGACGGCGTCGTCGCTCACGCCCGCGCCCTTTCCTGCTCGACCCATTCCGTGGCGCAGGCCTTACAGAGGTCGCGGATGCGGCCGATGTAGCTCTGGCGTTCGGCGACGGCGATGGCGCCGCGGGCGTCCATCAGGTTGAACAGGTGCGAGGCCTTGAGGACCTGGTCGTAGGCAGGCAGGACCAGGGCCTGGCCCTGCGGGCCCTTCATGGCGAGGAAGCGCTCGACCTCGGCGACCATGTCCTCGAAGCGGCGCTTGAGGCCGTCGACGTCATAGCCGTGAAAGTTCGCCTCGCTCTGCTGGCGCTCGTTCTCGAGGAAGACCTCGCCGTAGGTCAGGCCCTCCTTGGTGAACTTCAGGTCGTAGACGTTGTCGACGCCCTGGACGTACATGGCCAGACGCTCCAGCCCGTAGGTCAGCTCGCCCGAGACGACGTCGACCTCGATGCCGCCGACGCCCTGGAAATAGGTGAACTGGGTCACCTCCATGCCGTCGCACCAGACCTCCCAGCCGAGCCCCCAGGCCCCGACCGTGGGGTTCTCCCAGTCGTCCTCGACGAAGCGGATGTCGTGCAGTTTCGGATCGATCCCGATCGCCGCCAGCGACCCCAGATACAGCGCCTGGAGATCGTCCGGGTTCGGTTTCAGGATCACTTGATATTGGTAATAGTGTTGTAATCTATTGGGATTTTCGCCGTAGCGGCCGTCGCCGGGGCGGCGGCTGGGCTGGACGTAGGCGGCCTTCCACGGGCGTGGGCCGAGGGCGCGCAGCACGGTGGCCGGGTGCAGGGTGCCGGCGCCGACCTCGATGTCATAGGGCTGGAGGATCGCGCAGCCCTGATCGCCCCAGTATTTGTGGAGGGTCAGGATGAGGTCCTGGAAGGCGAGCGGTTCGGTGGTCACGTGCGGCTGTTTCGTCCCGGGGAGAAGGCGGCGGACCCTAGACGGGGGGCCCGTTTGCGGCAAGGAGCCCGGGCGCCGGGTTCATCACAACGGACACGACGGACCCACGACGGACACAACGGGGTCCGCGCCAGGCTCCGGCCCCGTCGTGCCCGTTGTGACATCGTCGTGCCCGCTGTGAAGAACCGGGGCTAGCGGCCATGGATTCCGGCTTCGCCGAAAAGGACGGGGGACGGAATGTTAAGCGTCGACCGCTAGCGTTCGCGCCATGAAGCAGATCGACCAGATGCGCCGGCGGGCCGCGCGCTATCTCGCCGTGGAGGTGGTGGAGATCGCCCCGGCGCAGGGGGTGTTCTCGCTGAGCTTCGACGACTTTCCGATGACCGCCTGGACCGAGGCCGGGCCGATCCTGGCGGCCCACGGGGTCAGGGCGACCTACTATGTCTGCGGCGGACTGGCCGGCGGCGTGAACATGGACCGCGACCAGTACCGGGTGGAGCATCTGCAGGCGCTGCACGCGGCGGGGCATGAGGTGGGGTGCCACACCTTCGGCCACACCAGCGCGCTGAAGATGGACGGCGAGGCGCTGCGGCTCAGTCTCGACGCCAATGCGGCCTGGGTGGCGGAGCGATTGGGCGGGCATCGGATGACCACCTTCGCCTGGCCGTTCGGGGATGCGACGGTCGGGGCCAAGGGCGTGGTGCGGCGGCGGTTCGATCTGGCGCGAGGGGTGCGCGACGGCGTCAACGCCGGGCGCGAGGACCGGGCGCTGATCAAGTCTATCGGGCTGGAGAACCGGCGACTGCCCGGATACGACCTGGAGGCGCTGATGGCCGAGGCGGCGGCGCGGCGCGGCTGGCTGACGGCCTATGGGCACGATGTGAGCGACCGGCCGACGGACTATGGCTGCACGCCGGACGATCTCGACCGGGTGCTGCGGCTGGCGAAGGCGGCGGGGCTGGAGGTGCTGCCCGTGGGGGCGGCGTGGGCGGTCGTGGCCCGGGCCTGACTGTCAGGCCGCTTCGCTCAACCCTTCGGCCTTGCGCGCATCCGCCCATTTGATCAGCGAGGCTCGCGGCCAGGCCACGATCCACGAGCGGGCGGTGTATTCGCCCTTCTCGATCAGGGCGGCGCGAGTCGGGGAGCTGGTCGCGGCGCGCTGGGTGTGGATGTCGCCGGGGCCCTGATGGACCATGAAGGCGCCGTGCTTCAGCGGGTTGAGGCGCAGATAGGCGAGGCGCGGGCTGATCTGCTCCAGCGGCGGATCGTAGAACCACGACGAGCCGAGCATGCCGGCCATGTCGGGGCGGCGTTTGAGGATTTCGGCGGCCGTGGCCCAGGCGCGGTCCCAGCCGGCCTCGTTGAAATCGGACAGTTCGCGGCTCTCGGTATGGACCTCCAGCCATGGCTTCCAGGCCTGGGCGGCGGCGTAGGCCGGGATCACCGACCAGCCCCAGCCCTCGCGGGCGTGGCGCAGGATCTGGCCGGGGCCCATGGGCGAGCTGAGGTCGATCATCTGGGTGCGGGCGCCGGGAACGCTGAGGACCAGGGCGATGCGCACGTCCTTGGCCCAGAAGTCGCGGTCGTAGGGGTCGGCCGCGGCGGTCAGGAAGTCGGCGAGGCGGCCGATCCATTCGGGATAGAGCTCCAGCACCGCCGGCGGGAGGTCGGCGGCGGGGACGCGGGCCGGCATCTCCAGCGCCCAGATCGCCACCAGGGCGCGGCGGCAGTCATCGGTCAGGGCCTCGCCAAAGGCGGCGCGCAGGGCTTCCTCGGCGCGATGGCCGGGCTGGTCGAAATCCCAGTGCGGGGCGGAGGCGGCGGCCGCGTCGGCGGCGGCGTCCTTGAGCGCGTGGAGGCGGGCGCGGTCGTCGGGCGAGACCCGGGCCAGCACGGCCTCGAAGGCGGCGATGTGAGCGGGGGTCAGGATGTCCATGCCGCGACGATACACAACGCCGGTTGGCCGACCGTTAAAGGCGGGCGCGAAAAAGGCGGCGGGCCGGAGCCCGCCGCCTCTGCCGTTTCAGCCGCGACCGATCAGTTCGGGGTCGGGGCCGGGTTGGCCGAATCCTCGACCTCGTCGACCTGACCGTCGGTCGGATTCTGGACCGGAGGCGAGGCGGTGGTGGTCACCGCCGCGGCCGGCTGCCCGTTGGGGGCGTTGACGCCCGTGGCGGGGGCGGCCGGCGTGGCCTCGGCCCCGGCCTCGGCGTCGCCCTGGGCGGAAGCGTTCGGGTTCAGCAGGCTGTCGATCACATAGATGCCGCCATTGGACGCATCGATGGCGTTCTCGGTGACCCTGGCGTTGTCGATGGCGATGGCGTCGCCGGTGCCGTCGATGGTGACCTCGATGCCGCCGGCGGTGGCGATCGGACCGCGCGCGCCCTGGATCTGTTCGGGCGTCAGGTCGGCGACCAGCACGTGGTAGAGCATCAGGTTGCGAAGCTCCTGGGCGTTGGCCGGATTCAGCAGGCGGGCGCGCTCGCCCTCCGGCAGGGCCGCGAAGACCTCGTCGGTCGGGGCGAAGATGGTGATGCGGTCACGGGTGGCCAGGGTTTCCGTCAGCTGGGCCTGGTCGAGCGCCTGCAGCAGGGTCGAGAAGCGGCCGTGCATCTTCAGCACCTCGATCACATTCTCGGACGACACGGGCGGCAGCGCCGGAGCGGCCGCGGGAGTCTGGGCCTCGGCCGGCTGGGCCGGGGCGGTCTGGGCGAAGGCGGCCGGCGCGACCAGCAGAGCAGTCGTGGCGGCGGCGGTGAGCAGTTTGGTGCGGATCATAAGTATCCCCTTTGTTCTTCAAGAGACCGCGAGATGAGTCAGACGGCGGTCATGATGATGAAAATCGCCCCGGATAAACCGTGACGCTCTTCTGAGTTCCATATTGGCGAAGGCATGCGGCGAAACATCCCGCACCGAGAGGTCATCTCAAGGCGATTCCGGGGTGAGCTGCACAATACCGGCAGAATGCGGCCATAAAGCTTGGCGCGGCCGTAACTAACCCAGATTCGTCGGCGCGATCCACCATCGGGGACGATTTGTCGCCATCCAGCCGGCTGCGAGGCGGGCGGCGGCGGGGGTGTCGAACAGGGCGAAGACCGTGGCGCCGGATCCCGACATGCGGACCAGACGGACGTCCGGGAGGTCCGCGGCGGCGGCGAGGGCCTCGGCGATGGCGGGGGCGCGGGCGACCGCGGGGGCCTGCAGGTCGTTGCGTTGCGCGGCCAGCCAGTCGACCGCCGCGGCGATCGTCCAGCCGGCGGGCGGCGGCGGGCGGTCCGCGGCGGCGGGCGGACCGGCGTCGAAGGCGCGATAGACCTCGCCGGTCGGAGAGGCGACGCCGGGATTGATCAGCAGGGCGGGCAAGGACGGCAGGCGCGGCTCGGGCGTCAGCCGCTCTCCCCTGCCCTCGGCCCAGGCGGTGCGGGCGTGGAGACACATGGGGCCGTCGGCGCCGATGGTCGCGGCGATGTCGGCGAGGGCGTCGTCGGTCAAGTCGAGGGCGAGGACGTCGCGGGCCAGCTTCAGCGCCGCCCCGGCGTCGGAGGAGCCGCCGCCCAGGCCGGCGGCGATCGGCAGACGCTTGTCGAGGGTCACGGTCAGCGGCGGTTCGCCAATTCCGGCGGCGTCGCCGAGGGCGCGCAAGGCCCGCAGGATCAGGTTGTCGGCCGGCCCGGCCAGTTCCGCCGCGAACGGCCCCTCGACGGTCAGGGACAGCCGCTCAGAGGGCGCGACGGTGATCCGGTCGCCGATGTCGGCGAAGGCGACGAGACTGGCCAGCGGATGATAGCCGCCGGCGTCGACCGGGCCGACGTGGAGGAACAGGTTGACCTTGGCCGGGGCGAGGGCCGTTCGCGTCGCCATGCCTCAGGGCTGGCTGCCGGTGACCGGGGGCGTCGGCAGGCCCTGGAGCAGCTTCTGCTCGACCTCGGCGCGGCGTTCGGGCTCGGGCTCCAGCGTCAGCACCCGGTTCCACTGCCAGCCCGCCTCGCGGGTCCGGCCCACCTGCCAGTAGGCGTCGCCGAGGTGGTCGTTGATCTCGGCGTTGGACGGCTGTTTGGCCACCGCCTGCTCCAGGGTCTCGACGGCAGTCTCATACTGGCCGCGCTGGTACTGGGCCCAGCCCAGGGAGTCCTGGACATTGGCGTTGCGCGGATCGGCGGCGAAGGCGCGGGCGATCATCTCGGCGCCCTGTTCGACGCGGCGGCCGCTGTCGACCCACAGATAGCCGAGGTGGTTCAGCAGCACCGGATTGTCGGGGGCCATCTGCAGGGCGGTCCAGAGCTCGGCCTCGGCCTCCTCGATGCGGCCGAGCTGCTCGAGGGTGCGGCCGCGATCGTAGCGAACCTCGACCGACTGATCGGCCGTGTTGACGGTCGGGCGGTTGAGCACCGCCAGGGCGTCCTCGGGCCGTCCGAGGTTGAGATACTGGTTGGCGAGAAGGCGGGAGACCACGACCTGGTCGGGCGCGGCGGCGTCGGCGCGAGTGAAGGCCTGCAGCGCCTCGTCGAACATCTCCTCCTCGGCGAGGCTGACGCCGAGGCCGAGCTGGGCGCTGGCGTAGATGATCGGATTGGCGTCGCTCACCCGGGCGAAGGCGGCGCGGGCGGCGGTGTCCTCGTGCGACTCGTCGAGGCTTTCGGCCAGCCGCAGGATGATGGTGTCGTCGGGATGAAGGGCGGCCGCGAAATTCAGATAGATGGCCGACAGCTGGTGGATGTCGACCTGGCTGGTCTCCATGGCCGCGAAGGCGAGGGCGTCGGAGGCGATCTGGCGCAGGGCCGGGGCGGCCGGCGGCCGGCCGCCGGCGCGAATGCGGCGGCGGGCTTCGAGGGCGCGCGGGTCCGGCGCATCGCCGGACAGGGCCGCGCCATACACCGCGAGGGCCTCGTCGCGACGTCCCTGACGTTCGAGGAAGGCCCCGTAGTGGACGCGGAACAGGCGCGCGCCGTCGGGGACCGCCAGCAGCGCCCGGTACTCGGCATCGGCCTCTTCGAAGCGGCGGCGGCTTTCGAGCAGCTGGGCCCGCTGGTCGCGCAGGACCAGGCCGGCGGTCTCGGTGGTCGGCGCCTCGACGGGGCGGAGGGCGGCGTCCCAGTCGCCGCCGGCGGCGGCGACCGAGGGAGCCAGATAGGTCGACACCGGGCCGTACGGATCGGGGAAAGCGTCCGCCCGCAGCAGGGTCAGGGCGCGGGAGCCGTCGCCGTCCCGGAGGCTCTGAACCACGGTGGCGAGGCGTCCGGCTCCGGCGAACAGGGGCGTCCCGGAGACGAAGGGCGCCAGCCGCACGACGGCGTCGACGTCGCCGGAGAACAGGCTGGCGAGGAAGGCCTCGCCGCCCAGTTGCGGTTGCTCCGGCGTCAGGGACTGGCTGCGGGCCAGCAGTTCGGCGCCGACGGCCTGCTCGCCGCGCAGGCTGGCCACGCGGCCGGACAGATAGAGACCGTAGGCGGACTGGCCGTCGGGCGTGAAGGGCGCGGGCGACCAGACTTCGGGGATGGCCGGGGCGGCGGGCTCGGCCACGGGGGCCGGGTCCTCTGTCGGGATCACGGCCGGCGGGCTCAGCCGCTCCGGCTCGATGACATCGCCGGGCAGGGGCACGATCACGGGGCCGCCCTCGCGCGGGGGCGGATCCATGATGATGACCGGCGCGTCCTGCGCGAAGGCGGGCGCGGCCAGGGCCAGAAGGGCGCAGCCGGAAAGGAGCAGGCGAAGGGAGGTCAGGCGCATGACCGGAACCCTTCCCGGATTATGCGGCGGCGGCAAGGCCTCTCGCTTTCGAGGTTGTCACATATTCGGGTAGTTGGGTCCGCCGCCGCCCTCGGGCGTCGTCCAGACGATGTTCTGCGACGGGTCCTTGATGTCGCAGGTTTTGCAGTGGACGCAGTTCTGGGCGTTGATGACGAACCTCGGATCCGTCTTCGCGGCCTCGTCCCCGTAGACCACCTCGTAGACGCCGGCCGGGCAGTAGAGGCGGGCCGGTTCGCCGTATTCCGGCAGGTTGACGCGGATGGGGATGGACGGGTCCAGCAGCTTCAGATGGGCCGGCTGCTCCTCGGCGTGGTTGGTGTTGGAGATGAAGACCGAGGACAGTTTGTCGAACGACAGCGTCCCGTCCGGTTTCGGATAGGCGATCGGCTTGTGTTTCGAGGCCTTTTCGGTCGAGGCGGCGTCGGTCTTCTTGTGCTTCAGCGTGCCGAACACGGAGAGGCCGCCGGTCAGGGTCTGGAACCACATGTCGAACAGGCCCAGCGCCCCGCCGAGGGTGGTGCCGAAACGGGTCAGCAGCGGCTTGGCGTTGCGGACGCGTTTCAGTTCCTGGAAGACCCAGCTGTTTTCGTAAGCGGCCTGGTATTCGACCAGCTGATCCCCCGCCCTGCCCGCGACGACGGCCTCATAGGCGGCGTCGGCGGCCAGCATGCCGGTCTTCATGGCGTTGTGGCTGCCCTTGATGCGCGGGACGTTCACGAAGCCGGCCGAGCAACCGATCAGGGCGCCGCCCGGGAAGCTGAGCTTCGGCACCGACTGGAAGCCGCCCTCGGTGATGGCGCGGGCGCCGTAGGAGATGCGCGTTCCGCCCTCCAGATGTTCGGCGATCGACGGGTGGTGCTTGAAGCGCTGGAACTCGTCGAACGGCGACAGGAAGGGGTTCTTGTAGTTCAGGTGGACGACGTAGCCGATGGCCACGTAGCGGTCGCCGAAATGGTACATGAAGCTGCCGCCGCCGGTGAATTCGTCCAGCGGCCAGCCGGTGGTGTGCTGGGCCAGGCCGGGCTGGTGCCTGTCGGCCGGGACCTGCCACAGCTCCTTGAGGCCGATGCCGAATTTCTGCGGTTCGGCCGTGTCGCAGAGGTTGTGGCGGGCCATGATGGTCTTGGCCAGGGAGCCGCGCACGCCCTCGGCGATGAAGACGTATTTGCCGTGCAGCTCGATGCCGGGCTGGAAGTCGCCGGTCGGTTTGCCGTGGCGGTCGATGCCGAAGACGCCGGCGACGACGCCCTTCACCCGGCCCATGGGTTCGTCCCAGACGACGTGGCTGGCGGCCATGCCGGGATAGACCTCGACGCCCAGGGCTTCCGCCTGTTCCGCCAGCCACCGGCACAGGTTGCCGAGGGAGGCGATGTAGCAGCCGTCGTTGTGCATCATCGGCGGCAGCAGGAACATCGGCAGGGAGGCCTCGCCCTGCGGACCGAGCACGAGGAAGCGGTCCTTCGTCACCGGCGTCTCCAGCGGCGCGCCGCGTTCCTTCCAGTCGGGGAAGAGTTCGGACAGGGCGCGGGGATCGATGACGGCGCCCGAGAGGATGTGGCCGCCGATCTCGGCCGACTTCTCCAGCACGGCGACGGTGATCTCCTTGCCGTCCTTTTCCGCGCGCTGCTTGAGGCGGATGGCCGAGGCAAGGCCAGCGGGACCGCCGCCGACGATGACCACGTCATACTCCATGACCTCGCGCTCGACCCCCGCGAGCGCCTCGGCCGGCGGCAGTTTGTCGATCACGGCTTCCTGCCAGGCGTTCGTCGCGCCGCCTTCGATAGCGTCCTCGGCCATGGCTGAATTCCTCGTAGCAAGCAGGGTCTTGTGGTTTTCCGCTTATCGGAAGGTGACGCAAGGGTGGTCAAGGACTATCCCTGTGCCGACCCGCCCATGACACCGCACAACCTCGACGCCGCCGCGACCGAAAGCCTGCTCGCCTTCTGGCGCGACGCGGGGGTCGACGCCTGTTTCGGCGACGCGCCGGTCGACCGGACGCATGTCGAGCCGCCGCCGGCGGTGAAGGCTGTGGCCAAGGCGACGGCGGCGATCACCCCCGTGGTCGACGCCTCGAGCGCCCTGGCCGAGGCGCGGCGGCTGGCGGCCGGGGCGGAGACGCTGGAGGCGCTGGGCCAGGCGATCGCGGCGTTCGAGGGCTGCCCGCTGCGCGGACTGGGGGCGCGGCAGGCGGTGTTCTCGCGCGGCAATCCCGAGGCCGAGGTGCTGATCGTCGGCGAGGGGCCGGGCGCCGAGGAGGACGAGCGCGGCCAGCCGTTCGTCGGCAAGGCCGGCAAGCTGCTGGACCGGATGCTGGCCGAGGCCGGGCTGGAAGGGCGGGTGTTCATCACCAACACCGTGTTCTGGCGGCCGCCAGGCAACCGCACGCCGACCCCCGCGGAGCAGGCGGTCTGCGCCCCGTTCGTGGAGCGGGCCTTCGCCCTGCTTAAGCCGAAGGCGGTGCTGCTGGTCGGGGCGGCGGCGTCCAAGGCGGTGCTGGGGGCCGACGAGGGAATCATGAAGCTGCGGGGCCAGTGGCGCGAGTGGCGGCTGGCCGAGGGCGGGGTGTCGGCCCCGACGCTGCCGACCCTGCATCCGGCCTTCCTGCTGCGCCAGCCGATGGCCAAGCGTCAGGCCTGGGCCGACATGCTGTCGCTGGCCGCCCGGCTCGACGCGGACGCCGGCCATTAACCCGCCTGACTCAAAACTGCCCCAAAAGGGGTGAATCCTTGACACGGGCCGGGGCGAGTGGCGCCTTTCTGGCCTGACGACCGAACGAACAGCGCCGGGTGGATCGAGTCGAGACGGTCCGCGCGATGCTCTAAGGGGGGCCGCCTTCAGTGCCGATTTCATTTCGCCGCGCGATGTTCGCGCCGACGACCGCTTTGGCGTTCGCCCTCGCCCTGGGCGCCGCCCTGCCCGCGCACGCCGGGGACGACGAGCGCCGCGGCGTCGTGTCGGCCCTGAGCCCGGCGGACCGCCTCAGCTACACCACCGCCTTCGACGCCCTGCGGCGCGGGGACCTGGAAGCGGCCCGCGCCTCGGCGCGACAGGCCCAGGACCGCGTCCTGCTGGGACAGGTCGAGTTCGAGCGGCTGTTCCACGCCGACCATTCGGCCACCTACGAAGAGCTGACCGCCTGGCTGGAAGAGTATTCCGACCTGCCGGGCGCGCCCCGCGCCTACAATCTGGCCCTGCGCCGACGCCCGGACGGGGCGCCCGAACCGAAGCGGCCCTCGAGCGTCAGCGGCCGAACCTGGTCGACGGTGGTGCAGGCCGGCGGCGGCGCTTCGCCGGACGATCCCACCAAGGCGGCGCGGATCGCGCTGAACAACGACGACCTGACCGGCGCGGTGATGCTGGGCGAGCAGATCGGCGACTGGTGGGTGGTGGGCCTGGCCCAGTACCGGCTGGGCGAATTCGGCAAGGCGACGAACGCCTTCGAGCGGGTGCTGGACGATCCGACCGAGGACGGCTGGACGCGTTCCGGGGCCGCCTTCTGGGCCGCCCGCAGCGCGGCCCGGTCCGGTCAGCAGGATCGGGTGCAGCCGCTGCTGCGCCAGGCGGGCGCCTGGCCGGCGACCTTCTATGGCCAGATCGCCCTGCGTCAGCTCGGCGAGGAGCCGACCATCGAGAATCTGGGGCCGACGCCCTACCGGACCGAGGCCCAGGTGCAGCGCGCCGCCCGCATCGCCGAGGACGTCGACACCGAAGCGCTGAACGCCTTCATCCGCTCCGACGACCGCGCCCGCCGCACCGTGGCCTATTACGAGGTCGGGCGCAGGACCGAGGCCCGCGACGAACTGCGCACCGGCCTGCGCTCGGAGCTGACCGAGCAGGGCCGCAAGCTGTGGGCCGCGCTGGGCCGGGCGCTTGGGCCGCGGGTCACAGGCGTCAGCGACGAGGCGGAACGCATCGACGCCGACCGCTATCCGCAGCCGGTGATCGAACCGGCCGGCGGCTTCACCATCGAGCGATCGCTGGTCTACGCCATCGCCCGCAAGGAGACCGACTTCAACGCCCGCGCGCGGTCGCCGGTCGGAGCCTACGGCCTGATGCAGGTGATGCCGACCACGGCGGCGGAGCTGGCCAACGATCGCGGCTTCGTGTCGTCCCCGGACCGGCTGTTCGATCCGGCGGTCAACGCCCAGCTCGGCCAGGCCTATGTGACCAAGGTGCTGGCCATGCCGGCCATCAACGGCGACCTGCTGAGGGTGGCGGCGTCCTACAACGCCGGGCCGGGCCCGATGGTCGCGGCGGTGCGCAAACTGGGCCACGACGCCGACCCGCTGCTGCTGATCGAGTCGATCGATGTGCCGCAGGCGCGGGACTATGTCGAAAAGGTCGTGGCGGCCTACTGGATCTATCAGCGCCTCAACGGACGGCCGCTGAACACCCTGGATGCGGTGGCGTCGGGGGCGACCCTGGTGCCTCTGTCGCTGGACTATGTCCCGCCGCCGGCGCCGGCGCAGCCGCTGGAGATCGCTTCGGTCCCGTCCGTGGGCGGGGCGCGCTGACTACAGGCCGGCGAGCAACAGGGCCGGCAGGCAGCAGGCGATGATGATCAGCAGCCCATAGACCATCAGGCTGGGCCGGCGGGGCTGGGGCTGTTCGACGGGCATCGACATGGCTGACCCTGAACGCGCAATGCGTTGACGAGGCTCCCGGAATACCCGCGTTGTCTTAAGGTCGGGTTCCGGCAAGAGGTTAACGCAAAGCTTCCGCCGACCATTCCAGGAAGTCGGGCTGGGCCAGGAGGGCGTCGCGATAGGCCGCGGCGGAGCCGTCGTCGCCATAGGCCGCGAGGTCGATCTGGAAATGGCGGAAGCGGGCGGCGACGGGGGTGAAGAAGGCGTCCGGAACCGACCATCGGCCGAACAGATACGGACCGCCGGCGCCGAAGCGGGCGCGCATCTCCGTCCACAGGCCGACGATGCGGCGGATGTCGCGTTCGACCGCCTCGCCCCTGGGCGGCGGCGAGCGGTCGGGGCCGACCATGGTGTGATCCGGGCCCATGCCGCAGTCCGTGCGCAGCCCCATGAAGCCGCCATGCATCTCGCAGGCGGCGGAGCGGGCCAGCCAGCGGGCGTGGGCGTCGGCGGGCCACAGGTTCGCCTCGGGATACCGTTCGGCGCACCAGACGGCGATGGCCATGGAATCCCAGATGGTCTCGCCCTCGACCCTCAGCAGGGGCACGAGGCGGGAGGGGGAGATGCGCGCCAGCTCGGCCTGGCCCTCGGGGGAGTAGATATCGATCTCGCGGACGGTGAAGTCGGCCTTGCAGCGCTTCAGCACCAGCCACGGGCGCAGCGACCAGGTCGAATAGAGCCGGGGCCCGATGATCAGTTCCATGAATCCCTCCGTCGGTGACGGAGGAATAGAGTGCGGCCCCGCCGGGCGCCATGTCCGCGAGGCCGAGTTCGCAGGGGCCAGCCACAAGCTGCGCTTGACTCGCGACGGTCGGGGACCGACACGACCCCCCCATGATCACGCGCTATTCCCGCCCCGACGCCGTCGCCATCTGGTCGCAGGAGACCAAATACCGGATCTGGTTCGAGATCGAAGCGCACGCCGCCACCCGGATGGCCGAGCTGGGCACGATTCCCGCCAGCGCCGCCGAGGCGATCTGGGCCAAGGGCAAGGACGTGGTCTTCGACGCCGACCGCATCGACGAGATCGAGCGCACCACCAAGCACGACGTCATCGCCTTCCTGACCCATGTGGCCGAGATCGTCGGCGACGAGGCGCGCTTCCTGCACCAGGGCATGACCTCCTCGGACGTGCTGGATACCTGTTTCGCGGTGCAGCTGGCGCGGTCGGCGGACCTGCTGGTCGAGGGCGTCGACCGGGTGCTGGCGGCGCTGGAGACCCGGGCGAAGGAGCACAAATTGACCCCGTGCGTGGGTCGCAGTCATGGCATCCACGCCGAGCCGGTGACCTTCGGGCTCAAGCTGGCCGGCTATCACGCCGAGTTCCAGCGGGCCAGGCGGCGGCTTCTGACGGCGAAGGAAGAGATCGCCACCTGCGCCATCTCGGGGGCGGTCGGCACCTTCGCCAACGTCGATCCGGCGGTGGAGGCCTATGTGGCCGAGAAGATGGGCCTGCAGATCGAACCGGTCTCGACCCAGGTGATCCCGCGCGACCGGCACGCGGCCTTCTTCGCGGCCCTGGGCGTGGTGGCCTCGTCGGTGGAGCGGCTGGCCATCGAGATCCGCCATCTGCAGCGCACCGAGGTGCTGGAGGCCGAGGAGTTCTTCGACAAGGGCCAGAAGGGCTCGTCGGCGATGCCGCACAAGCGCAATCCGATCCTGACCGAGAACCTGACCGGCCTCGCCCGGCTGGTGCGCTCGGCGGTGACGCCGGCGATGGAGAACGTCGCCCTGTGGCACGAGCGGGACATCAGCCATTCCTCGGTCGAGCGCGGCATCGGCCCGGACGCGACCATCCACCTGGACTTCGCCCTGCACCGGCTGGCGAACGTGGTCGAGCGGCTGAACGTCTATCCCGATAACATGGCGAAGAACCTGAACCTGCTGGGCGGGCTGGTGCATTCGCAGCGGGTCATGCTGGCCCTGACCCAGGCCGGGATGTCGCGCGAGGACGCCTATGCCGCCGTTCAGGAGAACGCCATGAAGGTGTGGCGCGGCGAGGGAGCCTTCCTCGACTTCCTGAAAGCCGACGCGCGGGTGACCCTGCCGGAGGCCCAGCTCGAGGCCCTGTTCGACATCGGCTATCACACCAAGCACGTCGACACGGTGTTCGCGCGGGTGTTCGGGGCCAAGTGACGCGCAAGGCCGGCTTCGATCCGGTCGTCGACGCGAAGACGCGGCTGCTGATTCTCGGCAGCCTGCCCGGGGACGCCTCGCTGAAGGCGGCGCAGTACTACGGCCACCCACAGAACGCCTTCTGGCGGCTGATCGGCGGCGTTATCGGCCGCGACCTGGCCGCCCTGCCCTATGACGACCGGCTGGCGGCGCTGAAAGCGGCCGGCGTCGGCCTGTGGGACGTCATCGCCAGCGCGGAGCGGCCGGGTAGTCTGGACGCGGCGATCCGGCGGCCGGAGACGGCCGACCTGCGCGACCTGGTCGCGGGCCTGCCGGCGCTGCGGGCCGTGGCTTTCAACGGCGGGACCGCCGCGAGACTGGGGCGGGCCATGCTGGCGGATGCGGCGGGGGTGAGCCTGATCGCCCTGCCCTCGTCCAGCCCCGCCCACGCCCGACCGTTCGCGGAGAAGGCGGCGGCGTGGGCGGTGCTGGCCCGTTCGCTGGACTAGCGACGCTCGTCGAGCGGCGGGTGCGGAAAAATGTCGCGCCGACGCATCCTTTTCGGGGCTGAGCCATATCCCTTGAGGGCGCCGCCGGGAGGGCGGCGCGAAAAGGGGAATGCGGGATGACGGCGATACGAGCTGCGCCAGCCCTGCTGGCGGCCGCGACCTTGATGACGCTCGCGGCGTGCGACCGCGAAGCCGCGCGGGAACCGCAGGAAAGCCCGGCCCCGACGACGACCGCGGCGGCGACCCCGGCCTCGACGGACACGGTTCTGGCCGTGGCCGAACGCGACGCCGACTTCACCACGCTCGTCAGCGCGCTCCAGACCGCCGGCGTTTCCGCGACCCTGAACGGCCCGGGACCGTTCACGATCTTCGCCCCGACGAATGCCGCCTTCGAGAAGATTCCGGCGGCCGACCGCGACGCCCTGACCCGGCCAGAGGGCCAGGCGGAGCTCCGGCGGCTGCTGACCTACCACGTGATTCCCGCCCGACTGGACGCGGCGAACCTGGTGCAGCGCATCCAGGCGGGCGGCGGCACCCTGAGCCTGACCACGCTCCAGGGCGGCGTCCTGACGGCCCGGGTCGACGCCAATGGTTCGGTTCTGCTGACGGACGCCGCGGGCGGACAGCTGCGCGTGGTCGAGGCGGACCTGGCCGCCTCGAACGGCGTCATTCACGCGGTCGATACGGTCGCCGCGCCCGGCTGACGGGCGCAAGGAATTCCGGCGTCGCCCTCCCCCCGTACGGCGCCGGCGGCGGATCGCCCAATCGATCCGTCCGGAAAGGTCGCGGCCGAAAGGTCGCGGCCTTTCGTCGTGAAGGCGGGAAGCCCCTATTCGCCGGCGCGAATCTGTTCGCGGGCGACGGACGACAGCTCGTCCATCTTGCGGCGGATTTCGCCTTCCGAGACGACCAGGCCGGCGCCCTCGAGGTCCTGGGCGATCTTGCGGTAGACGTCTTCCTCGCCCGGCTGTTCGAAGTCGGCCCGGACCACCGCGCCGGCGTACTGATCGGCGCTGTCGGCCGACAGGCCCATCTTCTCGGCCGCCCACAGTCCGAGCAGCTTGTTGCGCCGGGCCATCGCCTTGAATTCCTGTTCCTGATCGAGGGCGAACTTGGACTCAAAGCCCTTTTCCCGATCGTCAAAGGTCGTCATGGGCGTCTGCAGGCTCCGTCAGGCGGCTCGATACGGGGCCGCGGTCGAGGTGGTCTATAGCCTCACCGGAGCCGAACGCAACGGAAACCCTGACGGTTCATTCGGGGGCGCCGTTTGTGTCGCAGCCCGGCTTCCGGTAAGGGAGGGCCCGTCAAATTCTCCCGCCCGCCCGATTCCGGATCGCGCCGCCCAGACCACCGTGCTGGCCGCGCGATTTTCGTTTCTGGCGAGGCCCCGCCCGGACCCAAGATGATGAACGTCAAGCGCAAGAAGCTCTACGAGGGCAAGGCCAAGATTCTGTACGAGGGACCGGAGCCCGGCACCCTGATCCAGTATTTCAAGGACGACGCCACCGCCTTCAACGCCCAGAAGAAGGCGATCCTCGAGGGCAAGGGCGTCATCAACAACCGCATCAGCGAATTCATCATGTCGCGCCTGAACGGCATCGGCGTGACCAACCACTTCATCAAGCGGCTGAACCTGCGCGAGCAGCTGATCCGCGAGGTCGAGATCATTCCGCTGGAAGTGGTGTGCCGCAACATCGTGGCCGGATCGATGAGCCAGCGGCTGGGTATCGACGAGGGCACGCCCCTGCCCCGCTCGATCATCGAATTCTACTACAAGAAGGACGAGCTCAACGACCCGATGGTCACCGAGGAGCACATCACCGCCTTCAACTGGGCCACGACCCAGGAACTGGACGACATCCTGGCGATGACGGTGCGGGTCAACGACTATCTGTCGGGCATGTTCGGCGCCGTCGGCATCACCCTGGTGGACTTCAAGATCGAGTTCGGCCGGGTGTGGGAGAACGATTTCTCGCGCGTGCTTCTGGCCGACGAGATCAGCCCCGATTCGTGCCGGCTGTGGGACAGCACCACGGGCGAGAAGCTGGACAAGGACCGCTTCCGCCGCGACCTGGGCAACGTCATCGAGAGCTACACCGAAGTGGCCCGCCGACTGGGCATCATGAAGGACATGCCGACCGTGATTCAGGGGGGACTGCACTGATGGCCAAGGTCAAGGTTCACGTGTTCCTGAAGCCGGGCGTGCTGGACGTGCAGGGCAAGGCCGTCGAGCAGGCCCTGCACGGACTGGGCTGGGCCGGAGTCGGGAACGCCCGGGTCGGCAAGCTGATCGAGTTCGATCTGGACGGCGAGGACGATCCCGCCGCCGAGGCGAAGAAGATGTGCGAGCAGCTGCTCGCCAACACGGTCATCGAAAGCTACCGCGTAGAGATCGCGTGAAACGCGGGCTGAAGCTGGTCGTCGCGCTGTTCGTGCTGACGGGCTGCATCATCTTCGCGGCGGCGCTGGCCGGCGGTCTGATGGACGACACCGCCTTCACCCCGGCGGCGAAGGACGCGGCGCACCGGTAGCGACTCGCGGCGGATCCCTGCGTTAGGGTGGATGGACCCCAAGCAGGAGGACGCGCCATGACCTTCACCCTCAGCTCCAACGACATCACCGACGGCGGCGTGCTGCCGGACGCGCAGGTGCAGGCCCGGGGCAACACCTCGCCGCACCTGAAATGGTCCGGCGCGCCGGAGGAGACGAAGAGCTACGCGGTCACCTGCTACGATCCGGACGCGCCAACCGGCTCCGGCTTCTGGCACTGGACGGTCGCCAATATCCCGGCCGATGTGACCGAGCTGCCGGCCGGCGGGCCGATCCCGGCCGGAGCCGTCGAGGGCCGCACCGATTTCGGCGAGCCGGGCTACGGCGGGGCCGCCCCGCCCCCGGGCCACGGGCCCCACCGCTATGTCTTCACTGTCTTCGCCGTGGACGTGGACAGGCTGGACGTGAACCGGGACAATTCGGGCGCCGTGTTCGGCTTCAACCTGCATTTTCACACCCTGGCGAAGGCGTCGATCACGGCGACCTTCGAGAGCAAGGGCCAAGGCTGAGGACATTTGCCCGGGGGCGAGATATCGTCGTTACATCCGGCCAGCACAGGAGCGATGCGATGTTCGACCGACGGTCCATTCTGCTTTCGAGCCCCGCCCTCGCCCTGGCCGCGTCGGGCGCGAGCGCCCGCGCCGCCGACGATCCCGCCGCCAACAAGGCCTTGATCCGGCGCTTCTTCGAAGAGGTCTGGAGCACGGGCGATCTGTCGCGCCGGGACGCTTTCCTGGCCGAGGGATATCGGGGGCATATGGCCGGCGCCGCGCAGCCCATCGATCGCGACGGCTGGACGGCATGGTTCCAGGGCTTCCGGGCCGCCTTCCCCGACGCCCGCTTCACCGTCGAGGACATGGTCGCCGAGGGAGACCGGGTCGCCGCACGGCTGACGATGCGCGGCACTCATCTGGGGCCGCTGAACGGAGTCCCGCCGACAGGGCGCACGGTGGTCGTCAGCGGCATGAGCCTCGAACGCGTCGCCGACGGCCGCATCGTCGAGGGCTGGAACGAGAACGACGCCCTCGGTCTGCTGCAGCAGCTGGGGGTGCTGCCGCCTCCTCCGGGGTAAAGGTGGCGCGGACGCCCTGACAACCGCCGCAAACGCTGCTACACGCCCGCGCCATGAGCGCAGCCGTCATCGTCTTCCCGGGGTCCAATTGCGACCGCGACTGCAAGGTCGCGATCGAACGCTCGACGGGCGAATCCGTCGACATGGTCTGGCATCAGGAGACGGAACTGCCGTCCGGGCTGGACCTGATCGTCCTGCCGGGAGGCTTCTCCTACGGCGACTATCTGCGCTGCGGGGCCATGGCGGCGCAGTCGCCGGTGATGCAGGCGGTCAAGAAGGCCGCCGACGACGGGGTCGCGGTGGTCGGCATCTGCAACGGCTTCCAGATCCTGTGCGAGGCGGGGATGCTGCCAGGCGCCCTGCTGAGGAACGCCGGGCTGAAATACGTCTGCAAGCCGATCAGCCTGACCGTCGCCAACGGCCAGACCCGCTTCACCGCCGGCTATCAGGGCCAGCGCGAGGTGATCATGACCCAAGGCAACGGCGACGGAAACTATTTCGCCGACGCCGAGACCCTGAAGCGGATCGAGGGCGAGGGCCAGGTGGTGTTCCGCTATGTCGACAATCCGAACGGCTCGGTCGACGACATCGCCGGCATCCAGAACGCCCGCGGCAACGTGCTCGGCATGATGCCCCACCCGGACCGGGCCTTCGAGGACGAACTCGGCTCGGCCGACGGCGCGATCCTGTTCCGCAGCGTGTTCGCGGCGGCCTGATCTCTCCGCCGGGCTTGACCCGGCCGGCCGATGCGGCCGAAGTCGCCGCTTCGTCGCGTGGGGACCGGCCATGTTCATGAGCGAACGCCAGAAGATGATCTCGGGCCTGCCGTACAACCCCGGCGACCCGGAGCTTCAGGCCGACCAGACCGCGGCGAAACACTGGATGGCGCGCTACAACGCGGCGCTGGCCTCGACGCCGGCCGAGCGGCGCGACCTGCTGCGGCAGAGGCTGGGCGAGGTCGGCGAGGGGGCGGTGATCCGGCCGCCGTTCCACTGCGACTACGGCTACAACATCCGGCTGGGCCGCAATGTCTTCCTGAACTTCAACTGCGTGATCCTGGACGTCTGCGAGGTCGACATCGGCGACGGGACGCAGATCGGGCCGGGCGTGCAGATTCTGACCGCGGACCATCCGCGCGAGGCGGCGGAGCGGGCGGCCGGGGTCGAGTTCGGACGGCCGATCGTGATCGGCTTCAACGTCTGGATCGGCGGAGGCGCCCTGATCCTGCCCGGGGTGACGATCGGAGACGACGCGATCGTCGGGGCTGGCGCCGTGGTGACCCGCGACGTGCCGGCGGGCGCCACGGCGGTCGGCAATCCGGCGCGGATCAGGCCCTAGGGCCGGTCCGAGCCCTGGACGCCGATCGACTGGTCGAGCGCGTCCTCATCCCCGGCGTTGATCGAGGACCCGTCCTCCATCCTGGCGTCGTCGTCGGCGGGGCGGGCCGCCGCCGGATCGCTCTGGGCGTTCAATTCGCGCGCGCCGAGGCCGAGGCCCTGCTCGCGGGCGCGGTCGGCCCGGGGGGTGTCGGTCTCGAAGGCCGGGGTCTCTTTGGGGCGGTCGGTCATGGCGATCTCCTTTGTGAGAGAACCGGCCGGCGCGGCGCGGGTTCCGGCCCGATTGAACCAAGGGGGCCCCGGACGCGTAGAGTCCGCAACAGCCACGCTGGCGGGAGCCCCCATGTCCTCGATCGTTCGTCCAACCCCTGCCCAGATGACCCGCCGGATCATCGTCGTGGCCACCGCCGTCTTCGCCATCGTCATCGCCCAGGCCCAGATCCTGATGGGCTGGGGCCAGTCGCCGGCCGAGTTCTCGGCCGACAGCGACGAGACCCTGAGGGTGGCGGGCTACGCCTTCTCAATCTGGGGGCTGATCTATCTGGGCATCCTTGTCTATGCGGTGCGCCAGGCGCTGCCGCAGACCGGCGAGAGCCTGCTGATCCACCGGTTCGGCTGGCCGTCGGTCGCGGCCTTCCTCGGGATCGGCTGGTGGATCGTCGCGGCGGCCTTCGACTGGGAGGCGGCTACGGTGGTGCTGATCTTCGCATCGCTGGCGGTGCTGCTGGTCCCGCTGCTGATCAACGCCGGCGCCATCCGGGCGCTGGGACGCACCGAGCGCGACCGCTGGATGGTGGTCTGGCCGCTGGCCCTGCTGGCCGGCTGGCTGACGGTGGCGGCGCCGGTCAACCTGCTCACCATACTGACGGGCAACGAAGCCTTGCCGGCCGCGCTCAGCCCCACCGTCTGGGCCATGCTGGCGATCGTGGTCGTGGCCCTGGTCGCCCTGGTCGTGACCCTCAAGATCCGGACCCTGGCCTATGCGCTGCCGATCGCCTGGGGCCTGCTGGGCGTGTTCGTCGCCGAGCAGGAGCGGAACCAGACGCTGGCCTATTTCGCCCTGGCGGCCGGGGTCGCGGTGCTGATCGGGGCGGTGATCCTGACCTTCCGGCTGCGGCCGGGGGTCGAACGGGCCGCCGACTAGTCCCCTTCGGGGTTCTCGCGCGGATCGTGGTCGGGGTCGCCGACGTCGAAGGCCCCGCTCTCGTCGAAGCCGACGCTGCCGACCCCCACGGCCGAGCCGGTCAGGCGCTGACGGCGGCTGGCCATGGCGACTTCGGGCGCGGCCTCGTTCATGGCCCGGGTGACCTCCGGGTCGTTGGAGCGGTCCATCTGCTGGTGGTCAGGGTGAGTCGGCGCGGTCTCGGCGGGAGTGCGGGCCATCAGACGCCCTCCCCGTCGACGCCGTCGTCGTCGTTGGCGGCGTGTTTGCCCATCCGTTCGGCGACGGCGCTGGCCCCGGCGTCGTCGGCGGCGATCTCGGGCGTGTCAGGGTCTTCGGGCGTGGCGGCGGGGTCGATAGGCTGGTCGGTCATGGCGGCCTCCGTTGGCTTCGCCGGACTCAATGGCGGGCCGGGGCCGATGTTCCCGCCGAGGACGGCTGACAGGGGCGCCGTCTGCGGCTAGAAGGCGCGGCCATGAGCGCTCCGCAGAAGACCATGGCCGAACTGGCCGCCGAATACGGCCTTGCCCCGAACGAATATCAGGTCGTCCTCGACCGGCTGGGGCGAGAGCCGAACCAGGTCGAGCTGGGGGTCTTCTCGGTGATGTGGTCCGAGCACTGCTCGTACAAGTCGTCGAAGATCCACCTCGGCAAATTCCCGACCAAGGGACCGCGGGTGATCTGCGGGCCAGGCGAGAACGCCGGGGTCATCGACATCGACGACGGCGACGCCTGCATCTTCAAGATGGAGAGCCACAACCACCCCTCCTACATCGAGCCCTACCAGGGCGCGGCGACGGGCGTGGGCGGCATCATGCGCGACGTCTTCACCATGGGCGCGCGGCCGGTGGCCCTGCTGAACGCCCTGCGCTTCGGCGATCCCTCGCACGAGAAGTCGAAGCGGCTGGTCAAGGGCGTGGTCTCGGGCATCGGCGGCTACGGCAATTGCGTCGGCGTGCCGACGGTGGGCGGCGAGACCAATTTCCACGCCGGCTACAACGGCAACATCCTGGTCAACGCCATGTGCGTGGGCGTGGCCAAGGCCGACGCCCTGTTCTACTCCGCCGCCCCGGCCCCGGGTCTGTCGGTGGTCTATTTCGGCTCCAAGACCGGCCGCGACGGCATCCATGGCGCGACCATGGCCTCGGCCGAGTTCGACGAGGATTCGGACGAGAAGCGGCCGACGGTGCAGGTCGGCGATCCGTTCGCCGAGAAGCTGCTGATCGAGGCGACGCTGGAGCTGATGGCCTCGGGCGCGGTCGCCGCGATCCAGGACATGGGCGCGGCGGGCCTGACCTCGTCGTCGGTCGAGATGGCCGGCAAGGGCGAGGTCGGCATCGAACTGAACATGGACGCCGTGCCCCAGCGCGAGGAGGGCATGACGGCCTATGAGATGATGCTGTCGGAAAGCCAGGAGCGGATGCTGGCGGTGCTGAAGCCGGGCCGCGAGGAAGACGGCTACCGCATCTTCAAGAAATGGGGCCTCGACGCCGCGGTGATCGGCGTCACCACCGACACCGGGCGGCTGGTGCTGAAGCATCACGGCGAGACGGTGTGCGATGTGCCGCTGGCCCCGCTGTTCGACGACGCGCCGCTGTACGACCGGCCGTGGGTGCAGCCCGAGCTGCAACCGCGGCTCGACGCCAAGACCATCCCCGCGCCGGACAGCTGGGTCGATGCGGTGATCAAGGTGCTGTGCTGCCCGGACATGGCCTCCAAGCGCTGGATCTGGGAGCAGTACGACCGCCACGTCATGGCCGACACCCTGCAGGATTCGGCCACCGGCGCGGACGCCGGGGTGGTGCGGGTGCACGGCACGGACAAGGGTCTGGCCATGACCTCGGACTGCACGCCGCGCTATGTCCAGGCCGACCCCTACGAAGGCGGCAAACAGGCCGTGGCCGAGGCGTGGCGCAACCTGACCGCCGTCGGGTCGCGGCCCATCGCCATCACCGACAATCTGAATTTCGGCAATCCGCAGCGGCCCGAGATCATGGGCCAGATCGTCCGCGCCATCGACGGCATGGCCGAGGCCTGCCGGGTGCTGGACTTCCCGGTCGTGAGCGGCAACGTCAGCCTCTACAACGAGACCAATGGCGCGGCCATTCCGCCGACCCCGACGGTCGGGGCGGTCGGCCTGCTGACCAACTATGACGTCGTCACCGGGTTCTCGGGCATGAACGAGGGCGACGTGCTGGTGCTGATCGGGAACACGGTCGGCGAGCTGGGCTCGTCGATCTATCTGCGCGAAGTGCTGGGCCGCGAGGACGGCGCCCCGCCGCCGGTCGACCTGGCGCTGGAGAGGAAGACCGGCGACTTCGTGCGCGGCCAGATCGAGGCCGGCGCCCTGACCGTGGTGCACGACCTGTCGGACGGCGGACTGATCGGGGCGGCGGCGGACCTGGCCCTCGCCTCGGACGTTGGCGTCGACCTGGACGCGACCTCGGCGGCGCATGCGCACATCCTGCTCTTCGGCGAGGATCAGGCGCGCTATCTGGTGGCCGTGCCGGACGCGACGGACATCCTCGCGGCGGCCCAGGCGGCGGGCATTCACGCCAGCGTCGTCGGCCGGGCCAAGGGCCGCGACTTCGCCTCGGGCGGGCCGGATGGCGACCTGTTCCGCCTGCCGCTGGATCACCTGCGCGAGATGCACGAGAGCTGGCTGCCGAACTGGATCGAAGGCCGGGCATGAGGCGCGGCCTGACGGTTCTGGCGCTGGCGGCGGGCCTCGGGCTGGCGGCCTGCGAGGGCGGCGGCGATCCGGTCGAGCAGGCGCTGCGGGACGCCTCGGCCGCGCGTCAGGCGGCGGCGACGCGAACCACGGCCGAGGTCGAGGCGGCGCGCCCGGCGCCCGGCGGCGACCGGGCCTATGTCGAGGCCGCCATCGAGGAACACCGCGACGCGATCGCCAACGCCGAGGCCTCGCTGAAGGCGTCGTCGGACCCGGCGCTGCGCCAGCTGGCCGAACGGACCATCGAGACACGCCGGGCCGAGATCGCCGCGCTTGAGGCATGGAAGCGAGCCGCCCCGTCGAGCGAGTGACTAGCGTCACATTTCCGGGCTAGGTCGGGGTGACCCCACGCGGAGACCGCCGATGACTCTTCCTACCTCCGTCTCTCGCCGCGGCCTGATGTTGGCGCTCGGCGCCGGAGGCGTGGCCCTTGGCGCGGGCCGTCAGGCCCTCGCCGACCCCGTCTTCGCGGAATATCCGTTCCAGCTGGGGATAGCGGCCGGCGACCCGGCCCCGGACGGGTTCGTGATCTGGACGCGGCTGGTCCCCCGCCCGCTGGAGATCGGTCACGGCATGCCGTCGGCGCCCGTGCCGGTGAAATGGGAGGTGGCGACGGATCGCGGCTTCTCCAACGTGGCGCGCAAGGGCGAGGCGGTGGCGCGGCCGGAGATGGGCCATGCGGTCCACGTTGAGGTCGAGGGGCTGGAGCCGGGCCGGGAGTATTTCTACCGATTCACCGCCGGCGCCGAGCGGACGCCGTGGGGCCGGGCCAAGACCGCCCCGGCGGCCGGCGCGGCGGTCGGGCGGGTCCGCTTCGGCGTGCTGGGCTGCCAGGCCTATGAGCAGGGATTCTACACTGCTCACCGCAAGGCGGCGGCCGAGGATTTCGACTTCGTCTACTGCTACGGCGACTACATCTACGAGGGGCGGGGCAACCGGACCTATACGGGCTCGGGCGGAACCATCGAGAACCCGCGCCAGCACCTCGGCGGCGAGACCTATTCGCTGGACGACTACCGGCGGCGCTATGCGCAGTACAAGCTGGATACGGACCTGCAGGCCAGCCATGCGGCGGCGGCCTGGTATGTGACCTGGGACGACCACGAGGTGGCCAACAACTGGGTCTCGGCGATCGACGACGGCGTGCCGCCCGAGGTGTTCCTGCTGCGGCGGCAGGCGGCGGCCCAGGCCTTCTACGAGCATATGCCGCTGCGCCGGTCGGCCTTCCCGCGCGGATCGGACATCCAGCTGTACCGCCATGCCTCCTGGGGAAATCTGCTGGACCTGAACCTTCTCGACACCCGCCAGCACCGCACCGACCAGCCCTGCGGCGACAGCTGGGCCGCGACCTGCGACGGCGTCTCGGACCCGCGGGCCCAGGTGCTGGGCGAGGCGCAGGAGGCGTGGCTGTACCGGAACCTCGAGCGCTCCGACGCCCACTGGAAGGTGCTGGCGCAGCAGATCATGGTGATGGATCTGGACCGCAAGGAAGGGCCGGAGCCGGGCTACAACCTTGATTCCTGGGCGGGTTATCGCATTCCGCGGCAGCGGCTGCTGGACCGGCTGCGCGACCGCCGGATCGCCAATACGGTCGTGCTGACCGGGGACGAGCATCAGAACTATGCGGGCGAGCTGTACGTCGACAGCCGCAATCCCGAGGGCGCGCCGGTGGCGGCCGAGTTCGTCACCACCTCGATCAGCTCGTCGGGCGACGGGGTCGACCAGCGGCCCGACGGCCGCCGCTACCTGGCCGACAATCCGTTCCTGAAGTTCAACAACGCCCAGCGCGGTTACGCCGTCTGCGACGTGACGCCGGAGCGCTGGCAGACAGAGTTCAAGGTGCTGGACAAGGTGTCGGAAAAGGGCGGGACGCTGACCACGCGAGCGAGCCTCGCGGTGGCCAGCGGGGATGGGCGGGTGGTCGCGGCCTGACTCAGTCCGCCGGCAGGTAGTCGGCTGGTTCGACCAGTCGGAAGCCAGGGTGGGTCTCGACCATCTGGCGGAGCCAGTAGTTGTGGCCGGAGCCGTAGATCACCACGATGCGGTCGCCCGGCCGGGCGACCTGCAGCAGGCGGGCGAAGATCTGGGCGTTGCGGGCGTACCAGCGCGCGTTGAGCACCGCGCCCGGCTGTTCGTCGCCGGCCCCGAAGGACATCAGCCGGGCGTAGAAGCCCTGGTCCCACAGCACCCGCTCGGGCGTGTTGGTGCGGATCAGCAGCTGGCCGACCGTCTCGGTCGCCTGACGCTGTTCGAGGTCGGCGAGCATGGCGGCGATCTCGCTGTGCATGGCGCCGAGCCGCTGGCCGCCGCCGTTGGCCTCGGCCCAGGCCTGCACATCCTCGAACGGGAAATAGGACGGCTGGCCCTCGCGGTCCTGCTCGTCGATGGCGTAGACACGATCGAGGCCGAGACGGTGCGCCAGCCGGTAGCCGAGCTGGGCCCTTTCGTCCGGGTTGGTCAGCAGGTCGGCCGGGGTGAAGGCCGGGTAGCGGTGGTCGAGCATGGTGTGCTGGTCGCGGGCGATGCGCTCGACGGCCACCGCCGTGGGACGGAAGCGCGCCAGTCCCTCGGCCACGGCCTCGAGCTGGGCCTGTTTCTCCGGCGTGGTGACCGGGTCGATGCGGGCGTTGTGAACGTCCTGTCCGGGATTGCCCATGTGATAGGCGCCGAGGATCATCACCTCGACGGGCTCGGGCTCCGGGGTCTGGGCCAGGGCCGCGGTCGGGAGGACGAGAGCCGCGACGGCGGCGAGGATTCTCAACATCGGGAGCGCTCCGCAAAGGTGTTCGCGGAGAGAGGCGGCGGCGGGCGCGAGCGGATGCAAGCTGCGCCGTTAACTCTTTGACAGGCTCAGACCGCCGGCACCGTCTGACTCAGCCGTCCGCCGACCCGGATCGGCTCGACCCGGGTGGCCAGGCCCGTCCTGTCGTCCGTCTCGACATAGACGCCGCAGACCGTGGCCGGGCCGTGGGCCGGGACGTAGCGGCCGCCGGACAGGCGGGTGGTGAAGCGCCGCAGGGGCTCTTCCTTCTCGTTGCCGATCACCGAGTCATAGTCGCAGCAGCCGCCGGCGTCGGTCTGGTAGGCGGTGCCGCCGGTCAGGATCTGGCAGTCGGCTGTGGGCACGTGGGTGTGGGTGCCGACGACGAGGGAGGCGCGACCGTCGCAGAAATGGCCCATGGCCATCTTCTCGGAGGTGGCCTCGCAGTGCATGTCGACGATAATGGCGTCGGCCACGGCGCCCATGGGACAGGCCGCCAGCTCCTTCTCGACGGCGCTGAACGGGCAGTCCATCGGGTCCATGTGGATGCGGCCGAGGACGTTCATGACCAGGACGGTCTTGCCGGAATGGGTCTCGAACAGATTGGCCCCGGCGCCGGGGGCGTCCATCAGGCGGGGATAGTTGAGCGGACGGATCAGGCGCGGCTCGCGCACGATGTAGGTCAGGGCCTCGCGCTGGTCCCAGCTGTGGTTGCCCAGCGTCAGACAGTCGGCCCCGGCCATGAACAGCTCGTTGGCGGTGTTCTCGGTGATGCCGAAGCCGCCGGCGGCGTTCTCGGCGTTGACCACCACGAAGTCGAGCTTCAGGTCGCGCTTGAGCGCGGGCAGGTGGTCGGACAGGCCGTCGCGGCCGGACTTGCCCACCACATCGCCGAAAAACGCCAGTCTCATAGGGTCTGCCTCATGGGAGGGCTCTATAGCCCCTCTCGGTCAGAACGCCATGCAGGCGGATGTCGTGCGGTTCGAGCGGCAGGTTTTCGACCTCCTGTCCGGCGTAGGCGAAGCCGATGCGGACCGCGTCCGGCAGGGCCGCGAAGGTGCGGTCGTAATAGCCGCCGCCCTGCCCCAGCCGCCCGCCGCGCGCATCGAAGGCCAGCAGGGGGGTGACGATGAGGTCGGGGGTGACGGTCGCGGCCAGCGGGAAGGGCGCGGGCACGCCGGCCTCGTCGAGTTCCAGCGGCTCGCCGGGCGACCAGCGGCGGAAGATCATGGGCGCGTCGCGCTCGATGACCACCGGCAGGCAGAGTCGGCGGCCCTGGCGGTTCAGGGCCATCGACAGGCCGTCGGCGTCGATCTCGGAGCCGATGGCGCGGTAGACCGCGACGGTCTCGCCCGGCGGCAAATCCTCGACGTGTTCCGCGGCGCGCAGCGAGGCTTCCGGCTCGAGGCCCTCCAGCCGCTTGCGGTTAGCGCGCATGGCCGCCCGGAGTTCATGCTTGTCGGTCATGGGGGAGAGGTAGCGCATCGGGGGGGCCGTCGTCGCCCCCTCCACCACCGGCTTCGCCGGCGGTCCCCGTCCCCCTGCGCGGGAGGAAAAGGTTGGCGGCGCCGCAAGAACCGTGAAGGACGTTTAAATCCTCTCGACCTGGGTAGCCAGGTGGGCGCCGTGTGCCCAGGCCCACGGGCCTGATCAGGGACAGCTCCCTTCGAGTGAATTAAGGTCGCGAGGAAATGTTGCCTTCGACGAGGGCCGCAGCAGGACCCGCCGCCGGACAAGATAGTCGTTCCGCCGGGGCGGAACAATGGCCGCCGTCAGTCCCGCGGGAAACGGGACGGCGCGGGGTCGTCCATGCGGAGCAGTTCGAGCGCGTCGCCGGTCAGGCGGAGGCGCAGGCGATCGTCCGCACCTTCGATGGCGAACAGACCCTCTTCCGTCAGGGGGACGAGCCGCGAGGCCGGGCCGTTGGCGCGCCGCCACACCAGGCCCCCTTCCTCGAATACGATGTTCCGTCCGCCGTAGGTTCCGGCGAGGGCTCGCAGACGTTCCGGGGCGATGGTGACGGGGCGCGCCCGCGCCGCGGCGGCGGTCTGGGCCCACGCCCAGCCGGCGCGATCGACCGGATCGGAGTCCGGACGGGCGAGCAGGACGTCGAGGGCGAGGGCGGTCGCCGTCTCGAGCGCCGTGTTCGGGTCAACGGCGACATCGGGTTCGACGCCCGTCCCTTCCCAGTTTCCACCGGTGACCGGATGGACGGGGCGGCCGTAGGAGACGCTGAGCATGAAGCCGGGGGCGATCGGCACGAAGGTGTTGTTGTTGGCGGCGCCGCCCGTGGTTCCGCCGACAAGGGTTCCGAGCCCGAATTTCTGGACGCTGTAGGCGAAGGCCTCGGCCGCCGACCCGACCTGCCGGCTGGTCAGGACGTAGAGCGGCTTGCCGCTGAGGCGGCCGGCCGGGACGTGGTCGAGGGTGCGCGACTGGACCGGCTCCTCGCCCGCCTCGAGGAAGGTCATGTCGAGCTCGTCCGGCTCCATGAAATGGCTGAGCAGGTAGCGGACCGCGGCGTGGTCGCCGCCGCCGTTGCCGCGCAGATCGATGATCACGGCGTCGCCCTCCCGCAGGAAGCGCAAGGCGTCGTCATAGGCCTGGCCGGTACGGTCCTGCACCCAGTGGAAGGTGCCGACGCGCAGGTAGCGGACGTTCCCGGGCAGGATGCGCATCTCGCTCAGGCCGTGGTTACTGCGTCGGGCCGCGGCGGCCCAGATGGCCACGAAGGCGGGGTTGTCATAGGGGTCGGCGTCGGAGGTGATCGCCGCGGCGTACTGGCCGGGCTCATGCAGCAGGTACATGTGGCCGTCCTGGCTGGACTCGCGCAGATCGGCCGAGAGCCGTTCCGCGAAGGCGGACGGATCGGACGCGTCGTAGCGGCCCGAAGCCAGCCCCTCGTTGAGCCGGTCACGGATGGCGGGGACCCGCTCGGGGAAGACGTATCGGGTCTCGACCGCCTGGATGATCGCGGCGACCGCGGCGGCGCGCTGGTCGGCGGTCAGGGGCGCGACAGCGGTCCGGACGGCGGCGGTCGGGGCCGGTTGCTGGGCCTGGGCCGGGACGGGGCCGGCGATGAAGAGGGCGCAGGCGGATACGGTCAGGGCAAGGCGGGTCATCAATCGGCTCCGGCGACAGGGGAGAGAGCCGCCGCGAGGCGGTCGGAAAGCGGGCGGCGCTCGAGGGCCTCGAGGGCGCGAATCAGGACCCCGGCGAGAGGCTGGCCGAGATCATCGTCCAGCGAGCGGGAGGCGATGTCGGTGGCGTACCAGCACCGTTCCAGCCGGGGCAGGTTCTCCATCGCGAACGGGGTGGGCGTCACGATCCGCTCGCGGGCGTCCGCGCCGGCCTCGAGCGAGACCCAGCCGCGGGCGGCCATCTGGCTGATCGTCTGGCTGACGGCGGAATGGCTGACGCCGGTCTGCCCGGACAGGGCGCGCAGGGTGGCCGGGCCGTGGTTGAGCAGGGCCCGGAGGATCGGCGTGAAGCGGGGGCGGTAGTCCAGACCTTCATCGACGTAAAGCTGTTCGACCGCCCCATCGAGATGGTCGATGAGACGGCGGAGCAGGACGCCGTGGGTCTGAAGTGAATAAGGCATGGAAGCATATGTATAAGCGCTTACACATCTGCTCAAATGACAAATCCGACAGCCTGCGGGCGCCGGTGTGTTCGGCCTAGAGTCCCTGGGCGATCTTTTCGAGGCGGGCGGCGACGGCGTTGAGGGCTTCGGCGACGCCGTCGGTCGTGGCGGCGGCCGCCGGTTCCGCGGACGGATTGGCCAGCCGCGCTTCGTGCAGCTCGTCGGCGAGCAGCAGGCCGGCCATCAGAAACAGGCGGATGTCGCCGACATGGCCGACCTCGCCCGCCACCTGACGAACGTGGCCGTCGAACTGTTTGGCGAGGATGCGGACCCGCTCTTCCTGGCCGTCCGCGCAGCCGACGGCGTAGGGACGGCCGTTGATCTCGACGGTCACCGTCGCCATCAGCGGGACTCCTGTTCGGCCAGGCTTTCGCGAATGGCGTCGGCGGCCCGGGCGAGGGCCTCGGCGGCGTCGCGTCCGGCGGATTCGAGCTCGTGGATCCGGATGCGGTCTGTCTCGCTGGAAGGCTGCGGCGCGAACAGGTCGTCGTCCGGGGCGCGGCCCGAACCGGCGGCGGCGCGGCCCTTCAGGTCGAGCAGACGGCGTTCGAGCAGCGCCAGAGCGCGATCAACCCGGTCCTTGGCGGCCGATGCAGCGTCCATTCAGGTCAAATCCTCCAGAATCCGTATAGAACCCGCTCGCGCGTCGGGGTAAAGCGGCGCGCCTCCCTTTTTCCGCCTCCCGACGAAAGGTCCCCCCGTGACCGACGCCAGAACCGTATCCGAAAAAGCCACGCCGAAGCAGATGGCGGACGCCATTCGCGTCCTGGCCATGGACGGAGTCGAGAAGGCGAAGAGCGGCCATCCCGGGATGCCGATGGGCATGGCCGATGTGGCGACGGTGCTGTTCTCGCGCTTCCTCAAGTTCGACGCATCGCGCCCCGACTGGGCCGACCGCGACCGCTTCATCCTGTCGGCCGGCCATGGCTCGATGTTGATCTACGCCCTGCTGCACCTGACCGGCTACAAGGCGGCGACGAAGGAAGAGCTGTCGAACTTCCGTCAGTGGGGGTCGAAGACCGCCGGCCACCCCGAGTTCGGCCACATGCCGGGCGTCGAGACCACCACCGGCCCGCTGGGTCAGGGACTGGCCAACTCCGTCGGCTTCGCCATGGCCGAGCGCCATCTGGCGGCGCGGTTCGGAGACGATCTGGTCGACCACCGGACCTGGGTCATCGCCGGCGACGGCTGCCTGATGGAGGGCGTGTCGCAGGAGGCGATCACCCTGGCGGGACGCTACCGGCTGAACAAGCTGACGGTGCTGTGGGACGACAACGAGATCACCATCGACGGCAAGGTGTCCCTGTCGGACGCCACCGACCAGAAGGCGCGCTTCAAGGCGGCCGGTTGGGCGGTCAAGGCCATCGACGGCCACGATATGCACGCCATCCGGGCGGCGCTGAAATGGGCCACGCGTCAGGACAAGCCGACCCTGATCGCCTGCAGGACCAAGATCGGTCGCGGCGCGGCGACCATGGAAGGCAGCCACAAGACGCACGGCGCCGCCCTCGGCGCGGCCGAGGTGGCGGCGACGCGGCTGGGGCTGTCCTGGACCCACGAGCCGTTCGAACTGCCCGAGGCCGTCGACAAGGCCTGGAAGAAGGTCGGCCGGCGCGGCGCCAAGGAGCGCAAGGCCTGGGAGGCCCGGCTGGCGGCGTCGTCGCAGGCCGCCGACTTCACCCGCGCCATGAAGGGCGACCTGCCCGAGGCCGCCTTCGCCAAGCTGGACGCGAAGATCGCCGAACTGGTCGAGACCAAACCGGCCCAGGCCACCCGCCAGTCGTCGGGCGCGGCGCTGGACGAGCTGTTCGCCGCCATTCCCGAACTGATCGGCGGCTCGGCCGACCTGACCGGATCCAACAACACCTTCGTCAAGGGCACGCCGATCTTCGACGCGCCGACCTATGAAGGCCGCTACGTCAACTGGGGCATCCGCGAGTTCGGCATGGCCGCGGCCATGAACGGCATGGCCCTGCACGGCGGGGTCATCCCCTACGGCGGCACCTTCATGGTGTTTTCGGACTACAGCCGGCCGGCCATCCGGCTGGGCGCCCTGATGGGGGTGCGGGCCATCCACGTGCTGACCCACGACTCGATCGGTCTGGGCGAGGACGGGCCGACCCACCAGCCTGTCGAGCATCTGGCGGCGTTGCGGGCGATCCCGAACCTGCTGGTGTTCCGCCCCGCCGACACGGTCGAGGCGATGGAGTGCTGGAAGCTGGCGCTGGAGCATCGGGCTACGCCCTCGGCCCTGGCCCTGTCACGCCAGAAGACGGCGGCGGTGCGGACCGTCGCCGCGGCGGAGAACCTGTCGGCGCGCGGCGCCTACGAGCTGAGGGCGGCCAGGGGCGAGGCGAAGGCCACCCTGTTCGCCACCGGCACCGAGGTGCCGCTGGCGCTGGCCGCCGCCGACACCCTCGAGGCCGAAGGGACGCCGACACGGGTGGTGTCGGTCCCCTGTTTCGAACTGTTCTTCCAGCAGGACGCCGCCTACCAGGCCTCGGTGCTGGGCCGGGGCACGGTCCGGGTGGCCGTCGAGGCCGCCATCCAGCAGGGCTGGGAACGGTTCATCGGCGAGGACGGCGGATTCGTCGGCATGAGCGGTTTCGGGGCCAGCGCCCCCGCCGAGGTGCTGTACGAGAAGTTCGAGATCACGGCCGAGGCGGTGGTCGCGGCGGTCAAGGCCCGGCTGTGATCCGCCGGCGCCTCGCCGCTCTCGCCGCCGGACTGGGGCTCGCCCTGGCGGCGGCGGGCTTTCCGGCGATGGCGCAGACGACGGTGGCGGAGACGCCCATCGTGATCGGGACGTCCTACGCCCTGCCCTCTTCGGTCTATGGCGGGACGCGCGAGATCAACGTCTGGCTGCCGCCGGGTTATGAGGACGGCGAAGCCGCCTATCCGGTGCTGTATCTGCTGGACGGCGGCGCGACGTTCCAGGATTTCCACCACATCTCCGGCCTTGCGCAGCTGGGGACGGTGAACGGAACGACGCGCGACGTGATCGTGGTCGGGATCGCCTCGGCGGACCGGCGCAACGAACTGGCCCTTCCGACCGAAGACCCCGGGCTGATCGCCCAATATCCGACGCAGGGGCATTCCGACCGCTTCCGCCGCTTCGTCGCGGAGGAGGTCCAGCCGTTCGTCGAGGGCCGGTTCCGGACGGACGGAGCGACGGCGCTGATGGGCGAGTCTCTGGCCGGGCTGTTCGTGGTCGAGACCTTCCTCAAGGCGCCGGAGATGTTCAACGCCTATGTGGCGGTGAGCCCCAGCCTGTGGTGGGACGGCGGACAGCTGGCGCGGCAGGCGGGCGCGCATCTGAGCGACCATTCCAACGATCCGCGCACCCTGATCCTGACGCTGGGCGACGAGGGGCCCGAGATGCAGGGGCCGATGGAGGTGCTGGTCGCCCACCTGCGGGACCATGCGATGCCGGGGGTGACCTGGGATTACATCCCGCGCCCGACCGAGAGCCACGCCACCATCTATCATGGAGCCGCGCTCGACGCCTTTCGTCGCCTGTATGCGGCCCCGCCGGCGCCATGAGCCGGATCGGCGCCGTCAGCCTGCTGGTCCGGGACTATGACGAGGCCATCGCCTTCTTCGTCGGCAGGCTGGGGTTCGATCTCAGCGAGGACGCCGACATGGGCGGCGGCAAGCGCTGGGTGCGGGTGACGCCGCGCGGCGGACAGACCTCGCTGCTGCTGGCGAGGGCCGCGACCGATGAACAGCGGGCCCGGGTCGGCGACCAGGCCGGCGGTCGGGTCTGGCTGTTCCTCGAGACCGACGACTTCGCACGCGATCACGCCGCCTGGACCGCCGCGGGCGTGGCGTTTCGCGAGCCGCCCCGCCGCGAGCCGTACGGTATGGTCGCCGTGTTCGAGGATCTGTACGGCAACGCCTGGGACCTGATCGAACCCGCCCGGACCGGAGACTGACCATGCGCATCGGCACCCCCCTGTCGGACACCGCCACCCGCGTCATGCTGCTGGGGGCCGGCGAGCTGGGCAAGGAGGTGGCCATCGAGCTGCAGCGGCTGGGCGTCGAGGTGATAGCGGTCGACCGCTACCCGAACGCCCCGGCCATGCAGGTGGCGCACCGCAGCCACGTCATCCCGATGACCGACCCGCATGTGCTGGCCGGCCTCATCGCCGCCGAGCACCCGCACATCATCGTGCCCGAGATCGAGGCCATCGCCACCGAAGTGCTGGTCGAGATCGAGGCGGCGGGGCATGCGATGGTCATCCCGACCGCGCGGGCGGTGCATCTGACCATGAACCGCGAGGGCATCCGGCGGCTGGCGGCGGAGGAACTGGGCCTGCCGACCTCGCCCTACGCCTTTGTCGGCAACTCGGCCGAACTGGCCGAGGCGGCGCACCGGATCGGCCTGCCGGTCTTCGTCAAGCCGGTGATGTCGTCCTCGGGCAAGGGCCAGTCGATGATCGAGGCCGTCGAGGACGCCAGCAACGCCTGGGCCTACGCCCAGTCGGGCGGGCGGGTCGAGACGGCGCGGGTCATCGTCGAGGGCCGGATCGACTTCGATTTCGAGATCACCCTGCTGACCGTGCGGTCGATCCGCGACGGAGCCGTCGTCACGGACTTCTGCGCTCCGATCGGCCACAGGCAGGTGGCGGGGGACTATGTCGAGAGCTGGCAGCCGCAGGCGATGACGCCGGCGGCGCTGGCGGCGGCGCAGGACATCGCGGGGAAGGTCACAGACGCCCTCGGCGGACTGGGGGTGTTCGGGGTCGAGCTGTTCGTGAAGGGCGACCAGGTGTGGTTCTCGGAAGTCTCGCCCCGGCCGCACGACACCGGGCTGGTGACCCTGGCGACCCAGACCATGAGCGAGTTCGCCCTGCACGCCCGGGCCATCCTGGGCCTGCCGGTCGACGTCAGCCAGCGCGACATCGGGGCCAGCGCGGTGATCTACGGCGGCATGGACGCGACCGGCGTCGCCTTCGAGGGCGTGGCGGAGGCGCTGGCGGTTCCGACCGCGGACCTGCGGCTGTTCGGCAAGCCGGAGAGCTATATGCGCCGCCGGATGGGCGTGGCGACCGCGCGCGGCGCGACGGTCGACGAGGCGCGGGAACGGGCGCGCGAGGCGGCCTCGAAAGTGAAACCCGTCGCCGGCTAGAGCGACGGCGCCTGGGCGGCGCGGACCTGCCCCTCGGCCTGGGCCAGGGCGGAAATGGCGAGTTCGAGCGCCGGATCCTCATCATCGGCTTCGTCCGCGACGGGCGCGGCGAGGTCCGGGGTCACGCCCCGCTTTTCAAGCCGGACGCCGCCGGCGGTGACGAAGTCGGAGCGGCTGAGGCTGAGACGGCCGCCGTCGGGCAGGCGGGTGTCCTGCGAGATCAGCACGGCGCCGGCGGTCTGTTCGCCGACCACGACGGCGCGGCGGGCTTCCTGCAGGGCGGCCGGGGTCAGTTCGGCGGCGCTGCGGCTGTTGGCGTCGACGAGGACGGCGACATCGTTGGCGGCCGGGGCCTCCAGGTCGCCGCAGCCGCCGGCCGTCTTCAGCACGATGGACCGCCCCGCGCGGGTGGTCCGGGTGGCCCAGGCGAGGTCGCGCGGCAGGAAGCAGCTCAACACCGCATCGGCCTCGAGCAGCCGTCCGCCGGGGTTGCCGCGAAGATCGAGGACGATGTCGGTTTCAGACGGCAGGGCGGCCAGCTGCCGGCCGACCCAGTCGCCGAGGCCCTGATCGAAGGCGTCGATGCGCAGGACCGCCACGCCGGGGCGGGACAGGTCGGCGGTGAAGGCCGGGCGCGGCGGCATGATGCGGGGCGTCACGATCAGGGTGCGGCGCCCGCCATCGGTATCGGCGAAGGTCAGGGTCACGGTCTGCCCCTCGACCACGTCGAGCTCGGGGAACCATGCGCCCGGCGCCGTGGTGTCCAGCCGCCAGCCGGCCGCGACGCCGGCCGCCTCGGCCGGCGAGCCCTCGCGAACCCCCTCGATGACATAGACGCCCGGGGCGGCCTTGTCGGGGCGCAGCGTCACGCCGATGGCCGGACGGGGCTGGCGCACCGTGTCCAGGCGCCGGGCGACGGCGGGGGCCGAGGCGCCGGCATGGTCATCGTCCAGCAGGGCGAGCATGTCGCCGAGCACGCGGTAGAGCGCCCGGTCGTCGGCGGCGGCGAGCGCCTGCGGCCGATAGGTGCGGCGCGCCGCGTTCCAGTCCACCCCGTGCAGGCCGGGGTCGTAGTACTGGCCGCGCACCTCGCTCCAGACGCGGTCGAAGACGCGCTGGTTCATCCGGGCCCGTTCGCGAGACGGACGGGCGGAAGCGACGCTTTCCGCGGCGGTCGCGACGGCCGCATCGGGAGCGGCCGCGGGACCGACGGAGGGATCGCCCGCGAACGCCGGCGCCGCGACGAGCGCAAGGCTCATCGCGGCTGACCCGGTCAGTCGGAGAAGGAGGCGGCGGACGTTCATCAGCCCCACGTTAGGGCCACGAACCCCGATACCTCAAATCACGAAAGCGCCGGACACGATCAATCTTCGTCGCGGGTCTCGATCCGATGGGTGAAGACGCGGACCTCGCCGTCGCCACCGCGCTCGCCGTCCTCGATGAAGCCCGAGCGGTCGGCGTCCATGCGGGCGAAGGCGTCGCGCAGGGGGGCGATGAATTCGGCCTCGCTGACCTTGCCGTCGCCGTCCTTGTCCATGTCGCCGGGGCCCTCGCCCGGACCGCCGAGGGTGCGGACCTCGACCCGGGTCTCGCCGCCGGGTCCGCCGTGTCGCGGCGCGTGGATGATGTGAGGCCCGCCGGCGCCGCCCGGACCGTGGACGATGATCTCGCGCTCGCCCGACTCGCCGCCGGGTCCGCCGATGAACACCATGGTTCGCGCCTCGCCCGGACCGTCGGCGGAGCGCCGCAGTTCGAAACGGTGGGCGCCCGGCCCGGCGTGGCCGCCCTCGCCGCTCCAGACCATGACATTGTGGTCGCCCGCCATGCCGTGACCGGCCGACAGCTCTTCGGCGGAGAGGCGGCCGTCGCCGTCCTTGTCGATGCGCGAGAAATGCTCGGTCATGGGGGCGGAGAATTCTTCGCGGGTGACCTGGCCGTCGCCGTCCCGGTCGAGCGCGCCGGGGCCGTGCGGTCCCATGACCATGACCCGGGTGTGGGTTTCCGGCGGCGACGGCGGGGCGGGAGGATCCTGCATCAGGACGGCGGAAAGGGCGATCAGGGTCAGCATGGGTCGTCGGCTCCCGGATGGATGTATTCCGATGTTCGACCACGCCGGGCTTTCGCCGGTGTTTCAGCCGCGCCCCGAATTGTTTCAATCCTGAAATGACGCCGCGAACGCGGGGCTTCACAATGTCCGCCATGCAAGTCGAAGCCGCCCCGCGCATCCTCGTCGTCGACGACGACCCCGGCATCCGCGAGGTGCTGACCGAATATCTGACCCAGCACGGCTACGCCGCCGAGGGCGCGGCGACGGCGGCGGAGATGGACCGCGCCATCGCGGCGCGGGCGCCCGACCTGATCGTGCTGGACCTGATGATGCCGGGCGAGGACGGCTTGTCGGTCTGCCGCCGGATGGCCGGCAAGGGGCCGCCGATCGTCATGCTGTCGGCGATGGGCGAAGACACCGACCGGATCATCGGCCTGGAGCTGGGCGCCGACGACTACCTGGCCAAGCCGTGCAACCCCCGTGAGCTGCTGGCGCGGGTACGGGCGGTGCTCCGCCGGCCGCGGGAGGCGGGCGAGGCGGACGGACCGTGCCTGGCCTTCGCCGGATGGCGGCTGGACCTGTTGCGGCGCGAGCTGACCCGGCCGGACGGCCAGACGGTGGCGCTGTCCGCCGGCGAGTTCGCCCTGCTGCGGGCCTTCGCCGAACGCCCGGGCCGGATCATGACCCGCGACCAGTTGCTGGAACGGGCCCGGGGCGCGGACAGCGACGTCTTCGACCGGGCCATGGACGTGCAGATCAGCCGGCTGCGCAAGAAGCTGGACGACGGGTCCGGGCTGGAGATGATCCAGACGCTGCGGGGCGAGGGCTATATGTTCGACGTCAAGGTCGAGCGCCATGCCGGCGCCGGGCGGAACGGGACGTGAAACGTCCCTCCTCCCTGCCCGTCCTGGTTCAGGTGGCGGCGCTGGCGGCGCTGGCCGTGGTCATGTCGCAGGCCGTGGCCTTCGCCGTGGTCGTGCTGGCCCCCGAGCCGCGACCGTCCGGCTTCAGCATCGAGGCGGCGGCCAACGCCCTGAAGGGCCAACCGGCGGAGACGTCGGATGGCCGGGCGCTGAAGCGCCGGATCACCGACGCGCCCGTCTCGCCCGCCCGGATCGATCAGGTCGACCCCATGGCGCTGGCCATCTCCGCCGGGCTGGCGAGGCGGATGGAGGTCGACGCCGACCAGGTGCGCGTGACGGTGGACCGCGGGGACCGACCCCGTCGCCCCGGTCCCGGGCCGCGTCCGCCCGAAGGGAACCGGGTCGATTTCGTCCTCGTCCGGCCCGGAGGCGACCGCCCTGCGGTCTGGGCGCCCGCGTCGCCGCCGCCGACCTCGGCCGCGACGTCGGCCCCTTCTGATCCCGCGCCGGCGCAGAAGGACGGGGTGATGCGCTTCTCCCGCGAAGACCTGCAGGCGACTGCCGAACTGCACGTGAGGCATATGGCGCCCCGGGGCGACGACGGCGCCATCGTCCTCAACGCCACGACCCGGGAGTTCACGGTGGTCGCCGACCGCCTGACCTTCGCGCCGTTCTCGGCCTCGGTGCGCCAGGCCGACGGGCGCTGGGCCACGGTGGAGCCGCCGCGCGGCCTGCTGTCGCCCTGGCAACAGAGGATGCTGCTCGCGCTGGGTATTTCGATGCTGCTGCTGGCGCCGCTGGTGTGGTGGATGGCGCGGCGGCTGACCCGGCCGATCCGGGTCTTCGCCGAGGCGGCCGAGCGGCTGGGCGCCGATCCCGACGCCGAGCCGCTGGCGCCGTCGGGGCCCAGCGAGGTGCGCACCGCCATCCACGCCTTCAACGACATGCAGGCCTCGCTCCGCGACCACATGCGGCAACGGACCCAGACCATCGCCGCCATCGCCCACGACCTGCGCACCCCGCTGACCCGGCTGCGCTTCCGGGCGGAACAGGCGCCCGCGCCGGTGCGGGACCGGATGGCGACGGATATCGAGGAGATGGACGCCCTGATCGCCCAGGCCATGGCCTTCGTGAGGGGCGAGACCACGCCGGACCGACGCGAGCCCCTGGACCTCGGCCCGTTGGCGGCCGATTGCGCGGCCGGCTTCACGGAGACCGGCGCGGACGTGAGCTTTGAAGGCGACGGCGCCCTGCCGGTCGAGGGCGACCCGGCGTCCCTGCGTCGGGCCCTGGCCAATCTGATCTCCAACGCGGTCAAATACGGCGGCGGGGCCCGGGTGAAGGCCTTCGCCGAGGACGGCCGCGCCGTGGTGGAGATCGCCGACGATGGTCCCGGCCTGGCCGGGGAGGACCTGGAGGCCGTGTTCGAGCCCTTCCATCGCGGCGAACGGTCGCGCAGCCGCGAGACTGGCGGCGCGGGTCTGGGGCTGACCGTGGCGCGTCAGGCGGCGCGGGCGCACGGGGGCGACGTCGTCCTGATCCCCCGGGACGGAGGCGGCCTGACCGCGCGGCTCGACCTGCCCCTCGCCTCGCCTGGGGCCGCGGAGAACTGAGCCGGGCGCGCGCGGGAAGCGTTACAGTTCATCACGCCTTGTTACAGCCGCGGGGTTGAAACGCCGCGCCGCCGGTTCCATTGAAGCGCCAACCGCAAATCACGCTTCAGGAGCCCGCCCCATGACCGTCCGCGTCGCCATCAACGGTTTCGGCCGCATCGGCCGCCTCGTCCTGCGCTCGATCGTCGAGCACGGCCGTCGCGACATCGAGGTGGTGGCGATCAACGACCTGGGACCGGTCGAGACCAATGCGCATCTGCTGCGCTACGACAGCGTGCACGGCCGGTTCCCGGGCACGGTCGAGAGCGGCGACGGCTGGATCGACGTCGGCCTCGGCAAGATCAGGGTCACGGCCGAGCGCGACCCGGCGAACCTGCCGCACAAGGAATTGAACGTCGGCATCGCCTTCGAGTGCACCGGCATCTTCACCTCGAAGGACAAGGCCAGCGCCCACCTGAAGGCCGGCGCCAAGCGGGTGCTGGTCTCGGCCCCGGCCGACGGCGCCGACAAGACCATCGTCTACAAGGTCAACCACGACGTCCTGACCGCCGACGACATCGTCGTCTCGAACGGCTCGTGCACCACCAACGCCCTGGCCCCGGTGGCCAAGGTGCTGAACGACCTGTTCGGCATCGAGCGCGGCTACATGACCACCATCCACGCCTACACCGGCGACCAGCCGACGCTGGATACGATGCACAAGGACCTGTACCGCGCCCGCGCCGCCGGCCTGTCGATGATCCCGACCTCGACCGGGGCCGCCAAGGCCCTGGGCCTGGTGCTGCCGGAGCTGAAGGGCAAGCTGGACGGCTCGTCGATCCGGGTGCCGACGCCGAACGTCTCGGTCGTCGACCTGAAGGTCGTGGCCGGCCGCGAGGTCACGGTCGACGAGATCAACGCCGCGCTTCAGGCCGCCGCCGACGGTCCGATGAAGGGCGTGCTGCACACCACGACCGAGCCGCTGGTGTCGATGGACCTGAACCACATCGCCGCCTCCTCGACCGCCGCCCTGCCCCAGACCCAGGTGGTCGACGGCAAGCTGGCCCGGGTGCTGAGCTGGTACGACAACGAATGGGGCTTCGCGACGCGGATGGCCGATACCGCGCTGGTGATGGCGAAGTTCATCTGATGCGCCTAGCGGCGGCGATTCTGCTTGGCCTCGGTATCGCTGGCTGCACCAGCGAACCTACGGAGGCACAGCAAGCCCCGCCGCGGGTCACCCTCTCCGACCAATCAGGCGCGGCGATTCCGTCATTCGATGGCCGAGTTATCATTGGCGATGGTCTGAGCGTCTTCGGCCTCGTCCCTCGAGGCCGTCATGCGGCTGACCCCGGGATCGTGCTCGTGGAGCTGCTGGATTCCCAGACAACGAGCGAGATGCATATCCGCGCCGTCAAGATCGACGCGATATCCTTCCTCTACGAGTTGGACTGCGAAGGCTCCCGCTATCGGCTGACCGGGCAGGTTATGTACGCGCGGTCAGGCCAGCCGATCATGCGGACCGAGATCGACAATCCGACGGTTGAGGGACCGCTGGATGGCTCGCTAGGGGCGGCCTGCGGAGACGAAATCACCCACGCCTGGAGTTGGGGCCCTGAGTTTTCGTCCATCGAAGGCTTCCTTTCCGCCGCCGATCCGATTCTTGCACCTCGTCGCGCCGCCCTGCCACCGGTCACGATAACCGCCGTCCCGCAGCCGCAGAACTGAACCTCTTCACACGCCTCCAAGAGCAATCATGACCTTCCGCACCCTCGACGACGCCCCCTCCCTCGCCGGCAAGACCGCGCTGGTGCGCGTGGACTTCAATGTGCCGATGGAAGGCGGGAAGGTGACGGAGGACACCCGGCTGCGGGTGGCCATTCCGACCATCGAGAAGCTGCGCGACGCGGGGGCCAAGGTGGCGCTGCTGGCGCATTTCGACCGGCCGAAGGGGCAGCGGGTGCCGTCGATGAGCCTGCGGCCCGTGGTCGACGATCTGGAGCGGCTGCTGGGCGCGCCGGTGCGGTTCGCCGAGGACTGCGTCGGCGAAGAGGCCCGGGCGATGATCGCCGACGTCGACGCCGGCGGAGTGGTGCTGCTGGAGAACGTCCGCTTCCACGCCGGCGAGGAGAAGAACGACCCGGCCTTCGCGGCGCAGCTGGCGGAGCTGGGCGACCTCTATGTCAACGACGCCTTCTCGGCGGCGCACCGGGCCCACGCCTCGACCGAGGGCCTGGCGCGGTTGCTGCCGGCCTATGCGGGCGAGTCGATGCGGCGCGAGCTGGACGCGCTGGATGCGGCGCTCGGCAATCCGCAGAAGCCGGTGCTGGGCATCGTCGGGGGGGCCAAGGTCTCGACCAAGCTAGACCTGCTGAAGAACCTGGTCGGCAAGCTGGACCGGCTGGCCATCGGCGGCGGCATGGCCAACACCTTCCTGTACGCCCAGGGCGTCGATATCGGCGGCTCGCTGGCCGAGAAGGACATGGCCGACACCGCCCGTGAAATCCTCGCCGAGGCCGAGGCGAAGGGCTGCGAGATCCTGCTGCCCATCGATGTGGTGGTGGCGACCGAGGTCAAGCCCGGCGTTGAGACCCGGACCGTGCTGACGCGCGAGGAGATCGGCGACGACGAGAAGATCCTAGATGCGGGTCCTCTGACCGTCGAGAAGCTGGTCAAGGCCATGGCCCTGTCGCGCACCCTGATCTGGAACGGACCGTTGGGCGTGTTCGAGGTTCCTCCGTTCGACGCCGCCACGGTCAAGGCGGCGCAGGCGGCGGCGCAGCTGGTGAAGTCTGGGGCGCTGGTCGCCGTGGCCGGCGGCGGCGACACCGTCGCGGCCCTGCACCACGCGGGCGTGGCCGACGACATGACCTTCGTCTCCACCGCCGGCGGCGCCTTTCTTGAATGGATGGAGGGCAAGCCGCTGCCAGGGGTGGAAGCCCTGACAGCGGCCTGAGAAGCGCCTGTAACAATGCGTGACTTCCGGCTCCGGCGGAGCTAGATGACCCGCAAACGACAACACCCAGGAGGACTCGATGGATCTGGCGGCGCTCAACGCGGTGGCTGAGGCGATGGTCACGCCCGGCAAGGGCATTCTGGCGGCCGACGAGTCCACGGGGACCATCAAGAAGCGCTTCGACGCCATCGGGGTCGAGAACACCGAAGAGAACCGCCGCGACTATCGCGAATGCCTGTTCCGCTCGGAACAGACGATGCGCGAGCACATCTCGGGCGTGATCCTGTTCGAGGAGACCCTGTACCAGGACGCCAAGGACGGCACCCCCCTGGTCGACATCATCAAGGCCGCGGGCTCGATCCCGGGCATCAAGGTCGACAAGGGCGCCACCAAGATGGCCGGCTTCCCGGGCGAGACCGTCACCAAGGGCCTCGACGGCCTTTCGAAGCGCGTGCGCGCCCACTACGAGCGGGGCGCCCGGTTCGCCAAATGGCGCGGCGTCATCGACATCGCCGACGGCGTCCCGACCTGGGGCGCGGTCAAGTCCAACGCCCACGCCCTCGCCCGCTACGCCCGCATCTGCCAGCAGGAGCAGGTCGTGCCGATCGTCGAGCCCGAGGTGCTGATGGACGGCTCGCACGACATCGCCCGCTGCGACGAGGTCACCCGCTGGGTGCTGCAGACAGTATTCCAGGAGCTCTACGAGCAGCGCGTGGCGCTGGAGGGCATCGTCCTGAAGCCGAACATGGTCATTTCGGGCAAGGGCAGCGTCCGCCAGGCCAAGGTCCACGAAGTGGCCGAACGCACCATCGCCGCGCTGAAGGCCACCGTGCCGTCGTCCGTGCCGGGAATCGCCTATCTGTCCGGCGGCCAGACCGACGAACAGGCCACCGCCCACCTCGACGCCATGAACCGCATCGGCGGCTTCCCGTGGAAGATGACCTTCTCGTACGGCCGCGCGCTTCAGGCCGCGCCGCAGCGGGCCTGGTCGGGCAAGGCCGAGAACGCCGTGGCCTGCCAGTCCGCCTTCCACCACCGCGCCCGCATGAATGGCCTGGCCTCGCTGGGCCAGTGGGAGAAGAAGCTCGAGAAGAAGGCGGCCTAGGGCCTGAGGCCGGCGCGATGCGCCGGACCGCCGTTCACCAGCTGCCGTACTGGTCGCGGAAGCGCCAGCGGACGTCGCGGACGTCGCGCTCGGCGTCGTCGATCTCGTCCTGCGCCCGCCGCCAGTCGCGCTCGGTGTCCGCCCGTTCGCGGCGGATTTCCGCGATCCGGTTGCGGATCTGATCGCGCTGTTCTTCGGTGAGGCCGTCGGCGCGCGCCTCGGCCTGTTTGGCGAGGATCTTGTCGTCCAGCTCCTCCAGCCGGGCGCCGAGGCTGTCGACCCGGCCGCGCGCGTTCGACAGCGCCTGTTCGGCGGCGTGCACGACCTGACCGTCGCGGTAGCCGTACATGAAGTCCGCCTCCATGTCGGAAGGGCAGACGCCGGCGTAGCCCGAACCGGTGCGTCCGACCTCGAAGCCCTTGCCGGGGGTGCAATACTGCACAAGGCCCTGACGCCGACCGGCGGCGTAGGCGCCCGCGTCCGGCGTGACGCCATGTTTGGCGCAGGCCTCGGCGTGGTCGTCGAGCCGGCTCATGGTCAGACCCTGCTGGCCGTCAATATAGCCCTGCCCGGACCAGTCCCCCGCCATGCACTGCTCGGCGCTCATCGTCGCGCAGCTGCCCAGCGCGAGCACGGCGCCGCCGGCGGCCGCCGCGATAATCAGAATTCTCATGGATTTCGCCTCCCCGGAAACCGCCGTTCACCATGACCGAAACTGGGCCAACTGCCAAGCTTGGGCCTTGCCCGGGCGCGGGCGGGGCGTGCTAGATCGTCGACCGCCTGTCCGGCGGTGGAGCGCCCGGTGTCCGACGAACCCCTGATCGAAGACGACGACGCCACGGTTCTGGAAGGCCGGCTCGAGGCCGGAGGCGACCGTCTGGACAAGGCCCTGACCGGGATATTCCCCGGCCTCTCCAGGGCCCGGCTTCAGGCCCTGCTGGCGGAAGGGGCGGTCCGCCGCGAGGGCCAGATCGTTTCAGGCGGTTCGGCCAAGGCGCAGGCGGGGCTCTACACCATCATCCTGCCGCCGGTGGTGTCGGCGACCCCCGCCCCCGAGGCCATACCCCTGACCGTGCTGTTCGAGGACGCCGACCTGATCGTCGTCGACAAGCCGGCAGGCATGGCCGCCCATCCCGCCCCGGGCTGCGAGACCGGGACGCTGGTCAATGCCCTGCTGGCGCATTGCGGCGCCTCACTGTCCGGGATCGGCGGCGTCGCGCGGCCGGGCATCGTGCACCGGCTGGACAAGGATACGTCGGGCGTGATGGTCGCCGCCAAGTCGGACCGGGCCCACGCCGGCCTCTCGGCCCTGTTCGCCGCCCACGATATCGAGCGCACCTACATCGCCCTGACCCGCGGCGCCCCCAGCCCGTCGAAAGGCCGGATCGAGACCCTGATCGGGCGCTCGTCCTCCGATCGCAAGAAGATGGCGGTGCTTCGAAGCGGGGGGCGCAACGCCGTCACCGATTACGTCGTACAGCGCGTGTTCGGTCTTCCCGCCAAGGCAGGCGGCGCCCCGATGGCCGTTCGCGTCGCCTGCACCCTGCACACGGGGCGGACCCATCAGATCCGCGTGCATATGGCTTCGAAGGGCGCGCCCATTCTCGGCGATCCGGTTTACGGCTCGGGCAGCCCGGCGGCGGCGGTGCGCGCCGCCATCGTGGAGGCGGGGCTGGCCCGTCAGGCCCTGCACGCGGCCGTCCTGGGCTTCGTGCATCCGGTCACCGGAGAATCGCTGCGTTTCGAGACCGCGCCGCCGCCGGATATGGGCGAACTGGAACGGTTGCTCGAGGCGCTGTGACTCTCCACATCCGGGACAGGAGGCCCCATGACCGACGCAAGCATCCGCGACAACACTGAAGCTCACCGCTACGAACTGCCGGTCGGCGGCGACCTGGCCGTGGTGACCTACAACCTGTCCGGCCAGAACCTGATGATCACCGAAACCCTCGTTCCCGAGGCGCTTGAGGGCCAGGGGATCGCCAGCCGGCTGGCCAGACATGTTCTCGACGACGCACGCAGCCGCGGCCTGCTCATCCTGCCTGTGTGCCCCTTCTTCTCGGCCTACCTGCAGAAACACCCGGAGCACGCCGACGTGGTCCACCCGACATACCGCCAGATTCTGGGCCTCGCATAGTCAGTCTTGATTAAGGACGCACTCTGCGCTATACAGTCACTCGTTCGGTGCAGTGGCGCCGGGGCAACGGTCACGCTTCTGTGTGACGATCCGCCTCTGACAAAAGCGGAAACCCGACCCTATTTCATCGGTTGAGGGGTGAGGCGTCGGCGCACATCGGGTGGCCGTCTCCGCAGAGCCCGCTCGTTTTTGACGGTCGGAGGGACCAGAATGGCTGTAACCAGATCGCTCGCGGTGATGTCGCCTGAACAGGGGCTGTCGCGATACCTGACGGAAATCCGCAAATTTCCGATGCTGGCGAAGGACGAGGAGTTCATGCTCGCCAAGCGCTGGACCGAGCACCAGGATCCCGAGGCCGCGCACCGCCTCGTGACCTCGCACCTGCGCCTCGTGGCCAAGATCGCCATGGGCTACCGCGGCTACGGCCTGCCGATCGGCGAGGTGATCTCCGAGGGCAACGTCGGCCTGATGCAGGCGGTCAAGAAATTCGATCCGGACAAGGGCTTCCGCCTGGCGACCTACGCCATGTGGTGGATCCGCGCCTCGATCCAGGAATACATCCTGCGCAGCTGGTCGCTCGTGAAGATGGGCACCACCGCCGCGCAGAAGAAGCTGTTCTTCAACCTGCGAAAGGCCAAGAGCCAGATCTCAGCCTTCGAGGAAGGGGACCTGCGTCCGGAACACCTCTCGGCCATCGCCACCAAGCTGGGCGTGTCCGAGGAAGAGGTCACCAACATGAACCGCCGTCTCGGCGGGGACGCCTCGCTGAACGCGCCGCTGCGCGCCGACGGCGAGAGCGAATGGCAGGACTGGCTGGCCGACGACACGGCGGTCTCGCAGGAGACCCAGCTGGCCGAGGACGAGGAAAAGTCGATCCGCAGGGGCCTGCTGGAAGAAGCCATGCAGGAACTGACCGACCGCGAGAAGCACATCCTGACGGAGCGTCGCCTGAAGGACGATCCGGTCACGCTGGAAGAGCTGGCCGGCCAGTACGGCGTGTCCCGCGAGCGGGTGCGCCAGATCGAGGTCCGCGCCTTCGAGAAGCTGCAGAAGGCCATGCGGGCCGCCGCCGAAGAGCGGAATCTGGTCGACGCCTGATCCCGACGGAGAGAGCCGTCAGCCGGCTCTCTTCATCGGTTCGGGCGGAGCCATGGCCAGAAGGGAGCCGATCGGCGCGGCCAGGTTCGCCTTGCAGGGCGGCCCCGAGGCGAGGGTGACCTCCAGCGCGCCGACGGCGACCGCCAGACGCGAGTCCGACGCCTTCATCGCCAGCGACTTGAGGGTCGCGGCCTGTTCGCGGATGGCGCGGACAGCCTGAATCGGATCGTTGTCGAACTGATCGAGGGCCGCGCCGAGGATCCGCATGGCCTGGTCTTTCGCCGCCGCCATCGCCGCGGCGCCGTTGGCCGGCTTGTCCGCCCTGCGTTTGCGATCGCCGGTGAATTCGCCGGAGTTGAAGCGCCGCCGGTCCGGTCCGACGTAGCCGACCGCCTCGACCCAGTCGCGGGGCTTCAGGGCGACGTTCTCGACCCGCTTGAGCAGGTCGCCGCTCGTGAAGGGCTTACGCAGGAACTCGTGCACCCCGCTGTCGCGAGCGCCGAGAATGGTGCTCGCCGTCGCGTCGGCCGTGACCATGATGATCGGCGCCCGGCGGCAGACGAAGCTCGAGCGTCGCAGCGCGCGCGCGAGGGACTCGCCGTTGAGGTTGTCGCCATTGCGTTCGGTGAAGATGAGGCCGGGCTCGAGCTCTCCCGCGACCTTCAGGGCGCGAGGCTCGCTCTGCTCCACGACGATCTCGCCCGCGCCCATGCCCTTGATGATCTCCGTCAGCAGACGTGCGGCGTGAGGGTTCGGGTCCACGATCAGAACCCGCCGCAGCGCCGGAGCCAGCTTCGCCAGCACACGAGGATCGATTGCAAACAAGACTCAGCCTCCAGATGAGGCCGATATCCTTAACCGGCGCCGGTTAAGGCCCCTTGAACGCTGAGATTTTGCCCCGCCGCCCGCCTATCCCTGGAAGGGATCGTGCATCAGGATGGTGTCGTCCCTTTCCGGGCTGGTGGAAAGCAGGGCCACCGGCGCTCCGATCAGTTCCTCGATGCGGCGGACGTACTTGATCGCATTGGCGTTCAGATCGCGGAAGCTGCGCGCCGAAGCGGTGCTTTCGCTCCAGCCCTCGAGCTCTTCGAACACCGGCTCGGCCGCGGCCTGGGCCTTCAGGCTGGAGGGCAGATAGTCGACGATTTCGCCGCCGATGCGATAGCCGGTGCAAATCTTCAGCGTCTTCAGGCCGTCGAGGACATCGAGCTTGGTCAGGGCGATGCCGTCGATGCCGTTGATGGCCACCGACTGCCGCACCAGCACCGCGTCGAACCAGCCGCAACGCCGCGCCCGGCCGGTATTGACCCCGACCTCGCGGCCCACGGTCGCCAGGTGCCGGCCGACCTCGTCGTCGAGTTCGCAGGCGAAGGGCCCTTCCCCGACCCGGGTCGTGTAGGCCTTCACGATGCCGAGCACATAGCCGACCCCCCTTGGGCCGATCCCCGATCCCGCGGCGGCCTGGCCGGCGACGGTGTTGGAGCTGGTCACATAGGGGTAGGTGCCGTGATCGACGTCCAGGAAGGCGCCCTGGGCCCCTTCGAACAGCACGCGCTTGCCGTCGCGCCGCGCCTTGTCGAGCACCCGCCACGCCGGCTGGACAAAGGGCAGGATTTTCGGCGCGATCTCCAGCAACTGCTGCAGCAGCGCCTCCGGATCGATCGGCTCGAGGCCGAGACCCGCCCTCAGCGGGTCGTGATGCGCCCGCAGGCGGTCGATCTTGACCCTGAGGTCCTCGGCGCTGGCGAGGTCGCAGACGCGGATCGCACGGCGGCCGACCTTGTCCTCATAGGCGGGTCCGATACCCCGTCCGGTCGTGCCGATCCGGGCGCCGGGGGCGCTCGCCGCCGCCTCGCGGGCCACGTCCAGGGCGGGGTGAATGGGCAGGATCAGGCAGGCGTTGTCGGCGACGATCAGCACGTCAGGACTGATGGAGATGCCCTGCGCCTCGACCTTCTCGATCTCGTTCACCAGGTGCCAGGGATCGACGACCACGCCATTGCCGATGATCGACGGCTTGCCCTGCACCACGCCCGACGGCAGCAGGGCCAGTTTGTAGACCTTGCCGTCGACGACGAGGGTGTGGCCCGCATTGTGCCCGCCCTGGAAGCGGACGACCATGTCCGCCCGGTTCGACAACCAGTCGACAATCTTGCCCTTGCCTTCGTCGCCCCACTGGGCGCCGACCACCGCGACGTTCGCCAAGACGTTTCTCCGCTACCGGGACTTCGGGACGCGGGCGCAGCCTATAGCGGGGGAATCGGACGGTGTCGTCCCGGGGACGCGGATTAATCCGCCATCGCCGTTTCGAAGGCCCAGTCCAGCCACGGCGTCAGCGCCTCAATGTCGATCGTCTCGACGGTGCAGCCGCACCAGATGCGCAAGCCGGCCGGCGCATTGCGGTGGCTTTCGATATCGAAGCCGGCGCGCTCTGCCTCGATCAACGCCTTCATTCGTCCGACGAGCGCCTGCCGGGCCGGCTCGTCCATGGCCGCGACGCGCGGATCGACGAACTTCAGACAGACGGATGTGGTCGATCGGGTGGCCGGGTTCCTGGCGAGGTAGTCGATCCAGTCGGTCCGCCTGACCCAGGCGTCGAGCGCGGCTGCGTTCGCGTCGGTCCGGGCGATCAGCGCCGGCAGCCCGCCGATGCCCAGCCCCCATTCGACGCCGTCGATCCAGTCCTCGAGGGTCCAGACCGAGAAGGTGTTGATCATCGAACCCGAGGCCAGGGCGGCGTCAAAGCCGTCGCCGTTCCGCAGCCTCAGGACCTTGGGCACCGGGCGGGGCGGGGTGTAGCGATCGAGCCTGCCCACGGCCCGGGGCGACAGCGCCGCGACGCCCAGGCCGGCTTCGCCGCCGAGCGCCTTCTGGAAGCTGAAAGTCACCACGTCCAGCCGATCCCACGGCAGGGGCATGGCGAAGGCCGCCGAGGTCGCGTCGCAGATCACCAGACCGTCGCGATCATTCGCGATCCAGTCGCCGCCCGGAGCTTTGACGCCAGAGGTGGTGCCGTTCCACGGGAAGACGAGATCCTTCGCCGGGTCGACCCGCGACATGTCGGGGAACTCGCCCCAGGGCGCGGTCAGGACCTCCGGTTCCAGCTTCAGATGGTCACGGATGTCCGTGGCCCAGACCTGGCCGAAATTCTCGAACGCCAGAACCTGGATCGGCCGCTCGCCCAGCATGGACCACATGGCCGCCTCGACCGCGCCGGTGTCGGAGCCCGGCACATAGACCAGCCGCCAGTCCGCCGGAACCTGGAGCAGGTCGCGCGTGAGGCGGAGACCATGGGCGAACCGTTCGACCACCTCGGGGGCCCGGATGCCGCGGCCCAGAAGTTCATGCGGAATGGCCTGGCTGGACCACCCCGGCCGCTTGGCCGTGGGACCGGACGAGAACCATGGCCGTTCCGGCTTGGCGTTCGGCTTTCCGGCCATCAGTCGCGCCACGGACGATAGGCGCCCCTGTCGCGCATGTCCCGGGCCAGCTTCGTCAGGCCTTCGTCCGGGTTTTCCGGCAGCAGGATCATTAACTTGGCCAGCAGGTCGCCGCGCTTGCCGCCGACGAACGCCCCGCGTCCCTTCAGACGCAGCACCTTGCCGGAGTTCGAGCCCGGCGGGATGGTCATGTTGACGGTTCCTTCCGGCGTCCGCACGGGAACCTTGCCGCCCAGGACCGCGTCGGGCAGCGACACCGGAAGATCCATGGTCAGATCCGCGCCGTCGCGCTGGAACACGGGATGGGCGGCGAGTTTCAGCGTGATCAAGGCGTCGCCGGCCTCGCTGCGTCCGGAGGCGCCCGGCGCGCCCTGGCCACGCAGGCGAATGACCTGTCCGTCGGCGGCGCCCTTGGGGATGGTGACATCGAGGGTCCGTCCATCCGAGAACTGGATGCGCCGGGTCGCGCCGGAGATCGAATCCTCAAGACTGATCTCCAGCGTCGCCTTGACATCCGCCCCGCGCGCGGAGAAGCCGCCGCGCGGTCCGCCGGGGCGGGCGCCGCCGCCGAACATGCCGCCGAACAGTTCGTCCAGATCGATGTTCTCGAAGCCGCCGCGCTGGGCGCCGCCCTGGCCGAAGGGGTTTGCGCCCGGACCGCCGCGTGAGCCGCCGCCGAATCCGCGGAACTGTTCACGCCCGTCGGCGTCGATCTCTCCCCGGTCGAATTTGGCGCGCTTCTCCGCGTCGCCAAGCAGGTCGAACGCCGCCGTCACCCGCTTGAAGCGCTCGTCGGCTTCGCGGTTGCCCGGGTTTTTGTCGGGATGCAGTTCCTTGGCGAGCTTGCGGAACGCCTTCTTGATCTCGTCCGCGCTCGCGCCCCTCGAAACGCCCAGTTCCTTGTAGGGATCGCCCGCCACGTTCGAGTTCGCTCCTGCCGCACCAAGTCCAGTTGGTCAGTTAGGGCATTCGCCTCACAGCGCAAAGCCGCCAGGCCCGAATCTCCGAATTCTCACCCATCAGATCAGCCTGGCGCGAGCCTCGACGCCCCAGCCGTAACCCTCGCCCCACTGGGCGACCGTCCATTCGCCGTCTTCGAATTCCTCGGGGAAATCGCTGACCGCGTCCGGTCCGGCATAGGTGGCGGCCTCTGCGCCGGCCTCGAACGACCGGACCGCCGACCCTGCCTTCAGGATGGTGATCCGGTACCGTGGCGGATCCACGAGGCGGATCTCCCCCTCCCACCGATCGCCGTCGATCCGCGATCGGGGCGCCCAGAACAGGTCGAATCCGCCGTCGGCGCGCGCCGTGCAGCGCTGATGGGCGGGACTCCACGGCCGGTCATGCAGTCCCGTTGGGGCAAAGGCGATCTCGCTGACGCCCTGCCCGCCCGGCGGCGTTCCCGCCGGCGCCGCTCGCCAGACCAGCGGCAGCCCCCGTTCGGCCGGCGGCGACGCCACCCTCTCGAGGCCGGCTCCGAGAAACACGACGACGGCGCCGTCGGCGGCCCCCGCCGCCATCGCCGCCTCCGTCCCCTGCTGCCCCCGCAGCAGACCGCTCAGCTTCCAGGTGTCGCTCCCGACCAGTTGGGCCGTCCGGAACTGAAGAATCTCCCAACCCAGGCCGGTTTCGACCGCCACGGCGTTGCCTCCCGCGAGCACGGCCGACGTCGACAGGCTTTCCGGCGACCGTCCCTCGACCCGGACCTCGAGCGTGTTGAGCTCATCCCAGCGGTGGCGCACGCCCCCGCAGAGCGCGCCGACCAGCTGCCCCACCGTCGCGGGCTCGCGGATATCGCCCCGCACCGTCAGGCTGGTCGCATCGGCGCCCGCGAAGACCCGCATCGGACGCCAGGGCTCCGCCGCGACGACGGCGAGGGGGCGAGCATCGACGCCTCCGTCCAGCAAGGGCGGCAGGTCGAGGAGGCGGAAGAACGGCGCGCCTGTCGCCATCGGGCCATCCCGGATCGAGGGAATCCCGTCGTTCTCTCCAATGCGGACCAAAGAGAGGGGTTCGAGCAGGGCGGACGGAGTCTCATTCGCGTCGATCCGCAGCGTCCGCCAGGCGCGGTCGTCGCCGTGAACCGAAACCGTGTCTCCGGGCTCCAACGCGAGCGATTCCAGCGGCCCGAGGAGGACTGTCAGGCGATCTTCCCGACCGGCTTCAAGCGAACGCTCCGCCGCGGCGCGAGCCAGGGATTGCGAACAGACCGCTGGAAGGTCCAGATCGAGCCCGCCGCCTTCGCCGTCCGTCCGGACCACCGCTGAGCCTGTCTGATAATCGGCGTCGCCATCGATGAACCGCACTCGGGCCGCCCCGGGGCGCGCCTCGAGCGCCCGATCCATCCGCGCGCCGTTGCCGTTTGCGGGCAAGGCCAGGGCGTCGGGCTCCAGAATAAGGGCGGCGGGTTCCTCTCCGAACACCGCAATACGCCCGTCACGCTCCGCCGCGGCCATTCCGAGAGCGTCAAGCAGCGGTTCCAGGGTGTCCCGTACGCGCATGGGTCGATCGATGAGATAGCCTTGCACCTCGCCCGGACAGTCCCCGATCGCGAAATCCGCCTCGGTCAGGCCGGCTCGCATCAGGATTTCGGCCATAAGGTTGCGCGTTCCGCCGCCCAGCCGCCCGTTCAGCCAGTGTCCCGTCCGCCAGGTGCCTGCGTCGGCCCAGACGTCGGGAAGCGCCGGATAGGCCGGCCACGGGCGGGCGTCCCAGCACCAGGCGTCCGCGGCCTCAAGCATCCTGCCGCCGTAGACCGGCGAAACCGGGTTGTTCGCCGGCTGCGCGAAATGGGTCAGCACGGCTTCCAGCGCCCGGCGCTGCATCCGGTCGTCTCGGGCGCCGGTGGAGAAGGGCGGCAGGCTCCCTTCCGCGCTCTTGGCGTCCTGGAACAGGTTCGGGGCGTTTCCGCCCCGGTCGACCGCCGGGCAGCCGAATTCGCACAGCCGGATCGGTTTCATGCCCGGAACCCATGCCGTGGGCGTGGCGCTCCGGACGCCGCCCGGCCGGTCGTGGTGGGCGTGGGACCACCACCCCGTCAAATCCTTCGACCGGAACACCCAGTGCTCGCCGTGCGCGGAGTCGTCGATGGGAGTCCGGACCTGGGCGGCGCGATCCGCCGGCGAGGCGTAGAACCAGTCGAAGCCCTCGCCCCCCGCCACCTGCGCCGCCAGGCTGTCTACGGCGTCGGGACCGTCGAACAGGCTTGCGTCGACACCGCCGTCGCCATCCCGCCAGTCCGAAAGCGGCGGGTACCAGTCGATGCCCACGTAGTCGATGTTCGGATCAGCCCACAGCGGGTCCAGGTGGAAGGCCGCCTCGGCGCCCTCCCGCCATCCGGCGTATTCCGACCAGTCCGCCGCATAGGACAGGCGGACCCCGGCCCCGACGACCGCCCGGCACTCCGCCGCCAGCAGACGGAAGGCCTCGACCGCCGGAAACTCGCCAGCGGTGTCGCGCGTCAAGGTCAGGCCTCGCATCTCCGACCCGATCAGGAGCCCGTCCGCTCCGCTCTCCGCCGCCATAACCGCATAATGCAGAGCCAGTCGCCGCAGCCCCCAGCCGGTGGCCTCGCCAAACAAGGCCGAGACGTCGGCGCCCGCCGTCGGTCCATCCCCCGTCAGTCGGCCCCGCCAGGGGTAAGCGGCCTGTTCCGGCCCGCCGCACGGATCCGGCAGGCCGTTGCCTGCAGGGATGTCCATGAAGACGAAGGGATACAGCGTCACTTCCAGCCCGCGCGCCTTCAGTTCGGCGATCGCTTGCCGCACGCTCTCGTCCGAGGGCGTGCCGCCGTAGGCCGGGCCGCCGCCACTCTGTGAGATCAGATGCGCATCGTCGCGGGTCAGCCCCGCCGCCGACCACTGGACCGGCTCGGTCGGCTTGTCCCGGCCTTCCACGCCAGGGCGGATGGCGCAGTGTCCGGCCCGCAGGTCGTCGCCGAACCAGCCCACCACCAGGCTGACCCGCTTCAGATGGGGAAGCTGGACCTGCAGCTGATCCAGAGACACGGCGAGATCGGTTCGGCCGTCCCCCGCATGCAGGTTCTCCGGTCTTGTCCGCGTCAGACCTTCCCGCCGCATGACCCCTTCGGTCGCCAGCACGAATTCGCCCGCGCCGGGGATCAGACAGACGCCCTCCAGCCTGTCCTCGAGGGTCGGCTCCGAACCGAGCGGCCGGCGAAACACCTCGAAGGCCAGCTGCGGCGGCCGGTTGCCGTAGGGGCCTAGCGGCAGGTCCTCGAACACCACATAGGCCGTGCCGCGATAGGCCGGAGCCCCACCCTCCACGGCCTCGATCAGCGGGTCCGGCGTCTGTTCGTCCGCCCCACGATGCAGACGCATCGTCACGCCGCTCGTGTCCATCGGCTGCCCGTCGGCCCAGACGCGGCCGATGCCGTCGATCGGGCCTTCGCACAGTGCGACGGCGAAGCTCAGCGAATAGTCGTACTCGACCGTCCGCGGACCGCCCTTGCCGGCCGAAGACGTCTTCCGCCCCTCCTGGAACCGGGCCGCCCAGATCACCTGCCCGGCGACGCGCGCGCGACCGAAAACACAGGCCATCGGTGATCCTTCAGCGGCGCCCTGCAGCGCCAGCGTGTTCAGCCGGGGGCCGTTCTGGCGCGGCGCTTCGAGGCTGGCGACCAGGCTCCGGTCCAGCATCCCGCCGAGAGTCGATCCGATGATGCGGCCGACGCCGCCCCCCACCGCCGCCCCGATGCCGCCCAGCACGACCTGCGCCATCAGCCGCCCTCCCCGTCTGTCGAAGATCCCGGCCAGGCGAAGGCCGCCACCAGCCGTCGGCGCCACCAGACGCCCATCCAGCTTTCGACCACCGCGCGTCCCCAGTAGGCGTGAATCATGCGCGGCTCGTCGTCCCCGGTCAGCGCCCCGGCGCTGAGCAGGGCGCAGTGTTTCGCCGGACAGCCCGGAGCCATGCGGAACAGCAGCACATCGCCGGCGCGCGCTGTATCGACCGGGATTTCGCGCAGCCAGCGGCGAGCCGCCTGCAACAGCGTCTCCTCGCCGCCGACCTCAGCCCAGTCCGGCCGATAGGGCGGCGTCCGCTCCGGCTCGACGCCGAACAACTCGCGCCACAGGCCGCGCAACAGGCCGAGACAGTCGGCGCCTTCTCCTCGCACGCTGGCCTGGTGCTGATAGGGCGTTCCCAACCAGGAACGGGCGATCGCCACGACCCGGTCTCTCATCGCCGGCTCCCGCCGTCGTTGCGCCCGCCCTGCACCGGTACGGCGGTCAGGAAATCGTCTCCTGGTATGTCCGGAAAGCCCTGGAAATTGGCCGTGTTGGCGAAGGTCGCACCGCAGGTCGTCCAGCGTTTGTCGCAGGTTGCGCCGGGATGGCTGGCGAGATCGACCTTGCATCGGCTGTCCCCGAGCTGGGCGTCGCAGTCGCGGCCGTAGGTCCGGCCTGCGACGCGGTCCAGCGCCGCCAGCGGCCCCTCCAGTTCGGCGACGAAACCCTCGCCTTCCCGCCGCACCCGGGCGAGCCGCGCGACCCACAACCGCACCTTCAGATCCGGACGTCGCCAATCGACCCGCCACAGCGTGATCCCGGCGTGATCGAACAGACCCTGCTCGAGGTCGGCCTCCGTGATCCCGTCGTTGTCCAGAACGCCCGCGATGGCCGCCGCGCCCGACGCCAGGCCGACACCACTCTCCGCCGCGCCGCCGGTCCAGCCGCTCGAGGCCCGGCACGGAACGCCGGCGACCTCGAGGTCCCGGTCGTGGTCGGTGAAGCCGGCGACGACGCCGTCGGTCCGGCGCAGCACCCATGCATGGCAGAGGGTCGCCGCGCCGCTTTCAATCGACGCCGCCAATTCCGCCGGTATCGAACGCATCTCAGACCCTCAGCTCGATCAGGGGGACGGCCGCCATGCGTCCCGCGGCGAAGCTCTCCAGGGTGACGTCGATCCGGTCGGTGTCGAAACGGACCGGGACGTCGAACTCGAAGCCCGCCGTCACCGCCGCACCGGCCTCCGGCGGCTCGTGGAGAGTGATCACTCCGGTGGCCGGGTCGATGTCGAACGCTGCCGGGTCCAGCTCGACACCGTCGAGGCCGATCCTCACCGTGTTCTCGACGGGCTTGGGAATGGGACGGTCCGCGGCCGCGTCGCCTTCGCCGTATCGCTTGATCAGCTGGAAGGTCGCGCGCACCCCGTCCCCGACGCCGAGGCCCTGGTCATGAGGCGTGATGACGCCGCTCGGGATGCACGATTTGAAGTCGGCGAAATCCCGGAACCGGAAGCCGTACAGCCGCCCGCGCCGGGCCTCGAAAAAGGCCGTCAGCGTCGCCATGTCGTCCAGCGACCTCAGGTTCGCGCCGATCAGATAGCGCCGGCGACCGTGCGCCCACGGCGTCGAACGCCGCTCGAACCCCGAGCCCAGCGTCACGATCTCGGTGCGTCGCTCGACGCCGCCGGTCGATCCGAACGCCAGCCGCGCGGGCAGCCTCACCTCGTGAAAGGCCATCGATGATCTCCGATCGTCATGAGTCCGCGGCGGGGCCGCCGCTACAACCGGCGGGCGCCGAGCGAGACGGCGCGCGCCAGCGCCTGGGCGATCTGCGCCTCGGACCGGAGCAGGGCCTCGGCCCCGCCATCGACCCGAACATTGACGGTCACGCCCGGCCCCGCGGCCGGTTCGACCGTTCCGGAGCCCGCAGGCCGGAACACTTCCGGTCCCCGTTCGCCGACCAGATAGGCTCCGCCCCCGACCACCGGCCCTCCATCCGCCCGCGCGCCGGAGAACACCGAGCCCGCCGCCCGCGCGATAGCCTCGGACAGGCCGCCTCCAGTCCCGCCCGCGGCGGCGTTGATCGCGGCGAGCACCCCGCGGGCGAGTTCGGCCAGCGAGATTTCCCCGTCGGCGGCGGCCCGCGCCAGCGAGCGTGTCAGGCTGGCTCCGGCGCGGTCGAACGCGTCCTCGATCGAGGCCGCCGCCCGCTCGGCCGGCTCCCTGAGTCCGTCCAGCGCCGCCGCGGCCTCGGCGGCCCGGCGGGGTACGGACGCGAGACCGCCCTGTTCCAGATCGTCAGACATCCGGCCACGCCTCCGCCATTCGTTCGAACTCGCGCCGCGCCAGGGGCAGGCCCTCGACCGGCGCCTCCGTCAGCAGTCGCCATTCCTTCAGGGACAGACGCCAGAAATCCGCGGGCGCCACGCCCGCCCGCGCGGCCCCGCGCATCATCGGGCCCCATGGCGTCTTCACGCCGCGGCCGCGAAGGCTCTCGCCACCGCCTCCGCCGCCTCGCGCGGATCGACCGCCGCCTCGCCCAGCGCGTTCGCCAGATCCGGTTCGCCGCCGCCTCTCAGCAACGCCGCCAGAACCGTGGTCAGATCCCGCGCCGACAAGGCCCGCATCCGCTCCGCCAGACCCGTCAGGCCGTCACAGCCCAGCGCCGTCTCCATCTCGGCCAGCGCCCCCAGCGTCAGGCACAGGCGCCGTTCGGCTCCGGCCAGCGAAGCCGTCACCTCGCCCCTCGCTCCGTTGGCCTCCATCAGGCCGTCCCGAACGTCACCTCGCCCGCGCTCGCGAGGCTGATGGCGAAGGTCGCCTCGCCCTCGTGCTCGCCGGCGTATTCCAGGGCGGCGACGAGGAAGGGTCCCTCCAGCGTTCCGAAGTCCGGCACGATCAACCGCCAGGTCCGCGCACCCTGATCGAAGAACGCCTCGCGGATCAGCGCATCCGAGGCCGCATCCCGAAAGATGCCCTGCCCGGCCACCGCCGCGGACTTGACGCCGGCTCCGCCAAGCAGCTCGCGCCAGCGCCCGGCGCTGTCGCCGTCTGTCGCGTCCACCGTCCGGGCGTTCAGCGAAATCGTCCGGGCTCTCAAGCCCGCCACGGTCGTGAACACGCCCGGCGCGCCCTCCATCTTCAACAGCACGTCCTTGCCGCGTTGCGCCGCCATGTCAGTCCTCCTCCGTCACGGCGCGCACCCGCAGCACCGCAAATGTTCTCTTCCCGTCCGGGGCCGGATAGACGTCGGCGAACGCCGGCCTCAGGCTGACCGTCCGCACCCCGTCAGCGGCCAGGGCCGCATCGGCGAGGCTCGACCGAAGGGCCGCCAGCACGGCCTTGGCCTCCTCGGTTCCGCGAAACTGCGACACGACCGTCAGCGTCAGCGCGTGTTCGACGCCGCCGCCGGCCGCCGCGACAGGCCGGCTTTCGGAACGGCCGATCAGCAGATGGGGAAAGTCCGGTCGGGCAGGCGGCGCATCCCAGATGCGCGGCGGCTCGCCCAGCAGCGCCCCCAGCGCCGCGTCCCCGGCCAGGTGCGCGATCAGCGCCTTCTGCAACGCCAGTTCGTGGCTCATGACACTCGCTCCAGATTGAGGATGGCTTGCCCGCCCACCGTCTCGCTCGAGCGGATGCGCCAGTCGGCCCCGCCGAACTTCAGCAGCCGGCCCGATGACAGTCGCGCGTCGGCGCGCGCCTCGGCCATCATGGTCTCGAGGATGCGGGCCCCGCCCGGTTCGCCCTTCTCCCGCAGCCGACGCGGGCCCGTCTTCAGCCAGGCCGATCCGACCGGCTCCCAGCTCACCGCCCGGCCGCCATAGGGCGTCTGGCTCTCGATCCCTTCGAAGAGCCCGGCCAGGACTCTCACAGCCGCACCGCGCGATAGGGGGAGATCCAGGCCTCGACCGTCTGAAGGGACATGTCCCGGTCGCCCCGCTCATAGGCGCGCAGGACCAGCATCAGCACCGCCAGACGCAAGGGCGCCGGCGAAGTCGACTCCAGCGTCAGACCCACATCGCCCTCGACCCTCGCCCGGGCGGCATCGATCAGGGTCTGGATCAGCGCATCCTCGGCGTCGTGCTCGACGCGCAGGAACAGCTTCGCCTCGGTGAGGCTCACCGGTGCGCTCATGGAAATCTCGCTTTGTTCATTGGGGGCGAGGGTCGAGGGACGAGGGTCGAAACCCGGCGTCTCAGCTCAACCGATGCCCGTTTCACGCGGGACGTCGGGGCGAGCGACGATTTCCTCGCCCCTCGCCCCACGCCTCTCGAGGCTCGGCGACTAGCTCGCCGCGAACTTCATCACCTTGATGGCGTCGAAATTCTGCACGCCGCCGCCGACACGCTTGGTCGTGTAGAACAGCACATAGGGTTTGGCGGAGTAGGGATCCCTCAGCACCCGCACCCCGGCCCGGTCGACGATCAGATAGCCGCGCTGGAAGTCGCCGAAGGCGATGGCGGCCGCGTCCGGGCCGATGTCCGGCATGGTCTCGATCTCGGTCACCGCATAGCCCAGCAGGCTGGCGGTCTCCCCCGGGCGCTGCGCCGGCTGCCAGATGTAGGTGCCGTCGCTGTCCTTGAACTTGCGCACCGCCGACACCGTCTTGCGGTTCATCACGAAGCGGCCGTTGGGCCGGTATCGGGCCTTGGGCGCATAGACCAGGTCGATCAGCCGGTCGGTCGGGCTGGAGGGAGCGAACGCCCCCGCCGCGCCGGAGGCGACAGAACCGATCTTGCCCCACTCATGGTCGGCTTCGGCCACGATGTCGTAGCTCAGGAAGCCTCTGGGCTTGTTGACGCCGTCGCCGGTCACGAAGGCGGTCGTCTCCTGCGCCGCGAAGGCGTCCTCGACCTCCGAGGCCAGCCATTCGTCGAGGTCGATCAGGGCGTCGTCCAGCAGGCTCTGGGTGGCCGCCGGGCTGGCGTACAGGTCGGCCGAGGGGAACTCCAGCAGCGCCAGGGTCGCCGGATCCGTCTCCGGCCGCGCCGCCGTCTCGGCCACCCAGCCCGCGGCCAGGCCCGCCGTCGAGACCGGCTTGCGGAACACGCCCGCGCCCACCGTCCGCACGCTGGCGATCTCGCGCATCGGCGAGCCGGCCATCAGCCTCCGCTCGATGGCCCGCTCGGTCTGTTCCGGCACGACATAGCCGGCCGAGTTCGACGCCGTCGACAGCCCCGCCTTCAGCTCCAGCCCGAGCGACTGTCCGGTCTTCAGATAACCGTCGAACGCCGCCTTCTCCTCCAATCCTCCCCCGTTGGGGGAGATGGCCCGGCCGACGGCCGAGACGGAGGGGGTCTGACCCAGCTCCGGCCTCCGCCCTTCGCTGACCACCCGGTCCAGTCGCGCCTGGGCGCTGCTCACCGCCTGGTCGATCCGCGCGACCTTCTCCTCCAGCAGGGTGTCGGCCGAGGCCTTGCGCTCGATCTCGTCCAGCCGGGCGTCATTCGCCCCTTTGAACGCCTCGAACGCCGCCATCATCTCATGCATGGCGGCGCGCGCCTCGGGGGTGCCCGAGGCCGTCTTGGTCTCTTTCATGATGTCTCCGGTTTTCAGGAACCGCGGGTTGCGGTTAGGGTCGGGGCGTGACCAGCCCCATTGGAAAATTCTCGTCGCCGGGCCGTCGCCATGGGCCGCTCACGCGGCGCAATGCGGGCGGGCCGGCTGAATGAGCGACCGCTTCACCAAACTCGAGCGCGAGGTCATGGCCGCCATGGCCCACGACCTGCGCCACATCGCGCCGGACCTCGCCGGCCAGTTCGAGGAAAGCCTGCCCGGTACGCGCCGCAACACCGACTCCGGCATGTTCAGCGAGGTCATCGTCAGTTCGCGCCGCCCCCTGTCCGCAGAGCGCGCCACCGGCCTGTTCGGCACGGTTCACGCTATGGTCGGCGACCTGCCCGACCCGGTCGCCTTCCAGGTCGAGCTGAGGGAGGGCCGACTGCTCGCCCTACACGGCGACGCCTATGGCCAGGACACCCGTGACATCGATTTCGAACGCGTCCCGTTCGAACAGGTCTTCACCCTGAACGACCAGGGCGAATCGATCGCCTTCGATCCCGCCGCCCTGATGCGTCCCAGCCCGCTGCTCGCCCTGCACCGGCACGACGACCACGACCCGGTCCCACCGGACGAGTTCATCCTCGTCAATCGCGGTCCGCTGCAACGCCTGCAGGATGACCGGCCCCCGGCCCTGGTGCTCGATACTCCCGCGGGAGGAGCCGTGCCCGAAGCGGACCCCGAGGCAACCAACTCCCTGCTCATCGGAATCTGGGTGATCGCCGGGGTCGTCGCGCTGCTGGTGGTCGTGTTCGCCCGGACCTCCTTCTTCCTCGTGGTCATCGGAGCCGTCTGGCTGGGCGCCTTGCTGCGGAAGCCGATGGTCAAGGCCGCCCTCGCCCGCGCCGCCAGCGCGATGGGGCGGTACGAAGCCCGGCCTTCCGGCTCCTGAGCAGCGGCGACGCGCTTGACCCCTCTCCGCTTGCGTGTGACCGTCCCCCGGGGTTCAACCTTAAGGAATGCGCCCATGCGCCTCGTCGGAACACTTGCTGCGCTCCTCCTCGTCACCGGATGCGCCCCGATGGGAGCGGACGCCTCGCTCGACGGCGAAGCCTCCGCCCGCCGCTGCTTTTCCCCGACGGAGATCCGGCTGATCAAGTTCGAGCCCGGCGTCGGCGCCTATGTCCGGGCCCACACGGGCGAAGCCCTCCTGCTGACCGGCCCCGCCGCCTGCCTCGATGTCACCCACGAGGCCAGCATCGGACTGAGGGCCCGGGGCCTGGACACCGCCGACGTCTGTCTCGGCGACCCGGCGCACCTCGACATCCGCAGCCACGCCACGATTCTCAGGACCTGCAACGTCGTCGTCTCCCGCGTGGCGCCGCAGAGCGAGATCGCTCAGCTGTCGGGCCGCCAAAGCCCCTGACGCCCCGTACCGGCGCGGGCGACGACGGGGGCGTTCACCCTGAAACGCGCGCCCGGCAGCATGGGAAACGTCACCAGCGACACCTCCCACAGCTCGACCTCGACCAGGACCCTCAGCCGGCCCGCGCGCCGGGCCCGCTGGCTGCGGAACCCGATCGACAGTCCGTCCAGGGCGCCGGCCCGTGACAGCGCCTGGGCGAAGCGCGCCTCCGCCGACCAGTCCATGATCCGCCCGCGCACCCACAGCCCGCGGTCGTCCTCGCGCATCTCGTCCCACACGCCGACGGGCGCCCGGCCTTCGTGCTGGTGTAGCATCCGCACCCCGCCGGCTCCGGCCAGGGCCATGCTCCGGTCGAAAGCCCCCTTGGCGACCACGTCTCCATTCAGATCGGCCACGCCCCACAGCGAGGCGTAGCCCTCGATCTCCAGTCCGCCGTCCGGTCCGTGGAAGACGCGGGGCGGGTCCATTCCGGCGGCGCCCACAGACCCGCTCATCGTCCGCGCTCCAGCCGCAGCTCGATCCGCTCGACCACCGCCCGGGTGGCCTTGCTCTGCTCTTCCAGCCGCGCCAGCCGCTCCGCCACCTGCCGATGTTCGCCCATCCGACCTTCGAGCACCGATATCCGGGCCGCCGCCCCGCCGGCCCACACCAGCGCCCCGGCCGTCTGCACCGCCAGCGCCGCGATCACCGCCACCGGGACCTTCCGCATCGTCTCCGTCATGCGCCCACTCCCGCCATCCGTCGGCGTTCCTCGTCCGTCAGGAAGCTCGCCGCTTCCAGCCGCGCCCACAGCGCATCCCTTTCCGGCTGCAGCGCCGGCACGGCGTCCAGATCGGCCTCGATCCGCGCATTCCCGAACCGGTTTCCCAGCCAGCCGGTCAGCGCCGCCGCGGTCTTCCGGACCAGCGGCGCCACCGTCCCGCGCCAGAAGGCGGCGTTGGCCTCGCGATAGTTCGAATAGGTCGCGTCCCCGGGGATCCCCAGCAGTTGCGGCGACACCCCGAAGGCCAGGGCGATCTCGCGGGCCGCCGCGTGCTTGCCGGCGATGAAATCCATGTCCGCGGGCGTCCAGCTCATAGGCTTCCAGTCCAGCCCGCCTTCCAGGATCATTGGCCGCCCGGCGTTCATCGACCCGCCGTGGGCGTCCTCAATCTGCGACCGCAGCGCCTCGAACTGCTCGATCGTCAGACGCTCGCCGTCCTTCGCCCCATAGACCAGCGCCCCGCTCGGCCGGGCGGAGTTGTCCAGCAGCGCCTTGTTCCAGGCGCCGGAGGCGTTGTGCACGTCGATGGCCGACGCCGCCGCCTCCAGCGGCGAGAAGCCATAGTGGTCGTCGGTCGGATGAAACAGCTTCAGGTGCATCACCGGCATCCAGCCGTCCGCCTGGCGGCCGATCCGCAGCGAGCGGCCATCGACCGAATACTCATAGGCCTCGGGCCAGCCGGCCCGGCCCGGAACGACCTTCACGCGGTCCGGACGCAGCGTCCACAGCTCGGCCGGCGCGTCGTCCCCGACCGCCTCGGCATAGGCGTTCCCCGCCGTCTGCAGACCGCCATAGAGGGTCTCCAGCCACTCCGTGCCCGACTGTTCCGGGTTCGGCTGGGCCAGCAACAGGGCCAGTGGGTGATCGTCCCGCCTCACCCCGTCGACGAACACCGCGAGCGGCGTCGAGGCGGCCGCCTCGGCGACCATCCGCACGCATCGATAGGCCACCGCGTTGCGGCCGAAACCCTCGGCGGCGAGGTTGGCGTAGTCCCTCGGCGTCCATCGCGGACGCCCCGCGCTGGTCAGCGCGATCAGGGGACCGGTCCGGCTGTCCTTGACCTCGGGCGCGGCAAGGCTCCGCCGCCCCCCGAAGGGTCGCCGCCAGTTCAGCATGGTGATCTCCAGGAAGGGCCGGCAACCGCCGATCGGGTCGGACCCGCCTCAGGGCCGCCCGTTCACGGGGCCGCTCACCTGACTTTCCGACGTGCCCACATCATACCCCGGCAGCGTTATCCGGATGGAAGATAGAGTCTGGAATCTGATAACTCGTTATTTTTACAGGGTTTCGTCTCGACAATCTGGCTACAATTTCGCGAAAAGCCAGCACAGCGTCACGATCCGCCGCCCCGTTCGGCGATCCATTCCTCCGCCTCGAAATCCAGCGCGTCCTCCGGATCCTTCAGCGCCAGTTCCGACACCGTCTGCCCCCGCACCGACACGCCCGCTTCGTGCACGGTCTCGGGATCCCCGGACACCAGCGGGTGCCAGTCCGCGAGGCCCCGGCCCTCGTGGATCCGGCGATAGGCGCAGGACTTCGGCATCCACCCCAGCGCCTCGATGTTCCACGGCGTCAGCTTGATGCAGTCCGGCACCTGTTCGCGGCGGTTGGCGTAGTCGGTACAGGTGCAGCGCACCGGATCGAACAGCTTGCAATGCACCCGCGTGGGCACGACCTTGCCCGTGTCCTCGTCCTCGAACCGCACCAGGCAGCACAGGCCGCAGCCGTCGCACAGGCTCTCCCACTCCGGGCGCGTCATCTGTTCCAGGCGCTTGGTTTGCCAGAAGGGTCGTTCCATCGGCGCCTGTTAGACCCTCGCGACGTTCCTGTCTCTCCAGAGTCGTCCGGAAGCGCCGCGAAGACCCGTCGCCGGTGGCCACAGGGGGCCTTACGCCCTATATGGCCGCCTTCGACCGCGCGGCCTCCCCGCCGCCCCCCAACTCCGCGCGCGCGTCCAAGGTTTGCATGTCCCCCCGTCCTCCTCTCGTCGCCCTCAAGAACGTTCGCCTCCAGGACGGCCAGCGTCCGCTGTTCGACGGCGTCGACATCGCCGTCGAGCCGCGCACCCGCGCCGCCCTCGTGGGGCGCAACGGGGCCGGCAAGTCGACCCTGATGAAGATGGTCATGGGCCTGATCGAGCCCGACGCCGGCGACCGCTCGGTCCAGGCCGGAACCCGCTTCGCCTATGTGCCCCAGGAGCCGGTCATCACCGGCGAGACCCTGCTCGACTACGCCATTTCCGGCGAGGCCCAACCGTGGACCGCCGAGGCCTGGCTGACTACCTTCGGCCTCGATCCGGCCAAGCCGGCCGTCAATCTGTCGGGCGGCGAGATCCGCCGCGCCGCCCTCGCCAAGGCCTTCGCCGAAGAGCCCGACCTTCTGCTCCTCGACGAACCGACCAACCACCTCGACATCCTGGCCATCGAACTGCTCGAGACCGAGCTGCTCAGCGCCCGCTTCGCCGTTCTGGTCGTCAGCCACGACCGCGCCTTCCTCAACCGCGTCACCCAGTCCTGCCACTGGCTCGAGGGCCGCCGCGTCCGCACCCTGAACAAGGGCTTCGCCGCCTTCGACGAATGGGCCGCCAAGGTCATGGAGGAAGAGGCCGAGTCCCTGCGTCGCCTGAACAAGGCCATCGAGCGCGAGACCTACACCTTCTACCGCTCCATCACCGCCCAGCGCACCCGCAACGAGGGCCGCGCCCGCGCCCTCGACGCCATGCGCGCGGACCGCGCCGAGCGGGTCAAGGACATCCCCCGCGAACTCAACCTCGGCGTCGACTCCGGCGGCCTGTCCGGCAAGCTCGTGGCTGAACTCAAGAACGTCACCAAGAATTTCGGCGACCGCGTCGTCATCAAGCCGTTCAGCACCCGGGTCATCCGCGGCGACCGGCTGGCCATCGTCGGCCCCAACGGCGCCGGCAAGACCACCCTGGTCAAGATCCTGCTCGGCCAGCTCCAGCCGGACGAGGGCACGGTCCGCCTCGGCGCCAATCTCGACCCGGTCTACCTCGACCAGTCCCGCGAGGGCCTGCGCAGCGACATGACCCTGTGGGACGCCCTCACCCCCGGCGGCGGCGACTCCATCCTGGTGCGCGGCGTGTCGAAACATGTCGCCGCCTACGCCAAGGATTTCCTGTTCCAGGAAGGCCAGTTGCGCCAGCCGATCTCGACCCTTTCGGGCGGCGAGCGCAACCGCCTGCTGCTGGCCCGCGCCTTGGCCAAGCCGGCCAACATGCTGGTCCTCGACGAGCCGACCAACGACCTCGACATGGACACCCTCGACAAGCTCGAGGAGCTTCTTGAGCAGTACGACGGCACTCTGATCCTGGTCAGCCACGACCGCGATTTCGTCGACCGGCTCGCCACCTCGACCATCGCCATGAACGGCCGCGGCGACATCGTCGAGACGCCCGGCGGCTGGACCGACTTCATCCGCCAGAACCCCGGCTTCCTCAAGCCCGGCGCCAATCCGCGCCCGCAGGACAAGGAAGCCGCCCGCCGCGCCGAGGCCGCGCCCGCCCCCGCGACGGTCGCCCCGGCCGCCCCGAAGAAGCCGGCCAAGATGTCCTTCAAGGACACCCACCGCCTCAAGGAGCTGGAGGGCCTGCTCGCCACGCTCCCCGCCGACATCGCCCGCCACGAGGCGACCCTCGCGGATCCCGACCTCTACGCCCGCGACCGCAAGGCCTTCGACCGCGCCACCGCCAACGCCGAGCGCGCCCGCACCCTTCTGGCCGCCGCCGAGGAGGAATGGCTGGAGCTGGAGGCCAAGCGGGAAGCTTTGGGCGGCTGAGGGTCCGCTTTCTGTGGAAAACCCAAGCGCCTGATTCGTTTTCACGAATTCCAGCCGCCCACAGATATGCACAGGGTTATGCACCGGGGCCGGGGCGGTTCCGCACAGCCGGCCGGATTCGGGCGCTTGCCGTCTAACGGATTTGGCGCGAACGTCAACAGGCCGAGGGACACGGCGGCGCGGAAATCCGGGGAGACCCGGGGCTCAAAGCGGACCGGCCCGGCTCTCTGATCGAACGCACCGGGGGGTTTCGACCTTAACGGACGGGAGACAGGATCAAGGCCCAAAGGATCCTTCGAAGGCTTCGGCCCCAGAAGACCGGAGGGAACCGGATCAGGATCGATGGACGGCGCGGGGCTCGACCTCGTGGAACGCCGGAGACCAGGAGCGCGACAGGATACAGCCGACCATCACCGGGGTTCGCCTCGCTGATGCTGAGGCCAGGGTCCTGAACCTCAATGGCCAAGTCCAACCCGGACTTGGCGAGGGGACGAGGAGAACCGCTTGCGGGGATCTTCGTCCCCTCGCTCAATTCCGGGGTCCGCCGGACGCCAAATCCCGTCGACAATCCGGAACATTCTCGCCTAGGTTGGCCCGATCATCGGGGGATACTTCGCATGCGTCTTGTCCTGACCCTGGCCGCCGTCCTCGCCGCCACGCCCGCCGTCGCCCGGCAGGCCGAACCGCCGCCCGCCTTGAAGAACGCCGAGGCCTGCCTGCGCCAGAACGTGGCCGGGGCGGTGCGCACCAGCGCCGGCGCCGCCGACGCCGCGGCCTTCCTGATGGACTATCTCTGCGCGGGGTCGGTCGAGGCGGCCGCCCGCCACGCCCGCAGCACCAACATCCTCGCCATGCTCCGCGAGATGCAGATCGGGGCCGAGGTCGCGCCGGAGGACGACTGGCTTGCGGGCGCCGGCGTCGACCCGGTCACCGGCGAACTGGAGCTCAAGGCCGCCAAGGGCGGCGAGGCCCAGGGCACGCTGATGGCGGTGCAGATGATGTCGGGCATGTTCGGCGGCGGCCAGAACGCCGATCCGCGGCCGATCGCGCTGCGCGAGCTGGCCGGTCAGCTGGTCCAGGAGGCCCGCGGCCGACAATAGGCCGCCCCGGCTTTCGCCGCCCTTCCCTTCCCCTTGGCCGGGCCGTAAACCAAGGCCATGAACCGTCGCGGGAATCGCCTTTCGTCGCCCGATCGCCGCGCCCTGCTCGCCGGCGCCGGCGCGCTGGCGGCCACGACGGCCCTGTCGGCCTGCAGCCGGTCGGAAGCGCCCGTCGACGACGACGGTCGCGTCCGCCTGCGCTTCGCCACCGACTGGCGGGCCCAGGCCGAACATGGCGGCTTCTACCAGGCGCTGGCCTCCGGAGCCTATGAGAAGCGCGGCCTGAACGTGCAGATCATCCAGGGCGGCCCGACGGTCAACGTGCCCCAGTTGCTGGCCTCCGGCGCTGTCGAACTGGGCATGGGCTCCAACAGCTTCATCCCGATGAACCTCGTGGCCGAGGGCGCGCCGGTGAAGGCCGTCGCCGCATTCTTCCAGAAGGACCCCCAGGTCCTGATCGCCCACCCCGACCCGGCGCTGCAGTCCATCGCCGACCTGCGCGACCGCCCCATCCTGCTGGCCGACGCCTCGGTCAACGCCTTCTGGGTCTGGCTGAAGGCGAAATACGGCTTCACCGACGATCAGGTGCGCAAATACACCTTCAACCTCGCGCCCTTCCTCGCCGACGAACGGGCGGTGCAGCAGGGCTATCTGACCAGCGAGCCCTATACGATCGAGAAGGAGGCCGGCTTCACGCCCAGGGTCTTCCTGCTCGCCGACGAGGGCTATCCGTCCTACGCCACCATGGTGCTGGCCCCCAACGCCTTCGCCCGCGACAACGCCCGCGCCCTGCGCAGCTTCATCGCCGCCTCGGCCGAGGGCTGGCGCGACTACATCCAGGGCGACGGCAAGGCCGCCGACGCCCTGATCCGCCGCGCCAACCCCGACATGACCCAGGACGTGCTCGACCAGGCTCGCGCCAAGCTCAAGGCCAATGGGATCGTCGACGGCGGCGACGCGGCGCTCTACGGCCTGGGCGCCATGACCGCCGAGCGCTGGCAGGCCTTCTTCGAAGTCACGTCGGAAGCCGGCGTCTACCCGCCGAATCTCGACTGGCGGCAGGCCTTCACGACCCAGTACCTGCCCGGCCGTGGCTGAGACCGGCGCGGCGGTCGCGGCGGCGCTGCGAGGCGTCGTCGTCCGCTATCCCGGCCGGTCGCCGCTCGGCCCCGTCGACCTGACCGTCGGGCCCGGCGAGATCCTCGCCCTGGTCGGGGCGTCCGGCGCCGGCAAGTCCACCCTCCTGCGCTTGCTGGCCGGACTCGAGACGCCGTCGGAGGGGGACGTGACCCGGGGCGCGGGCCGCGGCCGCACCGGCTTCGTCTTCCAGAACGCCACCCTGATGCCCTGGGCCGACATCCAGGCCAATGTCGCCCTGCCGCTCGAACTGGCCGGCGTCCCGGGTGAAGAGGCGCGGCGTCGGGCCGCCGAGGCCCTGGGGGCCGTCGGCCTGGGCGACCGGCTGTCGGCTCGTCCGCGCCAGCTTTCCGGCGGCATGGCGATGCGCGTCGCCCTCGCCCGGGCCCTGGTCACCGGGCCGGACCTGTTGTTGCTCGACGAACCCTTCGCCGCCCTCGACAGCGTCACCCGCCGGCGGCTGATCGAGGATCTGCACCGCCTCTGGGCCGGCCGGTCGCCGCGTCCCGCCCTGGTCTTCGTCACCCACGACGTCGAGGAGGCCGTCTATCTGGCCCAGCGCGCCGTGGTGCTGGACGGAGCGACGGGCCGGGTGGCCGCGACGCTCCAGTCGCCGGGCGCCCTGCCCCGGCCCGAGGGATGGCGGGCCGACCCCGGCTATCGGGCGGCGGTCGAAGTCCTGGCCGCCGAACTCGCCCGCGCGATGGCGCCCGCATGACCCCGGCCCGGCTCCTTCCCCCGCTTGTCCTCGCCGCCCTCCTGCTCGCGGCGTGGGAAGTCGCCTGCCGCCTCCTCGACCTTCCGCCCTACCTCCTGCCGCCGCCGGGCGCCGTCGTCCTGTCCCTCGTCCGCCGCGCGCCGCTGCTGCTTTCCTCCGCCGCCGTCACCTTCTGGATGGCCTTCCAGGCTCTGGTCGTGGCCTCGCTCCTCGGCGGCGGCCTGGCCCTGGCGGTCTCGCTCAACCGGTCCGCGGAACAGGCGGTCCGGCCGCTCGCCGTCGCCCTGCAGGTCACGCCTGTGGTCGCCATCGCGCCCCTGGTCGTGATCTGGGCCGGGCTGGACCACGCCGACCGCGCCGTGGTCGCCCTCGCCGCGGCGGTCGCCTTCTTCCCGCTGTTCTCCGGCGTGCTGACCGGGCTCAAGTCCGCCGATCCGGACCTCGAGCGGCTGTTCGATCTCTACGGCGCCTCGCCGATTCAGCGGCTGGTCCGGCTGCGCCTGCCGTCCGCCCTGCCGTTCATCCTCGAGGGGCTCCGCGTCGCGGTCGGTCTGGCCGTCATCGGCGCCGTGGTCGCCGAGTTCGTCTCGGGCTCGGGCGCCACCCAGGGACTGGCCTGGCGGCTGCTGGAATCGGGCAACCGCCTGCGCACCGCCGACATGCTCGCGGCCCTTTTCTGCCTGATGATCATGGGCGTGGCGCTCAACGCCGCCGTCGGGGCGGTCGAGCGCGCGGTCCGCCGTCGCCTCGCCTGAACGGCCGTCTCCCGTTAGCGGCGGGTTAAGCCCCGCACGGCTACCGTGGCGCTCCAGTTCCCGCGCCCGGAGCCTGCCCTTGCGCCGCGCCTCGACACTCGCCGCCGTTCTCGCCGCCGCCGCCGGCCTGATGCTGGCCGACGCCGCCTCGGCCCAGTCCGACCCGCGCTACCTCTCGTGGTCCGGGCGCGGCGAGGCGACGTCTCCGCAGACCCTGGCTCCGGCCGAGCCCGCCCCGGTGCGGCGCGACGCGCGCCGGCCCAATCCCGTCATTCCGCACGGCGGCGCCGCGGCGCGCGAACCGGCTCCGAACCGGCTGACCCCGGCACCCGGCCCGGTGCGGCGCAGCCTGACGCCCGCCAACGCCTGGCTCCGTCCGGCCGCGCCGCCGCCCGAGCCGGCTCCGGCCCCCGTCGTCGCCTCCGCCCGTCCCGCGGCGGAGCAGCCGGCTCCGCCTCCGCCGTCGCGCCCGGGCCCCGAATATCTGCCCGACCAGGGCGGACGCGGTCAGCCGGCCCCGGCCGAGATGGTCTATCCGGCCCCCGCCCAATCCGCCGGGATCGGTCCCGGCGCCGTCGCCGACCCGATGGCCCCGCGACGCGACGCCTTGATCTTCCAGATGCAGTCCTCGACGCCGCCGCCTCCGGTCTCGGTTCCGGACCCCGTCCCCGCCCCGCCTCGCGGCGAATCACCGCCGCAGCCCGTCGCCGTGATGGCCGTCGCCAGCTCCGGCGAGGCTCCCCCGACCCGCTCGGGCGGCCGCTACTATTCCGTCCACCGCCAGAACGGGCGGGAGCCGGACGCCCTGACCATCCCGGCGCCGACCTATGTCGACGGCCTCGTGGTCAGCGAGATCGACACCATGGCCTCCCAGGATCTCGCCGCGCCCGAGCAGGGCCCGACCCTGATCCGCGACCGCAACGGCAATATGCGCGCGGCCCCGGCTCCGTCCGACGGGGATCACCAGTGACGGACGCGCCGGCCCTGTCTCGCCTGCCCGACCTCATCGCCCTCGCGGAAGAGGATTCCAGCGAGAAGCGACGCGCCCTGCTGCGCGAACTGACCGACCACTTCTTCGGCGGCTCGTCCCGTACGCCGGCCGAGGACAAGCTTTACGACGCCGTTCTGGTCAAACTGGCCGACGACATGGAAACGGCTGTTCGCGCCGAGCTGTCCGCCCGCTTCGCCAACGCCCCGGACGCCCCGCACACCCTGATCCGCCGCCTGGCGAACGACGAGGCCGCCGTCGCCGGGGCCGTTCTGGCCGCCTCGCCGGTGCTGTCCGATGAAGACCTCCTCGGCGTGGTCCGTCGCCACGGCCAGGACCATCTGCGCGCCGTCTCGGCCCGTCCCTCGGTGTCCGAAGCCGTATCCGACGTCATCGTCGAGCGCGGCGACGACGAGACCCTCGGAACCCTCCTTCGCAACGACGGCGCCCGCCTGTCCCGCAAGGCGTCCGAGGCCGCGGTCGAACGCGCCAAGGTCAATCCGGCCCTGCACGAGGCCACCGTCTCGCGCGCCGGCCTGCCGGCCGATCTCCTCAACGACATGTATTTCGTGGTCGAGGCCCGGCTGCGCAGCCGCATTCTCGAACAGAACGCCAGCATGGACCCGGCCCTGCTCGAAAGCGCCCTCGCGGCGGGTCGCGCGCGGGTGGCTGCCGACGACGGCGCCCTGCCCGCCGACTACGCCGAGTGCTCGGCCTATGTGGAAGAGCTCCGCGCCGCCGGTCAGCTGACGCCGCAGATGCTGGCCCGCTTCCTGCGCTCGGGCGACAAGTCCGGGGGGCGGACGTCCTTCCTGATCGCCTTGGCCCAGCTGGCCGACATCGACTTCCACACGGCGCGCCAGATCGTCGAGCGGCGCGAGCTGGACGCCCTGGCCGTGGTCTGCAAGGCCGCCGACCTCGATCGCGCCCTGTTCCTGACCTATGCGGTGGTGCTGCTGAACGACGACGGCGACGCCATGGCCAAGGCCCATTCCTACGCCCGGATGTACGCCGAACTGACGCGCGAGGCGGCCCTTCGGACCCTGCGCTTCTGGCGCATGCGCCGCGGGGCCCAGGCGGCCTGATCCCGAAACGCGAAACGCCCGCCCCCTTCCGGGGACGGGCGCTTCGACCGGCCGTTGGCCGGACTTACTTCTTGGCGCGAGCGGGCGCGCGGGCGGGTTTGCGGCCGCCTTGGCCGAGGCCCATCTGCTTGGCCAGGTCCGAACGCGCCTTCGCGTAGTTCGGCGCGACCATCGGATAGTCCTTCGGCAGGCCCCACTTGGCCCGGTATTCTTCCGGGCTCATGTTGTATTTGGTGCGCAGGTGGCGCTTCAACGACTTGAACTTGCGTCCGTCTTCCAGACAGATCAGGAAGTCGGGCGTGATCGACTTGCGGATCGGAACGGCCGGCTCCTTGGGCTCCGGCTCCGGCTCGACGGCGCCGCTCGAAACCTGCGAAAGGGCCGCGTGAATGCTGGAGATCAGGCCGGGCACTTCCACGGCCTGAACATTGTTGTTGCCGACATAGGCCGACACGATATCGGCGGTCATCTCGAGCAGTTGCGAGTTGTCTTCCATGTGCGCGGCCTCACCTTTTGATTGATCGGTTCAGCCGAACGTGGGGAGTCGGCCTGTGGCACGGGTGAATAAAGACGAACCTCGATTCACGCAATAGCGTATTCGATGCCCGCTCTGGCGCCGCTTATCAGACTAGATGCTTAATACTCGCTGCGGAGATCAGCGTCCGAAGTTTTCCGCCAGCGCCAGCATCGCCGCGCGTTCCGGCGCCGAATAGTCGTCGATCTCGTCTTCCTCGCCGTCCCGGATCGCCCTGAGTAGAGCCGGCGTCAGGGCGGACGACAACGACCAGTTCCAGTACCGCAACACCGTCTGGGCCCGATCCACCGCCAGCATGTCATAGGTGACCTGGACCCGCTCCCAGAGCGGATGCGGCGAGCCATCTTCGGCCGTCTCGGGCCGGCGCATCGAGCGCCACAGGCCGGTCAGGTCCGACTTGGCCAGGCCCGTGGCCTTGCACAGTATGGCCAGCGGCTCGCCGCCGGGGTCCCCCAGGATCTTGGCCCCCGTGATGGGTTTGACGCCGGCCAGATAGGCGATCTCCGTCGCCACCTCGCGGGTCAGTCCGTTGCGGGCGGCGGCCTCCACCGCCTGCTCCAGGCCGGCGTACGGGCTCTTCTCGATCGCCGCGCGGTTTCTCTGCCGGCGTTCGATGAACTGGAGGGCCTTGCGCGACACCGGGTCCTGCCAGTTCTCCTCGGCGGCCATGGCGAAGACGTCCTCGACGACCTCCTGCATGACCTCCCGGGATACGGCGAACCTCTGCAGGATGGTGCGGCGATCGTCCGCCTCGCACCACCAGAACATGACGTAGGCCCCCGACGGGCGCAGTTCGGGCCGCTTCAGCAGATGGGCGCACAGCTGGCGTTCGGTCCGGCTCAGGCTGACGACGCCCTCGACGGCGACCTGACTCAACCGCGCCGTGGTGTTCCTCAACACCGCCTCGATGACCTGACGTTCGCCGAAGCTCATCAGTGTCTCGGTGACCACCTCCGAAAGGCCGCGGCGGCTGGCCATCATGAAGCGGTGCTCGACCGCGGCGTCGCGCGCGCAGGCGACCAGGTCGGCGTCGGTCAGGGAAGCGCACTGCTCGATCAGCAGGCCCGCGATGTCGGGCTCGTCCCGCAGCAACAGCCGCGCCAGGGCGTTGGGCACCTCCGCCAGCGGGGCCAGCCGCGCCGCCACCCGCTTGCGGTCGTCATGCGAGGCGAGGCGCAGCATCTCGACCAGCAGGTCGCCGGTGACCGAGCGTTCGAAGGCGTTGACCCGGCTGCCCGGCAGGGAGACCACGTCCGCCAGGCGCTTCAGCAGCGCATGGCGCGCGCGAAAGCCGCCTTGCGGCTCGGCCTCCTCTGGCGTGAGAGCGGGTTCGGACATGTCGGCGGAAAGGTTAAGCCTCGCCGGTTAACCGGCTGTGACGGCCCTCACCGCTCGAACCGCTCCCAGGCCGCCCGGCTGTCCTCCGTCAGGGCGAAGTCGGCCTCGACCGCGCCCGACCCGGCGAACTCCAGCCGCAATCGCACCTTGCCGTCGACCGCCCGGGCCGGATCGTAGTTGATCAGCATGAAATGCAGGTCGCTGCCGGGCCGCACCTCCAGCGCACCGGAGCCCGGCACGGTCCACGACGGATCCGCCGCCATCCCGGGCGTCGGCCCGTCCCGCTGGATGCGGTGCAGCTCGACCCGGTCGGCGCAGTCGCAGGTGACGCGAAGCAGCTGGTCGGCCACCGGCGAGCCGTTGCGGATCAGGACATAGCCGGCCACGTCGTCGCCGGCCTCGTCGACCCCGCGAACGATCCGCCGGGTCAGATCCAGCGGACCGGCCGAGGCCGCCGCCTCCCGACCGGCCTGAGGCGCGGCCGGCATCACCGGAACGGCCGACGGGTCTTCCCGATAGTCGAAGCCGCCCACCTCGACCCACCGACCGTCCCGTTCCGTGCTCGAACGGACCTGATAGACGCCGTCAGGCCCGAACGCCGTGGTGGACCTCAGGCGTTCGATCCCGTCCGCGCCGTGTACCGTTTCCTCGATCTCGAACCCGCCGCCCGCCACGGGCGTCATGGTCCCCGTCGTGTGGAAGCCGCCGGTGGTGAAATAGTGGAAGATGTAGTCGCCGCTGTCCTTGTCGCGGAAGATCAGCGTCTCCCCGGCATAGGCGCCGCCGTTGACCGAATGCACCACGCGGACCGCGTGACCGCCGACCGCCCACTCCCAGCGCTGGATGTCCTCGACGCCGGCCCCGGCCGTGCCGGTCCCGCGCCAGCTGCGGCCGATCATCCGCTCGAACGGCGCATAGGCCGCGGGTCCCGTCGCCGCCTCCGGCACGGGCGCGACCTGGGCCCTCGCGGCGGCGGCGGTCAGAACGGCGAGCGCGCCCAGTACGGCGATCATCGGACGGTTCATAGCGTCTCTCCCCTCAGGCCGGTTCGGACCGGCGCGCGGCGCGGGCCAGAAGCATGTCGAAATGGTCGCGGAGCGCCTTCACGCCCCGATCGAAATAGGCGACGTCGCGGTGGGTCCGGGCCTGCATCACGCCGCCCTCCATCGTGGTCAGAACGAATTCGCCGAGCGCCGGCCGGTCCAGATCGGCCGGCAACCGGTCGCCCGCCTCGTCGAGTTGCCGGACGATCGCCCCGACCCAGCCGGTGAAATTCACCGCCAGCAGCTCACGCACGGCCGGATCGGCCTCGTGCAGCTCCAGCGCCAGCGACCCGATCGGGCAGCCGTAGGTGCAGTCGGTCTCGAGGATCAGCCAGCGGTACCGCGCCAGCAGGGCGAAGATCCGCTCGATCGGATCGTCCACCCCCTCCCAGGCCGGGTCGATCAGGTTCTCGTAGAGCCCGTCCCGATAGGCCTCGAGCACGGCGATCAGCACGTCCTGTTTGCCGGGGAACACGTGGTACAGGCTGCCCGCGTTCAGCTGCGTCCGGCTGAGGATGTCGGCGATGGAGGTCGAGTTGAACCCCTTGGCCCAGAACAGCTCCATGGCCGCCATCACGATCCGCGTGCGCACATCGGGCGGGGCGTTCATGCCGCCGCCCAGGCCTGTCTGATCCAGCCCTCGACCTCGGCGTCGACCTCGCTGGCCGAGGCGATACGCACCCGGTGGGTGACCATCGCATTCCACGATCCGGCTGCCTCCAGGCGCCCCGACGGCTCGACCCCCTTCCGGGTCAGGCCGAGGTCGAACCGGTCTTTGGTCGACGGCTGGCCGAGACCGAACTGCTTGTTCCGGCGGAAGCTGACATAGCCCTTCTTGGGCGCGAACTGCGCTCCGTCCAGACCCGAGACGATGGCGGCGACCCGGTCGTAGACCGGCCGCATCGCCGCCTTCGGTCCGGCGAACATGGCCTCCATCAGCGCGTCGTCGTCGCTGGACCCCGCGTCCGAGGCGAAGGTCTTGTGCGCCACCAGATTGGCGTAGCCGTGGCCCAGCCCATGCTCGGCCTTGAGCCACCCCACCAGGGCGCCGTGCTTCGCCTGGCCGCTCGCGCGGGCCAGCGCCGTCCATGCGTCCAGCGACTTTCCGGTCTTCGTTTCCAGATTGGCGATCATGGCCGCGGCCATCTCTTCCTGCGGATCCGCCATGCGCTGTCTCCCTCTCCCGAGCCTATTGAATGCTCGTTCAACTAACGGAGTCAACGCTTTTTGAATGATCGCTCAACTGATCGTCAGTCACCCAGCAGCGCCAGAAGCTCCGCCTCCGGCAGGTTCGGGTCGGCCAAGGGATGGGCGCTGACCTGACCGTACCAGTCCGGTGACACCTGCGGACGTGGTCGGCTGAAGCGGATCCAGTCCGCCTCCAGCACCATGTCCACCCCCGCTTCGCGGTTGACCTCCCGATTGATGAGCTCGGGGTTCTCCGGCCCCGGGGGAACGTCGTCGCTGGTGGTGTAGGCGATCAAGCCGACCTGCATCACCGGATTGTTCTCCATCCGGTAGAAGCGGTCGCGCACGCGCCATTCCGTCTCGCCCTCGGGCCGCGCCAGGGCGATCAGCACCATGCCGACCCGCACCAGTCGCAGCTCGACCCAGCCGCTCGGGAAGGGCCGCAGCTTCAGCGAGGAATAGCTGTTGTAGGTGCCCTTGGTCTCGGTCATCGGCTGGCCGGCGACCGCGCCGACTCCGGTGGTGATGAAATGCCAGTTCTCCGCCCGCGGGGTCCACTGGCCGGCGCTCGACCGGTTCGGCACGCGCGCCATCAGCCCGCCCAGCGACCAGGTCCCGCCCGGAATGTCGCCGGCGTGGCCGCGCACCCGCACCCGGGCCCGCACGTCGAAATCCCCCCGCACCTCGCGGAACAGGAAGGGCGCATTCAGGTCCCGCACCCAGGCCGAGTGGTAGGGCTCGATGTGCAGGGCGCCCGGCGTCGTCTCGCCGACGTCGATCGACTTGATCTTGTCCGGCCAGCCCATGGCCGCGTCGAACCGGGTCCAGCCGGTCAGGGTCGCCCCGTCGAACTCGTCCGACAGGGCCGTCAGGTCGTCCGGCGACTGGCCGAGAGCGGGGGTGGCGGCGAGCAGGCTCAGGCAGGCGGTGAGGATGCGCATGACGGTTCCATGGAGGACGGGACCCGCAATCCGCCGCGCCGGGGCTCTCATGGCAAGTTAAGCTTCGGTCAGATCGCGCCCGCCTTCGGCCCCGCCGTTGCAACGGGGCCGAAACACCGCTGCAACAATCGGCCTACAGCCCCTCGAACAGCGCCGTCGACAGATAGCGTTCCGCGAAACTGGGAACGATCGTCACGATCGTCTTCCCCGCATTCTCCTCCAGCGCCGCCTGCCGGAAGGCCGCGACCAGGGCGGCGCCCGAGCTGATGCCGGCCGGAATCCCTTCCACCCGCGCCGCCTTGCGGGCCATGTCGAAAGCGTCCTCGTTGCTGACCTGCTCGACCCCGTCGATCACCGACCGGTCGACGATCGAGGGGACGAAGCCCGCCCCGATGCCCTGGATCTTGTGCGGCCCCGGCTCGCCGCCCGACAGCACCGGCGACGCCGTCGGCTCCACCGCGATCATCCGCACCGACGGCTTGCGGGCCTTCAGCACCTGGCCGACGCCGGTGATGGTGCCGCCCGTGCCGACGCCGGAGATGACGATGTCCACCCCGCCGGCGGTGTCGTTCCAGATCTCCTCGGCGGTGGTCACCCGGTGAATGGCCGGGTTGGCCGGGTTGTCGAACTGCGACGGGCTGACCGCGCCGGGCGTCTTGTCGAGCAGGTCCTGCGCCATGGCGATGGCGCCCTTCATGCCCTTCTCGGCGGGCGTCAGCACCAGTTCGGCCCCCAGCAGGGCCAGCATCTTGCGGCGCTCGATCGACATGCTCTCGGGCATGACCAGGATCAGCCGATAGCCCTTGGCCGCCGCCACGAACGCCAGGGCGATCCCCGTATTGCCGCTGGTCGGCTCGATCAGCACGGCGCCGGGTCCGATCCGGCCGGCCTGTTCCAGGGCGTCGATCATCGCCACCCCGATCCGGTCCTTCACCGATCCGATCGGGTTGAAGAACTCCAGCTTGGCCAGCACCGTGGCCTTGGGCTGGTACTCCGCCGACAGCCGGGGCAGGCCGACCAGCGGAGTATCGCCGATGGTGTCGAGGATGGACGGATAGACCCTGCCGCGACCGGCTTTCAGATGGGCGGACGGATCATAGGCGGCGGCATCGGACATGGCTGGGTCTCTCGCGAGGAAGGCGTAGGCCTAAAGATAGGCGTTCCCCGCCTATCGCAAGGCCGGGGGCCCAAACAATCGCCGCCCACGCCCCGGCCGGGTCGTGCGACCCCGCCCGGGCGTGGACCCCGGATCGGCTACATCCAGTCGTCGAGACCGTTGGCGTGCCTGAGCAGTCCCGCCGGATCGGCGAGGAAGCCGGCCTCGTCGTCCAGCAAGGTCAGCATCCGGCCGGTTTCGCCTCCGAACAGCCCCTCGACCGACGGCCCGTCGACCGCGAGTTCGTCCATCAGACCGTCGTCCGGGAGAACGAACGGCTGGTCGGCGCCCTTCAGAAGAATGAAGTCGTCGTCCGAAAGCCCGGGCAGGACGAACGCGTCCTGATCCTTCGGCGAGGCCGCCGCGGAGGCCGGCGAGGCGGCCGCCAGGTCGGCCAGCAGGACCGTGGTCCCGTCGCCGAAGCGGACGCTCTCGACGCCGCTCAGCAGATCGATCCCGTCCCGGCCGCCGACGTTGTCGGTGATCCGGTAGCCTCCGCCCGCCTCCGCCGTCACCGTATAGTCGGCGAGGACCCCGGACAGCAGGGCCACGTCGTCGCCGGCGCCGCCCGCCAGGACGTCATCGCCTCCGCCGCCGCTGAGGACATCCGCCCCCGAGCCGCCGGTTATGATGTTGTCCAGGGCATTGCCGGTCCCGCTGAAATTGCCGGAGCCGGTGTAGGTCAGGTTCTCGAAATTGGCCCGCAAGGCGTAGGCGCTGAAGGCCGTCTCGATGGTGTCGATCCCTTCGTCGGCGAACTCGACCACGGTGTCCCAGGCGCTGACCACATAACGATCGTCGCCCGCGCCGCCCTGGAGCTGGTTCGACGCGCCGGAGCCGCCGATCAGGACATCGTTTCCACCGAGGCCCAACAGCACGTCCGCGCCGGCCCCGCCGGTCAGGACGTTGTCGCCCCCGGCCCCGATCAGCAGATCGGCGAAGGCCGACCCGGTCAGATTCTCGATGCCGATCAGCACATCGGTCGCGCCGTCGCCGTCGTTTCGGGCCGCTCCGGCGTTCAGCCGCACGTCGACGCCCGCCGCGGCCTGGGCGTAGCTGGCCGTGTCCAGGCCCGCTCCGCCGGTCAGCGTATCGACGCCGCCGCGGCCGCTCAGCACGTCGTCCCCGGCCCCGCCGGTAAGCGTATTGGCCGCGGCGTTGCCGACGCCCGTCGCGCCCTCGGCCCGGGTGAGCGTCAGGTTCTCGAAATGGGTCTTGAGCGTATAGGCGGCCAGGTCGGTCTCGACCGTATCGACGCCTTCGCCCGCGAGCTCGATCACGGTGTCGCCCGTCACCGACACGACATAGCGGTCGTCGCCCATCCCGCCCTGCATCTGGTTGGCCGCGCCGGCGCCCCCGATCAGGATGTCGTCGCCATTCAGGCCCAGCAGCGTGTCGGACCCCAGACCGCCGTTCAGGACATTGGCCCCGCCGGCGCCGATCAGGACGTCGTTGAACGCCGACCCGGTCAGGTTCTCGATCCCGCTCAGGGAGTCCGACCCGCCCTCCCCGTCGTTCACGGCCGTGCCGGCGTTCAGCTGCGCCCGCATGCCCGCGGCCGCGGCGCTGTAGTCGGCCGTGTCGAGGCCGTCGCCGCCGACCAGGGCGTCGTTGCCGCCCCGTCCGGCGAGGATGTTGTCGGCCGCATTGCCGGTCAGACTGTCGTCGCCATTCCCGCCCGTGGCCCGCTCGACCGTGACGCCGTTGGCGATGGTGAAGCCGGTCCAGGCGCCGAGGGCGAAGGACATCCGGCCGCCGCCGCCCTCCTCGTACCGGAGCGTCGCCGCCCGCAGGTCGATGGTGGCGTCGCGGTCGCCGTCATAGCGGATCTCGTCGTCGCCGCCGCCGTCCCAGATCGTCGAATAGAAGGTCCCGGCCTCGTTGACGTCGTCGATCACATAGACGTCGTCGCCGGTCGCCCACTCCTCGTTGACGCCGTACTTGTCCTGCAGCACCGCGATGTCGAGCGCGCTGAGGGTTCCGACCCAGCCGAAATGGTCGACTTCCGTGCCGGTGATCCCGCCAGAGCGGGGACGGCCGTGGCCGTCCGGCGCGCCGCCGCTCTCCAGTCCTTCGTACCAGCCGTCGTTGTAGGACATGATGGTATAGACCTGCTGGCTCAGGCCGTAGTCGCCGAACTGGCCGCCGATGGCGCCCTCGACCGGATCGTCGCTCGGCTCGGCGCCGCGCATGACGCCCGAGCGGCCGCCGTTGTCGTGCGGGTGGGCCATGCCATGCCCATGGCCGAGTTCGTGCAGCAGGGTGGGGAAGTAGAAGCCGCCCTGCGACACCCCTTCCTCGGTCCAGCGCACGTCGCCGCTGTTGATCTCCATCTGGCCGGCGTTCTGCTCGCCGGGAGGGCTCATGCGGCCCAGCAGGCTGGCGCCGACGCCCGGCGTGCCCTCGTAGGTGATGATCTTGATGTCGGCTTCGGCGCGGTCGTAGACCCGCACATATTCGATGTCGGCGACCTGTTCGTAGATGCCGAAGGCCGTCTCGAAGGCCTGCATCTCCCAGTCCTGCATGCCCTGGGCGACGATGTTCTCGGTCAGCCCCGGGTTGGTCGGGTCCTCGCTGACGAAGACGTCGCCGGTCTCGGCGAAATAGTAGGTGATGACGTTCTTGCCGACGATCCCGTAGGGATTGTTGTCGATCGGGGTTCCGCCGTTGGCCACGCCGTTGTCGGTCCGCGTGCCGTTGTCGCCGTCCGGATTGCGCGACGAGCGCGTGAACTGGCTGCCCCAGTCGAGCGAATGCAGCGGGCTGTCCGGCGAATAGAAGGGCACATAGGCCGACGGATCGGAGGCGTCGACGCTGGTCACGAAGACCTCGTAGTCGCCGACGAAATCACCCGTCGTCCCGTTGGTCGCGTCCTGATCGTAGGCGCGGGCGTTGATGTAGAAGGTCCCGGTGCTCTGCGCCGTATAGGTCAGGATGGCGTCCAGGCCCGACGGCGTGTTCGGTCCGCCGCCGTCGGCCGTGACCACCAGATTGCCGAGGCTGTCGTACAGCTCGATGTAGGCGTCCGCCAACGGCACCCCGCTCGGCCCGCCCGTCACCAGGAAGACGCTGATGTCGTAGGTCTGCCCCTCGACCAGCTGGACGGAGTAGAAATCCTCGTCGCCCAGGGTGTCGATGGTCGAGATGAAATGCGCCCCGTCGACCGTCAGCGCCTGCGTCGTCGAGGTGTCGCCGGGAACGGCGTCGGTGGTCACCAGCAGCGTCGGCGGCTGCACCGGGCGGGGCCCGTCGCCGACCCCGTCCTGGAAGAAGTCGGTATAGCGTTTGCCGCAGCCGCATCCGCACCCGAGGCTCCAGCTCGCGACCTCGTCCGCATTGTCGTTCGCGGCCAGAACCAGCGGCGTCGGCGATACGCCATGCAGCGCCGTCGACAGATCGAGTTCGGCGAAGGCGAGCGGGGACACGAGACGCGTGTCGAGCACAGCCGCGCGCGCGGCTCCGGAAACAGCAGCCATGGAACAACCCTCCTGGTGGGGCTGTGGCCTGCGCCAGCCGCGGGCCACGCCTCTGATGGGCTCAACGACCGGCGGTCGGAGATTCATCCCCCGCGCGGTTCATCGGGCGTGAGACGTCCGGGGAGGCGGACGCGCGCCGGGCCTCCGATCGCCGCCCCTCCCGGACGGTTGATCGATCGGCGCTATCCAGCGGCGGGGTTAACCAAAAGGTCCCGGCTTTGGTTCCCGGAGCGGTGACGGGAGCATCCCGACCCGCCGATTTTCACCCCCCGTTAACCATGTCAGCGCATCCCTGAACGCCTGTTCCGGGGCTTTCACTTGCGCAATCTCGCCGCCGCCGTCGAAGCGATCGACCCGCTGGTCGTGACCGGCAAGGTCGCGGGCGTGAACGGCCTGCTGATCGAGTCGAAGGGCGGCCTGTCCCGCCTCGCCGTCGGCGCCCGGGCCGAGATCGCCCGCGGACGTCTGTCGCCCCTGCCCGCCGAGGTCGTCGGCTTCCGCGACGCCAAGGCCCTGCTGATGCCCTTCGGCCCGGTCGAGGGCGTGGCCCCCGGGGCCGACATCCGCATCGTCTCCTCCGCCGCCAGCGTGCGCCCGACCACCGCCTGGCTGGGCCGGATCATCGACGCCTTCGGCCAGCCCATCGACGGCAAGGGCCCCCTGCCCGTCGGCCCCGCCGCCTATCCCCTGCGCGCGCCCCCGCCCCCGGCCCATTCGCGCGGCCGGGTCGGCGAGCGGCTCGATCTCGGCGTCCGCGCCATGGACGTCTTCACCACCACCTGCCGCGGCCAGCGCCTCGGCATCTTCGCCGGCTCGGGCGTCGGCAAGTCGGTGCTGCTGTCGATGCTGGCGCGTCAGGCCAGCTGCGACGCCGTCGTCGTCGGCCTGATCGGCGAACGCGGCCGCGAGGTGCGCGAGTTCGTCGAGGAGACCCTCGGCGAGGAGGGTCTGCGCCGCGCCATCGTCGTCGTCGCCACCTCCGACGAACCGGCCCTGAAGCGCCGCCAGGCCGCCTATATGACCATGGCCTGCGCCGAATTCCTCCGCGACCAGGACCTCGAGGTCCTGTGCCTGATGGACTCGGTCACCCGTTTCGCCATGGCCCAACGCGAGATCGGCCTCGCCGCCGGCGAGCCGCCGACCACCAAGGGCTACACCCCGACCGTCTTCACCGAACTGCCCAAGCTGCTGGAACGCGCCGGCCCCGGCCCGGTCCGTCCCGACGGCACCACCGCCGGCCCGATCACCGCCCTGTTCACCGTGCTCGTCGACGGCGGCGACCATGACGAACCCATCGCCGACGCCGTGCGAGGCATCCTCGACGGCCACATCGTCATGGATCGCAAGATCGCCGAGCGCGGCCGCTTCCCGGCCATCGACGTGCTCAAATCCGTCAGCCGCACCCTGCCCGGCTGCCAGACCCCGCCCGAGCGCGAGCTGAACCGCCGCGCCCGTCAGTGCCTCAGCGCCTACGCCAACATGGAAGAGCTGATCAAGATCGGCGCCTATCGCACCGGGGCCGACCCGATCGTCGACCGCGCCATCGCCCTGAACCCCGCCCTCGAGGCCTTCCTCGGCCAGGATCACCACGACGTGACGCGCCTCGCCGATTCCTTTGACCGTCTGGAAACCATTCTGAATCAAGGAATGGTCCAATGACCGGAGACGCACGATGACCGCCTGGGCCCAATCCCTGATCCGCATCTCCAACTATGAGGTCGAGACGCTGCAGAAGCGCCTCGCCGAGATCACCGCCCGCCGCGCCTCCGCCGAAATGCGCATCGCCGTGCTGGAGGCCGAGGCCGAGATCGAACAGGAACGCGCCCGCGACGACGCCGAGGCCGGCCTGCTGCTGCAGGCCTATCTGAACGGCTGGAAGCTGCGCAAATCCGCCGCCGAGGCCGACGTGGTCGAGATCGAGGCCGAGGAGGAAGGGGCCCGCGACGCCCTCAGCGGCGCCTTCGAGGAGCTGAAGAAGTTCGAGCACGTCGCCGAAACCACCCGGCTCAATCGCCTGATCGCCGCCGGCAAGCGCGAGAGCGCCGCCTTCGACGAACTGGGCCTGAGGCGTCGTGCGGGCTGACCCGCCCCGCCTGAACCGCCGCGCCTTTCTCGCCGCGCCCATAGCCCTGGCGGCCTGCGACCGCTTCGCCGCCGCGGGGCCGGCCGACCTGCCGCCCGCCGCCCCCCTGAAGGACATCGTCCCCGCCCCCTTCGGCGCCACCGGCATGACCTGGCAGCTCGACCAGCCCGACTGGGTCGAGCAGATCCTGCGCCATTGCTCCCAGCTGACGCCCGAGTGGGAACAGAAGATGGAGCGCACCCTCGGCCCCGGCTTCGCCTATGATTTCGAACCGTCCGACCGCGTCGTCGCCTTCGCCCGCGACAACGGCCTGCGGGTCCACGGCCATACGTTGATCTGGTATTCGCAGGGTGCCGACGTCTTCGACGACGCCACCGTGCCGCGCGCCCGCTTCGCCGCCGAATACGACCGCTACATCTCCACCTTTGTCGGCCGCTACAAGGGCCGGATGGCCGGCTGGGACGTGGTCAACGAACCGGTGGCCGAGGACGGCGACGGCCTGCGCGACTGCCACTGGAGCCGCGCCCTCGGCATGGACGGCTACATGGTCCGCGCCTTCGAACAGGCCCATGCCGCCGATCCCGACGCCGTCCTGTTCCTCAACGAATACAATCTCGAGAACATCCCGCGGAAGGGCGCGACCTTCCTCAAACTGGTCGAGCGCCTGATGAACCTCGGCGCCTCGATCGGCGGCATCGGAACCCAGTCGCACCTGAACATCGAGATACCGGCGGGACAGATCACCGCCTTCATGCGCGACGCCGCCTCCCTCGGCCTGCCGATCCACGTCTCGGAGCTGGACTTCCCGATGCAGCGCGACGGCGGCCGCCTGCCCGACCTGCGCTCCGCCGCCGAACGCCGCGCCCAGCAGGTCGCCCGCGTCGGCGAACTGGCCGAGGCCTTCATGGCCCTGCCCGAACGCCAACGCTACGCCTTCACCACCTGGGGCCTGCGCGACAGCGACAGCTGGCTGGTCCGCGAAGAAGCCAAGAACCGCCCCGACGAAAGCGCCCTGCTGCTCGACGCCGCGGGGCGGCCCAATCCGGCGTATCAGGCCGTGGTCGAGGCGTTCGCGCGATAGCCGAAAACCATTCCTCCCCCGTTGGGGGAGGGGGACCGCGCGAAGCGTGGTGGAGGGGGCCGACCCGGACACCGGCGCCTGCCGCCAGGCCCCCGGCGCTGCGCTAGGGGGAGGAATGCGCCTCGATCCCCGCGATCTCCAGGTCTTCCAGCAACCCCGCCACGGCCGCCTCGACCGCCTCCGCGTCCGGGCCCCGCACCACCAGATTGGTCCCGATCTCGCCCACGGACCCGTGCCCGAACGGATAGCTGCCGTAGCTGATGTCGCGGTTCGCCCGCGCCGCCGCCGTCAGCAGATCGGCCACGTCGCCCTCGCCCACCCCGGTCACCCGCACCGTCCGCGCATGGACCACCGCCCCGGTCCTCAGCCGCGGCGCCACATCCTCCAGCATGGCCGTCATGATCTTCGGCACCCCGGCCATGACGAAGACATTGCCGATCTGGAAGCCGGGCGCGTCCGTGACCGGATTGGCGATCAGCGTCCCGCCCTCGGGAATCCGCGCCATCCGCCGTCGCGGCGCATTGAATTCCGCCCCATAGCGCCGCTGCAGGATGGCCAGCGCCTCCGGATGCTCCGGCAGGGCCACGCCGAACGCCGTCGCCACCGCATCGGCGGTGATGTCGTCGTGGGTCGGCCCGATGCCGCCCGTGGTGAAGACATAGTCGTGCCCCGCCCGCAGCGCGTTCAGCGCCTCGACGATCTGCGCCTTGCGGTCCCCGACCGTCCGCGCCTCCATCAGGTCGATCCCCAGCGCCGCCAGAAACCGCGCGATCGTGTTCAGATTGGTGTCCTGCGTCCGTCCGGACAGCACCTCGTCGCCGATGATCAGGACGGCGGCGGTGGGAGAGGATTCGGTCATGGGTCCACGCTAGACTGTCGCGGACCTGAGGTCATCGTAACGCCTTGAGCTTGTGTGCTATGATCGCCATCTGAAATCCGAGCCGACCCCGACCGAAAGCCCACGATGTACGAGACCCCCGAACTGGACAGCGACGCCTTCGTCCGCACCCACGAGATCCGCGTCCACGACGCCGAGGCCTTCGAGGGCATGCGCAGGGCCGGCCGTCTGGTGGCCGAGGCGCTCGACATGATCACCCCCTTCGTGGTCCCGGGCGTCACCACCGGCGAGATCGACGACCGCATCCGCGAGTTCACCCTCGACCACGGCGCCCTGCCCGCCTGCCTCGGCTACAAGGGCTATGAGAAGACCGTCTGCACCTCGATCAACCACGTCGTCTGCCACGGCATTCCCGGCGACAAGGTCCTGAAGGACGGCGACATCGTCAACATCGACCACACCGTCATCGTCGACGGCTGGCATGGCGACTCCAGCCGCATGTATCCGGTCGGAAACATCAACGCCCGCGCCCGCAAGCTGATCGACGTCACCTATGACGCTCTCGACGCCGGCCTGGCGGTGATCAAGCCCGGCGCCACCTTCGGCGACATCGGCTACGCCATCCAGCAGGTGGTCGAGGCCAACCGCATGTCCGTCGTCCGCGACTTCTGCGGCCACGGCATCGGCCGCATCTTCCACGACAGCCCCAACGTCCTGCATTACGGCCGCCGCGGCGAGGGCGCGACCCTCAAGGAAGGCATGTTCTTCACCGTCGAGCCGATGGTGAACCTGGGCAAGCCGCACGTGAAGGTCCTGTCCGACGGCTGGACCGCCGTGACCCGCGACAAGTCGCTGTCGTCCCAGTGCGAGCACAGCGTCGGCGTCACCGCCGACGGCGTCGAACTGTTCAGCGCCAGCCCGGCCGGCCTGTTCCGCCCCAAATTCTGACGGCCTGACGGCGCGCCCGGCCGACTGGACGTTCCCTTTCTGTTCTGGCAACGTGCGGCGTCCTTACCGGAGGTCGCCATGTCCGCCGTGCTGCCCTTCCCGAGTCCGGCTCCCGCGCCGCGTCCGGACGCGCCGTCCGCCGACATCGTCCCGATCCGGGGCGCCGGCCTGTCCGGGCACCGCGAACGCCTGCGCGACCGCGCCCGCCGCGCCGGCATCCATCACCTGCCGGACTACGAACTGCTGGAGCTGTTCCTGTTCCGCAGCCAGCCCCAGGGCGACGTCAAGCCGATCGCCAAGGCCTTGTTGGCCCGTTTCGGCTCCCTCGCCGCCGTGCTCGCCGCCTCGGTGGAAGACCTGATGACCGTCCGGGCCGAGGATTCCCGCGGCCGGTCGAAAGGCGTCGGGGCCGAAACCGCCCTCGACCTCGCCGCCCTGCACGAGGTCGCCCGCCGCGTGACCATGGAAGAGGCCGGCAAACGCACCGTCATCTCCTCCTGGACCGCCCTGCTGGCCTATGTCCGCCTGTCGCTCCAGCACGAGCCGCGCGAGCAGTTCCGCGTCCTCTATCTCGACAACCGCAACCAGCTGATCCTCGACGAAATCCAGAATCGCGGCACCGTCGACCACGCCCCGGTCTATCCGCGCGAGGTGGTGCGCCGGGCGCTGGAGCTGTCGGCCAAGTCGATGATCATCGTCCACAACCACCCCTCGGGCGATCCGACGCCCTCCCGCCCCGACATCCAGATGACCCGCCAGGTCATCGAGGCCGCCCGCGCGCTCGAGCTCTCGGTCCACGACCACCTGATCGTCGGCCGCGACGGCGTGGCCAGCTTCAAGCAACTGGGGCTGATGTGAGCGGCCCCTCGCGCAGGACGGTCCTCGGCGCCGCCCCCGTCGCCGCCCTGGCGACCGCCGCGACCGCCCAAACCGCAGCCCCCGCCGTCATGGTCTCCACCTGGGACTTCGGCGCCGCCGCCAACGCCGCCGGTCTGGCCGCCCGGGCGAACGGCGGCACGGCGCTGGACATGGTCGAGGCCGGCGGCCGCGTGGCCGAGGCGGACGAGAGCAATTCTTCCGTCGGTCTCGGCGGCCTGCCCGACCGCGACGGCCGGGTGACGCTGGACGCCTGCGTCATGACCTGGGCCGGCGACATCGGCGCCGTCTGCGCGCTGGAAGACGTCGTGCACGCCGTCTCCGTCGCCCGCCGGGTCATGGAGCGCACGCCGCACACCATGCTGGTCGGCGAGGGCGCCCGCTCCTTCGCGGTCGATCAGGGCTTCGAGACCCGCAACCTGCTCACCCCCCGCGCCGAGGCGGCGTGGCGCAACTGGCTGAAGACCTCGGAATACGCCCCGCGCATCAACAGCGAGAACGCCGACTGGGGCGGCCAACCGGGCGGGCCCGGAAACCACGACACCATCGGCCTGCTGGCCATCGACGCCGCCCACCGCATGGCCGGGGCCTGCACCACCTCCGGCATGGCCTTCAAGATGCGCGGCCGCGTCGGCGACAGCCCCCTGATCGGCGCCGGCCTCTATGTCGACGACGAGGTCGGCGGGGCGACCGCCACCGGCGTCGGCGAGGACGTGGTCCGCGTCGCCGGGGCCCATGCGGTGGTCGAGGCCCTGCGCGCCGGCCTCGATCCCACGGCCGCCTGCCGCCGGGTCATCGAACGCCTCGCCCGCCTGCGCGGCCCGAAGGTGGCCAATTCCCAGGTCGCCCTGCTGGCCCTCGACAAACAGGGTCGCGCCGGCGCCTTCGCGCTGCAGCCCGGCTTCACCTTCGCCGTGACGGACGCTAACGGTCAGACCCGCGTCGAGCGCGCCGGAGCCCTGTTCGAGACCCCATGACCACCCTGATCACCGAACGCCTGACCCTGACGCCGGTCGCCCTGTCCGACTACGACGACCTGCGCGCCATGTGGTCGGATCCCGACGTCATCCGCCACATCTTCCCCGACCCCCTCAGCGACGAGGATGTCTGGTTCCGGCTGTTGCGCGATCTGGGCCATTGGGAGGCCCTCGGCCACGGCAACTGGACCCTCCGGCTCAGGGACACCGGCGAGCATGTCGGCGGCGTCGGCGTGCTCGACTATCACCGCGTGCTGGACCCCGCCTTCGACGCCCCGGAACTGGGCTGGGGCCTGCGGTCCGCCTTCCAGGGCAAGGGCTTCGCCTACGAAGCCGTCTCGGCGGCCCTGGCCTGGTGCGACGAGGCGCTGAACGCGCCGCGCACCGTCTGCATGATCGATCCGACCAATACGCCCTCGCTCGCCCTGGCGGCGCGCGCCGGCTACCGGGAGTACGCCCGCACCGACTACAAGGGCGCGCCGGTCATCCTGCTGGAGCGCCTCTCGGCCTGACGCAGCGTAGCCGGACATTAAGGTTTACGCGCCATTCTGCCCGGCGAATCCGGAGACCGCCCGCCCCATGCCCATGTCCGTCGAAGAGCTTCGCGGCCATCTGACCGAAGCCTTTCCCGACGCCGGGATCGTCATCGACGATCTCGCCGGCGACGGCGACCACTATCGCGCGCGCATCGTCTCGGCCGCCTTCGCCGGCCTGCCCCGCGTGCGCCAGCACCAGCTCGTCTATGCGGCGCTCAAGGGCAAGATGGGCGGCGAGCTGCACGCCCTGGCGCTCGAAACCTCGGCCCCGGCCAATGCCTCCCCGGGAGGAGACTGAACCATGCGCTATCGTCCCTTCGGACAGGCGGGTCAGGCGGTCTCGGCGCTGACGCTGAGCCTCGGCCCGCGCGACATCGCCCACGGCCCCGAGGCCGGCCGCGAACTGGTCTATTCGGCCCTCGAGGCCGGCATCAACAGCTACCGTCTCGAAACCGCCGACCCGGTGCTGGCCGAGGTCCTCGGCCAGGCCCTGAAACACGTCGACCGCAAGCTGGTCCAGGTCTCCCTGACCCTCGGCGCCGGCGACGGCCGCCGCGGCTCGGATCGCGACTTCTCGGCCGAAGGCATTACCTCGGCCATCGACCGCGCGCTCGGCATCTCCGGCCTCGGCTGGTTCGATCTGGCCATCCTCGACGAGCCGGCCGACCACGAACTGCCCCAGACTACCCTGAACGCGCTCAAGGCCCTGCGCGCCACCGAGCGGGTCCGCCTGCTCGGCATTTCCGGCGAGGGCGAGGTGATGGACACCTATGTCTCGACCGGCGCCTTCGACGTCCTGGCCACGCCCTTCCACGTCAATTCGCCGTGGCAGATCCGCTCGCGCCTGCGCGTGGCGCGCGAGGCCGACATGGCCATATTCGTCTACGACTACTTCCCCGAAAGCCTCGACACGGCCAAGAAGGCCGCGGCCGTGCACCAGCCTAAAAAGGGCTTCTTCGGCTTCGGCGGCGGGCCGAAGACCAAGGCCAACCCCCTGGCCCACGCCGGCACCTTCGCCTTCCTGCACCAGACGAACAACTGGCCGGCCGAGGCCATCTGCCTGGCCTACGCCCTCACCGACCCCTCGGTGTCCAGCGTCCTGATCCGCGCCAGCGACACCGAACGGCTCAATATGCTGGCCCTGGTGCCCGACCGCGACATGCCGCCTGGCCTCGCCGCCCAGATCGAAATGGCCCGGGTGGCCGGCGCCAAGGCCGCCTGACCGGTCCCCCGGGACCTTCCGGCGCCTTGACCCCGCCCCTTTGGGCGCCTAGCTGACGGCCTTCACCGAAAGGCCCGTTCCAGTGACCGATCAAGCCGTCGCCCATCCCGTCCACGCCTTCATCTCCGATACGGTGAAGCAGCATGACGTCGTCCTGTTCATGAAGGGCACGCCGGACTCGCCGCGCTGCGGCTTCTCCTCGCTGGCGGTGCAGATCCTCGACCATGTCGGCGCCCCGTTCGTCGGCGTCGACGTGCTGCAGGACGAGGCCCTGCGCGACGGCATCAAGACCTTCAGCGACTGGCCGACCATTCCCCAGCTGTATGTGAAGGGCGAATTCGTCGGGGGCTCCGACATCGTCCGCGAGATGTTCAACGCCGGCGAGCTCCAGGCCCTGCTGGCCGAAAAGGGCGTGCCCCTCGGCGACGCCGACGCCTGATGGCGAAGGCCCAGCTCGAACCCCGGGCGGACCGCGAGATCTTCGTCGTTCCGCTGGAGGTCCGCCCCGAGCACATCGACGACAACGGCCACGTCAACAACGTCGTCTACGTCGGCTGGCTGCAGGACGCCGGCACGGCCCACTGGAACGCCCGCTTCGACCCACAGACCCGCGCCCGCTGGTCCTGGGTCGCGGTCCGGCACGAGATCGACTATTTCCGCCCGCTGCCGCCCGACGCCGTCGACGTGAAGGCGCGCACCTGGGTCGGCGATCCCCAGGGACCCCGCTTCAACCGCTACGTCCGCATCGAGGACGGCCAGGGCCGCCTGTGCGCCCAGGGTGTCTCCGAATGGGTTCTGGTCGACGCCGCCACCATGCGGCCGCACCGCATCCCGGCCGAGATGCTGCCGAAGTTCGAAGCCTGAGGCGCACGCCGAAAACCCGTGTTATATAATTTGGGGAGAACTCTGGCGGAGAGGGCTACCCATGCGTGTCTATTTCGGTCGAACCAGGGGCCGGCTGGCCTATCACGGCGGCGCCAGGGACGGAAAACCCTCCAAACACCTCATCTTCGGCGACTGGCTGGACGTCGAGGACCACCCCGCCGATCCTGACCTGTGGCGTCTGGCCGAGGCGGACGGGCACTGACGGCTCAGCCGGCCGCGCGCGACAGCTGGTAGGGGTTCTCGATCGAGACCCGGGTCCCGGGCGCCAGGCCCATCTCCTGGAAGGTCCAGCGCATCTCGACCCCCTGGTCGCGGGGCTCGAGGCAGCGATCTTCCTTCAGGCGGCGCAGGGTGATCACCGAACCGTCGCCCTGACGGCGCACCACCGGCAGCAGGTCGGACTTCTCGGTGCAGCCGTTCGAGCTGACCCAGAACACCGCCTGGTCCTGAACGATGGCGGCGGCGTGCACGGGTTCGATCTGGCCGGGCCCTTCGGCGAGGACCGGCGCCTCTTCCCGGCCAGTCCAGCGATCGACGAGGGCGCAGGCGGAAAGCGCCATGGCCGCGGCCAGTACGCCGGCGAGCGTCACGGTTCTCTTCATTGCCGGCCTCCCGCGCCGAATTCCTGAACCCGTCTAATGTGCGCCTGTTCGCCCGCGAGGGGAACCCGCGGCGGGTCGAAACGAAAAGAGCCCCGGATCGCTCCGGGGCTCCTTGAACATCTGTCGAACCGACCGGATTACGAGGAGTAGTATTCCACGACCAGGTTCGGCTCCATCTTCACCGGGAACGGCACGTCGGCCAGTTCCGGCACGCGGACGTAGCGGACCGAGAAACCGCGGTCGCCCAGCTCCAGATAGTCGGGAACGTCGCGCTCCGACGACTGCTGGGCTTCCAGCACCAGCGCCATCGAGCGGGACTTCTCCTTGACCTCGATGACCTGGCCCGGCTTGACCCGGTACGAGCCGATGTCGACCTTCTTGCCGTCGACGGTCACGTGGCCGTGGCTGACGAACTGGCGGGCGGCCCAGACGGTCGGGACGAATTTGGCGCGGTAGACGATGGCGTCCAGACGCGACTCCAGCAAGCCGATCAGGTTCTCCGAGCTGTTGCCCTTGCGGCGCGACGCCTCTTCATAGGTCGCGGCGAACTGCTTCTCGGTGATGTTGCCGTAGTAGCCCTTCAGCTTCTGCTTGGCCTTCAGCTGCAGGCCGAAGTCCGAGACTTTCGACTTGCGGCGCTGACCGTGCTGGCCGGGGCCGTAGGAACGCTTGTTGACCGGGGATTTCGAGCGGCCCCAGAGGTTTTCACCCATGACCCGGTCGAGTTTGTACTTGGCGCTGTGGCGCTTGGACATAAGTCACTCTCTATGTGATGCGGCCCGGTCCCTCCCCAACTGGAGGGACGATCTCAACGGCGGTCCACGCATCGTCCGTAGTGGTTCACGCAACGCGGCGAGCCGGTGGCGTGAAGGCGGGGCTTATGACGGCCGCGCCCTCCTGAGTCAAGGCTGGGCGGACGAGTCCGGGATCCAGACGAAGCCGTCGTCGACGCGCTGGAAGCGGCCGACCCCCGGGAAGGGGAAGTGGACGCCGTAGATCCGCCGGGTGCCGGTCACGCCCTGCTCCAGCAGGTCCTGACGGGTCGCCACCGCCCTGGCGTTGTCGCTGTCCCAGCCATTGGTCCATTCGGGCCTCTGCACCGAGATGATCGAGCTGTGCATGGCGTCGCCGATGTACAGCAGCCGGTCGCTCCCCGACACGATCTCATAGCCGCTGTGACCCGGCGTATGCCCGGCCAGCGGGACCGCCTTGATCGACGGCGTCACCTGGGCCCCGGGCACGAACGGTTCGACCTTGGGCGAGATGGCCGCCAGCAGGGGACCGGCCCCCGCGTCGTCGGCGCCGGCCCGGGCGAAGGCCCATTCCGGCGCGCTCATGCGGATGACGGCGTTGGGGAAGGTCAGCCGGCCGTCCGCCGTCGCCAGTCCGCCCACATGGTCCCCGTGGGCGTGAGAGATCAGCACGTCGGTGACCTGCCCCGGCTCAACCCCGGCCGCGCGCAGCGAAGCGACCAGCTTGCCTTCGGTGCCCATCTGGCCGCCGGCGCCGGCGTCGATCAGCACGACCCGCTCGCCGTCGCGCACCAGCAGCGGCTGGATCGGCAGGTGGACCGTCCCGTCCGTCACCCCCGCCGACCTCAGCAGGGCCGAAACCTCGGCGGTGTTGGACCACGGGCTCGCATTGGGATCGCCGGCGGGGACCCGGATGGTCCCGTCCCTCAGCGCGGTCGCCTCCAGGGTGCCGATGCGAACCGCGCTCACATCCGGGCTGACCGTCGCCGCCCTGGGCGCCGGCGGAGCGGGTTCGGCCGGCGCCTTCGGGGTCTCGGGCGAACATCCGGCCGCGCCCATCAGGGCGGCCAGCACCAGACCCGCGGCGGCGATTTTGAACGATGGCGTCATAGGCGGGCCCTCCCCAAGTCAACACTCGATGACCTAGATAGGGCAAAATCGCGTCGCCGCCAGCCCGTCGTCGGCGGATTTCCGCGACGGGCCAGCCGACGATCAGGCCGTGGCGGCCGCGAACAGCGCATTGGCCTTGTTCCAGTTCACCACCGACCAGAAGGCCTTCAGATAGTCGGCCCGGCGGTTCTGGTACTTCAGGTAATAGGCGTGCTCCCAGACGTCGGCGGCCAGAACCACGGCGCCCTTGTCGTCGGCCACGTCCATCAGCGGATTGTCCTGGTTCGGCGTCGAGGTGACTTTCAGCTTGCCGTCCTGGACGATCAGCCAGGCCCAGCCCGAGCCGAACTGGCCGGCGCCGGCGGCGTTGAACGCCTCCTTGAATTTGGCCATCCCGCCGAGGTCGCGGTCGATGGCGGCGGCCAGTTCCGCGGACGGCTCGCCGGTCTGGCCCTGCGGCGCCAGCAGCTCCCAGAACAGGCTGTGATTCCAGTGTCCGCCGCCGTTGTTGCGCACCGCCTTGGGGGCCTTCGAGATATGGGCGAACAGCTCTTCCAGCGACTTGCCCTGCAGGGAGGCGTCGGCGTCCACCGCCTCGTTCAGCTTGTCGACATAGGCCTGGTGATGCTTGTCGTGGTGGAAGGTCATCGTCTCCTTGTCGATGGCCGGCTCCAGGGCGTCATAGGCGTAGGGGAGAGGCGGAAGCGTAAAGGCCATGGGGAGGCTCCTTCGACAGTTTCGGGGGCCCCTCATCTAGGCGCCCGCTCGCCGAACCCAAGCCCGGCCGTCGAATTCGGTTCCGCTCAGACTTCCGGCAGATTGGCCTTCAGGCAGTCCCGCACCGCGCGCCGCAGATCGCCGGAGGCGGAGACGAAATCCACCCCCTCGGCGTCGAACACCGCCCGCGTCGCGGCGTCCAGCCCGTTCGGCAGGGCCGCGATCACCCGCTTCTCGCCCTTGGGATGCAGGCAGAAGCCGACCTCCCGGCAGAGGGCGGCGAACATTTCGTCATGGGCGGCGGAGGAAGCGTCTTTCATCCACGCCCCATAGCACGGCTTCAGGGCAGCAATCCGGTCAGCCAGTGCATTATGTTCAGGCCGAACCGCGCATTGCCCGGCGCCGCGTTCATGCCGAACCGCCGGTCGGCCTGGCCGCTCTCCGGCGGATAGCGGATCAGCTGCGCCGACAGCATCCCGGCCTCGCCCAGCACCACCACCCGGCCCTGCCCGTGCGCGAAGGCCAGGCCCTGGTCCGGCAGGGCCGGTTTCGACAGTTCCGCCACCGCCGCCTCGGGATCGCCCGCGTCGTTCAGCCGGTCGGCCAGGGCCTGCAGCGTCGGCAGGTCCGGCGACTCCCGCGCGCCGTCGGTCATGTGCAGCAGCACGGTCGCCCCCTCCGGCCCGTCCAGCGACTGTCCGGTGAAGGCGGTCACGCTGTCCACCCGCTCGGAGGCGTCGCGTCCCGCGAAGATCGGATGTTCCCCCGAACGCCTCGGCCGGATAGACCAGATTGGTCGTCAGATCGCCGCCCCCGTCCGTCATGGCGAAGGCGTAGCCGGTCCCCATCTCCACGCCGAACCGCGCCGCCAGCCCCTCGGCCGCCGCTCCGAACGGCGTGTGGTCGGCGATCAGCAGCAGCTTGCCGCCCTCCCGGACCCAGGCCTCCAGCGCCGCCCCTTCGGCCTCGGTGAAGGCCGGCGGCGTCGGCCGCTCTCCCGTCGCGCCCGCATTGGCGATGACCAGCACGTCCACGCCGTCCAGCCCGCCGGCGTCGAACGCCTGCGTCCCGGCCCGCACCTGGTAGCCGTCGGCTCTCAGCAGCGCCGCGAACGGCGCGTACTGGCCCTCCAGCCTGTGGAAATTGGCGTGGGCCTCGTCGATGACCACGACCGGCCCCTGCCCCGCCGCCCAGGCCGGCCGCTCCACGGTCGGCCGGAAATCCGGATCGACCATCTGCTGCTGGGCCTGCGCGGGCGCGGCGACGGCCGCCAGCGCCATCAGGCCGAACGCGAATGCAACGAGCCGCATGGGACGCCCTCCAGTTCTGGGCGCGACCGTATCACGGACCGGTCAGTCCTTCAGCCGCGCCGCGTGGAAGGCCAGATGGTCGGCGATGAAACTGGCCATGAAGAAATAGGAGTGATCGTACCCCGGCTGCATCCTCAGGGTGACTTTCTGACCCGCCGCCTCCGCCGCGGCGACCAGCAGTTCCGGCTTCAGCTGCTCGGTCAGGAAGGGATCGGCGTCGCCCTGGTCGATCAGGATGTCGTCGAAACAGCCGGCCCCGACCCCGTCCTCGATCAGCCGCGCCGCGTCGTGCTCCGCCCACGTCTCCCGGTCGGCGCCCAGATAGGCCGCGAACGCCTTCTTTCCCCACGGACAGCGCGTCGGCGAGGCGATCGGCGCGAAGGCCGACACGCTGCGGAACAGATGCGGATGTCTCAGAGCCAGCGTCAGCGCCCCGTGCCCGCCCATCGAATGCCCCGAGATCGCCCGCGCCTTCGTCGTCGGAAATTCCGCGTCGATCAAACCGATCAGCTCCCGGGTGACATAGCTCTCCATGCGGAAATGCTCGGCCCACGGCGCCTGCGTCGCATCGACATAGAAGCCCGCCCCCTGCCCCAGGTCGTAGGCGTCGTCGTCCGCCACGCCCTCGCCCCGCGGCGAGGTGTCCGGCGCCACCACGATCACCCCGTGCTTCGCCGCCGCCCCATAGGCCCCGGCCTTGGTGGTGAAATTGTCCTCGGTGCAGGTCAGGCCCGACAGCCAGATCAGCACCGGAAACGGCCCCTCCCCCGGCGGGACGAACACCGACAGCGTCATCGCCGTGCCCGTGGTCGCGCTGTCGTGGCGCAGATAGCGCAGGGTTCCGCCGTGGACGGCGTGGGTCTTCAGGGTTTCCATGCCCGACCCTCTACCGCCCTCCTTGTCATCCCGGAAGCCGCGCGGCGGCTATCCGGGACGGTGCAGGGCGCAGATCTTGTTGCCGGACGGGTCGCGCAGATAGGCCAGGTACAGTCTTCCCACGGGCAGCTCGCGGAATCCGGGCGGGTTCTCGATGGCCACGCCGCCGCTCTCGGCGCCCGCCTTGTGAAAGGCGTCGACCGCCTCCGGACTGGCGGCGAAGAAGCCGATGGTGCCGCCGTTGGCGTGGCAGGCCGGCTCCCCGTCGATCGGCGCGCCGACCGCGAAGGCGCCCATGCGCGTCCGCCACCAGTAGCGGCCCTTGGCGTCCGGCCCGCTGCCGGGCTCGTGTCCGAGGGCGCCCAGCGCCGCATCGTAGAATTTCCGCGACGCCTCGACGTCGTTCGCGCCGACGGTGATGTGGGTGAACATGGCTTCCCTCTCCCTGTTTCAGGACAGTTTTTTTAAACAACTATCCCGGAGACGCAAGCCTCTAGAACACCACCACGGACCGGATGCTCTCCCCCGCATGCATCAGGTCGAAGGCCTCGTTGATGCGCTCCAGCGGCAGGGTGTGGGTGATCATGGGGTCGATCTCGATCTTCCCGTCCATGTACCAGTCCACCACCTTGGGCGTATCGGTCCGCCCCCGCGCCCCGCCGAAGGCCGAGCCGCGCCACACCCTGCCGGTGACCAGCTGGAACGGCCGGGTCGCGATCTCCTTGCCCGCCTCGGCCACGCCGATGATCACGCTCTCGCCCCAGCCGCGATGGCAGGCCTCCAGCGCCTGGCGCATCACCGTGGTGTTGCCGGTGCAGTCGAAGGTGTAGTCCGCCCCGCCCCCGGTCAGCTCGACCAGATGGGCCACCACGTCGTCGACCGTCTTCGGATTGACGAAATGGGTCATGCCGAAGCGCCGGCCCCACTCTTCCTTGCTGTCGTTGATGTCGACCCCGACGATCATGTCGGCCCCGACCATCTTCAGCCCCTGGATGACGTTGAGCCCGATCCCGCCCAGACCGAACACCACGCAGTTGGCCCCCGGCTCCACCTTGGCCGTGTTGACCACCGCCCCCACGCCCGTGGTCACGCCGCAGCCGACGTAGCAGGCCTTGTCGAACGGCGCGTCCTTGCGGATCTTCGCCACCGCGATCTCGGGCAGGACGGTGAAATTCGAGAAGGTCGAACAGCCCATATAGTGGGCGATCGCCTGCCCCTTGTAGCTGAAGCGCGACGTCCCGTCGGGCATCAGCCCCTTGCCCTGCGTCCCCCGGATCGCCGTGCACAGATTGGTCTTGCGGCTCAGGCAGCTTTTACATTGCCGGCACTCGGGCGTGTACAGCGGGATCACGTGATCCCCGACCTCGACCGAGGTCACGCCGGCGCCCACCTCGACCACCACCCCCGCGCCCTCATGGCCGAGGATCGACGGGAAGATCCCCTCGCTGTCCAGGCCGTCCAGGGTATAGGCGTCGGTGTGACAGATGCCGGTCGCCTTGATCTCGACCAGCACCTCCCCGGCCCGCGGCCCCTCCAGATCGACCTCGACGATCTCGAGCGGACGTTTGGCCTCGAAGGCGACGGCGGCGCGGGTTTTCATGGCGGGCTCCTGTGCGTTGCCGTTCTTCTAGGACAGACCGCCGATGCTATGGAACCGCATGGGGCGCCAAAACCTCGTCATCCTCACCGGCTCCGGCATTTCCGCCGAGTCCGGCGTGCCCACCTTCCGGGCCGACGACGGCCTGTGGATGGGCCATCGCGTCGAGGACGTCGCCACGCCCCGGGCCTTCGCCCGCGACCCCGCCCTGGTGCAGGACTTCTACAACCGCCGCCGCCGCCAGCTGGCCGAGGTCCGGCCCAACGCCGCCCACCGCGCCCTCGCCGACCTCGCCGCCCGCTGGAACGGCGACCTGCTGCTGGTCACCCAGAACGTCGACGACCTGCACGACCGCGCCCACGCCGCGACCCCGCCCGCCCCCGGCTTCGACCTGATCCACATGCACGGCGAACTGCTCAAGGCCCACTGCACCGTCACCGGTCGCGTCCTCGACTGCTCCGGCGACCTCGCCCCCGACCAGCCCTCGCCCTTCCACCCGCGCGGAACCCTGCGCCCCCACATCGTCTGGTTCGGCGAGATGCCCCTGCACATGGACCGCATCGAGCGCGCGCTCGCCGCCTGCGACCTGTTCGTCTCCATCGGCACCTCGGGCGCCGTCTGGCCCGCCGCCGGTTTCGTCCAGCTGGCCCGCCACGCCGGCGCCCGCACCGTCGAGCTCAACCTCGAACCCTCGCTGGGGAGTCGCCTGTTCGACGAGACGGTCTACGGCCCGGCGACCGAGGTGGTGCCGGGGTTCTGCGAGACGCTCTGACCACCCACTCCGCCGGCATCCTCGGGCTTGACCCGAGGATCAGATCGTCCGGTGCCCGGTGGCGATCCTTGCGAGCTCCATCGCGGGGCCTTCTCCGCCTCACAGCGCGCGCCAAAGTCTGATCCTCGGGTCAAGCCCGAGTATGACGGCGCTAGTCCTTGGCGTCCGCCGCCCGCTTCGCCGCCAGCTTCGCCAGCACCCGGCCCCGCCCCTTGGCCAGCGCATGGATCACCCCGCGGAAGGTCGCCACCTCCTGCTCCGAGAAGCCGGCCCGGCCCAGCATCACCCGCAGGTTCTGGCTCATCGACGGCTTCTTCTCCGGCGGGTGGAAGAAGCCGCCCTCGTCCAGCTCCTTCTCCAGATGTTCGTACATCCCGACCAGCAGATCGTTGGAGGCCGGCGGATCGCCTTCGCGGAACCGCGGCGGCGGGGCGTCGAGGATCAGGGTGCGCCACTCATAGGCGTTGATCGCCACCGCCTGGGCCAGGTTCAGCGAATGGTGCCTGGGGTCGATCGGGATCGTCGTGATCCCCTGGGTCAGGGCGATGTCGGTGGTCTCCAGCCCGGCCCGCTCGCCGCCGAACAGCAGCCCCACCGTCAGCCCCGAGGCCCGGTCGTCGTACAGCAGCCGCGCCGACTCCCGCGGCGTCCGCACCGGCATCCGCGTCTCGCGCGGCCGGGCCGTGGTCGAGAAGACGGTGTTCAGGTCGGCGATGGCCTCGGCGACGCTGTCGAACACCTTCACCCCGTCCAGCACCCAGTCGGCCCCCGAGGCCGTGGCCCAGGCCCGGTCCTGCGGCCAGCCGTCGCGCGGCGCGACCAGCCTCAGCTCGGACAGGCCGAAATTGGCCATCACCCGCGCCACCGCCCCGATGTTGTCGGCCAGCTGCGGCTTGTCGAGAATTACTACCGGAGGCGCTAGTTCACTCAATTCCGCTCATCCCGGCGAAAGCCGGGACCCAGTCCTGTCCAGCTTGACGCCTGTGTTTCAGGACAACCGCCGCGACGGCCATCCGGGTCCGTTCACCCAAATCACTGGGTCCCGGCTTTCGCCGGGATGAGCGGAAAAGAAAAGGCCGAACTCAGTCATCCCCATACATAGCCAGCCACGGATCGGCCGTCCCGGCCTCGACCTCGGCCACCTTGACCTTGGGCCAGCCGATCTCGTCGTCCGCCGAGTCCCGCCACGCCAGGATGTACAGGTCGCGCAGCTCCGAGGCCCCCGCCGCCAGCCGGTTCAGCGCGAAGGTCGCGCCGCGGGCGTCGCCCTCGCCGAACCCGCCCGCCTTCTCCAGCCGGTAGAAGGGCAGCACCTCGGCCAGGGTGGTCTTCAGATAGGCCGGCACCCGCGCCCGCAGGTCGAACCCGTCCAGCTTCGGCGCCGTCATCGCCGCCTCGACCGCGTCCAGCCGCGCCACCCGGGCCGTGAACGCCCCCTCGAAGGCGCCGTGCGTCTGGCGCGAGGTGGTGAAGCCCTCGGGGTTCGGAACGTCGCGGCTCCAGCCGTTGTAGTGGATCGTCGTATGGTGCGGCTGCGCACCGTCGCCGACGTAATGGCCCAGATAGCCCATGTCGCGCAGGATCAGCGCCTCGCGCCGCAGCCGGTCCTCGCGGTACCAGGCCCGCTTGCCCGCATCCGTCTCGCGCGCCTCGGCGGCGTTCAGCACCCGCCACGTCGCGAAGTCGCGCACCAGCTGCTGATAGCCGTCCATGATGGCGTAGGGCAGGTAGCCGGCGTCATCGACCTCGATCCCCGCCGCCAGCAGCGCCGCGTCATATTCCGACTTCAGCCGCGGCAGGGCGTCGATCGACATCCCCTGCTCGGTCATGATCCGGCCGTCGTCGATCATGTCGACGAAATGGGCCGTGTCCCGTTCCCGGTCGTGCGGCTGACCCGCCCCCTTGGTCCGGTCCGGCTCGCGCGACAGCTCCCCGACCTCGGCCGCCGCCCCCGGCGTGCGCAGGAAGGCCGGCATCTCTTCCGGCAGGGCGCGAACCGCCGCCACGCCGATCAGACGGTGGCCGGTGTTGCCCCAGGCCGACACCACGGCGGGCGCGGCGATCACGGCGACGCCGAGCGTCAGGGCGGACAGGGCGACGACGAGGCGCTTCATGGCGGACTCCGGTGCGGGGGATCGCCGCCGGGTTAAATCCACGCCGCGATGGCGTCCAGCGGCTTCTTGTCCAGGGCCGCCGTCGGCACTGTCGCACCCTCGGCCGGATGCCCCGCCACCAGCAGCAGGAACGGCTTCTCGCCCGCCGGGCGGCCGCAGATCTCGCCGAGGAAATTCATCGGCGCCGGGGTGTGGGTCAGGGTCGCCAGCCCGGCCGAATGCAGGGCCGCGATCAACAGGCCGGTGGCGATGCCGACGCTCTCCGCGACATAGTAGTTCTTCCTGTCGTCGCCGGGCCGCGGGCCGCCGCGCTTCTGGCCGAAGACGGCGATCAGCACCGGCGCCACCTCCAGAAACCCCTTGTCCGGATCGGTGCCCAGCGGCGCCAGGGCGTCCAGCCACTCCTGCGGCGCCTTGGTCGCATAGAATTCCCGTTCCTCGGCCTCCGCCGCCGCGCGGATGCGGGCCCGCGCCTCCGCGCTTTCGATGACGCTGAAGAACCACGGCTGGTGGTTGGCCCCCGACGGCGCCGATCCGGCCGTCAGCAGGGCCTGTTCGACCACCGCGCGCTCGACCGGACGGTCGGAAAACTCCCGCACCGTCCGCCGTGCCGCCATCAGCCGCCGGAACGCCTCCACCCGCGCCAGCCGCTCGGCGTGGTCCATGGGCTCATAGCCCGTCAGCGGCTGGCAGGGATGATCGCGCATGGGACCTCCGGGTTCGCCGCAGGCTTAACCTATCCCGAACACCCCCTCCACCCGCCCGATCCACCGCCGGATCGCCGGGAAGGGCTCCAGGTCGAACCCGCCCTCGTGCGCCACCCTTGTGTAGGCGACCAGCGCCAGGTCGGCGAGCGTCGGCCCGTCGCCGACCAGCCAGTCCGCCGCCGTCAGCGCCGCCTCCATCCGCTCCAGCGCCGCCCGCCCCCGTTCCATCAGCCGCGGCTCGATCTCGTCCGCCGCCTTGCCGAGGAAGGCGCGCTGGAACCGGGCGACCGCGATGCATGGCTCGTGGCTGTACTGTTCCCAGAACAGCCATTCGTACATCTGCGCCCGCGCCCACGGATCGGCCGGAACAAAGGGCGTGCCCTCGCCGAAAAACCCGAGGATCGCATTCGACTGCGCCAGCGTCCGGCCGTCGTCGAACACCACCGCCGGAACCTGCCCGGCCGGGTTCACGGCCAGGAATTCTGTGGATCGCGTCGCGCCCGACATGACGTCAGTTTGGGCCCAGCGATAATCATGCCCGAGCCGGTCGAGCAACCACTTGACCTTCAAACAGTTGCCGGAACGATTATCTCCAAAGACAGTAAGCATCGCGCCCCAGCAAAGTGTTTCTGATCTGCGAATACAGCTTACAGGATTGGCGCCGTTGGCCAAACGAGATTCGGCTGAACCATCACAAGCCCGACTTATCCACCGGATGACCGGACAGGAGGTCGCACGGCGGTCTTCTAGACTGGATTTTGCCGCAATTATTGACGAAAAGCCGCCCACCGGACGCGTCAGGGGCCGGGGCTTTCGTGAGTCTGATCCATGCTCGGCACTGCCGCTGCGCTCGCCCTCGTCTGGGCGATGGCCTTCCCCGCCCAGGCGGCGGTGCAGGCGGAACCCGTTTCCTACGAAGCCGCGGTCGCGACCGGTCTGGGCGAGGAATCAACGGGGTCCGCGAACGAAGGTTCCGACAGCGGCATGGGGCTCACGCCCGAGCAGCAGGCCCTGATGGCGGAAGACGCCGACTGGACCGCCCGCGTCAATCTCTACCATGCCGGCGGCGGCGGAGCGACGGGCAACGACAGCCTCGGCTGCCGTCCGATCCCGATGCGCACCATGGCCGTGGATCCCCGCTACATCCCGCGCCGCACCCGCCTGTTCATCCCCGAGACGGTCGGCATGCGCATGCCCGACGGCACGCTGCACGATGGCTACTGGTACGCCTCCGACACCGGCGGCGCGATCAAGGGCCAGAAGATCGACCTCTACACCGGCCACGGTCGCGGCTCGATGCAGCCGGCCATGCGCTTCAACCAGCGCCGCCTGACCCTGATCGACGCCGGCCGCTTCGACGGCTGCCCGCCGTCGTGGGATCGCCAGCCCAGCCAGACCCTGATGGCCAGCGCCCCCGCCAACGTCGGCTCCAACTAGACCGTTCGCCGACCGGCGTATTGCGAAGCCGGCCCGACGGGTGCACCCTCCCCCCATCTTTCGGGAGGGGTTCATGAAAGCCGTCGTCGCCATCGCCGCCCTGTGCCTTGCGTCCGCCGCCGCCGCCCAGGACGCGAGCGTTCATTTCAAGGACCGCACCGAGCGGGTTCAGCTGCAGGGCCGCCGCGGTCCCAGCCTGTTCCGTCCCGGCTTCGCCATCGGCGAATACGTCGGCTCCTCGTCGGCCCGCGCCTCCGGCAGCGCCATCCCGTTTCGTCGCAGCGCCCAGGCCCGGGCCTCCCTGACCGTGACCGCGCCCTCCCTCGCCGGAGACGTCCAGGCCGAGTGCGAGGGGGGCGAGGCGCGCACCCAGATCCTCGGCATCACCTTCGAGCGGCAGGACCTCGCCTATAACTGCGCCTTCTCCGGCGCCGCGCCGGCGGACGCCGCCTTCACCCTGGCCCTCAGCCGGCACGGCAACTGGCTGAACCGGCTGCAGCAGCCGCAGCGGGCGGGCGAGCTGCGCTGGAACGGTCAGGTCTACCGGGCCGAGACCCGCTATGTCGAAGGCCTGCCGTGGGGCGGCGGCAATGTGCTGGGCTATGTGTTCAGCCGCGACGGCGTCGACATCGGCGGCGTGGCCCTGGCCGGCATGGCGCCGACCTTCTACCTGCCGCCCGCCGGCTCCGCCGACCGCGACGCCGCCGCCGTCCTGGGCGCCATCCTGTTCACCTTCCAGGACCCCGGCCGGCCCTAGAATTTCCGCTGGCCGCTGACCGTCTCGAAGAACATCCGCCAGTCGCCCATCAGGCTCCACAGCGGATAGCGGAACGTCGCCGGCCGGTTCTTCTCGAAGAAGAAATGCCCGACCCAGGCGAAGCCGTATCCGACCAGCGGCATGGCCAGCAGCCACCACGGGTTCCGCGTCACGATCGCCACGGCCAGCACTACCAGCACCAGCGCCGACCCGACCACATGGATCCTCCGGCAGGTCCGGTTGGAATGCTCGTGGATGTAGTGCGGATAGAAGGCCGCGAAGCTCTCGAAGCGTCCGCCCGCCGGCTCGCCTGCGCTCATCTACGTCTCCTCCACCGGCTCCGGGCCCAGCAGCCGTCGCAGCATAGGCCAGATCTTCGCGACCGCCGACAGGAACCCGACCAGGGTCGACACCCACTGGAAGGCGCTCCACACCCAGCCGAACAGGTCCCCGCCCCCGACCCACTGGCTGATCGGGAACAGCACCCGCGCCACCCCGATCTGGAAGGCCGCATAGGCCTGCGAATATTCGATCGAGCGGTCGGCGAAGAAGGCGATCGCCACCGCCGCCGACACCGGCGCCCACAGCAGCGGCAACACCAGCAGCGCCGCCAGCAGCAGGACCAGCAACTTGGTCCCGACAGTCTCGCGCGAGGCCAGGCTGGCCACCACCCCCGCCCCCATGGCCAGCGCGACCAGCAGCAGCCCCGCTGGCAGCACCAGGTCGACCGCCGTCATCAGGTCTGCGAACCCCAGCCCCGCCAGGATCCCCACCCCCGCCAGCAGGAACCCGGCCACCCAGACGGCCGCATACTGTCCGAGGCGACGCTTCAGATGGGCGAGGCTGACCATGGCGACCGTTCCGTCCGCTGGACCCGGACCGCAGCCAATCATGTCCGGCCCGCCCTGTCGATTCCGCCGAACGCCGCTTTCCCGGACCGTTCACCCTGTTCGTCAGCCTCCCGTTCAGCCCCCGGCGCCATCCTTCCCCCTCCACGGGAGACGCCGCCATGCAGGCCCACGCCATCGCCGCCGCCGGCATCGCCTCGGCCACGGCCCGTTTCGAGGCCAGCGCCCGCCGCACCGCCGCCGACCCCCTCGCCGACCTCGCCGGCGAGACCGTCGAACGCCTGGGCGCCGAACTGGCCCTCAAGGCCAATGTCTCGGTGCTGAAGACCGCCGACGAAATGACCGGGACGCTGCTGGACATGCTGGCCTAGGGAGCCGCTCAGCCCGCCGGCGCCGGCGCCGGCGCCGGCGCCCTCGCCGGCAGTTCGAACCAGCCGGTGAAGCGCCGGAAGGCCTCCGCCTCCCCCTCCACCGCCAGCCCCGCCGGCGGCCAGGCCCCGTCGCCATAGACCGCCGCCGCCACCGCCTCCGGCGTCCCCGTCACCACCGCCTCGACCCCGTCCGGCTCCTCGCGCGTCGCGGTCAGGACCCCGTCGGCCACCCGCACCACGAAACGCTCCGCCCCGAAACGGAACCCCAGCGCCGTCCGCGCCTCCCCGGCCCCGGCCGCATCGAACATGGTCCGCAGCGACAGCATCATCGACACCGGACTCAGCGGCAGGGTCGGATCGTGCGCCGGCGACCGCGCCGCCCACCGCCCCAGTTCGCTGATGATCGGCTCGGCCTCGCGTCCCCAGTCGGTCAGGTCATAGACTTGCACCGAGGCCGGCGGCGGCAGCCTGCGCCGCACCGCCACCCCGGCCGCCTCCAGCTGCTCCAGCCTCTGGGTCAGCACGTTGGCGCTCAGCCCCGGCAGGCTGGCGCGCAGATCCCCGAACCGCCGCGGCCCCAGCATCAGCTCGCGTACGATCAGCAGCGCCCAGCGCTCTCCGATCAGCTCCAGCCCGTGCGCCGTCCCGCAGGCGTCGTCATAACGCCGCCGTGGCCCGTCGGTTATTTTTTCTAACTTCATACTTGCCATATCTAACCTATGGCGGCATGAGTCTCAAGCCGACTGACAAGACCCACCCGGGCTCAACCAGCGAGCGGCCGCGCCGCGAGCGTTAGCCCCCTCAACCCGGGCTCAAGCCGCGAGGGACCGCGTCCCGAGCGTTGGCCCCCCAAAGCGGAGCGTGCGTCATGAGCTACATCGACGGATATCTGGTGCCGGTGCCGACCGACAAGAAGGACGCCTACAGGGCGATGGCCGAGCTGGCCGCGCCGATCTTCCGGGAATACGGCGCCACCCGCGTCGTCGAGGCCTGGGGCGACGACCTCCCGGACGGCAAGGTCACCGATTTCAAACGGGCGGTGAACGCCGTCGATGGCGAGAACACCGTCTTCTCGTGGGTCGAATGGCCCGACAAGGCGGCCCGCGACGCCGGCATGAAGAAATTCATGGAGGACCCGCGCCTCGACGGCATGAAGGACATGCCCTTCGACGGCCAGCGCATGATCTTCGGCGGCTTCGTCCCCATTGTCGAAGCCTGACGCCCGGCCCCCTCATCCCCGCCCGGGGTTACGCTCCGGGTTCAGCCTACCCAACCGGGCTCAAGCAGCGAGCGGCCGCGCCGCGAGCGTTAGCCCCCTCCAGCGGAGCGAAAAATGCCCTTCCTCGACATCACCGTCATCCCGGTCGTCACCGCCGACAAGGCGGCCTATCTCGACCATTCCCGCAAGATGTCGCCCCTGTTCCGCGAGCAGGGCGCCCTGTCGGTCACCGAATGCTGGGGCGAGGACGTCCCCGACGGCAAGCTCACCGACTTCAAGCGCGCCGTGGCCCTGAAGGACGGCGAGACCGTCGCCGTCGGCTGGATCACCTGGCCCGACAAGGCCGTCCGCGACGCCGGCTGGGAAAAGCTGATGCAGGACGACCGCATGATGGGCGGCGAAGCGCCCCCCTTCGACGGCCAGCGCATGATCTACGCCGGCTTCGAGGTCGTGGCGGAGAACTGAGGCCGTAGACCGGGCCGTCGCGGACGCGAAAAAGGGCCCGGCGTCACCACCGGGCCATTCCTTGGTCCCTAGCTGTCCAGGAAGCTCCGCAGCTTCCGGCTCCGGCTCGGATGCTTCAGCTTTCTCAAGGCCTTGGCCTCGATCTGGCGGATGCGTTCGCGGGTCACCGAGAACTGCTGGCCGACCTCTTCCAGGGTGTGATCGGTGTTCATGCCGATGCCGAAGCGCATGCGCAGCACCCGCTCCTCGCGCGGCGTCAGGCTGGCCAGAACCCGCGTCGTGGTCTCCCGCAGGTTCGACTGGATGGCCGCGTCGATGGGCAGGACGGCGTTTTTATCCTCAATGAAATCACCGAGATGCGAGTCCTCCTCGTCCCCGATCGGGGTCTCGAGGCTGATCGGCTCCTTGGCGATCTTGAGGACCTTGCGGACCTTCTCCAGCGGCATGGCCAGCTTTTCGGCCAGCTCCTCCGGGGTCGGCTCGCGGCCGATCTCGTGCAGCATCTGGCGGCTGGTGCGGACGATCTTGTTGATCGTCTCGATCATGTGCACCGGGATGCGGATGGTGCGCGCCTGGTCGGCGATCGAGCGGGTGATGGCCTGACGGATCCACCAGGTCGCATAGGTGCTGAATTTGTAGCCGCGGCGGTACTCGAACTTGTCGACCGCCTTCATCAGACCGATGTTGCCTTCCTGAATGAGATCAAGGAATTGCAGGCCGCGGTTGGTGTATTTCTTGGCGATGGAGATGACCAGGCGCAGGTTGGCCTCGACCATTTCCTTCTTGGCCTGCCGGGCCTCGCGCTCGCCCTTCTGCACCGTCTGGACGATGCGGCGGTAGTCGTCGATCGGCAGGCCGGCCTCGGTCGCCACGGCGGCGACGTCGCCGCGGATCTGGGCGATCTGGGCCTGTTCGTTCTCGCTGAACTTGGTCCAGCGCACGCCCATTTCCTTGACCTTTTCGGCCCAGTTGGGGTCCAGCTCCTTGCCGAAATAGGCCTTGAGGAATTCCGGACGCGAGATGCCGTAGCTGTCGGCGAGCCGCAGCAGCCGCCCTTCCAGCCCCATCAGCCGCTTGTTGATCGCATACAGCTGCTCGACCAGGGCCTCGATGCGGTTGTTGTTCAGCTTCATCGTCTTCAGGCGGCCCGAGATGGTCGCCGTCAGCGTGTCATAGGCCTTCTGGTCCTTGGCGTTCAGGGTCTCGCCCTTCAGCCGCGCCTCGACCAGCTTGTCCTGCAGCTTGCGGAAGCCGCCGAAGTCCGCGGCGATGGCGTCGAGGACTTCCATGACGCCGTCGCGAAGCTCCGCCTCCAGCGCCGAGATCGACATCCCGCCGCCGTCGTCGAAGTCCTCGTCCTCCTCGTCCTCTTCCTTGTCCGCGTCCGTTTCCTGGGCCTGGGCGGCCTCCTTGGCCTCGGGCGAGCCGGGCACCGGCTGGGGCGGCTGGTTGTGCGGCAGGGACGAGGGGTTCAGCACGCCGTAGGTGGCGTCCAGGTCGATGACCTCGCGCAGCAGGATGCGGTTGTTGGCCAGCTCGTCGCGCCAGACCATGATGGCCTCGAAGGTCAGGGCGCTCTCGCACAGACCCGAGATCATCGCGTCGCGACCGGCCTCGATCCGCTTGGCGATGGCGATCTCGCCCTCGCGGCTGAGCAGCTCGACGCTCCCCATCTCCCTCAGATACATCCTTACCGGGTCATCCGTCCGGTCGTATGCAGCTTTAGCGGGGGTCTCGGCGACGGAGGTCTCGGCGGTCGCGGCGACCTCGCCGCCCTCGCCTTCCTTCTGCTCGGCTTCTTCCTCGGCCTCGACGACATTGACGCCCATCTCGGACAGCATGGCCAGCGTGTCCTCGATGGCGTCCGGCGTCACCTCTTCGGACGGCAGGACCTTGTTCAGGTCCTCCATCGTCACATAGCCGCGAGCCTTGGCCTGCTTGATGAATTTCTTGACGCCGGCGTCGGTGAGGTCGAGCAGCGGACCGTCGCTCTGGGCTTCGGTTTCCTGCGTCTCGGTCTGCGCACTCATTCAGTTCTATCTCCGGATGGAGGGCTGATCAGGCCGTCCACCAATACAACGTGTGGCGGGGTCGTTTGTTACGAGCCCGCGCTGTCTTCCCAAATCTCGCCGGTTTTGATCGCGCGACGCAGGACGTCACGCTCGGCCTTCAGCCGGCGAAACGCCTCGTCCTGCCCCGCCACGCCACGCGCCGAAGTCAGGGCGTCCTCCAGCGCCGCCACGCGGGTGAGCGCGTCGAACGCCTGCGACCATCGGATCCGCGCCTCGCCGAGGGGCTTGTCTGCGGCCAGGAAGGGCGCGCCGGACTTTGCCGCCGCCTTCTCGACCTCGTGCATCAAAACGCCGTGACCCGATTGCGCCAGATGGCGTCGCAGGGCCGCCGAGTCAAGGTCTTGGCCCGAGAAGCGCAGTCGCACCATCTCCTGCGCCAGCCCGTCGAGGGCCGGGTCGCCGAAGCCGTGGGCGGCGATGGCCTCGAGGTGATCGTCCATTCGTTCCGGATCGTCGACCGCCCCGTGCGCCAGGGCCGCGGCGACCGGCTCGATCGAGCGGGACAGCGACTGCATGGCCTGCGCCCCCTCGGCGGTCTGGCCCAGCTTGGGCGGCGGGCCCGGCCGCCAGCGGCCGCCCTGGCCGGGCGCCGGCGATCCCGTCGGGGCGCGCCGGGCCGGGAACATCGCGTCGAACCGGTCGAACAACTCCCGCCGGTACTGCTCGGCCAGATCCTTGTCCTGCACCGCCGAGGCCGCCTGTCGGAGCCGGCCCTTCAGCCCCGCCCGGCGCTCGGGCGTGTCCAGCGGCTCGACCTCGGCCTCCTTGTGGAACAGCACCTCCGCGAACGGCCGCGTGTTGGCCAGCGCCTGGCGCAGGGCCGGCGCCCCCTTGTCGCGCAGGATGTCGTCGGGGTCCTGCCCCGCCTCCAGCAGGGCGAAGCGGAACGACCGGCCCGCCTTCAGCTGCGGCAGGGCCCGGTCGATGGCGCGGTAGGCCGCCCGCCGCCCCGCCGCGTCGCCGTCGAAGCACAGCACCGGCTCCGACGACACCCGCCAAAGCCGCTCCATCTGCTCCTCGGTCAGGGCCGTGCCCATCGGCGCCACCGCCGGGATGCCGGCCCTCTGGCAGGCGATCACGTCCATATAGCCCTCGACCACCACGATGGCCTGGCCGTCCCGGCTCTCGGCCCCGAGGATCCGTCGCGCCTCGGGCAGGCCGTACAGGGTCGCCCCCTTGTGGAAGAGCGGGCTCTCCGGCCCGTTCAGATATTTGGCCCGGTCGTCGGGGTTCATGGCCCGGCCGCCGAAGCTGACGATGCGGCCGCGCGCGTCGAGGATCGGGAACATCAGCCGGTCGCGGAACCGGTCATAGGGCGTGCCGCCGCCCTCGGGCGCGATCAGCATGCCCGCCTCGACCAGATCGCCGGGCTTGGCCCCGCGCTGGACCAAGGCGGTCTTCAGCCCCTCGCGGTCGTTGGGCGCATAGCCCAAGCCGAACCGCTCCCACTGGTCCTCGGGCAGCCCCCGCTTCTCCAGATATTCTCGCGCCGCCTTGCCCGGAGAGCGGCGCAGATTGGCCGCGAACCACTTCTGCGCCAGGTCCATCCAGTCGGTCAGGCCCTGCTTCCTCGCCTCGCGCTCGGCGGCCTGCGGGTCCTCGGCCGGCAGGGCCATGCCCGCCTCTCCGGCCAGCCGCTGCACGGCCTCGACGAAGCTCAGCCGCTCGGTTTCCTGCAGGAAGCTGATGACGTCGCCGTGCTTGCCGGACGAGAAGTCGTGGAAGAAGCCCTTGTCGTCGTTGACGAAGAAGGATGGCGACTTCTCCTTGGTGAAGGGCGACAGCCCGACATACTCGCGGCCCTGCCGCTTGAGCTTCACCGTCCGCCCGATGATGTCGGACGGCCGAAGGCGGGCCTTCAGTTCTTCAAGGAAGCGGTCATCGAAGCGCACGATCGCCTTATAGCGCGCGACTCGCCCCAGCGGGCGCATTTACCTCTGGTTAACCACAATGGCCGGAATGCGCCCATAACAGCCTGATTATGCGCATAATTTTCTCCGATAACGGAACAGTCCACAGGCCTGTGGATTAACCATACGACCGCCGCGAACCGGCGGAGTCCGACAGCCTCGCCAGAACGGTCCGGGCTCTGAGAGAGAAGACCGCCTCCATGTTCATCGCCATCGCCCGCCCGGCGGTGGAGCCCCAAGGTCCCGACGCCGTCGCCGTCCCCGGCTCCCCCGCCATCGCCGAACTGTCGCCTCGCGCCCTCCACGCCCGCCTGCTGGAGAACGCCGCCCTGCGCCGCAGGCGCGGCCTTGAACGCCGGCGCAGCAATCGGATCGAGGACGCCGACTACTGGCTCAACGCCGCCCCGGTGGCGGTGCGCAAGGCCAGCGCCCTGCGCGAGGAAAAAAGCTTCGCGCCCCTGCCCTGACGCGGCCGTTCGGCCGGGGTCTTCACCCGCTCTTCCGAACATGCTTGGCTGTGACCGGGGACCGGGGACGGAGACCGCCATGAAACCGCTGATCATCGCCGCCGCGATCGCCGCCGCCCTGACGGCCGCGCCCGCCTTCGCCCAGGACGCCTGGCGCGCCCATTCCCCCGAGGTGCAGGCCGTCGACGCCGCCGTGCGCGCGCCGCTCGAGGCCTATCTGCGCGGCCACGCCACCGGCCTGGCCGACGAGTTCCGCCCCGCCTTCCACCCGGACGCCCAGCTCTGGGGCATGCGCAACGGCGCCCTGATCCGGATGACGGCCGAGCAGTATATCGCCCGCGCCTCCGGCTCTCCCGCGGCCGACGAGGCGCAGCGCCGCCGCTGGATCGAGAGCATCGACGTCACCGGCGACACCGCCGTGGTCAAGATCGTGCTCGACTACCCGACCGTCCTGTTCACCGACTACATGGCCCTGTCGCGCATCGATGGGCGCTGGGTGATCGTCAACAAGATGTTCCAGGCCGAACCGAAGGCGCCGGCGGCCTAGCCACGGCGCGGTTCCTGTGGTTGTCTCCGCCCGCATCCTTGGGGGGAAAGCCATGAACCGTCTCGTCGCCGCGCTGGCCGTCGCCGCGCTCGCCGCCGCCACGCCCGCCGCGGCCCAGGACATCGCCGGCCCCGTCGCCGCGGCTGTCGACCAGTTCGGCCAGAGCATGGCGGAATCGATGACCGGCGGGCCCGGCCTGTTCGTCACCGCCCAGGGCGAGGCGCCGCTGCCCGCCGCCGCCTCGACGCCGATGACCGTCACCATCAAGGGTACGGGCAAGACCGCGGTCGAGGCCGTCGCCGACCGCAACGCCCAGCTGGAGCGCGTCCGCTCCGTCGCCAACCGCTTCGACGTCGCCATGGAGGTCGGCGCGACCAACTATGCGATCGCCGAGACCCCCTCGTGGATGACGATGGACGACAGCAGCGCCGCGGTCTGGGCGGACGCGGCAGCCGCTGCGGTTCTGGCCGAAGAGGGAGAGACGCGCGTTGACGTCGAACTGATCGAACCCCTAACGGACGAGCCAGCCGATCCCGCCGACACCCGCACCGTCACCGCCTCCGTCGTGGTCAAGCTCGACCGCCCGAACGAGTCCCGCCTGCCCGAATTCGTGGACGCCCTCGTCGAGGCGGGGGTCAAGGATCTGGACGACAGCCTGAACGGTCTGAACTTCGGGCCCATGACGCCCTTCCTGTCCCTGCTCGGACTGGACCCGACCCGCGATCCCGGCGAGGCGGTCTGGAACCAGGCCACCGCCGACGGCGTCCGCAAGGCCCGCGCCCAGGCCGAGGCCATCGCCGAAGCCTCCGGCCGGCGGCTCGGCCCGGTCCGCTACGTCAGCGTCCTGATGCGCGCCCACGACGGCGAGAACGCCCTGGTCAGCGTCGCCGTGCGGTTCGGATTCGCGGACTAGGCCTCAGCCCTTCATCGAATCCGCGAAGCGCTGGAACAGGTAGAGGCTGTCGGTCGGTCCCGGCGACGCCTCAGGGTGATGCTGCACGCTGAACACCGGCCGGTCCTTCAGGGCGATGCCGCAGTTGGTGCCGTCGAACAGGCTGACGTGGGTCTCGACCACCGCGTCCGGCAGGCTGTCGCGATCGACGGTGAAGCCGTGGTTCATCGACACGATCTCGACCTTGCCGGTGGTCAGATCCTTGACCGGATGGTTCGCGCCGTGGTGCCCCTGATCCATCTTGATCGTCTTCGCGCCCAGCGCGAGGGCCAGCATCTGGTGGCCGAGGCAGATGCCGAACAGCGGCTTGCCGCTGTCGACCAGCTTGCGGATTTCCGGCACGGCGTAAACGCCAGTGGCGGCTGGATCGCCCGGGCCGTTGGACAGCACCACCCCGTCCGGATTGCGCGCCAGAATGGCCTCGGCCGTGGTGTCGGCCGGCACCACGGTGATCTTCACGCCGGTCGAGGCCAGGGCCCGCAGGATGTTGCGCTTGACGCCGTAGTCGACGACGACCACCGACCGGTCCGAGGCATCGACGCGCGGATGGCCTTCCGGCCACTCCCACAGCCCCTCGTCCCAATCGAATGACTGCAGGGTCGAGGCGTCCCTGGCCAGGTCCAGCCCGACCAGACCGGTCCAGGCCTTGGCTTGAGCCACGAGCGCCTCGAGATCGAAACGGCCTTCCGGATCGTGGGCGATCACCGCATGCGGCGCGCCGGCGTCGCGGATGCGCGCCGTCAGGGCCCGGGTGTCCACGCCCGCCAGCCCGACCACGCCGCGCCGCTTCATCCAGCCGTCGAAATCGCTCTCGCTGCGCCAGTTGGCCGGATCGGTCGGCAGGTCGCGGAAGATGGCGCCCCGGGCCGAGGTGTCGGAGCCGCCGCCGATCTGCTCCACGTCCTCGACGTTCACGCCCGTATTGCCGACGTGCGGGAAGGTGAAGGCCAGGATCTGGCTCATGTAGGACGGGTCGGTCAGGATCTCCTGGTACCCCGTCATGGCGGTGTTGAAGACGACCTCGCCGAGGGCCGAGCCGGTCGCGCCGCAGCCGAGGCCCTGCAGGATGGTGCCGTCCGCCAGCGCGAGCACGCCGGTGACGCCGGAAAGAAGCTGGGTGGTCATGGCAGGCTCCGTAACACCGAATCCCGGCGAGCAAACGGCGCGGTGGTTAGGCGTCGCCCGCTGCGGGGTCAACTGGCGCGGTTGAGCGGCGCATCACCGCGAACCACAGGACGGTCATCAGGATGAAGAACCCGACCGACGGAATGATGTAGCCCGGCGCCGCGAAAGCCACGGCGGCCGCGGCGAACGCCATCCCCGCCACGGCGACGATCCGGGCCCGCGAGCGACGCGCCAGCCGGAACAGCGACACGGAGCAGACGCCGTAGACCGTCAGGGTCAGAACCGAGGTGACGCCCACCAGCAGACCGAACTGTCCGCCCAGGGTCGGCTGACCCGACAGCACCGTGACCACGCTCATGATCGCCGCGCCCAGCAGGGGATTGGCCACGGGCGTGCGGTCTCCGGCGCCGAAGCCGGACGGCAGATAGCCCTGCCGGGCCGCCGCCCGGGCGGTCTCGCCGCCCATCATCACCCAGCCGCCGACCGTGCCGACGGTCTTGATGATGGCGCAGACGGCGACGAGGCCGGCGATCGATCCGCCGAACACCCTGTGCGCCAGATCGGCGTAGGGGCTCGAGGAAGCCGCGATCTCGGCCAGCGGGATCACCCCGAAGACCGAAACGGTGGCCGCCACATAGACCGCGGTCGCCAGCGCCACCCCGGCGACCGAGGCCCGCCCGACGTCCCTCACCGGATTCCGCACCCGGCGGGACAGCGCCGCGGCGCTCTCGACGCCCAGATAGGCCCAGAAGATGATGGCCAGCGAAGCCGGGACGGTTTCGAACAGCGGCGCCCCCGACGGGCTCCACGACGCGGCGAACAGGGCCGGATCGAAGGCCCGCGCCCCGGCCACGACGGCGATGACGATCGGGATCAGCCCCACGACCAGGGCCACGGCGGCCAGCCAGGACGCCGTCCTCGCCCCGATGATGTAGGCGCCGGTCGCGATCCAGATGATCGCCAGATTGCAGAAGGTCGCGGCCACCGGATCCTTCAGCACCGGCCAGAAGAAGCTCAGGTAGCCGGTCGCCGCCACGGCCACCGCGACATTGCCGACCAGACAGGCCGTCCAGAAGGCCAGCGAGACGTTGAAGCCCGCGAACCGGCCGAGGCCCCGCTCGGCGAACCCGGCCAGCCCGTCGGCGTCCGGCTGCAGCCGGCCCAGCGCCCCGAAAACCAGCGCCAGCGTTGCCGCGCCCACGGCCGCCACCAGCCAGCCGATCAGCGACGAACCGCCGGTCGGAGCCAGGCTGACCGGCAACAGATAGAGTCCCGACCCGATCATGTTGCCGGCCACCACCAGGGCGGCGAGCCCCCAGCCCAGCTTGTGACGGTCTGTCAACGCCGGTTCCGGCAGCGGCATCGGACGGGACGTATCGGTCATGCATGAACCTCGGCGATGCGGGACTGGAACCAGGCGACGGCGGCTTCGTGGCGGGGGCTGAGCACGCCCGTCTCATAGGCGCCGGCGGACAGATTGGCCTGGACCGCCTCGCAGATGCGCGCGTCCTCGGCGGTCAGGCGATCTGAGGCCTCCAGGGCCTCTCCCAACGCATTCGCGCCGCCGTCGTTGAGAAACAGATAGTCCAGCCGCGTCCGCCCCGGCCCGACCGGCGTCATCCGCTCGATCATGGCCCCGTCGCGATAGACGTTGATCCCGAGGTTTGGCCACAGCCAGCCCCAGACGCCCGCCTGCGGCCCGTCGTTGACGCCGACCGCCTCCTGCACGACCAGATCGCCCGCGACCCGGACCCGATACTCGGCGGCGCCCAGCTCTCCCGCCAGCACGGGATGCACCGCGCCGATGTGGTAGCCCTCCAGATAGTTCTCGGCATAGACCTTCCAGTCGCAGGCCAGATCGTGGCTCCGGCGCAGGGCCGGCGCGGCGATCTCCAGCCCTCGTCCTGCCAGCAGGGCGTCGAGCGCGGCGACGTGCTCCGCCAGCGGCGCACCGGCCTCCAGGTTCACGAACACCAGCCCCCGCCAGGTCTCCAGCTTCACCTCCAGCAGGCCGAACGCGCGAGGGTCGAACCCTTCGGCCGCGCCAAAACCGGTCGCCGCCCGCAGCCGTCCGTCCAGCGCATAGCGCCAGCCGTGATAGGCGCAGACCAGCTCGCCCTCGCAATGGCCGGCGGCGCCCTGCACCAGCGGGCCGGCGCGATGGCGGCAGACGTTGTGGAACGCGCGCAGGGCTCCGTCCTTCCCCCGCACCGCCAGCAGCCTGTGTCCGGCGATGTCCGTTGCGATCCAGTCCCCGACCGCCGCCGCCTCTGCTTCATGGCCGAGGAACAGCCAGGCGCGACCGAACACCCCCGCCCGCTCGCGCGCCCAGGCGTCGGCACAGCCGTAGAGATGGGCGGGAAGCGTGACCTGCATGGCCGATCAAGGCCAGCGGTCCGGGCCTGCGTCAACCGTTTCTCAGACGACGACGGCGTCCATGCCGGCGAACACCGCATGGGTGGCGCCGGCGGCCTGGGCGGCCAGACCGCGATCCGGCCGGAGGTTCAGAAGCATGACCTGCGGGCAGGCCCGTCGGGCCGCCTCGATCAGCGGCGTCGCCGCCTGCCAGGCGCGGGCGCTGTCGTGCTCGACGCCGGCGAAATCGATGGCCAGGCACTGGGCGCGAACCTGCGACAGCCGCAGCGCCGCCCCGGGATCGGGCGCTATGTGCAGGATCAGCCCCAGCGAACCCGTCTCGAAATGCTGGATCGCTTCCTGGATCGCGTCCGGCGGCGCCTGCTCCAGCCCGCCCATGACCTCGACCAGAAGGGTTCCGGGCGCGGACTCATGCTGCATCTCCGCGCAGATCAGGTCGAACCGGCCGCCGCTCGAGGCCACCGTGCGCCAGAAGGCGGGCAGAACGCCGCTGTCATTGGCTCCCAGGCGCAGGAGGTCGAGACCGTTTCTGAGCGTCTGGATGTCGATGCGGATCAGGTCGGCGGGTTCCAGCGTCCGCCGTCCGAGGCCGATGAGGGCGCTTTCACCGCCGCGATGGCGCACGCTCCGACGAATGCGCCGCGCGACCGGGGCGGAGCGGACCAGGTCGAAGACGGGCTGGGCCGCCAGGGTCACGACCAGTTCGCGCCGGGCCCGCGTCAGAAGTGAGAAGGTCAGGCTCTCGTAAGGGGCGGCGTACGACCGGCGCTCGCCGATACGGGCGATCGCTTCCTGCAGTTCGTCCTCGGGCACGTCCCTGGCCAACAGGGGCGGGGACGTGGCGGGGTGCGCCGGGTCGTTCCTCATAACCGTTCTCTCCAGCCGGCCGAAAGAAGTTCCCCCCGCCTGCAGGAAGCGCCCCAAGGTGAAAACACATCGCTCACGAACGTGGTCAAGGACCGTTGACCATGCGGATTCCCGCCTTGGGACTCGGCTCTGATCCGACGTTGACCCGATCACCGCCGCACGGCAGGAGATGGCCGCCACCACCGGAACCGCACATGACGATCACCACGGTCGGCCTCGATGCCGACGACACGCTCTGGCACAATGAGACCGTCTTCCGGCTGACGCAGGCGCGTTTTCTCGATCTGCTGACGGACCACGACAACGCGGAGATCGAGGCGCGACTGGCCGAGATCGAGCGTCGCAATCTTCGCCTCTATGGTTACGGGGTGAAGGGTTTCACCCTGTCGATGATCGAGACGGCCATGGAGATGTGCGGCGGTGAGCCGCCCGCCGGCGCCATTCGTGAAATCCTCGCCGCGGGCCGCGAGATGCTGGCGCATCCGGTCGAGACTCTCCCGGGCGTCGACGAGGCGCTGGCCCGGCTGTCGGAGCGCTACCGGCTGGTGCTGATCACCAAGGGCGATCTGCTGGATCAGGAGCGCAAGCTGGCGGCCTCGGGCCTGGGCGACCTGTTCGCCGCGGTCGAGATCGTCTCGGAAAAGGACCGGTCCACCTACGAGCGGGTGTTCGTCCGGCATGGCACGGGACCGGGCGAGGGGGTGATGGCCGGAAACTCGATGAAGTCGGATGTCCTGCCGGCGCTGGAAGCGGGAGCGTTCGCGGTGCACATTCCCTACGCCGTCACCTGGGCGCACGAGTTGGCCGATGCGCCCGAGGGCCACCCGCGGTACGGCGCGCTCAAGCACATCGGCGACCTGCCGGACTGGATCGAGGACAGACTGACTCAGCTGTAGCCGAGCAGGGCGCGCAGGCCCGGCGCATGAAATTCCACCAGCCGTCGCTGGGTCTCCGGCAGGGTGGCCGGGAACTCCAGCCCCTGCGGCAGCTTCAGGTTTTCCCGGGCGGTCCGGCTCTGGCGACGATCGGCGCCGATCGTCACGCGCTCGCGCCAGTCGTCCGGTCGCACGATTCCGGCCGCCTCCAGCAGCCCCGCGAAGAACGCCTCTCCCTCCGCCGAGCCCGGATCGGCCGCCGCCGCCGCCGCATCCTCGTAGCGGACCAGGTACGCGCCTGTGCCCAGCCATGCGGCGGCGTTGTGGGTGTAGATGTCGATCAGGGCTGGCGACTTCTGGTGAATGCCGAAGATCATCATGTTCAGGATGGCCTCGGCGGAGAAGACGCCCGACTTCAGATGCTGGATGTTCTCCTGCTCGAACTCTTCCGAGACGAAGAAACGCGCCCGCGCCAGCACCCAGTCGTACGGATCGCGGACCAGCAGGATGTGACGGGCGAACCGGATATTGGCCAGCGACTGATCGCTGAACAGCAGATGCCCGCAGGCCAGCTTTGGCTCGTGCGGATTGAAGGCGTCAAGGTGCAGATGCATGTTCGGAATCTGCACGAAGTCGCGGTCGTGATGCTGCTCGACCGGAACGAACATGCGCAGGATGTTGCGCAACAGATGGGTGCCGCCCTTGGGCACGCTGTTGAGCAGCACCGGCTGTTCCAGCGGCGCCTGACGGAAGCGGGCGACCTCGCTGTTCAGCGTGTCCTTCAGGCCCTTGATCAAAGCCATGCGGCCCCCTTGTTCGGCGGAGTCCCGCCTTCGCGGGATTGTAGCGGAAACGGCAAGGGGCGGCGGATCGCTCCACCGCCCCTGTCTATGTCCTGCGCCGGATCAGAAGGACTTGCTGACCCGCACGAAGGCGCGACGGCCGTAGTAGGCTTCCTGGTACTGCGACGACAGGATCGAGTTGCCCTGCGTCCCGACCGCCGCGGCCGAGGCCGCCGGGGGCAGTTCGTCGAACAGGTTGGCGACGCCGCCCGCGATCGTCCAGCCGTCCGTCCAGCCGCCGCCGTCCGCCTCGTAAGAGAGAGACAGGCTGTGGAAGCCGGTGAACTCGGCGTCCGCCTTCAGCTGCGTCACGCGCCCGTCGATGGTCTGGAACAGCGACTGGCCGTTGCGGATGCGGTCCGGCCGGTTGTCCTGGTTGCCGATCCAGTCGAAACCCCAGAAGGCGGTCCAGGGGCCGCGGCTCACCGTGGCGTTGATGTTGCCGACCAATTCCGGATTGCCCACGTCGCCGAGGAAGTCTGAGCCGAAGTCGGCGAACGTCGCCTGGTTCGACTCCAGCGTCCAGGTCGTCTGGGAGTCCAGCGTCAGCGTGCCCCAGTCGAAATCGTGGAACCACCGAGCGGTGAAGTCGAGACCACGGTTGTTCTGCTCAGCGATGTTCAGGAAGCTGTCGCGGACCTGGACGATGCTGCCGTCGAGCGCCGGGTCGCGGTCGAACTGGGCGCAGATCGGATCGCTGGGGAAGTTCTCCGACAGATAGCAGGCCTGAAGGATGCCCGCCGCGCCCAGAACGTCGACCTGGTCCTCGATCTTGATCTCGAAATAGTCGAGCGCGAGGCTCAGGTTGCTGTCCGGCGGGGTGAGCACGACGCCGATCACCGTCGCGGTCGAGGTTTCGGGCTCCAGCACGCCGAGGCCGCCGCCGGTGACGACCTCGGCCGAGGAGACGCCGCCGTTGAAGTCGCCGGCGACGCCCCCGCCTGGCCCCGCGGGGCTGGTGCAGTTGACGTAGAGCGGATCGGTCGTCGACAGGTTGCCGTCGGCCACACGCTGGTCGAGGTTCAGGCAGGGATCAATGCTGCGCTGGTTGGCGAAGCTGGTCTGGTCGGCGAGGTAGAGCTCGAACAGGGCCGGAGCGCGGAACGAGGTGCCATGCGTGGCGCGGAAGCGGATCGCGTCGCTCATCGCCCAGTTCAGCCCGACCTTGTAGGTGGTGGCGCTGCCCGAGGTCTTGGTGTCGGTGTAGCGGCCCGACAGCGACAGATCCAGGCTCTGGACGTAGGGCATGTCGGCGAGCAGCGGCACCGCCAGTTCGGCATAGGCCTCGCGGGTGTCCTCGGAGCCCTCGGTGATGCCGGCGCCGGTCAGGCCCCAGCTGTTGCCGGCCAGGGTGACCTCGCCAGGAGTGTCGACGATCTCGTCCCGGCGCACGTGGAAGCCGACGGCCACGCCGAGCGGCCCCGCCGGCAGTTCAAACAGATTTCCGGCCAGCGAGCCTTCCACATAGGCCTGTTCGTAGATGGTCGTGCCGGTCTCGGTGTCGAACAGGAAGGCCCGCTCTTCCGGCGTCAGGTCGCCGCGCAGGACGCGCGGGTCGGTGAAGTCCATGTCGATGCAGGCGCGGCCGCTGACAGGCAGGACCTGACCGACGCAGGACGACGTCTTGAAGTTCGTCGACTCCACCGCGTCGTCGAGGATGACGTCGGAGGTGTATTCGCCGTCCGAGCGGCTGTACTGGGCGAAGACGTCCCATTTCCAGCCGTCCAGGAAGCCGCCGCCGACGTCGCCGCGCAGGCCCGCGACAATCCGCGTGTAATCCACCTTCTGCGACTGGTCGAAGTGGTCGGTGACCGGGGTCGCGCTGAGGATGTTCAGGCCGGTGAAGCCCGTCACCGGGTCCCCGCCCGCGCCGGGGCCGTAATAGAAGTCCAGGAAATCGGCGGTGAGGGTGTAGTTCCAGAACTGGCGATAGCTGTCCGTACGGCTCTCGCGACGGTTCAGCAGCACCTCCGCATAGGCCTCGACGCCGCCGCCCAGGTCGAACGCCCCCTCGACGAACGCCGTGTAACGCTCGGTCTCCGGAATGATCGATTCTTCGAGCGCGAAGGGGTGGAGGTTGTTGACCACGGCGCGGGAGTCCGCGTCGTAGTTGACCAGATAGAAGCCGGCCGGGGCGGTCGGATAGACCCCGACCGAGCCGTCGGTGGGCGGGATGTAGTTGCCCAGATCGCCATCATAGTCGAACTGGAAACGTCCGGCCCGACCCGAGAAGTCGGGCCCGTAGACGAACACCTGGCCCCAGGTGAGGTCATTGCAGGTCGGCTGGCCGGTGCGAGGATCGATGCGGTCGGCACGGTTGTTGGTGCCCGGCTCGAAGACATACTGGTTGCGGCAGTAGAGGTACTCCCGGTCCCCGGCCGCCAGCTTTTCCTGCCGATAGTAGTCGGCGGAGATGTTGAGGTAGCCGCGGTCGAAGGTCTTCCCCCAAGATCCGGAGAGGTTGTACTGCTCGCCGCCATCTTCGAACGGCATGCTGGCGAAGGCCGCCATTTCGCCGCCGTCGCGGGCGCGTTCGGTGATCAGGTTGACCACTCCGGCCACGGCGTCGGAGCCGTAGATCGACGAGGCTCCGTCCTTCAGGACATCGATGCGGTTGATGGCCGACTGCGGGATCACGTTGAGATCGAAGGCCGAGACCCCCCCGCGGGTGCCGGCCGGTCCGGCGCGACGGCCATTCAGCAGCACCAGGGTGCGGTTGGCGCCGAGGCCGCGGAGCGAGATGGTCGCCGCGCCCGGTCCGCCATCGGTCACGAAGGCGCTGGAGATGGTCGAGTTCACCTGCGGCGAACCGGCGGCCAGCGTCGAGGACTGGAGCAGCTGGGCCGTGTCGCTGAGGCCGCGCTGTTCGGCGCGTTCCGCCGTCAGCACCTGGATCGGCGACGAACTGGTGAACTCGTTCTGCGGGATGCGCGACCCGGTGACGATGACGTCGCCGACCTGCGAGACCTCCTCCTGGGGCTCCCCCTCGTTCTGCGGAACCGGCTGCGCGTCCTGCGGCGTGGCGGTCTCCTGCGCGAACGCCGGGGCGGCGAGCAGGAGGGCGGCGAAGAGGCCGCCCGCGAGGGCAGAGGAGTCACGCAGGCGGTTACGGGTAGACATCGGGGCAGATTCTCGCTGGTGCAGAAGGTTGTTTTACAGACTACGAACCGTCGAGCGGACTTTACAACCCGGTTCGACGCAATTCCGCCTCTGATGCGACAATGGGACACCAGAATGCGACAGGAATTTGGCCAAGCGGAGCTGTTCGCCGCGCTGGCTGACCTTGGTTTCCCCGGGACCGCACCTCCTATTGGGCCGAAATGGCGGCCGGCGGTTCAAGCGTTGCCTTAAGTCCGCGCCGATGATTGCTCTGCTGTCCCGCACAGGCAGATGCCCGGACGGGGCCCCAACCCCGGGCATCTGCGCATTTCGCCTTGCTCCGCCGCCCCCCCGTCTTTAGACGGGCCGCTTAACCGACAACCGACACGAACCGCGCCGGCCGCAGGCCGCGCCGGGACCGCGCGCGCGAGGAGAGCAGCCCGCCTTGACCGATGACGACGTCCCTCACGAAGAGCGCGACGCCATGATCCGGGCGTCGCTGGCGGCGCATGGCGACAGCGGCGTCACCCCGCGACACACGCTGTTCTACTTCTACGGCGAGGGCGACCACGACGACCTCAACGAGGTGGCCCGGCGGGCCGGGTTCCTGACGCGCGGGCAGGACGACTGCACGATCCTCGAGACGACGATGGCGGTCGATGAGGCGTCGTTCGCGCCCGTCTCCGCCATGATGCAGTCCTGGGCTGCGGCCTTTCAGCTGGACTATGACGGGTGGGAGTGTGCGGTGGTGACCCACTGAGGTCGGACCGGCGGGACGCTCCTTCCCGTCTCTCCGAAAGTTAACTGGCGGGTCCCCTTGGCGCGTGCCAGCCTCGCTGGATGTTGACGAGGCGGCATCTCGGCGGCCTGGCGGGGAGCGCGGCCTTGGCCGGCTCCGTGCAGGCCCGGACTCCGACCGGGGAGGACCGGCCGGCCGACGCCCGGGCCTTGCGGGCCTTCGCCGAAGCGACCCACCCGCGCGGACGGGAGGCGGCGGCGGACCCCGACTGGACCGCTGCCTGGGACGCCCTCATCTCCGCCGCCGGGGATCTCGACGCTCCGGCCTATGTCATGGCGCTTCAGAAGCGGCTGGCGTGGTTCGCGGACGGGCACACGGCTCTCCATCTGGCCGACGCTTCACGCCCCGGGTTCGATCTGCGTCTCCCGATCGAGGTCACGCCGCTGGACGACGGTCTGTTCATCACTGCGGCCAGGGACGAGGGCCTGCCGCTGCTGGGCGGCCGGATCGACTCTGTAGAGGGCGTCGCGGCCGTGGATTTCGCGCGGGGGTTCATCCGCGACTGGCCGGCCGACAACGCGGCCTCCAGCCATCGTCGTCTCCATCTCGCCTTCCTGCCCGCCGTGATGCGCGGTTCGGGCCTGACGCCCTTGAGGCCGACGACCGCGCCCGTGGTCATCGAAGCGACGCGGGGTGACAGCGCGCTCCGCGCCGCCCTCGTCCCGCGAGCGGATGGGTCCGCGGGCCTGGAGATTTTCCCGGGCCGCCCTTCGAGGATCGAGGCCATGCGTCCGGCGGGGGAGCCGAACTTCGTCCGAATGCTGGACGACGGCCGGTCCGTCCTGATCGCCATGGACAGCCTGAGCGAAACGGTGCCCGCGACCCTGGCCTTTGTCCGCGCCTGTTTCACGGCGCTCGAAGACCCTGCCGCTCGCCGGGTGATCGTCGACCTGCGGCGCAACGGCGGCGGCAACAACTTCCTCGGCGAAGGCCTGCGCAAATATCTGGAGCGCTCGCGCTTCAACCGCCCCGGCGGTCTGTATGTCCTGACCTCGCCCACGACCTTCTCGGCCGCCCAGAATCTGGCCAACCGGCTCGAGCGTGAAACCTACGCCCTGTTCGTCGGGCAACCGACGGGCGGCGCTCCGAACCACTACGGGGATGCTCGCCCGTTCGACGGGCTGGGCTACACGGCTTTCGTCTCCACGCTTCCGTGGTTCGACTCCTATCCGCAGGACCGACGGCGCTGGATCATGCCCGATATCATCACGCCCGACGTCTTCGCCGACCGGGCCGCCGGCCGCGACCGCGCGCTGGAGGCGGCGCTGGCGCACGCTACCGACGAGGCGCCGGACGATCTCAGCCGGGCCCGCACCTTCCCCTACGAGCGGGCCAGCCAATCCGCGACCTGGGCGCCGTTCTGGGCCTGAGGCGCTCAAGCCGCTTGCGGGGGAGCGCACCCCTCTCTAAACCCGCCGCTTAGCCCACAACCCCACTGCCTTCCGGCGGCGCTACCTGCGCGGCCGGGGCGAGCGCGCGCGAGAATATGCCGAAACGTACTGACATTCAGTCGATCTTGATCATCGGGGCGGGGCCGATCGTGATCGGGCAGGCGTGCGAGTTCGATTACTCGGGCGTCCAGGCGTGCAAGGCGCTGAAGGCCGAGGGGTATCGAGTCATCCTGGTCAACTCCAATCCGGCCACGATCATGACCGATCCGGAGGTGGCCGACGCGACCTACATCGAGCCGATCACGCCCGAGATGGTCGAGAAGATCATCGCGAAAGAGCGGCCCGACGCCCTGCTGCCGACCATGGGCGGCCAGACGGCCCTGAACACGGCCCTGGCCCTGGACGCCTCGGGCGCCCTGAAGAAATGGGGCGTCGAGATGATCGGGGCCCGCGCCGACGTCATCGACAAGGCCGAGGACCGCCAGAAATTCCGCGACGCCATGGACAAGCTGGGCCTCGAAAGCCCGCGGTCCAAGGCCATCCATCACATCGACGAGGCCGACGACGCCCTGGAGTTCGTCGGCCTGCCGGCCATCGTCCGCCCCAGCTTCACCCTCGCCGGCACCGGCGGCGGCATCGCCTACAATGTCGAGGAATTCAAAGAGATCGTCGAACGCGGTCTCGACCTGTCGCCGACCACCGAGGTGCTGATCGAGGAGTCGGTGCTGGGCTGGAAGGAGTATGAGATGGAGGTCGTCCGCGACAAGGCGGACAACTGCATCATCATCTGCTCGATCGAGAACATCGACCCGATGGGGGTGCACACCGGCGACTCCATCACCGTCGCCCCGGCCCTGACGCTGACCGACAAGGAATATCAGCGGATGCGGACGGGCTCGATCAACGTCCTGCGCGAGATCGGCGTCGAGACCGGCGGATCGAACGTCCAGTGGGCCATCAACCCGGCCGACGGCCGGATGGTGGTGATCGAGATGAATCCGCGCGTGTCGCGGTCCTCGGCGCTGGCCTCCAAGGCCACCGGCTTCCCGATCGCCAAGGTCGCCGCCCGTCTGGCCGTCGGCTACACGCTCGATGAGCTGACCAACGACATCACCCAGGTCACGCCGGCCTCGTTCGAGCCGAGCATCGACTATGTCGTCACCAAGATCCCGCGCTTCGCCTTCGAGAAATACCCCGGCGCCGAGGCGACCCTGTCGACCTCGATGAAGTCGGTCGGCGAGGTCATGGCCATCGGCCGGACCTTCCAGGAATCGATGCAGAAGGCCCTGCGCGGCCTGGAGACCGGCCTGACCGGCTTCAACGAGATCGAGATCGACGGCGTGGTCGACGTCGAGGACGAGGCCTCGGCCCGCGCCGCCGTGGTGCGGGCGCTGGGCCAGCCGACGCCGGACCGCATCCGCGTCATCGCCCAGGCCTTCCGCCACGGTTTGAGCGTCGAGGAGGTCAATGCGGCCTGCTCCTACGAGCCGTGGTTCCTGAGGCAGATCGCCGACATCGTGCGGACCGAAGGCCACATCCGCGTGCAGGGCCTGCCGACCGAGCCGACCGACTTCCGCAAGCTGAAGGCCAAGGGCTTCTCCGACGCCCGGCTGGCGGAACTGACCGGCGTGACCGAGAAGGCCGTCCGCGCCGCCCGCCGCGGCCTGGACGTCCGGCCCGTGTTCAAGCGGATCGACACCTGCGCCGCCGAGTTCGCCTCGGCAACCGCCTATATGTATTCGACCTATGAGACCGGCGCCCTGGGCCAGGTTCCGCAGTGCGAATCCAATCCGTCGGACCGCAAGAAGGCGATCATTCTGGGCGGCGGACCGAACCGGATCGGGCAAGGGATCGAGTTCGATTACTGCTGCTGCCACGCGGCCTTCGCCTTCGACGACATCGGCGTCGAGTCGATCATGGTCAACTGCAACCCCGAGACCGTCTCCACCGACTACGACACCTCCGACCGTCTGTATTTCGAGCCGCTGACGGCCGAGGATGTGCTGGAGCTGATCGAGGTCGAGCGGTCGAAGGGCGATCTGATCGGCGTGGTCGTCCAGTTCGGCGGCCAGACGCCGCTCAAGCTGGCCCACGCCCTGCACGAGGACGGAGTGCCGATCCTCGGCACCAGCCTCGACTCCATCGACCTGGCCGAGGACCGCGAGCGGTTCCAGGTCATGCTGCACGACATCGGCCTGATGCAGCCGCCCAACGGCCTGGCCCGCTCGGCCCAGGAAGCCGCCGACAAGGCGGACGAGGTCGGCTATCCGGTTGTCCTGCGCCCCTCCTATGTGCTGGGCGGACGCGGCATGGTCATCGTCCACGACCGCGAACAGCTGGACCGCTACGTCGGCGAGGCCATGCGGGTCTCGGGCGACGATCCAGTGCTGATCGACCACTATCTGAACCGCGCCACCGAGGTCGACGTCGACGCCCTGTGCGACGACGAGACGGTGTTCGTGGCCGGGGTGCTGGAGCACATCGAGGAGGCCGGGGTGCACTCGGGCGACAGCGCCTGTTCGATGCCGCCCCATTCCCTGTCCGACGCCACCATCGCCGAGCTGAAGCGCCAGACCGAGGCCATGGCCCGGGCGCTGAAGGTGCGCGGCCTCATGAACGTCCAGTTCGCCATCGAGGAGCCGCACAGCGCCGAGCCCCGCATCTTCGTGCTGGAGGTCAACCCGCGCGCCAGCCGCACGGCGCCCTTCGTGGCCAAGACCATCGGCCAGCCGATCGCCTCGATCGCCGCCAAGGTCATGGCCGGCGTGCCGCTGAAGTCCTTCGGCCTCAAGGACATCCCCTACGACCATATCGCGGTGAAAGAGGCGGTCTTCCCGTTCGCCCGCTTCGCTGGGGTCGACACGGTGCTGGGGCCCGAGATGCGCTCGACCGGCGAGGTCATGGGACTGGACTGGAAACGCGACGGCGAGGCCGACATGGCCCCCGCCTTCGCCCGCGCCTTCGCCAAGAGCCAGATCGGCGGCGGCACCACCCTGCCAGTCGCCGGCTGCGCCTTCGTCTCGGTCAAGGAGGACGACAAGCCCTTCATCGTCGAGGCGGTCGAGACCCTGATCGCCGAGGGCTTTTCGATCATCGCCACCGCCGGGACGCACAGCTATCTGACCGGCCGGGGCTATGAGGTCGGACTGGTCAAGAAGGTGCTGGAAGGCCGTCCGCACATCGTCGACGCGATGAAGAACGGCGACGTCCAGCTGGTCTTCAACACCACCGAGGGCAAGCAGTCGCTGCAGGACAGCTTCAGCCTGCGCCGCACCGCCCTGATGATGAAGATCCCCTATTACACCACGACCGCGGGAGCGCTGGCGGCCTCCCAGGCCATCGGGGCGATCAAGGCCGGCGAGCTGGATGTGCGACCGATCCAGGACTATGCGCACGACTGAGCCACTGTTGACCGTCGCCAGGGAGAGTCGTGTCGCGATGGAGGTCTCCGATGTCGACAAGGCCCTGGCCGTTCTCGCGGTCGCCAATCTCTGGGCCTTCGCCCTGTTCTGGTTCGACAAGTCTCAGGCGCGGGCGCACGGGTCCCGCGCCCCTGAACGCCTGCTGCTCATGTTCAGCCTTGCGGGCGGCATCGGCGCGTGGATGGGTCAGCACATCCTGCGCCACAAGACTCGCAAGGAGCCGTTCAGGACCCTTCTGGGCTTCGCGATCCTGATCCACCTGGCTGGAGTCGCAGCCCTGTTCTACGCCCTGCTGCGCTAGATCCCCGCCATCGGATCCGGGTCGGCGACGGCGTCCCGCCCCTCCACGATCCGCGCCGCCGCGAGGTCGCCGGTGACGTTGCCGATGGTGCGGAAGATGTCGGGGATGACCTCCACCGCCAGCAGCAGGGGCAGGACCTGGATCGGCACGCCCATGGCCAGGCAGATCGGGGCCACGGAGACGAAGAAGCTGATCTGGCCCGGCAGGCCGACCGAACCGATGGAAATGGCGATGGCCGTCAGGCCGCCGGCGATCCAGGCGGCGGGGCCCAGGTCGACCCCGTGCAGATGGGCGACGTAGATGACCACGGCGAGGTTGGCGACCGGGCTGGTGATGCGGAACACCGCCACCGCCAGCGGCAGGACCAGACCCGCCGTCGGGGTCGAGACGCCGAGCGCCAGCCGCGCCTGCTCGACCATGGCCGGCAGGCTGGCCAGCGACGACTGGGTCGAGAAGGCCACCACCTGGGCCGGAATGATGCCCTGGGCGAAACGGGCGAGGCCGATGCGGCCCCACGGTACGACGACGGCGTAGATCAGGACGATCAGGCCGATCTGGGCCAGGACGACCATGGAGACATAGTGGCCGAGGGTGCCCAGGGCGCCGAGGCCGGCGTTCAGCCCCACCCCCATCGACAGGGCGAAGACCCCGATCGGAGCGGCCAGCAGCACCCAGTGGACGATGGTGATCATCGTCTCGGACACGGCCTCGAAGAACTCCACCAGCGGCGCGCGGCGGCTGGGGCCGAGCCGGGTGACGGCGAATCCGAAGGCGATGGCGAAGACCACGATGCCGAGGATGTTGTCCTCGACCGCAGCGCGGACGGGATTGGCGGGAGCCAGATTGGCGAGGAAGGCCGAGAAACCGCCCCCGGCCGCGCTCTCGCGCACCACCGCCGCGTCGGGCGCTCCGGCCAGCAGGGCCGCCGCCCCGGTCGGATCGATCGGCCACAGCAGATGCAGGGCCTCGTTGGCGAAGATGGCGTAGACGGTGGCGCCGAGCAGCAGGATGGCGAAGACCATCAGCGCCTTCAGGGCCCGCCGGCCGGTCGCCGCCGCGTCGGCGATCGAGGCGATGCCGGTCACCAGCAGGCTGAAGACCAGCGGAATGATGGTCATCTTCAGGGCGTTGAGCCAGAGGGTGCCGATCGCGCCGATCAGGTCGGCGGCCCCCGCCCCTCCGGGCAGGCCCCAGGCCTCGGCCGCCGCTCCCGCGAACAGACCGGCCAGCAGGGCGACGAGCACCCACAGGCTGAGGGACATCAGGGCGGAACGGAGTCGGGAAGCGGCCATCAGGCGAAGCTAGGCGCCGCGAGGCCGTTTTACCATCCGTCGCGTGCGTCGCCGTGAACGATCCTTAACTCGACCGCGCCCCCGCCGCCCCGCAAGCTGGGCCGTCGGCTGTCGCGGGAGGGGCGAATGCGAGGGATGAGGACGGGCTGGGGCTTCTACGGACTGGTGTTCATCGCCGGCTTCGTGACCTTCGCCCTTCACGAGGGCGGGCACTGGCTGGCGGCGGTGCTGCTGGGCCACGAGGCGTATTTCGGGCTGAACAGTGCCGGGGCGCGCGGACCGGTCGAGGCGGCCGATCAGATGATCATCTCCGCCGCCGGGCCGGCCGTCACCGTGGTTCAGGCGCTGGTCGCCCTGTGGCTGATTCAGGCCCGGGCCAGCGCGGCGGCCTGGGTGTTCCTGTTCTGGGCCGCCTTCATGCGCTTCATGGCCACGGTCATCAGCCTGTTCCATCCCAACGACGAGGCGCGGATCAGCGAGGCGCTGGGCTGGGGGATGTGGACCCTGCCGGTGCTGGTGACGCTGGGCCTGTTCGCCTTGCTGGCCGTCGGCAGCGTCCGGCTGAAGGCGGGATGGAAGACGCTGGTCCTGACCTGGGTGGTCGCCTCGGTCGCGGTCAGCGCCGTGGTCGGGCTGGACATGGTCATCCCGCGCTGAGGCGTTCCAGAACGGAGGCGGCCTGATCGGCGGCCTGGTCGAGGGCGGCGTCGACGAGCGAGCCGATCTCCACGGCGGCCAGCTCGGCCCGGCCCCGGTCCCCGCCCTGGCGGCGGTAGGCGGGGTCGTAGTGATGCACGATCAGCTCGGTCGCCAGGGCCTCGACCTCGCCGGCGGCGGCGAGGGCGCGCCATTCCGCGACCACCTGCTTGCCGATATGGCGGGGCAGCCGGGTCAGGGCGGTGTCGAGCGCGGCGGGGTCGGCGGCGATGGCGGCGTAGTCGCGCACGGTGCGGGCGGCGCGGACCGGGACCGGGGACTCCAGCCGGATGGCCGAAGCGGCGGACATGGCGGCCCATACCGACGGCGGGACGACCCGCGCGCCGATCTTGCTGCTCTCGGCCTCGACCAGCACCGGGCGGGCGGGGTCGAGGCGGGACAGGGCGTCGTGCAGCCGGCTCTCGAAGCCCTTCTGCGTCGGCTGGCCGCCCGGCATGGCCCCGAACAGGGAGCCCCGGTGGGCGGCGAGGGCCTCGAGGTCGAGGACCTGCGCCCCGCGCGCGGCCACGGCGCCGAGCACGGCCGTCTTGCCGGCGCCGGTGGGGCCGTCGAGCAGGACCAGACGGTGCTCCAGCGGCGTGTCGTAGAGGGCCGCCTTCACCTGACGCCGCCAGGTCTGGTAGCCGCCCTCCAGCACGGTCACCGGCCAGCCGACCTGGTCCATCACCGTGACCATGGCCCCCGAGCGCTGGCCGCCGCGCCAGCAATAGACCAGCGGCCGGAACGAGCCGTCGCGGTCGCCGAGCGGGCCTTCCAGATGGGCGGCGATGTTGCGGGCGACCATGGCCGCGCCGGTGCGGCGGGCGAGGAATTTGGAGCCCTGGACGTATTCGGTCCCGACCGCGGCGCGCTGGGCGTCGTCGAGGACCGGCAGATTGATCGCGCCCGGGATGTGGTCGAGGGCGAATTCGGCCGGGCTGCGCACGTCGAGGATGGCGTCGAAGCCGTCGCGGGCGGCGGGCGACAGGTCGGCGCTGCGGCGGATCATCGGATGACCCGGACCCGGGGCGGGCCCTCGACGACCCGACCGACGACGTGGGTGTCGAAGCCCTCGGTCCGGGCGAAGGCGCGCAGGGCGGACGCGTCCGACTCCGCCACGGCGATCAGCAGGCCGCCCGAGGTCTGCGGATCGGTCAGCAGGTCGCGCCGCCACGGCTCGAGGCCGTCCGGCAGGTCGATCTCGGCGCCGTAGCTGTCCCAGTTGCGGCCCGAGGCCCCGGTGCGGACGCCGGCGTCCAGCAGGTCCCGGACGCCCGGAAGGGTCGGCGGGTCGGCGGCGATCTCGACGGCGGCGTCGGCCCCCCGCGCCATCTCGAGGGCGTGGCCCAGCAGGCCGAAGCCGGTGACGTCGGTGACGGCATGGACCCCCGGACGGCCGGGCAGCCGGGCGCCGAGGCTGTTCAGCCGGGTCGTGGAGGCCAGCAGGGCGCGGTAGCCGTCCTTGCTGAGCTTCTCCTGCTTGAAGGCGGCGCTGAGCACGCCGACGCCGAGCGGCTTGGTCAGGATCAGCACGTCGCCGGGCCGGGCGCCGCGATTGGTCAGGACCTGGTCGGGATGGACGAGGCCGAGGGCGACCAGGCCGTAGATCGGCTCGACGCTGTCGATGGAGTGGCCGCCGGCCACGGGGATGCCCGCCGCCGCGCAGACCGAGGCCCCGCCCTGAAGGATGCGGCCGATGGTCTCCGTCGACAGGACGCTGACCGGCATGCCGACGATGGCGAGGGCGAGGATCGGCGTCCCGCCCATGGCGTAGACGTCCGACAGGGCGTTGGTCGCGGCGATCTGGCCGAAATGGAAGGGGTCGTCGACCACCGGCATGAAGAAGTCGGTGGTGGCCACCAGGGCCTGCTGGTCATTGAGGCGCCACACGGCGGCGTCGTCGCTGGTCTCGGTGCCGACCATCAGATCGGCGAAGGGCGCGGCCTGGGGCATCCCCTTCAGAATGCCCTGCAGCACGGCCGGGGCCAGCTTGCAGCCGCAGCCGCCGCCGTGGGCGAGGGAGGTCAGGCGGGGCTCGGTCTCGGTCATGCTCCGGCTTAGGGCGAAACCGGCGGGAAACTCAACAGGGAGACCGGGCGGACGGCGGTCCGGTAATCCGACTGGACCGACGCCGCGTAAACCCCGCTAACTGTGCGCAGCCAGCGGAGCCGTCGCCATGATCACCGTCCACCACCTGAACGATTCCCGCTCGCAGCGGGTGCTGTGGCTGCTGGAGGAGCTGGGGCTGCCGTACGAGGTGAAGCGGTATCAGCGCGACGCGAAGACCATGCTGGCCCCGCCGGAGCTGCGGGCCATCCATCCGCTGGGCAAGTCGCCGGTGGTCGACGACGGGGAGGCCAGGCTGGCCGAGACCGGGGCCATCGTCGAATACCTGCTGGAGACCCACGGCGGCTCGGCGCTGCGCCCGGCGCGGGGGACGCCGGAAGGACGGCGCTTCACCTACTGGCTGCACTATGCCGAGGGGTCGGCGATGACCCCGCTGCTGCTGAAGCTGATCTTCAGCCAGATTCCGAAACGGGCTCCGCTGCTGGCGCGGCCGGTGGCGAAAGGCATCGCGCGAGGCATGAACGAGCGGATGATCGACCCGCAACTCAAGGCCCATATCGACTACTGGGAGGCCGAACTGGCGAAGTCGGAATGGTTCGCCGGCGACGCCTTCTCGGCCGCCGACATCATGATGAGCTTCCCGGTCGAGGCGGCCGGCAGCCGGCTCGGCTACGGGGCCGACAAGCCGCGGCTGAAGGCCTTCCTGGAGCGCATCCACGCCCGTCCGGCGTATCAACGCGCGCTCGAGCGGGGCGGTCCCTACAGCTATGCCTGAGCGCGAAAGGGTCGGGCCGGCGCCGAAGCCACACTGCGACCGGGACGCGAAATGGCCTTGAAGGAACCCGCAACCCCGGCGCGTCCAAACCGTTAACCGGCCATGCGACTGAAAACCATACAAGTCATCGCGGCCCTCGCGGCCGCCGTCGCCTTCATCCTCGCCTTCATGGCGGCGGGCGTCCTGCTGCTGTCCGGCCTGTTCATGGCCGCGGGCCTCGCGGCGGTCGCCTGGCTGGCCTGGAGCCTGGTCCGACAGGTCCGGGGGCGGGGCCGGAACCGGACCGCCTCCGGCTCGGTCTGAGAGAGGCCTTGAACCTTTCGCCCGGGCGTCCTACCCTCTTGGGCCGGTCGCCTGCGCCCAGCGATCTTTGTGCCGAGTAAGTCTGTCAGTCGGGCTAACCAAGAAACTCACGACATATGGAAAAAGTGCCGATGACGGCCGAGGGCTACCGTGCCCTCGACGATCAGTTGAAGCAATTGAAGTCGGTCGAGAGGCCGAGCGTCATTGCGGCCATTTCGGAGGCCCGCGAACACGGCGATCTGTCTGAGAACGCCGAGTATCACGCGGCCAAGGAACGGCAGGGCTGGATCGAAGGTCAGATCGCCGAGATCGAGGACCGGATCAGCCGCGCCCAGGTCATCGACGTCTCCAAGCTGAACGGCAACCAGGTCATGTTCGGCGCCACGGTCACCGTGGTCGACGAGGACACCGAGGAAGAAGGCCGCTACCAGATCGTCGGCGAACACGAAGCCGATGTGAAGCAGGGCAAGATCTCCGTCGCCTCGCCGATCGCGCGCGCCATGATCTCCAAGGAGGTCGGCGACGTGGTCGAGGTCAACACCCCCGGCGGGGTGAAGGCCTACGAGATCCTCAAGGTCGAGTGGAAATAGGCCGATGACAGCCGCATCCGGAACGCGCCCGCCTCTGGTGTCGCACGTTTCGGTCGGCGTCACGGACCTGCACCGCGCCGCCGTCTTCTATGACGCCGTGCTGGCGGTCGTCGGCGCGCGCCGGATCATGGAGCATGGCGCCGGCATCGGCTACGGCCGGACCTTCCCCGAATTCTGGGCCAATCTGCCGCGCGAAGGCCGGGGCGAGCCCGTCGCCGGCGTCGGGGCCCACGTCTGTTTCAATGCGTCGGGCCCGGAGGCCGTGGTCGCCTTCCACGAGGCCGGACTGGCGGCGGGCGGCTACAGCGACGGCCCCCCGGGACCCCGGCCGGAATATGCGCCCGGCTATTACGCGGCCTTCCTGCGCGACCCCGACGGCAACAAGGTCGAGGCCATGTGCTGGATCCCGCGCCCCGATCCGGCGTGAGCCCGCCGCTGTCCATTTGGGTCGTCTCGGACGGCCGGGCCGGCATCGAGAACCAGGCGCTGGGACTGGCCGAGGCCGTGCAGCGGCTGACTCCCGCGCAGATCACCGTGAAACGCATCCGCTGGCGCGGGGCCTTCGACAAGCTGCCGTCGGCGATGAAGGCCCGCTGGATGCTGGATCCGTCGTCCGACGCGCCCTTCCCCGCCCCCGCCGAGCCCTGGCCCGACCTGTGGATCGCCACCGGGCGGGCGACCCTGCCGCTGTCGGCGACCGTGAAGGCGCGCTCCGGCGGCCGGACCTTCGTGGTCCAGACCCAGGACCCGCGCTGGAAGACGGGCGTCTACGATCTGGTCGTGGCTCCCGCGCATGACGGTTTGAGCGGACCCAATGTGCTTTCGATCACCGGCTCGCCGCATCGGGTGACCCGGTCGCGGCTGATCGATGGGGCGGCGGCCTTCGAGGCGGCGCTGTCTCCCCTGCCCCGCCCGCGCGTTGCGGCTCTGATCGGCGGACGCTCGATGGCCTTCGACCTGACCGAGGAGCACGCCGCCGACCTGGCGGACCGGATCGCGGCCGCGGTCGCCGGAGCCGGCGGGTCGCTGATGCTGACCTTCTCGCGCCGGACGCCCGAGGCGGCGAAACAGGTGATGACGGCGCGGCTGAAGGGGCTGCCCGGCCTGATCTGGGACGGGACGGGGCCCAATCCCTATTTCGCCTTCCTGAATTTCGCCGACCATGTGCTGGTCACCGAGGACAGCGCCAACATGGCGGCCGAGGCGGCCTCGACCGGGGCGCCGGTGCATATCCTGCCGATGATCCCGCTGAAGGCCGGCGGCAAGTTTTCGCGCCTTCACGCCGACCTGCGCAAACGCGGCGCGGCCCGGCCGTTCGACGGCGGGCTGGACGGCTGGACCTACGAGCCGCTCGACGAGACCGGCCGCGCCGCCCGGGCCGTTCTGGAGCGGATGGGCCGGGGCTAGGTCAGTCGCCGCCGCCGCCGTCGCCGCCGCCGTCCGAGCCGCCGTCGGCGTCATGGCGATGATCACTGCCGCCGGACGCGGACGCACCGTCGCCGGAGCCGCCCTTGCGGCCCTTGCTCGCATCCATGGCGACGCCGAGCGCCACGCCGATGGCGACGCCGACGCCGATCCCCATGGCCAGATTGTCCATCGCCACGCCGAGGCCGGCGCCGATGGCCACCCCCAGGGCGATGCCGATGCCCAGATGACTGCGGCCTTCCATATCTGACTCCCGGTTGCGCGACGAACGAAGCGCAGACTAGCATCCGGACATGACGATCACAGCCCTGGTCCTCGCCGCCGCCCTGAGCGCGCCGTCCGCTTCCATCGCCGCCCAGCAGGCGGCCGGTCCCGTTCCGGACCGGATCGACATCTGGTGGTGCGGTTTCACCCCCGGTGGGAAGCAGCTCCTGCCGGTCCCCTATGGCGCGTTCTTCAGCGACAACGACGCGCCCTTCGTGGACAGGAATGGCTACGCCTACATCACCCGGGCGGGATGGGCCGACATCTCGAAGACGCCCTTCACCGGCGCCGAGGGCCGGGACTGGTTCAGGAATGACGAGCCGCTGGTCGTCAACGGCGCGACCTACGCCAAATACGGCCTGCCGCGAATTCTGGGCCCGGACGAGGTGACTTACCTCACCGAACACGACGAGGTCGGGGTGTTCGCGGAGCCCGATTCCGGCGACACGCCGGAGGTCATCTACGCGATTGTGGCCCCGGACTGCTCATTCCAGCCCTACCAGCGCCGGTAGACCTCCCCTTCGGCGGAATCAGCGCCTAGATAGGCGCATGATCACTCCGAGAACCGTCCGCGTCGCCATCATCGGCTCCGGCCCCGCCGGCTGGACCGCCGCCATCTACGCCGCCCGCGCCCTGCTGAACCCGGTGGTCATCGCCGGCCTGCAGCCCGGCGGCCAGCTGACCATCACCACCGACGTCGAGAATTATCCCGGCTTCGCCGACGTCATCCAGGGCCCCTGGCTGATGGAGCAGATGCGCGCCCAGGCCGAGCACGTCGGGACCGAGGTGATCGAGGACATCGTGGTCAAGGCCGACCTGTCGCGGCGGCCGTTCCGCCTGACCCTGGATTCCGGAACCGAACTGCTGGCCGAGACCGTGATCATCTCGACCGGCGCCCAGGCCAAATGGCTGGGGATCGAGAGCGAGGCCAAATACCAGGGCTTCGGCGTCTCGGCCTGCGCCACCTGCGACGGCTTCTTCTATCGCGGCAAGGAAGTCATCGTGGTCGGCGGCGGCAACACCGCGGTCGAGGAGGCGCTGTTCCTGACCAATTTCGCCTCGAAGGTCACCGTCGTGCACCGCCGGGACGAATTCCGCGCCGAGCGCATCCTGCAGGACCGGCTGTTCTCCAACCCCAAGGTCGAGGTGGTCTGGGACAACGCCATCGACGAGATCCTCGGCGAAACCAACGACTTCGGCGGCGTCAACGTCACCGGCGCGCGGGTCAGGAACGTCAAGACCGGCGAGACGCGCGAGATCAAGGCGGACGGGGTGTTCATCGCCATCGGCCACGCCCCCTCGTCCGAGCTGTTCGCGGGGCAGCTGGAGACCAAGCAGGGCGGCTATCTGGTGGTCAAGCCGGGCACGGCGGCGACCGCCATCGAGGGCGTCTGGGCCGCGGGCGACGTGACCGACGACATCTATCGCCAGGCGGTCACGGCCGCGGGCATGGGCTGTATGGCGGCGCTGGAGGCAGTGCGCTTCCTCGCCGAGCAGGATCACAAGGCCGGGGGCCATCCGATCTCGCACAAGGAAGCGGAAAAGATCGGCGTCTGGTGAGACGCCGGGGCCGGGCTCAGCCGAACAGCTGCAGCTCGGGCGGCGCGTACATCACCGGGGCGCCCGCGCGGCGGCGCAGGGCGTAGTCGACCGCCTTCTGCACCGCGGGCTCGTCGGTCGGCTTGGACAGGACCCCGATGGTCCCGGCCACGCCGTCGCGCACCATGCCGGGGTTGGCGGTCATGAACAGCACCGAGACGCCGAGGTCCTGACCCAGCTCGCGGCCCAGGGCCACGCCGGTGGGGCCGTCCGACAGGTGGATGTCGACCAGGGCGAGATCGACATCGGTCTCGCGCACGATGTCCCGGGCCGACGCCGCGTCCGCCACGGTCGCCACCACCTCATGGCCGAGATCCTCCAGGACGAAGCGGAGCTCCATCGCCACGAGGGCCTCGTCTTCGATGATCAGGATGCGGGCGGTCATTTCGGTCGGTCGGTCAGTCGGTCAGCGGGTTATGTACGGGGACGTACGGTGAAGAGGGTGAATATAGCGAACGTGGTTCGTGGTCGTTCCGTCATGCGACATTTTGCGCCGCGCGGCGGCGCGACAGGGCGGTTGCGGGGAGGTCCGCGATCACCTGCAAACCGGACGGCGACCACTTTCGTTCCAGCCGGCCGCCCAGTTGTCCCTCGACGGACAGGCTGGCCAGGGACGAGCCGAAGCCGGTGTGGGCGGGCGGGCCGTCGATGGGCGGGCCGCCGGTCTCGGTCCAGGTCAGGATGAAGCGGTCGTCCGCCCGGCGGGTGTCCAGCGTCACCCGGCCGTCCTCGCGCGACAGGGCCCCGTATTTGGCGGCGTTGGTGGCCAGTTCGTGGAACAGCAGGGCCACCGAGGTCGCGGCCTGGTCGTCGAAGGTGGCGTCGTCGCCGCTGAGCAGGATGCGGGGCTCCCCCTTCAGGTCGCAATAGGCCTTGAACAGGTCGGCCAGGAAGGCGTGCAGCGTCATCGAGCCGACCGTGGGCCGGGAGCTCTCGGTGTGCGGCCGGACGAATTCGTGGGCCCGGGCCAGGGCGTTGATGCGGGTCCGCACCGCCGAGGCGAACCCCTTGGCCTCGGGATGCTGGCGGGCCGACAGGGCGATCAGGGCCGAGACGACGGCGAAGATGTTCTTGATCCGGTGGCTGAGCTCCTGGCTGAGCAGCTCCTTGGCCTGATCCGACCGCTTCAGGTCGTCGATATCGGTGCAGGTGCCGAACCAGCGGGTGATCTCGCCCGACTCGTCGCGGATCGGCCGGGCCCGGCCCAGGGTCCAGCGATAGACGCCGTCGTGGCGACGCAGCCGGTATTCGATCTCATAGGGTTCGCCAGTCTCGAGGCAACGCGTCCAGAGCGCCCAGGCCCGCGGCTGGTCCTCGGGATGGAACATGCCGTTCCAGCCCTCGCCGTTGGTCGAGCCGGCGGGCACGCCGGTGAACTCGTACCAGCGGGCGTTGTAGTAGTCATGGAAGCCGTCCGGGCGGGTCGACCACACCATCTGGGGCATGGAATCCGCGATGGCGCGGAACCGGGCTTCGCTTTCGGCCAGGGCCTTGATGGTCTCGGCCAGCTGGCGCTCGACGGAGGAGTCGCCGTTCGGATCGGATTGGGTCACGGAGCCTCAATGACGGCGCTTCGCACTCGGGGACAGCACAATGCGCAAACCCCCCAAAGCGTTGCAATGGCTTGACGTTCAGGAGGCCGGCCGGCCGACTTCCTCGACATCCATGACCGTCACCCCGGGCGGGGGCGGACTGGGGGCCGGCGCCGGCTGGGCCGGGGTCTCGAAGGCGGCCAGACGCTGGTTGATGACGGCGATCTGCTCCCGCGTCGGCTGCTGCCGGCCGCCGAGGGAAACGACCCCGACGACGCGGGTCTGGCCGTCGATGACCACCGTGCGCGCGGCGCTCTCGCCGCTGGCGGCCGCCTCGGCCAGGGCGGCTTCGGCCTCGGCGGCGGAAGCCGTCTGGAGACGGGGGCGGGCGAAGCGGGCCTCGTCGATCAGCGGCTCGCGCCCGGAATAGGGCTGGCGGAAGGCCGCCGGCTCGCCGTAGACGCCCTTCCAGCGATAGAAGATGTGCGCGCCGATCTGGGTGAGCTTGTTCAGCGTCGGCGCCCACCACGGATAGACGTAGTTGGCGTGGTAGTGGGTGGCGGTGCCCACCTTGGTCGCGACATGGCCGCCGAGGGCCCGTTCGGCGACGCGGGCGGCGCGGGTCCAGGCCCAGGCCACCGGCCCCTGGGCCAGGGAGCCGTCGCAGGTGAAGCTGAACTGGCAGCCGGTGACGCGCTCGGCGCCCTCATAGACCACGCCGCAGACCGAGTTGGCGTAGTTGGGATCGCGGACGCGGTTCAGGATGACCTGGGCCACCGCCTCCTGGCCCTCGGTCGGTTCGAGGGCCGCCTCGTAATAGATCGCCTGGGTCAGGCAGCGGACGGCCCGGCGCCGGTCTTCGGCCGTGGCCGGCTTGAACTCGAACGGCCGGGCGGGCCGCAGCAGGCCGGAGACCGGCATGTCGGCGTTCAGCTTCTGGGCCTCCAGCCCGGAGGCGCCGAAATCCAGCGAAGGCTTGCCGCCGAGCGACAGGCTCTCCCAGCCGGGGGTCAGGCCGTACAGGGCGGCGCGGCGGCTGCTCGGGTCGTGGCGCATGGCGATAGCCAGCTGCGACGGCGTCATCCGCGCCGTGATGGCCCCGAGGCCCTTGTCCGTCAGGTCGCCGCCGGTCAGCTGGCGCACGGCCTCGGCGCGGCGGTCGATCTCCGGGCGAACGGTCGAGCTGGCGGCCATGGCCACGCCGATTGCGGCCAGGGCTGCGGGCGCGGCGGCGGCGATCCGGCGCGTCCTCTTCAGCATCGATGTCCAGGCGATCCCCGCCAAATCCAGCTCCCGTTCCGGCAAAGGCGCCGGTCAGCTCGCGATACGCCGCGAGCGAGGCGGTTTTCAGGCGGAAAATCGCCGCTCGGTCAAGGTCCCGCCCCTTGGGGGCGAGGACTGGCGCAGGCCCGGGCCCTGAAATCGGGTCGGTCGGCCGTCGGCGCAAGCCCGCCGGAGGGCTCGCCGCAAACGTCGCGCTTGCCGGAACGCAAACAGAGCCAATACGTTGCGGGAGTTCGCGGACGCGCGAACGGGGGGATTATTTGAGCGCGGTCGGGGTGCTTCGGCGAATTCTGGATATCGATGCGGGCGTGACGCGCCTCGCGCGGGTGCGGCCGCGCGCCTGGTGGGTCTCGGTCCTGATCGGACTGGGCAGCGCTGTGGGCATGCTCCTGATCCGCATGGCCCTCAAGGCCTTCTACGCCGAGGTGACAGGCTTCATGATCCTGTTGCCGGCCGTGATCGTGGCGGCGCTGGCGGGCGGGCGCCTGGCCGGGGTGGTCGCCCTCGTCACCTGTCTCTTCGGCGGTTGGCTGGTCGTCGGCCTCGACGCCGTGGGCGCGGGCGTGTCCAACCGAATGGGTCTGGTGGCCACGACCAATTTCGTCGTCGTAGGCCTGTTCGCCACCATCGTCGCCGCGTCGCTGCGCAAGGTCCTCGGGCGGCTGGACGCCTCGATCGACGCCCTGCGCCTGTCGGCGGACCGGATCAGCGAGAGCGAGCATCGCCTGCACCTGATCAGCGAGCGGGCCCCCGTCATGCTGTGGATGAGCGACGAGCAGGGGCGCTGCGTGCACCTGAACCAGGCGCTCCGACAGTTCTGGGGCGTGACCGATCCGGACGCCTGCGTCGACGTCCTGGCCCTCGTTCATGAGGACGACCGCGCCCGGGTCGCCGCCGCGACCCTGGACGCCATCGAGCGGACCTCGGGCTTCGAGGTCGAGGCGCGCTACCGCCGCGCCGACGGCGCCTGGCGGATGCTCAGCACCGAGGCGCGACCGCGGATCAACGCCGATGGGCGTTTTCTGGGGATGATCGGGGTCAATGTCGACGTCACGGGGGCCCGGGCGGCCGAGGCCGCCCTGCGCGAAAGCGAGGCCCGCTTCCGGCTGATGGCCGACACAGCCCCCTCGCCGGTCTGGCTGACCGACGTCGCGGGAGAGGTCGAGTTCGTCAACGCCGCCCTGGTCGACTTCTACGGGCGCCCGGCCGAAGAGATCATGGGCCACGTCTGGCGCGAGGCGATCCACCCGGATGACCTCGAGGGCGTCAACGCCGCCCAGGCGGAAGCCCGGCCCGACCACCGGCCCTACGGCTTCGAGGCCCGGTTCCGCCGCGCCGACGGCGCCTGGCGGTGGATGCGGATCGCGGTGAACCCGCGTTTCGACGCCAACGGCGCCTTCATGGGCTATGTCGGCATGTCTTTCGACGTCACCGACACGCGCGAGGCCATCGAGGCGATGGCCCGCCAGGAACGGCGCCAATCGTTCCTGCTGGGCCTCGCCGACTCGCTGCGGGATCTGACCTCGTCCGACGACATCATGGCCGAGGTGGAGCGGGCGCTCGGCCGGGAGCTGAAGGTCCAGCGGGTCGGTTTCGGGGAAGTCGACCAGTCGCGCCAGCTGGTCATCATGAGCCGCGACTGGACGGCCGACGTCGTCAGCGCCCGCGGCCAGTTCTCGCTCGAGGAGCTGGGCGCCGACCTGATCGCCGATCTCGCCGCCGGGCGGGCGATCCGCGTTTCCGACGTCCGCAAGGATCCCCGCACCCGGGGAACCGGCGAACTGTTCCAGCGGCTGCGGACCCGCTCGCTGATGCGCGCGCCCCTGATCCGCGGCGGGCGTCTGCGCGCCTTCCTCTACGCCCACGATTCCCGCGTCCGGGACTGGACGGACGAGGAGATGGAGCTGCTTCAGGATGTCGCCGCGCGAACCTGGGGCGAGATCGAACGCACCCGGGCCGAGGCCGAGGTCCGGGAAAGCGAGGAGCGGTTCCGCGCCATCGCCGACACCGCCCCCGTGCTGATCTGGGTGACCCGGCAGGACCGGACCCGAGCCTTCGTCAACCAGGCCTATGTCGCCTACCACGGCGGGACCTATGAGGAAGCCCGTCTGCTGGACTGGCGCGCCATCGTCCACCCGGACGACCAGGACCGGGTTCTGAAGGAGTCCCTCGCCGGCGAGGCCACCGGTCAGCCCTTCTCCATGGAGGCGCGGTATCTGCGTCACGACGGCGAATACCGCTGGCTGAAATCCTTCTCCCGTCCCCGCTTCGGGGCCGGCGAAGAGGTCATCGGCTTCGTGGGCGTGGCCTTCGACGTCACCGACATCCGCGAGGCGCAGGCCCGCCTGCAGGAATCGGAATCCCGGTTCCGGACCGTCGCCGACAGCGCGCCGGCCCTGATCTGGATGAGCGACGACAACGCCCGCATCACCTTCGGCAACCGCCGCTTCAGGACCTTCTTCGGGATCGAGACCGACGAGGAACTGGGCGCCGGCTGGAGCCGGCTGGTCCATCCCGACGACCGCGCCGATTTCGAGACCGCCTACCAGCGCGCCTTCAGCAATCGTGACCGTTTCGAGGGGGTCGTGCGGGTGAACCATCCGCAACTGGGCCTGCGCTGGCTGCGTTGCGAAGGCGTTCCCCGCTTCGACGGAGCCGGACAATTCCAGGGCTATGTCGGCGCCAACATCGACGTCACGGAGGCCAAGCGCGCCGAGGACGACCTGAAGCGCATCAACGAGTTGCTGGAGGAACGCGTCGGAGAGGCCCTGGCCGAGAAGGCCAAGGCCGAGGCCGATCTGATGCACGCCCAGAGGATGGAGGCGGTCGGTCGCCTCACCGGCGGGGTGGCGCACGACTTCAACAATCTGCTGACCGTCGTGATCGGCGCGCTCGACATGATGCTGAGATCGCCGGCCGACGCCGCGCGTCAGAAGAAACTGGGCGAGGCGGCCCTGTCGGCGGCGCGCCGCGGCGAGCGCCTGACCCATCAGCTGCTGGCCTTCTCGCGACGTCAGGCGCTGCGGCCCGAGCCCACGGACCTGAACGGCCTGATCCGCGAGAGCGAGCCCCTGCTCCGCCGGGCGCTCGGCGAGGCGATCGACTTCAAGCTGAAGCTGCGACGCGGCGGGGCCCGGGTCAGCGTCGATCCGGCCCAGTTCGAAGCCGCCCTGCTCAATCTGGTGGTCAACGCCCGCGACGCCCTGGGAGACCGTGGCAAGGTCACCGTCCAGACCCTCGGCTGCCCGGTCGCGGAGGGCGAGATCGCCGAACTGCCGGCTGGCGACTATGTCTGCGTCACCGTTTCGGACAACGGCAGCGGCATGCCCGCCGAGGTCATCGAACGGGTGTTCGAGCCCTTCTACACGACCAAGCCGGTCGGCAAGGGCACGGGCCTGGGCCTCAGCCAGGTCTATGGCTTCGCGCGGCAGAGCGGCGGCGGCGTCAGGGTGACCTCGACCGTCGGCAAGGGCACGGAGGTTCGGCTGTACCTGCCGCCGCTGGCGGAGACCGAAAAGGCGGAATCCGCCGCGCCGCCGGCCGAGCTCAGAGCCCTGGCCGCCGGTCGCCGCCTGCTGCTGGTCGAGGACGATCCGGGCGTGGCCGCGGTCGCGCAGGAGCTTCTCGAAGGGCTGGGTCTGGAGGTCCGGTCGGCCGAGAACGCCTCGCAGGCGCTGGAGCTGCTCCGCAGGGAGCGTTTCGACATCATGCTGACGGACGTGGTCATGCCGGGCGGCATGACGGGCATCGAACTGGCCCGCGAATGCGCGCGGGCCTGGCCGGACCTGAGGATCGTCCTGACCTCGGGCTACGCCGGGGAGGACGTCGACGCGGCCTTGGCGGACGCGCCATGGCCGTTCGTCAGAAAGCCTTATTCGGGGGAACAACTGGCCGCCGTGCTGGGCGACCTGCCGATCGGAATGGCATAGGCCAGTCTAGCGCTGGCGTGCCTTGCGTGCGGCGTAGCGGGCGTCCCGCGCGGCCTTCTGCTCTTCCTTGGAGAGTTGCTTGCGCTCCTTGCGGGCGGCGCGCTTCTCGGCCTCGATGGCCTCCTGGGCCTCGTGGTCGGCGGCGAGACGGGCGGCCTCGGCCTCGGCCTTCTGGCGACGGACCTCGGCCTTCTCCAGCTCGCGCTGCTGACGCAGGGCTTCCTTCTCGGCGGCGCGCTTCTCCTGCAGCTTCTCGAACTCGGGGTCGGGGGCGGCGGGCTTGGGCTTGAAGCGGGCGAGCAGGGCCTTCTTGGCTTCCTGCTGGGCGCTGAGGCGGTCGGTGAAGCCGGTTTGTTTCAGATCTCTCATGCGTGCGGTCGTCGATGTCCTTGATGGTTTGTCGGGCGCTCAAACGGCGCGGGCGCACGGCGGCTCAGCCAACGCCGGGTGGGCTAAGCCCAAATGGGGGCGGAAATCAAGGCCGGGAGGCGGAGATGACACACCTCCGCCTCCAAACATCGATCCTCGATCAGTTCGGCTTCTCGGCCTGGCCGATGGCCGCGCCGGCCGCGCCGCCCACCGCTGCGCCGACCGGACCGGCCACGACGGCGCCGGCGACCGCGCCGGTGGCGGCCTTCTGTTCGATCGTCTGACCGCAGGCGGCGAGGCTGGAGGCGGCGATGGCCGAGGCGAGTACCAGTGCAATCCGTTTCATGGCGGGCTCCTGTGCTGAAGCAGCGAGAACGCCGCCACGGCCAAGGTGTTCCGGCGCCGACCCCTCAAGAAGAGGGCCCCGGCTTTTCAGGCCCGAAGACAACACATTCTCCGAGTCGTAATCCCCGTCAGACCGTCAGCAGCCCGATCCGGTTGATACGACGTCGTTAATTACAGTATTGGACCCCTTCACTTGCCATCTGTACCCGCTGCGACAATCCGTCACCTGAAGACATACCGGCAGCGCACACTTCTATGTTGCGGCGCCCACCAATCTTGCGAATCAACCACATTGCCGCCATAAACGGCTGGCTTAAGGCGCGTCCTCGACAGCCGGCCCGTTCGCCGACCGTCGATCTACCGCAGCCGGGCCGCGACCGACCGTCGCCCCCGCTGCGAGACTACCCGGGGGCGGCGAAGCGCCCTGCTGAACAGGACTGAGCCCTTGCCGAAGCCCTCGCATTTGCGTGCGATTTCTCCTGCCGACCGCAAGGCCAGAATCCGGCCGGGCGCGGCGGCGGCGACGTTCGGCGCGATGGTGGGCCTGGCGATCGGCTGCGCGTATCTGGGCGGCGCCGCGGCGAAGGCGACGACCGTGCGGGCCCAGGCGGAGCGCATCGACAGCGCCACCGCCGCCGGCTTCACCGAAGAGGCGCTGGCCGCCGCCGCGGGCGGTCTGGACGAAAGCGCCCTCGCCATCGCCCGGCGACACGATCCCTATACCGTGGCCGGTTCGGCCCAGCGCGACCGTCAGGCGGAGCTGCTGACCGCCCGTCTCGAGCAACTGCGGGGCCAGTCGGCCGGAAACGGCCTGCGGCGGGTCAGCCTGACCGGCCCGCTGGCGGCCCAGCCCTTCCGCCTCGGCGGCGCCCTGGACGCCTCGCGCGATCTCGAATGCCTGACCCAGGCGGCCTATTACGAAGCTCGCGGCGAAGGCCGCGACGGCATGAGGGCGGTGGCCCAGGTGGTCCTGAACCGCGCCCGCCACCGGGCCTTCCCGAACAGCGTCTGCGGCGTGGTGTTCCAGGGCGCCGGGCGCCGGACCGGCTGCCAGTTCAGCTTCACCTGCGACGGCTCCATGCGCGGCCGCGTCAACCGCGCCGCCTGGAACCGGGCCCGCGAGGTCGCCTCCGCCGCCCTGTCCGGCAGCGTCGATCCCCGCGTCGGCAACGCCACCCATTTCCACACCACCGGCGTCTCGCCGCGCTGGCGTCATTCGCTGGTCCGGGTCAACCAGGTCGGCGACCACGTCTTCTACCGCTTCGGCGGGCGTTCGGGCTCGGGCGCCGCCTTCTCCTACGCCGCCCGTCCCTCGACCGAGGCCGATACGCCGCGGCTGGTCCAGGCCAGCCTCGACCCGTCGGGCGCGGTGCGCGACGCGGGCGCGGTCGCCTACAATCTGCTGCTGGCCCAGGAAGGCCGCGAGCCCCCGGCCCCAGCCGAGCGCGCGCCGTTGTCCGCCCCGGCTTCGACCCCGGCCCCGGCCGTGCAGGTCACGGCTCCGGCCGCCGAGACCGCTCCGGCTCCGCCTCCGGCCGCCACCCCGACGGCCTGATCTCAGGCGCTGCGGCGCTCCTGCACCATCCAGCGGCTCAGCGGCCCGCCCTGAAGCCGGCCGAAGGCGGGTTCCCCCGCCGCCTCCCGCGGTCGATCCAGGTCGCGGGACCCGGCCTTTCCGGGCGCCAGCCCGTCCCGCGCCATCTCAGCGCGCCCGGGCGGTGGTGTTCTGCCGGATGTTGCCGAACCGTCCCTCCTGGTCGGTATTGACGCCGGCGTCGCCCGGCTGGCCGTCGTGCACATTGGTCCGGCGGTCGCGGCGATCCGGCGCATCGCCCGCGACATCGGGCGTCTCGCCCGCAAAGCTCTGTTCTTCAGCCGGTATTTTCGGCGCCTGGGTCATGGTTCGCTCCGTGAACTGCGTGCTCAGGAAACGGGAGCCGGCCGCCGCCGTTCCTTACCGCCGCGCTTTCAGAGGGCGTCGAGACCGATATCCAGCGACGGCGCCGAATGGGTCAGGGCCCCGACCGAGATGACGTCCACCCCGGTCTCCGCGATGCCCCGGACGGTCTTCAGCGTGACCCCGCCCGACGCCTCCAGCACCGGCCGGCCGAAGGTCGAGGCCCTTGTCCGCGCCACCGCCTCGCGCAGCATGTCGAGGCTGAAATTGTCCAGCATGACGACGTCGGGCCGCCCGGCCAGGGCCTCGTCCAGCTGGTCCAGCCCGTCTACCTCGATCTCGACCTTGACCAGATGCCCGGCCACGGCCCGGGCGCGCCGGATCGCTTCGCCGACCCCGCCGCAGACAGCCACGTGGTTGTCCTTGATCAGGATGGCGTCGTCCAGGCCGAAGCGGTGGTTGACCCCGCCGCCGCAGGCCACGGCGTGTTTCTCCAGCGCGCGCAGGCCGGGGGTGGTCTTGCGGGTGTCGGCGATGCGCGCGCCCGTGCCCTCGACGGCCTCGACATAGGCGCGGGTCAGGGTGGCCACCCCGCACAGCCGGCCCAGCAGGTTCAGCGCCGTCCGCTCGGCGGCGAGAAAGGCGCGGGCGTCGGCCTCGGCCTCGACCAGCACGGCCCCGGCCTCGAAGGCGTCGCCGTCGCGGGCCTTCAACTCGATCGTCGCCCCGGGATCCAGCGCCGCCAGCGCCAGCCGCACACAGTCGACCCCCGCCAGCACGCCCGGCGCGCGCGCCGCGAACACCGCCCGCATGCGGGCGCCCTCGGGGATGCAGGCCTGGCCGGTGAGGTCGCCGGCGCGGCCGAGGTCCTCGGCCAGGGCCATCCGCACCACGGGTTCGATCAGCAGGTCGGGCAGTCGCCGGATCATGGTCTCTTCGCTCATTCGGCCATGGCCGGGATACGGGCCCGCAGCCGGGTGTGCCGGGCCTCGGGGGCGGCGGCCGGGAAGTCGCTGCGCCAGTGGCCGCCCCGGCTTTCGCGGCGGGCGAGGGCGGACTCGACGATCAATCGCGCCGCGGCCGTCGGCAAGGCGCCGGGCGTCCGCGCCTCCAGTTCGTCCAGCACCGCCAGGGCCCGGGTCAGCCCCGTCGCATGGCGCACCACGCCGGCCTCGGCGCTCATCGTCCGGCGCAGGCGCATCAGGGCCTCGGGCGTCAGGTCGGGCGCCGGCGTCGGGGCGGAGGCCGGTCCCGAAGCGCCCCGGACCGCGGCGGCCGCCCGGCCGGTCCGCCGTCCGAAGGCCGCGGCCTCGAGCAGGGAGTTGGAGGCCAGCCGGTTGGCTCCGTGCACCCCGGTGGCGGCGCACTCGCCGACGGCGAACAGCCCCTCGAGGCTGGTGCGCCCGTCCGGTCCGGCGGCGATCCCGCCCATGTGATAGTGGGCCGCGGCGGCGACCGGGATGGGCGTCTCGCGCGGGTCCAGCCCGGCCCGCATGCAGGCGGCGAAGACGGCGGGAAACTCGTGCGGGAAGGCGGCCCCGATGGCGGTCCGGGCGTCCAGAAAGGCGCCCCTGCCCTCGGCCCGCGCCGCGTGAACCGCCCGGGCCACCACGTCGCGCGACTGCAGATCGGCGTCGGCGGCCTCGCCGAGCAGGAACCGCCCCTCGCCGTCGACCAGCCGCGCGCCCTCGCCCCTCAGCGCCTCGGTGGCCAGCGGCATCGGGTCCAGCCCGACGTCGATGGCGGTCGGGTGGAACTGGACGAACTCCGGATCGAGAATCTCGGCGCCGGCCCGATACGCCAGGGCCATGCCCTCGCCCAGCAGGGCGGCCGGGGTGGTGGTCTGGGCGTAGAGCCCGCCGGCCCCGCCCGTGGCCAGCACCACCGCCGGGGCGAAGACCTCGACCAGCCGCCCGTCGCGTTCGATCAGGGCTCCGCGGACCCGGCCCGAGGCGCCCTGGATCAGGCCGCGCAGCCGGCCGTCTTCCCACACCTCGATGTGCGGGGCGGCGCGCGCGGCCGCGACCAGGGCCGACAGGATGGCCCGCCCCGCGCCGTCGCCGCCGACCCGCGCCACCCGCGCCCGCGAATGGGCGGCCTCGAGGCTGACGGCGAAGCCGCCGGCGGCGTCCCGGTCGAAGGGCGCGCCCAGCGACGCCAGCCATTCCACCGTCTCGCGGCCGTCGGCGGTCAGCAGCCGCGCGGCTTCGGCCTCGACCAGACCCGCGCCGGCGGCCTCGGTGTCGGCGGCGTGCAGGGCGGGCGCGTCGGTCTGCGACAGGGCCGCGGCCACGCCCCCCTGGGCCCAGGCCGAGGAACAGGCCTGCAGCAGCGGCGCGGGCGTCACCACCAGCGCCTTGCGCGGCGCGGCCTCCAGCGCGGCCGAAAGACCCGCCAGACCGCCGCCGACGATCAGCGGCCCGTCATGTTCGATGCGGCTCACCGGCCGATGCCGAGGTAGCCGCCCGCGATCTCCAGCGCGACCGGCAGCGACCCGCCGCCCAGCGGCATCAGGGCGGCCAGCCCGACGCCGACGCAGGCCGCCGTGGTGGCGAGGAACAGGCCGACGCTGAACGCCGACTCGCGACCGCTGAGCGGCCGGCCGTCGGGTCGCCACATGCCCCGCTTCAGATGGCCGATCAGGGCGATGGCCAGGAACGCCGCCAGAATCCAGCGGCCCGTGACCAGACCCCACCAGACCACCAGACCGCCGACGGCCAGCATGGCCAGCTGCTCCAGCCGCGGGTGGACCCGCGCCAGCACCGGCCCCAGAGCCTTCGATCCGTCGAGCGGCGGGGCGGGGGCCAGATTGATCAGGTTCACGGCGGCGATCACGGCCGCCCCCAGCAGCCACGCCCCCTGCCCCGTGGCGATGAAGCCGGCGAAGAAGGGAATGGCCGCCAGCAGGCCGAAGGCCGGTCCGGCCAGCGAGACCAGCACCCCGTGCCATTCGCTCTGCGGCAGGCGCTGGCTCTTCGCCACCCCGCCGAGGAAGGGGATGATGTAGATCCGGGCCGGGCCCATGCCGAGCCGGTTCATGGCCAGCACATGGCCGTATTCGTGGACCAGCAGGCCCCAGATCAGCGCCACGGCGATGACCCAGCTGCCGCTGATCCACCAGATGAAGCCGCCCAGCAGCGCGGTCGAGATCACCGCCCAGACCGGGTTCTGACCCTTGTCCAGCGGCGGCTCGGCCGCCCGCGCGGGCGCCGGCGTGCGCATGGGTTCCGCCTTGGCGGGCTTCGCGACGTCTTCGGGCCGCGGGTCCCACGGTCCCGGCCGGCGGGGAGTGTTGCTGTCGGTCATGCCCGTGAGTTGGCCTTCTCCGCCCTCAGCCACAAGGCCAGGACGGCGAGAAGCCGCAGGGTCTTGCGGTCGACCGTGGCGACGGCGCGGACAGGCGGGACGTAGTGCATCGACCTCAATCCAGTTTGTGCGCCCGGGCCTCCGCCGGCGCGGCCCTGACCAGGGCGGCGGCGATCTCGCTTCGGGGCACGCCCCGGCGCAGCATCACCTCGTACACGCGGCGGATGTCGCCGCCCCATCGAAATCCCAGCCACCGCCGGTTCGACTTCCAGATCACGATCAGGAACCCGACCGGCGTACGCCCTACCCAAGCCACTCAGATCAACTCCACTGCAACATGATGCCGCGCCTTGACGAGGTCGTACCGCGCCGGAACGGCGGGCGGCGGCAGATCGACCATGCGTTGGACCGCGAGTCGCGCCCGTTCCGCCATCTCTTCCGGCACCGTCACCTCGAACTGCATGTGGACGAGGCAGTCGCGGATGTTCTCCAGGGTGATCCGCTTCATATAGGGGCACAGGTTGCACGGGCCGATGAACTCGACGCCTGGCAGGTCGCCGGCCACGTTCGAGGCCATCGAGCATTCGGTGATCATCACCACCTGCTTCGGCTTGCGGGCCGTGACATGGTCGATCATCGCCGCGGTCGAGCCGGCGAAGTCCGAGGCCGCCAGCACGTCCTCAGGGCATTCCGGGTGGGCGAGGATTTCAGCGCCGGGATAGGCGGCCCGCATCTCGGCGATGTCGGCGGCGGTGAAGCGCTCGTGCACCTCGCAGCGGCCCTTCCAGGCGATGATGCCGACCGTGGTCTGGGCCGCGACATTGCGCGCCAGATATTCGTCGGGGATCAGGATGACGCGGTCGACGCCCCATTCCTTCGCCGCCCATTCGACCACCTGCACGGCGTTGGCGCTGGTGCAGCAGATGTCGGTCTCGGCCTTCACGTCGGCCGTAGTGTTCACATAGGTCACCACCGGCAGGCCGGGGTAGCGCTGCTTGATCAGCCGCACGTCGGCGCCGGTGATCGACGCCGCCAGAGAGCATCCGGCCTTCAGGTCGGGGATCAGCACGGTCTTTTCGGGCGACAGGATCTTCGAGGTCTCGGCCATGAAATGCACGCCGGCCTGGACGATCACCTTCGCCTTCGACTTCGCGGCCTCCTTGGCCAGGCCGAGGCTGTCGCCGACATAGTCGCCGACGCCGTGGAAGATTTCCGGCGTCATATAGTTGTGGGCCAGGATGACCGCGTCGCGCTCGCGCTTCAGCTGGTTGATCTCATGGATCAGCGCCGCCTGCGCCGGCCATTCCAGCGGCGTCACATGGTCCTTGACCTTGGCCCAGACCGGCGCCGTGGCCAGTTCCAGTTCCCTGCTCAGTCCGAAGGCGCCGTCGGCCATTTCCACTCCCCTTTTGCTCGATTTGAGCAAATCATGGGTCCGAAGAACGGCGGTGGGCCTCAGGGGTCCGCCGCCGACTTATGCTCACTTTCAGCATAAGCAGGGATAATCTAGTGCCGTGGCCGGGGAATGCAAGGGGAGAAGGACGCTCAGACCCGTGCGCCCTCATGCGCCAGCAGCCACCGCTTGCGCTCCAGCCCCCCGGCGTAGCCCGTCAGCGTCCCTTTGGCCCCGATCACGCGGTGGCACGGCACGATCACCGCCACCGGATTCTGGCCGTTGGCCAGCCCGGCGGCGCGGACCGCCCTGGGCGAGCCGATCGCCGCCGCCAGCTGGCCGTAGCTGCGCGTTTCGCCCGCCGGAATGGCGCGCAGGGCGGCCCAGACCGATTTCTGGAATTCGGTGCCGCCCGTCTTCACCGCCACCCCGTCCAGCGCCCGGATGTCACCGGAGAAGTAGGCCTCGACCGCCCCGCGCCCGCCGTCCGCCGCCCGTCCCTCGACCAGCACCGGATCGGCTCCGCAGTGACGCCGCAGCAGCCGCAGCATCCGCGCCTCGTAGTCGGAGAAGTCGAGCGCCCGCACGGCGCCCTCGCCGTCCGTGACCAGCAGAACCTCGCCCACCGGCGTGATGACCCGGTCCAGGGTCAGGGTTTCAGGCTGCACGTTGGGCATCGGTCGTCTCCATCAGGTCCGCGCCGCTGATCCCGGCCATCGCCAGGTGCAGGGCGCCATAGGCCCGCCACGGCCGCCAGCATTCGGCGCGCCCGGCGAGCGTTGCATCCTCGAGGCGGTCGTTCGGGGGCTCCGCGCCCTCGTCGATCCAGTCCCCCGGCAGTCGCAGCCCCGGCCGGGCCGCGACCAGCGGCTTCAGCACGGGATCGGCCGACAGGTCGCGGCCGATGGCCTCCGGGTCCGCCGACAGGTCGAACACCCGCCGCACCCGCGCCAGCACGCCCGGCAGGGCCTTCAGATCGTCGGCCTCGACGCAGACCGAGACCCGCCCGGGCTCCGCCGGCTCGACCGTGACAGCGCCCTCGGCGCCGTCGACCACCCGGGTCAGGACGCGGGACCATCTGCGGCCCTCGACGGCGTCGCCCCGCGCGGCCAGGGCGGCGAGCATGGCCTCCCAGTCATAGGGCGGACGGTAGGTGAGGCCCAGGCGGACGCCGCCCTCGTGGACCCTCTCGCCGCGCCGGCGCAGCGCCGAGGGCGGGCGCTCGTACAGGATCTGAAAGGTCTCGTTGAAGCGCCGCACGCTGCCGAAGCCCGAGGCCAGGGCCACCTGGGCCATGCTCAGGTCGGTCTGGTGGATCAGGGCCTTGGCCAGCAGCACCCTTCGCGTCTGGGCCACGCTGACCGGGGCGGCCCCCAGATGCTGGCGGAACAGCCGCCGCAGGTGCCGCTCGCCGACGCCCAGCCGTCCGGCCAGGGCGTCCACGTCCCCCTCGTCCAGAGCCCCGGCCTCGATCAGGGCCAGGGCCCGGCTGACGGTGTTCGAGGTGCCGCGCCAGGCCCCCATGTCGGGCGCCGTCTCCGGCCGGCAGCGCAGGCAGGCGCGGAAGCCCGCCTCCTCGGCCGCGGCGGCCGTCGGCACGAAAAACATATTCTCCCGCTTCGGCGTCCGCGCCGGGCAGACCGGGCGGCAGTAGATGCCCGTGGTCTTCACACAGCCGAAGAACCGCCCGTCGAAGCGCGCGTCCCGCGTCAGCACGGCGCGGTAGCAGGCCTCCTGATCGAGTTCGCGGGCGATTTCCATGCCCGCAGAATGAGCGCAGGCGGCGTCAGAGTCTCGCGGTTTTCGGACATCGCCGTGTCAGCCGGCCCTCGGATCGATCGGCAGCCCCGCCGCCTGCCGCGCCTTCATGGTCCGCAGCCAGCCGTGCAGCGCCTCGCAGTCCAGCCCGTGCATCATCAGCCGGTAGCCCGCCTGCAGCGTCGACAGGGCCACCATCGGATGGCCGTTCTTGATGAAGTTCAGATGGTAGTCCGTGCCCAGGATGCGGGCGATGTAGATGGCCACCGTCTCGTCCAGCTGCAGCGAATGCGCCGCCCGCACGAAGTCGCGCCGCGGCAGCATCAGGGCGTACAGCGGCGTGTAGAACTCCACCGCCGTCTGCACGTCGATCCTGTTCAGCGGCCCGGTCGGAAAGGCCTCAAAGGCCGGAAACGCGTCCGAAATCATCGAGAAATCCAGCCTCTCCGCCGGCAGGATCTCCCGCCCCTCGGCCCGCAGCCGCTGGTTCAGTTCGATGATGAAGTTGAAGACGTTCAGGTCGTGCTGGAGGAACAGATTGTCCTCGATGTCCTTCAGCCTCGTCGGCCGCAGCGGATGGCTGGAGATGTCGCCCGCCCCGGCGTTGACCCGCATGAAGGCCAGCAGCTCCGTCCCGACGTGGAAATGGCGCAGGATCAGGGTGTTGGTCTCGGGCGTGCCGAAGGTGCGCAGACCCCAGTGGATGGTCTTGTGCAGCAGGCCGTTCAGGTTGGGAAAGCGCGGCGAGATGGCCCGCAGCACCTTCACCACGCAGAAGAACAGGATCACCAGCGGCCGGCTGACCGGGAACAGCCAGCGCCGCGACCACGACCGCGCCCCGACCAGCAGGCACCGCTTGGCCTCGGGATCGATCGGCAGGCTCTGGTCCAGATACAGGGCCAGCCACGGGTCCGGATCGCGCGGATCGTGCGCCATGGTCGCGAACGGGTCATAGGCGGCCGTCACGCCGCGATCTCCTCGATCTGCAGCGCATACAGCCGCGCCGTCACCTTCGCCGTCGTCACGATCCGCTCGGCCGTCGCCTCGTCCGGCAGCACCATGGCCAGCATCTCGCGAAACTCCTCCATGTGCCCGACGTCGTTGTCGCCATGGTACAGCAGGAAGCGCAGCGCCTCGTCCGGCAGGCCCAGCCGCTCCTGGACCTTCAGCCCCCACGGCCGCGCCTTGACCGAGCCCAGCCCCTCGATGATCCACATGGCCCCCAGCAGGCCGAACGGATCCGGCTTCGACGCCTCGTGGAACATCCACGCCGACAGAGCCTCGGACCCCACGTTCTTCTTCGCCGCCAGGATGTCCGCGATGTCCCCGCCCGAAGCGACGAAATCCTGTTCCAGCAGCCGGAAATCCCGGTGCTCGGTCACGGCGTGCCTCATCAGGGTCGAGCGCAGCTCGAGGTGATCCTCGCCGATGTTCGACGCCGCCCGGCTCATCCACAGCGCCCCGTCCTTCACCTGCTGGCGCAGGTTGATCAGGAAGGCGTGGTAGTCGCCCAGCTCGAACCGCCCCCGGGTCAGCTTGCGGATCAGCGGCGTCGCCTCCAGCCGCTGCTCGAAATCCGCGAACACCACCGCCAGCTTGCGCAGCGCATCCGCCACGGCGTCGTCGGCCATCAGACCACCTCCAGCATCATGAAGCCGATCATCGCCCGCCCGCTCTCCGGCACGATCAGCAGCACCCGGTCGCCCCGCTTCGGCCGTCCGCTCCTCATGAAGGCCTCCAGCATGACCCAGATCGAGGCCGAGCCGATGTTGCCCGTCTCCGGCAGGGTGGTGAACCACTTTTCCTCCGGGATCATCGCCGCCGTGTTCTCCAGCAGCCCCACGATCTCCTCGCGCAGCGACCGCGCCGAATAGTGGCACAGCAGGTGGTCGACCGCGTCGGGGACGATCCGCCCGCTGTCGACCTTCTCCAGCCAGACCCCGATCCAGGCCCGGATGACGATCTTCAGCAGTTCGAAATCCTGCAACAGCGCCACCGCCCCCGCCGCATGCGCCGCCGTCGGCCCGGCGTGGCTCCAGGCGCTGGCCATGTCGGCCCGGTCCGCCCGCGTCGAGCCGGCCCACATGCACGGGTCGAACCGCCCCGCCAGCGAGGTCAGGTCGATCCACTCGACCTTCAGCGACAGGCCGTCCGCCCGCGGCCGGGGCTCCATGACCACCGCCCCCGCCCCGTCCGACAGGGTGAACCTCAGAAAATCCGCCTCGGTCGCCAGCCGTCCCTTCGCATCGACCAGGGCCGTACCCTCGTAGAATCCCGGCCGGAACCAGCGCGACGAGAACTCCCCGCCGGCGGCCACGGCGACGTCCGCCTCGCCCGCCCGCACCTGCAGCCAGGCCCCCTTGGCGGCCATCAGGGCCGAGGCGCAGACCGACTGATAGCTGGCGATCTCCATCGGGCCGCCGCCTAGCTCCGCCTGCACCGCGGCCGCGTGGCCCGGCACGAGGAAGTCGCCTTGGGTCGTGGCCGTGGCCAGATGCTGCAGGTCTTCGAGGCCCAGTCCCGCGTCGTCCAGCGCCGCCGCCGTCGCCTTCGCCGTCATCCCGGCGTTGCTGTCGAGCACCGTCCCGTCCGGCGACAGGGCGTAGTGGCGCGTCTCGATGCCGTTCCAGCGCAGCGCCCGGCGGCCGACCACCGAGGGCCGGCCGTAGATGCGTCCGATATGGTCCTCCATCCGGTCCGCGCCGACGGGGGGACCCGGCAGCCAGGCCCCCACGCCGGTGATGTAGACGTCCCGCAACGCAGCTCCGGCTTCGCTCATCCGCCCAGCTTGCCCGACAACTTCCGGCGGAAGAAGGGCGTCCGGATGAAGCTTCCGTCAGACGGCGGCCCGCCGCTCCGGCTGGACCATCCGCCACAGATTGGCGACGATCTTGAAGATCAGGCTGATCGCCGAGATGGCCAGCACCCAGGTCATGACCAGCGACAGGGTGCTGGCGACGCCGACCAGATCCCGCGTCCCCTCGCCAAGGCTCCGCAGCCGGTCGAAATCCAGCAGCGTCCAGTCGCCGGCGATCCGGGCCGTCTCGCCGTCCCGGGTCAGGGTGAACCAGTGCCCGGCCTCGAAGATCGCCCAGGTCAGCCACAGGCCGGCCCCGGCGATCGCCGCCTGGGCCGCGGCCCGCATCCGCACCGCCGAGGGCCGGGCCAGACTGGCCAGATCGACGGCCATCTGGGCCACGGCGTAGAACAGGATGGCCCCGTACAGCGTCGTCCAGATCGGCGCGCCGGTGACCACCGCATCCTCGCCGCGCAGGCCGATATGCATCAGTCCCGGGAAGTGGATGGCGCCGATCCACCACAGCACGAAGACGCCGACGGCCAGGAAGGAGAACAGATACTCCAGGCCCGGCCAGCCGCGGGGACGGCCCAGGGCGCGCGGGGCCCAGGCCGCCTTGGCGGTCTTCGTCCCGCCCATGGCCGCGCCCCAGGCGGCCGGGTCGGACAGGCCGAAGGCCGAAAGCTCGCTGACCCGCCATTTGCCCATCCATCCGGGGCGATAGCCGAGATGCTCCATCACCGCCCCGATCACCGTGACCACGCCGATCAGGGTCAGGCCCGAGTTGATGAAGCCGTTGACGGCCTGGCCGATCGACTGGCCGGCGTCGGCGGGACCGCTGACCAGATTGATGAACAGGACGATCGCCTGCACCGCCAGCATCAGCAGCAGGCCGGCCTTCACCGCGAACAGCCAGTAGGGGAAGAGCTCGGGCCCGATCAGCGAGTCCGGCCCCTTGCGATAGCGGGCTGCGACCACAAGCGGATGGCCGATCTCATGCAGGATGGCCTCCTTCTCGTCGTCGGTCAGGGCGCGGCCCAGCTCCTCCTCCCTCGCCTCGAAGCGGCTCAGGATCAGGTCGCGCAGCTCGGCGATGATGTCGTCGCGTTCGTCCTGCGGCAGCTGGGCGGCGACGGCGTTCAGATATCGGTCGATCAGGTCCATTGGTTTTCCCCTTCAGCCCCGGTTTCAGAGAATCTTGTCGAGCGAGGCCGAGATGCCCCGCCATTCGTCGGCCAGCGCCGACAGCATGGCCTCGCCCATCGGCGACAGCCGGTAGAAGCGCTTCTTCCGCTTCTCTTCCTCACGCCACTCGCTGGTCAGCAGCCCCTGGCTCTCAAGCCGGCGCAGCAGCGGATAGAGGGTGCTTTCCTCCATCTCGAGCCCGTCCGAGGCCAGCGCCTGACGCAGGGTGTAGCCGTAGCGCTCCTCCCGCAGGCGGGCGAGAACGGCCAGCACCAGCGACCCGCGCCGCAGCTCCAGCCGCATCGATTCAAACAGTTCAGGATCAACGATCATGGCCGCACCCGTCGTCACATAGTGTGTGACATACAGTGTATGCCATATACTGTGCGGCATCGTCAAGCGGCCGGTCGGGCCGCCGGCGGCCCGGGCCTTGCAGGCCTCCCCGCCGCGGCGGGACAAGGACCGGTTGTGGCTGGAAATCCTTCGTCTATCTGTTGCCGCAGCAAGCCGTTAGACTGGTCCGTCCAAGCGTCAGGAACCGTCCCTCCGTGTTGAAGAATCTGCTCCCCAGCAAACCGGGCACGGAGCCCCTGGCCGAGGCGCTGAAGGCGTGCCGCAGCCACTTCCTGTGGGCGGCGGTGTTCTCGGCCCTGGTGAACCTGCTCTACCTGACCCCGACCATCTACATGATGCAGGTCTACGACCGGGTCGTGCCGACCGGCGGTCTGACCACCCTGGCCCTGATCACCATCGTCGCGGTCTTCGCCCTGGCCGCCCTGGCGGGGCTGGACTGGCTGCGCGGCCGGCTGATGCTGCGCGCCGGCCTGAGGCTGGACCGCATGCTGTCGGGCAAGGTCCTGGCCAGGGTCATGGACCTGCAGGCCAAGGCTCCCAACACCCAGGCCCTGCGCGAGTTCGACAACGTCCGCGGGGCCATCGGCGGCCAGGGCATGCTGGCCCTGTTCGACGCGCCCTGGACCCCGATCTACCTCGCCTGCTGCTTCCTGCTCCACCCGGCCATCGGCGTTCTGACCCTCGTCGGGGCCCTTGTCCTGTTCAGCCTCGCCTGGCTGAACGAGCGCGACACCCGGCCCCGGCTCGGCAAGGCCATGCAGTCGCAGAACCAGGCCTATGCGGCCCAGGAGGCCATCGCCGGCCAGACCGAGGTCGTCCGCGCCCTCGGCATGCGCCAATCCTCCATCGCCCGCCAGATCGAGCAGCGCCGCCACGCCACCGCGGCCCAGGCCGACGCCCAGCTGACCGGCGGCAAATATTCCGGCGCGATCAAATTCCTGCGCCTGACCCTGCAGTCGGCCGCGCTGGGCCTCGCCGCCCTGCTGGCGGTGCGCGGCGACATTTCGCCCGGCGCCATCATCGCCTCCTCGGTGCTGCTGAGCCGCGCCGTGGCCCCCATCGAGACCCTGGTCGGGGTCTGGCCGACCCTGGTCCAGGCCGTGGCGAGCTGGAAGACCATGACAGAGCTGTTCGCCAGCACGGCGGCCGTGGAGCGCGAACGCACCGCCCTGCCCAATCCGAAGGGCAAGCTGCAGGTCGAGGCGGTCTCTGTGAAATTCCCCGACACGGAATCGCCCCAGCTGCGCTCGGTCAGCTTCGCCCTCAAGCCCGGCCAGACCCTCGGCGTCGTCGGGGCCAGCGGCTCAGGCAAGACCACCCTCGCCCGGGTCATCGCCGGCGCCCTGAAACCCCAGGCGGGCACGGTCCGTCTGGACGGCGCCGAATACGAGGCGCGCGAGGGCGACGAACTGGCCCGCTGGATCGGCTATCTGCCCCAGGTCCCCAGCCTGTTCGCCGGCTCGATCAAGGACAACATTTCCCGCTTCGCGACCTCGACCGGCGTCGATCAGGAGGCCGCCGACCGCGGCGCGGTCAAGGCGGCCATGGCGGCGGGGGCGCACGAGCTGATCCTGCGCCTGCCGAACGGCTACGACACCGTGCTCGGCCCGTTCGGCCAGGGGCTGTCGGCCGGCCAGGCGCAGCGCGTGGCGCTGGCGCGGGCCCTGTATGACGATCCGGTGCTGCTGGTGCTGGACGAGCCGAACTCCAATCTCGACCAGGAGGGCGAGGCGGCGCTGATGCAGGCCATCCTCGGCGCGGCCGCCCGCGGCGCCTCCGTGGTCATCATCGCCCACCGGGCCGGCGTCCTCGCCCGGGTCGACCGCCTGCTGATGATGCGCGAGGGCGTGGTCCAGATGGAGGGGCCGCGCGAGGAGGTGCTGGAGCGGATGCGGGCCGCCGCGCCCAAGGGCGCCGCGCCGGCGCCGGCGGCGGGCGCGCCCGGCCAGCCGGCGGCCAATGTCACCCGTCTGGCCGATCCCTCCCAGACCCAGCGGCGCGCCCAATGACCGACGCCGCCGCCCCGGGCGCCGCCGCGGCCCCGCCGCCCGCGCCGCCGCCTCCGCCGGAACCGGTCGCCGTGTCGGACACGCCGCGCCGCGAGCTGATCGTCGGCGGGGTGATCATCCTGCTGTTCTTCGGCCTCTTCCTCGGCTGGGCCGCCTTCGCTCCGCTGGACGCGGGCGCCTACGGCCAGGGCCAGATCGCCGTCTCGGGCAACCGCCAGGCGGTGCAGCACCGCGAGGGCGGGGTGGTCAACTCCCTGCTGGTCAAGGAGGGCGACACGGTCGAGCGCGGCCAGGTGCTGCTGACCCTGTCCAGCGGCGAGCTGCGGGCGACCGAACGCGGCGTGGCCAGCCAGGTGTTCGCCCTGCTGGCCCAGCGGGCCCGGCTGATCGCCGAGCGCGACGGGCTGCGCGGCATCCCGACCCCGGTCGAGTTCGCCGACCTGCCGCCCGAGGACGCGGTCCTGGCCCAGGAATCGCTGCGCATCCAGCAGCTTCAGTTCGGGGCCCGGCGCACCGGCCGGTCGACCGAGACCGGCGTGCTCAGCCAGAGGATCGCCCAGCTGAACGAACAGATCCTCGGCTACGAGCGGCAGATCTCCAGCAATATCGAGCAGCAGCGGCTGATCCAGGAAGAGCTGGCCGGCATGCGCAGCCTGGCCGAGAAGGGCTTTGCCCCGATGACCCGGGTGCGGGCGCTGGAGCGGACCGCGGCCCAGCTGGACGGCGAGCTCGGCTCCCTGCGCGCCCAGATCGCCCGCTCGCGCGAGGCCGTCGGCGAGACCCGGCTGCAGATGTCCGGCGTCTCGTCCGAGATGAACGAGGACGTGGCCGACCAGCTGCGCCAGATCGACGTCCAGCTGAACGAGCTGCGCCCGCGCATGGCCGAACTGCGCTCGCAGATCGCGCGCAGCGAGGTCCGCGCCCCCGCCTCCGGCCAGGTCGTCGGCCTGACCATCTTCACCCAGGGCGGGGTGATCCAGCCGGGCCAGACCCTGATGGAGATCGTCCCCGACGACGCCTCCCAGATCATCGTCGCCCAGATCAGCCCCAACGACGTCGACAACCTGCGCATCGGCCAGGAGACCGAGGTCCGCTTCCCGGGGCTGCGCGAGCGCAACCCGCCGGCCATCCACGGCCGCGTCACCCGGATCTCCGCCGACAGCTTCACCCAGGAAGAGACCGGGGCCAGCTACTTCCGCGCCGAGATCGTCGTCCCGGCCGAGGAGCTGGCCAAGCTGGGCCGCTCGGCCAACACCCTGCGCCCCGGCGCCCCGGTCGAGGTCATCATCCTGCTGCGCAAGCGCACGGCCCTGAGCTACCTCGTCGAGCCCCTCACCAACAACCTCTGGCGGTCAGGCAGCGAGCAGTAGGGGCGCCGTCTCCTCCCCGCTTGCGGGGAGGGGGACCCCGAAGGGGTGGAGGGGCGAAACGGCCGTACGGTCTTCATCTCGCCGTTCGCTGGTTCATCACAACGAGCACAACGGGCCACAAAGGACACGACGGGAGCGCGCCGCGCTCGCCCCTCCCGCGGGCCCTTGCCCGCAACGGGATATATTGCGGTCCCTGACGGGAGCCGCTGGCCCTCCGACCCCGTCGTGTCCGTCGTGATTTCGTTGTGCCCGTTGTGATGAACCTCGGCTCTCCGAGGCCATGACGCTGTGCCTGCAATCCGCGAAAATATAGTCGGATTCAGCGGAAAACATCTGGCCTTTCCAACCACTTCGCCGTTTCCAGAACCAATCTTCCATCCGGATAAGCCGGCGGGCGCATAATGCCTCCCGTCCTGTCGCCCCGGCAGGCGCCGGTCTTTGACAACCGCATCCCCCGCCGCACCGCCGCAGGCGCGCCGATGCCGACTCTGCCGACGCCGCCACACCGAATTTTCGCGCCGACCCTGCCGACCCTGCCGACTCCGCCACACCAATTTTTCCGGATTTCACCCCGGGTAAAACCCGCCTCATCCCGCACCGCAAAAACCCGCTCGACTTCCCCGGGGTCATCACGGAATGTTACAGGCCCGCCCCGAGGAGACGCCCATGCCGATGACGCCGCGCGCCGGACTGCAGGTCGACGAGCGACTCGCCGCCTTCATCGAGACCGAGGTCCTGCCCGGCCTCGACCTCGAGGCGGACCGCTTCTGGACCGGCGCCGCCGACGTCCTCGCCCGCTTCGCCCCGGAGAACCGCCGGCTTCTGGCCGTCCGCGACGACCTCCAGGCCCGCATCGACGCCTGGCACACGGCCCGCCGCGGCCGGCCCCACGATCCCGTCGCCACGGCCGACTTCCTGGGCGAGATCGGCTACCTCGCCGCCGAACCCGCCCCCTTCGCCATCGGCACGCAGAACGTCGACGCCGAGGTCGCCACCCTCGCGGGGCCCCAGCTGGTCGTCCCCATCCTCAACGCCCGCTTCGTGCTCAACGCCGCCAACGCCCGCTGGGGCAGCCTCTACGACGCCCTCTACGGCACGGACGCCCTCGGCGACCTGCCGCAGGCCGGCGGCTACGATCCCGACCGCGGCGCCCGCGTGGTCGCCCGGGCCAGGGCCTTCCTCGACCAGGCCGTTCCCCTCGCCGAAGGCTCCTGGACCGACCTGTCCGACCCGCACAAAGGCATCGCCCTGCGCGACCCCGGCCAGTACGTCGGCCGCACCGACCGCTCCCGCCTGTTCCGCCACCACGGCCTGCACATCGAGGTGGTCTTCGACCCCGACCACCCCATCGGCCGCACCGACCCGGCCGGCATTTCCGACGTCGTCCTCGAAGCCGCCCTGTCGACCATCGTCGACCTCGAGGACTCGGTCGCCGCCGTCGACGCCGCCGACAAGACCGCCGCCTACCGCAACTGGCTCGGCCTGATGAAGGGCGACCTGGCCGAGACCTTCGACAAGGGCGGGCGACCGCTCACCCGCACCCTCGCCCCCGACCGCGGCTTCACCGCCCCCGACGGCTCGACCGTCACCCTGCCGGGCCGGTCCCTGCTGTTCGTGCGCAACGTCGGCCACCTGATGACCACCCCGGCGATCCGCTTGCTCGACGGCTCCGAAGCGCCCGAAGGCATCCTCGACGCCCTCGTCACCAGCCTGATCGCCCTGCACGACCTGAAAGGGCGGGGCCGGTTCCGCAACAGCCGCGCCGGCTCGATCTACATCGTCAAACCCAAGATGCACGGCCCGGACGAGTGCGCCTTCACCAACGCCCTGTTCGACGCCGTCGAGGATGCGCTCGGCCTCGCCCGCCACACCCTCAAGGTCGGCGTCATGGACGAGGAGCGCCGCACCTCCGCCAACCTCGCCGCCTGCATCCACGCCGTCCGGGACCGGATCGTCTTCATCAACACCGGCTTCCTCGACCGCACCGGCGACGAGATCCACACGGCGATGCAGGCCGGTCCGGTGGTGCGCAAGGGCGACATCAAGACCTCCGCCTGGATCGCCGCCTACGAGGCCCGCAACGTCGCGATCGGCCTCGCCTGCGGCCTCGACGGCAAGGCCCAGATCGGCAAGGGCATGTGGGCCGCGCCCGACCGCATGGCCGAAATGCTCGACCAGAAGGCGGCCCATCCGAAGACCGGCGCCAGCACCGCCTGGGTCCCCTCCCCGACCGCCGCCACCCTGCACGCCCTCCACTACCACCAGACCGACGTGTTCGCCCTGCGCCCCGACATCGCCGCCCGGCCGGTCCCCGGCCTCGACGCCCTGCTGACCCCGCCGCTCGCCGCCGGCCGGAACTGGTCCGAAGCCGAGGTCGCCGAGGAGCTCGACAACAACGCCCAGGGCCTGCTCGGCTATGTCGTCCGCTGGATCGACCAGGGCGTCGGCTGTTCCAAGGTGCCCGACATCCACGACGTCGGCCTGATGGAGGACCGCGCCACCCTGCGCATCTCCTCCCAGCACATGGCCAACTGGCTGCTCCACGGCGTCTGTTCCCCCGAACAGGTCGACGCCGCCCTCCTGCGGATGGCCGCCACGGTCGACGCCCAGAACGCCGCCGATCCCCTCTACCGCCCCATGGCCCCCGACCCCGCGAACAGCCTCGCCTTCCAGGCCGCCCGCGCCCTCGTCTTCGAGGGCACAACCCAGCCCAACGGCTACACCGAACCGTTGCTGCACCGCTTCAGGCAGGCGGCGAAAGCCGAAGGCGGGCCCGGCCAGCCTTGACTTGGCCGCATTGAGCGCCCATCTGCGCTGCATCGCACAATCGCGATGTCCGGCGCCTCCAGCGCGTGTGGGGCTTCAGAGTTGAAGCCCTGACTGTAGCAGGGGCCGGCCCCTCAAGATTCATTCGCTGCCCGGACACGCGGGGCGGCGCCCGATCCACCCCGACGATGTCATCCGGACATCCCATCGGGACTGGCGGTGCGCGGCCTTTTCGGCGTTGAGCCATGGCTGTTGCGCGTCGCCGCATACGCGAAAGAACACTCCACGTGAGCAACAAGAGCTTCGACACCTTCGGCCTGAATCCGGCCCTCCTGCAGGCGCTGACCTCGGAAGGCTATACGACGCCGACCCCGATCCAGACCCAGGCTATCCCCGATGTCATGGCCGGCAAGGACCTGCTGGGCATCGCCCAGACCGGCACCGGCAAGACCGCCGCCTTCGCCCTGCCGATCCTGCATCGCCTGGCCGAGAACCGCACCCCGCCGGTGCCCCGCACCACGCGGGTGCTGATCCTGTCGCCGACCCGCGAACTGGCCAGCCAGATCGCCGAGAGCTTCAAGAGCTATGGCAAACACCTCGGCTTCCGCGTCGCCGTGATCTTCGGCGGCGTGAAGTACGGACCGCAGGAACGCGCCCTGCAACAGGGCCTCGACGTCCTGGTGGCCACCCCCGGCCGTCTGCTGGACCACATGCAGCAGAAGACCCTGGACCTGAGCCGCACCGAGATCTTCGTCCTCGACGAGGCCGACCAGATGCTGGACCTGGGCTTCGTCAAGCCGATCCGCCAGATCGTCAGCCGCATCCCGGCCAAGCGTCAGAACCTGTTCTTCTCGGCCACCATGCCGACCGAAATCGGCAAGCTGGCCGGCGAGCTGCTCAAGGATCCGGTCAAGGTCCAGGTGACCCCGCAGGCCACCACCGTGCAGCGCATCAACCAGTCGATCGTCCACATCGAACAGGGCCGCAAGCGCGCCCTGCTGACCGAGATGTTCTCGGACGCCAGCTTCACCCGCTGCCTCGTCTTCACCAAGACCAAGCACGGCGCCGACAAGGTCGCCGCCTATCTGGAAGCCGGCGGCGTCGAGTCGGGCGCCATCCACGGCAACAAGAGCCAGCCGCAGCGCGAACGCACCCTCGACGCCTTCAAGAAGGGCAAGCTGCGGGTGCTGGTGGCGACCGACATCGCCGCGCGCGGGATCGACGTCGACGGCGTCTCGCACGTCGTGAACTTCGAGCTGCCCTTCGTGCCGGAAGCCTATGTCCACCGCATCGGCCGGACCGCCCGCGCCGGCGCCGACGGCACGGCGATCAGCTTCGTGGCCGGCGACGAGATGAAGCTGCTGCGCGACATCGAAAAGGTCACGCGCCAGAAGATCCCGGCCATCGACCGCCGCAACGACAAGCAGCTGGCCCAGCTGGACGCCTCGATCATGGCGGCCGGTGTCGGCAAGAAGGCGACCATGCCGGAGCGCGAGGAGCGTGACGGTCGCGGCGGCCGCGGCCCGGGCCGCAACCGCAATCCGCGCCGCGACGGCGTCAAGCTGGAGGGCGGCGGCCAGCCGCACCGCGTCCGCAAGCCGGGCCCGGGCCGCGACGTCCGCCCGACGCCTGAGCGGGCCTTCGATCCGCTGGCGCGCGAGCGTCCGCGCCAGGCCAACAACGATCCGCGCCAGGGCGGCGATGTCGCCGTGGCGGCCCGGCCGGACGGCGAGATCAAGCGCCGCCCCCGCCGCCGGCGTCCGTCGAACGGCGGACAGGGTTACGCCAAGGCCTGAGGCTGATCGTCTTAACAACATGACGCCCGCCGGAGACATCCGGCGGGCATTGTCGCGTCCGCCGCCCGTCAGGCGTCCGGGATGGGGTAGCCGGTGAACCGCTTGGTCTTCTTCATCAGGACGTGGGTGATGACCTTGTCGACGCCAAGATCGCGCGCGATCAGGCCTTCGGACAGTTCGATCCACGCGGCCATGTCGGGCGCCACGACCTTGATCAGATAGTCGAAGGCGCCGCTGACGTATGAGGCCTCGACGATCTCGGGGATGTCGGCGACGGCCTGTTCGAAGCGGGCGAGGTCGGCGGGATGATGCCCCTTCAGCCAGACCTCGGCGTACAAGATGAGGCTGGCCTCCATGCTCCACGGGTTGAGGCGGGCGCCGTAGCCTTCGATCACCCCGGTCTTTTCGAGATGGCGGACCCGGGCGAGGCAGGCGCTCGGCGAAAGCGCGACCTGCTCGGCCAGCGCCTGGTTGGTGATCCGCCCGTCCGCCTGGAGCCTGGCCAGGATGCGGCGGTCGATCCGGTCGAGTTTCGCTAATGCGGCCATGGGCCCATCCTGCCGCATGATCTGCGGTTTCCACAGGGGTCTTCCGTCACACCCGCGACGCCCATTGGTCTAGCCTTCCCTTAACGCCGCGGGATTGGCGGCCGAACTTTGGAGGCGATCATGACCAAGAAGGATTATCTCGAAACCGGGCTGTTCGCGGCCACCCTGTTCCTCGGACTGCCGCTGGTGATCGTGGCGAGCGTGTTGCTGACGCAATAGCGCCGGGGCTTCGCGACCGCACACGAAAACGCCCGCCGGAGCGATCCGGCGGGCGTTCCGGTATTCGGTTGTGCAGCCGGATCAGGCGGCGGCGGTGACCGGGGCGCTGGATTCCGACGGGTCGCGCAGAACGTAGCCGCGACCCCAGACGGTCTCGATGTAATGCTTGCCGCCGGCGGCCGTGGCCAGCTTCTTGCGCAGCTTGCAGATGAAGACGTCGATGATCTTCAGCTCGGGCTCGTCCATGCCGCCGTACAGGTGGTTGAGGAACATTTCCTTGGTCAGGGTCGTGCCCTTGCGGAGCGAGAGCAGCTCCAGCATCTGGTATTCCTTGCCAGTCAGGTGAACGCGGTGACCGTTTACCTCGACCGTCTTGCCGTCCAGGTTCACGGCGATCTCGCCGGTGTGGATGATGGCCTGGGCGTGACCCTTGGAGCGGCGCACCACGGCGTGGGTGCGCGCGATCAGCTCGTCCTTGTGGAAGGGCTTGGTCATGTAGTCGTCGGCGCCGCCGCCGAACGTCTTGACCTTGGTCTCGATTTCAGAGGTGCCGGACAGGATCATGACGGGCGTATTGACCTTGCCGACGCGCAGCTGGCGAAGGACTTCGAGTCCGTTCATGTCGGGCAGGTTCAGGTCGAGCAGGATCAGGTCATAGTCGTAGATCTTGCCGAGATCGATGCCTTCCTCGCCGAGATCGGTCGTGTAGACGTTGAAGCCTTCCGACTTCAACATCAGTTCGATGCTCTGCGCCGTCGCATGATCATCTTCGATAAGCAGGACGCGCATTGATGCCCTCCAAGGCAGAGCTTGACCGTAAATGTAACTGCCCCGTTTCGGGGTAACCTTGTTCGAACGTTAACCGCCGAAAAACTTAAGAAGGGTTAACGCCTGTCCCAAAACGAATCGTAGGCTGATTTGCGAATCGGCGTCGAGAGTCCCGAGTCAACCAGCCGACATTTTTTAACCTTTTGGGGACGAGGCCCGTCGATACGACCGATTTCGACGGATCGTAGACATATATTCCTATCTCCGGCTGAGGCGTCGGGAAGATGGGAGTGCGAGAGATGGAACGGTATCGGGCGCCGGTGCGGCGGGAGGACAGGGTGCGGGTCGGATTGGCGCTGGAGCTGGTCGCCGCCTCTACAGGGGTGCCCAAGGAACGGATGGAGATGCGCAGGCGGCTGGAAGGCCGGGCCTGCCGGGCGCGCTGGCTGGCCATCTACCTGTCCTACGTCACCTTCGGCTGGCCGATGGACCGGGTCGCCCATGCCTTCGGGCTGAACCGGGCGACGGCGGCGGCGGCCTGCCGCTGGGCCGAGGACGGACGCGACCGGCCGGCCATGGACGACCTGCTGGATCGGCTGGAGCGCTGCGCCCGGGCGGTGATGGAGGCGCCGAAATGCGAGCTGCCGGCATGAGCGGAGCGCTGGCGCGGGCGCGGCGGCTGTTGATGCGGCCGCGGGGCTGGATCGGGGCCGAGGCCGGGGGCGGCTATGCGGTCCGGATCGGCGCCGATCGCCGCGCGCGGGTGCAACTGACCCTGGGCGAAGCCGACTTCCGGGCCCTGGTCGCCGATCCGGGGCTGAGGGCGCGGCCGGGCGACGGCTGGACGGCGCGGCGGTCAGGCGGGGAGCGGTCGCAGCCGCCGCCGCCGGGACGGCCGGGGCTGATCGAGGGCCGGCGCGAGGTGATGGAGGCGGACGGACGGATGCACAGCCACGCCGCCAACCTGACCGGCTCGGCCATCGCCTGGCTGGCGGGGCGTCACGACGGGAACGGGCGGCCCCTGATCGAGCGGGCCGAACGGGCCGCCGCGGACCGGCTGGCGATCGAGGCCGAGATCGCCCTGGCCGGCCCGTCCCTGACCATGCGCTGGGACGCCCTGCCCCGCTGCCGCGGCGGCTCGGCGGCGCGGTTCGAGCCGGGAGACCGGGCCATGTCGGCCAGCGGGCGAGTGGAAGCGGCCCTGGCCGCCTGCGGACCGGCGCGGCGCATTGTCGAGCAGGTCTGCATCCGCGCCAGCAGCCTGCAGGCCGCCGAACAGGCCCTGGGACTGCGCCGGAGGGCCGGCAAGGCCTTGCTGAAACAGGGGCTGCGGGCCCTGGCCGCCCATTATCGTATCGGTTGAGCGACGGAGGCGCGGCGCGCCCTACGTTACAGGCTCGTAACTTTGTCGGACCGGGGTTCGGCCCTAAGGGTTTGGCGCGTGGGAAAGAGTCGTGAAACGGCCGCCCAGAAAATGGGGTTGGTGTTGAAGTCAGTCGCGATTCCGGTTCTGGCGGCGGTTCTCGTCGTCGCCTCGACGCCCCCCCCTGCGGTCGCGCAGGATATTTTCGCCGGCTTCGTGGTGGCGCGCATCTGCCTGCCCTACGCCAGCCGGGCCAAAACCTTTGAGGGGACCATTCGAGCCGCCCGCGACATGGAGTTCCGTCGTCCCGCCGGGGACCGGGCGCCGCTGGAGGAATGGGCCTCGGAGGTCGAGCTGATCTCCAAGGACGGCCGCTGGCGTCTCCGGATCGAGGAAGGCTCCGTCGAGCAAGACGGCGTCGAGGTCTACGCCGTGACCTGCGGCGTCTCGTCGAGACAGTCCAGCAGCCGGGAGCTGGGCCAGGTGGCGCGGCAGATGGTCGGGCGCAGCCCGCTGTGGACCCAGCAACCCGACACTCCGTGGCGCTGGGATCGGCGCACGGTGCGTTCGCAGGAATATGCGCTGCGCATCGACGTGACCGAGACCCCGGGCGAGCAGCCCGTGCTGGCGGCGCGCGGCTTTTATTTCTGACGTCAGGCGGCCTGGGCCGCCTCGCGGATGCGGCCGACCATGGCGTTCAGCCCGTTGGCGCGCTGGCGCGTGAGCGCCGAGGGCAGGCCGAGACGGTCGAGGGCGGCCCGGGCGTCGAAGGCCAGAATCTCGGCCGGGGCGCGGCCGGAATAGAGGCGGAGCAGCAGGGCGATATTGCCCTTGGACAGGGCGCTGTCGCTGTCGGCCAGGAAACGCAGCCGGTCGCCGTCGCGCCGGACCGCCAGCCAGACCTGGGCAGCGCAGCCCGGCACCTTGTTGGCCTCGGTGCGGTCGGACTCCGGCAGCGGCTCGAGGTCCTTGCCGAGTTCGATGACGTATTCGATCCGCCCTTCCCAGTCGCCGAGAAGGTCGAACTCCTCGACCAGTTCGGCGAGGGCGGCGTCGATGGGGGCTTCCGCGTTCATCCGGGCCAGATAGGCCGACGCGGCGTTAACGACAACCACGCCGTCGCTCCCCAGAAAACCGTCCGCGGCGGCCCTCCGGCGCTCTCCTTAGAAGCGTGTGCGCTTTGGACGACTCGCCCGCACGGCTAGGCTCTTCGGCCGGGGCGCCCTGTTCCGTCGCCCTTCATCCCCGGTGCGCATCCACCCTTGACCTCACCCGCCGACATCGCCGCCAGGGATACGCCGACCGGCCGCCGGGACCGGGGGGACCGTCCGGCGCTGGCCGCCTGGCACGCCGGCTGGGCTGTCGCTGCGGCGCTGCTGGCGCTGGGGAGCCGCTGGCTGGGCGACGTCGAAGCGCCGGTGTTCTACGGCGTGCTGGCGATGGTCGTGCCCGGCGTCGCCGGACTGGGACTGCTGCACCGGGACGGGCCGCGCGAGCGGATGGTCCTGCTCGGCCTCTGGGGCCTGGGCGCCGTGGTCGCGGCAGGGCTCTCCGGCGGGTTGACCGGGCCCTTGGCCGGCTTCGTCTTCCTGCCGCTGGCGGCCGGGTTGGCCCTGGGCGGGGTGCGGCCGGTGCAGGTCGGCGCGCTCGGCGTCGGCCTGGCGGCGCTCGCGGGCCTGTTTTCGGCCTGGTTGACCGGCGCGGGTCCGCATCTTCCGGCCCTGGCGGCGATCTCGGCCGTGATGACGGCCGGCGCGGCGGCGCTGGCCGTACGGCTGTCGTGGCGGCAGAACGAGGCGCGCCTGATCGCGGCCGAGAGCGAGGCCGGCAAGGTCGAGCGCCTGCTGGCGGCGCAGCCGGGACTGACCCTGGTGCTGGAACGATCGGGCCGGGTGCTGGCCGCCTACGGCGCGCCGCCGCCGGCCCTGCCGGTCGATCCGCTGTTCGAGAACGGGCTGATCGCGGCGGTGCACGCCCCCGACCGCCCGCGCCTGATGGCCGCCATCGACCGGGCCCTGCAGGGCCACGAGGCGGCGGCGACCTTCGCGCCCCGGCTGGCGCTGGACCGGCGGGTGCGGCTGATCCTGCGCCGGCTGGACGACCCGGTCCACGAGGCGCCGCGCCTGATCGGCCAGGCCTTCGACGGCACCAGCCAGTACGCCCGCGAGCTGGAGCTGGAGACGGCGCGGATCGAGGCCGAGGCGCGCGAAGCCGGCAAGAGCCGCTTCCTCGCCAATATGAGCCACGAGCTCCGGACCCCGCTGAACGCCGTGCTGGGCTTTTCGGACATCATGCGTCAGCGACTGTTCGGGCCGATGCCGGACCGCTACGCCGCCTATGTCGACAACATCCACGAGGCCGGCGGGCACCTGCTGGAGCTGATCAACGACGTGCTCGACGTGTCGAAGATCGAGGCCGAACGCTATGTGCTGACCCTGGAACGGTTCGACGCCCGTGAGCTGGTCTCGGCCGCCATCGCCCTGGTCCGGGTCACGGCCGAGGACAAGGGCGTCATCCTGACCGCCATGCTGCCCCCCGATCCGGTCGACGTCTCGGCCGACAAGCGGGCCGTCAAGCAGATCGCCCTGAATCTGCTGTCCAACGCCGTGAAGTTCACGCCGACCGGCGGAACGGTCTCCGTCACCGTCGAGGCGGTCGGTCCCTATCTGGAGATCGTGGTGGCCGACACGGGCGTCGGCATCGCTCCGGAGGATGTGCGGCGACTGGGCCGTCCGTTCGAGCAGGCCGGAGCCATCGAGCAGCGCCGCCAGGGCACGGGTCTGGGCCTGTCGCTGGTGCGCGCCTTCGCCGAACTGCACGGCGGACGGATGAGCATCGAGAGCACGCTTGGCGAGGGCACGGCGGTGACCGTTCGGATGCCGGTGGCGCAGGTGGCGAGGGTCGCGCCGGAGGGCGGGGCCGAGATCATCCCCCTGCCGGTCGCGGGCGGAAAATAACGCCGGGGGCAGACAGGCATCGGCCCGGTCCCGGAGAACAGCGAGCATTCTCCGCAACCGGGCCGTGACCCCGTGCGAGGGGGTAACGCGGCGTCTCGGGGATTGGGCCCCTCCTCCCGCGAGTCTGAAACGGCGCGGAGGCCGAGAATCCGGCGCGGATGGTTCAGCCGTCGATATCGAGACCCAGGGCCAGCCGGCCGGTGAAGCGCAGCTGGGGCTTCTGCTGCAGCGGGTGGAACCGCGCGCCCTGCACGTCGCGGAAGGCGCGTTCGATGCCGAGGTCGCGATGGAAGGCGGCCCCGCCCGCGGCCTCCATGGCCAGTTCGACCGTGCGGATCGCCGCCTCGGCGACCAGGGTGCGGCCGATCATGGCCCGGCTGGTGCTCTCGGGACCGGGCGTGTCGGTCTCCGCCAGCCGGATCATCCGCTCCAGGGCGCCCTCGGCGGCGAAGAAGGCGTTCTCCATCTCGCCGACCAGCTGGACCAGCGCCTCGTCGGCGGGGCGGCGGCGGGCCACCTCGAGCGCCCTCGCCCGCGCGCCCTCGGCCACGCCGACATAGGCCGAGTAGATCAGCGGGAAGGCCAGCAGGCTGATGGCGTGGAACAGCGGGTGCCACTCGCCCTGCGGCCGGCGGCCCGAGACCGCTGCGTCGGGCACGAAGACCTCGGTCAGCTCGACGTCGTGGGAGCCGGTGCCGCGCATGCCCATGACGCGCCAGGTCTCGCGGATCGCGACACCTTCGGCCGTAAAGGGCACGGCGAAATGGAGCACGGTCGGGCCGGCGTCCGGATCGTCGAAGACGGCGCTGGTCATCAGCAGGTCGCCGGCCAGACAGCCGCTGGAGAAGATCTTGCGGGCGGTTATGCGGAACCCCCCGTCGACCTTCACCGCCGTCCCCGAGCTCTTCAGCCAGTCCGTGCCGCCGCTGGAGACCAGCACCAGGTTCTCGGCCGCTACGCGCCTGAGAAGTCCGTCGGTCGGCGCGTTCTGGCGTCGCCAGCGCCAGGCGGCGACGGCGACCAGGTGGGAATGCATCGAAAAGGTCAGGGCCGTCGATCCACAGCATGAACCCAGCCGCCGGATGACCGCGGCGAGCTCCGCATAGTCCGCGCCGCCGCCGCCCAGCTCGGCCGGCACATGGGCGGCGAAGAAGCCGTCAGCCTTCAGCCGGGCGTAGTTTTCAGCGACGAAACTGTCGTCGGCGTCGTGCCGCGCCGCATTGTCGGCGAGCGCGGACGCCAGCGCCCCGGCGCGGGCCAGCCAGTCGATCGGGGCCGCCTCAGGCGCGGCCAGTGTGGAAATGGACATCGAACACCCTCGTCTGATCGTGTGAGGACAATGATGCGGCGGATCGGACCGCCCTCTCCAGTTCAGCAACTGAACCGGGCCGGTTCAGATACTGAACTGTAAGCGGTCCCCGATCGGCGTTATCCTGCGCCTCTTCATGGGAGGATGCGATGGCCCAGGGCAGCTATCGACAGTTCTGTCCGGTCGCCATGGCGGCCGAGGTGCTGAGCACGCGATGGACGATCGTGCTGTTGCGCGAGCTGGTCGCCGGTTCGACGCGATTCAACGACCTGAGGCGGGGCGTGCCGCGCATGTCGCCGGCCCTGCTGTCGCAACGTCTGCGGGACCTGCAGGCGGCGGGCATCGTGGTGCGGGTCGCCGCCGGCTCCGGCCCGCCGGAATATCACCTGACCGAGGCCGGCCGCGATCTGGCGCCGATCGTCGAGGCGTTCGGCATCTGGGGCCAGCGACGGGTCAAGGCCGAGGTGTCGCTGCAGAACCTCGATGCGCAGCTGCTGATGTGGGACATGCACCGCAACCTCAACACCGAACCCATGCCGCGACGGCGGAGCGTGGTTCAGTTCCTCTATTCCGATCTGCCCGCCAACCGGCGCAGCTACTGGCTGATCGTCGATCCGGAGGCGGGGGTCGACCTCTGCTCGACCGAGCCCGGGTTCGACGTCGACCTGTATGTCAGCGTCGACCTGCGCACCATGACGGCCATCTGGATGGGCCACGACACCGTGCGCCGGGCGCTGGACGAGGAGCGGATGATCCTGACCGGCGACGACCAACTGGCGGCGAACATGCAGGCCTGGCTGGGGCTGAGCCCGTTCGCGGCCTATGCGCCGACGGCCTCTACCGCCCTCTCCGCTTCTGCATGACGAAGCCGATGACCTTGGCCGCCGCCTCGAAATGTTCGCGCGGGATGGTCTCGTCGATGTCGACGGCGGCGTAGAGGGCGCGGGCCAGGGGAACGTTCTCGACGATCGGCACCTTGTGCTCGCGGGCCACCTCGCGGATGCGCAGGGCGAGGGCGTCGACGCCCTTGGCGACGCAGACCGGGGCGGCGTCTCCGGTCTCGTAGCGCAGGGCCACCGAATAGTGGGTCGGGTTGGTGACGATGACCGTGGCCTTGGGCACGTTCTGCATCATCCGCTGGCGGCTGCGCTGGGCGCGGATCTGCTTCAGCTTGGCCTTCACATGCGGGTCGCCCTCGGACTGCTTGTAGTCCTCCTTCAGCTCTTCCTTGGACATCTTCATCCGCTCGGCGAAGCGGTAGCGCTGCCAGATGTAGTCGGCCCCGGCGGTGAAGCCGAGGAAGACGAGGGCCGAGACCATCAGGACGATGGCGAGGTCGCGGGCGAAGGGCAGGATCATGGCCGGGGACATGGCGGCCATGTTCTCGAGCTCGCGGATGTGCGGCTTGAGCACCAGCCAGCAGATCACGCCGACGGCGATCAGCTTGAGTAGGGTCTTGACGAACTGGACGAGGCCGTCGGGTCCGAAGATGCGCTTGAAGCCCTTCAGCGGACTGACCTTCGACCAGTCGGGCTTGAGCTTTTCGGCCGTGAAGATCAGGCCGGACTGGGCCAGGTTGCCGCCCGCGCCGCCCGCGATGGTCGCCAACATGACCGCGCCGAGGAAGGGCGCGATGGCCCACAGGGCATGGGCCCCGATCTCGACCCCGGCCCCGGCGTCGAGACCGCCCATCATCAGATGGGGCGAAGCGATGAAGGGCAGCAACTGCTCGGCGATCGAGGAGGCGAACCAGCCGCCCGACATCAGGATGACCGCCGCCGCGCCGAGCAACGACAGGGCCGAGGCGACATCCGGCGATTTGGCGACGTCGCCCTTGTTTCTCGCGTCCGCGAGTTTTCGCGGGGTGGCCTCTTCTGTTTTCGACTCGGGATCGGGCGCTTCAGCCACCGGCGCCTCCCGCGAAAACACTGGCCAGGGCGCGGTAGCGATCGATGAAGACCGTGCCCAGCACGCCGAGACTGAGGGCGAAGACCGACAGGCCCAGGATGATGCTGAGCGGGGCGGCGGCGAAATAGACCTGGAAGGCCGGCATGACCCGGCCGACGAGGCCGGAGGCGAGGTTGAAGATGATGGCGAAGACCAGCACCGGCGCCGACAGCTGGACGCCGAGGGTGAAGGCGTCCGCGACGGTGCGGACGGCCATGGCGGTGAAGTCGCCGGTGACGAGCGGCCGGGCGGGGGCGATCAGCTCGTAGGAGCCGACCAGGCCAGCGATGAACAGGTGGTGGGTGTTGGTGGCGAAGATCAGGGTCGTGCCGAGCAGCATCAGAAAGGCCGAGATGGTGCTGCCCGGCGAGGCCTGGGTCGGGTTGGCGGTCTGGGCGAAGGCCAGGGTGGTCTGCAGGGCGACGATCTCGCCGGCGGTGGACAGGGCGGTCAGGAACATCCGCAGCATGGCCCCGATGGCGAGCCCAACGAGGACCTCGCGGATGATCCAGCCGGCCATGCCGCCGATCGTCGCCGGCAGGCCCGGCAGGTTAGCCGAGACCACCGGCCAGAGGGCGAGGGAGACCACCAGGGCCAGCGACAGGCGGATGCGCGGCGGCACATAGCTCTCGCCCACCCCTGGCAGCATCAGCAGCACCGCGCCGATGCGGGCGAAGATCATGGCGCCCTGCCAGACCTGGTCGGCGGTGGCGTAGGGCTCCACCCGGCTACATGCCGGCGATGCGCGCGGCGATGGTCCGCATGAAGCCGCCCAGCATGGCCCCCATCAGCGGCAGGAACAGCAACAGGGAGACGAAGATGGCGATGATCTTGGGCGCGTAGATCAGGGTCTGCTCCTGGATCTGGGTCAGGGCCTGGAACAGGCCGATGACCACGCCGACGACGAGTCCGACGAGCAGCACGGGCGCGCACAGCTGGATGGTCAGCCACAGGGCGTCGCGCCCCACATCCATCACTTCCGCGCCGTTCATGCCGCACCCCGACTACGCCGGCCCGCGAGGGCCCTACTGCTACCGGGCAGAAAATGCCGGGAGCGTGGTTAATGAGGCGTTAGCGACGGCCCTATTGCGGGGGCGGCGCTCCCCTTCTCCGCCTTGGGGCGTTAAGGGAGCGGGACCATCCCGTTTCATACGACGCACGCCACAGGAACCTCGCCATGGATGACGCCCGCACCGCCCACGATCATGGCCACGATCAGGACTGCGACGGCAGCTGGGTCGAGCGCGAGGCGCTGGCGCGGGCGGCGGGAACGCCGCTGCCGAAGCGCGGCGGACGGAGGCCCGAGGTCGACATGCCGGGCGAGGACGAGGTGCGCGCGGCGGTGCGGACCCTGATCCGCTGGACCGGCGACAACCCGGAACGGGAAGGCCTGGTCGACACGCCGGACCGGGTGATGCGCAGCTATCGCGAGATGTACGCCGGCTACGACGTCGACCCGCGCGAATATCTGGAGCGGACCTTCGAGGAGGTCGGCGGCTATGACGAGCTGATCGTGCTCAAGGACATCCGTTTCGTCAGCGTCTGCGAGCATCACATGCTGCCGGTGATCGGCAAGGCGCATGTCGCCTATCTGCCCACCGACCGGGTGGTCGGCATCTCCAAGCTGGCGCGGGTGGTGCGCGGTTATGCGCGGCGGCTGCAGATCCAGGAGAAGATGACGGCCGAGATCGCCAGGGCCATCCAGGAGGTCCTGCAGCCCCAGGGCGTCGGCGTGGTGATCGAGGCGGAGCACAGCTGCATGACCCTGCGTGGGGTCAATGCGCCGGGCACCAGCCTGACCACGAGCCATCTGATCGGGGTGATCCGCGACGATGGGCGGACCCGGGAGGAGTTCCTGCGGCTGGTGCGCGGCTAGTTCAGGAGCGCCGCCGGCTCTTGCCGATGATGGCCACGATGATGATCAGGAAGGCCAGCAGGCGCAGCAGATAGAAGGGGCTCTGCTCCTCGCGCGGAACCTCGAGCAGGATCGTCAGCAGGGGCGTGGCGGCCATCAGCAGGAAGGCCGCGGCGAAGGCCAGGAACAGGGTGTCGGCGGTGCGGCGCCAGAATTTGAGGAAGAAGATCGCCGCCACGGCGTAGCCCATGATGATGGCGCCGCCGGTCACGAGGGTGATGTTCACCGGTCCACCTCCCAGATGAAGCCGTAGATCAGCACCCCGACGGCGGCCAAGGAGGTCAGCTGCCGCGCGAGGGAGAGGTTGACCCCGGTGAGGATGACCATGTCGAGCACGACCAGCAGGTTGTTGATCGCCAGCAGGCTGAAACAGGCGGCACTCCACAGCAGCAGCGGCTGACGCGACCGGCCCCAGGAGCGCATGAGCAGGGCGGCGCACAGGGCGCTCGTCACAAGGCACAGGCCATAGACGGCCCCCGGTCCCCAGCCCATCACGACGTCCACCCTCCAAAGCGGAACGAGTCCGCGAAGCCCTTCAGCGGATCCGAGCGTCGCCGCGTGATCGTGTTGACGACGGCCACCGGCCGCTGACGATAGGCGGCTTCCAGTTCGCCGCAAAGCGTCCGCAGGGTCGGCGAGGCGGGGGCGTAGCGGAAGGCCCCGTCCTCGCCGTGAGCCAGTCCGGCCTGCTCGAGGCCGGCGAGGCAGTCGCTGACCAGGGTGGGGTTGGCGCGCAGTTCGGCGACCAGCCGGTCCACCGGCCAGGCGCGCTCCGGGTCGCCGCGCAGCAGGAGCAGGGTCTCGAGCGCCCACACGGATGGAACGGCGCTTTCGATGAAGGCCGACAGGTCGGGGCTCAGCGGGTCCGACGAAGGCGTGCTCACGCCCAGAAGACTGGGTTTGGCGGGAACGGCATGGCGCGGAACCTAGCGTCTGGGCCTCAAATGGCAACGGAAGAGATTTCGTCCGATTCCGGGAACCAAGCCGAGCCCTCGCGGTTTTTCGCAGTTGGTTCGGGGGCATGCAGCCATGAGGTGACGGAGCAGGCAAACGGTCGACGCCGGTCGGACCGTCCTGCTCGCGTGATCTCGTTCTGCGCCTCCGGCTGAAGGGTTTTCGTCCCGCTCCGAAGGTTGAAGAATGTCGATGACCGCCCTGGCCTCCGAGCCCGCTCTCGATAGCCGTCAGCTGCTGGCCGCCTTCCGGGCGTTCCGGCGCGGCGACTTCTCGGTCCGCCTGCCCGGCGACCTGACCGGCATCGACGGCGAGCTGGCTGAAGCGTTCAACGACGTCGTCGAGATGAACGACCGGATGAGCCGCGAGTTCAGCCGTCTGGGCGAGGCCGTGGGCCGGCAGGGCAAGATCAACAACCGCGCCCGCGTACCCTCGGCGACCGGCTCCTGGGCCGCCAGCGTCGATGCCGTCAACACCCTGATCGCCGACATGGTGCACCCGACCGCCGAGATGGCGCGGGTGATCGGGGCCGTGGCCAAGGGCGACCTGTCGCAGACCATGGACCTCGAGAACGAGGAGCGGCCGCTGCGCGGCGAATTCCTGCGCATCGGCAAGGTGGTGAACACCATGGTCGGTCAGCTGGGCTCGTTCGCCTCGGAAGTGACCCGGGTGGCGCGCGAGGTCGGCACCGAGGGCAAGCTGGGCGGACAGGCCAATGTGAAGGGCGTGGCCGGAGCCTGGAAGGACCTGACCGACAATGTGAACTTCATGGCCGCCAACCTGACCGGCCAGGTCCGCAACATCGCCGAGGTCACCACCGCCGTCGCCAACGGCGACCTCAGCCGCAAGATCACCGTCGACGTGAAGGGCGAGGTGCAGGAGCTGAAGAACACCATCAACACCATGGTGGACCAGCTCAACGCCTTCGCCTCGGAAGTGACCCGGATGGCCCGCGAAGTGGGCACCGAAGGCAAGCTGGGCGGACAGGCCCAGGTCAAGGGCGTCACCGGCACCTGGAAGGACCTGACCGAGAACGTGAACTTCATGGCGGCGAACCTGACCAGTCAGGTCCGCAACATCGCCGAGGTCACCACCGCCGTGGCCAAGGGCGACCTGTCGAAGAAGATCACCGTCAATGTGAAGGGCGAGATTCTCGAGCTGAAGATCACCATCAACACCATGGTGGATCAGTTGAACGCCTTCGCCTCCGAGGTCACCCGCGTGGCCCGCGAAGTGGGCACCGAGGGCAAGCTGGGCGGACAGGCGCGGGTCGAGGGCGTCGGCGGCACCTGGAAGGACCTGACCGACAACGTCAACCTCATGGCCGACAACCTGACCGGTCAGGTGCGCAACATCGCCGAGGTGACCACCGCCGTGGCCAAGGGCGACCTGTCGAAGAAGATCACCGTCCAGGTGCGCGGCGAGGTGGCCGAGCTGAAGGACACCATCAACACCATGGTGGACCAGCTGAACGCCTTCGCGTCCGAGGTCACCCGGGTGGCCAAGGAGGTCGGCACCGACGGCAAGCTGGGCGGCCAGGCCCAGGTCGAGGGGGTCACCGGAGCCTGGAAGGACCTGACCGACAACGTCAACCTGATGGCCGACAACCTGACCGGCCAGGTTCGCAACATCGCCGAGGTCACCACCGCCGTGGCCAACGGCGACCTGTCCAAGAAGATCACCGTCGACGTGAAGGGCGAGATCCTCGAACTCAAGTCGACCATCAACGTCATGGTCGACCAGCTGAACTCGTTCGCCTCGGAAGTGTCGCGGGTGGCCCGCGAGGTCGGCACCGAGGGCAAGCTGGGCGGCCAGGCTAATGTGAAGGGCGTCGGCGGTTCGTGGAAGGACCTCACCGACAACGTCAACTCGATGGCGGCCAACCTGACCGGCCAGGTCCGCAACATCGCCGAGGTCACCACCGCCGTCGCCAACGGCGACCTTTCCAAGAAGATCACCGTCGACGTGAAGGGCGAGATCCTCGAGCTGAAGTCGACCATCAACACCATGGTGGACCAGCTGAACGCCTTCGCCTCGGAGGTCACCCGCGTGGCCCGCGAGGTGGGCACCGAGGGCAAGCTGGGCGGTCAGGCCCAGGTCACCGGCGTGACCGGGACGTGGAAGGACCTGACCGACAACGTCAACCTGATGGCCGACAACCTGACCGGTCAGGTGCGCAACATCGCGGAGGTGACCACCGCCGTGGCCAACGGCGACCTGTCCAAAAAGATCACCGTCGACGTGAAGGGCGAAATCCTCGAACTGAAGTCGACCATCAACACCATGGTGGACCAGCTCAACGCCTTCGCGTCCGAGGTCACCCGCGTGGCCCGCGAGGTGGGCACCGAGGGCAAGCTGGGTGGCCAGGCCAATGTGAAGGGCGTGGCCGGCACCTGGAAGGACCTGACCGACAATGTGAACTTCATGGCCGGCAACCTGACCGGCCAGGTCCGCAACATCGCCGAGGTCACCACCGCCGTGGCCAAGGGCGACCTGTCGAAGAAGATCACCGTCGATGTGAAGGGCGAGATCCTCGAACTGAAATCGACCATCAACACCATGGTGGACCAGCTTAACGCCTTCGCCTCGGAGGTGACCCGGGTGGCCAAGGAGGTCGGCACCGAGGGCAAGCTGGGCGGCCAGGCGCGCGTCGAGGGCGTCGGCGGCACCTGGAAGGATCTGACCGACAATGTGAACTCGATGGCCGCCAACCTGACCGGTCAGGTGCGCGGCATCGCCGAGGTCGTCACCGCGGTGGCCAACGGCGACCTGAAGCGCAAGCTGACGCTGAACGCCAAGGGCGAGATCGCCTCACTGGCCGACACCATCAACGGCATGATCGAGACCCTGGCCATCTTCGCCGACCAGGTGACCAACGTGGCCCGCGAGGTGGGCATCGAGGGCAAGCTGGGCGGACAGGCGCGGGTGCCCGGCGCCGCCGGCCTGTGGCGCGACCTGACCGACAACGTCAACCAGCTGGCCGGCAATCTGACCACCCAGGTCCGCGCCATCGCCGAGGTGTCGACCGCGGTGACCAAGGGCGAGCTGACCCGGTCCATCACCGTCGAGGCCTCGGGCGAGGTCGCGGCGCTGAAGGACAACATCAACGAGATGATCCGCAATCTGAAGGATCAGACGCTGAAGAACACCGAGCAGGACTGGCTGAAGACCAACCTCGCCCGGTTCACCCGCATGCTGCAGGGCGAGCGCGACCTGGCCACGGTGTCCAACATGGTGCTGTCGGAGCTGGCCCCGCTGATTAACGCCCAGCACGCCGTCTTCTATGTCGCCGACAAGGATGCCGACGAGGAGCCGGTTCTGGTGCTCGCCGCGGCCTACGCTTCGACCGAGCGCGAACAGCTGTCGCCGACCTTCCGCCTCGGCCAGAGCCTGATCGGGCAATGCGCCAAGGAGAAGGAGCGCATCGTCCTGACCAATGTGCCGAAGGACTATGTCCAGATCGGCTCGGGGCTGGGCGGCGCCGCGCCGATGAACATTATCATCCTGCCGGCCCTGTTCGAGGGCGAGGTCAAGGCGGTGATCGAACTGGCCACCTTCGGCGAGTTCTCGGAGACCCACCAGTCCTTCCTCAGCCAGCTGATGGAGTCGGTCGGCATCGTGCTGAGCACCATCGCGGCCAACATGCGGACCGAGGGTCTGCTCAGCCAGTCGCAGCTGCTGACCGCCGAGCTTCAGGCGCAGCAGGAAGAGCTGAAGACCACCAACGACCGGCTGGAGCAGCAGGCGGCCAGCCTGCGCCAGTCCGAGGAGCTGCTGCGCGCCAAACAGGAGGAGCTGCAGCAGTCCAACGCCGAACTGGAAGAGAAGGCCGTCCTGCTGTCGGCCCAGAACAAACAGGTCGAGGCGAAGAATTTCGAGGTCGAGCAGGCGCGCTTCGCCCTGGAGGAAAAGGCCGAGCAACTGGCCCTGACCTCGAAATACAAGTCCGAATTCCTGGCCAATATGAGCCACGAACTGCGGACGCCGCTGAACAGCCTGCTGATCCTGTCGAAGATGCTCAGCGAGAACACCCAGGGCAATCTGACCGGCAAGCAGGTGGAGTTCGCCAAGAACATCCACGCCGCCGGCTCGGACCTGCTGGGCCTGATCAACGACATCCTCGACCTGTCCAAGATCGAGTCGGGCACCGTCACCCTGGACATCGGCGAGACGCGCTTCGACTCCCTGCGCGACCAGATGGAGCGGACCTTCGCCCAGATCGCCCAGGACAAGAAGCTGGACTTCCGGATCGACCTCGACCCCGCCCTTCCCGCGGCCATGTACACCGACGACAAGCGACTGCAGCAGATCATCAAGAACCTGCTGTCCAACGCCTTCAAATTCACCGCCTCGGGCGAGGTGCGCCTGGGCGTGAAGCTGGTGGACAACGGCTGGAGCGCGGGCAACGAACATCTGAACACCGCCGGCCAGGTGCTGGCCTTCTCGGTCTGCGACAGCGGCATCGGCATCCCCGAGGACAAGCAGCGGATCATCTTCGAGGCCTTCCAGCAGGCCGACGGCACCACCAGCCGGAAATATGGCGGCACCGGCCTGGGCCTGTCGATCAGCCGCGAGATCACCCGCACCCTGGGCGGCGAGCTGAAGGTCGAGAGCGAGCCGGACAAGGGCTCGACCTTCACCCTGTACCTGCCGCTGAACTTCAGCCCGAGCGCCGTCGCCGCGGGTCCGGCGGGGCGCGAGTCGGGCCAGGCCGTCACAGTGCGCACCCTCCCGGTCGAGGAAGAGGCCGAAGCTGTGGAAATGGTCAGCGATGATCGCGACACCCTCGCGGCCGGCGAACCGGTGATCCTGATCGTCGAGGACGATCCGCGTTTCGCCTCGATCCTGCTGGGCCTGGTCCACGACCGCGGCCTAAAGGGGATCGTCACCCAGCAGGGGGCCTCCGTCGCCTCACTGGCGCGACGTTACGCGCCCGAAGCGATCCTGCTCGACGTCGGCCTTCCGGACATGGACGGACTGGCGCTGCTGGACCTGCTGAAGCGCACGCCGGAGACGCGGCATATCCCCGTGCATGTGCTCTCGGCCGACGCCCAGGCCTCGCTGGGTCTGGCCATCGGCGCCTTCGGCTTCACGGCCAAGCCGGTCGACCGCGAAGAGGTGACGGCCAGCCTGGACGAGGTGCGGTCCTTCATGGCCACCCCCGACCGCCGGCTGGTCTTCGTCGGACCCGGCGGCCCCGCGGCGGCGAGCCTGAAGACGGCGTTCAAATCCGTGACCCGCGTGGACAGCCTGGCGGGACTGACCAAGGCGAAGTTCAAGCCCGCCGACAGTCTGGTGGTGGACGCCGCGGGCGTCCCCGGGCCGGCGCTGATCGACTACATCAAGCGCGCGGACCGCACCGTGCTGGTCTATGCGGCGGACCCGCTCGACGCAGCCGACGAGCGCCGGCTGAGGCTGGCGGTGTTCGCCGGACAGGCGCGTCTGGCGCGGACGCCGGAGCAGCTCCTGGAACAGGCCACCCTGCTGCTGCACGCCCCGACCGACCGGCTGTCGGAAGCGGCCCGCGCCACCCTGGCCCAGACCCGCAAGGAGGACGCCATCCTCACCGGGCGGACGGCGCTGGTGATCGACGACGACATCCGCAACATCTTCTCGATGGCCAGCGCGCTGGAGGAGTTCGGGGTCGACCTGCACTACGCCGAAAGCGGCCGCGCCGGACTGGAACTTCTGCGCCAGCATCCGGAGATCGACATCGCGCTGGTCGACATCATGATGCCGGACATGGACGGCTACGAGACGATTCGGGAGATCCGCTCGATCGCCCGGTTCGCCGACCTGCCGATCATCGCCGTCACCGCCAAGGCGATGAAGGGCGACCGGCTGAAATGCATCCAGGCCGGCGCCTCGGACTATGTCTCCAAGCCGGTCGACATCGATTATCTGATCTCGGTGATGCGGGTGTCGATCCAGCGGACCGACGCGCAGCGGATGGACCCGCCCCCGCCGGCCCCGCGCGCCAGGGCGGACGCCTGATGGCAGGGTCCCGCAAGAAGCCGGCGGCCCCGCCGCTGAAGGCGCGGGTGCTGATCGTCGACGACGACGAGCGCAACGCCTTCGCGGCCTCCGAGGCGCTGGAGGTGCTGGGCCATGAGCTGGTGGTGGCGCGATCCGGCGAGGAGGCCCTGCGCCTGCTGCTGGGTCAGGAGTTCGCCGTCATCTTGCTGGACCTGCACATGCCGGGCATGGACGGCTATGAGACGGCCCGGCTGATCCGCGAGCACCCGCGCACCCGGGATACGCCGATCGTCTTCGTCACCGCCGTGTTCCGCGACGAGGCCCACATCTTCCAGGCCTATTCGGTCGGGGCCGTCGACGTGGTCTTCAAGCCGGTCGATCCCTTCATCCTGCGCTCGAAGGTGGCCATTCTGGCCGACCTGCACCTGAAGACGCTCGAGGTCCGCCGCCAGGGCGAGGAGCGCTCCGCCCTGCTGGAGGAAAACGCCCGCATCAGCGAGGAGAAGCTGAAGGCGGAGCTGGCGCTGAGGCAGGCGCGCGAGCGGCAGGATGCCATTCTGAAATCGCTGCCGGTGGTGTTCACCGCCCGGACCAGCGCCCATCCGTTCGGGGCCCGGTTCGTCAGCGACAGCATCACCCCCCTGACCGGGTTCGAGCCCAACCGCTTCGTCGACGAGCCCGAGATCGGCCTGGGGCGCATCCATCCCGACGACGTCGAGGGGGTGGTAAACTGCCTGCTCAAGGCGGCCGAGACCGGGGCCTACGCCTGCGAATACCGCTGGATGTGCGCCGACGGCGCCTACCGCACCTTCCTCGACCAGGGCGTCTGGACCGTCGACGAGGACGGTGAGAGCCAGATTCTCGGCACCCTTCTGGACGTGACCGAACGACGGCACCTGGAAGAGCAGCTGACCCAGGCGCGCAAGATGGAGGCGGTCGGCCAGCTGACCGGCGGGGTGGCGCACGACTTCAACAACCTGCTGACGGTGGTGCTGGGCAATGCCGACATCCTGCTGCGCCGGATCGAGGACCAGCCCAATGTGGTCAAGCATCTGACCGCCATCCGGGCCGCGGCCGACAAGGGCCAGACGCTGACGCGGCAGTTGCTGGCCTTCTCGCGCCGGCAGCAGCTGAACCCGAGCGTGGTCGATCTGAACGGATTGATCCGCGACTTCCTGCCGCTAATGAAACAGGCGGTCGGCGAAGGGGTGGCGATCGAGCTGGAGCTGGGGTCCGAGCCGCTGCACGCCCTGGTCGATCCGACCCATCTGGAGACCGCCCTGCTGAACCTGGCGGTCAACGCCCGCGACGCCATGGACAGCGACGGCGTGCTGACCATCCACGCCCGGCGCGCCGCCGGCGAGGACGGCGCCGCCTTCGGCGAGATCCGCGTTTCGGACAATGGCACGGGCATGAGCGCCGAGGTCGCCGACCGGGTGTTCGAACCCTTCTACACCACCAAGGACATCGGTCGGGGCTCGGGCCTGGGCCTGTCGCAGGTCTACGGCTTCGTGGCCCAGTCCGGCGGACGGGTCGAGGTAGACAGCGCCCCCGGCGAGGGCGCGGCCTTCACCCTGACCCTGCCGCTGACCACCGAGCTACCGGCGGAGCTCGCCGTCGCCGGACCGGCGGTGGAGGCCGAGACCGGCTCGGAGCGGGTCCTGATCGTCGAGGACGATCCGGCCGTGCTGAGCGTCTGCCTCGATATGCTGAACGGCCTCGGCTACCGCTGCGAGGTGGCGGCCGACGCAGCCGGAGCCTTGCACCGGCTGACCGGCGACCAGGGTTATGACCTGCTGTTCTCGGACGTGGTCATGCCGGGCGGGCTGAACGGCATCGAGTTGGCGCGGCGGGCCCAGGCGATGCGGCCGGGGCTGAAGGTGCTGCTGACCTCGGGCTATCTGGGCGATGCGGTTCAGGGCCTGACGCACGAGTTCGCCCTGATCGAGAAGCCCTATGAGCGGGCGGCGCTGGCGGCGCAGATCCGCAGCGTGCTGTCCAATCCGCCCACGGCCCCGCGCGCCCCGAGCCGGGAGGCCTCGACCGCCTGAGCGCGGCCCGGTCCTTGCGGAATTCGCCTCAGAGGAGGCTTTTCCGATGGCCTGGACGGCGATTTCGACCCGAAATGAGACAATCCCCATCGTCAGGGGGGGCTGGCTCGACGCGCTGCGTTTCATCGTGGCCGGATTGATCATCCTGCATCACTTCCAGGGCGCGGGGCCGATCGCCCTGGCCGAGAGCTTGCATCCGGTGTTCGAACGGGGCGGCTTCCTGCTGACCAACTTCTTCCTGATCGACAGCGGCTATGTGCTGATGCGGGTCTACGGCGCCTCGGTCGCCGGGGGCCGAATGTCGGCGGGCGACTTCTTCCTCAAACGCTATCTGCGGGTGCTGCCCGCTCACCTGATCATGGTGCTGAGCCTCGTCGTGCTGATCGTCGGCGGCGGCCTGCTGGGCTTTACGCCCCGGGCGCCCGAGTGGTTCCGCTGGGACCAGCTGCCGGCCCAGGCGACCCTGACCCAGGCGTTCGGCGTTCCCGGCGGCCTCGGCTGGAACGCGCCGAGCTGGTCGATCTCGGCCCTGATCGGCTGCTACCTGGCCTTCCCCTGGCTGCTCAAGGGCATCGCCCGACTGGGGCCTTGGAGCGTGCTGGCGCTCGGCGTGGGCGGCTATCTGCTGGTCAATCAGCTGACCTGGAGCCTGCTGGGCTATCCGGTCTACCAGATGCCGATGGGTTACGGCTTCATCCGCGCCCTGCCGCTGTTCGCGCTCGGCATGGCCCTGGCCTGGTTCGCCCAGAAGGTCTGGATCAGCCCCAGGCTGGCGGCTTGGGCCGGGATCAGCGCGGCTCTGCTGCTGGCCTTCGTGCAGTTCTTCGACAAGCACGCCCTGGTTTCGCTGGCTTGCATCTCGACGATCATCCTCGCCGCCGGCGCGACGCCCACGCCCCGGCCCTCGAAATGGGTCGAGAAGGCCGCCCAGGTCTCGTTCTCGATGTTCATCACCAATGAGGTGGTGCGGATCGCCTGGTTCGGCGTGGCCAATGTCGCCATCGCCCGCTTCGCCCTGCCGGTCGGGGCGCAGTGGGCCCTGTGGGTCGGCGGGGTGGCCGCGGCCTTCGCCTTCGCCTTCGCCTTCCACTTCATGATCGACAATCCGATCCAGTCGCGCATTCGCGACTGGCTGAAGGGGCGGTCGCGGCGGCCCGTGGCGGCGACCCAGCCGGTGGTCTCCCTGGAAGGCTAGTCGCCGCTGTTGATGTGGAGGATGTTCCCGTCGGGATCCCGGAACCACGCCATCCGGAAATCACCGATGCGGTGAATCCCGTTCTCGAAGGTCGCTCCCTCCAGATCGTAGCGTTCAAAGACGACGCCCTTGCCGCTCAGATCGGCGACGATGGACTCCAGCGCCTCGCCCACGCCCCAGACCACGGCGTTGGCCCGGTTCGTGCCCGCGAACCCGGACGGATAGACGACCAGTCTGGTGTCGCCTGTCTGGAACATCATCGGCCCGCCATCGTCGTCCCCGAACTGCTGGAGACCGAGGACTTCGCCATAGAAGCGGCGGGCGCGGTCATTATCCCGCACGGCGACGATGGCCGAGGAATTGTGAGCCTTGAGCATGGGACCTCCGGGCGTGTGCCGGGAAAGCGCCCGCGCCCTGCGGCGGGTTCCACTCAGCCCGAACAGGCCGAGCTGTCGCCCGCCTCGATCCGTCCGCCCTTCATGACCAGGCGCGGCGCGCGAAGCGGCGTCAGGCCCTGGGTCGGATCGCCCTCGACCGCGACCAGATCGGCCCAGGCGCGCGCGCGCAGGACGCCGAGCCCGTCATCCCCGAGCAGGCGACCCGCCTCCCAGGTCGCCGACTGGAGCGCCTCCGTCGGCGTCAGTCCGGCCTCGACATAGCCGTCCAGCGTCGCGCGGGAGCCCGCGCCGCGGCCGGCCGCATAGGGAAAGTAGAGATCCGATCCGAGGGCGATGCGCACGCCGAGCCGGCGGGCCCGCATCAGCCGGTCTCGGCCGGCCTGCAGGTGGCGGTCGATCTCCTCGCGCGGCGGCTGCTGCGGCCAGGACGCGGTGAACTCCAGCGCCATCTCGAGCGACGGATCGGTCGGCACCAGCCAGACTCCCTTCGACGCCATCAGGCGGAGGGTCTCGTCGGATATCTCGTAGGCGTGCTCGATCGAGGAAACGCCGGCCTCGACGGCTTCGCGGATCGACTCGTCCGAGGTGGCGTGGGCGGCGACGGGAACGCCGTGGCGCCGCGCCTCGGAAACGATGGCGACCATCTCGGCCACGGACAGGCGGGTGCGCTGGGGGGTGGCCTCGGGATACATCTTGATGACGTCGGCCCCGCGGGCGACCGCCTCGCGCACGGCGGCGCGGGCGTCGTCCGGACTGGCGATGATCCGGTATTCCGCGTCGACGAGGTGATGCGGATCGGAGGGCATCGGCTCCAGCTGGCCGCCGGCGGGCGCCAGCCCCGGACCCGAACCGTAGATGCGCGGTCCCGGCACGAGACCGTCGTTGACGCCCCGCTCCAGCATCAGGTCGAGGTAGCGGCCGGAGTTGCCGAGATCCCGGACGGTGGTGAAGCCGGCCTCCAGATAGTCGCGGCCCCTGCGGGCGCCGGTCAGCACCCTGTAGACATCGCCCTGCGCCGACTGGTCGCGGGCGGCGACCTCGGACAGGCCCTCACGCTCGCGCTGCTCCAGCAGAAGGTGGGTGTGGGCGTCGATCAGCCCGGGCAGAATCGAGCAGCGCGACAGGTCGAGCACCGTCGCGCCCTCCGGAACCGCCAGTCCCTGCCCGACCTCGGCGATGCGGGCGCCCCGGATGACGATGTCGCGCGGCCCGACCATGCGGCCGGCTTCGGAATCGAACAGATTTCCGGCCCGAACCACGGTGACCGGCTGGGGCCCGCGCTGGGCGGCGACGGCGGTCGGAAGGGCGGCGGCGAGCAGGGCGGCGACGGCGGCGAAGGTCAGACGGGTCATGGAGGCTCCAGGCGTGGGTCCTGACTGGAGGCTGCTTCGCGGCCCGGCGGATGCGGAGCGCCGAATGAAATCGCTGTAAGGTTTGGCCGGGACGGGTCCGACGCCGTCAGATCGGCATCCGCATGATCTCCTGATAGGCGGAGATGACCTGGTCGCGGACGGCCATGACGGTTTCCAGCGAGGCCTCGGCCGAGGAGACGGCGGTGACCACGTCGATCAGGCTGCCCTGGCCCTGGACCATGGCCGTCATCTGGGTCTCGGCGGCCTTCGAGGTCTGGGTCATGTCGCCCATGACATTGCTCAGCAGGTCGGCGAAGCCGGACTGGGCCGGAGCGGCCGTCGGCGACGCCGGCATGGCCCCGCCCTGGATCGCTTCATAGGCCTTGGCCGCCATCAAGGGGTTCATCGGTCAGCCTCTATTTCTTCAGCAGGTCGAGGGTGCGGGCGTCCATCGACCGCGCCGTCTCGATGACGTTCAGATTGGCCTCGTAGGCGCGCTGGGCCTCGCGCATGTCCATGGCCTCGACCAGGGTGTCGACATTGGGCCGCAGGACATAGCCCTCGGCGTTCGCCGCCGGATGGGACGGGTCGTACTCGCTCTTGAAGTCGCCCATATCGGGCCGCACCTCGGCGAGAGTGACGCCGGTGACGCCGTCGATCTCGCGGGCCTGGAAGACCGGGATCTGGCGGCGATACGGCTGGCCGCCCGCGACATCGGCGGTGGACTGGGCGTTGGCGATGTTCTCGGCGATGACCCGCATGCGCGACTGCTGGGCCTTCAGCGCGCTGGCGGCGACGGCCATGGCGCTGTTCCGGGGCGGGACGGGATCGGTCATCGGCTATTCCTCATGGCGTCAGCGGCCCCTCTCAGCGCCCGGGGGCGCGGGCGGCCATGCGCAGCATCTGCATGGACTTCTGGTAGAGGCCGATGGCCGCGTCATAGGCCATGCGGCTCTCGGCCATCTTCAGCATCTGCTCCTCGACCACGACCGAATTGCCGTCGAGCGTGGTCTCGGAGTCGGGGGCCTTGCGGGCGTCGAAACGGGCGGCCGGACCGGCCGGCGCGATATGCATGGCGCTGGTGCGGGCCATCTGCAGCCGGCCGCCGCCCCGCAGCGCCGCCGCGAAGTCCGCGGGCTGGTTCAGGTCGCGGCCGACATAGCCGGGGGTGTCGGCGTTGGCGACGTTCTCGGCGATGACGCGCTGGCGCTCGTCCAGCCAGGTCAGGCGGCCCTTGATCTGGCTGAGCAGCGGCAGGTCGGTGATGGCCAAGGGCGTCTCCTCCCCTACTCCCGGTCGGGCGCGATTCGCCCACGGTTCGATGGGCAGAAACTGCCGCCTGCATGGTTAACGGGGAGTTATCTCAACGGGTCGTTAACCATGATCGGAAAGGCTGCGGGCGCCGGACATGCTTCGCCGGCGGGGCGGCTGTCGCATGAATTTCCTCGATCTGCTGCGGGCGCTGTTCGCCCTGGCCATCACCCTCGGCATCATCGGCCTCGCCGCCTGGGCGGCGCGCCGCTATGCGCCGCAGATCATGGCGCGCCTGAGCGCGGAGCGCGGCGAGCGGCGCATGACCGTGGTCGAGACCCTCGTGCTGGACCCGGCGCGACGGCTGGTGCTGGTCAGGATCGACGACGAGGAGCGGCTGCTGATCCTCGGCGAGGGCCGCGAGCTGATCGAGCCGCGCGGCCCCGCGGCGGACACGGGAGCCGACGCGTGAGCCTCAGGGAGGTCTTCGTCCTGCCTTCCCGCGCCGAGCTGAAGCGCGCGGCCCTGCTGTCGCTGATGACCACCGCCCTGTGCCTGCTGTGGCCGCTGGCGGCCCTGGCCCAGGATGTGGCGGCGGCCGGCGGGCCGGGCGCCGCGATCAATGTCGACCTCGGCACCGGCGCCGGCCTGACCGAGCGGGTGGTGCAGCTGGTCGGGCTGATGACGGTGCTGTCGCTGGCCCCGTCGATCGTGATCATGACGACCAGCTTCGTCCGCATCGTGGTGGTGCTGTCGCTTCTGCGCACCGCGCTGGGCATGCAGCAGGCGCCGCCCAACGCCGTTCTGGTGTCCCTGGCCCTGTTTCTGAGCGCCATCGTCATGGCTCCGACATGGCAGGACGCCTATGATTCGGGCATCCGACCCCTGCTGGATCAGCAGATGGAGCTGCCGCAGGCCTTCGATGCGGCCTCGGAACCTGTGAAGACTTTCATGCTCGGCCAGGTCGACCGGGACGACCTCGCCCTGTTCACCCGCCTGTCCAATGTGGAGGCCGAAACGCCCCTGGTCGACCTGCCCCTGCGGGTGGTCACTCCGGCCTTCATGATCAGCGAGTTGAAGCGCGCCTTCGAAATCGGATTTCTCCTTTTCGTTCCGTTCCTTGTGATCGATCTGGTGGTCGCCAGCGTGCTCATGTCGATGGGCATGATGATGCTGCCTCCGGTGGTGATTTCACTGCCGTTCAAGTTGATATTTTTCGTGCTCGTGGACGGGTGGAGATTGGTCGCCGGGAGCCTCGTGGAGAGCTTCCAGCGAGCGTCCGGTAGCGGATAAATCCCCACCCTGTGGGGGTTTGACCGGCAAAGTCGCTTGCCAAGGGAAGAAAAAGCGGCGTCAATCCGTCCGTCATCGCCCTTGAAACTGGGGGGCGAGCTTCAATCGGGAAACGACCCACAATGACCACTCAAGCCGAACTCATCGCCGCCGTCGCCAAGGACGCGGGCGTCTCGCAAGCCGACGCCGGCAAGGTTCTCACCGCCATCGTCGAGAACATCCACAAGTCCCTGAAGTCGGGCGGCGACGTGCGCATCTCGAACCTCGGCGTGTTCGACACCGCCGCCCGCGCCGCGCGCGAAGGCCGCAACCCGGCCACCGGCGCGACCATCAAGATCGCGGCGTCCAAGGCCGTGCGCTTCCGCGTGTCGAAGCCGCTCAAGGATGCGGTCAACAAGTAAGGCGAATCAGGCGGCGGGCCGTTCCGGCGCCGCCGCCGCTGCTGCTTGAGGACGGGCGGGGGCCGCGGGTCGGTTCCCGCCCGTTTTCCGTCTGAGCTCGGCCTTCATGGTCGCGACCCAGCCGGCGAAGGTGTCGGCCGAGGCCGCCAGGGCGGCGAAATCGCCCGCGGAGGCGCCCTCGCCCGCCCCGGTGTCGAGGGCGACCGACAGGGCCGGCTTCGCCCGCGCACCGGCGATGAACGGCCGGTAGTTTCGCGACAGACGCGTCAGGGCGCCCGTATCCCGACCCAGGGAATAGCCGACGCCGGCGCGAATCAGCCAGGCCTCCTCGTCCGCCGTCAGGGCGGCCGGATCCTTGAAGCGGTCGCCGAGGCGGGCTTCGTAGAGGGCGGCGGCCTCGGCCCATTTCTCCTGCTTCCACAGCACTTCGGCGCGGACCTCGCGGGCCTCGGGGCTGGAGTCGGAGCCCAGCACCTCGAGGGCGTGATCGTAGCGGCCGAGCCCGGCCAGGGCCCGGGCCTCCAGCGCCCGACGCTCGGCGTTGAGCGGGGTCGGCAGCAGGGTGGTGCGCGAGCTCCAGAGAGCCTGCAGGGCGGCCTCGGGTTGGCGGTCCATCAGATAGACGGTGGCCAGATCGGTGGCGACCTGCGCCTTGGCGACGCCGTCCAGACGGTTGTCGACCTGGTATTTGAGCAGTTCGGCGGCCTGGTCCAGCAGATCGACATCGACCAGCCGGCGGGCGAGGCGCCGGACCATCTCGTCGCCGTCGGCGCCGATCGGGGTCAGTTCGCGGAAGTCGTAGAACAGGCCGAGCGCCTGAACCGGCTGCAGGCCGTCGGCCCCGCCCTCGAGGAACAGCATGCGGAAGGCGGCGCCGAGGTCGGCCTGGATGTCCGAGGCCCCCTCGAGGCGATTGAGGCCGGGGCCGGCGCCCTTCAGGGCGGTCAGGGCCTCGCGGTACAACCCCTGTGACAGGTAGAGCTGGCCCAGCTGCCGGATCACGGCCAGTTCGGTGGCGTCGCCGCGCCAGCGCCAGCGCAGGCTCTCGAGAGCGGCGGCGGCGTCGGCGGGCTTCATGGCGCCCTTCGCCAGCGACAGGCGCACGACAGCCAGTTTCGCGGGAACGGCGATGGCGTCCATCGGGGCGCGGCCAATGGCGCTGTAAACCGCCAGGGCGCGGTCGGACTGACCGTCCAGTTCGAACAGTTTCGCCTGCACCAGCCGCGCCGTCAGTTGGTCGGCGGCTGGCGCTTCCTGGCTGAAGCTGTAGGCCAGAAGGGCGCGGGCGGCGTCGAGGTCTCCGGTTTCCAGCGCCGACAAAGCGTGGGCCGCGCCGAAGCGGGCGCGCCAGGCCGCCGGGAACAGATCGACCGCCACGGCGCCGGCCGCGAAGGCCTGACGGGCCGCGACATGATCGCCCCGGGTCGAGGCCATGTAGCCGCGCCAGACGGCGGAGGCGGGATCCCCCGCCACGGCGGACGATGCGAAATCGCCCTGGGCTTCCTCGAACCGGCCGATGGAGGCGCGGGCGGCTCCGCGCAGGCCGCGCAGCTCGGGCTCGCCCGCCATGTTGGGCGCCTTGGCGACGATGGCGTTGAGCACGCCGATGGCCTCGTAGCCGAGTCCCGAACCGACGAGGAATCGGGCCAGGGCGAAGCGGGCCTCGACCGGCGCACGGGGGTCGTCGCCGGCGGCCATGGCCTCGGCGGCGGCGGCGTTCTGAAGCTGACGGTAGCGGGCCGGGAAGCCGGCGTGACCGACTTCGGCCCATTCGCTCAGGATCAGGCCCGGATGCCGGGCCCGGGCCGGTGCGCCCCCGGAATCAGGCGCGGCGTCCAGCCCCGCCGAGGGGGGCGACAGGGTCAGGCCGCCAGGACGGCTGAGGGTGACCAGGTCCCCGTCAGCGCGGATCGCCAGATCGGTGGCGGCGGTCTCGACCGCGAGGCCGTGGGCGGTCGGCAGCAGGCCGAGGTCGACGGTCTTGCGGCGGTCCGCGAACCCCTTGCCGGGCGCCAGGGCGGTGACGGCGGCGAAGCGGTCGCCGACCAGCGGATCGGTCAGCCAGACGGCCCGGGTCGCCCCGGCCATGCGCGCGACCAGTACGGGCTCGCCCGTATCGTCGCGGTCGATGCGCACGCCCTCGACGGCGACGGCCGGGCCGCCGATGGTCACGGTCCAGGTCGCGCCGTCGGCGACGGCGGAGACGGGGGCGCCGGCGGGCGCGGCCACGCGAACGGCGACGTGGTCGCGTCCGGCGGTCCAGTGGGCGTCCGAGGCGGGACCCAGCTCTTCGGCCCCGGACATATCGAGCCGGGCCGGCGTGTCGAAGACGATCCACACCGCCTCGCCGCGCCGGAATACGGCGGCGCCGACAGGTGCGGGCCAGCGGAAGGCCAGGCTGACCTTGTCGGCCGAGGCCTGGGCGACCACGGGCACGGCGCGGGCGGGGGCGTCGCCCGGCGCGGCGGGCGGGGCCTCGGCGTAGAGGTTCAGATAGACGGCCCCGTCGGCGCTGCCAGACCGGGCGTCGGCGCCCTCTGTCAGGGTCAGGACCAGTTCGGTCGCGCCCTGCACGGCCCGGGTCTCGACCTTGCTGACGCCCCTTGGCGGATCGACCTTGAGGCGCGAGACGTCGGGGGCGGCGGTGGAGCCGATGCGGACGATGACCTTGTCGCCCTCGCGGCGAACCCGGGAGCGGGCGCCGATGACCCCGGCGAACTCGATGCGGGTGAACTCGGCGTTGGCGCCGATGCGGATGGTGATCGGGTCCAGCGGGACGCCCGCCTCCTGGGCGAGCGGCGCCAGCGGCGCGAACACGACCGCGCCGACCGCGGCGGCGGCGACGGTGGTTCGCAGGATGCGCTTTGACGAGGCCCCGGACATGCGCGCGCACCCTCGCGCGCGTCGCCTTTCAACGCGGTTAACGGTTGGTGACCGCCTGCTCCAGCATCCGCAGGGCGACCCGCAGGCATTCCAGCCGCACCGGGCCGCGGCCGATGTCGCCGAAATGATGCTCTTCGTGCACCGTCGGGGCCCCGGCGGCGGCCAGGGCGAAATGGACCAGGCCCGGCTCGTCTTCGGGACCGGCGGAGCCCGCGAAACCGGTCACGGCGACGGCCAGGCCGGCGCCCGAACGCCTCAGCGCGCCCTCGGCCATGGCGCAGGCGACCGGCCCGGAGACCGCGCCGTTCTGGTCGATCAGGCGGGTGGGCACCGCCAGCTCCTCGGCCTTGGCGTCGTCGGTGTAGACGACATACCCGCGCTCGAAAGCGTGGGACCGGCCCTCGACATCGGTGAGGACGGAGGCGATCAGCCCGCCGGTGCAGCTTTCGGCGGTGGCCAGGGTCAGGCCGCGGTCGCCCGCCTCCCGCAACACCCGGTCTATCAGGGCTTCCACTTCGTTCGGCAGGGCCGGGCTGAGCTCTTCGGTCATGATCCCGCAACGGTCACGCTCGCCGCCGCGTTCCCCGCGACAATGAGGCCCGTTGTCCAGGCCCTCCCCCGGGCCGACATGAGGGACCTCCCGATCAGGATGTCGCCGTGACCGCCCCAGAATATCCGCCCCTGAAGACCCTCTGGACCGGCATCCGCTGCCGCTGCCCCCGCTGCGGCGAGGGCCCGTTGCTGAAGGGCTATCTGACCATTCGCGACGCCTGTCCGAAATGCGGGCTCGGCTACGGCTTCGCCGAACCGGCCGACGGCCCGGCCTTCTTCGGCATGAGTCTGGTGGGGGTGGTCGGCATGGCGCTGTTCATGTGGTTCGAGTTCGGCGTCCACCCGCCGATCTGGGTGCATATGGTGGTGACCATGCCGCTGTTGACCCTCGCCTGCCTCGGCGTGTTGAGGCCGCTGAAGGGATGGCTGGTGGCCGAGCAATACGTCCACAAGGCCGCCCCGCCCGAGTTCGAGAGCAACGGCAAACACGGCGAAGGGTCGAGGTGGCGCTAAACGCGGACCGGCGCGGCAACCTTAACGTCCGCTGGCCCGATAGTCTGAATACCGGAGCTATCCGGGCTTGTGCCCGCCCGCAACTCGTCCATATGTTGTGGACCGATCCTTGCTGCTGAATCGATTAGACCAGATAATGTTCGGAAGCGAACGAAACGTATTTTAATATATACTCGGCCATTTCTTATGGCATCTATTTGGTTGTGACTGCAATTCGGGCGAGCGGTCCATCCGGTCCATTAGTGAATGCTTATACAGTGGAAATGATTACTACGTTAATCATATTCCTTAAGCCATACGCTCAACGTGTTTTTAATCGAACGCTGTTACCTTGACGCCCTGAATTAAGCACGTGGGGGCGGTATGTTCGACGAGGATGGCAATGTTCGGCGCTACGGGACGTCCCGGCCGCCGCCGGGGACGGGAAGCGGTCCGTCCCGCCGGGCCTTCGGCGCGCCTTACGAGAGCATCACCTTCTCCACGGCGACGCGGGCGCGGTCGGACCTGACCGTCACCCTCGCGGCCCAGCCGGTGTTCGAACTCGCCACCTCGACGCCGGTCAGCCGTCGGCTGCGACGGTCGATCCGCCGGTGCGGCGAACCCGCCCTGTTCGAACGCAAGACCCTGGAGCTCGACGACCTGAGGCGGATCGACGCCCTGACCCTCGAGCACGGCATGGAACTGCTGCGGCTGGGTCCCGGCGACTGCGGCATCATCCCGGCCTTCTGGAGGTCGCTGACCGAGAGCCGCGAAAGCTACGCCCTGCGCTGCACCGAGGCGCAGCACAGCCCCAACCCCGGCAGCCTGCTGGTCGAGGTGGTCGGCGGTCCCGAACAGGCGCCGCTCGAAGTCCTCGACGACATATTGAGCCGGTTCGAAACCGGGACTCGGGGCCTGATCCTGCACATCGCGCCCGACGTGGACACCGCCCTTCGCCTGCGCGGCGCCCGGGTCAGCTGCCTGGCGATCGATTTCGCCGGCGTGGCCCACGACGGCGCCCGGGACTGGCAGACGGCCGTCGAACTGATCGCCGCCGCGCGCCAGACCTGCGGCCAGATCCTGCTGATCAATCTGCGGCCGGAGCGGGCGCTGGGCGCCCAGGCCGCCGGCGCCACCCACGCCGTCTTCGCCCACCTCGAGCCGCGAACGGTCCGAGAGCTGCGGGAAATTCGAGGCGATGGCGACCCCGGCAGGACTCCAACCTGCGACCGCGGCTTTCTGAATTGGTCGAACAGTGTTTTTCGAGCAGTTCCAGGTCGTTTCATAGTGTAACATTTTCTATCATATTCAACAAGTTGTTTGATCCGTCCCGTTTTCGGGGGTAGCCTGAAGTTCCTCGAATTGGGCCCCCGTTGTACCCCCAGCGTACCCCCGGTTTGGCCTGGTTTTCGAATTGGAGGACGCGGTGAAAACGACGCTGACGGACCGGTTCATCGCTTCGGCGAAACCGCAGACCGGCGATCGGATGGAGATTCATGACGCCGGCTGCGCGGGCCTCTCCATCCGGATCACGGCGAGAGGGGTGCGGACCTGGGTTCTCCGTTATCGCGCGCCCGACGGCCGCCATGCCCGGCATACGATTGGGAACTATCCCACCTTCGGACTGAAGGATGCGAGGAGCGAGGCGGGCCGGCTCCGGGCTATGATCCACCATGGCGGCGATCCGGAGCAGGAACGCCGCGAGGCCCGGCTGGCCGCCCGGCTGAACGCATTGGACACCTTCGGCCGCTTGCTTGAGAGTTACTGGGGCGCCTGCGAGCGCGGGGAGTGGCAGCCGAAACGCAAGGTGAAGCGGCCAGAGACCCTCGCCTATGAGAAACGCCTGGCGGCGCGGCACATCGAACCAGTGCTGTCGCATCTGCCGGTTTCGAACGTGACGCGGCTGGTGGTGAAGGACCTGCTGCGCGGCATGATCGCCCAGGGCATCGGCGCACAGACCAACAGGGTGCAGGCCATCATCCGGCAAGTGTTCAACTATGCGATAGGCGAGGACCTGGTTCAGACCAATCCGGCCATGGGCTTCCCGGCCTTCTTCAGCTCCAGGCCGCGTCGCCGCATCTGGAAGGACCCGGTGCTGCGCCGTCTCTGGACGGCGTTGGAGAGCGATGAACTGCGCACGCCCGACGGCGTCGCCGTGAACGTCGGCCGGCCGGTCCGGATCGCGATCCAGCTCGCCATTCTGCTGCTGCAGAGGCGCAAGGAGATCGCCGGCATGGATCTGGCCGAACTCGATCTGGATCAGGCGACCTGGCTGATCGGATCCGAGCGGATGAAGGGCGGCCGCCCGCACCAGGTGCCGCTGCCGCCCTATGCGGTCAAACTCATCCGGCAGGCGCTGTCCCTGTCGAAGCTGCCGGCCGATCGCACCCACGGGCCGGTCTTCCCCAGTCCCGGCGACCTGACCGTCCCGATCAACGCCGAGGCGCTCACCCGGGCGATGGACCGGCTGCGCGATGTGCTCGATGTCGAGGACCTCACCGTCCACGATCTCCGCCGCACGGGATCGACCATCCTCACCAGCGAGCGTCTGAAGGTGTCGCCGCTGATCCGTTCCAAGGTGCTCGGCCACGAGACCGACAGCGGTGGCGGCGCGCTGGTGTCCAGCGTCCACTACGACGTCAACGAATACATGAGCGAAAAGCGGGCGGCGCTTCGCGCCTGGGAGTCCTTGCTGCTGCGCATGGTCCGCCACGACACGCCGGAGCCCCGACTGCCGGCCGGGGTGCACCGAACCACACTCTTTGGCCTCGAAGCAGCCAACGACTTGGAGGCGGATGTCTCGCCGGCGCGGCGGGGATAGCGACCGGACGTGGGGATCCGCGCCGCCGCCGCTTCAATGTCGTCTTACCGATCGGTAAGATTCTTTGGGGAGGAGATACTTGACCGATTTTTCTTCCCGACCGGTAAGAAATCACTTGATATCGACGTGGGAGTAGCGGATCTTACCGATCGGGAGGACCTGCATGATCGCCAACGCAACAGATCTGGGACGCGCCATCGCCGCCGCCCGCCGTGAGCTGGGACTGACCCAGCGCGATCTCGCGCTGGCCATCGGCACGGGCGAGCGGTTCATCGGGGAGCTGGAAGCCGGCAAGCCGACGGCGCAACTGGGAAAGGCGCTGGCGGCCGCCAAGGCCGTGGGCCTGCGTCTGGAGATCACCTCCGGCCCGGGGCAAGCCTGATGCCCGATCTGTTCCATGAAAACATGAGGGTCGCCGAAATTCGCCCCACCGAGGCCGGGCCGACCCTGCGGTATGCCGAAGACTGGCGAACCCGCCCCGACGCGTTTCCGATCTCCCTGTCGATGCCGCTGAACCAGGCGGAGTGGCCCCCGGAAAGGGCCCTCCCCTGGCTCCTGAACCTGTTGCCCGAGGGCGATCCCCTGCGAGCGATGCAACGAGCCCTCGGCGTGGCCCAGGAGGATGTCCTGGGCATGATCGCGTCCACCGGCGGCGATCTCGCGGGCGCGCTCCGTGTCGGCGCCCCCCGGCCGGAAGGCGGCGACTACCGTCTCATCCCGGGAGAAGCGGAGCTCGAGACCATTATCGCCGAACTCCCGCGCAAGCCCTTCCTGGTCGGCGACGACGGGGTGACCATGAGCCTCGCCGGCGCCCAGGAAAAGCTTCCGGTCGCTCTCGTCGGCGGCGGCCTGGCCATCCCCGTCAACGGCGCGGCCTCGACGCATATCCTCAAGCCGGACAGCTCCCGCCTGCCCGGCAGCGTGCAGAACGAGGCCCTCTGCATGATCCTCGCCGCACGCTGCGGCCTGTCGGTCGCGCCCATCGTCACAGGCCGCGCCGGGGACCGGACCTATGTGCTGGTGGATCGCTACGACCGGCGGGGACGCGCGGAAGACGAGGTGACGCGCCTGCACCAGGAGGACTTCTGCCAGGCTCTCGACCGCCCCCCCGGCGCCAAGTATGAGCGGAACCAGACTGGCGTACGCGGCCCGTCCCTGGCCGACATGTTCGCCCTGGTCCGCGAGCATATGACCGCCGTGGACATCAACCGGCTGCTGGACGCCGTCATCTTCAACATCGCCGCGGGCAATGTGGATTCCCACGCCAAGAACTATTCGATCCTTCTGACCGCCGATCGACCGGCCCTCGCGCCCCTCTACGACCTGATGTCGGGTCTCTCCTGGGACGGCGTCACCCAGAACCACGCCCAGGCCATCGGCGATCAGACCCGGGGCCGCCACATCCAGAACCGGCACTGGCGCCGGATGGCCCAGGTCTGCGGCCTCTCGCCGGCCGCCACCGTCCGAAGGGTCATCGCCCTGACGGACCGGGTGCTGGCCGAACTGGACGCCGCGGCCGAGACGGTGGCGGCCATGCCCGCCGGCCCGGGCGCCATGCTGGATGTGTTCGTCGAGGACATCCGCAACCGGGCGAGGCTGGTGGGACGCAACGCCGTCACGGATGACGACGAGGCCGAGGACGACGGGCCGGCCATACGGACCGAAGCCTACACGTCTCCCCGGGCCTGACGACCGCTAGAAGTCGAAAGCGCCTTGCTGGGGCGATACGGGCGGAGGGCGCCTTCGGCCGCCCGCGCTCCGCAAGGGCGCTTCGGCGCCAACCTCCGGCTCGCGGCGAGACGGCGCCTTCGGACTCGAGCGGGCTGTGGCGGACGCACCTGTATCGGCCAGTCCGGGCGGCGTTCTCGGCGCCGGAAGACGTCGGGGCAGCCGGCTCCTCTTCCACTCCAGCAATTCGCTCTGCCACCACCCCACGCGATTGCGCGAGACCTGCACCGAGGCCGGGAAGTCTCCGGTCTTCTGCAGGCGCCACACCGTGGTGCGGCTGAGTCCGGAAATCACTTTCACCTGCGACCACGGCAGGATGCGATCCTCGAGTTCGCCCGGACCCGGCTTTCCCTCAGCCATGACGGCGCGCCCGGGCCGCGGCCGGCGCGGCCGGCTTCAGTTCCCCGACCTGGGACAGGGCCCAGTCGCGCAGCACGCCGCGCGGATAGTAGGGCTTGTGCCGGATGTGGCGGCAAGGCGGGCTCCGGCTCCGGGCATCCCTGGATGAATCCCGCTCTCAAGTTCCCGGCCGCATATCACGAACGGCCTTGTCGTCCCTGGAGCACCGCATAGACAGCCATCGCATGACCTCGCCCAAGGCCGAAGTCTTCCTTCAACCAGTCGATGATCTCCCCGGCCTTCACGCCCTTTCTGATCGCGCCGCCTTGCATGAAGCCCTTCTGCTCGGCCAACCGGCGAAAATCGTCCGGCGTCTTGCCGGTCCTGGTCTGAATGTTGTCGATATAGGCCTTGAATGTCATAGGGTTCTTTGCTCCGGCCCGGGGTTCTTGGCCGCAACGCCAGGCGCGGAACTCGCCGCGCCTCGCCAGGCGGCGTCGCCTTGAAACGAAGCCTCTCGCATCAGGCGACAAATTAAAAGTAGTAAGCTATACTGAATGCGTCAATGAACCAGCCGAGAGCCTATAACTCCACGCGCCGCGAGCAGACTGCAGAAGCGACGCGGTCGCGCGTGCGAGACGCCGCGAAGGCCCTGTTCGCCCGCGACGGGATCGACCGGGTCACCATCGCGCAGATCGCCGCCAGGGCCGGAGTGGCGGCTTCTACGGTGTATGCGCAGTACAAATCCAAGGACGGCATTCTTCAAGCCATCATGCACACCGCGCTGTTCGGGGAGCGCTTCCGAACCGCGCAGGCCGTGATGGAAGGCGTCACCGACTCGGCGAGGCTCGTGGCGCTGACGGCGCACATTTCAAGAGCCATCTACGAAAGCGAGCTTGCGGAGCTGGCCTGGATGCGCGGCGCTTCGGCCTTTTCCCCCGCGCTGAGGGACATCGAGGCCGGGTTCGAGACGCTCCGGTTCGACATGCAGGCCGACCGCATCAAGCTTCTTTTCTCGCAGTCGAAAGCGCGCGAGGGCCTCGCTCTGGCCGAAGCGCGGCGCATCATGTGGATGTACACCAGCCGGGATGTCTATCGGCTCCTGGTTCAGGAGGGCGGCTGGACGCCCGAACAGTATCAGAAATGGCTCTCGAGGACGCTTATGGAGGCCCTCGTCAGGCCCGAGGCTTTCGAATCCCTGGAGGGAGCCGGGTGAGGGAATTGACCGGGGCGCGACCGATGGAGCGCGACATGAAGCAGACTCAAGTCCGGCGCCTCGCTCCGCCCGATGTCGAACTGCTGCGGGCGCTGAACGCCCTGTTCGCCCAGGCGTTCGCCGGGCCACAGACGTCAACGGCGGCGGCGGACGACGCCTATCTGAAGTCCTTGCTATCCAGGGACCACATCATAGTCCTCGTGGCTGAAGCCCAAGGCGAGGTGCTGGCCGGGCTCGTGGCCTACGAACTCGAAAAGCTGGAGCAAGCCCGCAGCGAACTCTATATTTACGATCTCGCCGTGGCCGCCCCCTACAGGCGTCGCGGTCTTGCAACCGCACTGATCGGCGAGTTGCGGGAGATCGCCGCTGCAAGCGGCGCCTGGGCCGTCTTCGTCCAGGCTGATTATGGCGATGAGCCAGCGATCGCGCTCTACGAGAGCGTCGGGACGCGCCGGGACGTGCTTCATTTCGACATCCAGCCCGGGCCGGCGATTGCGCGATAGGGCCCGGGATCACCGGCGCCCGGGGCCCCGCACGGCTTGCCCGGCGGGCCGCAGGCGGGACTCAACGAACACGAAAAGAAGGCGGCTCGCGGGAGCCGCCTTCTTCCCCTTCACGGCCTGGACCGCCGGATCAGTAGCGGTAGTTCAGACCGACATTGAAGCGTCGCCCGTAGACATCGAAATTGTCCGAAATCGCGCCGCCCATATGACGGGCCTGTTCGGCATCGAACGCATTCGTCACGCCCGCCCTCAGGGTGAGATCATCGCGAAGGTCGTAGCGCGCGGAAAAATCATTCCGGATGAAGTTGCCCGTGCTCACGAAGTCGACATCCCGCTGGTCGGCGTTCTGGACGAAGTTTCGTATCGTCACGATGTCCTGGGCGGACTGAAAATCGGCCGTCCAGGTGATCGCGAGGCGCTCCGTCGGCTTCCAGGTCAGATTGGACGTCAAACGCACCCGCGGAAAAGAGATGGTGCTGGCGAGTTCGGTGAAGTCGCCCGGGTTATCTATGTTGTTGAAATTCTTCTGCTCGATGAGCCAGCTTCCGTCCAGCCGGTGAGTGAGCGTGCCCCAGCCTTTTCCAAACACCTCCTCGGTGTCGATGCTGTACCGGGTGCTGAAGTCGAGGCCTCTAACGTTCCGTTTGGCGTAGTTGATCGAGGTTTGCAGGAAATCGACCAGCATAAATCGGTCGTCGCTCGGCGTGCTGGGGTCATCCGCCGCCGAGCGGGTGAGCGTGCTGCAGGCCGGCAGATTCAACGTCGGCCCGCTTACGCAGTTATTCGCCGCGATCTGCGCAGAAACAGCTGCGATCACATCGTCGATCTGGATCTCATAATAATCCAGAACAAGGGAAAAGTTCGGGATGAAACGCGGCTGTATTACGGTCGAGAATGTGAAGGAGTTGGATTCTTCCGGTTTGAGTAACGGGTTGCCCGCATTCCTGCCCGGCACGCTGCTGACATAGACAGGGCGGTAGGCGTTGGCGGCAAGCGGGTCGGAGAAGTTGAACGTCAGTCCGAGCTGCGACGCCAGGGCCGCGCAGTTCGCGATCCGATTGTTGGCGGCGTCGCGATCGGGCAGGTTCTGGATATTGATGGCGGAACAGGGGTCCGTAAACGCCAGGAATGTCTGTGTTGCGGGCTGATTGGTTTCCCCGAGGCTCGGAACGCGGATCGAGGTGTTGAAGCTTGTCTTGAAGGCGATGTCGGCGATCGGCCGATAGACCAGGTTGACCCCGTAGACTTCGGTGCCCCCGAAGGTGGAATAGTCGGAGTATCGGTAGCTTCCGCTCAGCTCCGCAAAGTCGCCGAGCCACGAGTCCCGGAACAACGGGACGGACAGCTCCGCGAACGCTTCCTTGGTCTCGTAGCTGACACGCGGCATGTCGGGGCCGGTGTTGAGAAGCAGCCATCGGCCCCTCGTATCCGCGTCGCGTCCCTGGGCGGCTGTCTCCTCCCGCCGGTACTCGGCGCCCACGGCCACGCCGATATTGCCCGCTCCCCACAGATCCCAGAGCTGACCGGACACGCTGCCGACGGCGTTGTGCTGCTCGTTGTACTGTATGACGTTGATGTCCGCGGCGACGTAGGCGAGGGATTCCGCGGACTGGTTCCCCTGGCCGAAGATGTTCATCGGCTTGCAATCCCTGACCTGGGGGTCATTGGCGGTCAGTCGAGCCGGGCCGTTGCCGACATTGCGGTTCGTCACGGTCCCGCCGTTCGCCGTCAGCAGCCTGACCCGGCACACCGGGGCGCCTGGCGCGCCCAGAACGCCGGCCGTATCGATCACCGAGTCCAGGGCGTAGGCGAAACGTTCCCCGTCATACCCGGCTTCATTGTTGCGGTTGTCCGCGCGCCCGAACGTATAGCCCAGATCCCAGTCGACGTTCCGGAGGAATCCCAGTCCGTCGGCGTTGCCGTTCAGGCCGATGACGTACCGTTCAAGCTGGCGTTCGTTGATCTGCCGCCGGGGGACCGTCCAGGCGGTATAGCGGGCGAAGGGAGCGGCGGCTGTCCCGGTGGGCGCCCCCGGAGCGCCGGCCGTGGCCGGTCCGTATTGGGTGGCGCGGTTGTTCTCGATCGCGGCGCGCAGATTGGCGGGCAGGAAGGCGTTGTCCAGCCGGGCGAGGAAGGCGGTCGGCCCCGAGGTTCTCGGGCTCAGAATCTGCAGCGAGTCGTTTCCGGATACCGCGTTGCTGATATAGACGTCCGCAAACGAGAGACCGGTCCCGAACCGGGTGGTCTCATCGACATATTTCGCCTCGGCATACAGGTTGATGTTCGGCGTGATCGCGAAGGTGGCCCCGGTCTGGAAACGGGCCGCCTTCGACTCCGGAAAGAATGAGGTGATGTTGAAGATGGTGTTGGGATTCTCGCCGTCGCCCCCCACGTTGACGGTTCTGTTGGCTCCCGTCTGTGCGACCCAGTCGCCGAAATTCGCCGGGCGCGCGGTCGCGCCCTCGAATACATAGGTGCTGCCCGGCGCGACGCCGAAGCACTGGCTCGCGGTGATGCTCGTTCCGGTGCAGTTGCCGAGCGGCACGACATTGGGGTTGGAAAGCGCGCTGGGCTGGTAGCTGTTGGCGAGCGTCACCTGGCCCCATTGCAGGATCTGGAGCGTCCGGCGGTCGCGGTACAATTCGGCGTCAAGCACGCCGTCGTACGGAGCTGACGCGGTGTCCGCATCCCTCCCGACCAGGCCCCAGCCGGCGCGAAGCCAGTCGACATCGGCGGCCCTGACTTCGGCCTGGTTCTCGTATTCACCGAAGACATAGACATTGAGGCGGTCGTCCAGAAGGTTCGCGCCCGCGAGGGCTGATAGCCGTTGCGCCGCCTCCCCGTCCTGGTTGAGCTGGAAATAGGTCGCATCGACTTCAAGGCCCTCGAAATCCTTCCGAAGGACGAAGTTCAGGACGCCCGAAACCGCGTCGGCGCCGTAGACCGACGACGCTCCGCCGGTCACGATTTCGATGTTCTCGATCAGCAGGCGCGGAATGGTGTCGATGTCGACGGAGAGGGTGCCCGCAGGCGAAGCCACATGACGCCGTCCGTCGACGAGGGTCAATGTCCGGCCCGTGCCGAGGTTGCGCAGGTTGGGGAGGGCGAGGCCTCCGGCGTTCAACACGCCCGTGGTGTCTGAAGGCACCAGGGAATTCTGCAGGGCGGGGATGGTCGCCAGGTAGTCGATCATGGAGCTCAAGCCGGTCGCCAGGAGCTCTTCGCGCTGCACCTGTATTAGCGGCGTCGGCGCGGTGGCGGGATCGCGGCGAATGCGTGACCCTGTGACAACAACCTCTTCGATCTCGACGGACGGTTCCGGATCCTGTGAACCGGGCGACGCGGTCTGTGCGCTGGCGCTGGCGCCGCCGCCCAGGCAGGCCGCGACAATCAGCATCCCTGCCGCGGCAGAGGTTCGCAGACGGGTGGAATATGAGGTTCTGACGGCCAAGACGGCGGCTCCCACGGTAAATCTCTCGCCGGCCTATCCGACGGCTCAGCCACCCCCCCGGAGGGGCGGCAGGGCACAATCGGCCAAGGCGACTCGCGGGGCTGTCAAAATTTTTCGCTTCGCCCGAACCGGGCATTTGTGTGTCAATCGTGAGACACGCGCCGGCCTCCGCGCCTCTCGAGGGGGCGGAGGCCGAACGCCAGACGGCGAGCCCGCCGCCCGACGGGAACAGGCCATCCGGAGCTTGCCGGCGCCTTCGCCGTGCTCGCCGAACGAGCCGCGATCCCGGACGCCCCGTTCGTCGCGGCCGGGCAGTTCGCCTGGCGGGCCGCCCCCCCAACCGGATGACCTCGACGCCGGCGCACTGCGCTGCGCGCCCGTCGGACCGGACGTCGCCGCCGGCAAAGCCTGTCGCGACCTTCGTCCCGCGCCCTGCCCCGTCCGGAGTCCGCGCTTGACGGCATGACGCCGGCCGTCGCCGCGGTGGAGGCGACCGGATCGGCAAGGGCCGCGCCGGTGCAATGGCGGAGGCGGCCGGGGCGCTATCCCGCCCCCCTTGGGCTCGGCGGCCTTCCCGGGCGCGACTGACCGTGGCGTCCGGCATCGCCCGTTCCGGATCCGGCTCGACCGCGGCCTGGACCGGGCCGGCCCGGCCCTGGAGAACCGCTCGCCCGGGCGGAAAGGGAGGGCCCCGGGGAAGGACCCTCGCTCCACCGCCTGGCCGGGGGCGGGTCCGCGGATGGAGCCTCCGCGAAGCGCCTGACAGGTCGAGACGGCGCGGCGCGGAGCCTTCCCTTCCATGACGCCGCTCATCCAATTTCACCTTACAACGCCGGACCCGGACCCGGGCCCGCGGTCGAGCCGCCGCTCCGGGGGGCGGCCATCAGCCGGGGAACGCCGCGGACGCCGCCAATCGCGCCCGGTGAGTTCCGGCGCATGGCCCGCTTCACCGTTCTTGGCGGCGAAGGCGATTGGCGGGCGCTGCGCGATGGCCATGACGCCGGTCAGCCTGACTTCGGCGCCGATGCGATCGAGGCGGCGCCCGCGCGCGCGACCACGCGGCTGAACCAGGGAGCGCCCGGGCGGGTGTTCGTTCAGGATCCGGCCGGGCGGCTTCGCCAGGCCGATCCGACCGGAGGCGAGGACTGCGCTGATCGCGGCGGCCGCCCCGGCCGCTCGACTGAACGAGGACGGCGAGGAACGGGCGATCAGCGCAATTCGGGCCAGCGGCGCAGAAGCGAGACGCCGAGCGCCGTCACCCGCCGCCGCGCCGACCCGGCCCATCCGCGGCGGCCGGCGCCGGCCGGCATGCCCCAGCGGTCCCGCACATGGGCGGCCAGGGGCGGGATGCGGTCGTACTGATGGACGATCGGGCTGACGCTGGCGTCGGGATTGAGGATCACTCCATCCTCCAGCCCGAGACGTTCGGGCGCTGTCAGGCCGATCGTCGCGACCCGCCCGTAGTTGGGCAAGATCTCCCCGCCGACGAGATTGAGGTGCGCGATGACGTTGCATGCGGCCTGATCCGCGCCGAACGCCCCACCGACGCGGGACCTGGGAATGGCGCACAGAAGGAGAATGGCGCGGCACAAGCGGGCCACTGCGGCGGACGATCCCGCCACGACTCCGACGCAGACACAGACGCGCCCGCCGAGGTCTCTCGCCAGTCCCTCGCCGACCAGGGCCCTCAGGTGCTTCACATTGAAGGCATGATCGGCCAGGCGCCACTGTTCCGCCTCGACAAAGAACTCCAGCTCGCCCGGCGGGCCGGCGAAGGGGTCACCCTGGAAGACGACGTCGCGGACGTCGGTCGTCACGACATTGCGGATTGCGGGTCGCTCCTGGAGTATCTGCGTATAGACGGCGAAACGGGCCACCACCGGGTGAGGCGACCAGTGCGTCAGGCGGTCGGCCGCGATCACCGCTTCAACACCGTGGGACGACAGCCACGCCAACAGGGCCGGTTTGTGATCGACCACGAGGATGACCTGTCCGGAATAGACCGCCCGCAAGGAGCGGACGAAGGGCGAGATCTCGGCGATGCCATAGCCGACGGCGTAGCCCAGCACCGCGTCCCCGGCGGACGGCGGGCGGGCGGGCCGGGAGGCTGGCGGCGGCAGGCTGCGGGAAAGCCACCGGAGATAGGGAGACGAAGCCATTCCGGTCAGAACCCGTCGCCGGAGCGGCTGGAGCCCGCCGGGGCGCGATGGCCCAGGTCGCTTTCATGCGAGTCGGGCAAGACCCGGCCATCGCGGACGATCACGACAGCGACCGCCGCCAGGGCCGTCAGCAAGAGACGGGCGATCCGGGCGATCAAGGCGGCGGTCGGCGTCCTTCTCCTGTTGCGCATGGCTTCCCCGTCTCGTGTGACGGCCTTTCGGCGGCCGGCCGGAAGAAGACGCCGCCGCCGCCTCTTCGCCTTGCCAGGGCGCCGGCGGGCCGCGAGCGCATGCTGTCGGCCGGCCTGACAGGCCTTCCCAGGGGAACCTCCGGTGCGCTCACACGGACATCGGCTTTGCGTCATGGCGGTTCCGCGCGCAGCCCCGGGCCTGCTGAAAGCTCCCGCCCCGCGAAACTCTGTCGAGATCCGGCGCCGCTTGCGGCCCCGTGAAGCGGAACTCCAGGGCCCGGACGGCCTGCGATCGCCGGGACCGAAGCCGAAATCGAAAGAATCCGACAGCGTCGCCGGCGTCCGCCCCTAAGCTCGCCCCCTTCACCAGGAGCCGGTCATGGCGCTCTTCCAGATGCCGATAGAGACCGAGCGCCCCAACCTCCCATCGGACTCGAGGCGCGCCGCCCTGCCCCCCGACGCCCGGCGCCTCGCCGCCGCGACCGGGGATCGCCTGTGCTGCCGGGCGCCGCCGCATATCGGCGGGTCAACCCGCTTCACCGTCGCGGACGAGGACGACCGGGCCGGCGGGCGAAAGCCGTTCGACGGGGCCGCCGGCGCAGCAAGCTGGGGCATCGCCCTGAGCGAGGGCCGCGGCTTCCGATATCTCATTGCGCCGGCGCCCGCCCGGATCCGGGCGGACAACGAAGTGAATCCGGAATGGGTCCGGGTGAAGCCCGGCGCGATGGGGGCGATCTGACCGATGGCCCGTGCTTCGGACGAGCATCCCGAAGGGCGATGTCCGGCCGTTCGAACACGCTCCCCCGCCCGGCGACCGGCAAGGTCAGGGCGACAATCCCGCCCTGGAGGGCCAGACAGATGCAAACCCTGAACCGCCGCAACCTCCTGTCCGCCGCCGCTGCGATGGGGGCGTCGCCGCTTTGGGCCATGCCCCATCCCGCCCCCAGCCGGATTGGCTGGCGCGAGCGGAGGGACCTGTATCCGGAAGGCGTGGCGTCGGGAGACCCGGCGTCGGACAGCGTCATCCTGTGGACCCGCAGGCCGTGGCCGGGGGGCGCCGGCCCGCACACGCTCACGGTCGAGGTCGCCGAGGATGAGTCGTTCGTCCGGGTCGTGGCGGCGCGCGAGACCCCGGTCAGCGCGGACCTCGACTGGACCTGCCGCGTTCTGGTCGGAGGCCTGAAACCGGGTCGCGTCTACTGGTATCGGTTCACCGGCGCGGATGGGGCCGGCAGCCGGGTCGGCCGGACGATCACCGCCCCCGGCGAGGATGATCCCCGCCCGGTCCGGTTCGCCTTCGTCTCCTGCCAGACGGTCAACGAGGGCAAGCTCAACGCCTACCGGCGCATGATCTGGGAGGACGAGGAGGCCGACCCCGACCGCCGGCTGGATTTCGTGCTGCACCTGGGCGACTTCATTTACGAGGTCGTCCAGTATCCGGACGAGGTCGCGACCCGTTACGGCCGCAGGATCTACGACATCGGACGGCTGCCCGACGCCCGGCGGGTCCGAGACTTTCATGTTCCCACGACCCTGGAGGGCTACCGCTTCCTCTATCGCGCCCATCTTCGCGATCCCGATCTCCAGGACGCCAGGGCCCGGTTTCCCTTCGTGCCGATCTGGGACAATCACGAATTCTCCTGGAGGGGCTGGCAAAGCTTCGTCAAATTTGGGGAAGAGGCGGAACCGGCCCAGCCGGTTCGCGTCGCGGCCAATCAGGCCTGGTTTGAATACCAGCCTGCCAGGGTGACCCAGCCCCGGGGTCTGGACCTCGACCGGTTCGACGCGCCGGCGGTGGCCGCGGCGCCCATCGAGGAGTTCGACGATGAAGGCCTCGGGGTCGAGGCGAACAACCTCGCATCCATCCGCAGCCTGACCGTTTATCGGGCGCTGCGCTATGGCCGCAACGTCGAGATCACCATCACCGACCAGCACAGCTATCGGATGGAGGAACAGACGGGACGGCCCGAGGCCGCGCCGCTGCTCGCGCCGGAGTTCCCCGATTTCGTCCCCGAGGAAATGATGAAGATCATCGACGCCGGCCGCGCCTTCGACGGCGGCCGGCCGCCGGACGAGATCAGGGTCGGCGACAGGAGCGTCCCCAATTTCAGAAAGCACGGACCTCCCTTCAGCCTGTTCGGCCGCCGGCAGCGGGAATGGCTGAAGCGCCAGTTGACCGAGTCGTCGGCGACCTGGAAAATCTGGGGTTCGTCCGGCGGAACCCTCGACTGGCGGGCGGATCCGCAGAACCTCCCCGAGGGCTTGACAATCCCTTGGCCCGGCGAGGGGTTCGCCGGTTTCGGCGGCGGGGATTTCAGCGGCGCCCACACCGAACGCGCCTATATCTACGACGCGGTCCGGGATGCCGGGATCACGGGGTTCGTCACGGTTTCCGGTGACCGGCACAGCTTCTGGGCGGGATACGCCGCCAAGGCCCTGCCGCCGCAGCGGTTCGAGCCGATCGGCGTGGCGTTCATCACCGGGTCGCTGTCCGCGCCGGGTCTCGTCGAGGCGGTCGAATACGCCCTGCCGAAGGATCATCCGCTCCGGCCGCTCTATCTGGCCGATGTCGAGGGCGGCGCGCCGGCGCCGACCATCAATCTGACGATGCGCCACGGGGTCGCGAGCGCGCTGGAATATGCGCGCTCGCGCGAAATCGAGGCGGCGCGGTCGGTCTCCAATCCCGATCTGTCCCCTCACCTCGCCTTTCTCGACATGGATGGGCACGGCTATTCGGTCGTCACCGCCACATCGGATTTCATCGAGGTGGAATTCGTCTGCATACCCCGGCCGGTCGCCCGCTCGGAAAGCCCCGACGGCGGGCCTCTGCGCTACAGGGTGATCCATCGCGCCCCCCTGTGGCGCCCGGGCGATGCGCCGCGCCTCGAGCAACGGATAGTGGAGGGCCGGGTTGATCTCAGCCTTTGACAGGGCCTGTCAGAACAGCCCTGCCGCCTGGTCGGCGTCCGCCTCCGGCCACGGCTCCGCCGGCCAGGGCGCCCCTGTTTCGTGAGATGGCCGGTCAGGCGTTCGAGGCCGGCCTTGAAACCACGGCGTTCAGACGCATCCACAGGAGGACGGCGGCCTCCCGTAGGCCGCCGGCCGAAGCGGCGAACGACCTCCGGCCCGCGGGGTTCGGCGACCGGCGCCGGTCGCCAGGGGCTCCTTCAGACTGCGCGGCCCGGCCCCCGGCGCGGGCGGAGACAGGAGTCTTCGGCGGTCGCGTCGCCCGGGCTCGCCCGCGGTCACGCCGGGCCGGTCCCGCTTCCGCTGGGTGGAGGCGCCGGCAGGCGGGCAGGCAGACAATTTCGGCGAAGGGCGCGCCACCGCGAGCACGGAGTCGGTTACGACCCGATCACTCCAGGGGACCGGAGCGGAGATCCCGCAGCGATCCTCAAGCCGGCGATGGCGGCGCCGCAATGTGATTTTCTTGATAGCATGAGTTGTCACGAGCCCGTAATTGTCAGGTGACTTATCTGGGTTGGATGAACCCAGCAAAGGAAACGTTTCCACGGGGCGCCGCCGATGCTTTATGGCCAGACGCAGACAAGAACATTTGAGAACAGCACTCAGGATGGATCCAGGGGATTACGGAAAGACGCCGGCGTTTTCGTGACAAATCCAGACATTTTGGTTCTCGTCGTCAGGAACAGCGATTCGACAGGCGACGGCCTGAGCAATACTCTGATATCCGGCGGCTTTGCTTGTCATACGGTTGCAGGAACCCTTGAGGCTCGCGCCGCCCTTGAGTTCAATCAGTTCGACCTGATTGTTCTGGAGGGGCGACTCGACGGCGGAGGCTCGATCGCCTTCTGCCAGTTTCTGGCCTCCCACATCGCGTGTCCGGTGATCGTGATCGACAAGGGTTCTGACGTTCTGGACCGGGTGATCGCCCTGGAGGCCGGAGCGGACGACTACCTGTCCCAGCCTGTGAATGAACGGGAGATTCTGGCCCGCGCCCGCGCCCTGGTTCGGCGTCAACGCGTCTGGCAGACCGAAATGGGGGGGGTGGAAAGACCCGTCCCAAGCTCGCGCTGGACGTGGAATTTGCGCACGCGTCAAATCATGGGCCCCAAGGGAAAACCGGTTGTGCTTACAGCTCATGAGCAGGAGCTGCTGTCCGCGTTTCTGGACCACCCTGGTCAGCCGCTGACGCCCGAGGCGGCCCGGCGGTACCTGAATGGAAGCGCGTCGCTGAATCACTTTCGCACGTCCATCGTCAGGCTTCGCAGAAAACTTGACGCCGCCGGCTTCGCGAAGACGACAATTCGCACGCTGCGCCTGGGCGGCTATGTGTTCGACGCCGATGTCGCGTCCGGCGGCATCCTTGCATAAGCCGCCCGACCGCCGGCCCCAGGCCTCCGCCGCGCAGACGGCGGAATGACGTGGCCGCGGTTCCCCGCCGCACGGGAGCCATCGACCTGGCTGCGCGCGATCACGAGCGGAACGGGCGGTCGCCCGGCCCCTGCCCGGCCCCAGCCGGCGGCCGGGGGAAACGCGCGTCCGCGCGGGAAGCCGGCGGTGAGGCGAGTGCATTCGCCTGCCCCCTGGCGAGGCCCAGCCGCCCGCCGGCTTGACGATTTCGATATAGTTTTCTGCAGCGAAATTCTTCAGCATGAGCAGCCCGCCGGAGGAGGACAGAATCGTGAACATGATTAATCAACCGGGTCTCGGGGAATGGCATGCGCCCGCCGCGATCGCCGCGCTGGCGGCCGCGGGGCTGTCCTGCGGGGCCCTGATCCTGCTGCACGTGTTCAGCGCCGAGTTTTCGCCGTCATGGCGGATGGTCAGCGAATACGCCAACGGCCGCCTTCCCTGGCTGCTGGCGATCGTCTTCGCCGCATGGGCGGCGTCATATATCGCGCTCGCGACCGCCTGTCGCCGCTCTGGGCGACGACGCTCGGGAAGATCGGGCTGGCCTTTCTGCTTCTCGCCGCCCTTGGCCAGGCCATGGGCGCCCTGTTCGACATCAACCACAAGCTCCACGGCCCCGCGGCCATGATCGGAATCCCCTCGCTCTGCATCGCCGCCGTGATCGTCACCATGGCGCTGGCCCGCCGCGCCGACATCGGCGCGCCGCCCCTGTGGTCCGCGCACCTGCCGTGGGCGGCCTTCGTCCTGATGTTGGGCGCGTTCGCATTGTTCATCTCGTCCCTGCAGGGCGCCGGCGTGGACATGTCCGCGCAATCGGCCCCCTTGAACGAACTCCCGGACGGGGTGACCAGCTTCGTGGGCTGGGCCAACCGTCTGGTCTTTGCGGCCTCCTACCTCTGGGTCGCGCTGACGGCGCTTGTCGTGATCAACGCAGTTGATCGCACGGCGTGACGGCCGCGGAGTTGCTCGGGCCGGGGCCGGACGGCCCGGGTCCGCAACGAACGCAGTCCGCCCGGCGCGGGGCGGGCGGGCGGGCTTCCACCAACCGGCGGGCGCGCCTCCGCCGAACGGGAGAACGACATGCACCGGCTCCAGCAAACCCTGCTCCTGACCGTCTCGGCGGCCGCCTTCGCCTTCGGGGCCGCCGCCCAACCGTCGGGGCAGGCCATCGACGTCAGCCCGCCGTTCCAGGTCCGGCAGGTGGCCGACTTTCAGGAACCCTGGGCCATGGCCTTCCTCCCCGACGGGCGGATGCTGATCACCGAGAAGCGCGGCGGCCTGCACCTGGTGACCCAGGACGGCCAGGTCTCCGGGCCCGTCGCGGGCGTGCCCGACGTGGACTACGGCGGCCACGGCGGTCTCGGCGACGTGGCGCTGCATCCGGACTTCGCCGCCAACGGCCTCGTCTACCTGACCTGGGCCGAGGCTGGAGAGGGCGGCGTCCGCGGCGCCGCCATGGGACGCGGCCGGCTGGATCTGGACGCCCTGCGGCTGGACGATTTCGAGGTCTTGTGGCGGCAGACGCCCAAGGTGGCCCAGAGCAACCACTATTCCTATCGGATGGCCATGTCGCCCGACGGCCAGCACCTCTATTTCGGCTCCGGCGACCGCTGGATCCCGGACACGGCCCAGGACACCGGCAACAATCTCGGCGCCGTGCTTCGCCTCACCCTCGAGGGCGAGGCCGCGCCGGGCAATCCGATGTACGACCAGGGCGGCGCGACGGCGGAGATCTGGTCCTACGGCCACAGGAACCCCGTCGGACTCGCCTTCGACGCCCAGGGGGCCCTGTGGGAAGCCGAGATGGGACCGAATGGCGGGGACGAATTCCAGAGGATCGAGAAGGGCCTGAACTACGGCTGGCCCCTGGTCTCCCAGGGGGACCACTACCGGGGGCCCGACATCCCGGGCCATGACACCCGGCCCGACCTCCGCGCCCCGGAGACCTTCTGGAACCCCGTCTTTTCGCCCTCGAGCCTGATCATCTATTCGGGCTCCCTGTTCCCGGATTGGCGGGGCTCGGCCTTGATGACCGGCCTGACCTCCCGGGCCGTGGTCCGCGTCTCCTTCGAATGCCCGCTGGTCTTCCGGGACATCTGCGAAGTGGAACGCTTCCACCTCGGCAACCGCCTGCGCGAGATCGAAGAGGGTCCGGACGGCGCCATCTGGGTGCTGGAAGACGGGGCCGATGCGCAGGCTGGCCGGCTGCTGAAATTGACTCCGCGCTGACGGCGGCGCCACGCCTCGGGGACGCCCCATCTGCCCCGGCGGCGGGCTCCCGGTGATCCGAATCCAGCGCCCGAGACCCGGAATCCGGCCTGGGAGCGCATGGGCAAGGCTGCTGAAAAGAACATGCCTCTGTACACGATGGCTCCCAATTCCTCGCGAGCGGCTCTGAAAATCGCAAGATTTTGACAGCGCAATCACCCTCTGACCCTAGGTTGACGGTTGATGCTGTGATCTCCTCGCGTCAGATGTCCGGATAGCGTCCCATGTCCCCGCTTCAGCCCGCGCGCATCACCAGGACGGTGATCGCAGACCTGCCGAACATTGAAGCGGCCGTGCTGGCCGCGACGGCGCTGGGCCAGACCGCGACCGAACCGTCGTATACGCCGCGCAAGCAGTTCGCCTTTCCTCTCGAGGGCGTCCACCTTCTCGTCGACGACAAGAGGGACCTGCTGGTCGACCTTAACCAGGTCGCGATCGTGCCCGTCGACAGCGTCACCCAGGACCGGCACCCGGCCGTCGGCGACATGTCCTGCCTGATTCTGACGCCGGATGAAGCGACCCTGGACGAGGTCCTGAGATCTGATCCCGATCCCTGGTCAGAAAGATGCTACTGTCGGCCGGCGCCCCCCGGGGTGCAGCTGGCGGCGAAGTGGGTCACCGGCGTCGCCGCCCGGCGGGTCGGCGAGACGGCTTGGCTCGAGGAATCCCTGCTCGGGCTGATCGCGGCCCTGGGCGACGGGAAACCCTATGCTTCGCTCCCGCTCGGCGGAAGACCCCTGCGCCTCATCCGGGCGGCCAAGGAACTGATGGCGCTGGACCCGCAGCCCGTCGCGCTCGGAAAACTTTCCGCTCAACTGGGCGTAAGTCCGACCTATCTCACGAGCCTGTTCCACAAGGCCGAGGGAATGCCGCTGTACAGATATCACCTCAAGCTGCGCCTGGCCGAGGCGCTCACGCTCCTGCCCGCAAGGGACGACATCACCTCCGTCGCTCTGGATCTGGGCTTCTCCAGCCACAGTCATTTCACCAGCGCGTTCCGCGCGCAATACGGGGTGACGCCGTCGGAATACCGCGCCTTCTCAAGGCCCGGAACCGGCGGCTGGACCGGCGCCGCCGGAGGCATTCATGCCGATCCGGCGCCGGGCCTGTCCCCTCGTGGCCTGACGCTCGCCGCTTCGCGCACCGAGGCGCAAACCCCCGACGCCAACCACCCGGCCAAGCGTTCCGCCGCCTAGGGCCGCAGCCGGACCCTCCGTCCGCGAGGACGCTCCGGAGCCGGCGGAGCATCCCTGGGACCCGCCGGGGTCGAACCGTCAATCGGCCCATCGCCGCCCGCCAGCCAGACCGCGGCCGCCAGGGCCAGGGCGGTCAATGCGAAGGTCCACTCGAACGGATCAGACGGCGCCTGGATCAGGCGGGGGGCGTGAAGGACCGCGACCCAGGCCAGGAACATCGCCGAGACGGCGGCGGCCGCCAGGCCAGGCATGATCCGGACGGCGAGGGCGAGCCCCGCGAGAATCTGGACCGGCCCGGTGATCCACGGCCAGACATCCCGCAACGGGAAGGTCTCGGGAAGGAGGCCGGCGATCGCCGCCGGATAGGCGAGGTGAACCGCGCCGAAAAGGAGAAGCATCAGCGCGACGGACAGGTTGCGCCACCTTTGGGCGCCGGTCGCCCAGCAGAGCGAGGTCAGGCCGAACGTCGCGACCTGGGACGCCGCCACCCAGGCGGTGATGTTGGCGGGCGCGTCGAGAATGCGGGGCAGGTGCCCCACGAGCAGCCAACCGGCCCAGAAGGCCAGCAGTATCCATCCGCCGATGCCGCGCAGCCGGCGGGCGGCCAGGGTTCCGCCGGCCGCCAGCAGGACCGCGCCGGCCAGAACAGGGCCCGCAGCCGTCGCGCCGGCTGGCGCCGGCTGGAGGCCGGGCAGATGGGTCTGGAACGCGATCGCGGTCGCACCGAGGGCGGACATGCCGCCGGCGAACACCCAGGTGGCGACGATATCCGGCTCCGGCGACCGCCTCGTCTTCTCGCTGACGGGGATGGCGATCGTCATGGATTGCCTCGATCAGATGCCGGATCCGAATATTGCCGGACGGCTTTCAACAGGGGCGCCGAAGCCTTCTTCCCGAACTCCGTGCAACAGCGGGCCGGGCTGTTGCACGGAGGCCAGGGCGGTCCTCGGGGGGGGAGACCGCGCGACGTCCGCCAGGGGCTGGTCAGGCTGGAGAGAGATCATCGCCAGACGGCAGGACCCACGGGGACAGGTTGAGCCGGCGCACGATGAGCGAGCCTCACGGATGACCCCGATATCTGCTTCACAACTCGCTCAGGCGCGCGGGCCACAAGGTTGATAGCAGTCGGGCGCGGTCCGGGACTTTCAGAATATTTCTATCGGGTCGACTTTCCTGGAACCCGCCGAATCGCCGCGGCCGCCCGCGCCTTTCGCCCCGGTTGCATGTTGGATCGGGCGCGGTTTATGGGCTCCGCAATGGATGCGCCGTCCGACATTCCAGCCGCCGGCCTCGAAGCCGTCTTCATCGAGATGCGCCCCGCGCTCATCCGGCGGGCCGCCGCCATGGGCGTGGCCGGGGACGCCGAGGACGTGGTTCAGGATGTCTGGCTGAGGATGCGGACGACGGGCGGCCCCATCGCCAATCCGCACGCCTATCTGCTTCGCATGGTCTATACGGCGGTTCTCGATCGCCGCCGCGGAGCCCGGCGGGCCGCCGCCCGCGACGCCGCCTGGTCCAGCCCCGCCAATCTGCCCGATGACGCGGTCCATCCCGCGGACGCCGAGCGCCGGCTGATCGCGGTCCAGACCCTCAAGGCCGTTGAAGCCCGGCTGACCGCCCTGGGCGATCCGGCGGCGGCGATCTTCCGGCGCCACCGCATAGACGGCGTCACCCAAAGGCGCATCGCCGAGGAGTTCGGCATGGGCCTGAGCACCGTGGAGAAGAACCTGCGGCGCGCCTATGCGGTTCTTCTGGACCTCCAGGAGGATCAGTCATGAGGCGAGCGGCCCTGCGCGGCGTCCTGGAGACATGGGCATGAACGCTTCCAGTCAGAAGATCGAACGCGAGGCGCTCACCTGGCTGGTTCAGGTCAATGATCCGGACTTCGCCGACTGGGAGTCCTGGGATCGCTGGATGGCCGCTGATCCGCGCCACCTGGAGGCCTATTGGCGACTGGCGGAAAACGAGGCCGAAGCCGTCGAAGCGCTGAAGTCGGCGCCGGCCCGATCCGCCGCGCCGGCCTTGTCCCGGCGAGGTTTCTCCTTTTCGCGACCGGCCGCGATCGCGGCGGGAGTCGCCGCCATGGCCATCGGCGGCCTCTGGTTCGCCTGGGCCGGCCGGGCGCAGCCCTGGTCGGTCGAAACCGCCCCCGGCGAACAGCGCACCGTGATCCTTGCCGACGGTTCGCGGGTGTCGCTGGACGGCGCGACGCGCCTGACGCTCGACCGGCGCGATCCCCGCGAAGCGCGCCTGATCGCCGGACGGGCCCTTTTCGAGATCCTCCACGACGACACGGATCCCTTCCGGGTCGAAGTGGCCGACACGACCCTCACCGACCTCGGCACCACCTTCGACGTGACGCGATTGAGCGGCGGAGTCAGGGTCGCGGTTTCGGAGGGCGTCGTTCGCTTGGACCAGGACGGCGCGTCCGCGACCCTCAACCCGGGCGACAGCGTGGTCGCGACGCCCCGCGGCCTGGAGCGCCGATCGGTCTCCGTTGACGCCGTCGGGGGGTGGCGGGAAGGCCGCCTGTCCTATTCAGACGAGACGCTCGCCGTCGTCGCCCAGGATCTCGAACGAGCCCTTGATCTCCCCGTCCGCGTGGCGCCGGCCCTGTCCGGGCGGCGTTTCAGCGGCAGCCTGACGGCGCGCGGGGCGCCCGCGGATCTCAAGCCGAGGCTCTCGCGTCTCCTGGGCGTCACGATCGTGGAGGACGGCGAGGGCTGGCGGCTGGAGCCGTGACCGTTGCGGCGCTGCTGGCCGCGGGCCTGATCTCCCTTCAGGCGCCGGGCGCACAGGCCTTCGATATTCCCGCCGGGCCCGCCGACCAGGCGGTCAACCGGCTGGCCTCCCAGGCCGGGATCGATGTGGTCATCACCGCAAACCTCAGGGGCCGCCGCGCCCGAGGGCTGGCCGGCCGGATGACGGTCGAGACCGCTCTGGAGGAATTGCTGCGCCCGCTCGGCGCGCGGGCGGTCCGCATCGGTGAGGGAATGTATCGCATCGAGACGGCTCCGAGGCCTCCGGAGGCGCCCGCCCGCGCCCGCCCGCCCGAGATCCCGCCGCCGGCCGAGCTTGACGAGGTGGTCGTCACCGCCGTTCCGCCCGTCGGGGTCCCGGGCGCCTCCGGCCGAAGCCTGGTCGATCCCGGAGCGCTCCAGCGCATGGAGGGCGTCGCGGCGAGCGATGCGATCGCCGACCTGTCCGCAACGGTCGAGTCCACGCGACAGGGCACCGGCCGGAACAAGCTGTTCGTGCGGGGACTGGCGGACTCGGCCATGAACGGCCCGCTGCAGGCGACCGTTGGCCAGTACCTTGGCGACCTGCGCCTCAACTATGGATCGCCGGATCCCGACGTCGCCCTCATCGACATCCGGCGCGTCGAGGTGTTCGAGGGCCCCCAGGGCGCACGCTTCGGCGCCGGCTCCATCGGCGGCGTGCTGCGCCTTTGGCCCGAAGAGCCCGTGCCCGGCGCAACCTTCGGACGGCTCATCCTCGGAGCCGGCGGCACGTCGGGCGGCGGCGGAAGCGGGGATCTCGCGGTCATCGCCAACGGGCCGCTCGGCGGCGGAACGGCCGGACGGATCGTGGCCTATACCCGTCGTGAAGGCGGCTTCATCGACCATCCGGACCATGACGGGCGTGAAGCCGACGCGGCCGACATTCTCGGCGCCCGCGCGGCGCTCCGCTGGACCGGCGACACCTGGACCGTTGACGTCACCGGTGTCGCCCAGCGGGTCGCGGCGGGCGATACGCAGACCGTCGCTGCAGACGAGGCCCGGAGCCATAAGGCGGGGCGTGTACTGCAACCCTATGAAAGCACCATCCTTCTCGCCGGTTTGACCGCCAGGCGGCGGGTCGGACCGATGAGCCTGACGTCCGCGGTCAGCCTGTCGCGCCAACAGCTGGACGAGCGTTTCGACGCCAGCCAGCCGAAAGCACCCGTCCCCAGCGTCGTCGATCGCAGCCAGGCCGCCACAATGGCGTCGCTCGAAGTGCGGATCGATGCGGCCCCGGCGGGGCGTTGGACCCTGTCCGGCGGGAGCGCGATCTCCATCGGGGAGACCCTTGTCGAACGAAGGCGGAGAGACCTGTCCTCCGCGCCAGGCCCGGCCTCCGGCGCTGACCTTCGGCGCGCCTTCGCTGAAGCGGCCGCGTTCGGGGAGGCTTCGCTTTCTCCGGCGGCGTACTGGCGCGTCGCAATCGGCGCGCGCCTGTCGGCCGTGCGCATCGACAGCGACGTCCGGGGCGTCGAACCCGGGGCGCTCGGGGATCGCGACCGGACCGGACTGACCCTGCGCGTAACCCCGAGCCTGTCGGCCCGCTGGGATGCTTCGAGGACGACGACCCTTTTCGCGCGCCTCGAACAGGCGGTGCGCCCCGCCGGCGCCAGTGAGACGGGAGGAGCGTTCGAACGCTATCAGGGAGACCGCGTAACCCTGCTGGAGGTCGGAGCACGCTCGCGGGCGTGGTGGAACGGCCTCTCCGGTGAGATTTCGGCCGGGTGGGTGGATTGGCGCGACGTGCAGGCGGATGTCGTCACGGCGGGCGGCGATCTGGTAACCGACAACGTCGGTGACGGCGTAGTTCATTTTCTGTCGATCAAGGCGGGATGGCGGCCGACCTCCGCTCTCGATGTCTCGGGAGGCCTGTTTGTCAACAACAGCAGCCTGACCCCGACGCGCCCGAACCTCATCGGCGGGGGGAGAACCGACATCCCCAATGTCGCGCCCCTGGGCGCGCAGCTGAGCATCAGTCATGAAGCCGGCCGGCTGGCGGGGCTGGATCTGCGCCTGGGAGCCGACCTTCGCTATGTGGGCCAATCCCGCCTGGGCGTCGGTCCTGGCCTCGACGTACCCCAGGGCGGCTACCTTCGCTCGGAGGTGACGGTCCGACTGGGCGGCGCCCGCCAGTCCGCGACACTGCGAATCTCCAATCCGTTCGATACGGAGGGAATCCGGTACGGCATCGGATCGCCTTATCAGCTGTCCGAACCGCAGGCGGTTCCGGTCCGCCCTTTGTCGATCCGGCTGACGTTCGACGCCGCGTTCTGACGAAAGCTCGGCGTGGGCGTAAGGCGAATTCCGGGCGACGGCGTCCTTGGTTCGGAGCCGCCACGCGGCCCGCAACGCCTTTCCTCGAATTGCTGGAACCAGAGTCCTCCCATGATCAAGACCGTCATCGCCGCGGCTCTCGCCCTCGCCGCCTTGCCCGCCTCCTCACTCGCCCAGGACGCCGCCGGCCCGGACGCCGCCCGATTCTACGGCACGCTCGGGTACAGCCAGATTGACGCGGCCCAGGCCACCCTGGGCGCCGTCACCGCTCGCGGCGGCTGGAAGGCCCGACCCTGGCTGGGCTTCGAGGCGGAGGCCGGCGTCGGCGTCGAGGAAGATGCGTTCGACGTTTCATCGGGGGTGACCGGGGGCGTTATCGAGCTCAAACATGATGTCGCGGCCTATGCCGTCGCCTTCATGCCGATCGGCGATCACGTCGAACTGTTCGCGCGCGCCGGCTATGGCTCGACCAGGATCGAAGCCTCCACGCCCGCGGTGACCCCAGCCGACGGCGCGAGCCTCAACTATGGCGTGGGCGTCAGCGTCTTTCACGGCGACAACGGCCTTCGCGCCGACTGGACCCGCAAGGACTTCAGCGACAACGACGGGGAAGCCGACAGCTGGTCGGTCAGCTACATCCGCCGCTTCTGACCTGGCGGTTTCACATCGCGGCGTCAGCGCGTCACCCCGCGCCGGAGCCGGCGGCTGGCGGAACCCGGCCTGCGGTCCGCGGCCGACGTTGGCGGCCTTGCAGGTGCGGTCAGGAAGGGCGGCGGGCGGCCCCGGCGAGCGGCTTGCTCTCGAAATGGACCGCTACTAGAATTGTGACCAAGGGCCGCCGCCGGACGCGACGGATCGGAGCGCCGATCGGCCCGAAAGCACAGCTACGCCGCCGGAGGCGCCCCGCGCCGCCCAGGCTTCGGCGACGACGGCCACACCCACGATGGAGCCGCCTATGACGGTTGATGACAGGGAAACGCGCGTGTCCGCGGAGCGTGCGGCCCCGGCGCGTCGTCGGAACCAACGATGGTTCAGGACCTCCTGCGTCCTCGCCGTCGCCCTGGCGTTCCAGCTGACGCCGCCGGGCCCGGCGGCGGCCCGGCAACAGCCGGCGGCCTTGGCCGAAGGTCCCGTGCTTCAGACCTCGGACGTCGACCGCTTCTTCGCCGTCTTTGACGCAGCCGGCGGCGCTCCCACCGCCCTCCAGCTCCAGACCGATTACCTCGACCAGGGTTCGCCGGGCCTGAAGCATTTCGCCTCCATCCGGAACATCACGGGCGAGCGGATCGCCTCGGCCATCGCCGCTCGCCCCGGAATGTACCTCGACGCCCGCCGGTGCGCCGCCACCCTGCCCGCGGTGCGGCGCCGCGTCGGCGAGGCCCTGGACCGCCTGGCGGAACTCTATCCTGAGGCGCGCTTTCCGGCGGCCACGATCTCGGTCGGTCGCGGCCGGCCCGTGGCCGTCGCCAGCGCGTCGGATGGCATCAACGTCGGGCTGGAGGCGCTGTGCGCGACCACCTTCATCAATCCTGACGAAGAAGACCGCTTCGTCGGCGTCCTGGTGCACGAGTACGTCCACGTCCAGCAGTCGCCACTGCTTCAGGACGCGGACTCCTTGACCGTCCTGGGCGGAGCCTTCGCCGAGGGCGCGGCCGAGTTCGTCACCGAACTGCTCACGGGGGACGTGGCCTACGCCTACCTGGCGGACCTCGTCCGCGGCCGCGAGACCGAGATCGAGACGGCCTTCGCCGCCGACATGCACAAGACCGACCTGTCCGCGTGGCTCTACAACTCCACGCCGGAAAAGCCCGCCGACCTCGGCTACTGGGTGGGCTACCGGATCATCAAAACCTATTACGACCGAAGCCCCGACAAGGTCGCGGCCCTGAGATCGATCCTGCAGGCCACGGACGCCGAGGCCTTCCTCGCCGAGAGCGGCTGGCGGCCGGGCGGATGACCGCGTGCGGCCCGTAGAAGGCCGGCGGCCGGCGGGATCGAGCCTGTGCAGGTTTTCGTGGCGGGTCGCCTGACCGTTGCAGTCTCCGGACCCGGCCGAGGGCGGCGGGATTTCCGGACGCGGCCGCTGACCGCCGCGGCCGCCCGGCGCGAGCGGGGCCCGCAGCATTGCTCGCCGGCTGACCTGCGGGCGGGACCCTGCGGGTCGCGCTGGCCGGCCTGCCGGGCACGACCCGGAGGCAGTCGATGGCGGAGGCGGAACGCAGGCAGCCTGTTGTCCCGGGCCGGCCTGATCCGGATCGTGGCGACAGTGCAGTCGGCCCTCGCCTTGGTCCCCACCTTCCTGTTCGCCCTGGCCATCCGACGACGTTCCAGATCTCCTGAATTTCGCCCGGCCCTTGCTGCCGGCGGGCCCGATCTTGGCCAGAAGCGCTCCTTCGCTAGTCGCCGGGAAGTGGACCTTCGGGCCCGGACGCCTGGACGTCCGCTTCCGATCCGTTGCGGCGGTTCGAGACGTCTGCTGTTCGGCGGTCGCCGCGCGCTGCCTATGAGCACACGTCCCTGGTCGATCTTTTTTTGCAGCTCCGCTGAAACCTGAGCGTGCCGGTCGACTTTGGAGGCATGCGCAGGATGTCAGCCGAAGAATGTCGCCGGCGAATGTCGGAGCTGATCGAGAATGGGATCCCCGAACAGGACCCTGAGCGTCGTCAGGCCCTGCTCGTCATGGCAGACCATTGGGGGAGCTATTGCGGCTCAGGAAGGCTCCGGAGAATGATCGTGAGCGGGTCTCTTCCGGCCATCCGAACGGTGCTTCGACCTAGTTTAGCTTCTTCGCCTCCCGGGCCGCCGCGATTAGATGCTCTGCAATCGCCACGGCTGCCTTGGGCTTCCAGGCGACACTGACACGCTCTCCATAATCAGAACCTCGCCCTCCATTGCCCTGACTTCCGGCGCCTCGCCAAGAGCGGACAGGGGATCGTTCATCTGGTGCTCCTTTCGCGCCGCGTCGTTCTCAACCACTGAGGATGGGCGAGGTTCTGTCAGCAACCCGACTCTGCGCTCATTCTTCCGGCGTGGGGCGGCGACATACGGAGAATGGGACCCCGCCTCACCCATGGCCGCCACTGCGAACGTCCGGTACGAGCGCCCCTCTCCCGACCCTGCGGACTTGGGTGCCTGTTCGGCTTGAGGCTCGCACGCAGAACCTTCCAACTTTCCACAAATGTTACACTTCTCACGAGAGAACTGTGGTTTTAATGCCTGACCGCTGCTGGGGGCGGCAGACATGGAAAACGAGCGGGCTAAGTGGAGGTTGCGTGCCGCACGCTGGCGAGCGCGTGCCGCCGCTTGCCTGGACACAACGGAGCGCGCCGCTTGTGAGAACATCGCCTTCGAATATGAACTCTTGGCCAGCAACAGGGTCGATCACCTGTCGTCGGAGCCGGTGTTGCACATTTCCAAAGGTGAAGAAGGTCAGTGACCTAACCGTCCGCTTTCCGCCCAGACCGGACGTGCAGGGTGCCGAGGGGCTCTAGGTCAGCACAGCGCCAGAACCGGACATCTCGAGCCGCGCAAATAGCGGACCTTTGAAGAAGCCTCCCCCTAACGGCGGCAACGCTCGGGTTCGCACGTGGATTTCCCATTTCTCCGTCTCGCTCAAGAACAGGAACGGAGTTCCAGACGGCTGGAGGTTGGACGCGCGACGGAGCGGTTCTAGATCAAATCGACGACGCCATCCTGACTGCGCGCTCGCACATGCCCGCCGGTAAGGGGACCGAGGACTGTATCGAATGCGGCGATCCCATCCTGGAAGCGCGCCGTCGGGCTGTCCACGGCGTCACCCCCTGCGTGCCCCGCCAGCCCGGTCCTGACAGCCGGGCCGTCGTCGCGGGCATCAACCGCCCCGGCAGCAAGGACAGCCAGCTGCGCTGACGCCATTACAGACACCCTCGCGCACTTTCCGGAGATGGATCCCGCGCCGACCGGGTCCGAACCCACCGCGGACATTCCCGCCTCCACCGAGATTGATCGCTCCCAGGCGGATCATAGACTCGAGGTTTCGATTACCGATGAAACGGGCGGCATCAGCCACAGTTTGCGCGGTCTTCGATATGTGGCGGTCTGCCATCGAGATGGACGGGCTCGCTTCCGTTGACTTGCAGCGCGCCGGCTCCGACAACACCCCCATGCACATCCGGATCCTGTTTCTGGGCGAGTTCGGCGTCCGTCTCGGACGTGAGCACGCATTAGAGTGTTCGGGGCCCCTGACCGTCGCCGAATTGCGCCGGCGGATCGGCGAACAGGTCGAGGGCGCCGCGGCCGTCATGACAAGGCCGGACACCCGGCTGGCCATCGATCGGACCATCGTCCCGGACACCGCCTTCGCGCGGCCGGGCCAGGAGGTCGCCGTCCTGCCCATCTACTCGGGCGGTTGAGATGGCGAACACCGCACGCCTCTCGCAAGATCCCCTCATCACGGAGGCTGAGCTTCAGGCGGTACTCGGCGATCGCACCGGGGACGGGGCGGTGGTCGCCTTCGTCGGGCTCGCCCGTGACACCTCTCGCGCCGGGCCGGTGACCGGCCTGTATCTGGACCACTACGCCGGCTTCACCGAACGGTCTCTGGAAGTCATCGCCGCGGACGCCGGAGCGCGCTTTGAGGTCAGCGACATCCGGGTGGTCCACCGCTGCGGCGAGGTGGCCCCCGGCGACGCGATCGTCTTCGTGGCCGTCGCCGCGCCCCACCGCCGGGCGGCGTTCGAGGCCGCGGACTATCTGATGGACCGGTTGAAGACCGAGGCGGCGTTCTGGAAACGGGAAGACGGCCCCGACGGCTCGCGCTGGATCGAGCCGACCGACCAGGACCGCGCCGACCGACAGAGATGGAGCGACTGATGCCCGGGATCGACGAGAGCTTCGAATTCCATCCGCTGCACATCGCCGTGCTGACGGTGTCGGACACCCGCACGCCGGAGACAGACACTTCCGGCGGCCTGCTGGTCGAGCGGCTGACCGCCGCCGGGCACCGGCTGGCCGCCCGGGCGCTGGTGCGCGACGATGTCGAGGCGATCCGCGACCAGGTCCAGGCCTGGGTCGACGATCCGGATGTGGATGTGGTGCTGACCACCGGCGGCACGGGCTTCGCGCCGCGCGACGTCACGCCCGAGGCGGTCAAGCCGCTGTTCCGGCGCGAGATGGACGGCTTCGCCGTGGTCTTCCATCAGGCCAGCCTGGGCACGGTCGGAGTCTCGACCCTGCAGTCGCGCGCCTTCGCGGGTCAGGCCGGGGACAGTTTCGTCTTCTGTCTGCCGGGATCGACCGGGGCCTGCCGCGACGCCTGGGACCTGGTGCTGGGGCTGGAGCTGGACAGCCGCTATCGCCCCTGTTCGCTGGCGGGCCAGATCCCCCGCTTGCGCGAGGTCTGCGCGTGAGCGACCTCAGCCACCTCGACGCCGCCGGCCGCGCCCGCATGGTCGACGTCACCGGCAAGCCGCTCACCGACCGGACGGCGGTCGCCGAGGGCGTGCTGACCTGCGCCGCCGCGACGGTCGAACGGGCCATCGCCGGGGAAACGCCGAAGGGCGCCGTCGTCTCGACCGCCGAGCTCGCGGGGGTCATGGCCGCCAAGCGCACCGCCGAGCTGATCCCGCTGTGCCATCCGCTCCCCCTGACCCGGGTCGCTGTGACGGTGACGCCCGCCCCGGACCTGCCCGGTTTCCGGATCCGCGCCGAGGTCCGCACGCGGGGACAGACCGGGGTCGAGATGGAGGCCCTGACCGCGGTCAGCGTGGCCGGCCTGACCCTGTTCGACATGCTCAAGGCGATCGATCGCACCATGATCATCGGCGCCATCCAGGTGACGGCCAAGCGCGGCGGGCAAGGCGGCGATTGGGGCGACGACCGGGGCGAAGGCGCCGCGGAATGATCGGCTTCGACGAGGCGCTGGCCCTGATCGTGGCGGCGGCGACGCCGCTGGACCGGGAGACCGTCGCCCTCGCCGACGCCCCCGGGCGGGTGCTGGCGGCGCCGGTCGTGGCCAGGCTGGACTCGCCGGCCTCGGACACCTCGGCCATGGACGGCTATGCGGTGCGCGAGGTCGGGCTGGCCGCCCTGCCCGCGCGGCTGCGGGTCGCCGGCGAGTCCTTCGCCGGTCGAGGTTTCGACGGGCGAATGGGGACCGGCGAATGCGTGCGCGTCTTCACCGGCGCGCCGGTGCCGGAGGGCGCCGACCGGGTGATCATCCAGGAGATCGTGCGCCGCGACGGCGACATGGCCCTGTTCGGCCACGCCCTCGGCGGCGGCCGGCACGTGCGGGCCATGGGCTCGGACTTCCGCAAGGGCGACGTCCTGCTTGAGCCGGGACGCCGGCTGGATCCCCGGGCCATGGTCGCGGCGGCCGCCGCCGATCGGGCGACGGTCGAGGTCTGGCGCCGGCCCCGGATCGTCGTGCTGGCCACGGGCGACGAACTGGCGGAGCCGGGAACCGCGGCCGGACTTCCCGGCGCGATTCCGGACAGCGTCTCGTTCGGCGTCGCCGCCCTGATCGCGCAGTACGGCGGCGAGGTGGTCGGGCGCCGGCGTCTGAACGACGATCCGGCGAGCCTCGAGGCGGCGGCCGCGGAAGCGCTTGACGAGGCCGATCTGGTGGTCGTCACCGGCGGGGCCTCGGTGGGCGAGAAGGACTACGCCCGGCCCATGTTCGGTCCCTCGGGGCTGGAGCTGATCATCGACAAGGTGGCGATCAAGCCGGGCAAGCCGGTCTGGCTGGGCCGGGCCCTGGGCAAGCTGGTGCTGGGCCTGCCGGGCAATCCGACCTCGGCCATGGTCACGGGACGGTTGTTCCTGGCCCCCCTGGTCGCCGGTCTTTCGGGCGAGGCTGTGAGCGCCGCGCTGGACTGGCGGCCGGGGCGGCTGGGCGCGGGGCTGGGCGCCTGCGGCGACCGCGAGGCCTTCCACCGGGCGGCGTGGCGCGAGGGCCGGGCCCATCCTCTGACCGACCAGGACTCCAGCGCCCAGAGGGCGCTGGCGGCGGCGGACCTGCTGATCCGCAGACGGCCGGGAGAACCGGAAGCGGCGGCCGGCGACGACGTCGAGACCCTCGCCTTCTGATCAGCCCAGCCGGGCTTCGGCCTCGTCGAGATCCTCGGCGGTATTGACGTTGAAGAAGGGGTCCTCCCGCGCGACGGGCCATTCCACGGCCGTGAACCCGACCACCTCGGCGAACCCCCAAAGCGAGCGGCGGCCCGAGGCCGCATAGGCCGGCAGATGCACGAGCGCCGTCACCCTCCACAGGCCGCAGACCGGATGCAGCCGCCCCCCGCTGGCGGCGATGGCGGCGACGTGGCCGTGCAGCGCCGCGCCCAGTCGCGGACCCAGATCCGTCGGGACGAACGGCATGTCGCACGGCAGGGTCAGCACCGCCGCCCGGCCCCGGTCACGCGCCCAGCCGAGGGCGGCGGCCAGACCGCCCAGCGGACCCTCGACCGGCGCATCGGGGATCACCGCCACGCCCCCGGGCGCCCCGACCTGCGCAGGATCGCGGACGGCGAGCGCCACCCGGTCGGAGAAGGCCGTCGCCTGACCGAGGGCGCGGTCCAGCAGGGTTTGGCCGCCCAGCATTCGCAACGGCTTGCCGCCGCCGATGCGGCGCCCTTCCCCGCCGGCCAGCACAACGACGGCGATGTCGCCGAAGATCGTCATGTGAAGATCAGCTTGGCGCCGGCCAGCAGCAGGACCACCCCCAGCGCCACAAGCAGCCAGGGTCGCGGCAGGCGGTGGAGCCCCATCCATGTTCCCGCCATCGCTCCGACCGCCACGGCAGCGACGAAGACCGGCAGCGCCGACGGCAGGGCCGGCAAGACGCTGAGATTGCCCGCCAGGCCGGCGGCGGAATTGACCACGATGAAGACCGCGGCGACGCCCGCCGTTCGCCGCGGCTCCTCCCACCGGAACAGCAGGATCAGGGGGCTCAGGAAGATGCCGCCGCCGGTCCCGGTGAGACCGGCCAGAAGGCCGAGCCCCGCCCCGGCAGGCAGGGCGATCAGCGCCCGGGGCGGCCGCACCGTCCGGGCCGCGGTCCAGGCCGGCCGCCACAACATCCGCGCCGCCGCGATCCACAGCACCACGCCCAGCAGCGGCCGGTAGACCTCGGGCGGAACCGCGATCCGCCCGCCGAGCCAGGCCATGGGCACGGCGGTGACGGCGAAGATCAGGAACAGGCGCGGGTTGAACTGGCCGGCGCGCAGATACGAGACCGCCGCATAGCCGGCCACCACGAGGTTCAATGCCAGGGCGGTGGGGCGCATCACCTCGATAGGCACGGCGAACAAGGCCATCAGGCCGAGGTAGGCCGAGGCGCCCCCATGCCCCACCGACGAATAGAGCGCCGCCGCGATCGCCATCAGCAGGGCGAGCAGGATCACCGTCGAGGGGTCCACGCGCGCCCTTTTCGTTCAGCCGCCGACGTCGGCCAGGCGGCGCAGGTCGCCGGACCGGGCCAGCATCAGACTGTGGCCCCGGGCCTTGGTGGGCAGGGCTTCGAGAATGCGCGCCTGCAGCCGCCCGGGCTCGACGTCCTCGCCCAGCAGATCGCGCAGATCCACCCCGCCTTCACCGAACAGGCACAGCCGAAGCTTGCCGCGCGCGGTGACCCTCAGCCGATTGCAGCCGTCGCAGAAATGATCGGCGTAGGGCGCGATCAGGCCGAAGCGGCCGAGGTAGTCGGGATGGCTGTACTCCACCGCGGGTCCATCCTCGGGGCGGCGCGGCTGCGGGGTCCAGCCCCGTTCGGTCAGCCAGCGCTCGACGGCGCCGCCGCCCAGGTGCTGGCGCTCGAAGACGTCGACGTTGTCGAGCGTCCGCATCAGCTCGATGAAACGAACGGAGCTCGGGCGGTCGCGCAGCCACTCGGCGAATTGCCCCGCCGCTGGGTCGAAGGTGTCGCGCATCAGGACCGCGTTCAGCTTCACCCCGAGCCCCAGAGCGAGCGCCTGGTCGATACCGGCCAGAATATCGGGAAGCCGGTCGTGGCCGGTCAGGCGGGCGAAGGTCCGAGGGTCAAGAGAGTCGGCGCTGACGTTCAGGTGGGTCAGGCCGGCGTCGCGCCAGGCCCCGATCCGTTCGCCGAGCTTCCAGCCGTTGGTGGTCATGGCCACCCGGGCGATGCCCGGCGCATCGGCGGCGCTGGCGATGATCGCCGGCAGGTCCGGCCGCACCGAAGGCTCGCCTCCGGTCAGGCGCACCTTGGTCACTCCGAGGGCGGCGAAGCCCGCGACCAGGCGGCCGACCTCCACGACCGAGAGAAACTGCGCCTCCGGATCGCGGGCGTAGCCGTTCGGCAGACAGTAGACGCAACGGAAATTGCACACCTCCGTGATCGACAGGCGGAGATAGCGAAAGCGCCGGCCGAAACTGTCGGTCAGGGCCGCCCGCTCCCGCTCCGCCTCGTTCAACCTCACCGTTCACGCCTCGCCCTGCGGGGGCCCTCAGCCCTGTTCCAAGGGTACACTACCGCCGGTTCGGGGGGCGAGAGCAAGCATATTGCGCCAACGCCAAGCTTGTTCCGCGACAAAGACCATGATCACGTAAGGGCAATTCTGAGCTGGTGTTGTGAGTGTAGCGTCGGTGTCTGCGGACTCCTCCTCTTCCTCGAGGTCACCCATGACGGACGAGATATCTCCGGTCCGAGGCAGCCGGACGGCGCTGTGGGCGAGCACCTTCGCCTTCACCGTCTGCTTCGCTGTCTGGACCATCTTCTCGATCATCGGCCTGGAGATGAAGACCGAGCTCGGTCTTTCGGAGACCCAGTTCGGCCTGCTCGTGGGCACCCCGATCCTCACCGGCTCGCTGACGCGGGTGTTCCTGGGCGTCTGGACCGAACAGCTGGGCGGGCGACGCATGCTGGCCCTGGTGATGCTGACCGCGGCCCTGGCCACCCTGCTGCTGTCGTTCGCCGACTCCTACATCGAGATGCTGCTGGCGGCGCTGGGCGTCGGCCTGGCCGGCGGCGCCTTCGCGGTCGGCGTGGCCTATGTGCCGAAATTCTTCCCGCCGCGGATGCAGGGCACGGCGCTGGGCATCTTCGGCGCCGGCAACGTCGGGGCCGCGGTCACCAAATTCATCGCGCCCGTGGTCATGGTCGCCTGGGGCTGGCAGGCGGTGGCGCAGATCTGGGCCCTCGTTCTCGCCGTCACCGCGGTCGCCTTCTATCTGATCACCCGCGAGGATCCGGATACCGAGGCCCGGCGGCGCGAGGGCCGCAAGCCGGTCCCGGCGGCCCAGCAGCTGTCGGCGCTGAAGAACCTGCAGGTCTGGCGCTTCGCCCTCTACTACTTCTTCGTCTTCGGGGCCTTCGTGGCGCTGGCGCTCTGGCTGCCGCGCTACCTGATGGGCGTTTACGAAATGGACGTGAAGACAGCCGGCATGCTGGCGGCCTTCTACTCGGTTCCGGCCAGCCTGTTCCGCATCTACGGCGGACAGCTGTCGGACAAGTACGGCGCCCGGGCGGTGCTCTACTGGACCTTCGGCGTCTCGGCCGTCTGCCTGTTCATGCTGTCCTATCCGCCGACCGACTACGTCATCCACGGCGTCCGCGGACCGATCAGCTTCTCGACCTCGATGGGTCTGGTCCCGTTCCTGGTGGCGATCTTCGTGCTCGGCTTCTTCATGAGCCTGGGCAAGGCGGCGGTGTTCAAACACATCCCCGTCTACTACCCGAAGCAGATCGGCGCCGTCGGCGGCCTGGTGGGGATGGTCGGGGGGTTCGGCGGCTTCGTCCTGCCGATCGTCTTCGGGGTGATGAACGACCTCACCGGCGTCTGGACCAGCTGCTTCGCCCTGTTGTTCCTGATCGTCACTGTGTCCCTGCTGTGGATGCATTTCGCCGTCCGGCAGATGGAGGCCAAGGCGGTCCGCGCCGGACAGGAGATGACCGCCCTCCCCGAACTGCCGGAGATGGAGCCGATCCACGAGCCGGCCCGTCCGATGCTGGATACCCTGCGCAAGGCCCGCGCCGGCCTGCTCAGCGACTGGCGGCCCGAGGATGCGGACTTCTGGCGCACCACGGGCCGCCCCGTCGCGCGCCGCAACCTGTGGATCTCGACCTACTGCCTGCTGCTGGCCTTCGCCGTCTGGATGGTGTGGAGCGTGGTGGTCGCCCAGCTGCCCAGGCTCGGCTTCGCCTTCACCACCGACCAGCTGTTCTGGCTGGCCGCCCTGCCCGGCCTGTCGGGCGCGACCCTGCGAATCTTCTACGCCTTCATGGTCCCTGTGTTCGGCGGCCGGCTGTGGACCGCCGTGTCGACCGCCTCGCTGCTGATCCCCGCCTTCGGCATCGGCTATGCGGTGCAGGATCCCCAGACCCCGTTCCTGATCTTCCTCGTGCTGGCGCTGCTGTGCGGCTTCGGGGGCGGCAATTTCGCCTCCTCCATGGCCAACATCAGCTTCTTCTTCCCCAAGGCCGAGCGGGGCAACGCCCTGGCGCTGAACGCCGGCCTCGGCAATCTCGGCGTCAGCGTGATGCAGTTCCTGGTGCCGATCGTCATCACCTTCTCGATCTTCGGGGCGCTCGGCGGACAGAACCAGACGGCGGCGGACGACGGCGCCATGCTCTGGCTTCAGAACGCCGGCTTCGTCTGGGCGCCGTTCATCATGATCGGCGCGCTGGCGGCCTGGTTCGGGATGAACGACATCGCCTCGGCCAAGGCCTCGTTCGCGGACCAGGCGGCGATCTTCCGGCGCACCCACAACTGGCTGATGTGCTGGCTCTACACCGGCACCTTCGGCTCCTTCATCGGCTTCTCGGCAGGATTCCCGCTGCTGGCGAGGATGGCGTTCCCCGAGGTGAACTCGCTCCAGTACGTCTTCCTGGGTCCGCTCGTCGGGGCCCTGTCCCGCGCCGGCACGGGCTGGGTGTCGGACCGCTGGGGCGGCGCCCGCGTCACCCTGTGGGTGTTCATCGGCATGATCGCGGCCGTCGGGGCCATGCTCTACGCCCTGTCCGCCGGGACCTTCTGGGGCTTCTTCGGCAGCGTGATCGCCCTGTTCTTCCTGACCGGCGTGGGCAACGCCTCGACCTTCCAGATGATCGGCCCGATCATGGCCCTGGAGACGGCGCGCCTGGCGCCCGAGCTGGCGCCGGCCGAGCAGAGGGTGCGCGCCGACCGTGAGGCGGCCGCCATCGTCGGCTTCACCTCGGCCATCGCCGCCTTCGGCGCCTTCTTTATCCCGAAGGCCTACGGCGCCTCGATCGACGCGACCGGCGGGCCGGAGGCCGCCCTGTGGGGCTTCATGGCCTTCTACGTCAGCTGCGCGGCCCTGACCTGGGTCGCCTACGCCGGGCCGCGCGGCCTGCTGCGGGCGACCGAAACGGGCCGCGCCCCACCCCCCCTTCGCCCAACCCCAGCGGAAGGTCGCACCCCATGAGCCATTTCCTCGATCGCCTGACCTATTTCCGGCGCGACAAGGAGACCTTCTCCGACGGCCACGGCCTGACCACCCGCGAGAACAGGGACTGGGAGGACGCGTATCGGAGCCGCTGGGCGGCGGACAAGATCGTGCGCTCGACCCACGGGGTGAATTGCACCGGCTCGTGCTCGTGGAAGATCTACGTCAAGGGCGGGATCGTCACCTGGGAGACGCAGCAGACCGACTATCCGCGCACCCGGCCGGACCTGCCCAATCACGAGCCGAGGGGCTGCCCGCGCGGGGCCAGCTACAGCTGGTACCTGTATTCCGGCACGCGGATCAAATACCCGCTGGTCCGTGGCCGGATGCTTCGCCACTGGCGCGAGGCCCGCAAGACGCTGACGCCGGTGGCGGCCTGGCGGTCGATCGTCGAGGACGCCGGCAAGCGCCACAGCTGGGTGTCGCGGCGCGGACGCGGCGGCTTCATCCGCGCGGGCTGGGACGAGGTCTCCGAGATCATCGCCGCCGCCAACGCCTACACCATCCAGGAGTACGGTCCCGACCGGATCGCCGGCTTCTCGCCGATCCCGGCCATGTCGATGATCTCTTACGCGGCGGGCAGCCGTTACCTGTCGCTGATCGGCGGCACGGTGCTCAGCTTCTACGACTGGTACTGCGACCTGCCGCCGTCATCGCCGCAGACCTGGGGCGAGCAGACCGACGTGCCGGAGAGCGCGGACTGGTACAACGCCGGCTTCCTGCTGGTCTGGGGCTCGAACATCCCGCAGACCCGTTCGCCCGACGCCCATTTCTACACCGAGGTCCGCTACAAGGGGACCAAGAGCGTCGTCATCACCCCCGACTACAGCGAGGCGTCGAAGTTCGCCGACCTGTGGCTGCACCCCAAGCAGGGCACCGACGCGGCGCTGGCGCTGGCCTTCGGCCATGTGATCCTGAAGGAATACCACTGTAACCGGCAGACCGAGTATTTCGCCGAATACGCTCGCCGCTACACGGACTTCCCCCTGCTGGTGAAGCTGGTCGAGCGCGACGGCCGGCTGGTCGCCGACCGTCTGGTGCGCGCCGCCGACTTTCCCGACCAGCTGGGCGAGACGGCCAATCCGGACTGGAAATGCGTCGGCGTCGACGAGATCAGCGGCGAGATCGTCTGCCCGCAGGGGCAGTCGGGACACCGCTGGGGCGACGAGGGCAAGTGGAACCTCGAGGAGAAGGACGGCAAGGGCGCCGACATCCGGCTGAAGACGAGCTTGGCGGAAGGCTGGGACGAGGTGCTGCCGGTGGGCTTCCCCTATTTCGGCGGGACGGCTCCCGAGAGCTTCGTCTCGACCAGCCATGAGCAGATCCTCGAGCGCAACGTCCCCCTCCGGCGCGTCCAGCTCAAGGACGGCGAGACCCTGGTCGCCACGGTGTTCGACCTGTTCTGCGCCAACTACGGGGTCGATCGCGGCTTCGGCGGCGGCAATGTCGCCAAAAGCTATGACGACGACGCGCCGTTCAGCCCGGCCTGGGCCGAGAACGTCACCGGGGTGCCGCGCGAGGCGATCATCACCACCGCCCGCGAGTTCGCCACCAACGCCGAAAAGACCCGCGGCCGCTCGATGGTCATTCTCGGGGCCGGCCTGAACCACTGGTACCACATGGACATGGCCTACCGCGGCATCATCTCCATGCTGGTGATGTGCGGCTGCGTCGGCCAGTCGGGCGGCGGCTGGGCTCACTATGTGGGTCAGGAAAAGCTGCGACCGCAAACCGGTTGGACGCCGCTGGCCTTCGCGCTGGACTGGCTGCGCCCGACCCGGTTCATGAACGGCACCTCGTTCTTCTACGCCCACACCGACCAGTGGCGTTACGAGAGCCTGAGGATCGATGAAATCCTGTCGCCGACCGCGCCCGAAGGCGACTGGTCGGGCAGCATGATCGACTTCAACGTGCGCGCCGAACGCATGGGCTGGCTGCCCTCCGCGCCCCAGCTGGAGACCAATCCGCTCAGCGTCGGCAAGGCCATCTTCGACGCCGGCGCCGAGCCGAAGAGCTATGTCTCCGACCGGCTCAAGTCCGGCGAACTGAAGCTGTCGTGCACCGACCCGGACAATCCCAGGAACTGGCCGCGCAACATGTTCTTCTGGCGCTCAAACGTGCTGGGCGCGAGCGGCAAGGGCCACGAGTATTTCCTCAAGCATTTCGTCGGCGCCCTGCACGGGGTGGTCGGCGTCGACCTTGGCGAGGACGGTCACGACAAGCCGCAGGAGGTCGTCTGGCATGAGGAGGCGCCGGTCGGAAAACTGGACCTGATGGTCAACATCGACTTCCGCATGTCGACCACCAGCCTTTACGCCGACATCGTGCTGCCCACGGCGACCTGGTACGAGAAGCACGACCTCAACACCTCCGACATGCACCCCTTCATCCACCCCCTGACCGCGGCGGTCGATCCGGTGTGGGAGTGCAAGAGCGACTGGGACATCTTCCGCACCATCGCGAAGAAATTCTCCGAGCTGGCCCCCGAGGTGCTGGGCGTCGAACATGATCTGGTGATGACGCCGATCATGCACGACACGGCCCAGGAGCTGGGCCAGCCCTATGCCCCCAAGGAATGGGCCAAGGGCGAATGCGAGCCGGAGCCGGGCCGCACCATGGCCAACGTCACCCTGGTCGAGCGCAACTACCCCGAAACCTACGCCCGCTTCACCTCGCTGGGGCCGGCGCTGGAGAAGCTGGGCAACGGCGGCAAGGGCATCGGCTGGAACACCGACGCCGAGGTGGCGCTGCTGGCGGGGTTGAACGGCGTGGTGACGGACGGACCGACCAAGGGGCGGCCGAACATCCTGACCGACATCGACGCCTGCGAGACCATCCTGTCGCTGGCCCCGGAGACCAACGGCGAGGTCGCGGTCAAGGCGTGGCAGGCGCTGTCGAAGCTGACCGGCCGGGATCACGCCCACCTCGCCGAAGGCAAGGAGGAGGAGAAGATCCGCTTCCGCGACGTCGTCGCCCAGCCGCGCAAGATCATCTCCTCGCCGACCTGGTCGGGGCTGGAATCCGAGCACGTCTGCTACAACGCCGGCTACACCAATGTGCACGAGCTGATCCCGTGGCGGACCCTGAGCGGGCGCCAGCAGCTGTACCAGGACCACCACTGGATGCGGGCCTTCGGCGAGGGCTTCGTCACCTGGCGGCCGCCGATCGACACCCGCACCGTCCGCGCCGTGCACAACAAGCTGCCCAACGGCAACGCCGAAATCCTGCTGAACATCCTCACCCCGCACCAGAAGTGGGGCATCCACTCCACCTACGCGGAGAACCTGATCCTGCTCAGCCTCAATCGCGGCGGGCCGGTGATCTGGATCAGCGAGGTCGACGCCGCCCAGGCCGGGATCGAGGACAACGACTGGATCGAGGCCTTCAACGTCAACGGCGCGGTCACCGCTCGCGCCATCGTCTCGCAGCGGGTCATGGCCGGCACGGCGATCATGTACCACGCCCAGGAGAAGCTGGTGAACACGGTCGGCTCCGAGCTGACCGGCCAGCGCGGCGGGGTGCACAACTCGGTCACCCGCATCAACATGAAGCCGACCCACATGATCGGCGGCTATGTGCAGCTGGCCTACGGCTTCAACTACTACGGCACCGTCGGAGCCAATCGCGACGAGTTCGTCGTGATCCGGAAGATGAGCGCCATCAACTGGTTCGACAAGGCCGCCGAACCTGACCTGGAGGCCGCCGAATGAAGATCCGCGCCCAGATCGCCATGGTCCTGAACCTGGACAAATGCATCGGCTGTCACACCTGTTCGATCACCTGCAAGAACGTCTGGACCAACCGCGAAGGCGTCGAATACGCCTGGTTCAACAACGTCGAGACCAAGCCCGGCATCGGCTATCCGAAGGACTGGGAAAACCAGAAGCGCTGGAAGGGCGGCTGGGTCCGCAAGAAGAACGGCAAGATCGAACCGCGCATCGGCTCCAAGTGGCGCATCCTCGCCAAGATTTTCGCCAATCCGGACCTGCCCGAGATCGACGACTTCTACGAGCCCTACACCTTCGAATACGAGTGGCTGCAAAAGGCGCCGGAGCTGGAGGCCCAGCCCTCGGCCCGGCCGCGTTCGCTGATCACCGGCGACGTGATGACCAAGATCGAATGGAGCGGCAACTGGGAGGACGACCTCTCGGGCGAGTTCTCCAAGCGATCCGCCGACGCTAATTTCGAGGGCGTCGAGAAGGAGATCTACGGCCAGTTCGAGAACACCTTCATGATGTACCTGCCCAGGCTGTGCGAGCACTGCCTGAACCCGGCCTGCCTGGCCGCCTGTCCGTCGGGCGCCATCTACAAGCGGGCCGAGGACGGCATCGTGCTGATCGACCAGGAACGTTGCCGCGGCTGGCGCATGTGCGTCTCGGGCTGCCCGTACAAGAAGATCTATTACAACTGGTCCTCGGGTAAGTCGGAGAAGTGCATCTTCTGCTTCCCGCGCATCGAGGTCGGCCAGCCGACGGTGTGCTCGGAGACCTGCGTCGGGCGCATCCGCTATCTCGGCGTCTTCCTGTATGACGCCGACCGCATCAAGGAAGCCGCCTCGGTCGAGGACGAGAAGGACCTGTACGAGGCGCAGCTGTCTCTCTTCATGGATCCCAACGACCCGGCCGTGATCGCCCAGGCCCGCGCCGACGGCGTGCCCGACGCCTGGCTCGAGGCGGCGGTCCGCTCGCCGGTCTACAAGATGGCCAAGGTGTGGAAGGTGGCCTTCCCGCTCCACCCCGAATACCGGACCCTGCCGATGGTCTGGTACGTGCCGCCGCTGTCGCCGATCCAGTCGGCGGCCGAAGCCGGCAAGATGTCGGTCAACGACGGCATGCCCGACGTCCGCTCGCTGCGCATTCCGATGCGCTACCTCGCCAACTTGCTGACCGCCGGCGACGAGGAGCCGGTCGCCCGCGGCCTGGAGCGCATGCTGGCCATGCGGTCCTACATGCGCAGCAAGACCATCGAGGGACGGGTCGACGAGTCGATCGCCGAACGCGTCGGCCTGACCGGCGCGATCATCGACGACATGTACAGGATCATGGCCCTGGCGGCCTATGAGGACCGCTATGTCATTCCCACGAGCCACCGTGAGACCGACGAGGACGCCTATGTCCTGCGCGGCTCTGGCGGCTTCACCCTCGACCGCAACACCAACGGGACCTCGAAAACGAACCTGTTCGGCGGGCCCAAGTCCACCAAGAAGCGGTCGCCCTACATGGATGTCTCGACGTGATCCGCTCGTTGCGCGCCCTCTCCCTGCTGCTCGGCTATCCGTCGGCCGAGTTGCAGGAACACATCGGCGATATCCGTCAGGCGCTGCGGACGGAGCGTCTGACGCCAGGGAACGCCCTCGACGCGCTGGAGCCCCTGCTCTCCCGGCTCGAGACCGGCGACCTGTTCGATCTGCAGGCGGACTACACCGACCTGTTCGACCGCTCCCGCAAACTGTCGCTGCACCTGTTCGAGCATGTGCATGGCGACAGCCGGGACCGGGGTCCCGCGATGGTCGATCTGGGCCAGACCTATATCGACCGCGGCTTCACCATGACCCTGTCGGAGCTGCCCGATTACCTGCCGCTGTATCTGGAGTTCCTGGCCTGCCAGCCGTTCGAGGAGGCGCGCGACCTGCTGGGCGAACCGGCCCATGTGCTGGCCGCGCTCCAGCAAAGGCTGGCCGAGCGCGACAGTCCCTATGCGGCGGTCTTCGGCGCCTTGCTCGGACTGGCCGAGGCGCGTCCGGACGCGGAGGCGCTCAAGGCCCTGCTGGAGCGCGATCCGGCGGTCGAGGCCGATGTCGATGACGAATGGCAGGAGGCGCCGGTGACCTTCGGCCGCCCCGATCACGAGGCGGGCGGCCCCACCGGTCTGATCGCCAGGATCCGCGCGGGACGCCGTTCCGCGCCGGCCGGAAGCTAGGAGGCGACGATGCAAGGGGTTCTCAACCAACTGGCCTTCGGCTGGTATCCCTATGTGGCGGTGATCGTGCTGATCCTCGGCAGCATCCTGCGCTTCGACAAGGCTCAGTATTCGTGGCGCTCGCAGTCCAGCCAGTTCCTGCGCCGCAAGCAGATGCAGATCGGGTCCAACCTGTTTCACCTCGGCATCCTCGCCCTGCTGGGCGGACATTTCGTCGGCCTGCTGACGCCGATCGGGGTGTTCGACTATTTCGGCGTCAGCCACGGGTTCAAACAGATGACGGCCCTGGTGGTCGGCGGCATCGCCGGCGTCGCCGCCTTCATCGGGGCGTCCCTGCTGCTGCACCGGCGGCTGTTCGACGCCCGCATCCGGCGAAGTTCGTCGAAGATGGATATCCTGGTGCTGCTGCTGCTGTGGCTTCAGCTGGCGTTGGGTCTGGCCACGACCTGGTGGACCATGAAGCATCTCGACGGGTCCGAGATGGTGCTGTTCATGGGCTGGGCCAACGGCCTGCTGACCTTCAACCCGGCCGCCGCCGACCTGATCATCGACGCCTATTGGGTCTACAAGCTCCACATCGTGCTGGGCCTGACCATCTTCCTGATCACGCCGTTCACGCGTCTGGTCCATGTGTGGAGCATTCCGCTCTTCTTCCTGATCCGGCCGGGCTATCAGCTGGTCCGCTCGCGCGGAGCCGTGCGTCGGCCCTCGACCACCCAGACGGCCGGGCCGCCCGGGTCGGCGCCGAGCTTCGGCGGACCGGCGGCTCCGCGCAGCGAAGCGGAGAGCGCCCAGTGACCGCCGCGCCCCGCTTCGTCCTGACCCGATCGTCGGGCCGGTCAGCGCCGACGCCCCGGCCTGCTCCGCCGCCCGCTGCCCGGGCGCCAGGCGCCTGCGGCGCGCCGGCGCGCCCGCCCGCCCCGAGCTTTCCGGACGTGTTCGTCGGCGGGGTGGAGATCAAGGCCGAGGCGATCGCCCGCGAACTGCAGCACCATCCCGCCGCCGACCCGGTCGAGGCCTGGACCGCCGCGGCGCGGGCGCTGGTCGTGCGCGAACTGCTGCTGCAGCGGGCGCGCCAGCTTGGCCTGACGGCCGAGCCCGAACCGGACGGCGACCTCCAGGAAGCGCCGGAGGAGGCGCTGGTGCGCGCCTTGCTGGAGCGCGAGCTGGACCCGGCCGAACCGGACGACTCCGAATGCCGGCGCTATTACGAGGGCCAGCGCGACCGTTTCCGCACCCCCGAGCTGTTCGAGGCCGCCCACATCCTGATCGAGCCGGAGACGGACGATGCGGAGGGCTGGGCGGCGGCCGAGGACCAGGCACGGCGGCTGTCAGAGGAGATCGGCCAGAGCCGCCCCGCCTTCGTGCGGGCCGCAAGGGCCCGGTCGACCTGCCCCTCGGCACAGCAGGACGGCTCGCTGGGGCAGGTGCGCCGCGGCGAACTGGCGCCCCCGGTGCAGGCGGCGCTGGAGGATACGCCGGAGGGCGCCAACCGCACTGAACCCGTCCGCTCCCGCTTCGGCTGGCATCTACTTCGGCTGGAGCGCCGCATCGCGGGCCGGGACCTGCCCTATGAGGTGGTCGCCGACCGCATCCGCGACACCCTGGAGGCCCGCGCCTGGGCCGTCGCGGCCGGAACCTATGTCGCCGGCCTGGCCGCCGCGGCGAGGATCGAAGGGGTCGAACTGGCGGCGCCCACGAAAACGCCATGCGCCTCATGCTGACGCTCGGGGACATCCTGGCCGGCGCCCGGGCGGCGACACCCGCGTTCGAGCGCTGGCTCCTGACCGCCGCTCCGGGCCTGGCGGAGCAGGTCCGCGCCGAGGCCGAGGCCGAAGGCGAAACGCCCGGCCGGTTTGCGCGAGGCGCCGTCGCCGCCTTCGACCGCGACGCCAGCGCCGAGGCCTGGACGCGCCTGACCGGCCGGTTGCACGCCGCCGCCGATCCCGGTCTGGTCTGCCTCGAAGAAATGGTGCGCTGGCGTCTCGCGGCGTTGCGCGCCCAACGGCTGGAGGATGCCTGATGACCGACGCCTCGCCCCCGAAGGCCTCCGAACCGGACGGCCTCAACCCCGACCTGAAGAAGGGTCATGACGCCAGCTATGCGGAGGACCAGCACGGCAGCACCCCGCTGGACACCATCTCCGTCACCAAGCAGGGCCCGGCCGTCTGGCCGGTGATCTGGGCCGTGGCCGTGGTGGTGCTGGTGGCGATCACCCTCTTCCTGGTGTTCGCCTGACGCCAGAAACCTGTCCCGGTGCAAGACGGCCGCCTGCTTTTGCGGCACCTTGGCGCGATGACCCAGGATCCGCATTTCCAGCAACTCGTTTCCGCCGCGCTCGGCCAGCCCGAACCTCACCGGCTGCTGTTCGTCTTCGCCGCCGCCGAGCTTCCTGCAGACGCAACGCCGGCGCAGCGCGAACGGTTTGAGCGCGGCGAGGGTGGAGCGCTCTCCCCCCTGATGTGCGTGGACAAGGCGCCGGAGGATCTTCCGGACTTTGCCGCTCTTGCCGAAGAATCCCGGCGCGCCGGCCCGCCCTGGAACGTCGTTTTCGCTGCAGGCCTCTCCGGAAGGAACGGTCAGCCCCCCGCGCGTCCGGAGATCGATCAGGCGCTGCAGATAATGGTGGAGTCGGTTCGTGACGGCGGCTTTGGACGGTTCGCCGCCTATGACGAAGCGGGGACGCCCGTCATTTTCGAATGACCTCGACTCACGATTGATGATTGCAACCTACGAGGAGCCTTGGCGGAGCCGGCGGCTACGCTTCCCTGCGGTTCCGTGGCTGTCTTGCGGCTTTGGGTCCTTGCAGTGGACCATCCGAACCGCCGCTTTGGTTCAGACCGGCGACGGAGCGGCGCCCGGTCCGAAAGCGGACGTCAACAACCGCCGCATTGAGTCAGACGCGGTAACTCGTGATGTCGGCGATGCGCCAGAAGCGGACATACACTGGAAGCCAGAAACTGGACGCCCAGCGGTACCCTTCGAAGGCCGCTTCGAAGAGTCGGCTGTTCCCTGTCGAATGATTGATCAGGCCGACGGGCGTCCGGGCGTGATCCTGACTCGATCCCACGTAGACGACCGACGCGCGGTGTCCGTCCCGCACGCCGAAGTCGGGGTTCGTGGCGCGAGCCTTGAACTCACGGCCATCGTCCTCCTGGATGAAAAGCCTCATCTCTTCCGACGCCGAGGACGAGAGGTTGGTCTCGTGATGCACATGTCCCGTGCCGCATCCGATCGGCTGGTCGTGTGGGCACTGACGTGAGTGCGGGACCAGCTCTGGTTCCCGGCGACTGTGCCCGTCCCGATCACCACGACGGCTTCGTCGAGCGCTTCAATCCTTTGTGTCGGCAAACCGACTGTCCTGCCGACGCTTACGGTTGATGCGGGCGCGAACCGTTTGCAACATCAGCGATCCTCGATCGGCGACCTCCACCCTGTGTCAGGCCGAGGCCGCCGCGACGGCGGCGTACCTTCGCCATTCAAACGGCGGAGTCTGCGGCGAGGACAGCGTGGCCAGCAGAGGCATCAGCCGGCGAACCGTCGCCATGTCCCGCTCGGCGACGGCGATCTCGGTCAGGGCCAGGTCCAGCATCACGCCCCACGAGGCATCGCCCACCAGCGCCCCGACCCGGGCGCGATCCACCTGGCCGAGCAGTTGCTTCGCTTCGCGGAACCGTCCGTCGATGACCAGACATTCCCCCAGGTAGAAGCGGATCACATGGGTCAGGTCGTAATTCTCGCCGAACCCTTCGCGGACGGTGCGATAGGCCTGATCGAGATAGCGCAAGCCCTGCCGGCGGTCGCCGGCCCGGCACAGGACGGCCCCGAGGTCGTTGAGGCCCACGAGGGTCTGGTGCGCGCCCGGCCCCTGGCTGGCCTCGGCGCCCTTCCAGACCGCCTCGGCGGCGGAGGCGGCCTCGGCGTAGCGGCCGAGCGCGGACAGGGCTTCGTAGCGGGTGGACTGCAGACCCAGCGTGAACCGATTGGCGGCGCCGAACCGCTCGGTCATCCGGGGCAGCAACCGGTCCGCCTCGACCAGGGCGCGTTCCGCCTCGCCTGTCATCAACCGGGCTTGGATCAGGTTTTGCCGGGCGATAAGGGTTCCAGCCTGCTCGGCCCCCAGGGTCCGCTCGCGGTCCGCGACCACCGCCTCCAGCGCCGGCAAGGCCTCCTGCGGCTTGCCGAGGCGCATCAGGACCACCGCCTGCTGCTGACGCACGAGCAGGACGTCGCGCTCCGACAACCCCTCGGGTTGGGTTTCGGCGATCGACAGGGCGCGGGCGAAAGCGGCGCTGGAAGCGTCGAGATTCTCGAAGAAGCCGATCACGGCCTCGACCTGGGCGACATGGAATCCCAACATGCCCTTGTCGGCGGCAGGGCCCAAACGTCCGCGCTCAGCGGCCAGGAGGCGTTTGGCGGCGTCCAGGCCGCCGGGTTGGGCCGACATGGCCTCGACCCGGGCATGAAGCAGCCGGGCCCGGGCCGCGGCGGGCGAGGTCTTCCGGCCGGCGCGGTCGTAGGCCGCCTCGGCGAGGCCGAACGAGCGACGGGCTTCGTCGTACTCGCCCCGTTGGGCAAAGGCGTTGGCCAGCGACAGGTGCAGGCCGGCGGCGATTTCGGGCTGCTGGGCGAAGCGAGCGTCAACGGTCGAACGGGCGCGCAGGGCCGCCGCCGCCAAGGTCTCCTCCGCAGCCGAGCCGGATAGCGGGTTGGTCTGGCCCAGCAGGTCGTCGACCAGGAAGGCGTAGCTGGCCTCGGCGGCCGCGGACTGGGCCCGGGCTTCGTTCCTCTGGCCCACCGCGACTATGGCGGCGGCCGAGGTGGCGACGAGGCCTGCCGCGCCGAGGCCGGCGGCCAGGCGCACCCATGGACGCCGGGCGGCGCGGGCCTCCTCGCGGCGGCGCTCCGCCTCGCGCCGCTCCGCGTCCGCCTCGGCCTCGTCCCAAGCCTCGCGACGACGGTCTAGCGTATCGAGGCGGTCGGCCAGCAGGGCGGCGGACTCCAGCCGCCGTTGCGGATCGCCGGCGGCGGCCAGGGCGATATCCTCGCGCAGCAGTGGGTCGGCTACCTCGCTCTCCCAGCCGGCGGCCAGCGGGCGGTCCATGTCGCCGACGACCAACTGGTAAAGGATCAGACCGAGGGCGTAGATGTCCGAGGCCATCCCCGGCGCGGCGCCCAGGGCGACCTCGGGCGCGCGATAGGCGGCGGTGTCGGAGCGCGTCGAGGCTTCGTCCTCTTCCGGCGGAAAGCCGCCGCCGGAGATGCCGTGCAGATCCAGCGCCGCTTGGTCGAGCAGCCAGCCGCTGCCGAAATCGGCCAGGCGGACGACAGGCCCGCCTTCCCCCCGGTCATCGATCAGGATGTTGGCCGGCTTCAGATCCTTGTGCAGCACCCCGGCGCTGTGGGCGGCGGCCACGGCCCGGGCCAGATCGGCCACGATGGCGATCCGGCGATCCAGCGACAACGCTCCCAGCCCGCGCTCCAGGGCGCCTGCCCAAGCCCGCAGATCCTGCCCGGCGTCCGCCGCTTCGATGAAATAAGGGGCGGTCTCGAAATTCCACTCCAGTACATCCACGCACGGGCGACGCTCGCTCAGCACGCCGCGCATCAGCCGGAACAGGGCGACCTCGCGGCGCAGGCTGCGCAGCCGGTCCGCGGCGTCAGCGAATTTGAAGATGCGGGTTTCGTCGACCTTGTGGTGACGGGCGCGCCACACGTCGGCGGCGCCGCTGTCCCCCAGCGCCTCGTCCAGAATCCACTGAGGGCGCCCCGGCACAGGGTCGCCCGGCGCGAAGGCGAAGCGCGGCGCCAGCGGCGTGGTCAGTTGCTCGACCGCGACCGGAACTCCGAGGCGATAGCCGATCCGCGGGAGGGTCTGGACGATGGATGCCTCGCGGTCGCCCAAGGCTCCGCGCAGTTTGGAGACGGCCGTGGTCAGCGAGGCTTCGACCACGTGAACGCCGGGCCAGACCGCATCCAGCAGTTCGGCCTTGGTCACCGCCTCCCCGGCGCTGAGCAGAAGTTCGTGCAGGACTTGGAGCGGCTTGCCCTCCAGTTCGACGGACCGGCCGGCGACTGACAGGGTCCAGGCGGCCTCGTCGAACACGGCGTCCGCGAACCGCCATCGGCGCCGTCTGCGGCGCGGTCCAGAACCGCTGTTCGTCATCTTGCCCCGCCCGAAAGGTCACTGCATCGCGCTCCAGACTAGGCGGTGGAAGCGCCGCAAGGCAACGCTCGCCGAGCGCGGGCATGCGACTTCAGAACTTCTTTGGATCAGCGTCAGGACCCCGGTCGGCCGCCCCGCCATCCTCGACCCCATGAGCGCGACTGGCGCGCCGGAACGAAGAGGGCCGAGGAGCGATGGAGCATCCGCTTTTCCCGAACAGGATCGAACGCACTGCCGCCGTGGGCGAGTTCAAGCGTGTCGGATCGACCGACCCCGACGTGCTGGCCTCGGTGAAGGCGTCGCTGCTCAAATCCTCGAAGTCGGCCGTCAGGAACGGCTGGGGCCTGGCCGCCTGCGGCGTGCTGGTCTGCCTGACGATCATCGGAATTCCGGCGGGTCTGGCCCTCATGCTGATGGGCTGGTGGGTCGCTGCGCGCGCGAAGAAGAACATCCGTCTAGTCGAGGAGGTCTTCGCCGAATTCACCACATCGCCGGCGACGGCGTGACCTGCAGGAGGGAAAAACCATGAAGGGCAAAATTCTGGGCGTCGCCGCGGAGGAACTCGCGGGCGCCATCACCGGCGACGACGGCAAGCGCTACCGTTACGACGCCGCCGAATGGCGCGGAGAGCGTCCCGCATCGATCGGGGCCAACGTCGACTTCGACATCGGGGGCGGGGTCGCGCGCGACGTCTATCCGGCAGTGGGGGCCTTCGCCGGCGTCGGGGCCGACGCGACGTCGGTGGAGGCCCTGGCGCGGTCGCCGGGTGGCGAACGGGTCATCAGCCTGTTCAAGACGACGCTGGCGCTGCCGCTGGCGCTGGTGGTGCTGGTCGCCTTCTTCCTGCCGGCGCTGTCGTCGCCGGTGAAGACCGTGTCCCAGCTCGGTCTGGACAAGGTCGTGGCCTCGACCGGCCTTAACCTTGACGAAGCGGAGGTCGGCCGGCGGCGCCTGGCCGATCTGGAGCGCGACATCGCCCGCTTCAGGACCGAGGCGGCCCGGTCCGGGGCCGGAGCGCCGGACGACGTCTACGGCTACGGCAACGTTGGAAACCGGCTGCAATCGCTGGAGGAACAGCGGGCCGAGATTCGCAAGGGGTTGGACGCCGTCAACTTCCTGAAGACCGTGAACACCGCCCTGATCCTGCGCTTCGCCGCCCTGATCGCGGCGGCGTGGCTGATCTGGCAGGCCTGGGCGGGCGCCGCGTTGCGCCCCTGGGAACTGGCGGCCGGCGCGGCGGCCATCCTCGCGGGCGGCCTGACCTTCATGCTGAAGTCGGCGATCGTGGGCCTGCTCTCGCTCAACCCGCTCGGCGAGGCGGCGGCCGCCCAGATCGACAGCCTGGTCTCTATCGGCATCGGACCCTGGCTGCTGCTGGCGGCAGGCGCCGGCCTGATCGCCTCCGGCCTCGGCCTGGTCCGCAATCCGCTGGGACGCACGTGATGAAGAACGCCCTGACCCGTTTCGCCCTGATCGCCGCCGTTTCTCTCTCGGCCTGCGGATCGGAATCCGCCGCCGCCTCCAGCGAGGCGAAAGGCGACGCGACCAGGAATGCTGTGGCGGCGACGACCGACTTGCCGCCCGCCGCCCTGGCCGCATGGGAAACCTTCGCGCGCGGCCAGTGCCGCGACCAGGGGGAGCGTTTCGCCGCGGTGCGCCTCGCGCCGCTGACCGGGCGCGAAGAGGCCGTCGATCTCGTGCAGCAGCATTTTGCAGCCGGCAGGGGCGGCATCGTCTCCGCCGATTTCAATGCGGACGGCCGCCCCGACTTCGTCGTAACCACCCCCGGACATGGGTGCGTCAGCGACGGCTCCGCCTATGGCGATCAAGGTCCGCCGGTCGATTTCATCGTCTCGACCGGTGGCGGCTACCGAGTGTTCGACGGCTTCATGGACTGGATTGCTCCGGCCATGATCGCCCGTCGCGGCGGCCGGGATGTGCTCGACCTGCCGGGCGGTTTCAACGGCAGCTGCGGACCTGTCACTCAAGTCACATGGGGCTGGACGGGCGACGGCGTCGACGCCGTGGAACGGCGCAACGACAGCGGCCAGCTCGTCGATCGCGAGGGCTGCACCGTCAGTGCGCAACGGCCTGTCAACGAGGGCAGCGCCGAAGGCTTCCCGCCGATCGAGCCAGGCTATTGGGCAGCGGACGCCAGTTGTTCGGACGCGGTCAGAGACGCCCTCGAAATTCCGCTCGACCAGTCAGGCCTGAGCTATTTCGACGAGAAACGAGGCTGGTCGGGACGCTTCGAAGTGCTGCGGTACACGGCCCTGGGTGGCGACCGCTACCGGATGCATGGGCGCGAGCACAGCGAGATCGGGGCGGAACCCGCCCAGATGGACATTGTCGTCGACAGCCGCACCAGCTTCACCGAACCAGGCGAGTTCGAACGCCGCTATACGCACTGTCCGACATCGCAGATCCCCAGCGCCGTCCGCCGGGAGTTCGAGCAATGACAGCCGGCAAGGAAATCGGAACGGCCTCGCCGGGGGGCGGATCGCTCCACATATTCGATCAATCCGGGATCGTTGTATCTGTGCGCACATGGACCGAAACGGATGTCGGCGGCGTCGTCTGGAGCAACGGCGGACATATCTCATCGTCTACGACCGAGATCATGCAGATTTTCCTGCAACAGGAGGATGGGCGGGAGATTGATCTAAAGATCAACAATACCGCTATCGGCGCAAGGGTCGGAAACTACCTGTCCATTGTGTGGGCGAGAACCAAAGACTCCAGCAGCGATGTGGGGGTCGCGTTGGTGAACCACAGCACCGGACGCTACGAGATATTCTCGAACCACCTGGGCCGGCTGATGGGGAATGCCATGGTCGGTCTCAATGGATGCTTCTTCTCGGTTATCGCCATCATCGCCATCCTGATCTTCGGGTCTTTCCTTGGAGAACTGAAGAGCATTCTGATTACGCTGGCGGTGTTGGCGATACCCGTCTCGTTTGTAGTGAGCGCGAGCAAGACCAAGGGGCAGAGGCGCCACGTGCGGCAGACGTATAGAGCCGCGATCGAAGCCTATGTTCGGAACCTGATGTCGCGCGAGAAGGCCGAGGACCGGCCTTCGCCCGCGCTTCCCTGATCCGCTCATGAGTGAGGTGTCAATGACCCGACCCGTTAGGACCATTATCTCTGTTCCCGGTGGGGACGCGTCCCCGCGGCCTGGGGTCAGGCTAGGCAACGCCAGCCGCCACCTGGCCCTGATCCTCGCCGCCAGTTGCATCACGGCCTGCGGATCCGAATCTACCGCGGCCTCGACCGGCGCGACCGCCGGCGGGCCTGGGACTGTCCCTGCGCAGGAGGCTCCGCTTCGATCAGGGGAGGTGCCCGGCGCGCCGTCCCTCGAGGACAGCGCCGCGATCTTGGGCGCGGCCGGCTTCACCACTCCGCACGGCGACAACCGATGGGCCTACGGCGAGGACGGCTGCGAGAGCGTGTGGACGGAGGTCGAGGAGGTCCGGGACATCAACGGCGACGGCCGGCCAGACGCCGTGGTCAAGGCGGACGACGACCAGTGTTTCGGGATGAACCAGCGCATGGTCATCCTGCTGACCCGAGGGGCGAACGGCTGGGCCGTCGTCACGGAATTTCAGCAGCGCTTCGCGGTCCATGCCTTCTATCCGCGCCCGGGAATCGCTTGGCCCGACATCGAAATCTTCGACGGAATGACGGGCGAGCAGAAGCCCGGCGGCGACATCGAGGCGAGCGGCTGCGAGCGCTTCCTGCGCTGGAACGGGCGTGAGTACATCGATGGCGGCACATCGCAGAACGGGCAGGTTTGCGAGTTGAGTTCGGAAGGGCGCGCCGCGAGCGCGGGCGCGCCGACCCCGACCGCCGCCGCCTTTCCACCGATCGAGAAGGGTTATTACGCGATCGGCATATCCTGCGCCCAAGCCATCGCGGACGGCGGCGATCTGCTGGCCTACCTCGATGACCGGCGCTTCGCCTCGTTCGACGGCGGGCAGCGGGTCGAGGGTTTCGAGGCCCTTGGCGGCAATCGCTACACGATACGTGGCGTGGACCTGACCATCGCCCTGGACGGACGTGGCGGTTTCAGCAGCGTCGAGTATGGCGACCGCTACACCCACTGTCCGACCGCCCGGGTTCCACGCGCGATCCGCGAGGAATGGGGCGACCTTTCACGCCATTGAGCGGAGACATGAAAGCTCGAAGAGCGCCCTGTCGCTGGACGAAGCCTTGGGGACCGGGCCATCGTGCGGCGACGATCGGAATCCGAACCATGCCTGTCCAAGCCGCGCCGCCCGCCCCGGAGCTCGATCCTGCCCGCCGCGACGGCGACTCGGTCGGCGCGCTCGCCGCCGACGCGCTTCGGGTCGCCGCCAGCTTCCTCGATTCGATCGAAAGCGACACCGTCGGGGCCCGCGAGAGCCTGGTCGAAGACGCCCGGGTGTGTCGGAACCTGGCTGACGCGGTCGCTCAGGATCCGCTGCGCAATGCCTCGCGCGCTCTCGCCCCGACTGATCTGGGCGGCCGATTCTTTACGCTCACCGAGCGGATGTGGCCCAACGCCGAAGTCGCCGGGTATCTTCTGGGCCATGTGGCGGACCTGATGGAGGCGCTCCCCGCGGCCGACGGAGCCATGAAGAACCAATGGCTGCTGGAGGCCCAGCGGCTCCGGCGGGTGAAGGAGATTCTGAGCGCGGCCCCGAACGCCCGCCTGGGTCCGCGACTGACCGAACTCATGCCTCTGTTGCGGGCGCTGGAGAAGCCCGTCGACGGAGAGAAACCCATCTTGCCCCATCTGATCGACGGGGTGACCGCCGACCCGGTGTTCGACGCCGCGTCCCACGACGCCTACCGTATTGTGAGGAGCCGCGAACTCGCCGACCTGCCCGGCATGGCAGCCGCGGTATGGGCCGGCAAGCTGGCCATGGCCTGGCTGCGGACCAGGGATCGGGGTTGGCCGCTGACTGAGGCCGAGGCCGCCGCGGTCGCCGCCGCCGTGCGCCATCCGCACGCGCCCTGGAGCCGGGCTCCGGGAATCCCGGGCGACTGGACGGACCTTGGACCTGAAGCCGCGGCGGAGGTCCTGCGCCTGATCGGCGCTCACCATCGGGAGGGGCCGGCGCGCGCGCCCTTTCCGCTGGCGGGTTTCTGCGACCGGGTGCGCACCCTGCCGCTTCGCTGCCACGGCGGCGTAATGCTGATCGAAACCCAAGGCCGCGTCCGGGGGGGGACTGTGGGGATCGCCACCTTCCTGCTCACCGACGAAAAGGTCCTCGCCGCCGACGGAAACGCCGCCTGGATCCACGATCTGAACGACGCCGTCGGCCCTCACCTGCACGATGACGGCGCCCGACTGGACTATGTGCGGCTGTTCATGAACTGTGTTCGCCATGAGGGGGAGCGGTTCCAGCCGGTCGAAGTCTTCGAGCCTCTGGCGCATCGGGCGACCGACACGGACGCCCTGCGCGATCTTTGCGTGGGCCACGCCCGGACCATCGAGCCGGCCGGATTCGACAACGAGGGCCGTTGGCTGTTCCTCGCAGTGCTCTGTCACCGGCAGGCCTTCTTCGCGGCGGGCCTGGCCCTGACGCCGGACGGCCTGCTGGAGATGATCGACGACCGAATGCTTGCCGAGGCGCCGGCGCGGTCGGAGCGGATGGAGGGTCTGTTCTCCGTCCTGGACACGGAGGAGACCTGATGACCTTGATCCCCGCAGAGAGCGAATTGGCCCTGCCGGACACCGTGGACGAACCCGGCCTGATCGTCGGCTGGTCCCTGGAGCGCGAGCACCGCCGCCGACCGATCGGATTCAGGTTTGGGACCGCGGCCGCCGCCGATCCCGCGATGGCGGTGCTGAGCGCGATCCTGATGGAGCGCGAGGGGCATCTGATGACCATCGCCCCCACCGGGGCCGGCAAGGGCACCGGCTGCATCGTTCCCGCCCTGCTGCGTTTCGACGGGCCGGTGATCATCATCGACCCGAAGGGAGAGAACGCCCTGATGACGGCGCGTCGCCGCCGCGAGCTGGGCCAGGAGGTGGCGGTCATCGATCCCATGGGGGTGACCGGCTTGGCGGCCGCCTCGCTGAACCCGCTCGACATTCTGGACCCCGAAAGCACGACCTTCGTCGACGACGCCATGGCCGTGGTCTCGGCCCTGGCCAGTCCTGACATGGAGAGCGACGTCAGCGATGGCGGCTACTGGCGGGAACGCGGCTCCACCTTCGTCCTGGGCGTGGTTCTGCATGTCATGAGCGACCTGCCGCCCGCGCGTCGTCACCTCGAAACCGTGCGCGCCCTGGTCAACCAGGCCGTCGGCGAGATCGGCCTCTACAGCGCCGCGACCGAGCGCGCGGGCGAGGCTTCCGCACTGGCCGGCACGGTGCTGGCGGCGCTGGAGGCGTCGCGCAATCCCGAGGCGCGAGACATCGGCCGGATGCTCCGCATCGGCGCCGTCTCCACCCTTGGCGGCATCCTTTCCTTCTCCCAAAACCTCGTCGATGTGGTTCGATCGGGCATGATCGCTCCCGCGCTGAGGACCACCAGCTTCGACCTGGGCGCGGTTCAGCGGGGCGACCCCCTGTCGATCTATCTGGTGCTTCCGCCGCACATGCTGGAGAGCCATGGCCGCCTGTTGCGGCTATGGGTCCACACCCTGATGACCCTTATCTCGGGGCGTACCGGCAGGCCGCCGAAATCGACCCTATTCATTCTGGACGAGGCGGCTCAACTGGGACGGTTCGACGATCTGCGGCGCGCCATCACGCTGATGCGGGGTTACGGCCTGCAGACCTGGAGTTTCTGGCAGGACCCCAGCCAGATCCAGCATCTTTACCCGCGGGACTGGCAGACCATGGTCAACAATTGCCGGGCGGTGCAGTGCTTCGGGGCCAACACCATGCTGGCGGCCGAGGCCATGGCGCGGCTGGTCGGTTTCGGCTCCCCGGAGCAGTTGCTGGATCTCGACGACGACGAAATCCTGCTGCAGCTTTCCGGCGACATGCCTGTGATCGCCCGGCTCCCCAACTATCGCGCCGATCCGATCTTCGGCGGCCTCTACGACGCCAACCCCTTCCACGACCCTTCCCGCCCGGTGCAGAAGCCCAAACCGGTCCTGCGGGTGTTCGAACGTGCGTCGCCGGCAGCCGCCGCAGATGTCGTCGCGGACACGCCGGCGGAGGTCCTGCGGCGCCTCCGGGCCCGTCCGGACCGCTAGGAGCCAAGGATGGACCCGCCCGAACAGACAATCCTGGCCGCCGACACCGAGCCCGGTCCGGACTGGTGGGCGGGCTGGCGGGCGGCGGATTTTTCTTGGGCGGGCCTGGCGGCCAAGCCCTGGAAGGGTTGGGTCTGGGACCCGGCCGCCGCTCGCGCCCTGCCCGCGAACGCGGACGTCCCGGGCAGCGTTCCCGCCACCCTCCAGCACCAGTGGTGGGCCCATCGAGACGCCCTTTTCATCGACCCGGGAGACGGTCGCGCCTACACTGTGGCCCATCTCCCGCTGGAGTGGTCAGACGGCTCCTCCTCTCCAAAGACGGCGTCTTCGCACCAGTGGGAGGTTGATGATGAACTGTCCCTCGTCATCGGCGACCTGACCGCCGCCTGCGCGGGCGGAATGGTCGACCTGGCCGGCGTCGTCTTCGCGGCGTCCGCCTTGATCCCGACCCCGACCGACAGACCGATAGAGCTCCGCCTCGGACACGTCCACGCGGGCGGAAGCCTCAGGATTCGGGCCGAGGACGGCGGTCCCGCCCGTCTCGCCGGCTTCAGGCTCGAACACTCGCTCCTCCAGGGCGACCTCGATGTCGAGGGCGCGGTGATCGAGGGCCCGACACGATTGCTCAACGGCCGGGGAACTGAGATCGCGGGCGAACTCAACGGCCAAGGCCTGAAGGCGCTCGGCCCGGTTTTCGCCCGCTTCGGCGTTCGGGGTCGTGCGCTGTTCGAGGGGGCGGTCTTCGAGGGCGAAACGACATTCGAAGACTGTGCCTTCTTCTCGCGGGCCGACTTCACGAATGCCCGCTTCCTGCGCGCCGCCTCGTTCGCGCGAACCATCATCAGCAACGACGCGCGATTCGTGGGATCGACCTTCGAGGGATCGGGTGTATTCGCCGGCGTCGCCTTCCGGCGCGATGCGGAGTTCCACGGCGCGGCCTTCGCCGGGGGCGCCATTTTCGCCGAATCCGTCTTTGAGGGGAACGCGTGGTTCGACGGGGCCGCCTTCGGATCGATCCTGAACCTGCACGGCGCCCGCTTCGAAAAGCTGGCCGGGTTCTCCGGCCGGGCGGCCCTGGCGACGGACCGCAACCCGCAGACCATCGACCTGCAGCGGAGTGCGGCCATCGACGAGTCGGACCGCTGGGCCGGCGTCGTAGCCGCCCAGGACCTGCTGGCGGCGTTTGCCCGCCGGTCCTTCCAGACCATCGACGCGTCGGACGCGGTGTTCGTCCGGGACGCCGACTTCAGCAATCGCGACATCCTCCAGCCGTCCAGCTTCGCCGGGGCTCGCTTCCTGGGAGACGCCCGTTTCCACGGCAGCCGGCTGCACCAGCGGGTCAACTTCCATGACGCCCGGTTCGAGGCGCTGGACTATGAGGCGCAATCCCCGCGCGCCCGCCTTGTCGGCGGCCGTTGGCCCGATGTCGCCCTGATCGCGGTCGAGGCCGTCCGCCGCATCGAGTCCAAGGCCCCACTTCGCGCGCTGGCCGATCGGCCGGACGAGTTTCGTCGCGCCGTCGATCCGGTTCGCGACGAGTTCTCGGAACGGCGGCGGTCGGCGCTCGCGGACGTCATGACGCCGGATGGCAGGCGGCAGACCGACGCGCGGCTCGAGGCGCTCGAGGCGTCCTTCCGGACCCTGAAGCTGGCCATGGAGGATACCCGCGCGCGCCTATCGGAAAGCCGGTTCTTCAAGATGGAGCTGCGCGCCCGCCGCCGGCGCCGGGATTCCGAGGTGCCGGCCTGGGAGAGATTCGCCTCCTTGGCCTACGGGGTCACGGCCGACTATGGCGACTCCATCGCGCGCCCCCTCATCTTCTTCCTCGCGTTAGCCATGGCCTTCGCCTTCGCCTACTGGGGCCTGGCTGCGCTTGAAACCGAGTCGGTCGCCGACTGGAGCCGCCTCGGCGACGCCCTGCGCTACTCGCTGAGCCGGATGACGCCGTTCGGAGCCATGCAGGAACAGGACAGCTGGGCATGGCTTGACGGCTGGCGGAGCGAAGGAAGCCTGTTTTCCTGGTCGGGTCTGATCCGGATCGCCGCTACAGTGCAGTCGGCCCTCGCGTTGGTCCTCACCTTCCTGTTCGCCCTGGCCGTCCGACGTCGGTTCCAGATCGTCTGAGTTTCGTCCGACCGTTGCGGTCGACGGCCCGAACTGCGCGATCACCGGACATTCACCCGGCCTCAAGAGCGGACTCTTGGCGCCCGGCCAGTCTGATGTCCGCTTGCGACCCGTTGCGGACATTGATCCGGCCACCGTGGTATGGATTTTTATGATGCGAAACTTGGCGATTGTGTTTGGTCTCTGGGCGATGGGTGCGACGACCGCAGATGCGTGTCGAGCCCTTGTTCCCCCCGAGACGCGCGTTCGGGCGAGTTTTGATGCCGTCGCCATCGGCGTCGTTGAACGGTCATCTCCAGAATTGAGCGACCAACATGAGGGGCAGGGCTGGTCAGCGACCGTTCGCGTGACCGAGGTAGTGGAAGGTCGGCCCAGCGCGACGCGCTATGTGATCGGCCGGACGGGCGACAGTGCTGCTTGCGATGATGGACAAGCGATGCCCGGTGCCGGCGATCTGTGGGTTGTCTATCTCTTCCGGCAATTCCCCGACGGCCCGATGTTCGCGAGTCAGTCTTATCCCCTCAGCTTCGCCCGGCGCATTGACTTGAGGTTCAGGGACTAAAGTCCGCTTCCCACCCATTGCGGACAATGGCCGGGCCCGCTTCCGGGCCCGGCCGTGAGTCACAGATCAATCTGTTCTGACATCTCCAAGGCGTCGTCCACCTCGATGCCGAGGTATCTGACAGTGCTCTCAAGCTTTCTGTGGCCGAGCAGGAGCTGGCAGGCGCGAAGATTGCCGGTCTTCTTGTAGACGAGAGACACCTTCGTGCGCCTGAGGCTGTGGGTCCCGTAGCCCCGCGGTTCCAGGTCAATCATCCGGACCCACCGATCCACGAGCCGGGCGTACTGTCGGGTGCCGATATGCTGACCCGGCCGGCTGCGACTCGGGAACAGCCAGTCATCTTCACGCTGCCCGCGGATTTTTAGCCAGGCGGCGATCGCGTCACGGGCCGGTTCCGTTATCTCGAAGGGCACAGGCCTTCCGGTCTTCTGCTGGATGACGATCGAACGCTGGCGAAGCGCGCCGCCGGGAGCCACGTCGCTGACGCGGAGCCGAACCAGGTCGCAGGCCCGCAGCTTGGCGTCCAAGGCGCAATTGAACATCGCAAGGTCGCGCACTCTGCTCGCCACCTTCAATTGCTGCCGAATAGCCCAGATGTGCTTCGGCTTCAGCGGCGCCTTGGGGCCGATCAGACGGCCGGCGTTCCATGGGCGCTTGGGTTGGATGAACAGGTCAGACTGGCGCATGGCCAACCTCCATTGAAGTCGCCTCCCTGTCTGTCGCCATTCTACGCTCTCAGCATCTCTTCAGCGCCAGAACCGGTCATTAGCTGAGCGGCGGAAACAAGACGGAGGAGATTCCCGCCGAGGAAAGTGTGCCGCGGTCGGCAGGTGGAAGACTGGATTCGCCCCACGGGACACGTCCGGAGAGACTGCTTTTCGGCTGGACCAAGCTGCAGAGTCGACCGCGCTCAGCCAGAACCGGCAGCGCCGTCCAGCGGCAGAACCAGCATCTCGCTGTAGATATGGCCGCCTTGGCTCACGGGGAATACCAAGCAGTCCTCGCCGGCCGCGGCCGCCGCCTCGCGAACCAGATCACTGAATTCATCGAGACAATTAGCGTCCGCAACCAGCGTGTAGCCTCCTGTCACGCGCTCAATCCGATACGCGTGGGAGCCTTCCAGCAACCTGTCCAGCAGTCGCCCCATGACGGAATGGAAACACTGACAGGTCAAGAAGTCGAGTCGGGCGGGTTCAACGAGCGGCGGGCGTGGCGAAGCCCCCTATCCGGCAAGTTCTTACTCCGCGCTGAGGCCAACCAGCGTTGCGATCACAGCGAACTGCAATCCACCAGTGGCTGGCCGGCGAAGCTTCAGCAAACAGCCGGCCGCCAACAGTGCGAGGCCTGCAACCAGGTAGTAGGGGGTCGCCGAGGTGTCGGCCGACCACTGCGCGACACCGGGCAGCCGATAGGCGATGGTTCCGGCCAGCAGAATGCAAATGCCCGCAACAGTTCCGAGCACCATCCCCGGCCGATCCCGCGGGGGAACAGTAGCTGACCATGGCGAAACAACAGGAACTTCCAGAATCGCGGCGGCGGTCTGCAGGAGCGTGCGGACATCCCCGGCGTCGAAGTGGCTTGGCAGGAATGCGATCGGACTGTCTCCCTCCCAGAGAGCGCGGGGCCCCTCAGGGGTCAGGTAGGCGATAGCCACCCGGTGCCTTGACGAGGGTTTAGGGAGCCGACGTTGGAAGGTCCGGAGGTCAGGCTCCATTATGATCAGAGCTGGTTTGCCGTTGCGGACCCGCGCCTCGACCTCGTCACTCCACCGAGCATGGATCGTGGCGTGGCTTCCAGTTGATCTGACCATCTGCACCAGACGATCGGCCAGACCGTTGCGAGCGATGATGACCACTTCCATAGATCGTCTCCTCTGATCGGCTTTCCTCTTGTACACCCAACTGGGTCTGCAGTTCACGCCCAGCACCTCTGGGGCGAGACTCAGGCCTCCTCAGGGGCGTCTGCATTCCCTTCCACCCGGTCCCGATACACGGCCGCTCTTGCCAGCAAGATGAAGGTCACGGGGGTCGTCAAGGTGATGAACACCACGATCAACAGGTCGCGCAGCACGAGGCGTCCTTCGACGACGAGCGGGAGCGCGATCGAACCGACGACGATGAGGAAGCCGCCGAGGGTGGCGCCCAGGGTGGGTGCATGTACCCGATCGTAAAACGACTTCAGGCTGATCAGGCCGGTGGCGCCTAGAAACGACAGGGCCGCCCCGGCGACGACCGGGATGACGACGGCCCAGGCCAGCCAGACAGGAATCCCGGCGCCGGTCACTCGATCACCTCGCCGCGCATCAGGAATTTGGCCAGCGCCACCGTGGCCGCAAAGCCCAGCAGGCCGATGATCAGCGCCGCCTCGAAATAGATCGTGCTTCCGCTCCTCATCCCGAAGACCACGATGAACAGCATGGCGTTCAGATAGAGGGTGTCCATGCCGAGCACCCGATCCTGGGCGCGCGGCCCTCGCAGAATGCGCCAGGCGGCCAGAACCATGGCGAGCACCAGGAGCAGCTGCGCAAGCCCCAACCCCCCATCGAGCACAGCCGCGGCGGTCATTCGAAAATCTCCATCAGCCGGCGTTCGTACCGCTCCTTCACGAGGCGACGCCACGTTTCCTCGTCAATGAGGTCCAGCACATGAAGCAGCAGCGTGCCAGTCGCGGCGTCATACTGGACCCAGAGGGTGCCGGGGGTCGAGGTCACGATGATGGCGAGCGCCGCCAGGCCGTAGCGGTCCCGCAGCTCGAGTTCGATCCGGACAAAGCCGGAGATGCGGTCAGGGCCGCGACGTCCCAGGAGGATCGACGCCACCGCATAGTTCGATCGGACGATGTCCTTCAGCACCACCGCGACGAGCTCCAGAATACGTCCGGGGGAGCCCACCCTCGGGCGCTCGGGTTCCAGGGCGCGCATCGCCAAAGGCGTCAGAAGGGCGAGGGCCGCCCCCATCACAAGGGTCCCCGCCGCCAGGGACGACTGCAGCACCAGCCACATCAACAGCACGGCCAGCGACAGGAGGGGGTGTGGAAGGAGGCGACGCATCATCGGATTTCCGCCCCCAGCACCGCCGAGACGTACTCTCCGGGCCGTTCCAGCCCGGCCACGGTCTGGTCCATATAGTCCATGACCCGTCCACCGAGGACCGTGAGCAGCAGAACGGCGCCGATCAGGCCGGCGAGCGCGGCGAACTCGACCGGTCGGACCATCGGCGACGGCTCCTCGGCCGGAACCCAGAGTTCGGCCACCCCGAACCGGGCGAGGCAGATCAGAACGCCGAGACTGGACAGGGTCAGGAGCGCCACGGTGCTCCAGCCCGACCATCCGGCGCCGGCGCCCCCGGGCGAGAGCGCCCCGATGAAGATGGCGAGCTTGCCGATGAATCCCGCCAGGGGCGGCAGGCCGGCGAGGGTCAGGGTGCAGGCCAGGAAGGCGCCGCCCAGCACGGCGACGGTCAGGGGGATGGCGATGGCGTCCTCCCGCGTCTCCTGATCAAAGGGGTCCTGATACTCGTCGGCGAAGACCTGTTCGGACGAATCCTCGGCGTCTTCCCGGTCATCCCGGGCGAGAATCTCGGCCAGCAGATAGAGGGCCCCGGCCGCGAGCGTCGATCCCGCCATGTAGAACAAGGCCCCGGCCAGTGCGCGCTCGTCGCCCAGACCCAGGGCAGCCAGCACCGTGCCTGACGAGATCATGATCGAGAACCCCACCGCCCGCGTCAGTTCCCGGGCGCCTAGGGCGCCCACGGTTCCGAACGCGATCGTCGCCAGCCCGGCCGCCAGCAGCCAGTCTCCGCCGAACCCGGCCGAGGCGCCGGCGGCCGGGCCGAAGAGCAGCAATGAAAGGCGCACCAGGGCGTAGACGCCGACCTTGCTCATGATCGCCAGCAAGGCCGCCACCGGGGCGCTGGCCGCCGCATAGGTGCGGGGAAGCCAGAAGCCGAGCGGCCATGCGCTCGCCTTGATCAGGAAGGCCATGGCGAGGATCGCGCACCCCAGCTCGAACAGCGGTCGCACCTTGTCGGACAGGTCGGGAATCCGGTCGGCGAGGTCCGCCATGTTCAGCGTACCCGCCGTGCCATAGATCAGGCTCACGCCGATCAGGAACAGCATGGAGGCGCCGAGGTTGATGGCGATGTAGTGCAGCCCGGCGCGGACCCGCTCCTCCCCGGATCCGTGCAGCACGAGACCATACGAGGCCGCCAGCATCAGTTCGACGAAGACGAACAGATTGAACAGGTCGCCGGTCAGCACGGCTCCGTTGACGCCCATGAGCAGCAGCAGGAACAGGGCATGGAACCGCGGGCCTGCCCCGTCCCAGCGCGCCAGGGCGAACAGCAGCGCCCCCGCTCCGAGCGTGCTGGAGAGCACCAGCATCAGCGCCGACAGCTGGTCCGCGACCAGGACGATTCCGAATGGAGCGGCCCAGTTTCCGAGCGCGTAGACCTGAAAGGCTCCGACGCCCGCCGGCCCGGTCGCCGCGTCGTAAAGCAGCGCGACGGACGCCGCCAGAATGCCCGCCACCGTCAGAAGGCTGAGCCCCGCCTTGAGCCTGCGCCGCCGCTCGTCGAACAGCAGCATGGCCGCCGCCACGACCAGCGGCAGGATGATCGGCAGGATGACCAGATGATCCGCCAGACCGCTCATTCGGGCGGCTCCCGTCCGTCGACGTGGTCCGTGCCGGTCAGACCGCGCGCGGCCAGCAGCACCACAAGGAACAGGGCCGTCAGGGCGAAGCTGATCACGATCGCGGTAAGGACGAGCGCCTGGGGCACCGGGTCGGTGTACTGCGCCGCGTCGATCGCCTCCGTGCTCGTCAGGGCGGGGGGCGCGCCCACCCGCAGCCGACCCATGGCGAAGATGAACAGGTTCACCGCATAGGCGATCAGGGACAGGCCGATGATCACCTGGAAGGTTCGCGGGCGCAGGATCAGCCAGACGCCCGACGCCACCAGGACGCCGATGCCGAGGGCGAGGATGAGTTCCATCAGGGAGCCTCCTCCATGGCCGGCGCGGGCGGGCGCCGGCCCCCCTTCGAGAGCCGGGGCCGCCGCAGCGACTGGTGCGCGAGGGCGATGAGGATCAGCAGGGTGGCGCCCAGGACCAGGACCACGACGCCCAGATCGAACAGCACCGCTGTAGCCATCGGCAGCCGGCCGATGACCGGAAGATCGACATACTGGAAATAGGACGTCAGGAACGGATAGCCGAACAGCCACGAGCCCGCTCCGGTCAGGCAGGCGAGCAGCAGGCCGATCCCGACCCAGGACAGCGGACGCACCCGCAGCCGGTCCTCCACCCACCGCGCGCCCGAACCCATGTAGAGAAGAATGAAGGCGATCGAGAGGGCGACGCCCGCGGCGAAGCCTCCGCCCGGCAGGTCGTGGCCGCGAAGGAACAGGTGGGCCGACAGGACTAGAATGACCGGGAACAGCCAGTTCATGACCACCCGGGGAATGAGCATGGCGTCCGACAGGGTGGTTCCGGGCGAGTGGTTGTCGCGAAGATCGTCATTGGCGTTCTGCCGGACCTGCTGATCCGGCTGCGGCAGGCTGTCGGGAGCCGGTCGGAACCGTCGCAGCAGGGCGAAGATCGTCAGTCCGACGATGCCGAGCACGGTGATCTCGCCGAACGTATCGAACGCCCTGAAGTCGACCAGCAGGACGTTGACGATGTTGCGACCGCCGCCCTGCTCATACGAATGCTCGATGAAGAAGGTGGAGATGGAGGTCAGGTCCCGGGGAATGGTCATCACAGCGAACGCCGTCAGCGCGACCCCCGCCCCTGCGACCGTCGCGATCGCCAGGTCCAGCCGACGCCGGCGTCGGCTCTGGTCCCGGTTGGCGATCGAGGGCGGCAGGAAGTCGAGGCGTTTCGGCAACCACCGCAGTCCCAGCAGCAACAGCACGGTGGTGACGATTTCGACTAGCAACTGGGTCACCGCCAGGTCCGGCGCCGACAGCCAGACGAAGGTGACGCAGCTCACCAGTCCCGCGGCGCCCATCAGGATGACCGCCGCCAGTCGGTGATATTTCGCCTGCCAAGCGGCGCCGACGGCGCAGGCGCAACCGATCAACCACAACAGGGCGAAGCCCGGATCGATCTGGGCCAGGGCGGCGCCTGCCTCGGCGGGGATCATCCGCCGGCCGCCCACCGCCAGCACCGCCGCGACGATCGCGACCACCACCAGGGCGCGCAGCTGGGCTTGCAGCCGCACCGCGCCGAACACCGTCTCCAGACGCCGGGCGCCATGCCGGGCCCAGGTCATCACCGCGTCGAACATCAGTCCGCCGTTGAAACGGCTGAACACCTTCGGCCCGCCGCGGGGGTTGGTGTTGATCACGTGGCGGAACCGAAGATACAGCACCACCCCGCCGACGAGGGCCGTCAGGCTCATCAGCAGGGGCGGATTGAACCCGTGCCAGACCTTGAGGCTGTAGTAGGGCGTCTGGTCCCCAAGCACCGCATGCACCGCCGTGGCCAGATAGGGGCCGATGGTGATCCCGGGGATCACCCCGATGACGACGCAGGCCAGAACCAGCAATTCGATCGGAAAACGCATCCACCGGGGCGGCTCATGCGGCGTCCGGTCCAGTCCCACCGGCGCGGGTCCAAAGAAGGTCTGGTGGATGAACCGGAGCGAATAGAGCACGCTGAACGCGCTCGCCACCGTGGCCAACACCGGAAGAGCGTAGCTCAGATAGCTGCCGCCACTGTTTTCCAGCGCCTCGGCCAGGAACATCTCCTTGGACAGGAAGCCGTTCAGCAGGGGCACCCCGGCCATGGCGCCGGCCGCGACCGTGGCGAGCGTGGCCGTGATGGGCATGAACCGGTAGAGGCCGCTCAACCGGCGCAGGTCTCGCGTTCCGGTCTCATGGTCGATGATCCCCGCGGCCATGAACAGCGAGGCCTTGAAGGTGGCGTGGTTGACCGTGTGGAAGATGGCGGCGACCAGGGCCAGCGGCGTCCCAAGGCCCAGGAGGACCATAATCAGGCCCAGATGGCTGATGGTCGAATAGGCCAGCAGACCCTTGAGGTCGTGCTGGAAGATGGCGCTGTAGGCGCCCACCAGCAGGGTCGCCATGCCGGCGGTGCCGACGATCATGTACCAGGCCGGCGTCCCGGCGAGCACCGGCCACAGCAGGATCAGCAGGAACACCCCGGCCTTCACCATGGTTGCCGAGTGGAGGTAGGCGCTAACCGGCGTCGGCGCCGACATGGCCCGCGGCAGCCAGAAATGGAACGGAAACTGCGCGCTCTTGGTCAGGGCGCCGGCCAGCACCAGCAGAAGGGCTGGCAGGTAGAGGGGGCTGGACTTGATGAGATCGCCCGAGGCCAGCACGACGTCCAGATCGAAGCTGCCGGCGATCTGGCCCAGAAGCACCATCCCGACCAGCAGGCAGAGCCCGCCGGTCGCCGTGACCGTCAGCGCCATCCGGGCCCCTTCGCGGGCCGCCGTGCTGTGATGCCAGTAGCCGATCAGCAGGAAGGAGAAGAGGCTGGTCAACTCCCAGAAAACCACCAGCTGGATGATGTTCCCCGAGATCACCACCCCGAGCATCGCCCCCATGAAGGCCAGCAGGAAGGAGAAGAAGCGGGGAACCGGATCGGTCGCGGCCATGTAGTAGCGCGCGTAAAGGATCACCAGGACGCCGATGCCCAGCACCAGCATCGAGAACAGCCACGCCAGGCCGTCGAGCCGGAGGACGATGTTTAGCCCCAGCGAGGGCAGCCAGCTGAGCTCGTAGCGGACGATCCCGCCGTCAGCGACGGCCGGATAGAGCAGGATGGCGCAGACCAGCCCGGCCAGGGCCACGGTCCACGACAACCCCGCCGCCGCGTTCCTCGCGCGCGTCGGCAGAAAGCCGGCCAGAATCGCCCCCAGAAAGGGCGCCGCAGCCATGATGGTCAGAAGGTCACGCTCGGGGATGACGGGACGTCTCCGAATAGGGGCTTGCCGATTCCGGCGGGGGTCCGTTTAACGTACCGGCGCGTTGGAGGATCACAATATCGGCGAAGTGGCGCAACGCGACCGCTATCTCTCTACAATCCGGCGCCGGAGACGACGCCACCGACAGCAAGGCAACGCCTCCCATGCCCCGCGCCACCATCCAGCTCTATGATCGGCCAGGTGATGCGCGTCGCGCGGTCGAGGATTTGCATGCCGTGGGGTTGGGCGACGTGAATGTCGGCTCGCTCATCATGGGTGCGAACGGTTCTTCAGGCGTCGATGAGGAAGCCGCCTCGGTCGACGATAGCCCCCGCCAGGGGCGGGTTCTGATCCCTGACCTCGGACCCGCCCTCATCACCGGCTGGTTGGCCGACCCATTTCCATCCGCTCCCGGCTCCGACCTCGGAGCGTGGTTGGGTCAGCTTCTGGAAGTCGCTCGCCCCTCCGCCGCCAAGATCGAACTGATCATCACTACGCTACGCAGGGGCGGAGGGGTCGTGACGGTGCGGCCGGACGACCGCGTGGGGTCGCCGCCGACGGTCGAAGAGGTCCTTGAAGGGCGGAGTTCGTGACGACTAGCCGGCGTCTCGTTCCCGCTCCGGCCTGACCACCAGTACGTCTCCGGGAACGGCCTGGACAATCCGGGGGCCCTTGCCCTTCACGACCGCATGAAAGAGTCGGCCGCGCTCGTAGGCGCCTATTACAGTCAGGTCGGCCGCCTTCTCACGAACGTAGCTGCTGAGCATGACTTCGGGAGCGCCGTGCTCGATCAGGGTGTCGATGCGGCCGCGAATGTCGTCCGGAATGGCCGCACCGGCGAGGGACTCGCGAATGGTCGCCCTTTCCATCTCCCCGAAAGCCTCGCTGAGCGACGAGTTCAGGAACAGGCGGCCATAGGCGATCTCGTGGGCGTGCATCAGAGCAAAGCCGGCGTCGGGGAAGAGCTGTACGGCGACCTCCAGTCCGTGCCGCGCCTCCGGCGTGAAGTCGTCGCCAACGACCACCTTCCGGTAAGGGCCGTGCGGACGTCGTTTGACCACCATGACGGAGACGGGACACCGCCTGAACAGTTCATCGATCGTTTTTCCCAGATCGCCGAACGGCTCGGGCCGCCGCCCGCCGACGATGACCAGATCAGGCTTTTCGCGCGCGACGATCTTGAGGATCGACGCCAGGACGGGGCCCTCCTCGACGTGGAAGCGCAGGTTGGGACAGGGTCCGTAGATGTCCTCTCGGATCTGGCGCTCGACGACAGCCGCCATGTCCGGAGGCCAGCGCCACGATGGAAGGCCCCGGCTGTCAGAAAGGGCTGAACTCTCTTCCAGAACATGCACGACGTGCAGCTCCGCCTTCCAGGTGTTGGCGAGTTGAACTGCCCGGTCCAGCGCACGATCACTTCGCCCACTCAGATCAGTTGCAAGAAGGATTTTCCCGGGAGGGTTTTCGGGCCATTTGTTCACTTTAGAACTCCTGACTGTTCTATGGATTTTCAGTCTTTGACTCAAGATAGGGCTTCACCCACGGGGATCAACGGCGCTTCGGGTTCGCCGCGCGTCGGATGTCAGATGAACAACACGAGGCCTGCGCCGGCGGCGACCAGCATCAGCAGGGTGAGAACCCAGACCCTTCCACCCCCGGACCGCCGGGTCCGGAGCCTCGGGCCGGGTCGCATGTAGAAGGGTGGTCGCGGCCGACCGACTTCCGTCCCGACGATGTTGTGTCTCTCTCTCATCAGGCCGCTCGTTTCAGAAATGCGTTGAACCAGCGCGGCAGTGCGCCCCACGACCACCCGGACGACAGGTCTTCGGATCGCTCGCGAAGGCGGGGGACGGAACAGAGCATGGTCAGCCGGACATCTTCGCTCGCCGGTATGTCGGGATGATCCCACAGCAGTTCCTGCAGGATCGCATCCTGCAGCAGACGCTCCGGCAGGAGGTCGAACCGCGCCTCGCGGCCCAGACGCCGCGCGTGCTCCTCCTCGATCTGGACCACCAGGGCCTCGGTCTCGGACGACCGGCGAGGCCCTCGTCCGAAGACGCTCCGGGCGATCCGGGCGCGTTCGGCGGGCCGGTCGGACGCGTCGATCAGGGACGCATGAGGGTCGACCGACGACGCGCCGCGCTCGAGGGCGAGCGACATCAGCTGGTCCCGCCCCACGGGGGACAGGGCGAGTTCGGCCGCTCTCGCGAGCAGCAGCTCGCGATGCGCCGCACCGGGCCGCCGGGTCTCGAGATCAATGCGCTCCCAGCGCGCTGCACAGAGCGCTTCCGACGATGCGGCCGCGAGCAGCCGGGCGTCGCTATCCGACGTGCGGGGCATGGTCGTTCACCACTTTCAGGACCTTGAGCCGGTGCGGCCGGCCCCGGTCGTCCGTCCAGTCAAACTCGGCGTCGGTCGTCAGGCCCAGAAGCGAGACGCCGACGAGGCTGAGAACCGAAACGCATCGCTTGTCGATGTCGGAGTCGGCGGGCAGCACCAGCTGGATTTCTCGCGTCTGCCCAGACCCCTGATCCTCGTACGTGACCCAGCTCCCTACTCGGCAGAAGGGTCGGCCGTTGAAGGACTCGCCGACGACGACGGCCCGGCCAAGCTCCTCCTCCAGCAATTTTGCGGCCGCGGAGGTCGGTGAATGTCCGACCATCGACTCCAGGATTTCGAGGTCGCTCGTCGTGATGAGAAGCCGTGGCTTCTTGACGGTCTTTGACTTGGTTTTCGTCATGGCGTTGTCCGGTTTCAGTTCGATTTCACGCCGCACATCGGGCGAAATCCTCCGAGGCGCGCCGTGCAGTCAGCGTTGAGAAAAGATCGGGCTTCCGGACACGCGTCGGGAACTGCGCGCGTTATCGCGCCGGCAGGTTCAATATATTGCGTGTAGGAAACCAGTCCCCAAACTCTGAGCTTTCGCTCAAGACGAGTTTGGGGCTAGACGCGTCCGACGAAGCGTCCGGCGTGAAGCGTATTCCGCGAAGGGATGGCGCATTTCCACATTACGAGGGCGATAGTGCGCCCCCGAAGCGCCGGCTGTCAACTCGGGCCGGCCTTGCTGAGTTCTTTGTACGGCTGCCGAAAGCGGAGTGGGACCGAAGGGATCTAGCCGCCCCCGGCGGCCGCGACGGGCAGTCTCCACCCCCGCCGGATCGCGACCACCCGCAGGCCGAAACACGCCAGACCGCCGGCCAGCGCCGTAACGAGCACGGGTAGTTGCAGCAGGCTGCCCCCGGCGACGATCGCCGCGCCGACTAGGGCGGCCACCGCATACAGGTCCGACCGGAGCACCGCCGGAACCTCCGCCAGCAGGACATCCCGCGCGACCCCTCCGCCGATGCCCGTCAGCATTCCCAGCAGCGCGGCCATCGCCGGGCTCAAGCCAAAGGCGAGGGCCTTCTCGGTTCCTGCCACTGCGAACAGCGCCAGGCCCATCGCATCGAGCATGCGGACCGGATTGCGCAGCTTTTCGATCAGGGACGACCAGAAGAAGACGATGGCTCCGGCGGTCAGGGAAACCGCGAGATACCGCCAGTCCTGCAAGGCCGCAGGCGGCGCCGCGCCAATCAGCAGGTCCCTGGCTATGCCCCCGAACGTGGCGGCCGCAAAGGAAAGCACGAGAACACCAAACAGGTCGAGCCGCCGCCGCACACCCGCCATGGCGCCGCTGAGGGCGAAGGCGAATGTCCCGCAGAGATCCAGCACGAGCACGAGTGTGCGCAGGAACTCATCCGTCCCGTCGGGCTCAATCATGATGTTGGCGCTTCATGCTACGGGGCGTCGTCGGAACCCACCTGTCCACCCTCGCCCTCCAGTCTGACGATTTGGCGCACGTCCTGCCGCGTAAATTTCAGGCGTACGCCTGCGCCGAAGCCATTTCCTTCCTCGATGATCACTATTCCGAAATGCTGCAGTCCCCGTGTGAGGGCGGCGGCGTGTGCCTTTGAATCGATGAGCGCGCTGCCGCCTCTCTCAATAAGATCCAGAGTGTCGAGCGAGAGACCGGCGGCGTTTGCGAAATCCGCGGGACTGACCCCCGCCAGGCCTCGCGCTGCTGTGATTAAACGGCCGCTGATGCGGGTATTGGCGGCCATCGCTGGTCCCTTCCCTCCATGGTTGGCAACCTAGCACATCCCCCGAGCGCGTCTTGGCCCACACGCCAAAGCGCCAGGAGACGCTGGAGGCCGTCGAACCCGTAGTCCGGCAACGCTAGCCAATGTCAAAACGCTCCCCGCGCCCCGGATAGAAGCTGGTTGTGAAGCGTTGGCGTCAGGGACCAGCACGGTCCGGGGAGACTTCTCATGACAACGTTCAACGTCGGCTACCTGGTCGGCAGCCTGTCTACGGACTCGATCAATCGAAAACTGGCCCGAGCGCTGACCCGGCTCGCGCCGGAGGGCATGACCTTCCACGAGATCGGCTTCGCCGACCTGCCGCTCTACAACTACGACTTCGACGCCGACTACCCGGCGGAAGCGACGGCCTTCAAGGCGGCTATAAAGGGCTCCGACGCGCTGCTGATCGTCACCCCGGAATACAATCGTTCGATCCCCGGCGCGCTCAAGAACGCTATCGACTGGGGCAGTCGTCCCTGGGGGACCAACTCCTTCGCCCGCAAGCCGACGGCGGTGATCGGGACCTCGCCGGGCGCCATCGGAACGGCGGTCGGCCAGCAGCATCTGCGCAGCATCCTCGGTTTCCTGAACGCTCCGCAGATGAACACGGTCGAGGGCTACATCCAGTTCACGCCTGGCCTGATCACCGACGAGGGGGAGGTCACCGTGGAGGCCACCGAGACCTTCCTGCGCAGTTATATGGCCGAGTTCCACGCCCATGTGACGCGGGTGCTGACCGTGCTCCCGCGCGAAGACTAGAACCCGCGCCCGCCGAACACGCGAGGGGGGCGTCGCCGTCCGGGCCTCCCGCCCTTGCGTGATCGGCGACGAGGGTCTCCTGATGCACTTCCACGGCAGGATCAACCCGGAGCCGAGATGATGATCGACCTTGCCCCCACCGGGCGGATGCCGGCCCTGTTCATCGGCCACGGCAGCCCGATGAACACCTTAGACGACAATGACTTCACTCGCGCCTGGGCCCGTCTTGGGCGGGTCCTGCCGCGACCCCGCGCCCTCGTGGTCGTGTCGGCGCACTGGTTCATCGGCGCCACCGCCGTCACCGCCATGGCCAGGCCCCGCACCATCCACGATTTCTACGGCTTCCCGAGGCGATTGAACGACTTCCAGTATCCCGCCCCCGGCGCCCCGGACCTGGCCGGGGAACTGGTCGAGATCGTCAAGCCGACCTGGGTCGGACTGGACAACGATCAGTGGGGTCTCGACCACGGTACGTGGAGCGTCCTCGCCCACCTCTATCCGGAGGCCGACATCCCGGTGATCCAGCTTTCGATCAATGCGCTCAAGCCGATGGAGTATCACGTCGACCTCGGAGCCCGGCTCTCGGCGCTGAGGGATCGCGGCGTGATGGTGATTTCCAGCGGCAACGTCGTCCACAATCTCCGCCGCGTCCAACGGGACAAACCCGACGCCGTCTTTGACTGGAACGAGCGGTTCGACGAAGCGGTGCGGGCCCAGCTTGCCGACGATCCGTCGGCGATCCTGCGCACGATGGACCATACCGACTACGCCGAGGCGGTTCCGACCCCGGACCACTTTATTCCCTTGCTCTACACCGCCGGCCTGGCGGTCGGCGAAAGCAAGGCCGAATCCTTGGTGCGCGGCTATGCGATGGGATCCCTGTCGATGACCTGCTACGGCGTCGGGGTCGACGCTGTTTGCCCTGACCTGTCCGTGGGGGCCGCCACGATTCCGTCCGAGGTGCCCGCAGATCAGAGTAACATCTGACCTTCGATCGATGGCACGCCCGCTCAACGGATCAGCATAATCCAGACTGGCGCCTTCGCTACCCATCAGCGGCCGGGGTTGAGCCTTCACACGCGATGGGCTTGTTCGCCGATCTTCTTCGAGACCCCTTGCCTCCCAGCAGCGGACGTTCCGAACGGCGGTTTTGAGTCAGAAGCGGACAAAAGCAATCCGCTGGACTCCCAAAGAAGCCCCCCGACGCCCGATTGGGTGAAATCCAGGCACTGTCCTGCACAGGCCTGAGCCGCGCTGAACTCTACCCCCATTGTACCCCCGGGCGGGCTCTCAGTCGGATTTGAACAGCTAAGCACTTGAAAAGATGGCGACCCCGGCAGGACTCCAACCTGCGACCTCGGCTTTAGGAAAGCCTTGCTCTATGCAGCTGAGCTACGGGGCCATCGCCGGCTGACCTAGCGGCTCGCGGCGCGGGGGGGAAGCGGGGCCGAAACGGAAAATGGCCGGCCCGTCGGACGCCGCCGCCTCCGCGCCTCGGATCGCCGTCTTCATTGTTGTGGTTAATCGTCTTTAAGATACAATATCTTGGGGTGAACAAACCCCGAATCGGGCCGTGTCGGCGATTCGGTCCTGATTCGTTTCGCCCCTGTTCCGCCCGGTCGGTCACGTCTGTTCACACCTCGCGGAATCCGCGCGGCGGCGCTTGAGGAACCGGGCGCGAAGAGCCACCTTTTCAGCATCATGAGCGACCGCGGCACAGGCCAGGCCCCCTCTCGCGTCGTCGCGGTGCTGGGCCCCACCAACACCGGCAAGACCCACCTGGCGGTCGAGCGGATGCTGGGTCACGCCTCGGGCATGATCGGCCTGCCGCTGCGGCTGCTGGCCCGCGAGATATACGACCGGATCGTCAAGCGGCGCGGGGCGGCGGCGGTGGCCCTGGTCACCGGCGAGGAGAAGATCGTCCCGCCGCGGGCCGTCTATTTCGTCTGCACCGTCGAGGCCATGCCGATGGAGCGGTCGGTCGAGTTCCTCGCCGTGGACGAGATCCAGCTGGTCGCCGATCCCGAGCGCGGCCACGTCTTCACCCAGCGGCTGCTGCACGCGCGGGGCCGGTTCGAGACCATGTTCCTCGGCGCCGGGACTATGGCCCCGCTGATCCGGTCGCTGATCCCCGACGTCGAGATCGTGTCGCGCGAACGGCTGTCGACCCTGTCCTACGCCGGCTCGAAGAAGCTGACACGCCTGCCCGCCCGCAGCGCCATCGTCGCCTTCAGCACCGAGCAGGTCTACGCCATCGCCGAACTGATCCGGCGCCAGCGGGGCGGGGCGGCGGTGGTCATGGGCAGTTTGAGCCCGCGCACCCGAAACGCCCAGGTCGAGCTGTTCCAGTCGGGCGAAGTGGACTTTCTGGTCGCCACCGACGCCATCGGCATGGGGCTGAACATGGAGGTCGACCACGTCGCCTTCGCCGGCCTGCGCAAATTCGACGGCCGGCGCACCCGCTGGCTGCACGCCCATGAGATCGGCCAGATCGCCGGCCGCGCCGGGCGGCACCTGAGGGACGGGACCTTCGGGGTCACCGGCGAGGCCCTGGAGCTGGATCACGACCTGGTCGAGCAGGTGGTCGAGCACCGCTTCGATCCGGTCGAGGGGGCCGAGTGGCGCAACGCCCGGCTGGACTTTGATGCGTTGCCCGACCTGCTGCGCTCGCTGACGGTGACGCCGGCGGTCCGCGGGCTGAACCTGACCCAGCCGGCGCTGGACGAGACCCTGCTGCGCCGCCTGATCAAGGACGAGGACGTGGCCCGGATCGGACGCTCGCGCGGCGCCCTGATGCGTCTGTGGGAAGCCTGCCAGTTGCCCGACTTCCAGAAGACCACCCTCGACGAGCATTCCCGGCTGGCGAAGGAGATTTTCGAGGCTCTGACCGGCAAGCGGGGGCGGCTGACGGCCGACTGGATCGCGCCGCGCTTCGCCGATCTCGACCGCGACGACGGCCAGATCGACCAGCTGTCGGCGCGGCTGAGCGGGGTGCGGACCCTGAGCTATATCGCCAACCGCCCGGACTGGCTGGACCAGGCCCAGGGCTGGCGCGACAGGACGAAGGCGCTGGAGGAACGGCTGTCCGACGTGCTGCACGAGCGGCTGACGGCGCGCTTCGTCGACCGGCGCACCACGGCCCTGATGCGGGCCCTGAACGTGCGCGAGGACGCGGTGGCCGATGTCGACGCCGAAGGCGCAGTGGTCGTCGAGGGCCATGCGGTCGGGCGGCTGACCGGCGTCGATTTCCAGATCGACAAGGGCGGCAGCGTCCTGGAGGACAAGGCCCTGCGCCATGCGGCGCGCCAGGCGGTGACGCCCGAGATCGCCCGGCGGCTCGGCCGGCTGGCGGCGGACGGGGACGAGGCCTTCTCGGTGACGCCCGACGGGGCGGTGCTGTGGCGCGGGGCCCAGGCCGGTCAGGTCGTCGGCGGCGACTGGTTCGCGCCCCGGGTGCGGCTGCTGGGCGAACTGGGGCCCCTGGCGGCGCGTGAGCGGGCCCAGCGACGGCTGGAAGCCTGGCTGGCCGCCGAGGCGGGCCGGGCGCTGCGCGCGCTCAGGCGGCTGAAGACCGCGGTCGAAAGCGGGACGCTTAAGGGCCTGCCGCGCGGGATCGCCTTCCGGCTGGTCGAGGCCGGCGGGGTCATCGACCGGCGCGAGGTCGAACGCGATCTCGCCGCCTTGAGCCAGGTCGAGCGCCGCACGCTGAAGAGTTTCGGGGTGAGGCTGGGAGCGCATTCGGTGTGGCTGCCGGCGCTGCTCAGGGGGCGCGGCGCCGGGGTGGCGCAGGCCTTCGTGGCCGGCGAGCCGTTCCGCCCGGGCGCGGCGGCGCTGACTCCCCTTCCCGCGTCGCCGCCGTCGGCGCGGCTGTTGTCAGCCTTCGGCCTGCGCGCCGTGGGCCAGTTCGCGGTGGGGGTCGAGCGGCTGGAGTCGCTGGCCGAGCGGCGGGCGCGGAACAAGGGCGGGCTGAACGAAACCGACCTGGCCGAACTGGGGATCACCGTCGATCAGGCCAGGACCCTGGCGGTCGCCCTCAAGGCGACGCGGGCGCAACAGCCGGACCGGCCCGATCGCCCGGCCAGGGCGACGACGGACTCACCCTTCGCGGCCCTCTCGGCCCTGGCCGCGCCGACGCCCGCCCGGCGCAAACGGCCCCGCCGCAGGAAGCCCGCGTGAGCGAGGCGGCCTGCCGCATCGACGTCTGGCTATGGCGCGCGCGGTTCGCGAAGACGCGGACGCTGGCCGCCGCCATGGTCGAGCGGGGCGCTGTGCGGCTGACCCACAACGGGGTGCAGACCCGGCTCGACAAGCCCAGCCGCTGCGTCCACGTCGGCGATGGCCTGGTGTTCGCCCTGGGCGGCCGGCTGATCGATCTGACGGTGGAGGCGCTCGGCGAAAGGCGCGGACCGGCCGGCGAGGCGCGGACCCTCTATGCGCCCCGCGACACGGGGGCCGGTTGACAGCGTCGGCCGCCGGGGTCATCTGCGCAGCCCGTCCCCACCAACCGCGCGATCGCCCTTCCGCTCCATGACCTACATCGTCACCGACGCCTGCGTGAAATGTAAGTTCATGGATTGCGTCGAGGTCTGCCCCGTCGACTGCTTCTACGAGGGCGAGAACTTCCTCGTCATCGCGCCGGACGAATGCATCGACTGCGGCGTCTGCGAACCGGAATGCCCGGTGGACGCCATCAAGCCCGACACCGAGGACGAGCCCGACGGCAAATGGCTGATGGTCAACGCCGAATACGCCAAGGTCTGGCCGAACATCACGGTCAAGGGCACGCCGCCGGCCGACGCCGAGAAGTTCGAGCGCGAGACCGGGAAGTTCGAGAAATACTTCTCGCCGAACCCGGGCAAGGGCTCCTGATCACGGTCTCGCCGCGATCAGGGATGATCCGGAGAGGATTTACAGCCTTCCGTACCCTGACGCTGTGGACGTTTTGAAATTCCGCAGATTTGTGATAGGTTACTGTCATTGGGTCGGGCGGTCTGCGATTTCTTCGCGCCGCCCGCGTTTGCGACAGAATCCCGCCCATGCAGGCGGGATCGGCCAGAGGTTTGGTGATCCGTTTCCGTTTTGACGACTGACACTCATCGCGCCGACGGCCTCCTCGCCGCCGGACGATGTCACGTCGTCTTCTCGCTTTTCGTCTCGCCCGCCCTCCGCGCCGGGAAAGGAATGACATGACGAACAAGACTGGTCTGGAATTCAAGGTTGGCGACGCGGTCGTCTATCCGGCGCACGGCGTCGGCAAGGTAGCGGCCGTCGAGACCCAGGAAGTCGCGGGCATGTCTCTGGAGGTCTATGTCGTGACCTTCGACCACGAGAAGATGACGCTGCGGGTCCCGACCAAGAAGGCCAAGACCGCCGGCCTGCGTTCCCTGGCCGCCGACGACGTCGTGTCCAAGGCCCTGACCACGCTGAAGGGCCGCGCCCGCATCAAGCGCACCATGTGGTCGCGTCGCGCGCAGGAATACGAAGCCAAGATCAACTCGGGCGACCTGATCTCGATCGCCGAGGTGGTCCGCGACCTGCACCGCGCCGACAGCCAGCCGGAACAGTCCTATTCGGAGCGTCAGCTCTATGAATCGGCGCTGGACCGCATGGCCCGCGAAGTCGCCGCCGCTAACCGCATCGACAAGGACGCGGCCGTCGAACTGCTCGGCAAGTCGCTGAGCGCCAAGAAGGCCGTCATCGCCGCCGCCGAGGCGGCCGAGGCCGAAGCCGAGGAAGCCGAAGCCGCCTGATCCGGCGACGAGCGCTGAATACCGAAAGGCCCGGGATCGCTCCCGGGCCTTTTTTTCAGTTGGGTCCGCCTCCGCCCGTGCCAGAGACGGACTCGAGCCAGGCGATGACGTTGGCGACGTCGGCGGCCTCCAGCTCGATCTGCGGCATGGCGGGGTGGGCGGTGACCAGTCCCTCGGCCAGCGCTTCCTGCAGATCGCGCACCGGATAGGTGCGGCCCATCTCACGGAAGGGCGGCGCGGCCTTCATGGGGCTGTCGCCGGTCAGCTCCACGGCGTGGCAGCCCGCGCATTTCTGGCGCACAAGGTTTCCGCCCAAGGCCACAGAGCCGACGGGAGCGGCGTAGGCAGGGCCCGTGGGCGCTCGATCGTCCGTCGCGCACCCCGCGAGGGCGAGCGCGAGCACTCCCATCGTGACAAGCATTGGATTGCGTTTCATGTCGGCGCCTCCTCCGGGCAATGGATACCGGACCATGCCGACCTGCACTGATCCAGATCAAGCGCCTCAGAAATACTCGGCGTTGGCCGGGCACTGGGCGGCGATGCGCCGTGCGGTGATGCTGGCCGGGAGGTAGGGCGTCCCGCGCGCCAGCTGGGCCCCGCCGCGGAAGGTGAAGGCCTCCTGCTGGTAGGTGCCGTTCAGGCGGACGTTGACGCGCCGGCCCTTGCGATCGGTGCAGGAGCCCTCGAAGCGCGCATTGCCGTTGCCGACCTGGCGCACCGGATAGGTGCACTGCCAGCGGCGGGTCGAGAGGCCGCCGAAGAAGCGATTGATCTCGCTGGGGCGGACGCATTTGGTCTCGGTGTCGCGCACGCCCACCGCGCTGGTGGTGTATTCCCAGTAGCCGGGCAGGACGGTGTCGGCGCTGGACTGGGGCGCCATCGCGGCCCGGGGGGCGACCGGCGCGGCCAGAAACAGGGCGCCGGCGATGACGGGCGCGGCGACGGCGGCGACGCGAACGAGGGCGGAAGGCTTCATGACAGTCCCCGGATTGAATATCGGTCTCATGTCTAGAGGGGATATATGGCGGCAATTGAACGGTGGCTGAACGGCTCCGCTGTGCGGTCCAAGTCTTGACGGGACGAGGATTCCTCCTCTATACGCCCCCCTCTCGCGCGGGATGACCTCCCGCGCGCACCTGTTTCATGCGTCCGCTTCGTATCGCGGACCGCTCCGAAGGATAGTCAGATGTCGCGTCGTTGCGAACTCACCGGTATCGGCCCGATGGTCGGCCACAGCGTGAGCCACTCGAACATCAAGACCAAGCGCCGGTTCCTGCCGTCGCTGAAGACCGTCAAGGTGAACTCGGAGGCTCTCGGCCAGTCGTTCAGCCTGCGTATCTCGAACGCGGCGCTGCGCACCCTCGACTACAAGGGCGGTCTCGACCCGTTCATCGTCAAGGCCAAGGACGAGCAGCTGTCGGTCGCCGCCCAGCGCATCAAGCGCCAGGTCAAGGCCAAGCTGGCCGAACAGGCCGCCGCCGCCTGATCGGCGACGACATCAAGATTTGAAGGGGCCGGTGGAAACACCGGCCCTTTTTCTTTGTCCCCGGCGGCGCCAGGGTCCCGTCATGACCCGCGAGGAGATGTACGCCTACGCCCTGTCGCTGCCCGACGTCGAGGATTCGACGCTGCACGGAGTCCGCTGCGTGCGGCTGAGGGGCAAGCTGCTGGTCAACGACACCCGCCTGCCGGATGCCGTCTCGCTGTCGCTGGACCACGGCGACATCGACCTGCTGATGGAGACCGAGCCGCAGACCTACTTCAAGACGCCCCATTTCGAGGGCTGGCCGGCCGTACTGGTGCGCTACGAAGCGGCCGACGACGACCGCCTGCGGGAGCAGATCGACAAGGCCTGGGCGCGCCGGGCGACGAAGGCGCAACGGAACGCGCGCGGCTTCCCGGCTTAACGGTTGCACGGCCGGAGACGGGCTTTAGGCTGGCTCCTGTCCATCGTCGGGAGTTGTCCGTGTCCTTGATCGCCTGCCGCGCCGCCCTGATGGGCGTATCCCTGATCGCCCTCGCCGCCTGCGCCACGACGGCCGCGTCCGTGGAGCCGGCGGCGGTCCAGACGTCACCTGCTCAGGCGACCGTCCGCGAATCCACCGCCTTCACCCTCGGCACCGACCAGCCGCGGGCGCCCGAGCAACTGGCGGTGACCTTCGACAAGGCCGATCTGACGATCCGGGTGATCCCGGACGAGAAGGCCATCGACGCCGTCGCCCTGCTGGACTTTACCGCCACCGCCCCGGTCGATCGGCTGGTGGTCGAGTTGGATACCCTGCTGACCGTGTCCGAAGTCGCGGTCGACGGCGTGGCCGTTCCGGCCGACCGCTGGTCCAATCCGGAGGGCCGGATGACTGTGGATCTGGCCAGGACCCTGGCCGCCGGAGAGACGGCGCAACTGCGCATCGCCTACGCCGGCCAACCGCGCATCGCCCCGCACGCCCCCTGGGACGGCGGCTTCGTCTGGGCCACGGCGCCGACTGGCGAGCCGTGGATCGCCACGGCGGTCCAGCCCGAGGGCTGCGACATCTTCTGGCCCTGCATTGACCATCCGCTGGCCGAGCCGGGACGGGTCGACCTGCACATCACCGTGCCGTCGAACCTGTCGGCGCCGTCCAACGGCCGATTCCTCGGCACGGTCGACCACGGCGACGGCTGGACGACCTGGAACTGGTCGGCCGCCAATCCGAACACCTACGCCATCGCCCTGAACATCGGACCCTATGTCGAGATCGCCGACACCTACGAGAGCCGGTTCGGCAACCGCTATCCGATCCAGTACTGGCATCTGAAGTCGGACGATCCGGCCAAGGCGCGGGCCCTCTTCGACGAGATCGCCCCGATGCTCGACTTCTATGAAGCCACGGTCGGCCCCTACCCCTTCGGCGACGAAAAGATGGGCGTTGTCGAGACCCCGCACCTCGGCATGGAGCACCAGACGATCAACGCCTACGGCAACGAGTACAAGCTGGACGGCCGCGGCTTCGACTGGCTGCTGCACCACGAGCTGTCGCACGAATGGTTCGGCAACCAGCTGACCAACCGCAACGCCGACGACATGTGGCTGCACGAGGGCCTCGGCAGCTATATGCAGCCGCTCTACGACCGCTGGCTGAACGGCGACTGGTTCATGGCGGCCTCCCTGCTCGACCAGAGGCGCGGCCTGATCAACAAATTCCCGGTCGTCTCCGGCGAGGAGAAGTCCGAGGACGAGGTCTACCAGGGCGACAAGGGACCCGGGCTGGACATCTACAACAAGGGCTCGCAGATCGCCCACAGCCTGCGCATGCTGATCGGGGACGAGGCCTTCTTCCGCTCGGTGACGCGGCTGGTCTACGGCACGGCGACGCCGCGCCCGGGCGAGTTCCGGCCCCGCTACGGCACGACCCGCGAGTTCCTGGCCATCGTCAATGAAGAGACCGGCCGCGACCTGGCCTGGTTCTTCGACGGCTACCTCTACCAGGCCGCCCTGCCCGACCTGCGCCAGACGCGGGCGAACGGCGAGCTGGTGCTGGAGTGGGTGACCGGCGACGGCGGGGTCTTCCCCATGCCGGTCGAGGTCGAGATCGACGGCCGGCGCCAGACGGTGGCCATGGCCGGCGGCCGGGGCCGGATCGCGGCGCCCGACGGGGCCCATGTGCTGATCGACCCGGACAACAAGGTGCTGCGCCGGCTCGAGTTCATCGAGGCGTGGAAGGCGGCGGGCGGCGCCGGCTAGACCGCCTCGGCCGTCACCGACTGGCGCACCAGTTCGCAGCGGCCCTGGGTGGTCAGAAAGGCGATATCGGCGGCGTCGCGGCCGCAGGCGATACGCACCAGCCCCTCGACCGGCGCCAGACCGGTCGGATCCACCAGCCACCAGCCGTTGGACAGCCAGACCTCGAAGATGGCGTGGAAATCGGGCGGCGTCAGCTGGTGGGCGTAGGCGCTGACGGCGCGGGCCGGAATGCCCGAGGCCCGGCACAGGGTGATGCCCATATGGGTGAAGTCGCGGCACACGCCGGCGCGGTCGATGAAGGTGCGGGCGGCGGTGGTCTCGCTGTCGGAGACGCCGGGCTCGTAATCGATCTCCGCCTTGATCCAGTCGAGGATCTTCAGCACCCGGTCGCCGCCGACCGTGCCCCCGAAGGTGCGCTCGGCGAAGCGTCCGAACTGGTCGGACGGGCAATAACGGCTGGCGTTGAGATAGGGCAGGACCTCGGCCGGCAGGTCGTTCCAGTCGTGCTGGACGGTCACGGGCGGCAAGCCCTTCAGCGTGCCGTTGTCGACCAGGGCCTCATAGGTCAGCGTGACCTCGCCCGACAGGTGGGCGCGCAGGGTCCGGGCCCCGAACTCCTCGTCCTGGCTTTCGATGAAGTCGGCGGCGGGCGCGATGGTCAGCCGCTCGTCGAGAATGCTCTGGCCCGGCCAGTGCGCCACCTGGATCTTGTAGATCGCATCGGTGGGCGGGTCGAAGCGGTAGACGAGTTCGGCGCGGACACGAATCTTCATGGGGCCGGACTGGGCCGACCCCATGATTTCGTCAATCCGTCAGGAGCGGGATTCAATCGCTGTCGGAATCGTCGCTCGAGACGACCGTGATGGCGGCGGCCACCACGCCCGCGATGGCGAGAAGGCCGATCACCGGAATGCCGTTGAATTCGCTGGAGGCGTCCGCCTGGGCGCCGACGCGGTCGCCGACGCGGGCGACGCCCTGGCTGGTGGCGGCGGCCTGGCCGGCGATCAAAAGGGCTCCGGCCGCGACGGCGGCAAAGGTCTTCTTCATGGTATCTCTCCCGATTACCTCAGGACCCAAACCTCGGGACCGCGCATTCGGTTCCCGCATCGCGGGTATCCGAACCTCATTCGCCGGCGCCTCAGGGCTCCAGTTCGATGTCCCAATAGAGGTAGTCGAGCCAGCTCTGGTGCAGATAGTGCGGCGGGAACCGGCGTCCGAACTCCTGCAACTGCCAGGCGCTGGGCCGGTGCGGCGGACGGCGCATGGGCATGCCGGCCTGTTGCGGCGTGCGGCCGCCCTTCTTCAGATTGCAGGGGCTGCAGGCGGCGACGATGTTCTCCCAGGTCGTGCGGCCGCCGCGGCTGCGCGGGATGACATGGTCGAAGGTCAGTTCTGTGGTGGCGCTGCAGTACTGGCAGGCGAAACCGTCGCGCAGGAAGACGTTGAAACGGGTGAAGGCGGGCTGCCGGTCCTGATCGACGTAGTTCTTCAGCGCGATCACGCTGGGCAGGACGATTTCCATCGACGGGCTGCGGACGACCTTGTCATAGGTCGAGATCACGTCGACGCGGTCCTGGTACACCGCCTTGACGACCTCCTCCCACGGCCAGATCGACAACGGATAATAGGACAGGGGTCGGAAGTCGGCGTTGAGCACCAGCGCGGGCCAGCCGGACGGGGGACGGCTCAGGACCTGCATCAGGCCCTCGCCGTGCGGACGAGGATGAGCGACGCGACCGGACTGAAGACACGTCTCCTTCCCTGGCTGTGTCCGAATCCTACGCCTGATTCGACGGCTTGGCGATGACGGCCGGGCGACGGTTTCGCAACGTCAGCCGCGCGCCGCGCCGCCGGGGAAGGACGGCAGGCTCCAGCCCCAGACCAGGGCCCCGGCCCGCAGGGCGAAACCGCAGGGGGCGGCGATGAGCGCGGCCTCGAGGTTGGACAGGCCCACGGCTTTCAGGGCGACATAGGCGGTGGCGGCCAGGATGGCGGCGGTGACGGTGATCTCGCGCCGCAGCAGGATCGACGGCTGTCCCGCCAGAAGGTCGCGGACGACGCCGCCGAAACAGGCGGTCAGGGCGCCCATGACGATGCAGATCAGCGGGGTGGCGCCGAGGGCCTCGGCCTTGGCCGCCCCGAGGACGCCATAGGCGGCGAGCCCGACCGCATCCAGCCACAGCAAGGCCCGGAACCGCCATTCGCGCTGGCCCAGGAACCAGACCCCCACGGCGGCGGCGAGGCAGATGGCGATGTAGCGCCAGTCCTGCACCCAGAAGACCGGCGCCTCGATCAGCAGGTCGCGCAGCGTGCCGCCGCCGACGCCGGTGATGGCGGCGAAGAAGCCCAGGGTGACCAGATCGTGCTTCTGCCGCGCGGCCGCCAGGGCTCCGGTCGCGCCGAACACCGCCACGCCCGCATAGTCCAGCAGAAACAGCGTCGGCAGGATCGGTTCGGACAGGGCGTCCAGCGTGGGCGGATCGATCACAAGGGCGGCTCCTCGAGCGCGATCTCGCCGCGCTTGACCGCTCCATACCATCCCCAAAGCAGATGCGCCGCCACGCTGCGATGCGGACGCCAGATTTCAGCGCGGATGTAGGCGTCCTTCTCGCGCGGGCGCAGCGCCGCTCCGTCAGCCCAGCGGATCGCCTCCTGCAGCGCGATGTCGCCCGCCGGGAAGACGTCGGTCCGCCCCTCGCAGAACATCAGAAAGGTCTCGGCCGTCCATCGGCCGACGCCCTTGATGGCGGTCAGCCGCGCGACCGCCTCCTCGTCCGACAGCCGCTCCAGATGATCGAAGTCGATCCGACCGTCCACGTGGGCCAGCGCGATCTCGTGACCGTATCGGGCCTTCTGTCCGGAGAGGCCGAAGCCGCGCAGGGTTTCGAAATCTTTGGACAGCACGGAGTGCGGCGTGATCTCTCCGTCCAGCCCCTCGACCACCCGCCGCCAGATCGAGGCGGCCGCCGCGACCGAGACCTGCTGCTCGACGATCATCCGGAACAGGCCTTCGTAGCCGCCGGTCCGATGGCGCCACTCGAAGTCCGGGGTCTGGGCGTGAGCGCGGGCGAGGGCGGGATCGGCGGCGGTCAGGGCCCGGCGGGCCTCCGCGATCTGAAGGGGCGTGGGCGCGGCGGTCATCGGACCTCATCGACAGGCGGGAATGCGGGATTTAAGCCTTCCCCATGCACAGTCTGGACGAACTTCTGCACCCGATCACCCCCGCGGCCTTCCGCGAGGCCTATGAGGGCCGGAAACCGCTGCATATTCCCGCGGAGCCGGGCGCGCCGAAGCGAACGATCCTCGACTGGGCCGGATTCAACCGGCTGCTGAACCAGAGTGCGATCTGGAACGCCGCCACCCTGAAACTCGTCGCCAACGCCGAGCCGATCCCGCCCGAACAGTATTGCGTCACGGTGCAGACCCAGGCCGGGCCGGTCGTCCGGCCCTCGCCCGCCAAGGTCCAGACCCTGATGAGCATGGGCGCGAGCGTGATCGCCGGCGACGTCCAGGCGCTGACTCCGGAGTTCCAGGCCCTGTCGGCCGTGCTGGGCCGGACCTGGGCCGCCCTGGTCGGGGCCAACATCTATTGTTCGTTCGGCGGCGTGCAGGCGTTCGGAACCCATTTCGACCTGCATGACGTCTTCGCCATCCAGACCGAGGGCGAAAAGACCTGGCGGCTGTACCAGAACCGCGCCGACAGCCCGGTCGCCCTGCCCGAGGAGGCCGATCCGCGGGCCTGGTTCGCCCGCACCCGCGGCCCCCCGATGCAGGAGGTCCGGATGCGCCCCGGCGACGTCCTGTACCTGCCGCGCGGCTGGTATCACGACGCCCTCGCCACCGAAGGCGCTTCGCTGCACGTCACCTTCTCGGTGACGCCGCTCTACGGACGGGTGCTGTTTTCCCTGCTGGAGAACGCCGCCATGCAGGACCCCGCCTTCCGCGCCTGGCTGGCTCCCGCCGCCGCGGACGACGGACGGGCCCTGTCGGCGCAGCTGGCCGACCTGGGCCGCAGGCTGCAGGCCCTGACCGCCCTGCCGGAATTCCGCGACGAGGTGGCCATGGCGCAGGAGCGGCTGGTGCTCCGCCCGTCGGCCTACGCCCTGCCCGACCGGCCGCCCCTGAGCCTGTACCGCGCCACGGGTCTGGCGGGACCGAGGATCGATGGCCCGGCGCGGGTGGCGATCGACTGGGCGCTCGGCCAGCCGCGCTTCGCCCTCGAGGACATGATCGCCCAGTTCGACTTCATCTCCGAGGCGGCGATCCGCGAGGCGGTCGCGGCGGCCGAGCGGGCGGGAGCGCTGGAGCGGGTGCGCCCGGCGTGACCTTCGTCACCCGCTTCGCGCCTTCCCCGACCGGCCGGCTGCACAAGGGGCATGCCTTCTCGGCCCTGACGGCGTGGACGGCGGCGCGCGCGGCGGGCGGTCGCTTCATCCTGCGGATCGAGGACATCGACCCGACGCGCTGCCGACCGGAGTTCGACGCGGCCATCCTCGAGGACCTGACGTGGCTGGGCCTGGACTGGGAGACGCCGGTCCGGCGCCAGTCCGAACATCTGGCCGACTACGCCGCCGCCGTGGAAGGTCTGAACCGGCGCGGCCTGCTGTACCGGTGTTTCCGCACCCGAAAGGAGATTCTCGACGCCATCGGCGATGCGCCGCACGGCCCGGCCGAGGCTGTGCGGCCGGGTCCGCATCCGGCCGATGAGGAGGCTCACCTGCTGGCCGAGGGGCGGCCCTTCGCCTGGCGGTTGTCGCTCGACCGGGCGCGCGAGGCCCTGGGCGGGGCGGCCTGGGACGGCCTCTCCTTTGTCGAGGAGGGTAAGGGACCGGAGGGCGAGACCGGAGTAGTTCAGGCCCGGCCCGGGACGGCGGGAGACGTCGTGCTGGCGCGCAAGGACGCCGGGACGGCCTACCATCTGGCGGTGACCCATGACGACGCGCTGCAGGGAGTCAGCCACGTCATCCGCGGCGAGGACCTGTTCGAGGCGACGCATATCCAGGTGCTGATCCAGGCCCTGATGGGCTGGCCGGCGCCGGTCTATCGCCACCACCGCCTGCTGACGGGGCCGGACGGCCGCCGGTTCGCCAAGAGGGACGGCTCGGTCACCCTGGCCCAACTCAGGGCCGACGGAGTCACGCTCGAGGCGTTGAGGGCGGAGCTGGGCTTCTGATCAGACGGCGAGCCGCCCTTCAGCCTTGGCGGCCGGGAAGACCACCTCGGGATCGGGCTTGTCGGCCGCCGCCCCAGGTCCGCCGATCGAGCGCAGGATATGGCGGATGATGTTGAGCCGGGCGGTCTTCTTGTGGTCGGTGGCGATCACCGTCCACGGGGCCGTGCGATGGTCGGTCTGGTCCAGCATGCGGTCCCGCGCGGCGGTGTAGTCGTCCCACCGGTCCTGGGCCTCGGCATCCAGCGACGACACCTTGAACCGCTTCAGCGGGTCGGCGACGCGGGCGGCCAGCCGCTCGGCCTGCTCGCCCTTGGAGATATCCAGCCACAGCTTGATGATATTGACCCCGCCGTCGGCCAGCATCCGCTCGAAATGGGGCGCGTCCTTGAGGAACTGGGCGTACTGGCCCGGCTCGCAGAACCCCATGACCCGTTCGACCCCGGCCCGGTTGTACCAGGAGCGGTTGAACAGGACGGTCTCGCCCTCGGCCGGCAGATGGGGAACGTAGCGCTGGAAATACCACTGGCCGGTCTCGCGATCCGTCGGCTTCGGCAGGGCGATGACGCGCGTCTGGCGCAGGGCCATGTGTTCGGTGATGCGCTTGATGGCGCCGTCCTTGCCGGCCGAGTCCCGGCCCTCGAAGACGATCACCGTCTTGACGCCCTTGTCGATGGTCCAGGCCTGGGTTTCGACCAGCAGCGTCTGCAGTCGCACCAGCTCGGCTTCGTATTCGTCGGTTTTCTTGCCCATGCCGCCACCGTGCGCCCGGCGGGTCGCCACGGCAATGTTGCAGATGGATTGCGCGCCCGTTGCCGAGCGGCCCGGAAGCCGCCGGAAAGATGTCGCCGATCTCACGTGCGCACCGCGCCCCGAGTATTCTAGCCTGAGGCCCTGTTCAGGAGACACCCGATGATCGCCAGCCGCCGCGCCCTGCTGACCGGCCTCGCCGCCCTGCCCCTGCTCGCCACACCCCCGCTCGCCCGGGCGCAGGACATCGCCGGACCGGCCGATGCCGCCCTGGACACCGCCTTTGCCGGGGGGCCGCCGGCCCTGACCGCGGGGATCCTGGGCCGTGACGGCCTGATCTGGTCCGGGGTGCGCGGCGTCCGGCGGGCGGGGCAGGAGGCCAGGGCGACGCTGGAGGATCGCTGGCACCTCGGCTCCAACACCAAGGCCATGACCGCCGCCGTGTTCGGACGGCTGGTCCAGCAGGGCCGCGCGCGGTGGGATATGCCGCTGGCCGAGGCCCTGCCCGGCCTGACGATCGATCCCGCCTGGGCGACGACCACGCCCGAAGACCTGATGCGTCACCGCGCCGGCCTGCTGGACGCCGGCCTGCTGGATCAGGCCTGGCTGATCGCGGCCCATGCGGATCAACGGCCCCTGCCGGAACAGCGGGCCGAGTTCGCGGCGGAGGCGCTGGCCGGTTCGCCTGCCGGACCCGTGGGTCAGTTCGCCTACGGCAACGGCAACTACATCGTTCTGGGCGCCGCTATCGAGGCCCTGACCGGCCAGCCCTGGGAGCAGGTGATGGCGGACCAGCTGTATGCGCCCCTGGGTCTGGCCTCGGCCGGTTTCGGACCGCCGCAGGGCGAGGCGCCGTGGGGACACCGGGGCGGCGTCGCCGTCGATCCGGCCGGCTTCGCGGACAATCCCCGCGCCCTGGGTCCGGCGGGGACCGCCCATATGAGCCTGGCCGACTACGCCCGCTTCGTCTCCGCCATGATGGGCGGCGCGCCGGACTGGCTGTCGGACGAGACCCGCCGCCGCCTCCTGACCCCCGCCGCCGGATCGCCGCCGGCCTATGCGGCCGGCTGGGGCGTCGGGACCGCGCCCTGGGCGGGCGCCGGCGGGCCGGGGCCGACGCTCACCCACAACGGCTCCAACACCATGTGGTTCGCCACCGTGCTGGCGGCCCCGGAGCGGGGGCTGGGGTTCATCGCCCTGGCCAATGACGCCGCGGCGGGCCAGCGCGCCTGCCAGACCCTGGTCCAGCGGCTGGCGGCGCTCCACACCCCGGCCTGATCCGCCTTTGCGCTCGCGGCCCGGGCGGGTAAGGCTGGGCCGGGCATGAAACGCGACTTCGCCGACTTCTGGAATCTGCTGTGGGAGGCCGGGCTCGGGCTGTGCGCGGCCTTCGCCCTGCTGAACGTCTTCGCCCCGCCGCAGGACCTGCCGTGGAAGCCGCTGGACCTGAACCGGCCGATCGGCCAGGCCACCGCGGCCAAGGTGGCCGATTTCGAACTGGCCCGCACCGCCGCCCCCGAAGAGACCACCGCCGTCACCGAGGCCTGCATGCAGGTGCTGCGCGAGGCGGGCGTCACCGTCGAGCGGGCCGAGGACAAGGACGACGGCGGCTTCTGCGTCGTGCGCGGGGCGGTCCGCATCACCGGCGGCGCCGTCACCCCCTTGCCCGGCAACCCGGTCATGCAGTGCCCGCTCGCCGTCCGGTACGTCATCTGGGACCGCCAGGTGCTGCAGCCCGCGGCCGAGGCGGCCTTCGGCAGCCGGGTGGCGCGGATGAACAGCGTCGGGACCTACTCCTGCCGCCGCATCTACGGCCAGACCGACGCCAGCGCCCGGCCCAGCGAGCACGCCCGGGCCAACGCCCTGGACCTCGGCGGCATGACCCTCGAGGACGGCCGCACGGTCTCGGTCCTGGCCGACTGGGACGGAACCGGCCCCCGGGGCGGCGAGGGCCAGTCCTTCCTGAAGCGGATCCGGGCCGGGGCCTGCCGGGTGTTCTCGACCGTCCTGACCCCGGACTACAACGAGGCCCACAAGGACCACCTGCATCTGGACGGGGCCGAGCGGGGCCTGTGCGCCTGACGAGGGGACTAACGGTCGCTAACGACGTTCCCCGCCGGGGCGACTCGGTTTGCGGTTGACCGCTCCCGGTTTTTCGCGAGAGAAATGCTCCCGCAGTCCGGATTTCGCGCGGCGTCCACACCCGTGCTCGCTCCTTCGCCTGAACGAGCTTGTCCAGATGGGCTGACGGGCGACCCCATGACGGGCGCCTGCCTGGAAAGCGCGTTTACGGAGACGCAGACATGGCGACCGGCACGGTCAAATGGTTCAACCCCACCAAGGGTTACGGCTTCATCCAGCCCGATGGCGGCGGTCAGGACGTGTTCGTTCACGTCACGGCCGTCCAGAAGGCGGGCCTTCAGGGCCTCGATGAGAACGCCAAGGTCGAATACGAGCTGGAATCCCAGCGCGGCAAGACCTCGGCGGTGGAGCTGAAGCTGCTCTGATTCAGGGCCTCTCCTTTCTATGAGACGGGCGCGGCGGCTTCGGCCCCCGCGCCTTTCTTTTTGGCCGCCGACCACTGCGCCAGCACCACCCCGGCCAGCAGGGCCGCCGCCCCGCCCAGCTGGGCCGGCGTCATGGTTTCGGCGAACAGCCACCAGCCCAGCATGGCCGCGACCACCGGCTGGATCAGCACCGCCACCGCCGTCAGCGCCGCCGGCAGCCGGCCCAGGGCCCAGGCCACCCCGCCCTGCCCGGCCACATGCACCGCCCCGAGCCCGGCGCAGGCCCACCATCCGGCCGTCGAGGCCGGCGTCAGCGGCTCGCCCAGGGCCAGCGCCACGCCCAGCAGCAGCGGCGCCCCAAGGGCCGTGGTCCACAGCATGATCCGCGACGCGGACACCCGCCCGCGCAGCACCTTCACGGTCAGGAAATAGCCGGCGTACCAGAGCGCCGTCACCGCCGCGAAGACGTCGCCCAGTCGCGGATCAGCCCCCTGCCGCCCGTCGGCCCCCGCCGACATCGTCCACGCCCCGAACAGGGCCAGCGCCAGCGCCGCCAGAAACAGCGCCCGCGGCCGCTCGCGGAACATCAGCCAGGCCGCGGCGGTGACGATCACCGGGGTCAGATTGGTCAGGGTCGTCGCATTGGCCACCGAGGTGAAGCGGATCGAATAGTGCCAGAAGGCCAGGTCAAGCACGAAGAACAGCGCCGCCAGCCCCATCAGCGGCGACGGCCGCCCGGGCCCGCCCTCCCCGGCCGCCTGCCCCGGCCGCCACACCAGCAGCAGCAGCCACGGCAGGGCGAAGGCGAACCGCCACATCCCCGCCGCCGCCGGCCCCGTGTCGGTCAGCCGCACGAGGATCGGCGCCAGCCCCAGCACCGCGGCCGAGGCGAGGAGAACCAGCAGGGCGGCGGTGCGAGTCGTCATCCCCGCACTCTGACCCTTCTCCCCTCGCCGGAGAAGACGCCGCTACGGCCAGTCCCCGGCCGCGCCCTCCGGCAGCCCGGCGTCCTCCCGCCACGCGTCCCGATTGGCGTGCAGCGTCACCCCGTCCAGCCACTTCAGCGACTCCAGCCGCCCGTCCGCGTCCCACATCCCCGCCGTCCAGCCGTACCGCCGCGCCCAGTCCCGGTCCCGCGCCGCCGTCTCCGCCGTCAGATGCTCTTCCCGCCACTTCAGCACGAACCCGAGGTGCCACAGCGGAACCCCGTCCAGCCCCCCGCCCGCCATCGCCCCGGCCAGCGTCGTCGCCACCGCCCGCGTCTCGCCGAGCCGGAACTCGAACTCGTCGCGCTTCTTCTCTGCGAACCGCTCCCAGCCCTCGACCGGCTCCGGAACCGGGTCCGGCTTCGGCGTCCGCTCCCAGGCCTCCTCGGCCCGCCGCCGCCACAGATTGGCCAGCCCCACGTCATACCGTTTGGCCAGCGACGCCCCCGTCGCCCCGCCCTCCCAGGCGCGCCGGATCTCGGCCCAGTATTCGTCGGATCGGATGCGGGGCGGGTCGCGCTCGTACATGGCGTGCAGTCTCGCCCGCCCCTGCGTCAGAATCGGACGTAGGCGCTCTCTAGGCGAACCGCCCCGCCAGCAGGCCGATGGCGAACACCGGCGCCCCGCCGACGAAGCCGGCCAGCTGCACCGCCAGCCCCAGCAGCACCGCCTTGCCCAGCCCCTCGGCCGGCGACCGCCACCAGCGCTCCCGGCCCATGCGCAGGAAGGTGACCACCCCGATCGCGAAGATGGCCACGGCCACCGCCAGACCCGCGACCCCGCCGTCATAGGCCCAGATCGACAGCGGCAGGATCGGCACGGTCCAGGCGCACAGATAGGCGAAGGCCGCGCGGAACCCGCGCCGCCAGCCCAGATGGTCCGGGTCCCACCAGCGCAGCAGGGGCGTCGCGGCGCAGGCGTAGGCCAGCGACAGGATCGGCACCAGCACCAGGGTCATCCAGTTGTCGGCGTCGGCCATGAAGGCGTCGCGGCTCTTGCCCGAGGCCTCGATCAGCGGCTGCAGCACGTCCTCGCCGACCGCGCCCAGCATCACGCCCGAGCCGCCCTGCAGGAACAGCACCAGCATCAGTATGGCGTTGAGGGCCAGATACAGCCGCAGCGGCCGCGCATAGCGCCCCCCGCCGCTGGGCCCGGCCGTCATCCACGCCTCCAGCACCGGCCGCGGCCGGACCAGCACGTCGCGCGCGGTGACCAGCTCCTGGACGCCGAAGCCGAGCGTGTCGTCGGACAGGTCGTTGAGCGCCGCGCCCTTGGGCGCCGGGGGCGGGTCGTGCGGTGTGGTCATGGTGGTGCGGCTCCCCCTTCGCGAGGACGATGCCATGGGGGACGGGGGAGTGGCCAGAGGGCCTCACCCTCTCCCGGTGGGAGAGGGCTTGAGCGCACGGCGGCGCAGCCGTCGTCCTTGCGCTCAAGGGTGAGGGTCGACCGCCCAGGGGCGGCTTCGCCGCTTCAACCAGCCGACCCACATCCGACGGGGCTCCGCCCCGGATGGTCTTCTCCCAATGGGAGAAGAACCCGTTGAGCGCCCTCCCCTTTCGTCATCCTCCAGCGAGACAGGGGGCCCCGGCGGCGGCCCGGCGCATGGCCAGACCTGGCGGTTGTGTTAAGCTCCACCGTACCGGGGGACAGAGACGGAGACGACGGATGAGGGGTTCGGGCGTTTTGGCGGGGGGCGCGGCGGCGCTGACGCTGGCTTTGGCGGCGACGGGGTTGGCGGCGACGGGCGCTACGGCGCAGGCGCGGGAGCGGTGGGTTGAGGAGATCCGCTATGTCACCTGCGACGGCTCGGAATGGAGCGCGACCCTGGACGGCGAATGGTTCTGGCATTTCCCGAGGGACCCCGACACCCAGGCCGAGCGCCACCAGTCGCGCAACATCCGCTACCGGACCTGGGGCGGCGGCTGCTGGAACGCCACCTGGGACGACGGGCGGCGGGTCTTCCTCCACACGCCGGCCGCCGGCGGGGCGGGGCATCCGGACACCATCCTGAACTACGAGGACTGGCGCGGCGTGCGCTGGACCGCCCGCCGGCGGGGCGACGACTGGGTGGTGCGGCAGCCGTAGGGGCGTCCGCGTCATCCGCTTGATCTGACGACGGCGCGGCGGGCCCCTCTCCGTTTGGGAGAGGGCTTGAGCGCACGAGCGCGAAGCGGTCGTCTTGCGCGACCCGAAGGGCGGCGCGACGCGTCAAAGGGTGAGGGTCGACTGTCCGGGGGCGGCTTCGCCGCTTCCCCCACCCGACCCTCATCCGCCCCTCCGGGGCGCCTTCTCCCAATGGGAGAAGGATCAGGTGGTTCGCCGGTACGTCCCGCGCTTGTCGTCGAACGCCAGCCAGCCCCGGTCCCTCAGCACCTGCAGCTGCTGCCTGATCTTCGGGCGGACGTTGCGGTTGCCCGGATACAGCGCCGCCAGCCGCGCCTCCTGCGCATACACCTCGTCCAGCGTGAACGCCGGCCGCCCCACCGCCTCCACCGCGCCCATGACGGCCAGCAGCCAGCCGCGCGCCTCCGGCCGGGTCTCGCGCAGGAACAGGGTCGCGGCCCAGGCGGCGCGGACCTCGGCCTGCGGGCGCGGCGCGCCGTGCCGGATCAGGGGGATGCGGCCGGCGGCGGGGACGTCCTTCAGCCGGATCGTGCAGCCCTGCCAGCCGGCGCGGCGGGCGTCGGGGCCCAGCGGCGCGCGCGGCCGGATGATCGCCTCGGTGAAGAAATGGCGCGGCACGACGATCAGCTCGCTGACGCGATGCGCCGCGCGGTCGTATCCCATGACGAACAGGCTGGGATTGTTCGCCGCCGCCAGCCGCTGCTTCATCGCGCTCCAGGCCCCGGCCGGCAGCACGCCGGCGACCGCGCCCTGCCCGGACTTGAGCTCATACTCCTCGCCGCAGGCGGCGCAGCGGAAGTCGCCGACGCGGGTGTTGTTGGGCAGGGGCGGCAACCGGTCGGCCGGACAGGCGGGGCAGAAGCCGTGCTCGGCCATCCAGCCCTCGGTCAGATGCCGCGCCTGCTGGGTCGCGCTGGTATAGACGGCGCTCGGCTCGGCGAAGCCGAGACTGCACCACGAGTTGGTATCGTCCCCCATCCACCCACCGTAGCGGGTAGGTTGGCGGGGGTCAGCCCCGGATGCCCTCTCCGGTTGGGAGAGGGCCTGAGCGCCCGTGAGCGGAGCGAGCGGTCGCGCGAAGGGGTGAGGGTCGGATGGCTCATGACGGGTTCCCGTCGGCCGACGCTGCGGCAGGCTCAGTGCGACGCCGGAACCCGTAGCCCCTCACCCTTTCGCCTTGCCGATCGCCCTGCGGGCTCCCGGAGGCTCAAGCCCTCTCCCGCCGGGAGAGGGAAGCCTCAGCCCTTGCCGCGCGAATAGCGCTCGATCTCCTCGCCGTCGGCGTCGAGGGCCACGACATGGCGGGCGTCGAACTCGACCACGCCCTGCTCTTTCCACTTGATGGAGGGATCGCCGTCATAGGCCAGGTCGACGGCCTCCTCGAGGGAGTCGGCTTCGACCTCGGTGGTGTAGTCGACGTAGGCGTCGACGCGGGAGAGGATTGGGACCTTCGGCACGGTGCGCTCCTTTCCTGCGAAGCGTGCCGGAAGCACGGGTCAGCGATCGCATACCGGCACCACGGGTTGCATTGCCCGGTTGGGTCGGCAACCATGAGACCCGTAGCCAAGGGGGGCGGGATGATCACGAGCATCAGCTTAGGGAACTTTCGAGCGTTCAAAAGCGTCGATGTCCCGCTGTCAAAGTTGAATATCTTTGTCGGCCCCAACAACTCTGGAAAATCTTCGATCATCTCTGCTGTAAACCTGATCGCACAAAACATCAGGACGGGCACTCAAGAGTTCACGCTAGCGCTGAACGGACCATATGCCGAGCTAGGCACGTTCTACGATGCCGTACACGGCCACAGCGCAAAACCCATCATGCATATTGGGTTTCAGATCGATGAATATAAATATGATTATAGATATCGCTACCGACCACAACGTAGAGAGATTGAGCTCGTAAGAGCAGACATATCTGGCGGGGGCTTTTCCTATCAGTACATGACTGGTGATAGCGGGGCCATTCAAACAATATCTTCTAAACTATATAGCATAGATGGATATCAGCCGAAGCAACGTGCGCGCATTTACGGATTTAGTTTTGCCCACTCCTTGTCTCAGTATTCCTATAAGCAGTTGGTAGATGAAAGGAATCTAGAGACATATCAACGACTTCGAGAATTCATGTTCCGAAGCATGTATACGCTGGAGCGCCATTTTTCCGTTTTTGATTCAGTAGGGGCGTTTCGAGCCGCTCCACAGAGAACGTACCACTACACGGGCGAAGCGCCTTCGAGTGTCGGAAAACAAGGTGAGAACTTTGCTCAGATGCTAGCGAGTAGCGCTGCAAGTCGTTCTCGACTAGTTATAAGCGTAATACGCTCCGCCGCAAAATGGTTCGTAGAATCTGGCGTAGCTAGGGATGTAAAAATCAAGCCCCTAACTAATCGGCATTTTGAAATTATTGTCGAAGATCAAACAGGTTCTCGCAGCAACATAATAGACTCCGGTTTCGGATGCAGTCAGGCCCTGCCAGTGTTGGCGGGAGGATTCAATCTTGTGAGGTCGAGGCGCCCAGGAACCTCGGCCACCTTTGTGGTCCAAGAACCAGAAATTCACCTCCATCCGACCGCTGCCGCGCACATGGGCACCTATTTCAAGGATTTAGCTTTGGCCGGCGTCCAATGTTTCGTGGAAACTCACAGCGAGAATATAGTCCTCCGAGTCGCGCGGCACGTCGCATTAGGAGAGCTCTCTCCAGATGACGTCAAGATTTACTGGGTTTCCGCCAATACAGGAAAGCACGAAGTGACTGCACTTCCGTTGCGGCATGACGGGACATTTGAGAAACCTTGGCCAGAAGGCTTTTTCCCTACCAGATCTGACGAGACACTGCTTCTCGCCCGCGCGGCTTCAAAGATCGACACAGCAACGAAGGCGGGCGCGTAACCATGGCCGCAGTCATTGATGCGAACTGTTGGTGCTTGTACGTGGACGAGGCCATCTCAGAATCTAACGGCCCGGGTAAAGCTGTATTTGAGAAAGCGGAACATCAAGGAGGTATTCTTTTCGATGCCGGAAATCTGATGCGGCAACAATATATTGATATGCGAAAGCCTTATGCTGAGGATATATTCAACAACTGGTTCGGTGAGAAGCAAATATACGGATTAGCTCGCTTGGTAGATGTTCCAGCTAGCGCTGCGATCAACACGTTCCTGCGGAACAACAATATCCCCAACAAGGAACACATATTCTTTAAGACGGCTATTTCCGGAAATGCTGATCATATAGTCTCTCTGGACTCTGACTTTTATGATCCAGCAATGAAGAGGGCTGGCGAGGAGACGAAACGAAAGCTGGTTCAATCAGCATCTGGGCCCGTCTGCAAAGCTGTAAGGAAGGCGTGGGGAATATCCATCTGCTGCCCCGTGACGTACGTCGCAAAGTTTGAGGCCGCCGCTTAGTCACGGTCCGGCGGAGTTCCCCGTCGATTGAGCAGCCCTCACCGCCCCTTCCTGAACGCCTCCGCCTTCTCCGCCGCCGCGTCGGCCCGCCAGCGCTTCGGCGCGCTCTTGTCCACCGTCTCCCCCTCGGCGGTCAGCACCTCGTTGGCGAACTCGAGGTCCATCAGCTTCATGCGCTTGATCTCGTCGCGCAGGCGGGCGGCCTCCTCGAATTCGAGGTTGGCGGCGGCGTTGCGCATGCGGCCTTCGAGGTCCTTGAGGGCGGCCTGGAAGTTGGAGCCGACGAAGGGTTTGGAGGCCTCGGCGACGCCGGGGGCGGTGAGGCGGTCGAGCTCGCGGGACTCATAGGGGCTGGAGAGGATCTCCTTGATGTCGCGCTTGACGCTCTCGGGCGTGATGCCGTGGGCGGCGTTGTACGCCTCCTGCTTCTCGCGCCGGCGGTTGGTCTCGGCGATGGCGCGCTCCATCGAGCCGGTCATGCGGTCGGCGTAGAGGATGACGCGGCCGTCGACGTTGCGGGCGGCGCGGCCGATGGTCTGGATCAGCGACGTCTCGGAGCGCAGGAAGCCCTCCTTGTCGGCGTCGAGGATGGCGACCAGGCCGCACTCGGGGATGTCGAGGCCCTCGCGCAGCAGGTTGATGCCGATCAGCACATCGAAGGCGCCCATGCGCAGGTCGCGCAGGATCTCGATCCGCTCGAGGGTGTCGACGTCGGAGTGCATGTAGCGGACGCGGACGCCCTGTTCGTGCATGTATTCGGTCAGGTCCTCGGCCATCTTCTTGGTCAGGACGGTGACGAGGCTGCGGTAGCCGTTGCGGGCGACCTGTTTGACCTCGTCGATGACGTCGTCGACCTGGTTGCGCGTGTCTCCGCTGACCGGGCGGATCTCGACCGGGGGGTCGATCAGGCCGGTGGGGCGGATGACCTGTTCGGTGAAGACGCCGCCGGTCTTCTCCATCTCCCACGGACCGGGGGTGGCGCTGACGAAGACGGTCTGGGGGCGCATGGCGTCCCATTCGTCGAACTTCAGCGGGCGGTTGTCGATGGCGCTGGGCAGGCGGAAGCCGTATTCGGCCAGGGTCGATTTGCGGCGGTAGTCGCCGCGGTACATGGCGCTGATCTGGCCGACAGTGACGTGGCTCTCGTCGACGAACAGCAGGGCGTTGTCGGGGATGTATTCGAAGAAGGTGGGCGGCGGCTCGCCCGGGGCGCGGCCGGTCAGCCAGCGGCTGTAGTTTTCGATGCCGGCGCAGGAGCCGGTGGCCTCCATCATCTCCAGATCGAAGCGCACGCGCTGCTCGAGGCGCTGGGCCTCGAGCAGCTTGCCGTTCTCGACCATCCAGTCGAGCGTCTCCTTGAGCTCGGCCTTGATGCCGGTGATGGCCTGGTTCAGCGACGGGCGCGGGGTGACGTAGTGGCTGGCGGCGTAGACGGTGATCTCGGTCAGGTCGGCGGTCTTCCTGCCGGTGAGCGGATCAAATTCCTGGATCGATTCCAGCTCGTCCCCGAACAGCTGGATGCGCCAGGCGCGGTCCTCCTGGTGGACCGGGAAGATCTCGATCGTGTCGCCGCGCTTCCTGAACATCCCCCGCTCGAACGCCGCGTCGTTGCGCTTGTACTGCAGCGCGATCAGATCGGCCCTCAGCTTGGCCTCATCGATCGTATCGCCGACCTTCAGCGTGAACGTCATCGCCGTATAGGTCTCCACCGACCCGATGCCGTAGATGCAGCTGACCGACGCCACCACGATCACATCGTCCCGCTCCAGAATCGCCCGCGTCGCCGAATGCCTCATCCGGTCGATCTGCTCGTTCACCGAGCTGTCCTTCTCGATGTAGGTGTCGGTGCGCGGGACGTAGGCCTCGGGCTGGTAGTAGTCGTAGTAGCTGACGAAATATTCGACCGCGTTGTCGGGGAAGAAGCTTTTGAACTCGCTGTAGAGCTGGGCCGCCAAGGTCTTGTTATGGGCGAGGATCAGGGCGGGGCGCTGGGTCGCCTCGATGACCTTGGCCATGGTGAAGGTCTTGCCCGAGCCGGTGACGCCGAGCAGGACCTGGTCGCGCTCGCCGGTGTTCGCCGTGGCGACGAGCTCGGCGATGGCCGAGGGCTGGTCGCCGGCGGGGGTGTATTTGGTCTCCAGCCGGAAGGGGATGTGCTTGCGGTCAGCGGGGCGGTCGGGGCGGTGCGGGACCCAGTCGGCGGGGGAGCCGGGGGCCTCCTCGGGCGTCAGGCGCGGGCCGGTGACGGGGGCGAACATCGGCATGCGGTTCTTCGCCGTCGCCGGATCGTGCAGGAAGGCGGCCGGCGCCTCGGCGAGGCCCGACTGGCCGGGGACGTGGACGGGCTTGGCGGACTTGCGAGAGGACGACGAGGGGGAACGGGCCATGAACGCAATCTAGGGGGCGGAGGGCGACAGCGCCACAACGCACCGGCGCGGTGGGGGATGCGGCGAGCGGCTGCTGACAGCATGGTGGTAGGAGGGTGGCGGCAGGACGGGTGACACTGTCCGAAATCCGCCAGCGCGCGCGACCGGCGGCGCCCATATCCTCCGTCGAACGACGGAGCCCGCCCATGACCCCGTTCCACGCCCTGCACCGCGACGGCCTGCTGATCCTGCCCAATGCCTGGGACGGAGGGTCGGCGGCGCTGATGCGCTCACTGGGGGCGAAGGCGATCGCCACGACCAGCGCCGGGGTGGCCTGGGCGCTGGGCTGGCCCGACGGGGACGCCCTGCCGGTCGAGCGGGTGGTGCAGGCGACGCGGGACGTGGTGCGCGCGGCCCAGGGCCTGCCGGTCTCGGTCGATTTCGAGGGCGGCTATTCCGACGATCCGGCCGAGGTCGCGGCCTCGGCCCGGACCGTGGTCGAGGCGGGGGCGCAGGGGATCAATATCGAGGACGGCCGCGGCGCGCCGGAGGCGCTGGCAGCCAAGATCGCGGCGATCCGGCCGGCGATCGGACCCGACCTGTTCATCAACGCGCGCTGCGATGTCTGGCTGAGGGGCGTCGGCGAGGCCGGGACGCGGGTCGAGGAGGCGGCGCGGCGCGGCGCGATCTACCGGGCGGCGGCGCTGACGAAGGGCTTCCTCGCGGACGGGCGGTCCGAGCCGCTGGGCGAGGGCGCCTTGAGCTGGGGCGAGTTGAACGCCCTGATGCCGCCGGTCTAGTCCGGCCTTCCGGCTCCGAAGGCGTCCCCCGCCCACGTCGCCGCCGCCGCGACCGGAGCCGGAAACCGCGAGCCTTCGCGCCCCGTCGGGTGCAGGATGACGCCATGACGCTCTCTCCGCCCCCTGCCCTGACCCTGTCCTGGGTGGACAGTCCGATCGGGCCGCTGGCGCTGGCCTGCGACGCCGACGGCGTGCTGCGCGGCCTGTCGTTCGGAGACGGTCTGATCAAGGCGATGCGGCGGGAGTATCCGGCGGCGTCCCTGGCCGATGGGGCGGCTCCGGCCGCGGTCACACGCGCCTTGGCGGCCTATTTTGGCGGCGACCGCGAGGCGCTGAAACGCGCGCCATGGTCGCTGGACGGTGCGGTCGCCGGCGACGGATTTCACGGGCGGGTGTGGCGGGCCCTCGCCGAGGTCCCGGCCGGCGCGACCATCAGCTATGGCGAGATGGCGAAGCGGGCGGGGGAACCCGGGGCGGCGCAGGCGGCCGGCGTGGCCCTGAACCGCAACCCGATCCCGCTGGTGCTGGCCTGCCACCGGGTGGTGGGGGCGGACGGCGCCCTGGTCGGGTTCGGCGGCGGACTGGAGCGCAAGGGCTGGCTGTTGCGCCATGAAGGGGCGTTGCTGCTTTAGGGTCCGCCGGGAGGTTCATCACAACGGACGCTACGAGGTTCACAACGGACACGACGGGACCAAGGATGTATCGCGGTCGGCGCCTTGTCGATGAGTCCGGGGATTGCGGCTTCGCCGCGTTTGATCGGATCGACGGCGGGATCAGCTGCGTCAGCCTCGCGGCCCCCGTTGTGTTCGTTGTGTCTCGTCGTGTCCGCCGCGAAGAACCAGCACGCGCCGGAGCTAGCCGAACAGGCCGATCAGCTCGCGGCCCGCCAGCACGCAGAACAGGACGCCGCCCGCCGCCAGCATGGCGTTGGAGAGCCAGCGGCTGCGCCACTCGTCCGGAGTTCGCGAGGTGTTGAGCAGCCAGATCAGGGTCAGGGCGAGGAAGGGCATGAACAGCGCCCCCAGCGCGCCATAGGCGACGATCAGGCCGAACGGCCGGTCCATAAACAGCAGGGCCATGGGCGGGAAGGTCAGCCAGAGCAGATAGCCGCGGAAGGCGGGGCTGCCCTCGCCCTTGGCGGTCGCGTCGTCGGCGCGGCCGCGCACATGGGCCCAGAAGTCCGCGAACATCAGGCTGACCCCGTGCCAGACACCGATCAGGGACGAGAAGCTGGCGGCGAAGAAGCCGACCAGGAACATGATCCCGACCACGTCGCCGAAGCGTTCGCGCAGCACGGCGTCGAGGTCGAGCAGGCCCCGGTCGCCGCTGGACAGGGCGATGTTGGAGGCGTGCAGCAGCTCGGCCCCGACGATCAGCATGGCGACGACGAAGACGCCGGTGACGGCGTAGCCGACCCGGTTGTCCAGTTTCATCACCCGCATCCAGGCGGGGCCGCGCCAGCCCTTTTCACCGATCCAGTAGCCATAGGCGGCCAGGGTGATGGTGCCGCCGACGCCGCCGATCAGGCCGAGGGTGTAGAAGGCCGAGCCGGCCGGCAGGGTCGGGATCAAGCCGCGGGCCATGGCCGGCAGGTCGGGGGCGACGATGACGGCGAGACCGACCACCGTCACGAACATCACCGCCACCAGGGCGGTCATCAGTTTTTCGAATACCGGATAGCGGTTGAACCAGACCAGGACGAGGCCGACCACGCCGCAGATCATGGCCCAAGCCTTGAGGTCGAGGGCCATGGCCGTCCCGTCCAGAAGAGCGGCCAGCGGCAGGGCCGAAGCTGTCATGGCCGTGGCCCCGTAAACGAAGCCCCAGATCACGACATAGACGCCGAAATAGACGCTGGCCCAGTTGAGCCGGCCGCCGAACCAGCCCGGCCCGAGGCTGGACCAGCCGTCGAAGATGGTCCGGCCCGAGGCCAGGGCCCAGCGGCCGACAGCCTCGGCGAGGGAAATCTTCAGCAGGGTCCCGACCACCGCCGCCCATAGCAGGGCGTAGCCGAACATCGAGCCGGCCACGAGGGTGGCGACCAGATCGCCGGCCCCGACCCCGGTGGCCGCGGCGACGATGCCGGGGCCGATCAGGCGCCAGCGGCTGCCGGGGGCGGGGGTGGTGTCGGCGGGGGCGTCGGTCATTCCCGTCCTAGAACTGGGCGCCGGTGGTCGGCAGGGCGAAGGCGCGCGCCACCCGGTCACGGGCGGCGACCACGTCGGGACGGCCGTAGGCCACGGCGAGAACCTCCCCGACCCGTCGATCATAGTCCGTCGCCCGCTGGTCGATCTGGTAATTGTGCAGGGTCCCCACGCCGCTGTCGGCCAGCTTCTCGTCCGCGAGGATCAGCAACAGGGTGTCGGCGGCCCCGTCCGCATCGCCGCGACAGGCCTGGGCCTCGACCCAGGTGAGCGGGGCATGGCGCCAATTCTGCTCCATGTGGGCGAAGGCGGGCGCGGCGATCGCCTCGTCTCCCATCGCCTCGGCGGCGCAGGCGCGCACGTGCATCGCCTGCATGACGCCGTACTCCGAGGCCGAGTCCGGATCGAGCGTCTTGACGGTGGCGATGGCCCGGGCGTTGTCGCCGGTCCGCAGGTAGAACCAGCCGAGGTTGATGGTCTGGCTGACGTTGCCTCCCCCGCCTTCGTCCCGTTTCGCCGCGGCCTGCATCTGGACGACCGCCTCGTCGATCCGGCCGAGGTCGACCAGCACGCGCGCCCGGGTGTCCATCACCCAGGTCAGGGCCCGATCGTCGTCCGATCCGGGCTCGGGGGGCGGCAGGGCCAGGGTCGCGTCGGCGAAGGCGAGAGCCTCGTCGAACCGTCCCCGGTTATGCAGGGCCGAGACGTAGGCGACGCGGGCCTCATAGGACGAGCCCGGAGCGACCGCCTCGATCCGCCGGGCCTCCAGCTCGGCGTCGAGGATGGCGGCGATGTCCAGTTCAGGCACGGCGGCCGCGGCCCGCAGGTCGTCGTAGCGGCGCATGGCGTGGAGCTGGAGGAGTCCGCCTGAACTGGTGACGCGCTCGACCAGGGTCGTGGCGTCGGCCAGCCGGTCGCGCTTCAGCAGATCGTCAATCAGCCGGATCCAGACCCCGGAATCATGAGGATCCCGCCAGCCGGCGTCACGGAGCGCGGACCGAAGCGCGAACGCCGCCTCCGGATCGATGTCGGGGTTCGCTTCGAGCTGGACGACGAACTCGCTCGACAGGTCGTCGACAACCTCCGGCCGACGGTCGAGCAGGGTTACCATCGCGCGCGCGGCCGCGGTCAGATCATCCGTGGCCGCGTGGGCGCCGATGCGGGTGAACCAGATGCTTGCCGACGCCCCGTCCCGTTCCGAGGACTCGATGAGATAGGGCAGCGCCGTCGCATACTGGCCCTCGCCGGCATAGAGCAGGCCCAGCAAATTGCCGATGATCTGACGCCGGCCGAGCGGTTCGCGCGCGAGGTCCGGGTGGTCGGCGATAAGTTTGGTGAGGGCCAGGGCCCCCGAGGCGTCGTTCACCTCGATCGCCGCGCTGAGCTGGCTCCAGAGGTCGTCGATCGACTTGGCCGGGGCGGCCTGGACAGGCCCCGCCCCGGACGCCGAACCCGCCGCCGGACCGGGCGCAGTCATGGACAGGGCCGCAGCCGCAAGCAACTCAAGGATCATAAAACGCCTCCCCCGCCGGCTACCGTAACGCGAGGCGCGGGTCTGGCAAGGCGGCGGCGGCCGGCGGCTGATCGCCGGCCCTCCCCGGTTGTGGGAAGGGCCGGCAGGATCGGTCGTCGTCCGGGTCCGGACCTAGCGCCGGAGGCTGACCCGGGCCTCGAGGTCGGCCCAGCGGCGGGTCAGGTCGCGCAGTTCCTCGCGGAGGCGGGCGGCTTCGGTGCGGCTGAACTGGCCGCTGCGCTCGCCGGCGACGATTCGGGCCTCGATTTCGGCGGCGCGGGGGTCGTAGCCGTAGCCGCCGTCATAGACGACATCGCCGACGCGACGGTCGAGATCGGCGAGGCGGTCGGTCAGGTCCTGCTGTTCGCGGGCGCTGAGGCCGTCGCGACGGTAGTCGGACTCGAGCCGGACCAGAGCGTCGAAATCGGCGCGCAGCCGGGTTCCTTCGGTGCGGGTCAGGCGGCGGTCGCGGACGGCCAGGTCGACGCGGGCGAAGAAGGCCGCGCGCTGATCGGGCAGCGGACGCCAGTCGCCGTAGCCCATGTCGTCGTCGCGGCGTTCGTCGCCGACGCGCTGGGACAGGGCGCGGTAGCGGTCGCGCAGGTCCTGACGCTCGTTGGTGGTCATGCGGCCGTCGGCGGCGTAGCGGGTCTCGAGCTGGACGAGCGCCTCATAGTCGTCGCGCAGGCGGTTGGCCTCCGTGCGGCTGAGAGTGCCGTCGCGGACGCCGGCGTCGATGCGGGCGTCGAGATCGGCGCGGCGCTGGTACAGCGGACGGCGGCCGCGGCTCCAGTCGTCGTCGAGGACCTGATCGTCCTGCTGGGCGGTCTGGTTGCCGAACAGGGCGCCGAGGATGGCGCCGAAGACGCCGCCGGGCTGATCCTGCACGGGCTGGCCGTAGCCCTGGCCGGAGTCGTAGGAATTATCAGGATACAGCGGTCCGACGGTGGCCGTCGCTCCGCTGCAGCTCAGGACGCCGTTGCGGTTGGTGATGGCGCTGCGGCAGTCGACGCTGCGGATCGAGCTCCAGCGGAAGCCGCCGTCGGTCTGGCATTCGGCCGAGACGTAGCCGTTGGCCAGTTGTTCGACGTTGCGGCAGGACGAGGGGACGGCGGCCTGGCCGGACTGGTAGCTGGTGTAGGGGGTCTGGGCCTGGGCGGCGCCGGCGGCGGTCAGCGCGAAGGCGCCGGCCGCGAGGACGGTGATGGTCTTGATGGCGGTCATGGGGGTGTCTTTCCGGGTGGGGTTGCCCTGTGCGGAGAGAACGGGGTTCAGGGAGGAAGGTTGCCCCCGCTCTCCCACCGGACGGCAGGAATGGCTAGACGGGTCCGATGACGGCTTTGCCCATGAACGAGATTCTGCTGCTGCTCGCCGCCCTGGTCGCGGCCGGACTGGCGGGCGGGGTGATCGCCGGGCTGTTCGGCGTGGGCGGCGGCACGGTGATCGTGCCGGCGGTGTTCTACGCCTTCGAGGTGCTGGGCGCCGGCGGGGAGGCGAACCTGCATGTGGCGATCGGAACCTCGCTGCTGACCATCGTCGCGACCTCGTGGCGGTCGCTGCGGGCGCATCGGACGCATGGGGCGGTGGACGAGGAGGTGCTGAAGACCTGGACACCCTGGGTGGCGGTCGGCGCGCTGCTCGGCGCGGCCGTGGCCGGCGTGACCTCGATGGAGGGTCTGGCCATCGTCTACGGCGTCTGCCTGATCGCGGTGGCGGCGCAGCTGGGTTTGATGCCGGAGGGCTATGCGCTGCGGAAGGACCTGCCGGTCGGCTGGGGGCGGCGCGGCCTGGGGACGGCGATCGGCGGGCTGTCGGCGATGATGGGGATCGGCGGCGGCAGTTTCGGCGGCATGCTGATGTCGCTGTGCGGGCGGCCGATCCATCAGGCCGTGGCGACGGCCTCGGGCTTCGGGGTGGCGATCGGGGCGGCGGCGACCTTGGGGTTCGTCGTATTCGGCTGGGACGCCGCCGGACGGCCGCCGCTGTCGCTGGGCTACGTCAATGCGCCGGGAGCGGTGGTGATGGCGGTGCTGACCACGGCGGTGGCGCCGTGGGGGGCGAAGCTGGCGCATGCGCTGGACCGGCGGGTGCTGAGGCGGGCGTTCGCCCTCTACCTGTTGGCCACGGCGGCGCTGGTGGTGGTGAAGGCGCTCTAGGGCCTGAGCGTCAGTCCCGCGGGCGTGGCGCTGAACGAGGACAGGCGCCCGAGGTAGCTCATGCCGAGGAGGGAGTGCGGCAGGCCGTGCTCGACGACGAGGGCGTCCACGGCGGCGACCCGGGCTCCGGCGACGGCGACGGCGCGGAGCCGGACCGGGGCGGCGCGGACGGGGCCGGAGGCGGTGACCACCGTGCCGGAGAAGTCTTCGGGAGTCAGTTTCAGACCTAGTCGGACGGCGTCCTCGCGGGTGAGGGCCACGACGCTCGCGCCGGTGTCGACCATGACGCGGACGGCGCGGCCGTCGATGTCGGCCTCGGCCCAGTAGTGGCCGTCGGCGGCCTTGAGCACCTGGCCGGCGGCGCCCGTGGCGGGGCTGGAGACGGCGGGGACCGCGGCCTGGGCCTGGCCGCGCAGGCCGGCCTGATCCATCCACCAGGCGGTGGTCAGGGCCGAGGCGACGGCGAGGGCCATGACGGCCGCGGAGGAGAGATCGAACCGCATGGCCGTGTTCTCGCACGGCGCCGTTGGGATGCGGTGAAGAGGGATGGTTGGCGGGGGGTTAAGGGGCCGGGGCGCCGGTGCCGCGCTGCGCCCTCCCCGGCAGCGCCGCCATGATCGCCGCCCGTTCGGCGTCGGACAGGCCGCTCCAGCCGCCGATCTCCGACAGGGTGCGCCAGCAGCCGAGGCACAGGCCCGAGGCACCGTCGACGATGCAGACCTTGACGCAGGGCGTGGCGATGGCGCGGGGCGGTTGGCCGGGTTCGGGGGCGTTAGATGACATAGATACGAAATATGGTCCGATATCGGAGTAAAATATCTTGCGTTTTCGCCGACCCGCGTTACCTTGAACCTGACGCGAAACGACTGGGCGGGTGAGAGCCTGCGAGCACGACGTGTCTCTTTTCCTCTTTCGGCGAAAGGAGACATCGAGGATGAACGACGAGAACCGCAAACTCCAGCACACCATGCTGTCCTTCGCCCTGTGGGGCGGGATGCTGGTGAACAACCGCAGCGCAAGGCCGGGCGGCGAGCGCGTGATCAGCCACCCGTCCAACTTCGTTCCGTTCAAGATCGATCGCGCCGGCCGCTAGGGCGGATTTGTGCGGCCGCAGCGAATGCGGCACTGCTGGCGCATGACCCTGATTCATACAGAACGCCGCGGCGCCGTCGAGATCTGGACACTCGACCGGCCGGAGCGGCTGAACGCCCTACCCGACCTCGAGGACGGCGAGGCCTTCGCGGCGGCCTGCGCGGCGGTGAACGGCGACGCCGGGGTGCGCTGCGTGGTGATCACCGGGGCGGGACGGGCCTTCTCGGCCGGCGGCGACCTGAAGGCGATGCGCGACCGGCGCGACCTGTTCGCCGGCTCCGGGACGGAAATCCGCGAGCGCTATCGCCGGGTGGTGCACCGGATCGTGCGATCGCTCTACGGGCTGGAGGTTCCGCTGGTGGCGGCGGTGAACGGACCGGCCATGGGGCTGGGCTGCGACATCGCCGGGCTGGCCGACATTCGTCTGGCCTCGACCGAGGCGACCTTCGGGGTTCCGTTCCTGAAGCTGGGCATCCTGCCGGGCGACGGCGGCGCCTGGCTGCTGCCGCGCAACGTCGGCTATGCGCGGGCGGCGGAGATGCTGTTCACCGGCGACACCATAGACGCGCCGACGGCGGAGCGCTGGGGGCTGGTCAACCACGTCGTCGCGCCGGACGCGCTGATGGACGAGGCGCTGAAGGTCGCCGGCAAGGTCGCCGCGCACGGACCGCAGGCGCTGCGCATGGCCAAGACCTTGCTGCGCCAGGGCCGCGACGCGAATTTCGATCAGATGCTGGAGATGACCGCCGCCATGCAGGCGCTGGCCCATCTGACCGAGGATCACGCCGAAGGCGTGGCGGCGGTGCTGGAGAAGCGGCCGGCGGATTTCACCGGCCGCTAGTCTCCCTTACCCGGCCCGCGTGGGCTGGCGCATGGCGCGGTTGGCGGGCACGCCGACGGCGGCTTCGCGGGGTGCGCCGGCGGTCTCGCCCGGCTTCATGAACTTGACCAGGACGCGCTGACCGATCAGCAGCGGGGCGTCGCCGGCGGTGACGACCACCTCGATGACGCGCTCGTCGGTGCGCTGGGACGGGTCGTCCGAGGCAAGCTTGCGGGCGCCGAAGACGGCGGCGCGGCGCAGGACGGTGCCGACATAGACCTTGGACGGGTCGCCCTCGGGGCTGATCTCGACGGCCTGGCCGTTGGTCACATTGGGGATGTCGCTCTCGACGATCTCGGCGCGGGCGATGCGCGGCGAGTCGGGCTCGAGGTCGAACATGGTCGAAACGTTCAGGGTCGAGGCGCCGGCGCCCGGGTTGGCGTAGCGGCGGACGATGCGGCCGCTCTGGGGCGCGCGGATGACGGTCAGCTCGACGTTGTAGGCGGCCTGGGCGCGGCGGGCGCGGGCGGTCTGGACGGCGGCCTGTTGCGAGCCGAGCCGGGCCTGGGCCTGGGCGATGGCGTCGCGGGCTTGGTCCAGCCGCTGGGCGGCGACGAAATTGGTGTCGACCAGCTGGGCCAGGCGGTCGTACTCGCGCTGGGCCGTCCGGATGTCGACCTCGATCAGACGCAGCTGGCTCTCGGCCTGGGCCACGTCGGCGTTGGCGCTCTGCAGGGCCAGGCGGGGCTCGTCGTCCTCCTGGCGGGCGAGGATCTGGCCGGCGACGACGCGGTCGCCTTCCTGGACCAGAACTTCGCGGACCACGCCGCCGCGGCGGGCCGCGACCTGGATGATCCCGCCCTCGACATCGATCTTGGCGTTGGCCACGGCCGCGTAGGGGCTCTCGACCTTTTTGGACTCGGCCTCCGCCTCGTCGGCCTTCTGCTTCGCGGCGCCGGCCTGCATGAAGTTGAAGCCGACGATGACGACCGCGATCAGCACGATGCCGATCCAGAGCCATTTGTTCTTCAGAAAGCGGGGGATGCGGGACATGGGCGGTTCAGTCCTTGGAATCGGTCAGTGCGAGGCCAGGGTGGCGTCGGGATTGGGGATGCGGCGCTGGTCGTCGATGATGACGCCGTCTTCGATCTTGATGACCCGGTCGGCCCATTCCTCGAGGCGCGGGTCGTGGGTCACGCAGATGACCGCGGCGCCGTGCTCGGTGGCGGCGCGGCGCAGCAGGCGGATGACCACCTGGCCATTCTCGCCGTCGAGGGCGGAGGTCGGCTCGTCAGCGAAGAGAATCTGCGGGTCCTTGGCGAGGGCGCGGGCGATGGCGACGCGCTGCTTCTCGCCGCCCGAGAGGGCCGACGGACGCTGGTGCAGGCGCGGGCCGAGGCCCACCTCTTCCAGAGCCAGGGTGGCGCGCTTCTTCGCCGCGCCCTTGGACAGGCCCTGGTATTTCAGCACCACCTCGACCTGCTGCAGGGCGGTCAGGGCGGGGAACAGGTTGAAGCCCTGGAAGATGAAGCCGCAGTGATCGAGGCGGAATTTGTCGATCCGGCCGGAGGACAGCTTCCAGAGATCGTCGACGTCGAGCGTGTCGACCCGGCCTTCCTCGGGCCGCAGCAGGCCGGAGAGGGCGGCGATCAGCGTCGACTTGCCGGAGCCGGACGGGCCCATGACCATGGTCAGGTCGCCGTGCCGGGCGTCGAAATCGACCTTCTTGAGCACCTCGATATGGCTCTTGCCGGACTTGAAGCGCTTGACGAGACCCTTGGCCTCGATGGCGAAGTCGCCGTGCTTGCCGTGGACCTTGGTCGTCATCATCGCAGGAGATCCGCCGGCTGGCTGTTCTTGAGGATGCCGAGCGACAGCAGGCCGGACAGCATGGCGATGACGATCAGGCCGCCGCCGACGACGACCAGCAGCATGAACGGCAGGGCGATGATGACCGCATTGGCGGCCGCCAGAAGCGAGACCAGCCAGGTCAGGAAGATCGCGGCGACGACGCCCACGATGCCGACCCAGAAGCTCAGTTCGAGGACGATCCGGCGCAGCGAGCCCATGCCGACGCCCAAGGCCCGCAGCGAGGCGAACTCCTTGATGTTGGCCATGATGGCGCCGCGCAGGGTCTGCCAGGTGATCGACACGCCGATGATGGTGCCGAGCACGACGCAGCCGCCGATGATGATGACGAGGATGCCCTCCTCGAACATGGCGCTGGCGTTGGCGTCGGCCAGCTCCTGACGCGTCCAGGCCTTGTACTGGCCGTTGCCCAGGGCGTTGAGCTCGGCGGCCACGATCTCGGCCCGGGACGGATCCTTGAGCGCCACCATCAGCGGGCCGACGCGGGGGCTGCTCTCATTGGTCTGGCCCAGCATCCGCATGGTGTCGCGCGACATCACGATGTTGGCCTGCATCATGTTGGGGTAGCCGCGCAGGATCGCCGCCACGGTCACGGTCTGGCCGTTGTAGAGGGCCTTGTCGCCGAGCTTGACGCCCAGCTGTTTCAGGGCCGTCTCGTCGATGGCCACGGTGTAGGGCTGGCGCAGCGCCTCGACCAGTTCGTCCGAATAGTCGGTGGGGATGGTCACGGCGTCCGGCATGGTGTCGATCACGCTGGCCTGGACGAACTGCTGACGGGGGGCGCCCATCTTGGCGCGGTCGGCCTGGGACATCGTCGGGTCGACGTTCTTGACCGACTGGAAGGAGCCGCCGTTGCCCGCGAGAGGGCGCACCTCGCGCACTTCGTCGTGATTGTGGACGAGGGGAATGAAGCGCCTCGGCACGCCGGAGGGACCGCTCATCAGATTCTTGGCGCCGGGCTGCATGACGATGATGTCCGCGCTGGACCGCTCGATCGTGGCGGTGAAGCCCTTGCCGATACCGATGAAGACTCCGGTCATGGCCAGCACCAGCAGGCCCGACAGCGCGAGCGCCATCACGGCCGCGGTGTAGCGGCGCCACTCGTAGAGCAGGGTGGACAGTGCAAGCGACATGGAACGGATCGGCCCCCGGGTTTCGCCGCTATCTGACGGCGCCGGTGGTCGGGGCCAAGTTAAATCGGGTTAAGGCCATGTGGACGAGGTTCGTTCATCGGCGGTATGCAGGATGTCTGTCTGAACTGGCCGGAGTCCCGGCCGACTCTGGAGTCGTCCGCATGATCCTTCGTTCGCTTCGCGCCGCCATGGCCGCCACCGCCTCGATCGCCGCCGTGGCCGGCGCCGTGGCCATCGTCGCCGCCCCGACCGCCGCCCAGGCCGACGAGGGGATGTGGACCTTCGACAACTTCCCGATCCAGACCGTGAACCAGAAATACGGCACCCGGATCGACCAGGCGTGGCTGGACCGGGTGCGCAACGCCTCGGTGCGCATCCAGGGCTGTTCCGCCTCGTTCGTGTCCGACGAAGGGCTGATCCTGACCAACTGGCACTGCGTCGTCGGCTGCGCCCAGGAGCTGTCCGACGCCCAGAAGGACTATGTGAAGAACGGCTTCACGGCCGGAACCCGCGAGGAAGAGGTGCGCTGCCCCGGCCAGACGGCTGAGGTGCTGACCGAGATCACCGACGTCACCGACCGCGTCCGCGCCGCCGGCGAAGGCCTCGAGGGCGCCGCCTTCAACGCCGCCCGCCAGGCGGCGGTCAGCCAGATCCAGACGGAGGCCTGCGCCGGCGATCCGAAGTTCAACTGCCAGGTGATCAGCCTGTACCGTGGCGGCCAGTACAGCCTGCACAAATTCCGCAAATACGACGACGTGCGGCTGGTCTTCGCGCCCGAGAACCAGGCGGCCTTCTTCGGCGGCGACCCCGACAATTTCAACTTCCCGCGCTACGCCCTCGACGCCGGATTCCTGCGCGCCTACGAGGACGGCCGGCCGGTCGAGTCGCCGAACTTCCTGAAGTGGAATCCGGAGGCTCCGAAAGAGGGCGACGTCACCTTCGTCTCGGGCAACCCCGGCTCGACCTCGCGCCTGCTGACCATGAGTCAGCTCGAGCGGCTGCGCGACCAGCAGCTGCCGATCACCCTGATCCAGGCCTCGGAACTGCGCGGCCGCCTGCTGGAGTATTCGCTGACCGGCGAGGAAGCCAAGCGGGTGTCGTTCGACCCGATCTTCGGCCTCGAGAACAGCTTCAAGGTCTATTACGGCCAGCAGGGCGCCCTGACCGATCCGGCCTTCATGCAGGCCAAGCGCGAGGCTGAAGCCGAACTGCGCGCCCGCGTCGCCGCCGATCCGAACCTCGTGCAGCAGATCGGCGACCCGTGGGCCGAACTGGACGCCGTCCAGGGCGTGGCCCGCGACCTGTACCTGCCGTATCGCCAGCTGGAGCAGTCGGCGGGCGGCGGATCGACCCTCTACCAGATGGCCCGGGCGATCGTGCGGGCGGCCAAGGCGGACATGCCGGCCGAACGCCGCGCCCAACTGGCGGCGATGCTCGGCGAGGAAACGCCGATCTCGACCGACATGGAAGAAATCCGGCTGCGCTACTGGCTGTCCAAGACCCGGGAGTATCTGACCGTCGACAATCCGGAGGTGAAGGCGATGCTGGGCCGCGAGAGCCCGGAAGCCCTGGCCGAACGGCTGATCGACGGCACCCGGATGACCGACGCCGCCTTCCGGCGCGAGGCGGCGGGCATGACGCTGGAACAGCTGAAGGCGGCCGACCCGCTGCTGGCCTTCGTGGCCGCCAACGACGACGCGGCCAAGGCGGTTTCCGACCGCTGGGCCGCCGAGGTCAACGCCCCCACCGCCCGCGCGGCCGAGAAGGTCGCCCAGGCCCGCTTCGCCGTCTACGGCACCAACCAGTACCCCGACGCCACCTTCAGCCTGCGTCTATCGTACGGCGAGGTGAAAGGCTGGACCTACCGCGGCGTGACGGTGCCGCCGTTCACCTACATCGGCGGCCTGTACGAGCGGGCCACCGGATCGGAGCCGTTCAACCTGGCCCAGGCCTTCGCCGACAACGAGTCGCGGGTGAACAAGGACGTCGTCTACGACTTCGTCTCGACCAACGACATCATCGGCGGCAACTCGGGCTCGCCGGTGATCAACGCCGACGGCGAGGTGATCGGCGCCGCCTTCGACGGCAACATCCACTCGCTCGGCGGCTCGTTCGGCTACGACGGAGAGCTGAACCGGACGGTCTCGGTGTCCACGGCGGCGATCACGGAAGTGCTCCGCACCGTCTATCCGAACCCGCGCCTTCTGGAGGAGCTGGGGGTCGAATAGACTTCTTCCCTCCACGGGAAGTCGGATGAGGGGTCGCGCGGTCTTGCCGGGCGACCCCTTCGTCATTCATGGTCCGGCCCATTGTCGGCGCCCGTCGCCAAGACCCTCATCCGTCGGCCCCGGCCGCTCCCTTCTCCCCAGCCGGAGAAGGACAGGAGACCTCGATGCGTAACCTTCAGATCACCCTGACCGCCATCGCTCTCACCCTCGCCGCCGGATCGGCGGCGCAGGCCGAGGAAGGCATGTGGACCTTCGACAACTTCCCCATCGCGCGGGCCAACCAGACGCTGGGGACCAGTATCGATCAGACGTGGCTGGACCGGGTGCGGTTGTCTTCGGTCAAGTTCGGCGGCTGTTCGGCGGGTCTGGTGTCGGGCGAAGGCCTGGTGATGACCAACAATCACTGCGTCGCCACCTGCGTGGCCAATCTGTCGACGCAGGAGGTGAACTACGCTGAGACCGGCTTCACGCCGCGCACTCGCGAGGATGAGCTGAAATGTCCGGGCGGTTCGGCCGAGATCCTGACCGACATCTCGGACGTGACGGCGCGGATGCACGCGGCCGGCGAGGGGCTGGACGGACAGGCCTTCACCCAGGCGCGGGACGCCGAGGCGGGCCGGATCGAGCAGGAGGCCTGCGCCGGTGACGCCACCGTGCGCTGTCAGGTGGTCAGCCTGTACCGCGGCGGCCAGTTCAAGCTCTACAAGTTCCGCCGCTACACCGATGTGCGCCTAGCCTGGGCGCCCGAGGACCGCGCCGCGACCTTCGGCGGCGACCTCGACAATTTCAGCTTCCCCCGCTTCGCCATCGATGCCGCCTTCATCCGCCTGTACGAGAACGGCCAGCCGGTGGCGACGCCGACCCACTTCAAATGGAAGGCCGACAAGCCGGTCGAGGGCACGCCGGTGTTCGTCTCGGGCAGCCCCGGCTCGACCCAGCGTCTGCTGACCCAGGACCAGCTGACCACCGTGCGGGACGTGGTCCTGCCCTTGGATCAGCTGATCGCCTCGGAGCTGCGCGGGCGGCTGATCCGCTTCTCGGAGGAGAGCGAGGAGAACGCCTTCATCGCCATGGACCCGATCTCGGGCGTGGAGAACACCTACAAGCGCGGGCGCGGGCGGATGGCGGCCCTGACCGACGCCGCCTTCATGACCCGTCGGGCTGAGGCCGAGGCGGACTTCCGCGCGCGTTACGCCGCCCGGTCGGACACTTCGGCGACCGATCCGTGGGGCGACCTGGCGGCGGTCCAGCCGGCGATGCGCGAACTGTATCCCGCCATGGCCCTGCTGGAAGGCGGCACCGGAGTCGGCACGACCGGACCGGGCGGCGGCTCGCAGCTGTTCAACTGGGCCCGGACCCTGGTGCGGGCCGCCCAGGAGCGGGAGAAGCCGTCGGCCGAACGCCTGCCCGAATACGCCGACAGCCGGTTGTCGGCGGTGCAGTCGGGCCTGTTCGCGGAGCGGCCGGTCTATCCGTCGCTGGAGCAGCTGCGGCTGGAGTGGTGGCTGTCCAAGACGCGGGAGTGGCTGACCGTCGACGATCCGCGCGTGCGGGGCCTGCTGGGCCAGGAGTCGCCGGAGGGGCTGTCGGCGCGGCTGGTCGAGGGCACCGGCTTGGCCGATCCGGCCGTGCGCCGGGCCCTGTGGGAGGGCGGTCTGGCGGCGATCGAGGCGTCGGACGACCCGCTGATCCAGTATCTGCTGTCGATCCAGGACGAGACGCGGGCCGTCCGCGCCGACTGGGAAGCCCGGGTCGAGGCGCCGACCAGCCGGGCCTCGGAGCGGCTGGCGGCGGCGCGGTTCGCGGCCTATGGCGACGCCGTCTATCCGGACGCCACCGGCACCCTGCGGCTGACCTACGGCCGGATCGAGGGCTCGGACGTGCCGGGGCAGAGGTTCGGGGCCTTCACCACCTTCGCCGGCCTGTGGGACCGCGCCACCGGCGCCGCGCCGTTCAACGTGGCCCCGAAGCTGCTGGCGGCGAAGGACCGCATCGACCCGGACACGGTGATGAACATGGCGGTGTCGTCGGACACCATCGGCGGCTCGTCGGGCTCGCCGGTGGTCACCGAAGCGGGCGAGATCGTGGGGGCCAATTTCGACTCTACCGTCCTGACCCAGCGCAATGCCTACGGCTACGACCGCGACGTCAACCGCTCGGTGATCGTCACCACCGCGGCGGTGACGGCGGCGCTGCGCGACGTCTACGGCATGGAGCGGCTGGTGGAGGAGCTGGGGGTCGAGTGACCCCCGCTCTGCCCTAGAGCTGGCTCATCTTCTGCTGGGCCTTGGAGAAATACTGCCAGCCGGTCCAGAGGGTGACGATGGCGGCGATCCACAGCAGGACATAGGCGAAGGTCTGGAACTGGGGCAGCCACTCCAGCGGCAGGCCGAAGCCTTCCCAGAGCGGCACGAGGGCCAGCTGCAGGGCGCCGAGGGCGAGCATCTGCAGCGTGGTCTTCCACTTGGCCAGCAGGGTGACCGGCAGCTTGACCTTGCCGGCCACGGTCTCGCGCAGGGCCGAGACGGCGAACTCGCGGAACAGGATCAGGCCGCACGGGATGGCCGCCTGCGGCACCGAGCCCCAGGCCAGAACGCCGAGAATGGCGCCGGTGATCAGCACCTTGTCGGCGATCGGGTCGAGGATGGCCCCCCAGCGGGTCGTGGAATGCCAGCGGCGGGCCAGATAGCCGTCGACCCAGTCGGTCGAGGCCGCCACCACGAAGATGACGAAGGCGGTCCGCCCGAAGCGGAACTGGTCATCCGGGCTCAGATAGTCTGACAGCAGCGGCAGGCCCTGGGGCGCGGCGCCGGCCAGGATCAGGAACATCACCACCCCGGCGATCAGGCGCAGGCCCGTCAGGATGTTGGGGATGGGGTTGGCGTGGTGGGTGGGGGTCATGGCGGACATCCTGCTTCAACGCCGATGTGCCACGCTTCGATGCGCGAGGCGAGGCTACAGGGCTTCGAAGCGTCCGGGACCCGTCATGGCGCGCAGGATGCCGTCGGCGATGCCGAAATGCAGGCCGGTCAGGACCAGGTCGCCGGCCGCCTCGCGCTCGGCGATCCACGGGAAGGTGCGCAGGTTGTCGAGCGACAGCCGGACCACGGCCTCCTCGGTGGCCTGTTCGACCTGTCCCGGCTCGACCGCCTCGGCCACGCGGCGCACCACGGGCTCGCCCTGCGCGACCCAGGGGGCGACGAAGTCCCGGCAGTTGTCGGGCGTGCCGTTGAGCATGGCGTTCACGCCGCCGCAGTGGGCATGGCCCATGACCACGATGCGGGACACGCCCAACACCTTGACCCCGAACTCCAGCGCCGCCGATACGCCGTGCAGGTGACCGTCGGGCTCGTAGGGCGGCACCAGATTGGCGACGTTGCGGACCACGAACAGCTGGCCCGGGGCGGTGTCGAAGATCAGGGCCGGATCGGCGCGGCTGTCCGAGCAGGCGACGACGAGGGTGTGCGGGCGCTGGCCGTCGGCGGCGAGGGCCTCGTACTCGGCCTTGGCCTCGGCCCAGTGACCCTCGCGGAAGCGGCGGTAGCCGGAAAGCAGGGCGTCAGCGGATTCGGTGGACATGAGGGGTTTCTAGAACGGGATCAGCTTTTGCGGAAGAAGGCGTGGATGCGTTCGGCCAGCGGCAAATTGATCCCCTCGACCTTGACCAGATCGGCCACCGAGGCGCGGCCGACGCCCTTGGCGGAGCCGAAGGCGTGCAGCAGGGCCTTCTTGCGGCCGGGGCCGACGCCCTCGATCTCGTCGAGCGGATTCTTCTTGATGTCCATCGACCGGCGGGTGCGGTGGGCGCCGTTGGCAAAACGGTGAGCCTCGTCCCGCAGGCGCTGGATGTAGTAGAGGGCCGGCGACTTGAGCGGCAGCATGAAGGGCGGCTTGCCGGGCACGAAGAACCGCTCCAGCCCGGCGTCGCGATCCGGACCCTTGGCCACGCCGACGGCCACGATGTCGTCGAGCCCGAGCTCGGCCAGCACCGCCTGGACCTCGGCCAGCTGGCCGGCGCCGCCGTCGATCAGCAGAAGGTCGGGGCGTTCGACCTCCTCGCCCTCGTCCTCGTCCTTGACCAGGCGGCTGAAGCGGCGGCGCATGACCTCGCGCATCATGCCGTAGTCGTCGCCGGGGGTTAGATCCTCGCCGCGGATGTTGAACTTGCGGTACTGGTTCTTGCGGAAGCCCTCGGGCCCGGCGACGATCATGCCGCCGACGGCGTTGGTCCCCTGGATGTGGGCGTTGTCATAGACCTCGATCCGCTCGGGCCGACCCTCCAGTCCGAAGGCCTCGCAGACCTCCTCGAGGATTTTGCCCTGGGCGGAGCTCTCGGCCATCTTGCGGCCCAGGGCCTCGCGGGCGTTGGTCAGGGCGTGGTCGACCAGGGCCCTGCGGTCGCCGCGCGCCGGGCGTTCGATGCTGACGACCCGGCGTCCGTCGACGACCCTGGCCTTCATCGAAAAGGCCTCTTCCAGAAGCTCCTTCTCGTGCGGGACGACGTTGGACAGAATCTGCCGCGGCACCGGCTTGTCCTCGTAGAATTGCCCGAGGAAGGCGGCGAGGATTTCGGGGTCGGTGTCAGTGCGGTCGACGCGGGGGAAGTAGGCGCGGCCGCCCCAGTTCTGGCCGCCGCGGTAGAAGAAGACCTGGACGCAGGCCTGGCCGCCCTCGCTGAACAGGGCGAAGACGTCGGCCTCGGCCACGCCCTCGGCGCTGACGGAGTTCTCCATCGAGATGGCCGACAGGGCGCGGATGCGGTCGCGGACGCGGGCGGCCTGTTCGAAGTCCATGGCGTCGGAGGCCGCCTGCATCTCGCTCGACAGGCGGGCGATGACCGCGCGCGACTTGCCGCGCAGGAACTGCTCGGCCTCGGTGACCAGATCTCCGTAATCCTCCAGCGAGATCAGGCCGGTGCAGGGGGCCGAGCAGCGCTTGATCTGGTGCAGCATGCAGGGCCGGGTGCGGGTCTCGTAGACGCTGTCCGAGCAGGAGCGCAGCAGGAAGGCCTTCTGCAGGGTGGTCAGGGTGCGGTTGACCGCCCAGGTCGAGGCGAACGGGCCGAAATAGTCGCCCTTCATGGTGTGGGCGCCGCGGTGTTTGCGCACCTGGGGCGCGCGGTGGTCGCGACGGATCATCAGCTCGGCGAAGGACTTGTCGTCGCGTAGCACCACGTTGAAGCGCGGCTTGAGCTTCTTGATGAAATTGGATTCGAGCAGCAGGGCCTCGGTCTCCGAGGCGGTGACCACCAGCTCCATCGAGCGGGTCAGCGAGACCATCAGGCCAATGCGCTGGGTGTGGAACCGGCCCTGGGCGTATTGGAGGATGCGCTTCTTCAGCGAGCGCGCCTTGCCGACGTAGAGGCAGGCGCCGTCCTCGCCGTACATGCGGTAGACGCCGGGCTTGTCCGGCGCGCGCCGGGCCTCGTCCCGGATCAGGTCGGCGGCGACCAGCGAGGCGGGCGGCGTCTCGGCGCTGGCGGGAATCGTCTCCTCGGTCATCCCGTCCGATATAGGTCTAGAATTTGCGGACCATAAGGACGCCGGCGATCACGAGGCCGATGCCGGCGACGCGGCCGAGGCTGATCGGCTGCTTCGGCATGCCCATGGCGCCGAAATGGTCGAGCACGACGCTGAGCAGCAGCTGGCCGGCGACCATCAGGATGATGGTGGTGGCCACGCCCAGCCGGGGCACGCCCCAGGCCGCCGCCACCACGAAGATCGCTCCGTACAGACCGCCGACCCAGGCGTACCAGGGCAGGGCCCGCGAGGCGGCGAGGTCCGGGCGGACCTGCAGCGCCAGTGCGAGTATGCCCAGCGCCGCCGTGCCCACGGCGAACGAGACGAAGGCCGCGTTTACCGGCGAGCCCACGGCGCCCATCATCTTGGCGTTGGTCGGCGCCTGCAGGGCGGTGGCGGCCCCGCCGAAGACGACGGCCAGCATGGCGAGGAGGGAGGGGTTCATCCGGATTCGCTACCAGCTTGCCGCGGATTCCGCACCGCCGAAAATCTCTGCCAGCCGATCCCGCGTGGCGCGGTGCGTATCCTCCGGCAGCGCTTCCGGGTCGAACCAGGCGACCTCGGCGATCTCGCCCCGGCTGGTGTGGTCGGTCAGGGCGAAGCGGTCGATGCGGTAGACGAGGACATGATCGCCCCGGAAAAAGCGCTCGTTGGAGTGGACGCTGACCAAGGCGGGGCGGCCCTCGATGAGTACGCCGGCCTCCTCGCGCATCTCGCGGGCCAGGGCGTCCTCGCACGACTGGCCGCGCTCGACGCCGCCGCCGGGCAGCCACCAGCCGTGCAGATAGGTGTGTTTGACCAGCAGGACCCGGCCGTCGGCGTCCACGGCCACGCCGCGCACGCCGAGAGTCATGCCGCGGCTGATCCGCGACCAGGCGAAGAACAGCGGGCGGGTGAAGGGCTCGATGCGCGTGCGCCAGGTCGTCATGGGCCGAACGATAGGGCCTGACGTCGGCTTGAACAGCCGGGCCGCTCGCTTTATTGCGGGCGCCGACACAGGAGCATCGCATGCTGGCCCTCTACATCATCGTCGGCTTCGTGGCCGTTCTCGCCGCGATCAACTTCATCGAGTTCGGCCGGGTTGACTGAGCCGTCGGCCCGGGCCGTTAGCGCTCGGGGGGCCGCCCTCGTCACCGGCGGGGCGCGGCGCATTGGCCGGGCCATCTGCCTTGAGCTGGCCGACGCCGGATTCGACGTCGCCGTTCATCATCATACCTCGGACGACGAGGCGGCCGCGCTGGTCCGCGAGATCGAAGGCCGGGGTCGCCGCGCCGTCGCCCTGTCGGCCGACCTCAGGGACGTCGTCGCGACCCACGAACTGATCGGCCGGGCGGCCGAAGCGCTGGGGCCGGTGTCGGTGCTGGTCAACAACGCCTCGGTGTTCGCTGACGACCGGCTGGACACCATCACCGGCGACAGCTGGAACGAACACCTCGACACCAATCTGCGGGCGCCGGTGCTGCTGGCCCAGGTGTTCGCGCGCCAGGCGCCGGAGGGATCGGCCATCGTCAACATCCTCGACCAGAGGGTGCTGAAGCCGGACCCGCGCTTCTTCTCCTACGGCCTGTCGAAAGCCGCGCTGTGGCACGCCACCCGGACCATGGCCCAAGCGCTGGCGCCGCGCATCCGGGTCAATGGCGTGGGGCCGGGTCCGACCCTGCCTTCGGTGCACCAGACCGCAGAGGATTTCGCCGCCGAGGCCGCGGCGGTGCCGTTGCAGCGCGCCAGCAGCCCCGAAGCCGTGGCCGCCGCCGTGCGATGGCTGGTGGACGCGGAGCTGGTGACGGGTCAGATGATCGCCGTCGACGGGGGCCAGCACCTGGCCTGGAAGACCCCGGACATCGTGGAGTAGCCCGTGGCCGCCTCATCCCCCCTGCCCTTCCCGGGCGCCGACGCGCCGGGCATTCGCCGCGAGAGCCTGACTGTCTTCGTGCGCGGGCTGGAGGTGGCGGCGGGCATCGGCGTGCACGATCACGAACTGGGCCGGCTGCAGCGCTTGGTCATCGACGTCGCCCTGGAGCTGACGCCGGGGGCGGTCGAGCGGCTGGCCGACACCATCAACTACGAGACCGTGGCCGAGGCGGCGCGGGCCATCGCGGCCGAGGGCCATGTCGGACTGGTCGAGACCTTCGCCGAACGGCTGGCCCTGGCCATGCTGGCGGACGGGCGGGTGCGGCGCTGCACGGTGCGGATCGAGAAGCCCGGCGCCCTGGACGGCGCGGCCGCTCCCGGCTGCGAGGTGACGCTGGCCCGCTGACCCCGCGCCGGCGCCGACGCGTTCGGCGGTTGCGCCCCCGGCGACGGACCGTCATTCTGATACGAGGACTCGAAGGATCCCCATGGCCGAACCCGGCGACCCGCACGCGCCCGACGATCACGACGACCTGGTCGGCTTCGCCTCTCCGGCGTCGCTGCAGGGCCGCGCCCGGACGCCCGAGCCGGAGCTGGAGCCTGAGCCGAAGCCGGAGATCCCGTTCTCGCGTGCGCCGGAACCTGCGCCGGAGCCCGAGCCTGATCTGTTCACCGCCTCAGCGTCCGCCTCGATTCCCGTGGGGCCGGAACCCGAACCGGAACCGGAGCCCGCGCCGGATCCCGCGCCCGCCCCAGCCTTCGTTCAGCCTGAATCGCCGGAGACGCCGGCCGCTCCCAAAGAGCCCGTCGCCGCCGCCTCCATCTTCGAACCCTCGCCCGGCTTCCCGGACCGCCAGCGGCGGCGGGAACCCCCGGCCATTCCAGGAGGCGGCATGGGCCTGTACGCCGTCTATGCGCTGATCCTCTTCGCCGTCCCGACGCTGGGCGTGTCGGCGGTCATCGGCCTGCTCGCCGTCACCGGCCGGGCCGGGCCGGAAGACCCGCTGTCGCAATCGCATTTCGTCTATCAGCAGCGCACGCTCTGGACCGCCGGCGTGGCGGTGCTGGTGGGCCTGATCTTCTTCCTCGTGCCGTTCGGGTTCGGCCCGGCGATCATGTTCCTCGCCGCCCTGTGGCTGGTGCTGCGCGGCGCGGCCGGGGTCTGGTCGTTGAAGGCGGGGCGGCCCATCGCCGATCCCCGCGGCTGGTGGATCTGAAGGAGCGCGCCCATGACTTCCACACCTCCCCGGGACGAACCCGTTTTCCGCTCCGGCGGCCAGGAGGACGGCCGGGTCGCGGCCGTGCTCGCCTGGGGGCTGTATATTCTGTCGATCCCCAGCGCCAATGTGCTGGTCCTCGTCGGCCTGGCGGTCGCCTATGCCGGCCGGAGCTCAGCCTCGGGCCTGGCGCTCGAACATCTGAACGCGCAGATTCGTCTGTTCTGGTCGGTGTTCTGGTGGACCATCGCCTGCTGGGCGGCGATCGCCGTCAGCGCGCTCGCCAGCGTGTTCCTGATCGGCATCCCCTTCCTGTTCTTCTTCCTGCTGGTGTGGTTCCTGATCAGCGTCTGGTTCACGGTGAAGAGCATTTTCGGGCTGATCAACCTGCTGGGCGACCGCGCGCCCTGAGGCTTCGGGGAGACAGGGTCCGGCGAAGGCGTCGACGACCCGCACTCGGTGGGGAACGCAGTGCGACCGTCCGGGTTGGCCCTGCGTCAACTGCCGACACAGTTCTCCGGAGGCCAAGCCCATGACCGATCTTCGCGATGTCGTCGCCCAGCAGCGGTTTGAGCAGGGGTTCACCGACGCCCAGGGCGAGACCCGCACGGTGTTCGCGGACTACGCCGTCCAGGGCGACAGACGCATCATCCTGCATGTCGAGGCGGATCCGGCCCTGAGGGGCACGGGCGCGGCCGGGACCTTCATGCAGGCGCTGGCGGAACACGCCCGGGCCGAGGGACTGAAGCTGACGCCGCGATGCAGCTACGCCGTCGCCTGGCTGAAGCGGCACAGGGAGTATGACGACGTCGTCGCCTGACGGCGCGCGGCCGTTCAGCCGCCGCCGTAGCCGCCGATGATCGGCAGGATTTCGCCGGTGATGTAGCTGGAGCACTGCGGCGAGGCGAGAAAGACGAAGGCGGGGGCGATCTCCTCGGGCTGGGCGGGGCGTTTCATCACCGTCTTCGATCCGAATTGCGCGACCTTGTCCGCCTGCTGGTCGGCGGGATTGAGCGGGGTCCAGACCGGTCCCGGCGCGACCACATTGACGCGAATTCCTCTCGGCGCGAGGTGGGTCCCAAGCGACCGCGCGAAGGCGTGAATGCCGCCCTTGGTCATCGAATAGTCGAGCAGGTTGTCATTGCCCTGGATGCCGGTGACCGAGCCGGTCATGACGATGGACCCGCCGGGCTTCAGATGCGGGACCGCGGCCTTCACCAGGTTGAAATAGCCGTAGAGATTGGTCTTCAGCGTGCGGTCGAAATGCTCGAGGGTCAGGTCCTCGAGCGCCTCGACATGCTCCTGGAAGGCGGCGTTCGGCACCACGACGTCGAGGCGGCCGAAGGCGTCCAGGGTTTCCTTGACGGCGGCTTCGGAGAAGGCGGGGTCGGCGGCGTCGCCCTTGATCACGATGGCCCGGCGCCCCTCCGCCTCGACGGCGGCCTTGGTGTCCTCGGCGTCCCGCTCCTCGTCGAGGTGGCAGACGGCGACGTCGCAGCCCTCGCGGGCGAACAGCACGGCCACGGCCCGGCCGATGCCGGAGTCGCCGCCGGTGATCAGCGCGGCCATGCCCTCCAGCTTGCCCGAGCCCTTCCAGAACGGGGCGTCGTACATCGGGGCGGGATCGAGCGCCGCCTCGTCGCCGGGCTTGCGCTGGTGCTGCTTCGGGAAGGGGGGCTCGGGATACCGGCGCGCGCCGGCCTGGACCGCGCCCTCGCCTTCCGAACCGCCGCCGTCCGAAATCCGGGCGTCGATCCTGGCCTGAATCTTCCGTTCCTGATCGGCGATCAGGTCGGCGCGATGTTCGAAGCGGTCGTCCATGGTCGGCTCCTGTTTCGGGGATGACAGGAAAGCCGATGGAGCGGTCCGGTGTTCCCGGGCATTGTAGCGAAGCGGTTGAAGGAGACGACGATGCCCGAGGTCGATCTGGGAGCGCTGGGCGCGGCGGCCGGGCCCATGCAGGTCTGGGTCCTGCCGGCCCTGCTGGGGCTGGGGCTGGCCTCGGCGACGGGACTGCGGACCTTCCTGCCCTTGCTGATGCTGGCCTTGGCGGCGCGCTTCGAACTGTTCGGGGTCCGGCTGATCGATCAGATGGACTGGCTGGTCGCCTGGCCGGCCATCGCGGCCCTGGGCGTGGCCACGGCGGCCGAGTTCCTCGGCGACAAGGTTCCGGCCATCGACCACGGACTGAACGCCATCGGCTACGTCACCCGGCCGGTGGCCGGAGCGATCGCCGCGGGCAGTGTATTCTGGGCGGTCGATCCGGGCATGGCGGCGGTGGCGGGTCTGATCGTCGGGGCGCCGGCGGCCCTGGCCTTCAACGCGGCCCAGACCGGGGTTCGGGTCGGCTCGACGGCGACCACGGGCGGACTCGGCAATCCGGTGGTGTCGCTGATCGAGGACGTGCTGGCCTTCTTCACCGTGATCGTCGCCTTCCTGGCGCCGATCGTGATCCCGCTGGTGCTGCTCGGTCTGGCCGTAATCGTATTCCGGCTGGCGCGCCGCATCCGCGAGCGACAGCCGGCGCGGGCGGCCTAGAGGCTGCGGCTGACGATGGCCTTCAGGGTCTCGGCCTTGGCCGGAAGGTCGGACGACAGGCGGCCGGCCAGTTCCCGGGCGCCGACCGGATAGGCGTCGCCGCCATCGGCGATCTCTTTCGCCATCCGCGAGGCTTCCAGCAGCACCCGTTCCAGCGCCTCGACCTGTTCGACCGCCAGGGCCCGGGCCTCGAGCTGAAGCCGGCGGACCCGTTCCGAGGTCGTCTCGGGGGTGCGCATCAGGTCGTAGATTTCCGCGTCGCCGGGGATGAGACGCAGGTCAGGCTTGGCGGTCGGACTCTTGGGCATGGCGTACTCCTGCCAAGCCAATGCGAAGCGGCGCCGCTCTGTTCCCGAGCGAAAGGGTGAACGCGCGACAACCGCCGCCGGTGTGTTTTCGTTGCATCACGAAGACGCGTCAGGCGGCCTCGGTGCGCGGCTCCATCCGGGCCTCGGCCTCGCGCACCGCCTCGACGGCGCGGTCGACCACCTCGAGACCGGCGCCGGGCTTGACCGCCTCGACGGTCAGGATGCGGCGGAAGGTCCGCGCGCCGGGCCGCCCATGCATGAGGCCGAGCATGTGCCGGGTCATGGCGGGCAGATGGACGCCCTCGGCGAGTCGGGCGGCCATATAGGGACGGTAGCGGTCGATGGCGGCGAAGGCGTCGACGTCGGGGGTCGCCTCGCCGAACAGCCTGCGGTCCGCCTGGCCCAGAATGGCGGGCTCGTGATAGGCGGCCCGGCCCAGCATGACGCCGTCCAGCTGCACGCCGTCGGAGGCGCCGAGATGCGCCTCGGCCTCGTCCAGAGAGGCGACGCCGCCGTTGATGGTGACGGACAGGTGCGGCCGCTCGCGCTTCAGCCGGCGCACGAGGGCGTAGTCCAGCGGCGGGACGTCGCGGTTTTCCTTGGGCGACAGGCCCTGCAGCCAGGCCTTGCGGGCGTGGACGACGAAGACTTCGACGCCGACGGCGGCGCAGGCGTCGACGGTTTCGAACAGGGAGACCGCCGGGTCCTGATCGTCGACGCCGATGCGGCATTTGACGGTGGCGGGGACGGCGACCGCCGCCTTGATCGCCGCCATGCAGTCGGCGACGAGTTGCGGCTCGCGCATCAGGCAGGCGCCGAAACGGCCGGACTGGACCCGATCCGACGGGCAGCCGACGTTGAGGTTGATCTCGTCGTAGCCGAACGCCTCACCGATGCGGGCGGCCTCGGCCAGCTGGTCCGGGTCCGAACCGCCGAGTTGCAGCGCCACCGGATGTTCGACCGCGTCGAAGCCCAGCAGGCGCTCGCGGTCGCCGTGGATCACGGCCGGGGCGGTGACCATCTCGGTGTAGAGCAGGGCCCGGGACGTGAGGGCGCGATGGAACGCCCGGCAGCGCCGGTCGGTCCAGTCCATCATCGGGGCGATCGAGAGGCGGCGGTCCATCGGGCGGGCTGCATACACCGAACCCGCGGCCGATGCGACCATGGGAACCGGGGCAAGCCTGAGCGGTTGTCGGGGTCTCCAAGGAGGAACCCCAATGATCAGACCCCTACTCGCCGGCGTCGCCTGCGTCGCCCTGCTCGCCGCCTGCAACCAGGAACAGAGCCCCGAAGCCGTCGACAAGGCCCAGGACATGGCCTCCGTCCCGGTCGGCCAGACCTCGGCCGCGACCCTCGGCGCCAACACGGTCCAGGGCTATGTGCCGAACGCCGCGGAAGGCGACATGTACGAGATCATGGCCGCGGACATCGCCCTGGAACGGTCGCAGAACGCCCAGGTGCGGGAGCTGGCGACCATGATCAAGACCGATCACACCGCCGCGTCCAACGCCATGAAGGCCATGCTGCCCCAGGCCGCCCCGGACGTCACGCCGCCGACCGAGCTGGACGAACGCCGTCAGGGCCTGCTCGACAACCTGCGCTCGGCCTCGGCGGAGAATTTCGACCAGACCTGGATCGACCAGCAGATCGCCGCCCACAACGAGGCGCTGACCCTGCACCGGGGCTTCTCGGACCACGAGTCGCCGCTGTCGGCCCACGCCCGGTCGGTGGTCCCGAAGATCGAGGCCCACCTGCGTCAGGCGGAGCAGATCAAGGCGGCGATGTAGTCGCCTTTCCAGCGATAAGACCGAAGGCCGGCGTCGATCAGGCGCCGGCCTTTTCGCGTTCCTCGTCCTCTTCCAGCGCCTCGGCCGCCTCCTCGTTGAGGGCCGTCCCCTCGCGGCGAGGCTTGACGTACGGCTCGGGGCGGGTGGTGGCGATGTTGCCGCGCATCAGCGAGCGGCCGCCCATAATGCCCTCGACCAGCTGGATCGAGAGCCGCTGCTCGTCGCGGCGGCGGACGTCCTCGATGGTCTCGCGGGCCTCGTCCGCTGAGAAGCCGAGGTCGATCAGCACCTGCTCGCCAAAAACCAGCGCCGACTCAAAGGTTTCGCGTAGCTGGTATTCGACGCCGGCCTGGACGAGGCGGATGGCGTGGCCGCGGTCGTAGGCGCGGACGAACAATTTGGTCAGTGGGAATTCGGATTTGACCAGCTCGACGATGCGGTCGGCGGTTTCCTGTTTGTCGACGCAGACCAAGATGGTTTCGGCCCGCCCGGCGCCGGAGGCGTGCAGGACGTCGAGGCGGGCGCCGTCGCCGTAATAGACCTTGAAGCCGAAGTCGCCGGCCGCCTGGATCATCTCGACGTCGGTGTCGATGATGGAGACGTCGACGTCGCGGGCCAGCAGGGGCTGGGACACGACCTGGGCGAAGCGGCCGAAGCCGATGATCAGGACCCGCTCGCGCAGATTCTCGGCCCGGTCGACGCCATCGGCGCCGTCGGGGTCGAGGGTCTCGGCGGGCATGAAGCGGCCGACCGCCATGGTGGTCAGGGGCGTCAGCACCATCGACAGGATGACGATGGCGGTCATCGAGGCCGAGACCCGGGCGTCGAAAATGCCGACTGACAGGGCCGCCGCGAACAGCACGAAGGCGAATTCGCCGCCCTGGGCGAACAGGGCCGCGCGCTCGACCGCCTCGCGCTCGCTGTGACGGAACAGGCGGGCGACGGCGTAGATGGCGACGGCTTTGACGGCCATGAAGGCGATGACGCCGCCGAGGATGACCTCCCAGCGGGCGATCACCACGCCGACGTCCAGCGACATGCCGACGCTGAGGAAGAACAGACCCAGCAGGATGGCGCGGAACGGCTCGACATCGGCCTCCAGCTGGTGGCGGAAGACCGACTCCGACAACAGGACGCCGGCGAGGAAGGCGCCCATGGCCATCGACAGGCCGCCCATGTCCATCAGCCACGCCGCCCCCGCGACCACCAGCAGGGCGGCGGCGGTCATCACCTCGCGGCCGCCGTAGCGGGCCAAAATGCGGAACACCGGATTCATCAGATAGCGGCCGGCGAGGAAGACGACGGCGACCGCGCCGACCGCCAGGCCGATGGTCTGCCAGAGGGGCGGCGTGGTCTCGTCACCGAGACCCATGGCCCCGGCGATGACCGCCACCGCCGCCAGCAGCGGGACGATGGCGATGTCCTCAAGCAGCAGGATGGAGACGCCGCGCTGGCCCCTGGGGGTGGCCAGTTCGCCCCGCTCTTCCAGCGTCTGCATGATGACGGCGGTGGAGCTGAGCACGAAGCCCATGGCCGCGACGAAGGCGACCGGGAGGGGCAGGCCCGCCGCCATGGCGGTCAGGGTCAGCAGCAGGCCGGCGGCGGCGACCTGGGCCGCGCCGAGGCCGAAGATGTCGCGCTTGAGCTTCCAGAGCCGGGAGGGGCGCATCTCAAGGCCGATGATGAACAGGAAGATGACGACGCCGAACTCGGCGACGTGGAGGATGATCTCCGGCTCGTCGAACAGGCCGATGCCCCAGGGCCCGATGGCGAGACCCGCAGCGAGATAGCCGAGCACCGAGCCGAGGCCGAGACGGCGAAACACCGGCACCGCCACGACCCCCGCGGCCAGCAGGGCGGCCACATGGCCGAGGTCCAGTCCGCTTCCCGCTTCAGCCATGTCGATCCCCTGAGACTGGTCCGCATTGTGGTGTGGCGCGGGGTCGAGCGCCAGCCCGACGTCTGCGTCAGGCTTCGTCAGACGACCTGCCTTCCGTTTGCGCCGAGGATGTTCCGGTGCAGACTGGCACGACAGGAGCGACGCCCATGACGAACCATCCGCTGAAACGCAGTCTGGCCGCCGCACTGGCGGTCTCCCTCGCCGCGCCGCTGGCGTCCGCGCCGGTGGCCGTCGCCGCCCCGGCCCAGACCGAGGCCCGGGATGGGGTGGTCTCGCCCGATAATTGCCGCGCCGTCGGCATCGACCTGGCGCCGGTGCGACCCGACCATCGGGCGAGCCGGGTGGCGCCGAGCGGCGGCGCCTATCCCGCTACGATGGCGCCCCCGACCCCGCCCCCGCCGCCGCCGCCGCCGCCGCCGGCTCCGATCGCGCATGCGCCGGTGCAGGACGTCGTGGTCACCGGCGCGCGGCTGCAGTTCTCCGAGGCCGCCAGTGTGGCCCCACCGGGCAGGCCGATCCCCGCCGTTCCGCGCGACACCGAACGCTATCCCGACGCCACGCCCAATCCGGTCAAACGCGTCGCCGAGGAGCCGGTCTCGACCTTCTCCATCGACGTCGACACGGCCAGCTATTCCAACGTCCGCCGCTTCATCGAGGAGGGCCGGCTGCCGCCCGCGGACGCGGTGCGGGTCGAGGAGATGATCAATTATTTCGACTACGGCTATGAGCGGCCGGGCTCGGCTGCGGAGCCGTTCGCGATCACCACGGCGGTGGCGGCCTCGCCGTGGTCGGAGGGGCGGCAGATCGTCCATGTGGCGCTGCAGGGCTATGAACTGCCGGAGAGCCAGCGGAAGCCGCTGAACCTGACCTTCATGGTCGATGTGTCGGGTTCGATGCATTCGCCGGACAAGCTGGATCTGGCCAAGAAGTCGATGAACCTGATCATCGACCGGCTGCGGCCGCAGGACCGGGTGGCGGTGACCTATTACGCCTCGGACGTCGGCACCGCCGTCGGCCCGACGCCGGGCGACCAGAAGCTGAAGCTGCGCTGCGCGGTCGAGGCCCTGAACGCCGGCGGCTCGACCGCCGGGGCCCAGGGCATGGTCAATGCCTACAGCCAGGCCGAGGCCGCCTTCGGGCGCGACAAGGTCAACCGCATCCTGATGTTCACGGACGGCGACTTCAACGTCGGCGTGACCGAGGACCAGCGGCTGGAGGATTATGTCGCCGCCAAGCGGGAGACGGGCATCTATCTGTCGGTCTACGGCTACGGGCGGGGCAACTACCAGGACGCCCGCATGCAGGCCATCGCCCAAGCCGGCAACGGCACCGCGGCCTATGTGAACAACCTCGAGGAGGCGCGCCGCCTGTTCGGTCCGGCCTTCGACCGCGGAGCCTTCCCAATCGCCGACGACGTCAAGATCCAGGTCGAGTTCAACCCGGCCCGCGTCAGCGAATACCGGCTGATCGGCTATGAGACGCGGCTGCTGAACGAGGCGGACTTCTCGAACGACCGCGTCGATGCGGGCGAGGTCGGCTCGGGGGCGTCGGTGACCGCCCTGTACGAGATCACCCCGGCAGGCGGGCCGAGCCAGATTCCGGACCGCCGCTACGACCAGAACCGGATCGGCGTGGGCGGCGGCGATCCGTCGGGCGAGGTCGGCTTCGTCCAGGTGCGTTACAAGCTGCCGGGCGAACGCGACTCGCGACTGATGCAGAGGGTGGTGTCGAACACCGCCGCCGGACGGGTTTCCGCCCAGCCGCCGGAGAGCACCCGCTGGGCCCTGGCCGTCGCCGCCTTCGGCCAGAAGCTGCGCAACGATCCGTGGATGGGCGCCGGCTATGGCTGGGACGACATCCTGGAACAGGCGCAGGGCGCGCGGGGCGAGGACCCGTATGGCGAGCGGGCGGACTTCGTGCAGCTGGTCCGCGCGGCGCGGGAGATGGAGGCGCAGGCGCGGCCGTAGTAAGCCTTGGGGGTGACGGAACAAATCACCCCCAAAACCGCCCGCCGCATGGCGCTCGCCGCGCAAGGCTTCGGCCGGACGTCCCCCGCGGCGGCCGGCCGAAAGCATGTCAGGGACGTGATCCGCAAGCTGGGCGTGGTGCAGATCGACAGCGTGAACGTGGTGTCGCGGACCCACTATCTGCCGGCTTTCTCGCGGCTGGGGGACTATCCGCGCGAGGCCCTGGAGGCCGAGGCCTGGGGCGCGCGGCGGGGACTTTTCGAATACTGGGGGCATGAGGCGTCGCTGATGCCGATGGAGCTGCAGCCGCTGCTGCGCTGGCGCATGGCGCGAGCCGAGGCGGGCGAGATGTGGACCGGGCTATCGCGGTTCGGGCGCGAGCGGCGCGACTATATCGACGGGGTGCTGAAGGAGATCGAGCGGCGCGGGCCGGTCACGGGCGCGGACTTCAACGATGCGCCGCGCGGCGCGCCGGGATGGTGGTCGTGGTCGGACGGCAAGCGGGCGCTGGAGTGGCTGTTCTGGGCCGGCCTGATCACAACGAAGACGCGGCGCGGATTCGAGCGGGTCTATGACCTGACCGAGCGGGCCCTCCCCCGGCGCATCGTCGACCTGCCGACGCCGGACGAGGCGGACGCCCAGCGCGAACTGGTGCGGATCGCGGCGCGGGCCTTGGGCGTGGCGACGGCGGCGGACCTGCGGGATTATTTCCGGCTGCCGCTGGCCGATGCGAAGGCGCGGACAGCCGAGCTGGTCGAGGCGGGGGAGCTGACGCCGGCGACGGTCAAGGGCTGGCGGCAGCCGGCCTGGGTCGCGCCCGGGGCGCGGACGCCGCGCAAGGTGGCGGGAGCCGCCCTGCTGTCGCCGTTCGACAATCTGATCTGGACCCGCGACCGGACCGAGCGGCTGTTCGGGACCCGGGTGCGGCTGGAGATCTACACCCCGGCGCACAAGCGGACGCACGGCTACTACGTGTTGCCGTTCCTGGAGGACGAGGCCATCACGGCGCGGGTCGATCTGAAGTCGGACCGGCAGGCCGGGGTGCTGCGGGTCCAGGCGGCGTGGCGCGAGCCGGACGCGACGCCGGAGACCGCGGAACGGCTGGCGGGCGAGCTGCGGCGGATGGCCGGATGGCTGGGGCTGGAGGGGGTCGAAGTGGCCGGCAGGGGCGACCTGGCGGAGGCGCTTGAAAGCGCCCTCTAGACGTCGAACTTTACGCCCTGGGCCAGCGGCAGATCGCGACTGAAATTCACCGTCTGGGTCTGGCGGCGCATATAGGCCTTCCAGGCGTCGGAGCCGGACTCGCGGCCGCCGCCGGTGTCCTTTTCGCCGCCGAAGGCCCCGCCGATCTCGGCGCCCGAGGGGCCGATGTTGACGTTGGCTATGCCGCAGTCGGAGCCCCAGGCGGAGAGGAATTGCTCGGCCTCGCGGACGCTGTCGGTGAAGACGCAGGACGACAGGCCCTGGGGCACGGCGTTCTGCATGGCCACGGCCTCGTCGAAGTCCGACCAGGTCATGACGTAGAGGATCGGGGCGAAGGTCTCGTGTTCGACGACCGCGCTCTGCGCCGGCATGCGGACGATGGCGGGGCGGACATAGACGCCGTCACGGTCCACGCGGTCGCCGCCGACGACTACCTCGCCGCCCTGCTCCACCGCCTGCCGCAGCGCGGTCTCGAAACCGTCCGCCGCCGCGTCGTCGATCAGCGGGCCGACCAGCACCCCGTCCTCGCGCGGGTCGCCGACGGGCAGGGTCCGGTAGGCGGCCTTCAGGCGCGCGACGAGAGCGTCGGCGATCGACTCGTGGACCAGCAGGCGGCGCAGGCTGGTGCACCGCTGGCCGCAGGTGCCGACCGCCGAGAAGGCGATGGCGCGCACGGCCATGTCGAGGTCGGCGCTGGGGGTGACGATCATGGCGTTGTTGCCGCCGAGCTCGAGCAGCGAACGGCCGAGGCGGGCGGCGACGGTCTGGGCCACGGCCTTGCCCATGCGGGTCGAGCCGGTGGCCGAGACGAGCGGGATGCGGGGGTCGGCGGCGAGCGCCTCGCCGGTCTCGCGGCCGCCGACGACCAGCCGGCACAACCCGTCGGGAGCGTCGCCGAACCGGGCGAGGGCGCGCTCCAGGATGGCGTGGGTCGCGAGGGCGGTCAGCGGCGTCTTCTCCGACGGCTTCCAGATCACCGGGTCGCCGCAGACGAGGGCGAGGCAGGCGTTCCACGCCCAGACCGCGACCGGGAAGTTGAAGGCCGAGATGACCAGCACCGGGCCAAGCGGCTGCCAGGTCTCGCGCATGTGGTGGCCGGGGCGTTCGCTGGCGATGGTCAGGCCGTAGAGCTGGCGCGACAGGCCGACGGCGAAGTCGCAGATGTCGATCATCTCCTGCACCTCGCCGAGGCCCTCGGAGACGATCTTGCCGGCTTCGAGAGTGACGAGGCGGGCGAGGTCGTCCTTCGAGGCGCGCAGCTCCTCGCCCAGCAGGCGGACCAGTTCGCCGCGGCGCGGGGCCGGCACGCGCTTCCAGGCGTCGAAGGCCGCGAAGGAACGGGAGACGACCGCGTCGATGGCGGCCGGGTCGGCCTCTGCCACGACCGGGCCGGCCGAGCTGTCGATCGGCGACCGCGTGGCGAGTCCGGTCTCGGCGAAGGCGCGCTCGGGCACGCCGAGGCGGCGCAGGATGTCACGGCTTTCGGTGGCGGCGGGGATCATGGGGCGGCTCCGGCAGGGTCGATGCGGCTTAACCGGGCCGGGCGCAAAGAGAAAGGCCGCCCCGTCGCCGGGGCGGCCCTCCGTGGTTCGCGACCGATTACCAGCGGGCGCGGTAGGCGGTGCGCTGGAGCCTGTACTGGATCTGGTCCAGCCGGCGGTCGAGCTCGCGGTATTCGGCGCGGCTCAGGCCGTTGCGGGCGTAGCGGTATTCGAGCCGCTGGTACTGATCCATCTGGCGGGCGAGGTTGCGCGCCTCGAGGCGATGGACCCCGCCGCTCCAGGCGAGGCGGTCGATATGCTGCGACAGCATCCGGGCGCGATAGTGAAGGTCGTTCGGGGCGTAGCCGTAGCCTCGGGCGGGGCCGTAGCCGTAACCCTGGCTGTAGCCGGGCGAGCCGACGCCGAAGCTGATGCTGAAATTCTGGGCCAGCGCCGGGGTCGATACCATGACCGCGGACGCCGCCAGCACGGGAAGCAGGGCTTTCCTGATCATGGCGGTCTTCATTGAATTGTCCTTTCGTCTCCGGGCCGATCCCGGGTGATGGACGCATAAAAGCAGGTCGCCCCTGACCCTCCCCTGAGGGGTTCGTTGTCTGACAGTCAGGAACCGGCGCGGAGCCCGGGGGTTCTGTCGCCAAGTCTGACAACCAGGAGATGGCCCGATGAAAGTTCGCGACGTGATGAGCAAGGACGTGCAGGTCGCCCGCCCGGGAGACACCCTGCAGGACGTGGCTTCGCGCATGGCCAGCGGCGACTTCGGCTTCATGCCGGTGGCCGACGGCGACCGGCTGATCGGCACGATCACCGACCGCGACATCGCCATCCGGGCCGTGGCCGGCGGCGCCGCCTGCACCTCGCCGGTGGTGGAGTACATCAGCCGGGACGCCCAGACCGCCTATGCCGACGACGACCTGAAGACCGTGCTGGAGGCCATGGGCGGCAAGCAGATCCGCCGCATGCCGGTGCTCGACAAGGACGAGCGTCTGGTCGGGGTAGTGTCGCTGGGAGACCTGTCGACGCGGGTGAAGGAGAAATACGCCGGCGAGGCGCTGGAAGACATCTCCCGCCCCTGAGACGGCGGGCCGTAAAGGCCCGCTTAACCCTTTCGCCAAACCACGTGTTCACCCGCGCGGAGGCATGCTCGCCGTTCACGACGGGAGACGCCGATGGCGCGCGCGCAGTTCCAGAAGGGTCAGAAGGTCTGGGTCGAATGTGTCGGCGCCTGGGCCCAGATCGAGAAGGTCCAGCCCGTCTGGGCCAAGGGCTTCGAGGAGCCCGTGCGCGTCACCTATGACGTCGGCCTGGGACGCGAGTTCCTCGGCCACGAGTTGCTGCTGCCCGCCGAGGACCCGGCCGCCAACACCGGCGAGAGCTGGCGGCTGATGCGGGCCCGCAACAAGTGGCAGACGGCCGACGACACGCCGCACCACCCCTATCCCGGCACCTATCCGGTGGTGGTGACCGACAAGGCCGACTGGGGCGGCTGGCGCGTGCCGGGGGCGGAATACGACCGCGACCCGGACCAGATCGAATTCCAGGCCCGGCTGATCGCGGCGGCGCCCAGGTTGATGGCCCTAGCCGAGCGGATGGTCGCGGCGGTCGACGACGCCCCCGAGGACGCCCCGCCCGAGATGCAACTGCTGGCCCGGGACGCCCGCACCGTGCTGAAGACCGTCACCGACGTGCTCGCCCCGCCCGCCGAGGCGTCCGCGTCCCAGCCGAACCCTTCGCGCGCGGCCTGAGATAAGCCGCCCGCCCAATTGATCCACCGTCCGGGGCGAGTAAGCCTCGACAGGAATCCGCGACGCAGCCTAGATTCAGCCATCGTCGCCGAATCGTCCGGGAGAGCGCCTTGCGGGGCAATGAGCGCCGCATAACCCCGCAAGGACGGCGCGCCCAGGACCGGCGCAAGGGCCCGCCCGCTTGGCTGCGGATCGCCATCCTCGCCGTCACCCTGGCCGTCGCCGCCTATGTGCTTCTGTTCGCTCGCGAGATGGCGCGGCCGGGACAGGAGGCTGACGCCCTGCGCATGGCGGCCGTCGACCGCGAGGCGCGGCTGCTGGCGCTGGAGACGGAGACCCGCATCGCACCGGTCGAGGCGGCGGTCCGCGCCGCCACGGCCCAGCCGCGCGGCCCCGCGGCGACGATCCAGCAAGCCCGCGCCGCGGCGCCGGAGGGCGCCTTCGCGGTGGTTTCGGCGGACGAAAGCGTGACCGCGGCCGCGGGCGCTTCGCCGGCGGCCTTCGCGCCCGCGCCGGGCCGGCCGTTGCTGGCGGCGGATGGCGAAGCCCTGCTGATCTCGCGCCCGATGGCGGATGGGAGCCGACTGGTCGGGCGCGCCCCCCTGCCCTCGCTGAGAACCACCGATGGCGTGGACCTGTGGCTGCTGTCGGGGCCGCGGTCGCTTCTGGCCGGGGGATCGGGCGAGGAGGAGGCGCTGGCGCTGAGCCGCGCGCCGGCCGACGGGCTGGGCCAGGGTGCGACCCTGTCGGCAGAGGACGGCGCGGTGCGGCGGACGACGGTGGCGGTCGGGGACACGGGCGTGATCGCCGTCGCCTCGACTCCGGTCAGCGTCGGGGCCGGCGCGCTGATGGACGACGCCTGGATGCTGACGGCGCCCTTCATCATCGGGGTGTTGGTCCTGCTGCTGGCCAAGCTGCAGGAACGCAAACAGGCGGGGATCAGCCGCGAATGGGCCGCGTCCGAGCGCCGTTTCCGGGGCGCGGTCGAGGCGGCGCGATGCGGCGTCTGGGACTGGGACCTGGAGAGCGGCCAGATCCTGCTGTCCGACTATATGGCCGACCTGATGGGGCTGGAACGCACCGGCTCCGTGTCCGCCGAGGCGATGATGGAGCGCATCCATCCCCGCTACCGCGAGGCCGTGAACCATGCCCTGCGCCAGGCCGAGACCTTCGGCGCCTTCGAGGTCAGCTTCCCCGTACCGGACGCCCAGGGCCGCGCGCGCTGGATCGACGCCCGGGGCCAGGCGCGCGGAGAGCGCAGCGAGGAGGGCTTCACCTCGATCCTCGGCATCGCGCTGGACACCACCGAGGCGCGCCGGGCCAAGGCCCATGCCCAGGCCGCCGAGGGACGTCTGCGCGACGGCATCGAAAGCGTGTCGGACGCCTTCGTGCTGTTCGACCGCCATGGCCGACTGATCCTGTCGAACCAGGCCTTCCAGGACGCCTTCAGCTTCGAACCGGGCGTGGTGCGCAAAGGCGCGCTGAAGGCGGATCTGAACCGCATCGCCGCCCTCGCCATCAAGTCGGAGCAGCCCGCCGCCGGCGGACGCGCCGGAGCCCGCGAGGTCGAGCTGTATGACGGCCGCTGGCTGCAACTGGTCGAGCGGTTCACCTCGGAAGGCGGATCCGTGGTTTCGGCGGCGGACATCACCGCCATCAAGCAGAAGGAGGCCGAGCGCCAGCGCGCCAGCGAGCGGCTGCACGCCACCATCACCGAGCTGGAGGACCGCGAGGAGAAGCTGTCCCAGCTGGCGCGGAAATACGAGGTCGCCATGACCCGGGCCGAGGCGGCGAACCAGGCCAAGTCCGAGTTCCTCGCCAATATGAGTCACGAGCTGCGGACGCCGCTGAACGCCATCAACGGCTTCTCGGAGATCATGGCGGGGGAGATGTTCGGCCCGCTGGGCGACCCCCGCTACAAGGGCTACGCCGCCGACATCCTGCGCTCGGGCCAGCATCTGCTCAGCCTCATCAACGACATCCTCGACATGGCCAAGATCGAGGCGGGCAAGCTGACGCTGCACTATGAGGCGGTGTCGCTGAAGGAGATCGTCGAGGACGCGGCCCGGCTGATGCGCGGACGGGTCGAGGAGGCGGGGCTGAAGCTGCTGGTCGACGCGCCGGATTTGCCGACCATCGAGGCCGACCATCGCGGCCTGAAACAGGTGGTGCTGAACCTGCTGTCCAATGCCGTGAAGTTCACGCCGGAGGGCGGCGACATCGTGGTGGCCCTGTCGCGCGAGGACGACGACCGCGTCCGCGTGGCGGTAACCGACACCGGCATCGGCATCGCCGCGGAGGACCTGGGCCGGCTGGCGCGGCCGTTCGAACAGGTCGAGGGCCAGCATTCCAAGACCACCCAGGGGACCGGCCTGGGCCTGGCCCTGACCAAGTCGCTGATCGAGCTCCACGGCGGCACCCTGACGCTGGAGAGCGAGCCGGGACGCGGCACCACGGTCAGCTTCGATCTGCCCATCCGCAAACCGGCGCAGCCCGCCGAGCGACAGGCGCGGGCGGCCTAGGGGGCCGGACGCGGTCCCGCCGGGCGGCCCTTGCGGTCGCCCTTGTCGCGCACCACGACCCGGCCCCGGCGGGTGAGAATCTCCGAAAGGGCGGCGCGGTCGTCGGGCTCGAGCGTGGCCAGCACAGCCACCGCATCAGCCTCGAGCCGGGCGCGGCCGCGCAGCTCGGCGGCGCGGGATTCCTCGAGCAGGGCGGAGACCCGGGCGGGATCGAAATCGCCGGACCGGACCAGGGCCGTCGCCTGCCGCCGCTTCAAACGGGTTTCCTCGAAGTCGGGATGCGCCTCCCGGGCCGAGGCGCGCAGGGTGTCGCGGACGCGGTCGCGCACGGCGGGATCGAGACCCTCGACCACGGTCATGAAGGAGCGGTCGCGGGGGGCCCGATGCTGGGCCTCGATGCGGCGCTCGACGTCGGCCCGGCCCACGAGCAGGGTCGCTCCGGCCGCGAGCGCGAACAGGTTCAGCGCCACCGAGGCGGCCAGGGCGATCTTCAGGATCCTGGGGCTCAACCGAGCACCTCCGTGTCGTCGACCCCCAACAGGGAGGACTGGTAGAGGACGGCGTCGGCCTGGGCGTCGGCGGTGAGGTGGCTGGTCAGCATCACGCCGGCGACCACGCCCGCGCAGGTGGCCACAGCCCAACCCGCCCCGAAGGCCAGGGACAGGCGGTCGATCCACACCCGGCCGGCCCGGCCTGCCTTGCCTCCGGCGGAGGCTGCGGCGGCGAGCACGCGGTCGCGCAGGGCCATCGACACCTGCGGCGTCGGCGAGCGGTGCAGAAGAGCGTCGACCGCGTCGGCCTCGTCGAGCGCCGGACGGGCGATGTCAGCCCCGGTCGCGGCGAAGGCCTCGGCCGCCGCGCGTTCGCCTTCCGGCCAGCGACGCCGGTCGGCGCCGTAGGCGGCCACAAGGGCGAGGAAGCGTTCCGCCGTCATCACGTTCATACTCCTTCGGCGCCCGGCCGGTGCCCGGCCAGGGCCAGTCTCAACGCCCGCCGTCCACGTGACAGCAGGCTCTCAAGGGCCTCGATGCTGATCTCCATCAGCCCCGCGGCCTCGATATTCGTCAGTTCCTGATAATGGCACAGCACGATGGCCTCGCGCTGCCGATCGGGCAAGCGGGCCAGCGCCCCGTTGACCGCCGCGCCGACGTCGGCGGCGAGCAGGCCGCGATCCGGCGCCGGGCCCTCGTCGCGCCGGTCAGGCAGCACGTCGCTCGGTACCTCCCGACGCCGCCTGAGACGGTCGTAGCAGAGGTTCAGGGCGACGCGGTGCAGCCAGGTGTCGAACTTCGCCTGGCCGGCCACCCATCGCGGAGCCTGACGCCAGGCCCGCACCATGGCCTCCTGCGCGACATCCTCGGCCTCGACGGAATCGCCCAGCATGCGCTGGGCGAGCGCCAGCATGCGCGGCAGCTTGCGCGCGACCATGGCCTGGATGGCCGCGGGATCGCCCTGACCCACGCGGCGCACCAGATCCTCGTCGGGGTCGGCGAAGGTCGCCATCCGGCCTCGTGCGAAGGTTGCTTCATGGCCGGTGAGGTCGAGGACCGCCGCGCCCGCCATCTGCTTACTCCGAAGCGGGGGCCGGAGGCGACGCCTGTTGCGCCTGACGGGCCGCGCGGCGCTCGAGCATGCGCTCGCGGCGCTGCTCGCGACGATCGGCGCGGACCGCCTGACGTTCGGCCGCCGTGACGAAGCCGTCCCGATCGGCGTCCAGCCGCGCGAAGGCGGCCTCGGCCCGGGCCTGGGCCTCGGCAATCACCACCGGACCGCGGTCGGCCATCCGTTCGGCGCGGGGGCCGCCGCGATGCGGACCGCGGTGGGCGCGGCGCGGACCCCGGTCGCCGCGAGCTTCGGCGCTATGTTCGCGACGGGCGTCGAACTCGGACTTGCTGATGGCCCCGTCGTTGTCGGCGTCGAGGCGTTCGAAGCGGGCGTCGGCCCGACCGGCCCGGCGGGCCTGATGGGCGGCGCGTCTCTCTTCGGGGGTGACGGAGCCGTCGTGATCGGCGTCCGCGGCGGCGAGGCGCTGGACGCGGGCCTCGACAAACTCGGCCCGGCTCAGACGCTGGTCGCCGTCGGCGTCGGCGCGCAGGGCGCGCGCCTGGGGACGCTCCGAGGCTTGCTGGGCGATAGCGACGCCGCCCGCGGCGGCGAGGGTCAGGGCGGCCAGAGCGCCCGCCATAAGGGTCTTTCTCATCTCGATGTCTCCATGGGCCGCCGGAGCGGCCGTACATCCCTGTCTGGAGAGTGAAACGCGGCCGGCGTCAGTCTCCGTCGCCGACCGGCGGGAGGGCGGCCTCGAAGGCGGCGCGGGCGGCCGCCCGGGCCCCGGCCAGACCGGCCTTCAGGGCGTCGAAGCTGGAGAAGCCGGCGGCCTTGGCGAGGCGCTCCCTGAACCCCTCCGGCTCCTGATCGGGATCGGGACGATCGTCGAAGGCGGCGCCGAGAATCTGGCTGAGGGCCTGCTGCAGCCGCCAGGCCTCGGCCAGTTCCGGATCGTCGGCCAGGGCTTCGAGGGTGGAGACGGTCAGGGGCTCGCCTGCGCGGGCCTGCCGGAGCTGGCGAACCTGGGCGACGAATTCGGCGTCGACCTGACCGCCGGGGGCCAGTTTCACGTCCCAGTGCCCCTGGGGCGGCCGCTGGCGCGCCATCCGGTCGCGCATCCGGCGAGCGTCGGCTGCGAAGCCCACGCCGGGGCGCGGATGGCGCAGGATCGACTCGAGCGAGGCCGAGACGCGCGCGCCGAACTCCTCGTCGTCGGACCAGACGACGCGGGCGCGGGTCAGGGCCATGAACTCCCAAGTGTCGGCCTCGGTCGCATAGTAGTCCTCGACCGCCGACAGCCGCAGCGACACCGGCCCCTTGGCCGCGCCGGGACGGAGCCGCATGTCGACCTCGTAGAGGCCGCCCTCGGCCGTGTGCGCCGACAGGGCCGCGATCAGCCGCTGGGTGAAGCGCGAGTAGAAGACGCCCGCCGCCCACTCCCTGCCGTCCGAGACCGCGTCTTCGGGGGCGTCGTAGACGGTCATCAAATCGAGGTCGGAACTGGCGGTCATCTCGCGCGAACCGGCCTTGCCCAGCGCCACCACGGCCACCGCGCCGCCGGCCAGAACCCCGCCCTGCCGCACCGTCTCGGCCATGGCGGCGGGCGCGAGGGCGCGAAGGCAGGCGTCGGCCAGGGTGGTGTAGGCGCGCCCGGCCTCCTCGGGCCCGGCCCGGCCGGTCAGGGTCTGGACGCCGATGCGGAACATCTGCTCGCGGTGGACCCGGCGCACGACGTTCATGGCGATCTCGAAGTCAGGCGCGGCGGCGGCCTCGGCCCCCATCTGGGCGACCACGCCGGTGTCTTCCTCGATGCTGCGGGCGAAGCGGGCGTCCAGCATGCTGTCGAGGGCCGCGGGATAGCGGCCGAGGGCGCGGGCCAGCCGGGGCGCGAAGGCCATGACCCCCACGACCAGATCGAACAGCTTCGGCTGGGCCAGAAACAGGGCCTGGACCTGGACCCCGGCGCTGAGGCCCGAGAAGAACACGGCGAACCGGCGGAAGGCGGCGTCGGCCGCGCCGGTGTCGGCCAGGGCGGTCAGCAGGCGCGGAGCGAGGCGGGTGAACAGCTCGCGGCCGCGCGAGGTGCGCGTCGCCGGGATGCGGCCGTGGTGCCAGCCGCGGATGGTGTCGGCGACCATGACGGGATCCGAGAAGCCCATCCGGTCCAGGGTCTTCAGCGTCTCGGGATCGTTCTCGACGCCGGTGAAGACCAGCGAGCCATAGGGAGATGAGAGCTCCTCCTCGCCCTCGAACAGTTCGCCGTAGCGCCGGTTGACCCCGACCAGCAGGGCCTCGACCCCGGCGTCGAAGCCGGCCAGATCGTCCACCCCGGCCAGGGCGGCGACGCGGCGGCGGGCGTCCGGTTCGACCGGCAGGCTGTGGGTCTGTTCGTCGTCCAGCATCTGGACGCGATGCTCCAGACGGCGGAGGGACACATAGGCGGCGCTCAGCTCGGCGCAGGCCTCCGCGTCGACATGGCCGGCGTCGCGCAGCGCCGCGAGGGCGTCGACCGTGCGCGGCATGCGCAGGCCGGGATCGCGGCCGCCGAGGATCAGCTGCTGGGTCTGGGCGAAGAATTCGATCTCGCGGATGCCGCCCCGGCCCAGCTTCAGATTGGCCCCCGCCGCCTCGAGGCCGTCGCCGGTCTTGTGGACGTGGATCTGGCGCTTGATCGACTGGATATCGAGGATGGCGGGATAGTCGAGGCTGCGCCGCCAGATGAAGGGCCGCAGCGCCTTCAGGAAGTCGGCCGCGGCGCCGAGGTCGCCGATCACCGCCCGGGCCTTGATGAAGGCGGCGCGCTCCCAGTTCTGGCCGACGCTCTCGTAATAGGCCAGGGCCGTGGGGGCGGCGACCACCGGCGGGGTCGAGGACGGGTCGGGACGCAGGCGAAGGTCGACGCGGAAGACATAGCCGTCGCCGGTGCGCTCCTGCATCAGGGCCGCCAGCGACTGGGCCAGACGGTCGAGGAAACGCTGCGGCTCCACCCCCTCGGCCAGCGCCGGGATCAGCGCCTCCGGCTCCCAGAACAGGCTGATGTCGATGTCCGAGGAGTAGTTGAGCTCGAAGGCGCCGTGCTTGCCCATGGCGAGGCCGAACAGGCCGGGGACGGGGCCGCGCGGATCGTCGGGCGCGCTGACGAGCTTGCCGCGCTCGCGCTGGTCGTGGGCGACGCCGCGAAGGGCGGCGTTGACCGAGACGTCGGCGAACCGGCTGAGGGCGTCGGTGACCTGGTGGAGGTCCCAGACCCCGCCGAGATCGGCCAGGGCGGTGAGCAGGTGAAGCTCGCCCTTGAGCCGGCGCAGCGGGGCGCGCAGGTCGTCGGCGCCGCCATCCAGGGCTTCGGCGGCGGCGAGGATGGCGGCCAGGCGGTCGGCGGGAGCCTCGTCCAGGACGGCCGCCAGCCGGTCGGGCCAGCGGCGGGCCAGGCCGAACAGATAGGGCGAGGCGGCGAACACCGGCGCCAGGGCCGGCCAGGCCAGATCGAGGGTCTGGAGCCAGCCCCCGTCGGAGGCGGCTTCGGCGAGACGCTCGCGGGCGCGGTCGACGGCCTCGGGGTCGACGACGGGGCCGCACGGCGCCAGGGCGGCCGCCAGGCTCTGGCTCACGCCGCGTCCGCCGGGGGCAGGACCAGGGCGACCCGCAGGCCCGGGCCGAAGCCGCCGTATTCGCCGGGGCCCTCGTCCAGCTGGACCCGGCCGCCGTGGGCCTCCAGCACGGCGCCGACCAGCGACAGGCCGAGGCCGGAGCCGGGCTCGGTGCGGCTGTTGTCGAGACGGACGAAGCGCTGGAGGACGCGCTCGCGATCGGCCTCGGGCACCCCGGGGCCGGTGTCGGTGACGGAGAATTCGATCTCGCCCGAGCTGCGGCGGCGGGCGCGCAGCATCACGGCCCCGCCCGGCGGGGTGTATTTGATGGCGTTGTCGATGACGTTGGCGAGCGCCTGGGCGAGGAAGGGCCGGTTGGCCTCGACCATCAGGCCGCGCTCGATCTCGGCCGAGAACTCCAGTCCCTTGTCCTCGGAGGCCGGCTCGTAGAGCTCGGCCATGTCGGCGGCCAGGTCGGCGGCGTCGAACCGCTGGGGGTCGGGGGTGCGGCCGGCGGCGGACTGCAGCCGGGCGATGGCGAGGACGGTGTTGAAGGTCTTGAGCAGGTTGTCGGCCTCGTCGAGCGCCAGCTGGAGGGCGTCGACGCCGGTGATCTTGCCCGCCTCGGCGTCGATCAGCGACACCTCCAGCTTGGCCCGCATCCGGGTCAGGGGCGAGCGCAGGTCGTGGGCGATGGCGTCGCCGGCGTGGCGGATCGAGGCCATGGAGGCCTCCAGCCGGTCCAGCATGGTGTTCAGCCCGGCCCCCAGTTCGTCCAGTTCGTCGCCGGAGTTGCGCACCGGGGCGCGGGCTTTGAGGTCGCCCTCCTGCACCGCCGTGACCACCTTGTTGAGCCGGCCCATCGAGCGTTCGAGATTGCGGCTGACCAGGGCCCCGCCCGCCAGTCCGAGCAGCAGGACGATGCCCATGGCCCCCCACAGGGCCTGGGTCAGCCGGGCCAGATAGGCTTCGGTATCGCCCAGCGAGCGGCCGACCAGCAGCATCTCCCCGCCCGACAGCCGGACCTGGACGCCGCGCACCTGGGGCCGCCGGACCCGGCCCTCGGCGTCGGTCTCGGTGAAGGGGAAGGTTATCCACTGGCGGTCGCCCTCCATCGTCTCGATAGGCGACTGGTTGAGGCTGCCTGTGACGGTGCGGCCTTCCTTGTCGAGCAGCAGATAGACGAAGGCGCTCTGGGTCAGGGAGCGGTCGATCAGGGCCTTGTTGAGGGCGTCGAAGCCGCGGGCGTCATAGACCCCGACCAGCACCTGCATCTCGCCGCGCACCTCGCGCTCGGCGTTGACCCGGGCCTCGGAGGCCGAGGCGAAATAGACCCAGGCCAGGATGGCGCTGGCCGCCGCCGCGAACAGGGCGAGGAACAGCAGCGTCAGCCGGAAGGGCGTGCGGCGAAGGAGGGAGGGGAGCTTCATCGGGAGGCGTCAGGCCTCCAGCCGGTACCCCGCCCCGCGGACCGTCTGCAGCATGGCGTGGTCGAAGCCCTTGTCGATCTTGGCGCGCAGGCGGCTGATGTGAACGTCGATGACGTTGGTCTGGGGGTCGAAATGGTATTCCCAGACCTTCTCGAGCAGCATGGTCCGGGTCACCGACTGGCCGGCGTGGCGCATCAGGAACTCCAGCAGCTGGAACTCGCGAGGCTGCAGGTCGATCTCCTGGCCGCCGCGGTGGACGGTGCGGGCGATCAGGTTCATCTCCAGGTCGCCGACCTTCAGCATGGTGGCGACCGAGCCGGTCTCGCGGCGGCGCGACAGGGCCTCGACCCGGGCGATCAGTTCGGAGAAGGCGTAGGGCTTGACCAGATAGTCGTCGGCGCCGGCCTTCAGCCCCGCGACGCGGTCGTCGACCTCGCCCATGGCGGACAGGAACAGGACGGGGGTCTGGTCGCCGTCCTTGCGCAGGGTCTCGACCATGCCGATGCCGTCGAGGCGGGGCATCATGCGGTCGACGACATAGACGTCGTAGCCGCCCTTCTGGGCCTCCAGCAGGCCGAAGGCACCGTCGACGGCGTGGGTCGGCTCGTGACCGGCCTCGGTCAGTCCGCGGACCATGGCGGTCGCGGCCTCAGCGTCGTCTTCGACCACCAGAATGCGCATGGAATCAGCCCTCAGATGCGGAATCGCCGCCGATGTTAGCGCATCGGCGGCGATGGGGGCAGTTAAGCGTTGTTCAGGATCGGGCTTTCACTCGGCGGCCTCGAACTCGAGGACGACGGGGACGCGTTGCTGGCCCGCAGCTTCGATGACGAAAAGCACGACTCCTGGACGTCCGGCCGTGCGCGCGGCCTCAACCGCCGTCCGGAGTTCGCCGGGCGCCGAGATGGGTCGGCCGCCGACGTGGGTGATCAGCATCCCCGGGCGAAGCCCGAGTCTCGCGGCCGGAGAGCCGCGCTCGACCGAGGCGATGACCACGCCCGTCGCGCTGGCCGAGAGACCGAAGCGCTGACGGACGCCCGGGGTCAGGGAAACGGCGCCGATGCCCTCGATCGCGGCTCCTTCCGCGGTGATACCCGGCGAGCCCTGCAGCCCATCCGCGTCACCAGCCTGACCGGATCGCAGTTCTTCCTCGGAAGGACGGACTCCGGCCCGAACGTTCGCGGTCACCCGACGACCACCCCGGTTGATCTCGAGCCGAATGTTGGATCCCGGCCGAACGGTGGCCACAAGGCGTGTGGCCTCCGTGCTGTCCGCCACGGGCTCGCCGTTGACCGCAGTAATCACATCGCCGACCTGGACACCGCCCTGCGATGCCGGAGCGCCGGCCGTGACGTCTGTCACAAGGGCGCCCTCGGTCGTGCGCGGCAGGCCGTAGGATTCCCACATCGTGGCGCGCGGCGTCGTGAGTGTAAGTCCCACATAGCCCCGCTCGATCTTCCCGCCCTCGATCAGTTGCTCGGTGACGGATTTGGCCACAGACGCGGGAATGGCGAAGCCGATGCCGACCGACCCGCCCGTCTGGGAATAGATGGCCGTGTTCACGCCGATCACGCGACCGTAAATGTCGAAGGTCGGACCACCCGAGTTGCCGGTGTTGATCGCGGCGTCGATCTGAAGAAAATCGACGTAGTTGTTGGTGTCGGGGTCGATGTTCTGACGGCCGGTGCCCGACACGATCCCGGCGGTAGCGGTGCCGCCGAGGCCGAAGGGGTTGCCGACCGCGATCACCCAGTCGCCGACACGGGGCTGGGCCTGTTCCTCGAACTGGACGAAGGGGAAGTCCGCGCCCTCGACCTTGATGACGGCCAGGTCCGTCGCCGGGTCCCGGCCCACGACCTCGGCCTTCAGTTCGCGTTCGTCGGCGAGGACGACGGTGATCTCGACCGCATCGGCGACGACGTGATTGTTGGTGACGATATAGCCGTCGCGGGAGATGAAGAAGCCTGAGCCCGCTCCGCGAGCGGTCCGGCCGTCCCCTTCCTCGCCCTCCTCCCCTTCGGGAACCGGGATGGCGAACGGAAGACCGGGAACGCGGACTGTCGAGGGTCCGCTGACGCGCGATTCCACGTTGATCTGCACCACGGCGGGCGCGACCTGCTGGAAGATGTCGGCGAAGCTGAGGGGGGCGCCTTGCGGGGGGGCGAAGAGGCCGGCGGCGCCGGCGTTGGCGGTCAGGCGGCCGGACTTGCCGGCGACCGGGCCCGCCTCGGCGGTCGGCCAGTCGATGACGCCGCCGGCGGTGGCGCCGGCCGCGAGAACCAGGCCGAACGTGGCCCCCAGCATGAATTCCTTACGCTTCATCATCGGGTTTCGTACGTTCCTTTCGTCGGGCGCGGACGCCCGGTCAGTTCCGTCAATATAGGACGCGGCCTCCCCTCGCCAACGCCGGGGCGCGGGTATGGGTCCGTCCGGAGCCTAGTCGTCGGTCGGCTTTGCGTCAGGATCGGGGCGAAGATCGCCCTCGGCCACAATATCGGCCAGCCGCGCCTCCTCCTCGACCGTCAGAGGCGCGGTCTCGACCCGGCGGCCGCGGGAACGGAGCAGCAGCAGGGCCAGAACCGCCGCCATCAGGCCTACGGGGCCGAACCACAGCAGCCAGGTGGCAAGGCGGACCGGCGGCTGGAACAGCACGAAATCGCCATAGCGGCGGACGAGGTCCTGTTCGATCTCGGCGTCGGTGCGGCCGGCGGCGACCTGTTCGCGGACCAGCTGGCGCATGTCGGCGGCGATGACGGCGGGACTGTCGGCGATGGCCTCGTGCTGGCAGACGACGCAGCGGATGTCGTCGAACAGGGCCTGGGCCCGGGCCTCCTGGGCCGCGTCGGGCAACGGCCGGTCCGGCGCGGGCGGCGGCTCCTGGGCGTGCGCGGGGGCGGCGATCAGGCCGAGAGCGGCGACTGCGATCAGGAGCATTCGCTTCATGGCGCCGCCTTCCGCTGACCGACGCCCAGACGCAGCCGCCGATCCATCAGCGACAGCAGCCCCGCCAAAGCCATCAGGGCCGGGCCGAGGAAGATCAGCCGGGCCCAGGGATTCCACCACACCCGGACGTTCCACGCCGGTTCGCCGGCCTGGGTGCGGCCGCGCTCGCCGAGAACCACGTAGACGTCGTCCAGACCCCGGAAGTCGAGGCCGACCTCGGTGGTGGTCTGGCCGCCGGCCGGGAAGAAGCGGCGCTCGGCCGTGACCTGGCGGGGAGCGGCGCCGGAGCGGAGGGTGACGGTGAGCCGGCCCTGTTCGGCGAGATAGTTCGGTCCCTCGACCACGCGTACATCGTCGAGCCGGACGGTCCAGGGACCGGCCTCGACCGTCTGGCCGATGGCGATGGGACGGGCCGCCTCGACACGGTAGCCGGTCTCGACCACCGCCCCGAGCACGAAGACGCCGAGGCCGGCGTGGGCCAGGGTCGCGCCCCAGGCCCCCAGCGGCAGGCCCCGGGCGCGGCGCAGGCTCTCGGCGACCGGGGCGCGGAACAGGCGGATGCGTTCGGCGGTCTCGGACAAAGCCCCGAGGATCAACCAGGCGCCGAGGCCGATGCCCGCCGCCGACAGGGCCTTGCGCGGCTCGAAGACGGCGAAACCGATCAGGGCCAGCAGGACGGCGAGGCCGGCGGCGACCGCCAGCCGCTGCAGGACGCCGGGCAGGTCGCCGCGCTTCCACGCCAGCAGGGGTCCGGCCGGCAGGATCAGGAAGGCGACGGCCATCAGGGGCACGAAGGTCAGGGCGAAATAGGGCGGGCCGACCGAGATGGTCGAGCCGTTCGCCGCCTCGAGGATCAGCGGATACAGGGTGCCGAGCAGGACGGTGGCGCAGGCCGCGGTCAGGAACAGGTTGTTGAGCACCAGGGCGCCCTCGCGGCTGACCGGGGCGAACATGCCGCCGCCCTTCAGCTGGGGCGCACGCCAGGCGAACAGGGCGAAGGCCAGGCCCCCGGTCAGGCCGAGGATAGCCAGCAGCATCAGGCCGCGTTCGGGATCGACGGCGAAGGCATGGACGCTGGTCAGGACGCCGGAGCGGACCAGGAAGGCGCCGAGCATGGAGAAGGTGAAGGCCAGCAGGGCGAGGAAGGTGCTCCACCCCGCCAGCGCGCCCCGGCGCTCGGTGACCACGGCGGAGTGCAGCAGGGCGGCGCCGGCCAGCCACGGCATGAAGCTGGCGTTCTCGACCGGGTCCCAGAACCACCAGCCGCCCCAGCCGAGCTCGTAATAGGCCCAGAAGGCGCCGAGGGCGATGCCGACGGTCAGGAGGGCCCAGCTGGCCAGGGCCCACGGCCTGACCCAGCGACCCCAGGCCGGCCAGAAGGCGGAATTGGCCCGCCCCTCGACCAGGGCCGCGACGGCCAGCGAGAAGCACACCGAGAAGCCGACGTAGCCGGCGTAGAGGAAGGGCGGATGGAAGGCGAGCGCCGGGTCCTGCAGCAGAGGGTTCAGGGAATTGCCCTGGAAGGGGGCCGGATCCAGCCGCGCGAACGGGTTGGAGGTGAAGACCGCGAAGGCGAGGAACAGCACGCCGAGGAAGCCCTGGGCCGCCACCGCCGAGGTCTTCAGGCCGAACGGCAGGTTGCGGGCCCGGGCCAGGGCCGCGCCGAAGCCGGTCAGGACCAGGCACCACAGCACCAGCGAGCCCTCGTGGCTGCCCCAGGCGCCGGCCACCTTGTAGAGCATCGGCTTGTCGGTGTGGCTGTTGGCGGCGACGTTGGCGACCGAGAAGTCCGAGCCGGCGAAGGCCTGGATCAGGACGGCGAAGGCGACCGCGACCGCCAGGGCCGAGGCGATGGCGGCCCCCGTGGCGGCGCCGGCCAGAACGGGGCTGCGGCGCAGCCGCCCGGCCACGGCCAGGCCGGTCTGCAGGACCGCGAGCACGAGGGCGAGGATGAGGGCGAAGGCGCCCGTTTCAATGATCACGGGGCGGCCGAGGAACTATCGGCCGGGCGCCATTCGCCCTTGGCCTTGAGACTGTCGGCGACCTCGCGCGGCATATAGGTCTCGTCGTGCTTGGCCAGCACCTGGGTCGCGCGGAAGGTGCGGTCCGGCTGGAAAGCGCCCTGGGCCACGACGCCCTCCCCTTCGGCGAACAGGTCGGGCAGGTCGCCCTGGTAGATCACGCGAGTAGTGGCGACATTGTCGGTGACGGCGAAGGCGACCTGACCCTGGCCGTCCCGGACCACGCTGCCGGTCTCGACCAGTCCGCCCAGCCGCACCACCCGGCCCGCGGGGGCGGCCTCGGGCGTCGCCTCGGACGGCGAGAAGAAGAAGGTCACGCTGTCGCGCATGGCGTAGAGCGACAGGGCCACGGCCAGGGCCAGAACCGGAGCCACGGCGGCCACGACCCACAGGCGGCGACGGGCCTTGGGCGATTTCGGCAGCCAGCTCATGTTCCGTCTCCGGCCAGACGGGCTTCCAGATCGGCCCGGGCGGGATCCCGCGGGTCAAGCGAGGCGATCAGGGGCGCCCACATCTCGCGCGCCATCGCCGCGTCCCCGCGCGCCAGGGCCGCGTCGCCGAGGAAATAGCGGGCCCCGCCCTGGGCCGGGTCGAGCTCGATCGCCCGCCGGAAGGCGGCCTCGGCGTCGCCGCTGACCGCGCCGCTGTTGGCCCGCACCAGGGCGACGCCCAGACGGGTCCAGCCGCCGGCGTCGTCCGGGCGCACCGCCGTCGCCCGGCGGAAGGCGGAGACCGCGCCGATCGGATCGCCGGCCTCGGACCGGGCCACGCCCAGCATGGTCAGGGCCTGATAATCGTTGGGACGCGCCTCGACCTCGCGGGCGACCACCGCGGCGACCTGCGGCGGCTGGAGGGTGTCCAGTTGGGTCGCCCATTCATCGACCCGCCGCTCGAACGCCTGATCGGGCAGGCCCGGCTCGGCGACCGTCATGTACAGGCCGAGGGCGCCGGCGACGGTGGCGACGATGCCGCCCAGCACCCAGAAGCGATCGCGCGGACCGGCGGCGACCGGCGCCGCGTCGCGTTGCGCCGTCAGGATGCGGCGACCGGCCTCGGCCCGCGCCGCCGCCCAGGCGGCCTCGTCCAGCAGGCCGCGGGCCTTCAGGCGATCCAGTTCGGACAGTTCGGCCGAGGCGGCGGCCGGCGTCACCAGCTCGCCCGCGTCAGCCCCGCGGCGCGCGCCGGCCAGCACCAGCAGGCCGGCCAGAGCCGCCATCAGCGCCGTCATGATCCAGAACATCGTCATCGCCCGGCGATGTAGCCGATCAGGCGGCCCGCGACGAGGGCTTCGACCCACCCTTGCCGGTCCCGGCCACTGCGGCGCGGCGACGCACGGTGCGCGCGGCGTCCTTCGCATCGATCAGATCGAGGCAGCGGGCGGCCAGTTCGATCAGCCGCAGGGCGTTGACCTCATCCGGAGCCTCGCCGTCGTTGACGGTGGTCAGAGCCTGGTCGGCGTAGTCGGTCAGACGGTCGGTCAGGGATTCGACCAGCTTCTTGCGGTCGGACTCGGCCCCGAAGATCGAGGCCGGGCCGCGCACGGCGCCGACCAGTTTCAGCAGATGCCGCACCGCCTGGACCGTCTCGCCCTGGACCGGCGCGTTCAGCTGCGGCGACTTGCGGGTCATACGGCCGGCGATCTGGACCCGTTCCAGCGGCAGGGCCTTGTCCACGGCCCGGTCGGCGGCGCGCAGGAAGGCCGAGAGCTGGCCGGCGATGGCGACCCTCGCGTCGCGCACCGACTTGCCCCAGACGCTGAGCGGATTGAGGGTCAGGGTGACGTCCAGCTCGCTGAGCACATTGGCGCACCAGGTCAGGTCCTCGATGACCGGATCGACCCGCGCGAGGTCGGAGCCGGGCCGGAAGGCCCCGATCCGCGCGACGCGGGCGTCGACGCCGGCGATCAGCCGCTCGATGAACCCGGCCAGTTCGGAGGCGCTGAGGAAGCCCTCGCGTCCCGACGCACAGGAGCTCTGGGTGATGATGCGCAGGATCAGGACGGCGTCGTCCAGATGAGAGAACAGCATCTCCAGCACCCGCTGGGCTCCGTCCTCATGGATCTCCGCGCAATCCTTGATCAGCAGGCGCAGCTCGGCGATCTGGTCGCCGTCGGGCCGCTTCAGCCAGATTTCGATCGACGGCAGGCCGCGCCGGGCGAGGTGGGCCAGGTCGAGACAGGCGGCCAGATCGGTCAGACCGCGCTCGCGCCGCTCCGGCTCGAGGTCGGCCGGCCAGATCAGGTCGGGACGATCGCGGACCGCGGCGGCGGCGGCCAGGCAGATGCGATCGGCGACGGCCGCGGCCTCCGGGCCTTCCCTTTCCAGGCGGGGAAGCAGGGCCGGCTCGCGCGTCGATCCGGCCTTCCACAGGCGCGGCAGGACGCCGGCGGGGAAGGTCATCGCCTCGATGCCGTCGGCGCGCGGTCGGAACATCGGCAGCAGGGGCGCCATCACGAGGCGGCGGCGGTTCCGGTCGAGCACCTCGTCCGCCAGCATGTCGCCGAGCTCCAGCGCCCGCTCGCCCGGCAGGGCGACGGCGACCGACGACAGTTTCGTCAGCATGGCGTCCGGGGCCTGCTCGATCAGAGCGGCCAGGGCGACGCGGTGGGCGGTGGACAGCCCCGACATTCAGGCACCTCGCGACCGGTCAAGCTTCCGGCCATGGCCATGCTGCCTCGCCAGGGTTAACAACCGCTATCCGGAGGCGGTCAGGCCTCGGCGGCGGGCAGTTCGAGTATGGCCTTGAGCCCGCCCAGTTCGCTGTCCGCGAGCGAAATCCGGCCGCCGTAGGCGCGGGTCAGCTCGACCACGATCGACAGGCCGAGACCCGAGCCCGGCGTGGTCTCGTCCATCCGCGAACCGCGCAACAGGGCCGCCTCGCGCTGGTCCTCGGGCAGGCCGGGGCCGTCGTCCTCGACCACGATGACCATCTGGCCCAGCCCGGTCGCGCCGGCCGAGACCCGCACCCGGCGCTTCGCCCATTTGCAGGCGTTCTCCATCAGATTGCCGAGCAGTTCCTGCAGGTCCTGGCGCTCGCCCCGGAACGCCAGGCTCTCGGGCGCCCGCCAGTCGATGACGACGCCCTTGTCCTCGAACACCCGCTCCAGCATCACGGCCATCTCGTCGATGACCGGTTCGATCGGCGTGATCTCGCCCAGCATCTGGGCCCGGGCGGCGGCGCGGGCGCGGCGCAGGTGGTGGTCGACCTGGGCCTTCATGATCTCGGTCTGACGCCGCACGAGGTCCGGCAGCGGGCCCTTCTGGGACCCGGCCTCGGCCAGCATCACCGACAGCGGCGTCTTCAGGGCGTGGGCCAGATTGCCGACGTGGGTCCGCTGGCGCTCGACGGTCTCCTGATTGTGGTCGAGCAGCCGGTTGACCTGTTCGGCCAGGGGCTGGATCTCGAGCGGATAGCGCCGGGCGATCCGGGCCGCCCGGCCCTTGCGGACGTCGGCGATCTCGTTCCGGAGCGCATAGAGGGGCCGCAGGCCGATCTGGACCTGCAGGAAGACGGCGACGACCAGTCCCAGGCCGAGGATCAGCAGGGCGGTCCAGGTGAAGGTGGCGAACTGGCGGGTGTCGTTGTCGATGTTCGAGCGGTCGATGCCGGCGAGGAAGACGACTGGCCGGGTCCGGCCCGGCAGCTGTTTCATGCTGGCGGCCACGCGCAGCGGCACCCCCAGGGGGCCTTCGCCGCCGCGGCGCAGGCCGTCCGGGTCGTTGTAGCTGATGGTCGCCCCGCGGGCGGCGGCGAGGCGGGCGGGCAGCTCGTCGGGGATGGTCAGGCTCTCGCCCGCCAGCGAGGGCGAGCGGACCAGAATGCGCAGCCGTCCGTCCGGCCCCGGTTCGGCGACGGCCCAGTATTTGCCGGACAGAGGGCGCAGGGTGCGGTCGTCCCTGACCTCGTCCAGGGTCAGCGATCCGTCCGGAGCGGCGTTGGTGGCCACGACCACTTCGTCGATGGTGTCGGACAGGACGGCGCCGAGCCGGCGTAGGGCCGATTCCTGATACTGGTTGGTCAAGGCCCAGCCGGCCAGAAACAGGGCGAGCACGATCCAGGCGGAGGCCAGCCAGATCAGACGCCGCGTCAGGCTTTGTCCGGGGCGTCCGAACCAGCGGCCCCAGTTGCGGGGCCCCTTCGCCCCCGCCGCGTCGACAGGCCCCCCCGCGCCGTCCGTCACGTCTCGTCGCTCTCCCCTGGCAGGGCGGTCAGCCGATAGCCGAGGCCGCGGACGGTCTCGATCCGGTCAGGCCCGATCTTCTTGCGCAGGCGACCGACGAAGACCTCGATCGTGTTGGAATCGCGATCGAAATCCTGGTCATAGAGATGTTCGACCAGCTCGGTGCGGCTGATCACCCGTCCCTGGTGCATCATCAGATAGTGCAGCAGGCGGTATTCGAGCGAGGTCAGGCGCAGCGGCTCGCCGTTGACGCTGGCGCGCGCGGCTCGCGGGTCCAGCCGCAATCCGCCGCACGACAGGGTCGAGGAGGCGATGCCGGCCGAGCGCCGCAGCAGGGCGCGCAACCGGGCCAGAAGCTCCTCGGTGTGGAAGGGCTTGGTCAGATAGTCGTCGGCCCCGGCGTCGAAGCCCGAAACCTTGTCGGACCAGGCGCCCCGGGCGGTCAGGATCAGCACCGGCGTGGTCTTGCCGTCGCGGCGCCAGCGCTCGAGCACCGACACGCCGTCGATCTTCGGCAGGCCGAGATCCAGCACGACCACGTCGTAGGGCTCGGTGTCGCCGAGGAAATGAGCCTCCTCGCCGTCGGCGGCGTGATCCACGGCATAGCCGGCGTCGGACAGGGCGCCCTTCAGCTGGCGCGACAGGTCAACGTCGTCCTCGACAAGCAGCACGCGCATTCAGCGTTCTCCGATCACCCGGCCGGTGCGGCCGTCCACCATGATGTCGGCGACCCGGCCGCCGGGATACTCCCAGCGCACCACGATGGTGTCGCCGCGATTGCTGGCGCCCAGGAACCGTCCGGGACGCCCGGAGGAGGCGCGCTGGACGGCGGCCCCCATGCTGACGCGCGGGGCCTCCGACTGTTCGCGGGAGGGCCGCTCGCGCTGCCCCCCGGACTGGCCGCGATCACCGCTGTTTTCGCTCCCGCCCCGATCCTGCATCGCTCCGCCGGCGGCGGCGCGATTCTCCCGCCGCGCCTCGGCCCGGTCGCCACGATCCTGCGCGGCCGCGGACAGGGGCGCGGCGGCGAGCAGGGCGGCGAGGAGAATGGCGGGCATCCGGGTCATGGGCGACGGTCTAGGCCCCAGGCTCTGAACGACGGCTGAACGGCGAGTGTAGACATATTTCACCGTTCACGCGCCTCGCGGACCCCGAATGCGCCCCCGCGCGAGATGCGCATGGATGCGTTGTCATCGACATGAACGCAAGCTGACCCAAGCCGTTCAGATCGGGCTCAGACCAAAAGTCGTCTTGTGGGCGTCAACGCAGCCAGCCCGGCCGCGTCGAATGCGAAGGATAAAGACGATGATGAAGAAAGCCCTCATCCCCGTGCTGGCCATCGCCGCGGCGTCCGTCGCGGTTCCCGCCATGGCCCAGGACTATGGCCGCCACGATCGTGACCGGTACGAGCGCTACGACCGCGACGATCGCCGGGATCGCGGCGACCGTTACGAGAATCAGGGTCGCTGGCAGTCGATCGCCCAGCGCAAATATCAGCTCGACCGTCGGATCGACGTCGGCCTTCGCAACGGTTCGCTGAGCCGCCGGGAAGCCACCCGTCTATCGACCGCGCTGAACAGCCTGGTCCGTCTGGAGCGCAACTATATGCGCGGCGGCCTGACCCGCTGGGAGCGCAGCGACCTGGATCGCCGCTACGACCGTCTGGCGATCGAGATCCGCGCCGAACGCCGCGACCGCGACAACCGTCGCCGTTAAGGCCCGACCTTTCCTCCCCGAAAGGCCCGAGGGGCGTCGTCCGCGAGGACGGCGCCCCTTTCCCTATGGCGCGAGGCGCAGCCGGCTCTCGATGACGGTGACGGCCCGTCCGCGCAGCAGGATGCGGTCGCCGCTGACCTCGGTCTCGAGATCGCCGCCGCGCCCCGGGAAGACCTGCCTGAACCGCACCGTCGGCCGGCCCAGCCGGTCGGCGTAGAGGGGGCCGAGGATGCAGTGGGCGGAGCCGGTGGCCGGATCCTCGTCGACGCCGCAGCCCGGCGCGAAGAAGCGATCCACCACATCGACGTCGTCGCCGGGGCCGGCGTCGGCGCAGACGATGACCTCGCCGGCCTCCCCGGCTTCGCCCTGCAGGGTCGCGAGGGCGGCGATGTCGGGGCGGAGCGATCGCACGGCATCCGCATCGCCGAGGATGGCGACGAGATAGCGGCCGGCCCAGACCTCGACCGGCTCGACGCCCAGCGCCTCGGCGAGGCCGGCGACCGGACCGGTGCGACGCGGCGGATCGGCGGGGAAGTCCATTTCGTAGCCGTCCCCGGCGCGACGCACGATCAGCGGGCCGGATCGGGTGTCGAAGGTCACGGCCCGGGTACCGGCGTCGTGCTCGGTCATCAGCACGTGGGCCGAGCCGAGGGTGGCGTGGCCGCACAGGTCGACCTCGCGCCCCGGGGTGAACCAGCGCAGGCCGAACCGGGCCGGATCGGCGGTGCGCAGCAGGAAGGCGGTCTCGGCCTGGTTGTTCTCCCTCGCGAGGGCCTGCATCCAGCCGTCGGAGGGCCAGCGGTCGAACGGCTCGACCACGCAGGCGGGGTTGCCCCGGAAGGGGGCGGCGGCGAAGGCGTCGACCGTCCACTGGCGCATCAGGCGGTCTCCGGTTCGATGATCGTCAGTTCCGGCCAGCGCGCCCGCGCCCGCTCGACCACGCGCGCCCAGTCCTTCGCCACGCCGCGGGTCGGATTGGGCCGCAGGGTCAGGGCGAACACATCCTCCAGCCCGAGCGGCGCGGCGACGCTGATCGCGTCGTCAGGCTCCAGCCGCACCCCGACGGCGAAGGCCGGCGCCACGAACCGCGCCAGGGCTTCGTCGGTGCCCGAAAGCGGCGCATAGGGTTCGCCGAAATGGGCCGGAAACCAGATCGGCACCCGGGCCTGGTTGCGGACCTCGACCATGTCGCGGAAGGGCGGCTCGAAGGCGGCGGCGACCCGCTTGATGACGACGTCCTCGGCGTCCCAGCTGGTGTCCGGATCGTAGTAGCCGACGTCGTAATCGCGCACGCCGTACCCCGCCGGCCGTCCGGTCAGGGCGTTCCAGACGCACTGGTAGACCGCGCCGGAAAAGATCCGCCAGTCGGGCAGACGCTGATCGCGCACGCCCTCCAGCACGTGCATCAACCCGGAATCGGCGCGGACGATATCGGCGAGGCGGGTCTCCAGATCGCTCATCGGGCGTCCCTCAGCGGCCAGCCGTGGTCGAGCGGGCCGTGCCCCTGCCCCAGCCCCGGGGCCCGGCGGATGGCCTCGGCGACATAGGCCCAGGCCTCGGCGACGGCGGCTTCCAGCGGCAGGCCTTTGGCCAGTCCGGCGGCGCAGGCGCTGGCCAGGGTGCAGCCGGTGCCGTGGGTGTGGCGGGTGTCGAGGCGCGGCCCTTCCAGCAGGGTTTCGCCGGTCGGGGTCAGCAGCAGGTCGATGACCGTCTCGCCGGGGACGTGGCCGCCCTTCATCAGCACGGCGCGGGCGCCCATGGCCAGCAGGGCTTCGCCGACGCGGCGCTGACCGTCGAGGTCGGCGACGGCGATCCCGGTCAGGGCCTCGGCCTCCGGGGCGTTGGGGGTCAGCAGGGCGGCGCGGGGGACCATGAGGCTGCGGACCGCCTGCACGGCCTCGTCGGGCAGCAGGGGCGAGCCGCCCTTGGCGATCATCACCGGGTCGACCACGGCGGGGGCGTCGGACGTATCGAGGAGGGCGGCGACGCGCTCGACCACCTCGGTGGAGCCCAGCATGCCGGTCTTGATGGCGTCGGCGCCGATGTCGTCCAGCACCGCCCGGGCCTGGGCCTCGATCAGGTCGAGCGGCAGCGGATGGACGGCGTGGACGCCGAGGGTGTTCTGCACCGTGATGGCGGTGATGGCCGTGGCGGCGTAGCCGCCCATGGCGGTCACCGCCTTGATGTCGGCCTGAATCCCCGCCCCGCCCCCGGAGTCCGAGCCGGCGATGATCAGGACGCGTGCGAGGGGCGAGGTCATGACGACGGGATGGCCAATCCGGATCGATCCGGCAAGGGCCGGCTCATCCTTCGCACCGCTGGACCGCCGCCTGCACCGCCAGCGCCTGCACCGTTTCGCGGACGTCGTGGACGCGGATGATGGCCGCCCCATTCCGCGCGGTCGCCAGCGCCAGGGCCAGCGAACCGCCGAGGCGGTCGGCGGGATCGGTCGCGGTCGGATCGATCGACTGGATCGTGCGCTTGCGGCTGGCGCCGTAGAGGACGGGGAAGCCGAGGGCGGCCAGCCGGTCCAGTCGCGCGGTCAGGGCGAGGTTGTGCGCCGCCGTCTTGCCGAAGCCGATGCCGGGATCGAGCCAGATGCGCTCGCGGGCCACGCCGGCGGCCATGGCCGACGCCGCGCGGGCCGACAGCCAGGCCGTCACCTCGGCGACCACATCGTCGTAGCGGGGCGCCGCCTGCATGGTGCGCGGCTCACCCTTCATGTGCATCAGGACCACGTCGCAGCCGAGGTCTGCGGCGGCCGACAGGCTGTCGGGGGCGAAGCCGAGGGCCGACACATCGTTCCACATGGTCGCGCCCGCGGCGACGGCGGCGCGGGCGACGGCGGGCTTCATGGTGTCGATGCTGATCGGTCCGCTCCAGCCGGCGGCGCGAAGGCCCTCGATGACGGGGAGGACGCGCGCGATCTCCTCGTCGGCGGCGACAGGGTCGGCGCCCGGCCGGGTGCTCTCCCCGCCGATGTCGAGGAGGGCGGCGCCCTCGTCGACGAGCCGGAGCCCGTGGGCGACGGCGGCCCCGACCGAGGCCAGCCGGCCGCCGTCGGAGAAGCTGTCGGGGGTGACGTTGACGATGCCCATGACGCGGGGCCCGGCGGACGATGCGGTCATTTGACTTCCCCGGCCCGGCACCCCAGCTTGGAGGGGTCATGGTCCGCTCTTCCGACATCGCTCGACAGCAGAATCACGCGGGACGCCTCGTCGCAGGCGATTGACCCGGGGCGGAGGCGCGCGCGCCAACGTCCGTCCCGGGCGAAGCCGACCCCCTCCCCCGACCCATCGACATTCCCAAAACCGGAGCGATCGCGAACGCGGCGCTCCCTGACTGGAGGCGCGAGATGACCGCTGCCGAACTGCAATCCATGAGCCCGATCAACCTGACCAGCCTGCCGGAAATCTTCCTGACGCCGGCCGAGCACGACCAGCTGTCGCGGCTGGTCGGCGATCATGAGGCGACGGGCGCCGCCGGCCTGCTGCAGCAGGAGCTGGACCGCGCGACCGTGACCGAGGATCGGCCGGCCCACGCCGTGGGTCTGGACCGCTGGGTCCACTACAGTGACGGCCGCTTCGGCCAGCCGCGCCGGGTCAAGATCGTCCTGCCGCAACAGGCCGACATCGACGCCGGACTGATCTCGGCCCTGTCGCATGTCGGGGCCGGGCTGATCGGCCTTCCCGAGGGCGAGAGCATCCTGTGGCCGGACCCGTCGGGCACGGTGCGCAAGCTGACGCCGGTGCTGGTCGAGGATGGCGACCCGCTGGCCTGGGACGAGCGGGCGCGACATCAGTCCTTGCCTCCGATCAGGGCGCCGATGGCCTCGAGGTAGGCGGCGAAGGCCTTGCGGCCCTCCGGGGTGATGGAGACGCGGGTCAGGGGCTTGTTGGCGACGAAGCTCTTGGCGATGGCGACGTAGCCCGCCTCCTCCAGCTTCTTCAGATGGACCGAGAGGTTGCCCTGGGTGGCCGCGAGCACGGTCTTGAGCTCGGTGAAGTCGGCGGCGTCGACATCGGCCAGATAGACCATGATCCCCAGCCGCATGCGGCCGTGGATGACGTCGTCGATCCGTCCGAGATCGGCCAGGCCCATGGGCTCAGCCCGCCGTCCGCGCGGCGCGGGCGTCGCGGACCATGATCCAGCCCGGCAGGGCGAACAGGGCGAACAGGGCCACGGTGCAGACGCCGAGATACCATTCGGGCTGGCGCACCAGCAGGCCGAGGGCCACGGCGGTGAGCCAGCCGCCGGCCGAGCAGGCCAGCATCCACGGCTTGCGCTTCAGGCTGAAGGCGACGTACCAGGCGGCGGCCTGCAGGGCGAAGATCACCGCCGGATAGTAGAGCCAGATGGCGAAGTCCTGGTCGCGGGCGGCGCCGAAGCCGAAGATCAGGATCACCGCCAGATTGGCCATGCCGGTGGCGCTGAAGGCGGCGTTGAGGGTGCGGGTCGCCATCGGCCCGCGGGTGGTCGCCACTCCGTCCCGGCTGTCGCGGCGGATGGCCCAGGCCAGGACGACGAAGAAGCTGAGGCTGATCCCGACGACGAAGGCCAGGTTGGCCAGGTCGGGCCAGCGGATCACGCCGGTGGCCTGTCCGACGTGGAACAGGCACTGCAGGCCGTAGAGCAGGCCGCCCGCCAGATAGGCGACGCCGAGGGTCAGATGCGGCCGGCCGCCGCCCTCGACGATCGAGCGCATGAAGGCGAGGTCGTCCTCGGGGGAATTCAGGCGGGGCTTGGCGGGCTTTGCGGACATGGGGGGCGATTCTCCGGAACCGGCTCGTCCCGTTTGGGTGGACGAGCCGGTCTGGCTTGGCAAGCTATTCGGCGGGCGCGGGGACCGGTTCGGGGCGGCGCCGCCACGGGATGCGGCGGCCGTTCAGGCCCTTGCCGATGAAGGTGTGGCGGACCAGCAGCTCGTAGCTGAGCAGGGAGACTGCCATGACGCCGAGGACGACGCCGGTCAGCTTGCCCCACCACGGCAGGGGGGCGTCCAGCATCAGCACCTGGCCGACCATGACCAGCGGCAGGTGGACGATGTAGATCCAGTAGGAGGCGTCGGCGAGGTAGCGGCGCACGGCGCTGTAGCCGGACAGGAAGCGAAGGGCGAGGGCCGTCAGGGCGAAGGTCGAGGCGAAGACGGCGAAGGCGTAGACGCAGGCCGTCGCCGCCTTGAGCGAGGGATCAGTCATCGGGACCAGCTCGGGCACGGGGCCGCCGGACAGGACGAGCGCCCCGGCGCCGGAGCCGAGGGCCACGACGGTGAAGACCGGCCACAGGCGCTCGATGCGACCCAGCAGGTCGCGGCGACGGTCGAGCAGGACGCCGACGGCGAAGGCGGTTCCGAAGGCGACGACGGCGGCGATGTTGGGGACGAAGCCCTTGTCCGGCGTCGGGATGCCGAAGAAGGCGTACCAGTCGGGCGTGAACCACAGGGCCAGGGCCAGCGGCGCGGCCATGACCGCGGGCGACCACGGGCCGATCAGCAGACCGGTCAGGCGGTCGAGGGCGCGACCGACGACGCCGTCGCGATCGAGGGCGGCGAAGGGCGCGCGGAGCAGCAGGAAGGCGGCGTAGATCAGCAGCAGCACCCAGAGGAACCAGAGGTGCAGCAGGGGGAAGGTTTCCAGCGTCAGCGGCGGCGGCGGCGGGCCGTCGGTCGGAATGACGCCGCCGTTGTCGAGGGCGGCCTTCCAGACGATGACGGCGATGAAGGCGGGGAAGACCACCCACCAGAGGCCGAACAGCGGGCCGGCGATGCGGCCGAGCCGGTCCTTGATGAAGCCCCAGGTCCCGCGGCGGCCGAGCAGCATATGGGCGAACAGGCCCGCGATCAGGAAGAAGGTCGTCATCCGGAACAGGTGGATGGCGAAGAACAGGACCGAGGCGACCGGCGAGGTCTGGTCGTCGGGAAACAGCCAGATCGGCGGCTGCATGTAGTTCATCGACGCGTGGAGGACGACGCCGAGCAGCAGGGCCCCTCCCCTCAGGGCGTCGAGGCCGTGCAGGCGGTCGGGTCGGGCGTCGGTTTGGATGGCGGACATGGGTCTCTCCCCTCTTGATGGGAGCGATCTACAATAGACTTGTTTGAATTGCAAACTTGTTGGCGTGAGCGATGCGGACGTGATCCGTCGCCGCCTGGGGAAGCGGTCAGGGAGGGCGCGGGGCAGCCGGGCCTCGCCCGGTTGCGACTGGAGTTTACCGTTTCGACGAGACAGGCTGCCCCGCGCAGTCGTTTTCCACGCGCCCTCCGGTTGGCGGCCCTGTTATTCGGGCCTTGCCGGATCTCCGCCGGGGACATTGCTGACCTCGACGCGGGGCGGACATGACGGCATCAGGCTGACGTCAGCAGTCCGCTTCCATTAGCGCGCGGCGAGCAAGCGGGCAGGATCCATCCCTGCCCCCGAGGACCCCCGGACTCTCCGTCGCCCGGGCTTCATCGCTCGACCACGGCCCGCCGACATCGAGAACGTGGATCCGACGCCCTCCCCACCGACGGGTTGGACCGAGTGTCCCACGGCTTTCCCCTCAGGCGGGTTCAGGACGCTGAGGCGGGAGGGATGCGGAGGGAAAACAGGGGGGTGGGGCGGAAAAGTTGGATGGCTGCGGATGAACTTGCAGCGCAGCAATTGGACTTATTGGAGCGCTGGTTCATCACGGCGGGCACGACGGGTCACGACGAACACGACGGGGCCGGAGGGCCCGCGGCTCCCGGCAGGGAGACGCCATCGAGGATTGCGGGCAAGGGCCCGCGATGGACCGGCGGGCCGGCTGCCGTCGTGTTCGTCGTGCCTTCGCCGTGGTCGTTGTGATGAACCCGCCAGACCCGCATCAAGATCCTCCGGCGGACAGAGCCCCTCCGTCACGGCGCGAAGACGCGCCGTGCCACCTCCCCATTCGCTACGCGAACGGGGAGGAGACGGGGCCGTCAGTGCACGGTCGAGGGGGCTTCGACCTCGACGCCGTCGGAGACGGGGGTGATCGGGACCGAGACCGAGGGGCCCGCGTTGGGGAAATTGCTCTCGTCGCGGTTCGGGGCGATGCCCTTCTCCAGCAGGTCCTTGATCTCCTGACCCGACATGGTCTCGTATTCGAGCAGGGCCTGGGACAGCTTTTCGTGGTCCTCGGCCTTGTCGGTCAGGATCTTGCGGGCCGCCTCCCAGCCCTCGGTGACGATGCGGCGGACCTCCATGTCGATGATCCGGGCAGTCTCTTCCGAGACGTTCTGGCTGCGGGCGACCGAGTGGCCGAGGAAGACCTCTTCCTGGTTCTCGCCATAGGCCACGGTGCCGAGCTTCTCGGAGAAGCCCCAGCGGGTGACCATGGCGCGGGCCAGCTTTGTCGCCTGCTCGATGTCGGAGCTGGCGCCCGAGGTGATGTTCTCCTTGCCGAAGATCAGCTCCTCGGCGACGCGGCCGCCGGCCATGATGGCGATGCGGTCGATCATCTGCTGGAACTTCATCGAATAGCGGTCGCCCTCGGGCAGCTGCATGACCATGCCCAGCGCGCGGCCGCGCGGGACGATGGTGGCCTTGTGCACCGGGTCGGCCATCTTGACGTTCATGGCGACGATGGCGTGGCCGGCCTCGTGATAGGCGGTCAGGCGGCGCTCTTCCTCGTTCATGGCCATGGATTTGCGCTCGGCGCCCATCATGACCTTGTCCTTGGCGTCCTCGAAGTCGCGGTGGGTGACCATGCGGCGGTCCTTGCGGGCCGCCATCAGGGCCGCCTCGTTGACCAGGTTGGCCAGGTCGGCGCCGGAGAAGCCGGGGGTGCCGCGGGCGATGGTCTTGGTGTTGACGTCGGCGGCCAGGGGCACGTCCTTCATGTGGACGCGGAGGATCTTCTCGCGGCCGGCCACGTCGGGATTGGGGACCACGACCTGGCGGTCGAAACGGCCGGGACGCAGCAGGGCCGGGTCGAGCACGTCGGGACGGTTGGTGGCGGCGATCAGGATGATGCCCTCGTTGGACTCGAAGCCGTCCATCTCGACCAGCAGCTGGTTGAGGGTCTGTTCGCGCTCGTCATTGCCGCCGCCGAGGCCGGCGCCGCGGTGACGGCCGACGGCGTCGATCTCGTCGATGAAGATGATGCAGGGGGCGTTCTTCTTGGCCTGTTCGAACATGTCGCGGACGCGGCTGGCGCCGACGCCGACGAACATCTCGACGAAGTCCGAGCCGGAGATGGAGAAGAAGGGCACGCCCGCCTCCCCGGCCACGGCGCGGGCCAGCAGGGTCTTGCCGGTGCCGGGAGGGCCGACCAGCAGGGCGCCTTTCGGGATCTTGCCGCCGAGGCGCTGGAATTTGGCCGGGTCCTTGAGGAAGTCGACGACCTCCTGCAGCTCTTCCTTGGCCTCGTCGACGCCGGCGACGTCGTCGAAGGTCTTGCGGCCCTTGTGCTCGGTCAGCAGCTTGGCCTTGGACTTGCCGAAGCCCATGGCCCCGCGCGCGCCGCCCTGCATCTGACGCATGATCAGGATCCACAGGCCGATGATCAGCAGGAAGGGCAGCAGGCCGATCAGGGCGGTGACCCAAACCGACTGGCGGGTGCTCTTGACGTCGACCTGGGCGCCGGCCGTGTTGAGGCTCTCGATCAGGTCGCCGTTGGGCAGGGTGGTGACGACGGTGAATTTCCGGTCGTCCTTCATCTGGACGGTCAGGTTCTCGTTCTTGACCTCGACGGCCGCGATCTCCTTGGCGTCGCGCGCCGCGAGGAGCTCGGTGTAGCTCATCTCCTGGGGCCGGGCGGCGTCCGCCTTCTGGCCCGGGGTGGCGATGGCGCCGCCGCGGTTGACCGCCACATAGAAGGCGAGCGCGCCCAGGATGACGGCGCCCCAGATGGCCAGATTGCGAAGGTTCATTCTCGTCTCGATCCCTGGAAGCGCGGCCCGCGGCCCGCTTCGGTGATGTCAGCGCCAGAAAATAGGTGGTTCCGGGGCGTTGCGCCATGCGCGCGCGGCTCCAGATCCGTTTCGTGCGTCATTCGGTCCAGCGCAAGCGCCAGTCTCTCCTCGACCAGCGACCGCGCCACGGCGGCGGTTCCTGCAAGAACCGGGGCGGTTCCGTCGTTCCGGATCAGCACAGGCGCCGCGCCCCGGGCCGCGGACGGCAGTGCGTTCAGCCGGGCGCGGTCGGCTTTCGACAGGGCGGCGAGACGGCCGGCGGCGGGAACGACCGACCAGCCGGGCTCCGCGGCCGTGATCGCCCAGCGGCCGTCCCAGACGGTCTCCGCGCCCGGCGGGAGCGGCAGGGGCGGCGCGCGGCGGCGGGCGAACTCGCCGGCCTCGCGGGTGACGAGGATGTGATCCGGCCCGGCCTCGACGCGGGCGCCGCAGAGGGCGGCGGCGAAGGACTCCCCGTTGCGGAGGCGGGCCAGGAGGCGGTCGAGGCGGTCGCCGCGCGGCGGACGGTCGCCGCCGCCGGCGCAGACGAGGGCGGCGGCGAGGGTGCGGGCGGGGACATTCCGGTCCATTTCCAGCGTTCCCTCTCCCGATGGGAGAGGGCTTGAGCGCACAGCGGCGAAGCCGGCGTTCTGGCGCGAAAGGGTGAGGGGCGGCCGCCTGCCCTCCTTCTCACAGTCGACCCTCATCCGGCGCTGCGCGCCACCCGTCGCCGTCTCGCAGTGCGAGCCGGCTCCACCCGATGGGAGAAGGGAAAGGCGTGCTCGACCACGGGCGTATTGCGGATCTTCGTTGGCGGGGTCGTCGATCCAGTCTCGCCCCTGCCTTTTCAGCCACGCCCGCAGCTCGGCCCGGCCCGCGTCCAGCATGGGGCGGAGCAGCATCAGCCCCCTCCCCTCCGGCCAGGCGGGGGATGGCGACCAGTCGCGCAGGCGGCCGAGGGTCGAGCCTTCGGCCCGCATCAGCGCGCTCTCGGCGACGTCGTCGGCGGTGTGGGCGAGGAGGATGACCCGGGCGCCGGCCGCGCGGGCGGCGTCGGCGATCAGGCGGTGGCGGGCGGCGCGGGCGGCGGCGGGCAGACCCATGGCCGGCTTCGGCCCGGTCCAGGACAGGGGGCGCCAGTCGGCCCCGGCGGCGCGGGCGGCCTCGCCGGCGAAGGCGGTCCAGCGGGGGCTGTCGGGATCGAGGCCGTGGTCGACGGTCAGGGCCAGCAGGGGGCGGCCGTGGTCGCGGGCCCAGCCGGCGGCGACCTCAAGCAGGGCGACGGAGTCGCCGCCGCCGGACAGGGCGATGGCCAGCGGACGCGCGCTGTCGGTTTCCAGCCGGGCGGTCAGCCGTTCGCGGACCCGGTCCCGCCAGGCCGGAGCGGTCGGGTTCAGCCGGCTCTCCGGGCCGGGCAGGCGAAGCGGGTGCGCAGCTCGCCGGCGCGGGTGCGCAGGGCGGCGCTGCCGCCGGCGGCGTAGCGGCGGTCGAACTCGCCGAGCGCGCTGCAGGCCTGGGTCTTGCGGTCGGTGGCGTTCAGGGCCGTGGCCAGCTCCAGCACCGTGGCGCCGGCCCAGGAGGCGGTCGGCCAGCCCTCGAGGGCGGCGGCGTAGAAGGCCACCGCGCCGGCCTGGTCGCCGGCCGAGACCCTGAGGTCGCCGAGGCGGGCGTTGGCTTCGCGGGCCTGGGGCGTGTCGGGCCAGGCGAGGGCGACGGTCTGCAGGGCGCGATCGCCCATGGCCGGGTCGGAGGCGGCCAGCCGGGCGGCGGCGGCGAGGTCGCGGGCGGCGTCGCCGGTCGGGGAGGTCGAGCTGACCGGGGCGTTCAGTGCGGCCTCGCGCTCGGCGGCGGCGGCGATGGCGCCCAGCCGGGTCTCGGCGGTGCGCAGGCGGGTCTCGAGGGCGGCGTTGTCGCGGGCGGTCTCGTCCAGCTGGAAGGTCAGCCGCTCAAGGTCGCCGTTGACCCGCTGCAGGGTCGCCTCGAGGTCGTTGACGCGCCGGTCCATGATGGTGACCCGGCTGGTCAGGGCGACGAGCTCGGGATCCGGCTCCATGATGACCGGCTGGCCGGCGGCGTTGCGCTGGGTCAGGGCCCGTTCGAGACGGCGGACGTTGCGGTCCAGCTGGTCCAGCCGGCGCTTGTCCCACTGGATCGGCTCCATGGGCTGGGTCTGGGCCACGACCGTGGTCGTGCCGGCGATCAGGACGACGCCCAGCACGGTGACGAGGGCGTTCTTCGAACGGAGGGCGGGGGGCAGCTTGAGCATGGTTGTTTTCGTCCCACCGATTTGAGGCCGCCGCAAGGCGTCAGCCCGTGAGTCCGAGGGTGATGATGGCCAGCAGGAAGAGGCTGAAGGCGAAGACGCAGAACAGCAGCAGGAACAGGGTGCGCCACGCGGCCGAGAACCACGACAGGCCGTAGGCCCCCTTCAGCTGGGCGAACATGTGGACCGGGATGCCGAAGCTGAAGGCCATGGCGCCGGCGAAGGCGAAGCCGACCCACAGCGGGCCGAGGAGCGAGACCACCATCATCAGGATCGACATGGCGGTCAGCGAATAGAGGACGAAGACGCCGTGGTCGTAGAGGGTGAAACCCCGCCGCCACAGGAACAGCAGGGCCACGAAGGGGATCGAGATGGGGATCAGCAGGAAGCTGAATTTATAGGCCGTCTGCTGGATCTTGTAGATCGCCAGGTCGGGGTTGAGCAGCTTCTTCTTGATCTTCTCGTTCAGCGCCCCGTTGCCCAGGTTGACCTTGAGGTCGCCCGAGGCGACGGCGTCGTGGACCTGGGCCTGCCAGCTGCCCGGGGTCAGGCCGTCCGTTCGTTTGGCGGCGGGGTCGGCGACGCCGAGGCGGGTCTCCAGAACCTCGACCGTGGTCGCCCGGGCCCGCTCGTTCAGTTTCAGGGCGTCGGATTCGGGCGCGCTCTCGGCCGCGCGCGTGGCCTCGGCCAGTTCGAGCCGGGCGCCCTCCAGCTGGGTCGTCAGCTCGGCGCGCTCGGCCGGGGTCATGGTGGTGTCCACCTTCGGCTCCAGGCCGCCGGAGAAGCTGAACACGAAGAACATCAGGAAGACGGTGAACAGGAACATCGCCAGCGGCGAGACGTAGCGGGTGCGCCGGCCCTGCACCCATTCCCGCGTCAGCCGGCCGGGGTTGAAGGCCAGCAGCGGAAGGGTGCGCCAGATGCGGGCGTCGAAATGCAGCACGCCGTGCAGCATCTCCTCGCCGAGGTGCAGGAGCGAGCGGTGGACGTGGGTCGGCTGGCCGCAGTTGGAGCAGAATTTGCCTTCGACGGGCTGGCCGCAATCGGTGCAGTTCCCGTGCTCGTCGCCGGCGTGGCCGGTCGGCCGCTCGAGGGCGCCCGCGAGAATGCCGGCCGAGGCCGCCCCGCCCGCCGCGTCGATGTCCACCATGTCCGTCCCCGCCTGTGCCGCCGGGATTTAGCCGGGCATCGCCGGAGCGGTCAAAAGGAAAGGGGCGGCCGATGACCGGCCGCCCCTCCCGATGTTCAGGCGCAGCGCCGGCCTAGCGCGTCGCGCCGCTGACGATGGCGGTGTGAGCGTTGCGGTTGCGGGCCCAGGCCTCCTCGTTGGAGCCGGCCGCGATCGGGCGCTCCTTGCCGTAGCTGATGGTGTCGATGCGGGCGGCCGAAATGCCGCGGCTGACCAGATAGGTGCGCACCGATTCGGCGCGGCGGGCGCCGAGGGCGAGGTTGTATTCGCGGGTGCCGCGTTCGTCGGCGTTGCCCTCGATGCGGACGGTGACCTGCGGATAGCGCTGCAGCCAGGCGACCTGGGCGTCGAGGCGCGGATAGGCGTCGGGGCGGACCTCGTAGCTGTCGAGGTCGAAATAGATCCGGTCGCCGACGTTGACGACGAAGTCCTGCTCCGAACCGGGGGCTCCGGCGCCGAGATTGCCGCCATCCACCGGGCCGGTCGGCGCGGTCGGATACTGCGGGCCCGAGGAGGGCGGAACGGAGTCGCCGGCGGCGCTGTCGACCGGACGGCGCGGGGTGCAGGCGGCGATGGCCGTGACGGCCACGCCGACGGCGGCGAGTCGGAGAAGGGTCGAGGTCTTCATCATGGCTTGTCTCCTTGGTGCGAGGCCTCGGCCTCCAGCTTTGCTATAGAACTCGGGTACTGTCGCGCCAGCGGTTTCGCCAGCCGCGATAACGCGAAATTGAGCCGGAAGGCTCCCCCCGCCCCTCAGGTGGAACAGCTGTCGGGGCCGCCGGCGCCGAGGTTCTGGGGCTGTTCGTCGAGAAGGGGCGACCAGGCCGGATCGGAGCCGCGGCCGTCGTAGCCCGCCTGGCTGACCACCCGGCCCGACAGGTCGACGGTCCACAGCCGGGTGTCGCCGCCCGGGGACTGGCGCGCGAACATGATGTAGCGGCCGTTCGGGGCCCAGGACGGACCCTCCTCGAAATAGCTGGACGACAGGATGCGTTCGCCGGTGCCGTCGGGGCGCATGACCCCGGTGGAGAAGCGGCCGCCGCCCTGTTTGGTGAAGGCGATCAGATCGCCGCGCGGGCTCCAGTTCGGGGCGGTGTAGATGCCGCCGCCCCGGCTGATCGGACGCTGGCCCGAGCCGTCGGCGCGCATGACGTAGAGACGGGCCGAGCCGGAGCGGTCCGAGGTGAAGACGATCTGGCTGTTGTCGGGGCTGAACGAGGGCGAGGTGTCGATGGCGGGGTCGTTGGTCAGGCGGCGCACCTGACGGCTGGCCAGGTCCATCACATAGACGTCGGTGTTGCCGCCGCGGATGATCGAGAAGGCCATCTTCGAGCCGTCGTTCGAGAAGCGCGGGGCCAGCACCTGGCCGTCGAACTCGCCCAGCGATTCGCGCCGGCCGGTGGCCAGGTTGAACAGGTAGATGCGGCTGTAGTCCTTGCCCAGCGCGACATAGGTGATCTCGTTGGGGTCGCTCAGCGAGAAGCGCGGCGACATGATGATCTCGTCGCCCTGGGTCAGGAAGACGGGGTCGAAGCCGTCCTGGTCCGAGATGGCGAGGCGCGACAGGCGGTTCAGCTGGGTGCCGCTCTCGGACACGAACAGGACGCGGCTGTCGAAGAAGCCGGCCTCGCCGGTCATGCGCTGATAGACCACGTCGGCGATCTTGTGGCCGATGCGGCGCCACTGCTCGGGGGTGGCGGTGAAGCGGTAGGAGGCCAGCTGGCACTGGCGATAGGGGTCGTAGAGGCGGAAGCCGTAGTCGTTGCGGTTGTCGGGGCGGCGCGTCACCGAGCCGTAAAGCACCGCCTGGGCGCCGATCGAGGTCCACTGCGGGAAGTTGGGGGCGTTGGCGACGGTCAGGCCGGTCTCGACGAAGCTGGCCGGGTCGAGCGGCTCGAAATAGCCGGAGCGGCGCAGGTCGGCGCGGATCACGCCCGACAGATCGGCCCCGTTCTCGCCGTCGAAATTGGCCACCGCGATCTGGAACGGGCGGAGCACGCCCTGGTCGATGATGACCTCTTCCGGTTCCTGGGACGGGGGCGGGCCGGCCGGCGTCTGGGCCGTCGCGGCGGTCACCGTCATCGCAAGGACGGCGACGCTCGCCAGAAGTCGGTTCAGTCGCATAGAGGGCTCCCGCAGTTTGAGACGTCCGCCGGTCCTTGTCGCCGAACCGGTCGTATAAGGCCAGCATGGCCGCGATTGGGGCGACTTTCGGGCGCGATCAGGTGTCGTCAGCCCGCCGCGCAGGCCCGGGCCGGATTGAAGGTCGGCCGATAGCGACCGCCGGCGAAGCCCTCGGGCACGTCGAAGGGGGCGGCGGAGATCAGGGCGTATCGCGCGCCGTCGGCCGCCGCGCGCCAGTAGGGGTCGTTGCGGGGATTCACAACGGTCGGGCCATCGACGATGCGACCTTGGCGATCGAGGGTGACATCGAACTGGATGCGCTCGCGGACGAAGTCCGGATCCTCGCATCGCAGCCGCCAGTGCCGATACACTTGGGGGAAGATGTGCGCCGCCTCCGCGGCGATGCGCTCGTCGGCCGGGGAGTCGCCGCGGGGCGGCAGGGGGACGAGATCAAGGGAATGCTCCGGCCGGGGCGGAGCGGGCGGCGTTTGCGCGGGCGGCGCGTCCTGGCCAGCAAACGCGACGAACATTGCGGCGATCAGAGTCAGCATTCGGCTTCCTATCGGCCCCGGCATGCGCGGGCGGTCAGGAAGGTCGGGCGGTAGCGCCCGCCGGTGAAGCCACGGGGGACGTCGAAGGGCGCGGTGGCGCGCAGGGCGCGCAGAGCCTCGGCCGTGGCGGCCTGATAGACGGAATTGCCGCGCGCCCCCACGAGGTCGGGGCCGTCGGTGATGCGCCCGTCGGGAGACAGGGTCACGTCGAACTGGATGCGCAGGTCGTCGCCGCCCTCCATGTCGCAGACCACGAAGACGTTCCAGTTGGGATAGACCTGCTCGAACATCGAGGAGATCACCGGGCCGCTGGTCTGGCCCTGCGTGCCCGTGGCCTGCTGGCCCGAGGGCGGCGTGGTCCCGCGGTTGGGGCTGCGGTTGGGCCGGTCGGCGGCCAGCTTGCCGAGGTCGAGTCTGTCCTCGGCGGGCGGGCGGGGCGTCTCGCGCTTCTTGGCCGGCGGCGGCGTCGCGGGAGGGGGCGGCGGGGTCGGACGCGGGGTCGGGCGGGGCGTGGGCGCCTTCTCCGGCGGACGCGGAGTCGGGACGGGCGTCGGCGTCGGCGGGGGCGGCTCGACGGCCTCGGGCGGCGGGGCCGCCTCGACATCGGACGCGGGCTCCGGGGACGGCGCGTCGGCGGGACCCGCCAGCACTATGTCCTCGGAGAGGATCGACACCGGTATGCTCTGGACGATCTCGCGCCGCGGGGGCTGGCCGCCGAACGTCATGGCGAGCAGCACAGCGCCGATGACCGCCGCGTGGACGACGATCGATCCGATCAGGGCCGGGCCGGGACGCTCCAAGCCGTCAGCCCTCCTCGCTGGAGGCGGCGGTGTCGGTGACCAGGTTCAGCTTGGTGAAGCCCGCCGACGAGAGGCGCGCCATCACCCGCGCCACCGCCTGATAGGGCGCGCGGCCGTCGCCCCGGACCGAGACGGGGTTGTCGCGCGCGTCCGGACCGCCGGCCTGGGACACCCGTGCGATCAGGTCCTCCCAGGCGACGGCGCTCTCGCCGACGAAGATCTCGCCGTTCTGCTGGATGGTGACGACGACCGGCTCGCTGACGGAGTCCACCGCGCTGGCCTCGGTCTTCGGCAGTTCCACCGGCACCGCCACGCTGAGCAGCGGGGCCGAGATCATGAAGATGATCAGCAGCACCAGCATCACGTCGACCAGCGGCGTGACGTTGATCTCGCTGAGGGGCCGCTTCCGGGCCCGCCTGCGGCCGCGGACGTGTCCGCCCGCGCCGCCGCCGCCTCCGAGAGCCATGCTCAGAGCTCCCGGCGGCTGTAGTCGGCCGCGGGCTGCGGGGCCGGGCCGGACGGACCGCCGAGGCGGCGCGCCACGGCGGCCTGCAGGTCGTCGGCGAAGCTCTCGAGCCGGCCGGTGAATTTGCCCGCGTCGATCGAGAAGGCGTTGTAGGCCATATAGGCCGGGATGGCGGCGGCGAGGCCGAGCGCCGTGGCGAACAGGGCCTCGGAGATCGGCCCGGCCACGACGCCGAGGTTGGCGTTGCCGGAGGCGCTGATGGCGCCGAAAGTTCTCATGATGCCCCAGACGGTGCCGAACAGGCCGATGAAGGGCGAGGCGGTGGCGACCACCGACAGCACCCCCAGCCCGTTCTCGACGCGCTGACCCTCGCGGGCGATCAGACTGTCCAGCGCCCGGTCGATGCGCGACATCAGCATATTGCCCTGCCCCTCGGTCAGCGGCCCGCGCGTGCGCGCCTCGCGCCAGTCGGCGAGGGCGATGACCAGCATCCGCGGCAGCGGATGGGCCGGATCGGGCCCGGCCTGGGCGGCGATCTCTTCCAGCGAACGGCCCGAGCCGACGGCCTTTTCGAAGGCCGTGGCCTGCCGGTTCATGGCGGCGAATTTGAAGGCCTTGTCGATGATCACGGCCCACGACCAGAGCGAGGCGACGACCAGGCCGATCATGACCGCCTTCACCACGGGGTCGGCTTCGAGGAACAGGGCCACAGGGTTCAGCATCATCGAGGCTTCGGCGGGGGTGGTCATTCGGTCGTCCTCTTTCGTCCGTGGGTCCTGTGCACCGGACGGGCGTGGCGGATGTGTGGCGATTCAGCCCGGTCTAGCGAGGTCTAGCCACGGGGTCACCTTACTGCACGTGACAGGTTCGCAATGTGGTCAGGGTTCGCCCGCCAGCCATGGCCGGACCTTCTCCACCAGACGCTTCGTCGGACGGCGCGGACGGCCGTCCATGTGGATGCAGACCACCTCGACCCCGGCCCGGCACAGGTCGTCCGCGCCGCGCGAAATGGTCTGGGAGATCAGCAGCCGCGGGCCCTTGATGGCGTCGTAGTGCGTGCGCACGACCAGTTCGTCGTCGATCCGGGCCGGCTTGAGCCAGGTCAGGGACATCTTCGCGACCACGAAGGCCATCGGTTCGTCGCCGTCCAGCAGTTCGGCGTGGCCGATTCCCATCAGCCGCAGGGCGTCGGAGCGGCCGCGCTCGAAATAGCGCACATAGTTGCCGTGATAGACGAGGCCGGTGAAGTCGGTGTCCTCGTAATAGACGCGGACCGGCAGACGGTGCTCGCGGCCCTCGAAACGGCCGGAGGTCGGACGGTCGGTCATCGGCGAGCGGCTCCCACGGCCCCGGGGCGGGTCAGGAAGCCGGGGCAGACGTCGCGCAGCATCTCGTCGAACTCGGCCTTCAGGGGATCGGTCTCCAGCAGGATGCGGTTGGGCCGCGAGATGAAGATCACCAGCCGGCCCTCGCGGTCGGTGACATAGCCGCAGACGGCCCGGCGCCGGCCGGTCTCGGTGTAGCGGACCACGGCCTGGGGCCCGATGTGCTCGCGCAGCTGGGCGCGGGCGCGGTCCTCGACCGAGGGCTCGCCGCCGCCGAGGCCGTTGCGCGTGACCAGCCAGAGCACGAGGACGCCGAGGATCAGCACCGCGGCGCCCAGCACCGCGATCAACCGTTCGACCCTGATCCTGCGCGGCGCCATGCGTCCCCCGTTCGGGGCGAGCATGACGGGGTTCGGGATCGGGGTGAAGAGGGCGGCGGCTACTTGCCCCCGAACAGGCCGCCCTGTTCCGGGGCCCGGGGCGGTTCGGTCAGGCCGAGGTGGGCGTAGGCGCGGGCGCAGGCCATGCGGCCGCGGGGCGTGCGCTGGATGAAGCCCTGCTGCAGCAGATAGGGCTCGATGACGTCCTCGACGGCGTCGCGGGCCTCGGCGATGGCGGCGGCGAGGGTGTCCATGCCCACGGGGCCGCCGCCGTAGTTCTCGATCAGGGCCTTGAGGAAGCGGCGGTCGTTGGCGTCGAGACCGGCCTCGTCGATCTCGAGCCGGCTGAGGGCGCGGGCGGCGGCGAGGCGGTCGATGGAGGTCGCCCCGTCGGCGCTGGCGAAGTCGCGGACCCGCCGCAGCAGGCGGCCGGCGACGCGCGGGGTGCCGCGCGAGCGCGAGGCGATCTCGCGGGCGCCGTCCTCGGCGATGGGCGCGCCCATCTTGCGGGCCGCGCCCATGATCACCTTCACCAGCTCGTCGGGGGTGTAGAATTCGAGCCGGAGCGGGATGCCGAAGCGGTCGCGCAGGGGGGTGGCCAGCAGGCCGGCGCGGGTGGTGGCGCCGACGAGGGTGAAGGGGGCCAGGTCGATGCGCACCGATCGGGCCGAGGGGCCCTCGCCGATGATCAGGTCGAGGACGTGGTCCTCCATGGCCGGATAGAGGATCTCCTCGACCGCCGGGGCGAGGCGGTGGATCTCGTCGATGAACAGCACGTCGCGCGGTTCGAGATTGGTCAGGATGGCGGCGAGGTCGCCGGCCTTGGCCAGGATCGGGCCGGAGGTGGCGCGGAAGCCGACGCCGAGCTCGCGCGAGACGATCTGGGCCAAGGTGGTCTTGCCCAGGCCGGGCGGGCCGAACAGCAGGACGTGGTCGAGCGCCTCGTTGCGCCCGCGGGCGGCCTCGATGAAGACCCTGAGATTGCCCTTGGCCTGCTCCTGGCCGACGAACTCCGACAGGGTCTGGGGCCGCAGGGCGCGGTCATAGGTTTCGCCGGGGGCGGGGTCGGGGGAGACGATGCGGTCGTCGGTCACCGCCCCAGCTCCTGCAAGGCCGCGCGGATGACCGCGGACAGGTCGGCGTCGTCGCCGAGCCGGATCAGGGCCTGGTCGACGGCGCGGCGGGCGTTGACCTCGGCCACGCCGAGGCCGAGCAGGGCCGAGACGGCCTCGCCGGTGACGCTGGGAACCGGGGGCGCGGCCTCGGCGTGGACGCCCGGGGCCGAGGGGGTGAAGCTGACGTCGCCCAGCGGCTTGCCCTTCAATTCGGTGACGATGCGCAGGGCCAGCTTGGGGCCGACGCCGTTGGCGCGGGCCACGGCGGCCTTGTCCTCGCGGGCCACGGCGGCGGCGAGCTCGGCGGGGGGCAGAATGTCGAGCACCGACAGGGCCGCCTTGGGGCCGACGCCCTGGATGTCGGTCAGGGTGCGGAAGGCGCGGCGGTCGTCGCGCGACAGGAAGCCGTAGAGGCGCGGGCCGCTCTCGGCGTTGAAGGTCGATTCGATCTGCAGCGTCGCCTCGTCGCCGGGGGCCGGGAGCCGCTGCAGGGTGCGGGCCCCGCAGACCACGACATAGCCGACGCCGGCGCAGTCGATCAGGCAGTGGTCGGGCTCGACCTCGGCCAGCACGCCTCTGAGCCGGCCGATCATGCGGCCCCCGCCAGCAGGGCCCGCTTGCGCAGCTGGGCGTGGGTGATGGCGACGGCGAGGGCGTCGGCGGCGTCGGCCTTGACGTCGCCGGCCGTGGGCAGGAGCCGCTTCACCATGAAGGCGATCTGGGTCTTGTCGGCGTGGCCGGCGCCAACCACCGCCTTCTTGATCAGATTGGGCGAATACTCCGCGACGCTGAGGCCGTGGCGGGCCGGGGCCAGCATGACGGCGGCGCGGGCGTGGCCCAGTTTCAGCGTCGAGGCCGGGTTCATGTTGACGAAGACCTCCTCGATCGCCGCCTCGTCACAGCCGTGGGCGGCGCAGACCGCGCCGACGGCCTCGAGCAGGAACAGCAGCCGCTCGCTGAACGGGGCGGTCTCGGGCGGGGCGACGACGCCATGGGCGATCCAGCGCAGGCGCGAACCCTCGGCCGCCACCACGCCCCATCCGGTGCGGCGCAGGCCGGGGTCGAGACCGAGAATCCGAGTCGCTTCGTTCGTCATTCGTTCCAGTCATGCCCCAAAGAGGGTTAGCGGACAATGACCGGCGTGCGCGACCCTATTCGGTGGTCTTGCCGTCGAAATGCTCTTCCTTCGCGTCGGCCTCGGCCTTGGTGGCGCGGACCACGCCGTCGCGGTGCTCGGGCGGGCCGTAGAGGGTGTAGAGCATCAGCGGGGCGTCGCCGGTGTTGACGACGTTGTGGCGGGCGCCGGCCGGAACGATGATGGCGTCGTCATCCTTGACCGGGGTGCGCTTGCCGTCGATCGACACCTCGCCCGAGCCGCTCTCGATGCGGAAGAACTGGTCGCGGTCCTCATGGACCTCGGCCCCGATCTCGTCGCCCGGCTGGAGGGTCATCAGCACCAGCTGGAGGTATTTGCCGGTGTAGAGCACGCGCCGGAAGTCGGTGTTCTCGACGGTGAGCTTTTCGATATCGGCGACGAAACCTTGCATGGCGGTCCTTCCTGCGGCTGGGGAGACCCGTGAGATTGGGCCGCGGGGCCGGCGGTTCAAGTCGCCGGGGGTCGTCTATTCGTCGCGGGGCAGGACCGAGAAGCCGGCCAGGCCTTCCTGTCCGTGGAGCCGGGCGACCAGGGCCTCGGCCTTGATCGGCATGGGGCCCTTCACCTTGAGCAGGTGTTCGTGGATGAGGCCGTCCGGGCTCATCACATGGCCGATCCGCACCGCCCGCAGCCCCTGGGCGCGGAGCATCTCGCGCAGGGCCTGCTCGCCGGGAGCCGAGCCCTGGGTCCAGCGCAGGGTCACGTCCATCACGCCCACATGGGGCAGCTTGGCGTCGAGCAGGCGCAGGACCGCCAGCACCCCCAGGGTCGCGCCGGAGCCGATCAGGGCCAGGTCGAGCATGCCGACGCCATAGAGGACGCCGATCGCCGAGGTGACCCACAGGGAGGCCGCCGTGGTCAGGCCGTGCACCGAGAACCCCTCGCGGAAAATCACCCCCGCGCAGAGGAAACCGATGCCGGTCAGAAGGCCGTGCGACATCCGGGTCGGGTCGATCACCACTGTCTGGCCCGGAAGGGCCACGAAGGCCCAGGTCGACTGGTGCATGGCCGCCAGCATCAGCAGGCAGCTGGTCAGGCAGACGAGGATGTGGGTCCGGAAGCCCGCCGGATGCCCATGGTAGGTCCGCTCGACCCCGATCAGCCCGCCCGCCGTCATGGCCGCGGCGACCGGCCAGACCAGTTCCCAGTTGATCAAGAGTCGCTCCGCAAGCTGACGAGTCGCCAGCCTAGGCCCCTCTCCTCCGCCCGGGCAAGCGGGCGTCAGTCGTCGCGCGGATCGAGCCGGTAGCCGGTGACGCCCTCGACGGTCCTGAGCCGGGCGGCGAGGGTCTTCAGGGCGTCGTCGCCCACGGCCTTGAGGCGGAAGGTTCGCCGCACCGATTCGCCGCCATCGACCAGTTCGTGCCGGTCGCCGCCCGGGGACCAGCCGATCTCCGCCATGGCCGCCTCGACCGCCTTTTCGGCGGCCGGAGCGTCGCGCCGCCACGCCACCTCGGCGTCGGCGACGGCGTGTTGCGGCAACCGCCGGCTGATCAGCTTGAGCGCCGCGAGGATGGCCAGGGTCAGGACGGTCCCGGTCGCCCCGAGCGAGAACAGGCCGGCTCCGAACAGCAGGCCGATGGCCGCGGTGATCCACAGCGACGCCGCCGTGGTCAGGCCGTGGATCGAAAAGCCGGACCGGAAGATCACGCCGGCGCAGAGGAAGCCGATCCCGGTCAGCACGCCGTGGGCCATGCGCGTCGGATCGGCGACGATGGACGTGCCGGCGAGGGCGTCGAACCGCCACGCTTCCTGGGACACCGCCGCCTCCATCAGCAGGGCGGAGGCCAGGCAGACGAGGATGTGGGTGCGAAACCCCGCCGCCCGGCCGCGCCACTCGCGCTCGAAACCGATCAGGCCGCCGGCGAGCATGGCGGCGAGCAGCGGCAGGGCGAAGTCGGGAAGATCGCTCAGGTCCATGCCCGGCAACGGCGGGGCCGGCGCGAGGGTTCCTGGCGCCCCCCTGATGTCCGGAACCCGACGTTCTGTGACGGGTTACATTCGCCGCGGCCAGAGACCGGCCGCAGGTTACGGGAGGCCCGCTCATGGGTCGCTCCATGGAACGCCAGCTGTCAGCGGAGGCCTACGACCAGCTCCGCGCCGAGGTGCTGCGCGCCGCCGTCGAGCTGTCGGAAGACCAGCTGCTGGACCTGACCGACGCCCTGCACGGCGTCCTCCGGCTGCGCCGGCCGGGTCGTCCGCTGCGCAATCCGGACGGCTGGGTCACAGACGAGCTGCGCAGTTTCGCCGGCTAACGGTCAGCCCGCGTATTTCGCCAGGTCCTCGTCCGAGATGTCCTCGTTCGAATAGACGTTCTGCACATCGTCTTCGGCGTCGAGGGCGTCCAGCAGTTTCATCAGCGTGCCGACGGCCTCGCCGGTGACCGTGACCTCCGACTGCGGCTTCCACACCAGGGCCGTGGACTTCGGGTCGCCCAGAACCTTCGACATGGCGTCGGCGACCTCGTTGAGATCCTCGAACTTCGTCCAGATGGTGTGGCCTGGGGCGTCCTCGTAGATGTCGGGCTTGACCAGATCGCTCTCGACGTCGTCGGCGCCGGCCTCGATGGCGGCCTCCATGACCTGGTCCTCGGTGCCGGCCTCGGCCGGATAGACGATCTGGCCGACCCGGTCCCACATGAAGGCGACCGAATTCATCTCGCCCAGGGCCCCGCCGTTCTTGGAGAAGGCAGCGCGGATGTTGGAGCCGGCGCGATTGCGGTTGTCGGTCAGGGCCTCGACGATGATGCCGACGCCGCCGGGGCCGCGGCCCTCGTAGCGGATCTCTTCCATCGTATCGGCGTCGCCGGACGAAGCCTTGTTGATGGCGCGCTGGATGACGTCCTTGGGCAGGCTCTCGGCCTTGGCGTTGTTCACCGCCAGGCGCAGGCGCGGGTTCATGGCCGGATCGGGCAAGCCGGACTTGGCCGCCACGGTGATGTCCCGCGACAGCTTGGAGAACAGCTTGGACCGCTGCGCGTCGGCGCGGCCCTTGCGGTGCATGATGTTCTTGAACTTGGAATGGCCGGCCATGAGGATCTCTGTAGTGGGCGCTATCGCTCGCGACACGGTCGCTCGCTGCTTGAGCGCGGTCGCGGTTCGTCGGCGCGCCGTCTAGCGGATGGAAGGGCGGCTGTCACGGGACAGGAACCGCCGAGCTCGCCGGGCATTTCCGGTCAGACCCCCCCGGAGCCCGACATGACCGCCCAGGACACCCTCTACGACGCCGACCTCTATGCCGACGACGACCTCGACGAGGCCGACATCGTCGAATGGTACGAGGCCCGCCCCGTCACCGTGCCCGCCGCCGTCGCCACCGGCGCCATCATCGGCGCCTTCGCCCTGGGCGTTCTGACCGCCGTCGGCGCCCTGGCGCTGATGGGGCGGCTGGACGACTGATCTAGGCCCGGACCGGGGTCGGCTTTTCCCCCGCCTGCTCCACCAGGACCGGAAGGCGTCGCAGGTTGCGCTCGATCTTGACCAGCACGAACACGAAGACGAGCAGCAGGAACATCATGAAGAAGCTCACCGCCGCCACGCCGGCGGCCATGGCGGTTCCGCGACGCGTCGCCTCCTCCATGGCTCGCGCCGCGTCGCGCTGCTGGGCCGCGTCCGCGGCGCTCGCGAACTGGCTGAAATGCCAGTCGATCAACCGGTCGACGTCGACCGGCGCAGCCGCGGCCGGGGCGGCGGCGAGGTCCTTCGAGAGTTTGAGAATGCTTTCGGCATAGGGGTCGAACAGGCTGGACGGCAGGCTGTCCGCCCGATCCTGGATATAGCCGGTGACGGCGGCGACGATCGGGCTGTAGCCCTGTTTCGCCTGCACATAGCGGCTGATATTGGCGGCGGCCTCGCGGAGCCGACGGTCCGACTGCCTTGCCGCCTCCTCAAGTTCGGCGGTTTCCTCGGCTCCGACCGACCCGCTGCGGCCTGTTCCCTGGCCGAGATAGTCCGCCAGCCGGTCATCCTTGACCAGGCGCGCCGCATTGGTCTCGCCGCCGCCGAAGGATGACAGCAGCATCGGCCCCGCGACGGCGGCGCCGATCACGGCCACGACCAGGAGGACGGTCGCGAGCACCAGGATCACGACCCGGAGGATGTTCAGATAGAGGGATTCAAGCCGATTGAGCATGGGTCATGTCCAGAGAGGCCCGCGGGCCTAGGGCGTCCAAATGATCGAGAGGGTGACCCGGGATTCCACCGGCTTCCCGTCTTCGATCCGGGGATTGATCCGATAGAAGCGCGCCGCCGCGACGGCCGCCTGGCCGAAGCGGTAGCCGGCCGGAGTCTCGGCGGTGGAGGCGCAGTCGCCCAACCGCCCGTTGACGAGAGCGATGCAACTCATCGTGGACCGGCCCGAGACCCCGTCCCGCAACGCCTGCGCCGGGAAGACGCTCATCAACTCGTCGTTCGTGGGCTGACGGGCATAGCTGACGTTGACAATGGTCCGGGGCGCCGCCGCCGCCGCCGAGGCGGCCGGCCTCGACGCCGGGGGCGCCTCAGCGGCGGCGACGGGGGCGCCGCTGGCGGACCCCGTGGCGGCCGGAGCGGCGACGTCCCGCGATGCGGCCGCCTGGCGTTCGAGCGCGGCCGTCAGCGCCGTCGCATATTGCTCACGCGCCGTGGTTCGATCGTCGACCGTGCCGAACAGGGCGCTCCGGACCATGGCCGAGGGGGTCGCACCATCGGTGGAGAGACGGCTGACGGACCAGCCCTGGCCAGGCGTGAACACCGCTTCGAGATGGGCGTCCGCCGGGGGCAGGTCGATCGCACCCAGGTCGAGTCCAGGACCCACGGCCGTGGCATAGTCGACCTTGGCGCTGCAGGCCGCGCTCGTCGCGCTTCCGGCGGAGCGGCATTCCATGCGCGGCGACCCGACCAGCGATGGCTTCAGCCAGGCGGCGGCGTCGAGGCCGAGGAACCGCGACCCCTTGTCGGACAGGCCGATGTAGGGCCCGTAGCCGGGCTCCTCCGCCAATCGGACCAGTCCCTTGTTCCAGACCCACCAGTCGAGGGGAACGGATCCCTCCGGCGTGTAGAGCGTCAACTCGTGGGCGCGGATGTCGCCGTCCTCCGCCGCTCTCGCGAGCAGCGCCTGCACCTCGGCGAGGGGCGCGTTGAGGTCCTCAGCGATCATCGTCAGCGCCGCCTGGGCCGCGCCGGCGTCGAGCGCCGGGGCCTCGTCCGCGGCTGCCTCGACGCCGGAGGTTCCTTCACGGTCCGCGCACCCCGGCAGGCTCGCGGCGGACACGGCCGCCACGGCCAAGAGCATGGCCTTTCGAATGATCATTCTGCACTCCCCCGCCAAGCTATGTCAGGTGGACCGGGAAAGCGTCAACACGCATTACGCGTTTCGGGAAGCCTGCCCTCAGGTCTTCAGGCTCTCGAGGAACCCCCGCATCCTGTCGTCGACCGGCACGGGCCTCTTGCTGTCCCGGTCGACGTAGACGTGGACGAAATGGCCGACCGCGGCCGCCTCCTCCTCGTTGTTGCGGAACAGGCCGATCTCGTAGCGGACCGAGGAAGTGCCGACGTGGGCGACGCGGACGCCGGCCTGGATCTCGTCCGGGAAGGCGGTCGGGGCGAAGTAGCGGCAGCCGGTCTCGGCCACCAGGCCGATGGTCTTGCCGTGGTGGATGTCGAGCAGGCCGTTGACGACCAGCAGCCGGTTCACCGCCGTGTCGAACCACGAGTAGTAGACGACATTGTTGACGTGGCCGTAGACGTCATTGTCCATCCAGCGCGTCGAGATAGCCTGGAAGCGACGATAGTCGCTGCGCTTCGTCCGTTCGATCGTCCCCGTCACGCACGTTCTCCCCATTGTTGTTGAGGCGAGCCTTGGGCTTGGCGGACGCGGCGTCAAGCGCCTAGCGTCGGCGCCATGAAGACCACCGCCGCCGTCCTCAGAGCCATGGGCGCCGCCCGCCCCTATGCCGACAGCCGGCCCCTGTCGCTGGACACCGTGACGCTCGATCCGCCCGGTGCGGGCGAGGTGCTGGTCGCCATCAAGGCCGCCGGCCTGTGCCATTCCGACCTCAGCGTCATCAACGGCGACCGGCCGCGGCCGATGCCGATGGCCCTGGGTCACGAGGCGGCCGGGGTGGCCGAGGCCGTGGGGCCCGGCGTCGGCGACCTGGCCGTCGGCGATCACGTGGTCATGGTCTTCATGCCCAGCTGCGGCCACTGCGATCCATGCGCCGGAGGGCGGCCGGCCCTGTGCGAACCGGGGGCCGCGGCCAACGGCAGGGGCGAACTGCTGGGCGGGGGTGTGAGGCTGCACGACGGGTCGGGAGACCTGCATCATCATCTCGGCTGTTCGGCCTTCGCCAGCCACGCCGTGGTCTCGCGCCGGTCGCTGGTGAAGGTCGACGCCGACCTGCCGTTCGAGCACGCGGCCCTGTTCGGCTGCGCCGTGCTGACCGGGGTCGGCGCGGTGGTGAATACGGCCGGGGTCCGGGCGGGGCAGAGCGTTTGCGTGGTGGGTCTCGGAGGGGTCGGGCTGTCGTCGGTGCTGGGGGCGCTGGCCAGCGGGGCGTCGCCGGTGGTGGCCGTCGATCTGAGCGAGGACAAGCTGGCGCTGGCGCGGTCGCTGGGGCCGGTGCGGACTGTCAACGCCGCGGACCCGGACGCGGTGGAGCAGGTGCGGACTCTGACCGGGGGCGGAGCCGATTTCGTGTTCGAGATGGCCGGCAGCGTCCGGGCGCTGGAGGCGGCGTGGCGGATGACGCGGCGGGGCGGGACCACGGTCACCGCCGGCCTGCCCCCGCCCGAGGCCGCCCTGGCCGTGAACGTGGTCCAGCTGGTGGCCGAGGAGCGGACCCTGAAGGGGTCGTACATCGGGACCTGCGTGCCGAGCCGGGACATCCCCCGCTATGTGGCCCTGTTCCGCGAGGGGCGGCTGCCGGTGGACCGGCTGCTGACCGGGACGATTCCGCTGGAGCGGATCAACGCGGCGTTCGACGCCCTGGCCGATGGAGAGGCCGTGCGCACGGTGGTGACCTTCCCCTAAGGCCAAGCTAGAACCCGGTCCCCGAACCCGCGAGGAGAGACCGCCATGGCCACCGAACTCTACGACCTCACCGTCCCGGTCTTCACCCGCGCGCTGAAGGCCCTGTCCGGCCTGCTCGACAAGGCCGTCGCCCACGCCGGCGAGGCCGGGGCCGAGGCGATGCTGTCGAACCGGCTGATCGAGGACATGCACCCGCTGTCGAAACAGGTGCAGATCGCCTGCGACAGCGCCAAGCTGTGCACCGCCCGCCTGTCCGGGATCGAGGGCCCGGTCAACGAGGACACCGAGACCACCGTCGCCGAGCTGAAGGCCCGCATCGCCTCGACCCTGGAATTCATCGGCTCGGTCCCGCGCGCGGCCATCGACGGGCAGGAGGACCGGGACGTTGTGCTGAAATTCCCCGGCGGGGAGTGGCCGTTCAAGGGGCCGGCCTATGTGATCGCCTTCGCCCTGCCGAACTTCTTCTTCCACCTGACCACCGCCTACGGCCTGTTGCGTCAGGCCGGCGTGCCCATCGGCAAGCGCGACTTCCTCGGCGCCGCGGGGTAGCCGGGGCGGGGGTGGACCCCGTCCGCGCAACGCTGCTACCCCTAAACCATGGAAACCGGCGCCCTCATCACCATCGGCCTCTACTTCGTCCTGATGCTCGGCATCGGGGTCTATGCGTGGAGGAAGTCCACCAGCGACGTGTCCGGCTACATGCTGGGCGGGCGGCAGCTGGGACCGGCCGTCACGGCGCTGTCGGCGGGCGCCTCGGACATGAGCGGCTGGCTGATGATGGGCCTGCCGGGGGCGATGTTCCTGAGCGGCCTGTCGGCGGCGTGGATCGGCTTCGGCCTCGTGGTCGGGGCCTGGCTCAACTACCTGATCGTGGCCCCCCGGCTGCGCGTCTATACCGAGGTCGCCAGCGACGCGATCACCATTCCGGACTACCTCGGCAAGCGGTTCGCCGACCGGTCGTACATGCTGCGGGTCATCTCCTCCCTCGTCATCGTGGTCTTCTTCACGCTCTACACCGCCAGCGGGCTGGTGGCGGGGGGCAAGCTGTTCGACAGCGCCTTCGGCCTCGACTACGGCCTCGGCCTGTGGATCACCGCCGGGGTGGTGCTGGCCTACACCCTGTTCGGGGGCTTCCTCGCGGTCAGCCTGACCGACTTCGTACAGGGCTGCATCATGTTCCTGGCCCTCGTCCTCGTCCCGATCGTGGCCATGATCAATGTCGGCGGCCCGGCCGAGACCGCGGAGATCATCCGCACCGTCGACCCGGCCCGGTTCGACCTGCTGGCCGGGACCAGCGCCATCGGCATCGTCTCCGCCCTGGCCTGGGGCCTCGGCTATTTCGGCCAGCCCCACATCATCGTCCGCTTCATGGCCATCCGCTCGGTGCGCGACATCCCCGTCGCCCGGCGCATCGGCATGAGCTGGATGATCGTCTCCCTGCTGGGCGCGCTGGGCACCGGCCTGACCGGCCTCGCCTACGCCACCGCCAACGGCCTGAGCGTCGCCGACCCCGAGACCATCTTCATCCTCCTGTCCGACGTGCTGTTCGACCCGCTGATCACGGGCTTCCTGCTGGCCGCCATCCTCGCGGCGATCATGAGCACCATCTCCTCGCAGCTGCTGGTGTCGTCCTCCTCCCTGACCGAAGACTTCTACGGCCTGTTCGTGCGCCGCAGCGCCTCGCAGAAGGAGCTGGTCCTCGTCGGCCGGCTGGCCGTGCTCGCCGTCGCCCTCGCCGCCATCGGCCTGGCGTACGATCCCGAGAACAACGTCCTCGGCCTGGTCGCCAACGCCTGGGCCGGCTTCGGCGCCGCCTTCGGGCCGCTGATCATCCTGTCGCTGACGTGGAAGCGGATGACCCGCAACGGCGCCCTCGCCGGCATGGTCGTCGGCGCCGCCACCGTGCTGTTCTGGATCTTCGCCCCGGTCCTGCCCTCGGGCGCGGCCCTGACCACGGTGCTGTACGAGATGGTCCCCGGCTTCGCCCTGAGCGCCCTCGCCATCGTCGTCGTCAGCCTGATGGGCAAGGCCCCGACCGGAGAGGTGGCCGAGACCTTCGACCGGGTGCGGGTCAAGCTGGACGAGGCGAAGCGGCCGGAACAGACGGCGCCGGCGGCCTGACCATGACCCTGCGCCGCCTCGCCGACCTGCCCGGCGTCGACGATCTGGAGCTGAAGGCGCTGATGAAGCCGCGCCTCGCCGACCCGGACGAGGCCCACGAACACCCGGAGGTCGACGAGGTCGCCCGCGCCGCCTTCGGCCTGTCGCTGGACGAGGCGGAGGCGACCGAACTCCCCGCCGACTGGCCCGATCACCTGAAGGACCTGCGCCGCCGCGCCCCCGCCGACCTGGTCGAGGCCTTCGAGGCCGAGGGCTGGGACGTCACGGACAAGCGCCGCAAGCCGCTGCGCGTCCTGCCCCTGTTCGCCCTGCCGCTGGCCCTGGCCGCGCGCGGCGTGGCGGGCGCCCTGCCCTTCGCGGCCGAGCCGGACCATCCGGTCACCGACTGGGGCGCCAGTCTGAAGGCCGAGGCGGGGCGGTTCAGGAAGCGGTGAGGATGGGGGCATCGTCGGGGGCGGTGAGAGCGGGGAGCGGTTCGCCCACCGCCGCGGCTTCCCGCTCGGCCTCGACCTTCATTTCCTCGGTTTCCGCCATGAACAGCAGGCCGGAGACGATGAAGTCGTCGTAGTCCACACGGCCCATCGCCTTCAGGGTCCAGAGGAAATATTGCTCGCGGGGCGACTGGGGCTCCGCCTTCCGGGCGGCGATCCGCTCGAGGCGAATGCGCTGAATCTCGCGATAGAGAACGTCCATGCGGCGGAGGCGGGCGGATCGGCGGGGTTTCATCGGGGTCTCCGGGAAAAGGCGGCGGTTTCGGGCACGGGTCTTCGCCGCTTCCGGCGGAAGCGGGTGGGGAGGGCGCGGGACAGCCGGGCCTCGCCCGGTGCTTTGTTTTTGTACCGTTTCGACGAGACAGGCTGCCCCGCGCGGCCGTTTTCCACACGCCCTCCGACTGGCGGCCTTGTTCGGGCCTTTGACCGGATCGCCCCGTCCTCATTGCTGAGACCGGGACGGGGCGGACATGGCGTCCGTACCTAAACTGACGCCAGCAATCCGCGCCTCAAGGCGCGCGGCGAGCAAACAGAGGCCATCCATCGACCTCCGCGAGGACCCCCGGAGTCTCCTTCCCCCGGGCTTCATCGCTCGACCACAGCCCGCCGCCATCGAGAACGTGGATCCGACGCCCTCCCCACCGACGGGTTGGACCGATTGTCCCATGGATTTCCCCTGTGTCGGGTTCAGGACGCTGACGGCGAGACGACAGGGAGGGAAAACAGCGGGTTGGGTCTGAAAAGATGGATGGCTGCGCATTAACTTGCAGCGCAGCAATCGACGTCCTTCCCCCCTCGAGGGAGAAGGTGGGCCGGAGGCCCGGATGAGGGGGCTGTGTCCGCGCCCCGGTGCGGGACGGTCAGCGGCCTATCGGATGAATGGGTGTCTCACCCCTCATCCGCCCCCTCCGGGGGCACCTTCTCCCTCAAGGGGAGAAGGGATCAGGAGCGGCGCTCCCGACAGGGTCGCGCTCACGCGCGCCGCTGGGTCCCCCGGTCTGCGCCGCGAAGGCGCGGCTTGCCGGAGGATGACGAAAGGGGGCGTATCCGACCAAACGATCGCACTGGCGTCAAAGGCTCTGCAGGCGCTAACCTCCGGTAGGAATGCTGCACTACTCGCCTACCCGCGGTAGGGACGTAGCGACACCGGGGGTCAATGACGTGAGCGCTCTTTCTGTTGCGCTGGCCAAGCTTTCGCCGAAGCACCAGACTGCGCTGGAGTGGTTCTGGGCTAGACGCGGCGAACTGATTGGATGGCCAGAACCACTGGACGGGCTCTTCTTGGTCAACCGCCCCAAGGGCATCCATAAGCCCGAGGGCTGGGTGCACACCTTGAGCGTCCGGCAGGCTCTTAAGGGCCCCTATCCCGACAAACCGCCCACTGGCTCGATCGATGAAGGCTGGACCTACGACTATTTTCAGGAAGGACAGAGCCCGGCGGAGCGAGACAAGTACGCCGGAAATCGCGGACTAATGGCCTGCAAAGCCGACGGGGTACCCGTCGCGGTCTTGATCCAAGAGAAGCCGAAACCGGGCGTCCGCTATCGCGTCTGGGGCTTGGCCGAGGTCGTTGACTACGAGGATGGGTATTTTCGGCTTCTTGGCTACGCCGCCGATGGCGAACTGAACGCCGTGCAAGCATCAGCGCCCGCGGAACTGGCCTATCCAACACCGGGTCCTAGCCTTACCTACGCAGCTGACGAACCGCCCATTTCACTGAAAGACGCCAGGCTTCGTATCGAAAAGGAGATCGTGGCGCGCCAAGGCGGCAAGATGTTTCGCGAGGATGCACTGAAACGGTTCAATGGCCGTTGCGCGGTGTCTGGGTGGGATGTGCCAGAGGTGCTGGAAGCAGCCCATATCGTTCCATACCTTGGTGAGCAGACGAATAGGCCGGACAACGCACTGCTGCTGCGATCAGACATCCACACCTTGTTTGACCGTGAACTCCTGACGATCGATCCCAAGACCCTTCGAGTTCGCCTGAGCGGCGCGCTCGATCAGGGGCCCTACGGTGCATTCTCCGGCAAGCTGATTGCGCTCCCGATGGGTATTGCTTTGGAAGCTCTCCGCGCCCGCCTGTCCGAGAGAATCGAAGCTCTGAAGCCAAAGGAGGTCTGAGCCTATTGGTGTCGACGTGGGCGATCACGCTCGAACCGGATCAGCCCGTACTTCTCCGCGAACCATTCCACGAACGTTTCCGGGCGTTCTCCGTAGCGCCAATAACGGAAGATTTCCTCCCTCGACCAGCCGGCGTCCGCCGAGTCGATGCACCAGTCGCGCTTCATGATGTGGTCGACCTTGGCCAACCAAGCGGTGCATTCGGGAGGAAGCGCGGCGGTCGGCATGGCGGGAGCCTACCGCTGTCTCGCCGTCGCCTCTACCAACCCGAGGTAGGAAGCCCTAAGCCCGGTCCCGCACCTTCATCGCCCCGCCCGCGCTGGTCTCCACCTCGAACCGTCCGGTCGCCCGGATCAGGTCCGACAGCTTGGCGTAGCCGTAGCTGCGCTGGTCGAAGTCCGGATAGGCGTTGCGCAGACGGTTGGCGATGCCGCCGGCGTTGACCCAGCCCTGGCCGTCCTCGTCCATGTCGGCGATGACGGTCGCGATCAGGCGGGCGGCCTCGGAGGGAGGGCGTTTGCCGGGGGCGGGCGCGGCCCCGGGCTCGGGGGAGGCGGCGTGGGCGGCGGTCGACTTGCGGCCGCGGCCGGAGGCGGCCGGGGCGGCGGCGGGCTCGTCGTCGCTGTCGGAGACGGCGCGGCCGCTGAGGTTCTCGGTGTAGATGAAACGGGTGCAGGCCTGGCGGAAGCTCTCGGGCGTCTTGCGCTCGCCGAAGCCGTAGACGTCGACCCCCTCCTCCCGGATGCGCGAGGCCAGACGGGTGAAGTCGGCGTCGGAGGAGACGAGGCAGAAGCCGTCGAACCGGCCCGAATGCAGCAGGTCCATGGCGTCGATGACGAGGGCGATGTCGCCGGAGTTCTTGCCCTTGGTGTTGGCGAAATTCTGCTGGGGCTGGATGGCGAAGCGGGCCAGCACCTTGGTCCAGCCCTGGATCTGGGCGCTGGCGAAATCGCCGTAGATGCGGCGGGCCGACGCCTCGCCGAGGGTGGCGATCTCGGTGAACAGGGCCTCGGCGATGCGGGGCGAGGCGTTCTCGGCGTCGATCAGCACCGCCAGGCGGGGGGCGCGGTCGGCGGCTCGGGTCGGGTCGGTCGCCATGGTCGGTCCTCGGTCAGCGTGGGTCGCCGCAGTGTGCGGCCGTTCGGGCCGGCAGGCTAGCGCGGCGCGACGATCTCGAGACCGACGCCGGGGGGCTGGTCGGGCGAGCCGAGGACCACGTCGAGCCGGGCGTCGAGCGTCAGGCCGGCCAGGGCGCGGTTCATCAGCACGGGCACGGCGGCGTCGGCCGCGGCGCCGCGCAGGTCGAGCAGGAAGCCCTCCTCGCCGTCGCGCCAGCGGGCCAGGGCCAGCCAGGCCGCCTTGACGGCCGGCTCGGCGCCCAGCTCGCGGGTCAGGGCCTCGACCAGGCCGGGGGGCGTGTCGGCGGGGCGGGCCACCGCGATCGGGGCGCGGTCGGCGGGCAGCGGATTGGGGCGGCCGATCAGCGAGGCCATGGCGTCGGGGCTCCAGCGCACGCCGAAGCCGTGGCCGGGGTTCAGCACCGCCGGGTTCTCGCGGATGGTCTCGAGCAGGACGCGGCCGGGATACGAGACCGGCTCGACCTCGGGGCCGATGGACTGGAGGGCCCGCTCGCGCGCGGTGAAGACGGCGGTGGCGGCGCGGCCGTCGAGGGCCACGGTGCGCAGGCGCAGGGTGTCGGCGGCGCTCTCGCCGGGGGCGGGGACGACCCACAGCGGGGCCTCGGCCACGGCGGCCTCGAAGGCGGCCCGCTGCTCGGCCCCGCCCGAGGCGGCGGCCATCAGCCGGCGCTCCAGATCGTTGAGCGGCTCGAAGGCGGGCCGGGCGGGGGCGGCGTCGGTCATGGGATCAATCCTCGTCCATCTTCAGCGCGGCGATGAAGGCCTCCTGCGGGATCTCCACCTTGCCGAACTGGCGCATGCGCTTCTTGCCGGCCTTCTGCTTCTCGAGCAGCTTCTTCTTGCGGGTGGCGTCGCCGCCGTAGCATTTCGATGTCACGTCCTTGCGCAGGGCGCGGACGGTTTCGCGGGCGATGATCTTGCCGCCGATGGCGGCCTGGATGGGGATCTGGAAGAGGTGGGGCGGGATCAGCTCCTTCATCTTCTCGACCATGCCGCGGCCGCGGGTCTCGGCGCGGTTGCGGTGGACCAGCATCGACAGGGCGTCGACCGGCTCGGCGTTGACCAGGATGCTCATCTTGACCAGGTCGCCGGGCTTGTAGTCGGTCAGCTCGTAGTCGAAGGAGGCATAGCCCTTGGAGATGGATTTGAGGCGGTCGTAGAAGTCGAATACCACCTCGTTGAGCGGCAGTTCGTAGACCACCAGGGCGCGGCTGCCGACGTAGCTGAGCTCGATCTGGGAGCCGCGGCGGTCCTGGCACAGCTTGATGACGCCGCCGAGGTATTCGTCGGGCGTGAGGATCGTGGCTTTGATCCAGGGCTCGCTGATTTCCATGATCTGCATCACGTCGGGCAGGTCGGCCGGGTTGTGCAGGTCGATCTCGGAGCCGTCGCGCAGCTTGATCTTGTAGACCACCGAAGGGGCGGTCGCGATCAGGTCGAGGTTGAACTCGCGGCTGAGGCGCTCCTGGATGATCTCGAGGTGGAGCAGGCCGAGGAAGCCGCAGCGGAAGCCGAAGCCGAGGGCGGCCGAGGACTCCATCTCATAGGTGAAGCTGGCGTCGTTGAGGCGCAGGCGGCCGATGGCGGCGCGCAGGTCCTCGAAATCGGCGGCGTCGACCGGGAAGAGGCCGCAGAAGACCACCGACTGGACTTCCTTGAAGCCCTTGAGCGGTTCGGCGGTGGGCTTCTTCTCGTCGGTGATGGTGTCGCCGACGGCGGCGTGGGCGACCTCCTTGATCTGGGCGGTGATGAAGCCGACCTCGCCGGCCGACAGCTGGTCGACCGGGGTGTTCTTGGGCAGGAAGACGCCGACGCGGTCGACCAGATGGGTGGTGCCGTGCTGCATCATCTTGATGCGCTGGCCGGCCTTCAGGACGCCGTCGAAGACGCGGACCAGCAGGACGACGCCCAGATAGGGGTCGTACCAGGCGTCGACCAGCATGGCCTTGAGCGGGGCCTCGGGGTCGCCCCTGGGGGCCGGCAGGCGGGTGACGATGGCCTCCAGCACCTCCTCGATGCCGATGCCGGACTTGGCCGAGCAGAGCACGGCCTCGGAGGCGTCGATGCCGATGACGTCCTCGATCTGCTCGCGCACCCGCTCGGGCTCGGCCGCGGGCAGGTCGATCTTGTTGAGGACGGGCACGATCTCGTGATTGTTGTCGATGGCCTGGTAGACGTTGGCCAGCGTCTGCGCTTCCACGCCCTGGGAGGCGTCGACGACCAGCAGGGAGCCCTCGCAGGCGGCCAGCGAACGGCTGACCTCATAGGCGAAGTCGACGTGGCCGGGGGTGTCCATCAGGTTGAGGACGTAGTCGAGGCCGTCCTTCGCCCGGTAGTTCAGACGCACGGTCTGCGCCTTGATGGTGATGCCGCGCTCCTTCTCGATGTCCATGTTATCAAGGACTTGAGCCGACATCTCGCGCGCCGTCAGCCCGCCGGTGTGCTGGATCAGCCGGTCGGACAGGGTCGACTTGCCGTGGTCGATATGGGCCACGACGGAGAAATTGCGGATGCGTTCGATGGGAGGGGTCGTCATGGCCGCGCCGGTAGCACGGCGAGGCCGGATCGCCAACGCGGACGGCGATCGCCGGGCCACCGTCACTGTTTTTGTGGCGGATTACATCGACGTAAGGGGACGGATTCGCGTTTGAGAAGAGAGGCCGGAACGGCTATTCAACGGCCGATGACAAGGCGGCCGCACCGGCGGCGCGTCCGGGCGCGGCTCCCCTCCGCGCCCCATGGGGATCAGACGTGGCGAACATCATGCGGAACAATTGGACCGGCGCGGCCGTCCTGACCCTGGCCCTGGTCCTCGCGGGCTGCGGCGGCGAGGAGAAGGCCAAGGAGGCGGAGACCAAGGCGGGCGCGACCGGCAGCAGCCAGACCGTGACCGTGGCCACGGCCGCCTCGCAGAACCTGCCGCGCACCGTCACCGCCTCGGGCACCATCTCGGCCTGGGAAGAGGTGCCGGTCGGCGCCGAGACCGGCGGGCTGACCGCCACGGCCGTCTATGTCGACGAGGGCCGCTATGTCCGTCAGGGCGCGCCGCTGGTCCAGCTGAACGACGCCCTGCTGCAGGCCCAGCTGCGCCAGCAGCAGGCGGCGGTGCAGACCGCCGAGGCCAACGCCGACCGCGACCAGGCGGCGCTGGACCGGGCCCAGGAATTGAAGGAGCGGGGCTTCCTCAGCCAGGCCTCGCTGGACACGGCCCTGGCCAACAAGCGGTCGTCCGACGCCAATCTTCTGGCCGCCCGGGCCTCGCTGTCGGAGACCCGGACGCGACTGTCGCAAGCCACCATCCGCGCGCCGGTCTCGGGCCTGGTGATCAGCCGCAGCGTCACCCGCGGCCAGATCGTCCCGGCCGGGACCGAACTGTTCCGTATCGTCCGCGACGGCCGGCTGGAGCTGGACGCCCAGGTGCCGGAGACGGACCTGGGACTGGTCCGCGCCGGCCAGACCGCCATCGTCTCGTCCGACCAGGTCGGCGAGACGACCGGAACCGTCCGCATCGTCACGCCCGAGGTCGATCCCGAGACCCGGCTGGGCGTGGCGCGCATCTCGCTGACCGCCGGCGGAGGCTTCCGGCCCGGCATGTTCGGCCGCGCCCGGATCGACGTCGGGGCCAGCCCGGCCGTGACCGTGCCGACGGCCTCGGTGCTGTATCGCGAGAACCGGCCCGGGGTGTACATCCTCGACAGCCAGGGCCGCGCCCGCTTCCGGCCGGTGGTCATCCTGACCCGGGCCCGCGAATGGACCGCGGTCGAGGGCGTCGACGCCGGGGCGAGCGTCATCGTCCAGGGCGCGGGCTTCCTCGGCGAAGGCGACCGGGTGCGGGTGGCGGCGGCGACGGCTCCGGCGGCCCGACCGGCGGCGGCGGCCAAGTCCGCCCCCAGGGCGGACTGACCATGAACAACATCTCCGCCTGGTCCATCCGGAACCCGATCCCGGTCATCCTGATGTTCATCGTCCTGACGGTCGCCGGGATCGTCGGGTTCAACTCGATGCGGATCAACAACAATCCGGACGTCGAGTTTCCGCTGATCTACGTCAGCGCCGCGCGGCCCGGGGCGGCGCCCAGCGAACTGGAAACGCAGGTCACCCGCCTGATCGAGGACGCGGTCTCCGGCCTCGGCGGCGTTCGCCACATGGATTCGAACGTTTCCGACGGCTACACCAACACCATCATCGAATTCGAGCTGGGCACCGACGTCGAGCGGGCCACCAACGACGTGCGCAACGCCATGGCGGGGCTGCGCGGCGACCTGCCCCAGGACATGCAGGAGCCCTCAGTCCAGCGGATCGACATCACCGGCGACAGCCTGATCACCTATGTGGTGCAGTCGCCGACGATGAGCCCCGAGCAGCTGAGCTGGTTCGTGGACAACGACGTCAGCCGGGCCCTTCTGGCCGTTCCGGGGGTCGGGGAGGTCAACCGCCAGGGCGGCGTCGATCGCGAGATACGGGTCGAGATCGATCCCGACCGGCTGGCGGCGCTGGGCGTGACGGCGGCCCAGGTCAGCCAGGCGCTGGTCTCGGCCAACAGCGACCTGCCCGGCGGACGGGTGACCGTGGCCGGTTCCGAACGCGCCATCCGCATTCCCGGGGCCGCGGGCTCGCTGCAGGAGCTGAGCGACACCCGCATCCCGCTGTCGGGCGGCGGAAGCGTGCGCCTGGGCGATCTGGGACGGGTCGAGGACTCCTGGACGGAGCCGCGGTCCATGGCCCGGCACGACGGTCAGCAGGTGGTCACCTTCAGCATGCTGCGCTCGCGCGAGGCCAGCGAGGTCAAGGTCGCCGACCGCGTCCGGGAGGTCGTCGCCGAGATGGACGAGGCCCATCCCGAGCTCGAGATCCAGCAGATCACGGCGAACGTCGAATACATCGAGGAGAGCTACATCGCCTCGGTCGAGGCCCTGCTGATCGGCGCGGCGCTGGCGGTGCTGGTGGTGTTCCTGTTCCTGAGGGACATCCGGGCGACGATCATCGCCGCCGTGGCCCTGCCGCTGTCGCTGATTCCCACATTCGCGGTGCTGGCGGCGACCGGCCAGTCGCTGAACGGGGTCACCCTGCTGGCCCTGTCCCTGACCATCGGCATTCTGGTCGACGACGCCATCGTCGAGATCGAGAACATCGTCCGGCACATGCGGGACGGCAAGTCGCCCTATGACGCCTCCATCGAGGCGGCCGACGAAATCGGCCTGGCGGTGGTGGCCACCACCTCGACCATCATCGCCGTCTTCGCGCCGGTCGGCTTCATGCCGGGCATCATCGGCCAGTTCTTCATCGCCTTCGCCCTGGCGGCGTGCGTGGCGGTGTTCTTCTCGCTGGTGGTGGCGCGCATGCTGACGCCGCTGATGGGCGCCTATCTGCTGCGCCATTCGGACAAGCACCACGACGCCGACCCCTTCTGGATGGCGCCCTATCTGCGCGCGCTGCGGGTGGCGCTGGGCAATCGGTGGAAGGTGTTCGGCGCGGGCATCGTGGTCTTCGCCGGATCGATCTTCCTCGGCATGCAGGTGCCGGCCGAACCCTTCCCGGCCGGCGACCAGGGCCGCGCCTCGTTCAGCGTCGAACTTCCCCCCGGCGCGACCCTGCAGGAGACCGACGCGATCGTCGACCGGATGACGCGCACCCTGTCCGAGCGCCCCGAGGTCGAGTCGGTCTACAGTTCGATCGACGTGGCCAGCGCCAATGTCATCGCCGATCTCGTCGACAAGGGCGACCGGCGACTGGGCCAGCAGGCCTTCGCACGCGAGATGGTGGACCAGTTCCGCGACATCCCCGGTGCCCGCATCGGCATGGGCGGCGGGGGCGGCGGCGGTCCGGGCGACGGCACCTCGTTCAGCCTGTCGCTGCTCAGCGACAACGGGCCGGCGCTGGAAGCGGCGACCCGGGCGGTCGAGGCCGAGATGCGCGGCGTCCCCGGCCTGGCCAATGTGGTCAACACCGCCTCGATCGCGCGGCCGGAAATCCTGGTCACGCCCAAGCCCGACCAGGCGGCCCTGATGGGGGTCTCCACCGGCGCCATCTCGCAGACGGTGCGGGTCGCGACCCTGGGCGACGTCGAGCAGAACCTGCCGAAATACAATCTCGGCGACCGCCAGATCCCGATCCGGCTGATGCTCAGCGAGGCCGCCCGTCAGGACCTGTCGGTGATCGAGAACCTGCGGGTGCCGACGGCGACCGGCGCGGCCGTGCCCCTGGGCGCGGTGGCCGACGTCACCTTCGGGGCCGGACCGTCGGAGATCACCCGTCGCGACCGCTCACGCGTGGCCACCATCACCGCCGAGCTGGAGGGCATCACCGTCGGCGAGGCCGCAGAGCGGGTGCGGGCGCTGGAGCCGGTCAAGAACCTGCCGGAAGGCGTGCGCGAGGTGCCGTCCGGGGACGCCGAATTCCTGGCCGAGATGGTCAGCGGCTTCGCCATCGCCTTCGGCTCGGGCATTCTGCTGATGTATGCGGTGCTGGTGTTGCTGTTCAAAAGCTTCGCCTATCCGATCACCATCATGGCCGCCCTGCCCCTGGCCATCGGCGGCGCCTTCATCGGCCTGTTGCTGATGGGGTCGAGCTTCTCGATCTCGTCGCTGATCGGCATCCTGATGCTGATGGGGATCGCGGCCAAGAACTCCATCCTGCTGGTCGACTATGTGATCATGGCGCGCAAGAGCGGCATGACGCGGTACGAGGCCCTGCTGGACGCCGCCCACAAGCGGGCGCGGCCGATCATCATGACGACGGTGGCGATGGGCGCGGGCATGATGCCGATCGCCATCGGCCTCGGCGCCGACGTCGAATTCCGCCAGCCGATGGCCATCGCGGTCATCGGCGGGCTGATCACCTCGACCTTCCTGTCGCTGCTCTACATCCCGGCCATCTTCACGATCGTCGACGACATCGCCGGCTTCTTCGTGCGGCGGATGCACAAGATGTTCGAGGGCCAGCGGCATGCGCCGGTGCGGCCGCAGAAGCCGAAGCCGGCGGAGGCGGAGTAGGGGCTCGGGGCCAGGGGCTGGGGGCCAGGGAGCGGAGCTTCGCGGCGGCCGCTCCCGACCCATTGCGGACCTCTGGGTGAGGAGCAAGAGTGCGGAATGATTGCCAGTCGCCTTTCCCTCGTCTTGCTATTGCCGATCATCGCGAGTTGCGCCCCGGCGTCCCAGCACCAGATCGAAGTCGAGGTTGCTCAGATTGTTGATCCAGGGATGCCAACCGAAGACGCAGTGACAGCGATCCGTGACGCAGGGTTCGCGTGTCGTCCGGGGGAGGCAAGTCAGACCGCCGAATGCACACGCGAAAGGTGGCATTCGGTCGTAGGGCGTTACTTCCAACGAGTGATTTTGATGGATGACCAAGGCACGATCCGCCGCACCGAGGTCCCGCAACCCAATTGCAGTTAAGGCGTCGGGCCGACGTCCGCTTTCGACCCGTTGGGGACGCTCGGTCAGAGCTGCCGTTAGTAAAGGCTCACCCCGTCCGATGTCTTCTCTTTACGAGCGAAGACCCACAACGGAAGGGCGCTTGGACGCAGATCAGCCGGGTGGTCGAGCCGCTCGATTTGCTCGCTAATGGTCCAAGGTGAGGGAAAGTCCGCAATCACCTCGGTGCCGACGATCTGCGCACTCTCCTCATCATCTTCGCTGATGGGTCCATCAAAAATGAAACTGAGCTTCAGCTCCGTTCCCTGCCATCCGCAGGTGACAGCCCTCAGCGATGGCGGCACGGCGAAGAGCAATGCCCGCTGTGCGGAAACCAAGAGGCGCAAGCGAATGTCGGCATCGGTCATGTTCTCAAGCTAGTCCGACAAACGCCCGCTTCCCACCCATCGCGGACCTTGTCGTAGCCCGCCCAAAACAAAACCGGCCGGGGTTTCCCCCGGCCGGCTGTCTCGTTCCGCCGTGCGGCGGAGCGATCAGTATTTGAAGCGCAGGGTGGCGCCGTAGGTGCGCGGGGCGCCCAGGAAGGCGTCGTAGGTCTGGGTGTCCAGCGCCGGGTTGTAGTAGGTGCCGTTCGGCTGGACCGTGGTCTGGAACGCCGAACCTTGCAGCGGGGCGTTGTAGGCCACCTGGATGTACTCTTCGTCGGTCAGGTTCTGGACCCAGAACTCGGCCGTCCAGCGCTCGTCGACCGTGCCCAGCAGGAAGCGGCCGTTGATCGTGGCGAAGGCGTCCTGCTGCTTGTAGGGCAGCAGGTCCGAGCCGGTGTTGTAGTCGGTCATGTATTTGCCGGCGAGGCTGAAGCCCACGCGCAGGTCGTCCCGGATGTTGCGGTCGAAATTGATCGCCAGGGTGCCCGACCACTCCGGAGCGAACGAGGCGTCGCCGCCCGGAAGCAGGGAGAGCTGCGGGAAGTTGCCCGGGTTGGCCAGGTCGGCGGCGGTGAAGTCGCCGTACTGGGCGTCGGTCCAGGTGACGCCGCCCTGGAAGCTCAGGCCTTCGACGGGCGAGAACCACAGGAAGTCCGCGTCGACGCCGCGCGAGGTCAGCTCGGGGATCGACTCCACCACGAAGGCGGTGCCGAGGAAGGTGTTGAGCTGGAAGTCGTTGAACGTCTGGTCGAAGTAGGTGGCGTTCAGCAGCAGGGTGCGATCCAGCAGCGTCATCTTCACGCCGGCCTCGTAGCTGTCCACCACTTCGGAGGGGAACAGGGTCGAGGCGGTCGGGGTGATGCCCGACTGCACCCGGTCCAGGTTGTAGCCGAAGCTCTTGTAGCCGCGGGCGTACGACACATAGGTCAGGATGGACGGGTTCAGGCGGTAGGACGCCTTGATCGTGCCGCTGAGCTCGCTGTCGTCGAAGCTCTCGGACACCGAGCGGTTGTTGAAGGCGATGTTCGACCACGGAAGGCAGAAGTTGCCCAGAACGGTGGGGGTGTTGGCCCCCAGGACCGCGCCGATGGCGGCGGCGTTGGCCAGGGCGGCGCCGCAGGTCGAGCCGTTGCCGTTGGTGTTGGTCTGCTGCCCGCGGAGCGTCTTCTCGTCCATGGTGTAGCGCAGGCCGAGGGTGATATCGAACGCCTCGGTCAGGTGCCAGGTGTTGTTGGTGAACAGGGCGAAGGAGGTCGAGCCCTGATCGTAGGTGTCCTCGAAGCCCTGGCCGACGGTGAAGCCCGGTCCGCCGCCGCTGACGGCGCCGCCGGTGGCCAGGCAGGTGCCGAAGCCGACCGGAGTCTGGGCCGCCCGGGTGTAGCAGCCGATGGTGTTCGGGCTGATCGGCAGGGCGGGGTTGGCCGCGTTCAGGCGGGCGCTGAGCAGGAAGGACAGGAACGGCGTGTAGTCGGCGCCGAAATACCAGCTGTCCGTCCGCTGGATGTCTTCCTGGGTGACGAAGAGGCCGACCAGCCAGTCGAGCGAGTCGGTGGCCCCGGCGAGGCGGAACTCCTGGGTCGCGTTCTCGACGGTGTAGCCGTAGTCGCCGTCCTGCAGGCGATAGGCGATGTCGGCGCCGGTGTAGTCGATGTCCTGGCCGAGGCTGGACGACCACTTACGCCACGAGGAGACCGAGGTCAGGGTGGAGCCGCCGAGGAAGGACGGCATGTCGAAGTTGGCCTCGACCGACCAGCCCTTGTCCTCGACCTCCTGGCCGCTCGAACGGTTGGCGTAGCCGGTGCGCGAGAACGGCAGGGCGCCGAAGCCGGGCGCCGGCGGGCGCTGGCCCGTGCCGGTCGAGAGGGCGTCGACGAACGGATAGGTCGGGCCGGTGCGGATCTGGGTGCCGATGCAGCAGTATTCGTCACGCGACGAGTAGTCGGCGATGAAGCGGATCGAGGCGTTGTCGTTGGGCAGCCACAGCAGCTGGCCGCGGACGGTGCCGAAGTCCTGGTTGTTGTCGTCGGTCTCGGAACGGGGGCCGTCGCCGGTGTCGATGTCCATGAAGCCGCTGCGCACGCGGCGGCCGGCGTACAGGCGGAAGGCCAGGGTTTCGCTGAGCGGGCCGGTGACCGAGCCCGAGACGGCCATGGCGCCGTAGTTGCCGACGGTGGCCTCGGCGTTGAAGCCCGGCGTGAACGACGGGGCCTCGGTGATGATGTTGATGACGCCGGCCGAGGTGTTCTTGCCGAACAGCGTGCCCTGCGGGCCTTTCAGGACCTCGATGCGCTGCAGTTCGCCCAGGTCGCCGAAGCCGACCGAGTTGCGCGAGCGGTAAACGCCGTCGATGACCACGCCGACCGAGCTTTCCAGGCCGGGGTTGTCGCCGACCGTGCCGACGCCGCGGATACGGGCGGTGGTCGAGGCTTCCGACGAGGTCGAGGTGACCGTCATGCCCGGGGTCAGGATCTGCAGGTCCTTGATGTCGCGGACGCCGGCGTCCTCGAGCACTTCCTGGGACAGGCTGGTGACCACGATCGGCACGTCCTGCAGGTTCTGCTCGCGCTTCTGGGCGGTGACGATGATGTCATCGACCGTGGTGGCGCGGTCCTGCCCGTCCTGGGCCGAGGCGGCCCCGGCGAAGCCGAAGGCGACGGCGCCGACGACGGCGGCCGACGCAGTGCTGCTAAGAAGGTTGGTAAGGCGCATGGTCGCTCCCCGACATGGGCCGGGGGTTCCCGATGGAACGGGTTGCCGCGGCGTTTCCTGATCCCTGGACCGCGCCCTTCTTGCGGAGCGCGGAAACTCCAGCATTCGGGGTAATCCAAGCCGGACTCCGCCACAAGTATCGGGGGGCGGCGCGGCCTCATTTCGACCATGGCGCAAGCCAGACTGTGACGCAAAAGCGACAGAAACCGATGACGTTAGGTCAATATTCACCCGCTAATCGCCAGTATCCGGCTCGTCCACGGCCAATTCCTTGCGCCGACGGCCAGCAATCGACAGCACGGCCGCCCCCGCGACTGCGGACAGGATCGATCCGCCGAGGACGCCGAGCTTGACCTCGACCTGCTGCGGCGAGTCGATCGCCCCGGGGAAGGCCAGCACGCCGATGAAAAGGCTCATGGTGAAGCCCACGCCGCACAGCAGGCTGACGCCGTAGAGTTCCAGCCAGGTCGCGCCGCTGGGGCGGCGGCCGATTTTCAGCGCCGACGCCAGCCAGGCCGCGCCGAAGACGCCGACCTGTTTGCCGATGAACAGGCCGAGGGCGATGCCGACCACCAGGGGGGCGAAGGCCTGTTCGAGCGAGATCCCGGCGAAGCTGACCCCGGCCTTGGCGAAGGCGAACAGGGGCAGGACCAGGAAGGCGACATAGGGGTGCAGATCGTGCATCGCCTCCTTCAACGGGCTCTGGCCGTCGCAGCGGCGCTCGTTGACCGGCACGATGGCCGCGAAGGCCACGGCGGTCAGGGAGGTCGACAGGCCTGACTTGACGGTCAGATACCAGACGAGGGCGAAGCCGAGCACCCAGAAGGGCGCCGGCACCTTCTGGAAGCGGCTGGCGAAGCCGCCGACGAGCAGCAGGCCCACGACCCAGGCCAGCGGCTGCCAGATCACGCCGCTGGAGAACATGACGGCGATCAGGGCGATGGCCCCGAGGTCGTCGACGATCGCCAGGGTCAGCAGGAAGACACGCAGCGAGGAGGGCAGCCGGCGCGCGGCCACGGCGAAGACGGCAAGGGCGAAGGCGATGTCCGTGGCCAGCGGAATGGGCCAGCCCCCGTGCGGCCCGCCCGTCGCGCTGGTGACCGCCAGATAGACCAGGGCGGGGAAGATCATCCCGCCGGCGGCGGCCAGCACCGGCGTGGCCAGCTTGCGCGGGTCGCTGAGCTCGCCCTTGAGGATCTCGTATTTGATCTCCAGCCCGACGACGAGGAAGAAGATCGCCATCAGACCTTCCTTGATCCACTCGGAGATCGTCAGCTCAAGCAGCAGCGGTCCGACCTGAAGCACGTGCTCGCTCTTCAGCCAGCCGAAATAGACGCCGGACAGGGGCGAGTTGGCCACGATCAGGGCGGCCACGGCGGCGAGCCCCAGCACGGCCCCCGAGGCGGCCTCGGTCTTGAGGAATTCGAGTGTGATCTTGCGCGCCACGGCGGCCTCCGGATTTGAAAGGTCTGTCGTGGCGCCCGGTTATCGACGGGCGCCGGACCGGATTCGCCATGCCGGCGCCGGCCTGGCCCTCCGACGCCGGAAACGACGGGATGGGCCTGATCTCTGCCTTAACAATACGGGCGGGCGGCGAGCGTTCAACCCGGGCGGCCTGGAAATCGTCGAAGGTTGCCTCGCGGAGCTCGAGAGGTCATCTGCCCTCCCATGCCCGCCTCCCCCGCCTATCTCCCCGAGCCCCGCTTCTTCGAACTGGGGGCCGACTATGGCGACGCCGTACGGGCGGCGGAGTTTCCGCAGACGATCCTGCGCCATCGCAACGACCGCGCGGCGGCGACGGTCGGACTGGAGACGCTGACCGACGACGAATGGCTGGCCCATTTCGGCCGGTTCGAGCCCCTGCCGGGCCAGCCGGGGCCGGTCGCCATGCGCTATCACGGGCACCAGTTCCGCACCTACAACCCGGACATCGGCGACGGGCGGGGGTTTCTGGCGGCGCAGATGCGGGCCGACGACGGTCGGCTGCTGGATCTCGGCACCAAGGGCACCGGCCAGACGCCGTGGTCGCGGGGCGGGGACGGGCGGCTGACGCTGAAGGGCGGAGTGCGCGAGGTGCTGGCGGCGGAGATGCTGGAGGCGCTGGGCGTTCCCACCAGCCGCGCTTTCAGCCTGATCGAGACCGGCGAGGCGCTGGAGCGGGGCGACGAGCCGTCGCCGACGCGGTCGGCGGTGCTGACGCGGCTGTCGCACAGCCACGTGCGGTTCGGGACCTTCCAGAGGGCGGCCTATATCGGCCGGCCGGACATGATCGAGGCCCTGGTCGAGCATGCGCGGGCGCTCTATCACCCGGGCGTGGCGGCGGGGGATGTTCCCGGCTTTCTGCGGGCGGTGGTCGAATCCTCGGCGCGGCTGACGGCGCGGTGGATCGCGGCGGGGTTCGTGCACGGGGTGCTGAACACCGACAATCTGAACGTCACCGGCGAGAGCTTCGACTATGGGCCGTGGCGGTTCCTGCCGCATTACGAGCCGGGGTTCACGGCGGCCTATTTCGACCAGTTCGGGCTCTACGCCTTCGCGCGGCAGCCCGAGGCGGTGTTCTGGGCCCTGACCCAGCTGGGCGGGGCGTTGAAGACGGTCGCCGAGGCCGAGCCGCTGACCGACGCGCTGAATGGGTTCGGCCCGGCCTATATCCGCGAGCTGAGGGCGGCGTTTCTGGCCCGGCTGGGGGTGTCGAGCCTCGGCGAGGCGGCGGACCAGAGGCTGCTGGACACGACCCTGGCGCTGTTGCGCGAGGGCGGCGAGGCGCTGCGCTGGGAGCCGCTGTTCTTCGACTGGTTCGGCGGCTTCGCCTCGTCGGCGCGCGCGCTCGGCGGGCCGCGCGGCAAGCTGTACCAGGGCGAGGCCTTCGACGCCTTCCGCTTCGCCCTGTTCGAGCACGAGCCCGACCGGCCGGAGCGGCTGGAGCATCCGATGTTCGCGGCGCCCGAGCCCGAGGAGATGCTGATCGACGAGGTCGAGGCGATCTGGGCCGCCATCGACGCCGGCGACGACTGGGAGCCGCTCCACGACAAGCTGGCGCGGCTGGCCAGGGCCCGCGAGGGGTGGGGCCTGTCCGGCTGCTGACAGCAGGGTGGCGGCAGGGTGGCGGTAGCCATGGCGGGCCGGTGAACGACCGGCGCCCGTCCGGATTCCCGCCCGTGCCCTGCCCTGCTTCGTCCCCGACCGACCGCGATCTTAAGACGCCCGAAACCGGCGCCGCATTACAGAGATTTATGAATACGGCCACGCTTTGGCCGTGGGGTTCCCGCAGAAGGCGGTCACGGATGGTTACGGCCTCGCTTCGCGCTCTTGCGGAACAGATCTGGCGATCCGACATCGCCACTGTTGCCAATAGAACGAGCGTCCCTCCCCGGGCGTCAAACAAAATGACTTCACAGGTTCTCACCCCCGCCCGCTCGCGCCTGAATGCGAGCTACCGCAATCTGACGCTCTGGACGCTGCAGGGCTGGATCGCGATGTTCTTCATCGCCGCCGGCTACGCCAAGCTGAGCGAGCCGATGTCCAACCTGGTCGAGCTGATGCGCTGGCCGGCCCTGGCCCCGGAGAACATGGTGCGCGGCCTCGGCGTCGCCGAGATCGTGCTCGCCGTGCTGGTGCTGGCGCCGCTGGTGTCGTGGAAACACGGCCGCCCGCTACTGGTCACCGCCGCCGCCGGCCTGCTGGCGCTGGAGACGATCATGCTGGGCGTCCATGCGCTGGGGCTCGAGTTCGGCCTGGCGCTGACGAACCTGGCGCTGATCGCCATGACGGCGCCGGTGCTGTGGCACCGGGCGCGGGAAGCGCGCTGAGGCGCAGGGGCTAGGGGCTATTGGGAGCCTCCGCCGCCGTCGATGGCCCCCTGCAACCCTGTCGGCCCGATCCAGAACCTAGACCCTAGCCCCTAGCCCCTAGCCCCCGCCAAAGGCTTCCCTTTACGTGCACGTAAAGATCGGCTTATCTGGCGGTCATGGCGACCGCCGACGATCATCGCACCTATTCGATCCGCCAGCTCTGCCGCGAGTTCGGGGCGACGGCGCGCGCGCTGCGGTTCTACGAGGACAAGGGGCTGCTGACCCCGGCCCGCAAGGGCCAGACGCGGGTCTATGACGCCCGCGACCGGGCGCGGCTGAAACTGATCCTGCGCGGACGCCGCATCGGCTTCTCGCTGCAGGAGATCCAGGAGATGCTGGATCTCTACGACCACGACAATCACAACGCCCACCAGATGGCCGTCGCCCTGCGCCGCCACCGGGCCCAGATCGCCGCGCTGAAGCAGCAGCGCGAAGACCTCGACGCGGCCATCGAGACCGCCGAGGAAGCCTGCGCCGTGATGGAGCGCAAGCTGTCGGAACACCGCCCGGACCTGCTGCCGGGGGCCGAGGAATACGCCTCGCTGCTGCGCGAGCGCCTGAACCCCGACCACCACCACCAGCCCTTCAAAGCGAGAGCGTAACCTCATGGCCTACAAGGCGCCCGTCCGCGACCTGACGTTCATCCTGAACGAGGTGCTGGAGATCGACCGCTACGCCAACCAGCCCGGCTTCGCCGACGCCTCGTCGGAACTGGTCGGCCAGATCCTCGAGGAAGGCGCGAAATTCGCCGAGGAAGTCATCGCCCCCCTGAACCGCATCGGCGATCAGGAAGGCTGCAAATGGGACAATGGCAAGGTCACCGGCCCGACCGGCTGGAAGGAAGCCTACAAGGCCATGGTCGAGGCCGGCTGGCCCGCCCTGTCGGCCCTGCCCGAGCACGGCGGCCAGGGCATGCCCTCGGTGGTGGCCATGGCCTTCGGCCAGATGACCGCCGCCGCCAGCGCCGCCTTCTCGATGTATCCGGGCCTGACGGCGGGCGCCTACTGGGGTCTGAACGCCAACGGCTCGGACGAGCAGAAGGCGATGTATCTGCCCAAGATGGCGACCGGCGAATGGGGCGGGACGATGAACCTGACCGAGCCGCAGTGCGGCACGGACCTGGGCCTGATCCGCACCAAGGCGGTTCCGAACGGCGACGGCAGCTACAACATCACCGGCCAGAAGATCTGGATCTCGTCGGGCGAGCACGACTTCACCGACAACATCATCCATCTGGTGCTGGCCCGGATCGAGGGCGCGCCGGCGGGGATCAAGGGCATCAGCCTGTTCGTGGTGCCGAAATTCTTCGTCAACGAGGACGGCGGAGTCGGCGAGCGCAACGAGGGCGTCGCCTGCGCCGGCCTCGAGCACAAGATGGGCATCCACGGCAACGCCACCTGCGTCATGGCCTATGAGAACGCCAAAGGCTGGCTCGTGGGGACCGAGAACAAGGGCATGGCGGCGATGTTCGTCATGATGAACGAGGCGCGCCTCGGCACCGGCCTGCAGGGCCTGTCGATCGGCTCGGCCGCCTACCAGGCCGCGGTCGAGTTCGCCAAGGACCGGTTGCAGGGCCGGTCGCTGACCGGGCCGAAGAACCCGGACGGCCCCGCCGACTCCATCATGGTCCACCCGGACGTGCGCCGCATGCTGATGGAGGCGAAGGCCTTCATCGAGGGCGGCCAGGCCTTCACCCTGTGGACCGCGCTTCAGGCCGACCTGCAGCATTCGAACGACGAGGCCGAGGCCCAGAAGGCCCGCGACTACATGGGTCTGATCACCCCGGTGCTGAAGGCCTATCTGACCGACAAGGGCTTCCACGCCGCCAGCCTGGCCATGCAGGTGCACGGCGGCAGCGGCTATACCGAGCATTTCCCGGCCAGCCAGTATCTGCGCGATGCGCGGATCACCATGATCTACGAGGGCGCCAACGGCATCCAGGCGCTCGATCTGGTGGGGCGCAAGCTGCCGGCCAACGGCGGCCGGGCGATCATGACCTGGTTCGCCGACATCGACGCCTTCGTGGCCGAGCATGGCGGCGAGGGTCCGGTGAAGCCCTTCATCGACGGCCTGGCCGACGCCAAGAAGAAGCTGCAGGAAGGCACCATGTGGCTGATGCAGAACGGCATGCAGAACCCGGACAATGCGGGGGCGGCCAGCACCGACTATCTGCACATCTTCGGCCTGACGGCGCTGGCCTATTGCTGGGCCCAGATGGCCATCGCCGCGCAGAAGCAGATCGACGCCGGTTCGACCGATCCGTTCTACGCCACCAAACTGGCCACCGGCCGCTATTTCGTCGAGCGCATCCTGCCCGACGCCGGCGCGCACCTGGCCAAGGTCAAGTCGGGCGCCGAGGTGCTGATGGCCCTGCCGGCGGAGGCGTTCTGATCCGACGCAGCCCTCTCCCATCGGGAGAGGGCTTGAGCCTCCAAGAGCGTAGCGATTGGCAAGGCGAAAGGGTGAGGGGCGGCTTGCGCCGACTGACCCACCCGACCCTCATCCGCCCCTCCGGGGCACCTTCTCCCAATGGGAGAAGGGTCAGGAGAAACCCATGAACGTCCTCAACGTCCCCGAACCCGACTTCATGCAGGAAGAGGAGATCGTCCTGTTCGCCGACTCCGTCGGCAAATGGATCGACGAGCATGCGCCGCCGGAGAAGGTCCAGGAATGGATCGCCAACTCCTCGGTGCCGCGCGAACTGTGGACGCAGTCGGGCGAGGCCGGCCTGCTCGGCCTGTCGATGCCCGAGGAAGACGGCGGCATGGGCGGCGACTACCGGCACGAGGTGGTGCTGATGCGCCAGCTGGGCTGGAAGGGCGCGGATCACTTCGGCATCTCGCTGCACAATGCGATCGTCATGCCCTACATCTGGCATTACGGCACCGAGGAGCAGAAGGCGCGCTGGCTGCCGCGGCTCCAGTCGGGCGAACTGGTCGGCGCCATCGCCATGACCGAACCGGGCGCCGGATCGGACCTGCAGGGGGTCAAGACCACCGCCATCAAACAGGGCAACCAGTATGTGGTGAACGGGTCCAAGACCTTCATCACCAACGGCCAGCTGGCCAATTTCATCATCGTCGTGGCCAAGACCGATCCGTCGGAAGGGGCCAAAGGGACCTCGCTGATCGTGGTCGAGACCGACGGCGCCGAAGGCTTCGAGCGCGGCCGGAACCTGCACAAGATCGGCATGGAGGGGAACGACACCTCGGAGCTGTTCTTCAACGACGTGAAGGTCCCGGGCGAGAACATCATCGGCGGCGGCGAGGGCCAGGGCTTCATCCAGCTGATGCAGCAGCTGCCGCAGGAGCGGCTGAACATCGCCGTCCAGGGCGTGGCCGCGGCCGAGCGCGGGCTTCAGGAGACGCTGGCCTACGTCAAGGAGCGCAAGGCGTTCGGCAAGCGGGTCATCGACTTCCAGAACACCCAGTTCAAACTGGCCGAGGTGAAGACCAAGCTGACGGTGGCCAAGGTGTTCGTCGACCACTGCCTGGGCCTGCACCTGCAGGGCAAGCTCGACGCCGCCACCGCCTCGATGGCCAAATACTGGGTCACCGACATCCAGGGCGAGGTCATCGACGAGATGCTGCAGCTGCACGGCGGCTACGGCTATATGAACGAATATCCGATCGCCCAGCTGTACAAGGATGCGCGGGTGCAGCGGATCTACGGCGGGACGAACGAGATCATGAAGCTGCTGATCGCGCGGACGCTCTGATGCCTCTGGTCCGTCACCCTCGGGCTTGACCCGAGGGTCAGACGGAGGGCCGCTCGATGTTGATGCGCTCGCGCCAGCCGCCGGGTCGTCGATGCCGCGACCGAGCACCGGATGGTCTGATCCTCGGGTCAAGCCCGAGGATGACGGCATAGGGGGTGCGGGCTATGTGGGGGCCATGATCCGCCTCCACGTTCCCCAGCCCCTGTCCCCCGACGCCGCCGTGCTGCCGACGCTGGACCAGTCGCGCTACCTGACCCAGGTGATGCGGCTGAAGATCGGCGACGGGCTGCTGGTCTTCAACGGCGTCGACGGGGAGTGGCGCTGCATCATCGCCGAGGTGCTCAAGAAGGGCGTGGTGCTCAAGGCCGAAGAGCGGGTCCGGCCGCAGACGACCGGGCCCGATCTCGAGCTGCTGATCGCCGTGGTGAAGAAGAGCGCGCTGGAGTTCGCCATCGAGAAGGCGACCGAACTGGGGGCGCGGCGCATCCGGCTGGTGGTCACCCACCGGACCCAGGTCTCGCATGTGCGGATGGACCGGCTGGACGCCATCGCCATAGAAGCCGCCGAACAGACCGGTCGGGTCGACGTGCCCATGGTCGACGAGCCGGTGAAGCTGGGCGAACTGCTGGACGGTTGGGAGGCCGGGCGGCGGCTGATGTTCTGCGACGAGACCGGCGGGGCGCCGGCGACGAAGGCGCTTCTGGCCGCCGGGGAGGCCCCCTGGGCGGTGCTGATCGGCCCCGAGGGCGGGTTCTCGCCGGAGGAGCGGGAACGGCTGAGGGCCCTGCCCTTCACAACGGCCGTCTCGCTGGGGCCGCGCATCCTGCGGGCCGACACCGCCGCCATCGCCGCCCTGACCCTGTGGCAGGCGGCGGTCGGCGACTGGGACCGCTAGCGGGCGCGCCGGCTTCCGGGCAGGATGCGACGATGTTCAACGAACTGGCCCTGTCGACGGTGATGGCCCTGCTGGCCGTCAGCATCCACGGCTTCGGCCTGCTCGGGCTCGGCCGCGGGCTGGAGATCTACGAGCGCCGGGCCGGCCGGTCCTATGTCGAGGGGCCGTTGTGGCGGCACGCCCTGCTGACCATCGCCGTGGTCCTGGGCCTGTTCATCGTCCACGGGACGGAGATCTGGATGTACGCCGCCCTCTACAAGACGATCGGCGCCGTGCCCGACCTGCGCGAGGCGGTGTATTTCTCCAGCATCAGCTACGGTTCGATCGGCTACGACGACTCCCTGATGGCGCCGCAGTGGCGACTGCTGGGCGCGATCGAGGGCGTGGCCGGGGCGATCCTGCTCGGATGGTCGGTGGCCTTCTTCGTCAGCGTCATGACCCCGTTCACCGCCCGCCGAAAACACGGCATGATCCATCGCGACGACCCTTGAGGTCCGCGACGTTCCGCCCCATCTAGCCGCCACGACAGCCTTCGGGCTCTGGGGCTGAAAGAACCGCATGGCCGACGCCGAACCGCTTACCCGCGAAGACCTGATCGGCGCCATGTCGAAGGGGTCCAAGCCCAAGGACCAGTGGCGCATCGGCGCCGAGCACGAGAAATTCGGCTTCGACATGTCGACGCTGCGGCGTCCGGCCTATGAGGGGCCGAACGGCATCAAGGCCATGCTGGAGGGCCTGACCCGGTTCGGCTGGCGCGAAGTGCATGAGGGCGGCCACCTGATCGCCCTGGAGCGCGAGAACGCGGAAGGGCTCACCGCCTCGATCAGCCTGGAGCCCGGCGGCCAGTTCGAACTGTCCGGCGCGCCGCTGAAGGACATCCACGACATCTGCGACGAGACCGGCCGCCATCTGATGGAGGTCAAACAGGTCGCCGACCAGCTGAACCTCGGCTTCCTCGGGGCCGGCTTCGACCCGCTGTGGCGGCGCGAGGACATCCCCGTCATGCCCAAGGCCCGCTACGACATCATGCGGGCCTATATGCCGAAGAAGGGCTCGCTGGGCCTCGACATGATGCTGCGCACCTGCACCATCCAGGCCAATCTCGACTTCGACAGCGAGGCCGACATGGTGGCGAAATTCCGCACCTCGCTGGCCCTGCAGCCGATCGCCACCGCCCTGTTCGCCTGTTCGCCGTTCACCGAGGGCAAGCCGAACGGCTTCCTGTCGGCGCGGGCCAATGTCTGGACCGACACCGATCCGGACCGCACCGGCATGCTGGACTTCGTCTTCGAGGACGGCTTCGGCTTCGAGCGCTACGCCGACTATGCGCTGGACACGCCGATGTATTTCGCCAAGCGCGACGGGCGTTACGTCGACCTGTCGGGCCAGTCGTTCCGCGCCTTCATGGACGGCAAGCTGGACGCCCTGCCCGGCGACCGGGCCACGGCGAAGGACTGGGCCGACCACCTGACCACCCTGTTCCCCGAGGTGCGTCTGAAGTCCTATCTGGAGATGCGCGGCGCCGACGGCGGGCCGTGGAGCCGCATCTGCGCCCTGCCGGCGCTGTGGGCCGGCGTGCTGTATGACGCGCCGTCGCTGGCCGCGGCGTGGGACCTGGTCAAGGACTGGGACATCGCCGACCACGAGCGCCTGCGTCGCGACGTGACCCGGCTGGGGCTGAGGGCCGAGGTGGCGGGCCGGTCGGTGCGCGAGGTGGCCGTCGACCTGGTCGACATCGCCCGGCACGGGCTGAAGAACCGCGCCCGCTTCTCGGGCGGCATGGTCGACGAGCGCGGCTATCTGTCGGAGCTGGAAGACATCGCGGACAGCGGGATCACCCCGGCCGACCGGCTGCTGGAGCTGTATCACGGCGACTGGCAGGGAGACGTCAGCCGCCTCTATCGCGACTTCGCCTACTGAACGGCAATGCGCCCTTAACCGGAACCGTGTAGGCCTGTCCGCTCGCGAGAACGGGGGCCCATCACCAGCATGAGTTGCAGTGCGCTGGACGCCTTGAACGACGACCTCCCTGACGCCCGCCGCGTCAGCGGCGGCGCCGACGACGACCTGGCGCGCTTCTTCGACGTCTCGCTGGACCTTCTGGTGATCCGCGATCTGGAGGGCCGGATCGTCAGGGTCAGCCGGTCCTGGCAGACCGCCCTGGGACACTCGCCCGAGGAGATGGGCGGCGAGATTCTCCTGGACCTGCTCCATCCGGACGACCTGCCCGCCACCCTGGAAAGCGTCGCCGAGGTTGAGAACCGCCAGCCGGGCGATCCGGTGCTGGGCCAGATCAACCGCTATCGCCACAAGGACGGGAGCTACCGCACCCTGGAATGGCGGGCGCAGCGGTTCGGCGACCGCGTCTATGGCGTGGCGCGGGACGTGACCGACCGGGTCGGAGCCGAACAGGCCCTGCGCGACGCCAAGGCCGCGGCCGAGGCGGCCAACCAGGCCAAGTCGGACTTTCTGGCCAATATGAGCCATGAGATCCGCACGCCCCTGAACGGGGTGATCGGCATCGTCGACGCCCTGTCGCGGACGCCGCTGTCGAGCGAGCAGGCCGAGATGGTGGGGTTGATCCGCAGCTCGGGCCACACGCTGGAGCGGTTGGTTTCGGACATCCTCGACGTCTCCAAGATCGAGGCTGGCCAGCTGACCCTCGAGAGCCGCCCGTTCGATCTGGAAGAGGCGCTGGAGCCGCTGGCGGTGATGCGCGCCCGGGCCGAGGACAAGGGCCTGGCCTTCCACGTGCGCCGCTCGCCCGAGGCCCGGGGGATCTTCCTCGGCGACAGCACGCGGATCCGGCAGGTGCTGGGCAATCTGCTGTCGAACGCCCTCAAATTCACCCACGAAGGCGCCGTTTCGGTTTCGGTCGAGGTCTGGTCAGACCATCCCGAGGGACTGGGCGACGCCCACCGGCTGGCCCTGACCATCGAGGACACCGGGGTCGGCTTCGGTTCGGCCCACGCGGCCCGCCTGTTCGACCGCTTCAACCAGGCCGACAGCACCATCACCCGCCGCTTCGGGGGCACCGGCCTGGGCCTGTCGATCTGCCGCTCGCTGGTCGAGATGATGGGCGGCGAGATCGAGGCCCGCTCGACCCCGGGGGCCGGGAGCCGGTTCCGGTTCGTGCTGCCTCTGCGGCGCGCCGCAAGCCTGGCGGACTACGACGCCCGCAAGCCGGACGCCGCGCCGATCGCCCTGCCGGGAGCCGGGCGGCCGTTGCGGGTGCTGCTGGCCGAGGACCATCCGACCAACCAGCGCGTCGTCCAGCTGATCCTGGCCAGCCAGGGGGCCGAGGTGGTGATCGCCGGCGACGGGGCCCAGGCGCTGGCGGCCTTCGAGGCGGAGGCGTTCGACGTGGTGCTGATGGACATGCAGATGCCCGTCATGGACGGGCTCAGCGCGACGCGGGGAATCCGCGCCTTCGAGGCCGGGCTTGGACGGCCTCGCACGCCTCTGGTGATGCTGAGCGCCAACGCCATGCCCGAGCACCGCGAGGAGGCCATGGCGGCGGGGGCCGACAGCCATCTGGCCAAGCCGATCACCGCCGCCAGCCTGCTGGCCGGCATCGAGGCCGTACTCGGGGACTAGGCGTTGCACCGGGCGAGGTCGGCCTCGGTTAGGGCGACGCCGTCACGCTCGTAGCGGGTCACCGGGCCGAAGCGGGCGACGAAACGGCGGCATTCGCGCACGACCGGCTGCGAGGCGCCCGCGCCGCGGGCGACGCAGGCGCCGTCCGGGCCGCAGGCCCACGCGCGGCCGTCCAGGATGACGCGGCGCGCCTCGCCCGGGGCGGCGAGGGTGGCGGCGGCGTCGAGAACGGGGGCGGGCTGGGCGAAGGCGACAGTCGCCGCGATCAGGGTCATGACAAACATCGGAGCCTCCTTGGGGCTGTTCAGAGCGGCCGGATCGTGCAAAAGTGACCGACCGTGCACATATGAGTGACCGAGCGGTCACTTCTAGTCAACAGAAAAGTGTCCGTTCGGATACTTTTTGCCGCTGGAGACCTTTCGCATGCCCCCCAAAGGCGCCGCCACCCACGCCCGGTTGATCGACGAGGCGATGACCCAGGTGACCGTGCGCGGCCTGGCCGCCGTCAGCCTGCAGGATGTCGCGAGCGCCGCGGGCGTGTCGAAGAGCGCGGTGCTGAAGCATTTCCAGTCCAAGGAGGCGCTGCAGATCGAACTGGTCGACGCCATGATCGAACGCTTCACCGAGGCGGTCTGGCGCCCGGCCGAACCGCTGCCGGCCGGCCGCGAGCGGCTGGACCGGATCTTCCAGGGGGAGCTGGACTGGATCGACGGCGAGGACCGCCCCGGAGGCTGCCCGCTGAAGGCGGCGGCCATCGAGCTGGACGATCAGCCGGGGCCGCTGCGCGACACGCTGAAGGCCAGCCAGCAGCGCTGGGCCAAGGTGCTGAAGCGCGAGTTCCGGACGCTGAATCCCAACGCCGATGACGCCACGCTGGAGGTGCTGGTGTTCCAGTTCAAGGGCATCGTCCTGGCCTACGGCCATTCGCGCCGTCTGCTGGACGACGAGACGGCGCGGGCGCAGGCGACAGCGGCCTACCGGATGCTTGTGGCCTCGGCCTCGCCCACCCAGGTATGATCCGACAGGGAGAGGACCATGACACACCCCATTCGCGTCGGCGTCGGCGGCTGGACCTATGAGCCGTGGCGGGGCGTCTTCTATCCGGAGAAGCTGAGCCAGAAGAAGGAGCTGGAGTTCGCCTCACGCGCCCTGACCTCCATCGAGATCAACGGCACCTACTATTCGACCTTCAAGCCCGACAGCTGGATGAAGTGGCGGGACGAGACGCCCGATGGCTTCGTCTTCTCGGTCAAGGCCAGCCGCTACTGCACCAACCGCAAGGTGCTGTCGGACATGGGCGAGTCGATGGGGCGGTTCCTCGACCAGGGGCTGACGGCGCTGGGCGACAAGCTGGGGCCGATCAACTGGCAGTTCATGGGGACCAAGAAGTTCGACGCCGAGGATTTCGAAGGTTTCCTCAACCTGCTGCCGAAGGAGAAGGACGGGGTGCGGCTGCGCCACGCGCTGGAGGTGCGGAACCCCAGTTTCGATACGCAGGCGTTCTATGATCTGGCGGCGAAATACGGCGCGGCCATCGTCTATGCCGAGGACGACGAGGCGCCGGAGTGGCCGCGCATCGACCAGCCGACCGCCGACTTCACCTATGCCCGGCTGATGTCCAGCCGCGAGGACGAGCCGACCGGCATGACCGCGAAGGAGCTGGACGCCATCGCGGACCGGACGCGGGCCTGGGCGGAGCGCGGCGAGGTGTTCGCCTATTTCATCGCCGGGGCCAAGGTGCGCAATCCGGCGGCGGCCCAGGCGCTGATCGCGAGGCTGGGCGCGTGACGGGCCGGGTGCAGGGCAGCTGCCACTGCGGGGCCCAGCGGTTCGCCGCCCCGGCGCCGGAGACGGTGACGCACTGCAACTGCTCGAGCTGCACCAAACGGGGAACGCTGGCCGCCTACTATGCGCCGGGGGAGGTCGAGCTGAGCCTGACCCCCGAGGCCCTGGCCGCCTATCAGTGGGGCGACCGGATGATGACCTTCCACCACTGCACGACGTGCGGCTGCGCCGTGTTCGCGGAGTCGGACGCCTGGATCACGGACGAGGGCGAGGCGCGGCCGGCCCGCATCGTCCTGAACGCCCGGCTGTTCGACGACTTCGATCTGGACGCCCTGCCCGTCCGCCACGTCGACGGCCGCAACGCCTGGTGAGGCCAGGGGGCCTTTCCGGCTCCGTCAGGGCGCGTTTCGCATTACGGCGAATTAAGCAGCCCCCGCACCCTTGCTTTGATAGGTAGCTGTCCATGCACGATAGGAGGCTGCAATGAGTTCGGACAGTGACAAAATCGCCCGGCTGCAGAAGCAGCTGACCCGGCTGCAGGCGATCACCGTGGCGATGGGCGCGGGCCTGGCGGTGGTGCTGCTCAGCGGCGCCGCGCGGGACCCGGTGCAGGACGAGATCAAGGCTCGCCGGATCGCCCTCGTTGATTCCCGCGGTGTCGAGCGGGTGGTTCTGGGCGAGGACGCGGGCCGACAGCACGGCCGGTCGGCGGCGATCTGGATCTACGACGAGACCGGCGCAGAGCGCGGCGGCATGGGAACGTTCGAGAACGGTCAGGCCTCGATAGCGCTCGACGCACCGGTCGGTGTCGGATCGCCGATGAGGGATCGGCTGGGTCTGATCGTCTCGAACACCGGCGGCGCCTCGATCCAGCTGAACAACAACGACACCGGGGTGCCCGTGCGGCTGGTCGCGGATCCGGGCGGCGGCGGCGGGGTCGAGCTGATCGAGTTCGATCACGCCGAGAAGAAGGCCCGCATCCGGCGTCTGACCTATGGCGACGACGTCCGGCGCGAGGTCTCGATCGGCGGCTGACCGCGGTTGCTGCGGACGGGGGCGGCGCCTACCTTCTGGAGCCCGCCTCCTTCCGTCCGGAAACCGCCCATGCCCATCGCCACACGCGCCTTCGCCGCCACCGCCGCCGACGCCCCGCTGTCGCCGTACAGCTTCGACCGGCGCGATCCGGGGCCCGAGGACGTGGCCATCGAAATCAAATTCTGCGGCGTCTGCCACTCCGACCTGCATGTGGTGAAGAACGACCTGGGTGGCACCCGCTATCCGATCGTGCCCGGACACGAGATGGCCGGCGTGGTCACGGCCGTCGGTTCAGGCGTCACGAAATTCAAGGTCGGCGACCGGGTCGGCGTCGGCTGCATGGTCGACAGCTGCCGCACCTGCTCCGCCTGCCGGGAGGGCGAGGAACAGTATTGCGTGCCCGGCATGACCCAGACCTACGGCTCGGCCGACCCCAAGGGCGGCGAAGTGGGGCAGGCCATCACCCAGGGCGGCTACTCCGACCGCATCACCGTCGACCAGAACTATGTGCTGCGTATCCCGGACAGCCTGCCGCTGGACGCCGCCGCGCCGCTGCTGTGCGCCGGGATCACCACCTATTCTCCGCTGCGCCACTGGAAGGTCGGGCCGGGCTCGAAGGTCGCGGTGATCGGCCTGGGCGGCCTGGGCCACATGGCGGTCAAACAGGCCGCGGCCATGGGGGCGGAGGTCACGGTGCTGTCGACCTCGGACCGCAAGAAGGCCGACGCCGAACGGATGGGCGCGAAACATTTCCTGATCAATTCGGACAAGGCCGCGATGGCGGCCGCGGCCGAGAAATTCGACCTGATCATCAACACCGTCTCGGCCACGCACGAGATCGCCAGCCACGTCCAACTGCTGGCCCGGGACGGCACCATGGTCATGCTGGGTCTGACCACCGAAGGCCTGCCGGTCTACGCCCTGGGCCTGCTGTGGCGCCGCCGCTCGGTGGCCGGCTCGCTGATCGGCGGCATCCGCGAGACCCAGGAGATGCTCGACTTCTGCGCCGAGCACGGCATCGCCAGCGACATCGAACTGATCGCGCCGGACCAGATCAACGAGGCCTATGCCCGGCTGGAGAAGTCCGACGTGCGCTACCGGTTCGTCATCGACATGGCGCGGATGTAGGGGCGCGGGAGCAGGGGCCAGTCCCTGGCCCCTAGCCCCTGGCCCGTCTCGACGTTACACCTCGATATGAAGGCCCTCCGTCAGAGCGGGCCATGCAGGGACAGGATACAGACATGGCACGAGTGGCTCTGGTCACGGGCGGCACCCGCGGCATCGGTAAGGCGATCGCGCAACGGCTCAAGGAAGACGGCATGGCCGTCGCCGCCGGCTATTCCGGCAACGAGGAGGCCGCGCGGGCCACCGCCGAGGAACTCGGCGTCATGGTGGTCAAGGGCAATGTCGGCTCGTTCGAGGACTGCCAGCGCGCCGTCGCCGAGGTCGAGGCGCAACTGGGCCCGATCGACATCCTGATCAACAACGCCGGCATCACCCGCGACGGCTTCTTCCACAAGATGAGCGCCGACCAGTGGTCGGACGTGATCCGGGTCAATATGGACAGCGTCTTCAACATGACGCGGCAGGTGATCGGCGGCATGCGCGACCGGGGCTTCGGCCGCATCGTCAACATCAGCTCGATCAACGGCCAGAAGGGCCAGATCGGCCAGACCAACTATTCCGCCGCCAAGGCCGGGATGATCGGCTTCACCAAGGCGCTGGCGCTGGAGAACGCCCGCAAGGGGGTCACGGTCAATTGCATCGCGCCCGGCTACATCGACACCGAGATGGTCGGGGCCATGGACGAGAAGGTGCTGGCCGGAATCATCTCCCAGATCCCGGTGGGAAGGCTCGGAAAAGGCGAGGAAATCGCCGACATGGTCTCGTGGCTGGCCGGTGAACGTGCCGGATATGTCACAGGCTGCACCCTGTCGCTGAACGGCGGTCAGTATCTGGTCGGCTAGGGCCGGTCCGCCCAAAATCCGCCGCGTGGCGATTCCACGACAGAAGGCATGGAGTTGACGGCAAGGGTCAGAACGGCGCGGAGGCCGCTTCCGACCGCGATGGCGATCGCCCTCGCGGCGGCCGTGCTGTCGCTGCTGCCGACCGGCTCGGAAGCCGTGGCCCAGAACCGCGGCAACGCCCAGGCCGAACAGAGCCAGTCCCTGCGCAACCGTCGCCCGACGACGCCGGCCCCGCCGCCCGTGGGCCGGTATGTGGCCGACTCCGGCGAGGGCTTCATCCTCGACCGCTCGGGACGCCACCCGCTGCTGCGCTTCGAGCGCCGCGACGAGACCTGGGTGCTGCGGCCCACCGCCGCGCCGCGCGGCGACGTCATCTATCGCAACGACGCCGGCGAGCAGGTGCTGAGGGTGACGCCGGGGGGCGGCATGACCGTCTACACCCCGCGCGCGCCGGGCGGCTCGCCCGCCTCCTTCACCGGCCAGGGCCAGAGCCTGACGCCGCCGGTGCTGGGGCCGCATCTGCTGTTCCGCCTGATGGCCCAGCGCAGCTACATGGTCAGCCAGGCCGTGGGCGGCCGCCTGGTCGAGGTCAATCTGGACGGCGACCAGTCCGAGTCCCTGTGCGTCGAGGCGATGATCGTCGCCACCGAGGCGGTGATCCGCATCGCCCGCTCGCCGACGGCCCGCCAGTACATCAGCGACCTGCGCAGCATCACCATCGTCGAGGGACCGCGCGCCAGCGTGACCTATTCGGGCGGCCGGCTGGTCGTCACCGTCGACCCGAGCCAGGGCATGGCGGGTCGTCCGTCCTCGGCCCGGGTGATCCGCGCCATCCTGCCCTGAGGCCGTCCGCGGCCTAGCCGGCGAAGACGTCCTTGGCCGCGCGACGGGCCGCGAAATGGGCGGCGTCGGCGGCGCGCAGGAAGGGATTGAAGGCCTTTTCCGCCCCGATCGTGGTCGGGACCGTCGGCTGGCCCCGCTCCCGCGCCGCGAACACCGCCGCCGCCCGCGCCGCCATCTGCGGCCGGTCGTCGAGGCTGAGGGCGAAGCGGGCGTTGGCGGCGGTGTATTCGTGCGCGCACCAGACGGTGGTCTGGTCGGGCCAGGCGGCGAGCCTTTGCAGACTGTCCCACATCTGCTCCGGCGTTCCCTCGAACAGCCGGCCGCAGCCGAGGGCGAACAGCGTATCGCCGACGAAGGCCTGACCGCCCGCCGCGTCGCGGTAGACGATGTGGCCGAGCGTGTGGCCCGGGGCATCGGTGACCTCCAGCGCCGTCTCGCCCAGCATCACCGTGTCGCCGCCGCGCACCACCCGATCCAGCGGCGCGGCCTTGCGCACCTCCTCCGGGCCGACGATCTCGCAGCCGGTCGCCGCCTTCAGGGCGGCATTGCCCTGGGTGTGGTCCGGGTGCCAGTGGGTGTTGAGGATCAGGTCCAGCCGGCCCCAGCCCGACCGCTCCAGCTCGGCCTGGATGGCGGCGGCGTCCGGCGTATCGACCGTCGCCACGGCGCCGGTGGCGGCGTCGCGGACGAGGAAGCCGTAGTTGTCGGACAGGCAGGGGAACAGGCGAACGTCGAGAGGCATGCCGCATTCTAGCAGCGGCCCCTCGCGCGGCCTATGGTGACCGGATGCGGCGCAGCATCGAAGAGCTTCGGACCTTCTACGGCGAGCCGGCCGGCGCGCTGGCCCGGCGCCTGCTGGCGCGGCGGCTGGACGACGCCTGGGGCGAGGCGCCCAGCTGCGACGTGCTGGGGATCGGCTATGCGACGCCGTGGCTGGACGCCTTCGTCGGGGCGCGGCGGGTGGTCGCGGCCATGCCGGGGGGTCAGGGCGTCGAGCTGTGGCCGCCGGCGGGACGCAACCGCACCGTCCTCGTCGACGACCGCCGCCTGCCGTTCGCCGCGGGCAGTTTCGACCGCATTCTGCTGGTCCACGCCCTGGAAGAGGCGGAGGACGCCGCCGGCCTGCTGACCGAAGCGGTGCGAGCGCTGTCTCCGGCGGGCCGCATCATCCTGATCGCCGCCGCCCGGGGCGGGCTGTGGTCGCGCGTCGAGGCGACCCCTTTCGGCCACGGCCGCCCGTTCACCCGCCGCCAGCTGGAACGGCTGGTCAGGGGGGCGGGGCTGGAGCCCACGGCCTGGTCGCAGACCCTCTATGTCCCGCCGTGGGGACCGTTGCTGCCGCTCGCCGACGGCTTCGAACAGGTCGGCCGCCGCGTCATGCCCGGCGCGGCCGGGGTCATCCTGCTGGAGGCCACGCGGCAGGCCTATGCGCGGGTCCATCCGGGCGGCGCCGTGGCCACGGCCCCGGTCCGGGCCCCCGCCCTGCACCCCCAGCCGGCGTCGCGCAGCCGCCGGGTTCGCTCCTGACCCGCTTCGCGCGCTTTGCAGCCCGGCCGACAGGCCCTAAAGGGCGGGAATGCAGAGATTGATCCTGATGCGGCACGCCGAGGCCGAACGGGCGGCCGGCTCGGGCCGCGACCGCGATCGCGCCCTGTCGTCCCGGGGCCGCATCGACGCCGCCGCCATGGGACGGGCCCTGGCCGCGCGCGGCCTGCGTCCCGATCTCGCCCTCGTGTCCCCGGCTACCCGCACACGCCAGACCTGGGACCTGCTCCACGACGCCTTCGGCGACGTCCAGATCCGCGACGACGAGAGCCTGTTCAACGGCGGGGCGGACACCCTGCGCCGGCTGGTCGAAGGTGCCGAGGACGAGGCCGGCTGCCTGATGGTGGTGGCGCACAATCCGGGCATTCACGTGCTGGCGGTGGAGTATCTGGTCGAGAGCGCCGCCTCGCCGTCGGTGCTGGACCGGATGACCGGGGGCTTTCCGCCGGGGGCGGCGGCGATCTTCGGGGTCGATGCGGCGGGCCGCTGCACCCTTGAGGGCTATCTGCAGCCGCGCGATCTGGGCGCGGAATGACGGAGGTCACCTACAAGCTGGTCGACCGGGGCGAATGGGAGGCGGCCCGCGCGGCGGGGGCCTATGACGGGTCGGCCGTCGACCGCGCCGACGGCTACATCCACATGTCAACGACGGGCCAGCTGGCCGAGACGGCGCGCCGCCACTATGCCGGCCGCCACGGGCTGGTGCTGGTCGAGGTGGCCACGGCGCCCCTGGGCGAGGCGCTGCGCTGGGAGGCCTCGCGGGGCGGCGACCTGTTCCCGCATCTCTACGGCTCCCTGCCGGTGTCGGCGGCGCGATCCGAGCGGTCGCTGGCGGTGCGGGACGACGGGACCATGGCCTTCGAGGACGGAGAGACCGGATGGCCGTGACCGACATCGGCGCCGCCCTGTTGCGGACCCTCGACCCCGAGACGGCGCATCGCCTGGCGATCCAGGCTCTGAAGCTCGCCCCCCTGCCCCCGCCCCCCGCCGACGATCCGGTGCTGGCGACCACCGTGGCCGGCCTGCGCCTGTCCAATCCGGTCGGCCTGGCCGCCGGTCTCGACAAGAACGGCGAGGCGCTGCGCGGACTGGCGCGGCTGGGCTTCGGCTTCGTCGAATGCGGCTCGGTGACGCCGAGGCCGCAGCCCGGCAACCCCCGGCCCCGGCTGTTCCGGCTCTCTGAGGACCGCGCGGTGATCAATCGCATGGGCTTCAACAACGACGGTCTGGAAGCCTTCGCCGGCCGCCTTGCCCACCGTCCGGCCGGAGCGGTGATCGGCGCCAATCTGGGGGCCAACAAGGAGACGGAGGACAAGGCGGCCGACTATGTCGCCGGTCTGAAGCGGCTGAAGGGTCTGGCCGACTATGTCACGGTCAATGTGTCGTCGCCGAACACGCCCGGCCTGCGCGACCTGCAGGGCCGCGCCGCCCTGGACGACCTGCTCGGCCGGCTGGCCGAGGCCCGGGCGGGCGACCCGACCCCGGTCTTCCTCAAGATCGCGCCCGACCTGACGGCGGCGGAGATCGGCCTGATCGTCGAGGCCGGGCTGGACCACGGCATCGACGCCCTGATCGTGTCCAACACCACCCTCGACCGGCCGGAGACCCTGAGATCGCGGCATAGGACCGAGGCCGGCGGGCTGTCCGGGGCGCCGCTGAAACCCCGGGCGCGGGCGGCCCTGCGCGCGGCGGCCGAGGCCTCGGCCGGGCGGATGCCGCTGATCGCCGTCGGCGGGATCGATTCCGGCGACGAGGCTTATGACCGGCTCCGCGCCGGGGCCTCGGCCGTGCAGATCTACAGCGCCCTGGTCTTCGACGGTCCGGGCCTGATCGGGCGGATCAAGCGCGACCTGGCCGCGCGCCTGAAGGCCGACGGCTTTTCCACAGCGGCGGAGGCCGTCGGGACGGCCCGTTGACGGAGCGTTAGGGCAAGCAGGCCATGATGCGGCGAGGGCGAATTCGCCCGTTCCGGGGGAGCCGCATGGCGATCGCCAAAGCCGACATGCCTGCCGCCGCCCTCGACACCTGGGCCGGCGCCATCCGCCAGAGGCGCAAGGCGCTGCTGCAGCGGCTGGGCATGGCGGCCGCCTGCGCCCTGGTCTTCAGTCCGCTGCTCGGCTGGTCGCTCAGCGCCGCCTGGGTGCTGGGCTATTTCGCGGTCCAGCTGGTCGATCTGTGGATCTTCGGCCCGATCAACGACGGGAAGACCGATCGCCTGCGCGGCGTCCGGCGCGTCGCCGGCTACGCCATGCTGTCGATCAACGCCGGCTATTTCGGCAGCCTGGCCATCCCGCTGTGGGTCGCCGGCGGGGCGATGGGCGGCATCTGCGCGGCCATGCTGCTGTCGGCCGGGGCCATCTATTCGATGATCAATGCGCCGCGATCGATGTCGGTGCTGGTGCTGACGGTGACGCCGCAGTTCCTCTACCTCGCCTCGACCCCGTTCTTCATGGCCGCCTATGGCGCGTCGCCCGCCTTCGTGACCGCGGCCGCGGTCGCCGTGGGCGTGTTCATCACCTACTGCCTGTCGACCTGGCAGCGCATGAACCAGGCCCGGATCTCGGAAAGCGCCGCCCGCATCGAGGCGGAGGAGAAGCGCGCCGACGCCGAACGGATCATGGAAGGCCGCAGCGCCTTTCTGGCCGCCGTCGGCCACGATCTGCGCACGCCGATCAGCGCCATCCTGACCGGCTCGGCCGAACTGGAGCGCGGGGCCGCCGACGGCTCGGCGCGCGCCCAGGCCCGGCTGATCAGCGACGCCGGCTACATGATGAAGGCCCTGCTGGACGACCTGCTCGACCACGCCAAGCTCGAGGCCGGCCACATGACGGTCGATGCTGTGGACTTCAACCTGCGTGAACTGCTGAACCAGTCCACCCGCCTGTGGCGCGGCCCGGCCCGGGCCAAGGGCCTGAAGCTGCGCATCGAGGGCGCCGCCACCGTGCCGACCTCGGTGCGGGGCGATCCGATGCGGCTGCGCCAGGTGCTGAACAACCTGATCTCCAACGCCATGAAATTCACGACCGAGGGCTCCATCACCCTGCGGTTCAACGTCTGGGCGGAAGACACCGGCGGCCACGCCGTGCTGATCGAGGTGGCCGACACCGGCCCCGGCATGACCCGCGAACAGCTGGCGCGGCTGTTCAGCCCGTTCGATCAGACCGCCGACGGCGTCAGCGCCCGTCACGGCGGCACCGGTCTGGGCCTCGCCATCAGCCGGCAGCTGGCCGAACTGATGGGCGGACGTCTGACCGCGCGCAGCAGCGTCGGCGAGGGCGCCAGCTTCACCCTGTCCCTGCGGCTGGAACCGGCCCAGGCCGCCGCCGTCGTGGCCCCGGCCCTCGACCAGGAAAGCCGCGACGCGGTCGCCCGGGCCCTGTCGACGCCCACGTCCAGCCGACCCTCGACCCCGGCGACGCCCGCCCCGGCGGCTCAGTCCCTGACCGGGACGCCGGCCGAGGCCGGCCCGGCCGCCGAGGCGACGCCGCCGTCACCCGCCGACGAGACCGGGGACGAGGATGAAGGCCGACCCATGCGGGTGCTTGTGGTCGACGACCACGACATCAACCGCCGGGCCATCCAGCTGATCCTCCAGCCGCTGGGCTGCGACATCGCCACGGCGGCCGACGGCATGGCGGCGCTGAAGATCTGCGAGACCACCAGCTTCGACCTGATCTTCATGGACGTGCGGATGCCCGAGCTCGACGGGCGCGAGACCACCCGCCGCATCCGCGACGGAAACGGGCCCAACGCCAACGTCCCGGTCATCGCGGTGACCGCGGACACCGCCCCGGAAGACATCGCCGCCTGCACCGCGGCGGGCATGACCTATTTCGTGCCCAAGCCGATCACCCCGCCCATGCTGCTGGGGGCCATCACCCATGTGATGACCATGGCTCAGGCCGGGGACGGGGCCGAGGTCGAGACCGCCGCCGCCTGATCGCGCACCGCCGCCACCAGACCGTCGGCGAAGTCCGGCGCCTTCATCGCGCACTCCCAGACCGTCACCACCCGCCAGCCGGCCGCCTCCAGCGCCGCCCGAGCGGTCGCGTCGCGTTCGCGGTTGCGGGCGATCTTGCCGGTCCAGTAGGCGGCATTGGCCTTGGGCCGGCGCGCCCCGCGCGGGCAGTCGTGGCCGTGCCAGAAACAGCCGTGCACGAACACGACCGCGCGCCGCCCCTTCATGACCAGGTCCGGGCGTCCGGGCAGGCCGCCGCCGCCGAGCCGGTAGCCGATTCCGGCGGCCCGCAGGATGCGCCGCACGGCGAGTTCGGGCGTGGTGTCGCGGCTTTTGACCGCGCGCATCACCGCGCTTCGCTTCTCCGCGCTAAAGACGTCAGTCCTTTTCACGATCCGCTCTTCCCGCCGAAAGCCGGGACCCCGTTCTGTCCAGCGTGGCGCCTGCGTATCAGGACGAGCGTTCCGACGAACATCGAACGGCCGATCACCCAAAGCACTGGGTCCCGGCTTTCGCCGGGATGAGCGGATAGAGGGGGACCTACAGCTGCGTCAGCAGATGTTCGGCCGACGACACCTTGAACTCGCCCGGCTGCTCGACATTGAGCTGCTGGACCACGCCGTCCTTGACGATCATCGAATAGCGCTGCGAACGCTCGCCCATGCCGAAGCCCTTGGCGTCCATCGACAGGCCCAGCTCGCGGGTGAAGTCGCCGTTGCCGTCGCCCAGCATGACGATCTCGTCCTTGCCGATGCCCTGGCTGTCGGCCCAGGCGCCCATGACGAAGGCGTCGTTGACCGAGACGCAGGCGATGGTGTCGACGCCTTTGGAGGCCAGGTCCTCGCGGTGATCCTTGAAGCCCGGCAGGTGTTTGGCGGAGCAGGTCGGGGTGAAGGCGCCGGGCACGGCGAACAGGGCCACGGTCTTGCCGGCGAAGATCTCGTCGGTGGACACCGGCCGGGGGCCGTCGTCGGTGGCGCGGGTCAGGGTGGCCGAGGGAATGCGGTCGCCGATCTGGACGGTCATGGCAGGCTCCGGAACTAGGGGTGTGAAGGTCAAACTCCCGGTGCAGATAGGCGTTGCCGAACGCCGCGCCAACCTTTCCTGCGACGGCCGGCCTTGCGCCCGCGCGCCCCGGTCCCGATGATAGGGTCATGGACGAATTCCACTCCCTCGCGGGCCGGTTGCTGGTGGCCATGCCGGGCATCAGCGATCCCCGCTTCGAGCACGCCGTCATTCTGGTCTGCGCCCACCGTCCGGACCACGCCATGGGCCTGCGGCTCGACCGGCCGGCGCCGGGAGTCGACCTGAAGAAGGTGCTCAACAAGCTCGAGACCCCCGCTCCGGATTCGGCCGCGGACCGGGCGGTGCTGGTCGGCGGGCCGGTCGAGCGCGAGCGCGGCTTCGTCCTCCACACCGACGACTGGCTGGCCGAGGACGCCTCCCTCGCCTTCGGGGACGGTCTGGCCATGACCGGCACGCGCGAGGCCCTGGCCGCCATGGTCGACCCGACCGCCGGGCCGCGCCGGGCCGTGCTGCTGCTGGGCTACGCCGGCTGGGGCGAGGGCCAGCTGGAGGATGAGCTGGGCGAGAACGTCTGGCTCACCGCCGACGGCGACGCCGACCTGATCTTCGACCCGGACTACGAGGGCAAATGGGCCCGCACCGTCGCCGGCCTGGGCATCGATCCGGGCCAGTTATCCGGGCAGAGCGGCCGGGCCTGAGCCGTCAGGCCGAACGGGCCTTGATCGGGGCCGTGCCGTCGGCGAGGGATTCGTTCAGATAGACCTCGGCCTCCTGGGCCGGCAGGGCCGGGGCGTAGCCGAAGCCCTGGCCGTAGTGGCACTGGGCGTCGAGAAGCAGGCTGGCGAGGCCGGCGTTCTCGACCCCCTCGGCGACGACTTCCAGCGACAGGTCGCGGCCGAGGTTGACCACCGATTTGACGATCTTGGCCGAGCCCTCGTCCTTGTCCATGGTCAGAACGAAATAGCGGTCGATCTTCAGCGTATCGAACGGCAGCTTGGCCAGCCAGGTCAGCGACGAGAAGCCTGTGCCGAAATCGTCGAGCGCCAGCGAGGCGCCGACCTCCTTCAGGCTGGTCAGGGTGGCGGCGGCGCGCGAGGTGTCGCGCATGATGTCGCCCTCGGTGACCTCGAGCTTGAGCGCGCCGCGCGGCAGGCCGGCCTCGGCGATGATCCGGGCCACGTCCTCGACCAGATTGGCCCGCTCGATCTCGCCCACCGACAGATTGACGCTGCAGAACAGCTTGCCGGCCGACGGGTGCCGGGCCAGCCATTCGGCCAGCTGGCGCGAGGCCTGGGTCATCATCAGCAGGCCGAGGTCGTTCATCAGACCCATTTCGTCGGCGAGGCCGAGGAATTCGTCGGGCGGCACCAGGCCGCGCTGCGGATGGCGCCAGCGCGCCAGGGCCTCGAACCCGGCCACGGCGCCGGTCACCAGATTGACGATGGGCTGGTAGAAGGGCTCGATCTCGCCGCGCACGAAGGCGTTGCGAAGATCGGCCTCGAGGGCCAGCCGCGACAGGCTGTCGGACTCCAGCGCCCGGCCATAGGCGGCGGCCCCGCCGCGCCCGGCGGTCTTGGCCTGTTCGACGGCCAGCTCGGCGCGGCGCAGCAGTTCGGCCGGATCGGGGGCGTCCGGCCCGCCCTCGGCGGCCACGGCCCCGATCGAGACGGTCGGATAGATGTCGAAGCCGGCCACCCTCAGCGGCTGTTCGAGGGCCTCGCGCAGACGTTCCGAGGCGGCCCCGGAGCCGCGCGGCACGATGACGGCGAATTCGTCCTCGCCGACGCGGGCGGGATTGGCTTCCTGGGCGAAGGCTCCGTTCAGGCGGGACCCAAGGGCCGCCAGCACGAGATCGGCGCGCTCGTGGCCGAGGGCCTCGTTCAGCCGGCGCAGACGGTCGACGTCGGCCACCACCAGATCGTATTCGCCGGGCTGGGTCAGGGTCTCGCCGGCGCGGGCCAGGAAGGTGCGGCGGTCCAGCAGGCCGGTCAGATGATCCCGGTGCGAGGCCGCGAACTTGGTCTCCAGCCCCACCACGCCGGCGGCGCGCAGGCCGTCCTCGAGCCAGACCCCGCGCCAGATGCAGGTCTCGGAGTCGCGCATGCGCAGGCGCACGGCGACCTCGGTCCCCTCCTCCTGCGGCTTGAGGATGCGCTCGGCCAGCGAACGGTCGGACGGGACGGCCACGGCGGTGAAGGCGGCGCCGGAGCACTCCGGAGCCAACGGCCCGAGACCCAGGGCGCGCGTCGCGCCGGTGAAGCGCATCTGGTCGTCGGACGGGGTCCAGATCCACAGCGCCGTGTCCGCGGCGGCCAGCGCCTCGATGGCGGTCGTCGCGTCCCAGGCCAGACTTCTGGAGCGAGTGTTCAAAACGCGTGACGATCCCGACAGGACGGGCGCCAGGGATCAGCCCAGGTCAACCGCCGCGCCCGGCCGCGTCGTTGACGATGCCGAACAGCAGATGATCTGCCCAAGCGCCGTTAATTTTGAGATAAGCCCGGGCCTGTCCCTCCAGAACAAAGCCGGACTTTTCGAGCACCCGCCGCGAGGCCAGGTTGCCCGGCACGCAGGCCGCCTCGACCCGGTGCAGGTTCAGGTCGTCGAAGGCGTAGGCGACCATGGCCCGAACGGCCGAGGTGGCGTGCCCCCGGCCGGCATGGGGCTGGCCGATCCAGTAGCCCAGGGTTCCCGTCTCGGCGACGCCGCGGCGCACGTTCGACAGGGTGATCGCCCCGACCAGGGCCTGGTCGGCGTCGGTGAAGATGAAGAAGGGCCAGGCGTTCCCGGCCTCCATCTCGCGGGTGTAGATCGACAGACGCCGCCGGAAGGCCGCCCGGGTGAGGTCATCCTCGGGCCAGGCCGGCTCCCAGGGCTGAAGATAGGCGTGGGAGGTCTGGCGCAGCGCGGCCCAGGAGTCGTGGTCGGAGGCGCGGGGCGGACGCAGGGTCACCCCCTCGCCCTTCACGACCGGACCGGCCACGTCGTTTATCCAGTCCAGCAGGGCCATGACTGAAGACTACCCTCCGGACGGTCAGCCGAAAAGAGCGTCGCGGAAGGCGGCGCCGGCCGGGGCCGCGGCCTTGGGGCCCAGCACCGCGGTCGCCGCCCGCCCCGCGGCCAGCGACGCCGCCGCCGCCGCGCGGACCTCGCCGACGCCCTGGGCCAGAATGCGGTCGGCCATGGTCTGGGAGGCGATGGGGGCGCCGAAGATCAGCACCTGGGCCGCCGCCCGGCCCGCCCGCGCCGCCGGGCTCTCGTCCGACATCCACAGGCCGGCGTTCATCACCGCCTTGGCCCGCGACAGCTCCGCCGCCGTCGGCCCGTGCTCGGCCAGGGCCCTGATCTCGGCCGCGCAGACCCGGGCCAGCTCCACCGCCCGGTCGGCCGAGGCCCCGGCGTAGATTCCGAGCAGGCCCGCGTCCTCATAGGGCTCGTGGTAGGCGTCGATGGCGTAGGCTAGGCCGCGCTCCTCGCGGGCGCTCTGGAACAGGCGCGAGGCCATGCCGCCGCCGAGGATCTCGGTCATCAGCCGGGCCGCCGCATAGGACGGATCGGCCGCCGAAGGGGCCGGCAGCTGGAAGACGATATTGGCCTGTTCGATGCGGCGCGACAGGGCCGCGTCGCCGCCGGTGAAGCGGGGGACGTCGGGCGCCTCGGCGGGCGTCGCCGCCGCGCCGCCGAACCAGCGCTCCGCCAGCTCCAGCAGCTCGGCCTCGTCGACCGCGCCGGAGACCGCCACCACCATCCGGTCCGGCGAATACAGCCGGGCCCGCCAGTCGCCGATCGAGGCCCGGGTGATCGGCTGCAGGCTCTTCACCGAGCCGAGGATGGGCCGGCCCAGCGGCTGGCCCTCGAAGGCGCGGGTCTGGGCCATTTCGAAGACGTGGTCGTCGGGGGTGTCGAAGGCCTCGGCGATCTCCTGGGCCACCACGTCCTTCTCGCGCTCGATCTCGGCGGGGTCGAGGGTCGGGCGGAACACCAGGTCGGACACCACCTGCATGGCCAGCGGCAGGGAGCCGTGCAGGGCGCGCACCTCGAAACTGGTGCGCTCATAGCCGGTCGAGGCGTTCAGCGAGCCGCCCTCGGCCTCGATCCGCTCGACGATCTCGCGCGCGCCCATGTCGCCGGCGCCCTTGAAGACCAGGTGTTCGAGGCAGTGGGACCAGCCGGAGCGGGCCTCGTCCTCCCATTTGGCGCCGCCGCGCACGGCGACCGTCAGGGCCAGGGTGCGCAGGCCGGGCATGGGATCGCAGACGACGCGGACGCCGTTGGACAGGGTGTGCAGGGTGGCGGTCAGGAGGAGCTCTCTTCCCCGGGGTCTTCGCGGGGGGCGGCGGGCGGGTTCAGTTTGCGGCGGAGCAGGGCGATATAGAAAGCCGCCAGGGCCAGCGCCAGTCCGAACCAGGTGATCGCATAGCCAAGGTGGTTGTTGGCGAAGGATGCGGGCGGGGGTTCAGCGATCAGTTCCGGGACCTCCGGCGCGGTGGTCTGCTCCGCGAACAGCACCTGCTTGCCGAAGGGTTTTCCAGGCTCAAGGCCCAGCGCCGTCGCGATGGCCCTGTTGTCCCGGGCGTAGAACATTCGCCCGCTGGGAGGCAGCGACATCGGGCTCGGCGGCGGGGTCGTGCGGGCCTGGGCGACGATCGGATCGCCTGGACCATCAGGTGGCCTCACATACAACTTGATGCCCGGGCGCTTCGAGACGCCATCGGCGATGAACCCCCGATCAACGAGGAACGGCACAGATCGACCAAGGGTCCGGCCACCGTGTCTGCAAAGCGAAATGATACGGACACCGGCGACGCCGTCGTGGATGGACCGTAGTTCCACGTGCTTCAAAGTCTCCCAGTGACAGGAAATGATGACTCGCTGGAACTCAGGAAAGACGGGCGACGCCGGCGGCGGAGCGGGACGCCGGGGCAACATCGGCGGCGTGGCGCCGGCGCTCGGCGCCACGGACGGCACGACCGGCTCAGGGGCGACGAGCGGAACAGGCTTCGACGTCGCCGCCGCCTCGGCCCGGGCGATCAGCCCCTCTTTCCACTGCAGCCGCTGCACCTGCCAGACGCCGAGGGTGATCAGGACGGCGAGCAGAAGAGCCGAAGCGAAGGTCAGGATCCACGGGAACCGGCGCATTCAGCCGCGCTCCGAACGGTTGCGCATCTGCAGGGCGATCATCACCCCCTTGCCCGGCCGCATCAGGCCCAGCGACAGGCCCAGCACCAGCGGCAGGGCCACGACCAGCAGGGTCCAGATCGGCGGATTGTAGACGAGCTGGACGTAGAGGGCGCCGAACACCACCGGCGCACCGGCGATCTGCATGACGAAGACGGCGGCGCCGTCGCCGGTGTTCAGCCGGGTGAAGTCGAAACCGCAGACCGCGCAACGATCGACCACCCTTAGGAAGCCGGCGTACAGCGGCCCCCTGCCGCAGTTCGGACACCGGCAAAGCAGACCGGCGCGGATCGGGTTGATCCGCGCCGGCTGAAGATCATGCCCTGTGGGGCCGTCCGTCACCCGAAGATGACGTAGACGAAGGCGAACAGGAACAGCCAGACCACGTCGACGAAATGCCAGTACCAGGCCGCCGCCTCGAAGCCGAAATGCTTCTGCGGGGTCATCTGGCCGGCCATCAGGCGCAGCAGGCAGACGAGCAGGAAGATGGTGCCGATCAGGACGTGGAAGCCGTGGAAGCCCGTCGCCATGAAGAAGATCGAGCCGTACAGGCCGGAGTTCAGCGCCTCTTCGTTGAAGAACAGGTTCTCGTGGATGATGTGGTTGTACTCATAGGCCTGCACCGCGGTGAACAGCACGCCGAGGGCCACGGTGATGACCAGGCCGATCTTGGCGGCCTTGCGGTCGCCGACCTGCAGGGCGTGGTGGGCCCAGGTCACGGTCGTGCCGGACAGCAGCAGGATGATGGTGTTCAGCAGGGGCAACTGCCAGGCGTCCAGGACCTCCACGCCCTTGGGCGGCCAGGTCGACCAGGCGGCGGCGGTCTCGGCCCAGTTGCCGATCTCGGGGATGTGGGCGCGGGCCTCGTTGAAGACCGCCATCTCGAAGAACATCCAGAAGAAGGCGGCGAAGAACATGATCTCCGAGGCGATGAACAGGATCATGCCGTAGCGCAGGCCGATCGAGACGACCGGGGTGTGATCTCCCTGACGGCTTTCCTTGATCACGTCGGCCCACCATCCGAACATCGAGACCAGCACGCCCGCCAGACCGGCGAAGAACAGCGGCTTGCTGCCGTCGGCCAGAAGGGCGGCGGCGACGGGACCAGAGTCGGCCGGAACCAGACCCTTCATCCAGGCCACGGCGCCGACCATCATCACCACGACGGCGATCGATGACACCAGCGGCCACGGGCTGGGGTTCACCAGGTGATAGTCGTGATGCGGAACGGCGTGTGAGTCGGCCATCTGGGTCTCTTGCAACGGTCGAGAGTCGTGTGGGGGAGGCTATAGCGCCCGCTATGCGGCCGCGCCAGTAGCTGGAGCGGCGATTGCAGCGTCTTGAGCGCCCTTGGTCGGATAGAAGGTGTAGCTGAGGGTGATCTCGCGCACGCCGCGGCTCTCGCGGTCGGTGGCGATTTCGGGGGCGACGAAATACTGGACGGGGAATTTCATCGTCTGACCGGGCTCGATGACCTGACCCTCGAAGCAGAAGCACTGCAGCTTCTGGAAATAGGGTCCGGCCTGTTCCGGCACGACATTATAGGCCGCCGTGGCGTGGATCGGCCGGTCCGAGGTGTTGGTCACATCGAAGAAGGCGATGCCGGTTTCGCCGATTCGGACCCGCTGGCTGACCTGTTCGGCCCGGAAGACCATCGGCAGGCCGCGGACGTTGGTGTCGAAGCGGACCAGCACGGTCTCGTCCAGCATCCTGTCCGGGGCGGCCTCAGCCTTGCGGACGGTTCCGTCGAAGCCGGTGACCTGGCAGAACAGCTGGTACAGGGGCACGGCGGCGAAGGCCGCGCCGGTCATCGCCATGACGGTGAAGACGCAGGCGATGGCGATCAGATTCTTGCGATTCATGGCGCCCGCCTCACCCGCCGTAGCCGGCCGGCCGGGTCGCGGCGGCCGCGGCGGCCTGCCGCTCGTCCATATTGCTCTTCATGCGCAGCAGGGTGGTGGCGAACACCAGAACGATGAAGGCCACCAGCGCCCCGGCGATGGCCAGATTCCGCCTGTTGCGGGACGACAGCTGCTCGGGGGTCAGACGCATGGCGGTCACAGCCTCATCATCGATGTCATGCTCTCGACCAGCAGGGCCGCGAACAGGGCCATCAGGTACAGGATCGAGAAGGCGAACAGGTTACGCGCCGGTTTGGCCTCCGCGCGGACGTCATACAATGCGGCCTCTCGCCCCACGGCCTCGGCCTTGTCGGGCTGGTCGCCGGCCCGCGAGCGCCACAGCCGCGCGGCCAGGAACAGGAAGCCGATCCCGCCGGCGATCGACACCGCCAGATAGACCGGCCCGCCCATCCCGGTCAGTCCCGGGGCCACGGCCACGGGCACGAAGACCAGGCTGTAGAGCAGGATCTGCAGCCGGGTGGATCTGGCGCCGCGCGCCACCGGCATCATCGGGATCCCGGCCTTGGCGTAGTCGCCCGCCGAATACAGGGCCAGGGCCCAGCTGTGCGGCGGGGTCCACAGGAAGATGATCAGGAACAGCAGCCAGGCCTGCCAGGGGGCCGAACCGGTCGCGGCGGCCCAGCCGATGACCGGCGGAAATGCGCCGGCGGCCCCGCCGATGACGATGTTCTGGGGCGTCCGTCGCTTCAGCAGCAGGGTGTAGAAGCCGGCGTAATAGACGATGGTCAGGGCCAGCAGGCCGCCGGCCAGCCAGTTGGTCGCCATGCCCAGCAGCATGACCGAGAAGATCGACAGGATGACGCCGAAGGTCATGGCGTCGTTCTTGCCGACGCGGCCCGCCGCCACCGGCCGTCCGCGGGTGCGGCGCATCAGGGCGTCGGTCTCGCCCTCGAGGGCCATGTTCAGCGCCCCCGCCGCGCCCGCGCCGACGGCGATGCACAGGACGGCGATGGCGGCCGACAGAACACCAATGTCGCCGCGGGCCACGACCAGGCCGGTCACCGCGGTGAAGATCACCAGCGACATCACGCGCGGCTTCAGCAGCTGGAAGAAGTCTTCCGGCTGGGCCGTGGAGATCGAGGACGGGGGAGCGGTGTCGGTCATCGCGCTTTCAAAAACCCGGAGGGCCGCCCTTTCGACTGAAAGAGCGGCCCCCGGTCGTGTCGGTTCCGGCGGGACCGGAGCCTAGTGATCGTCCTTCTTGACCACCGGCAGTTCGTTGAACTGGTGGTGCGGCGGCGGCGAGGACAGGGTCCACTCCAGCGTCGTGGCGCCTTCGCCCCAGGGATTGTCGACCGCGGGACGACGGCGGATGGCCGCCTCGACCAGCATGATCAGGAAGACCAGCACGCCGACCGCGGTGATGACGTAGCCGATCGAGGAGACGTAGTTCCAGTAGGCGTAGCCGTCGGCGTAGTCGACGTAGCGCCGCGGCATGCCCTGCAGGCCGAGGAAGTGCTGCGGGAAGAACACCAGGTTCACGCCGACGAACATGATCCAGAAGTGGGCCGCGCCGAGGAACTCGTTGTACTTCACGCCGAACATCTTCTCGAACCAGTAGTAGAAGCCCGCGAAGATCGCGAAGACGGCGCCCAGCGACAGCACATAGTGGAAGTGAGCCACGACGTAGTAGGTGTCGTGCAGGCTGTAATCGATGCCCGCGTTGGCCAGGACCACGCCGGTGACGCCGCCGACGGTGAACAGGAAGATGAAACCGATCGCCCACAGCATGGGCGTCTTGAAGCTGATGGAGCCGCCCCACATGGTGGCGATCCAGCTGAAGATCTTCACCCCCGTCGGCACCGCGATGATCATCGTCGCGGCCACGAAATAGGCGCGCAGATTGATGCTCATCCCGACCGTGAACATGTGGTGCGCCCACACGATGAAGCCGACGAAGCCGATGGCGACCATGGCGTAGGCCATGGCGAGGTAGCCGAAGATGGGCTTCTTCGAGAAGGTCGAGACGATGTGCGAGATCATGCCGAAGCCCGGCAGGATCAGGATGTAGACCTCGGGGTGTCCGAAGAACCAGAACAGGTGCTGGAACATCACCGGATCGCCGCCGCCGGCGGGATCGAAGAAGCTGGTGCCGAAGTTGCGGTCCGTCAGCAGCATGGTGATGGCGCCGGCGAGGACCGGCAGCGACAGCAACAGCAGGAAGGCGGTGATCAGCACCGACCAGGCGAACAGCGGCATCCGGTGCAGGGTCATGCCCGGCGCGCGCATGTTGAAGATGGTGGTGATGAAGTTGATCGCGCCGAGGATGGAGCTGGCGCCCGCGACGTGCAGGGCGAAGATCGCGAGGTCCATGGCCGGGCCGGTGTGGCCCATGGTCGAGAGCGGCGGATAGATGGTCCAGCCGCCGCCGAAGCCCTTGCCCGGTCCGCCGTCGACGAGCATCGACAGGCACAGCAGGATCCAGGCGGCGACCAGCAGCCAGAACGAGATGTTGTTCATGCGCGGGAAGGCCATGTCCGGCGCGCCGATCATGATCGGAACGAACCAGTTGCCGAAGCCGCCGATCATGGCCGGCATGACCATGAAGAAGATCATGATCAGGGCGTGGGCCGTGACGGTGACGTTATAGCCGTGCTTGGACGCCTCGATCAGGCCCAGCTGCTCGATCAGGCCGCCGGCGACGAACACCTGCATGCCCGGCTGCGCCAGCTCCCAGCGGATCAGGCCGGACAGGGCCCCGCCGACGATCCCCGCCATGATGGCGAAGATCAGATAGAGGGTGCCGATGTCCTTGTGATTGGTCGACAGGAACCAGCGGGTGAAGAACCCCGGCTTGTGGTCGTGGTGACCGTCGTGGTCGTGGGCGAGGTTCGCGGCTGCGGTGGCCATGGTCTTTGGGCTCTCGCGTATCGTTACTGGGCGGCCGGAGCGGCCGGGACGGGCGCGGCGGCGGTCCCGGTCGGCTGTGCGGTCGGCGTGGTGGCGGTCTGGGCCGTCGGGATGGCGGTGGCGCCCTGGGCGACGGTCGGGGCGCCGGTGGTGCCGGCGGCGACCTGGGCGGCGGTGCCGCCGGGGACGTCTTCCGCGGCGCGCGGAGTCATCGAGCCGCCCTTGGAGGCGACCCAGGCGGCGAATTCGGCCTGGGAGACGACGTTGATCTGGATCGGCATGAAGGCGTGGTCGACGCCGCACAGCTCGGAGCATTGGCCGTAGAAGACGCCGCGGCGGTCGGCCCGGAACCAGGTCTCGTTGACCCGGCCGGGGACGGCGTCGGTCTTCAGGCCGAAGGCCGGAAGGGCCACGGCGTGGATGACGTCGGCGGCGGTGACCAGCAGGCGGACGGTCGCCCCCTCGGGCACCACCATCGGCTCGTCGGCGGCCAGGCGATACAGGCTGTGAGGCATGCCGCGCTGGGCGATCTCCTCCTCCGGCAGCATGTTCGAGATGTACTCGGGCACGCCCTGGTCCGGATATTCGTAGGCCCAGTTCCACTGGTTGCCGGTGACCTTAACGGTCAGATCGGGCTCCGGCATGTTGTGATAGTTGAACAGCAGGCGGAACGAGAACAGGGCGATGAACACCAGGATCAGGACCGGAACCACCGTCCAGACCACCTCGACCAAGGTGTTGTGGCTCCACCGGGCCGGGACCGGGTTGGACTTCTTGTTGTAGCGGATGACGATCCACACGATCAGGCCCAGCACCAGCAGGCAGATGAAGGTGATGATCGGCATCAGGATGGCGTCATGGAAGAAATGCGCCTCGACCTTCAACGGCGAGGCGGCCGGCTGCAGCCCGAGGGCGCCGTCGGTCGGTTGTCCCATCAGCTCATCCGACGGGCTGCACCCGGCGGTGAAAAGGACCAGGGCCAGGGCGGCCATGCCGCCGCCGATCAGACCCCGGGCCCGCGTGCCCATCCCCATGCGAGACATCCTCATAAACCGTTCTGCCGCAAGCGCTTGCGAGTGAATCGCAAGCATACGCCGGGGCGACGGCCCGCAGCGCTTCCTGGGCCGGTCCTTATCGCCCTCCCCCGCGCTTGCCAAGCGATTGGACGCCGCACCCGGCCTCCGGCGCCGGATTAAATCGCTGTCATGTTTCGACAGCTACCTTGCGCTGCAAGATACCTTGCGATACCTCTTCGTCATCAAGGGAGACGCCGAGGTGCCTGAAACCATTGAAATCCAGCTGAAGAAGGGGGTGCTCACGCTGTGTGTGCTGGCCCTTCTCAACCGCCACGACAGCTATGCCTACGAGATCGCCTCGACCCTGTCGGACGCGATCGACATGGGCGAGGGCACCATCTACCCGCTGATGCGGCGGATGCAGTCCGACGGCCAGGTCGAGACCTATATGGTCGAATCGCCCTCCGGGCCGTCGCGGAAATACTATCGCCTGACCGACGCCGGCCGCCGCGCGCTGGAGACCCAGACCGCCGAATGGCGCGCCTTCGTCACCGCCGTCGAGGGAGTCATGAACGCCGACGCGGAACCGGCCGGGCCGGCCGCCGTCGCCGAAACCACTGAAAGGGGAGCTGAACAATGACCCGCGCCGAATTCATGGGCCGGTTGAGGCGAGGCCTCGTCGGCATGCCGACCGCCGCCGCCGCCGAGATCGCCTCCGACTACGAGATGCATTTCGAGGACGGCGCCGCCGCCGGCCGCACCGAGGCGGAAGTCGCCGCGGCGCTCGGCGATCCCGACCGCCTCGCCCGCGAGCTTCGCGCCGAGGCCGGCGCCCGGCGCTGGGACCAGGAGAAGAACCCGTCCGCCGCCGCCGCCGCCGTGTTCGCGGTGCTGGGACTGGGGGCGATCGACATCCTGATCCTGCTGCCCATCCTGATGGGGGTGGTCGGAGCCCTGTTCGGCTTCTTCATGGCCGCCATCGGCCTGTTCATCGGCGGCGGCGTGATCATGGTCGCCGGCCCGTTCGCCGGTTTCCCCGGCGGGGTCTTCACCGCGATCCTAGCCGGTCTCGGCATGATGGCCGGAGCCACGGCGATCGGCGCCCTGACCGCCATCGCCACCATCCTGCTGGTCAATGCGACCGTCTGGTTCGCCCGCCTGCACTACCGGCTGCTGAAGCCGGCCCTCGACAACCAGAACCCGGCCTGAGGAGAGATCCGCATGATCCGCACCCTATTGATCATCACCGGCGCCAGCCTGGTGCTCTGCGTCGCCGCCCTGGCCGGGGCCGCCGCGCTCGGCGGTCAGGACATGGCCCGACATGGCTGGAGCTGGACCTTCCGCGAAGGCGGGCATGAAGAAACAGTCCGGTTCCAGCGGGCCGACAACGGGCCCCGCGTCACCCGCACCCTCGCCTGGGACGGCAGCGACCGCCTGGACATCGATGTCAACGCCGACGTCACCTATGTCCAGGGCGACGCGGCCTCGGTCGAGATCGTCGGCCCCCGGGACCAGGTCGAAGGCCTGCGCCTGCGCGGCGGCCGACTGACCTTCAATGACGACGACCACACCGAAGTCGTGGTCTTCGGCTGGCGCAACCACGACCGGCTGCAGATCACGGTCACCGCCCCCTCGGTCCGGACCTTCAACCTGTCCAGCTCGGGCGACCTGGTGATCCGCGACTACGACCAGCCCAGCCTGACCATCGGCATCAACGGCTCGGGCGAGGTGGAGGCCGCGGGCCGGACCGAAACGGTCGATCTCGATATCTCGGGATCGGGCGAGGCCGACCTGTCGGGCCTGGAGACCCGCGACGCCGACATCGACATCTCCGGCTCGGGGGAAGCGGCCGTCGGCCCGACGGGCGCCGCCCGGATCACCATCTCCGGCTCGGGCGATGTCGATCTGACCCGCCGCCCGGCAAGCCTGACCCAGAGCATCTCGGGCTCGGGCGACGTCACCCAGCGATAACAGTCAGCGTGAGACCGGTGACTTCGCCGGCCTCACCTCCTATTTCAACGGCATGACCCTTCACGTTCAGCCGCCCGCCATCCTCGAATCCGCCGACATCACCCCGGACGAGGCCCTCTCCCTCCTGCAGGACGCGCTGATCGGAGCCGACGACGGGGAGCTGTTCCTCGAACGCTCCGAGTCCGAGTCGCTGGTCTTCGACGACGGCCGCCTGAAATCGGCGGCCTATGACGCGACCGAAGGTTTCGGCCTGCGGGTGGTGGCGGGCGAGACCGCCGGCTACGCCCACGCCAACGAGATCAGCGGTCCCGCCGTGCGCCGCGCCGCCGACAGCGCCGCCCTGGCCAAGGCGGGGCACGCGGGCATCACCGCCGAGGCGCCGCGCGCCACCAACCAGAAGCTCTACGAGGCCGTCGACCCGCTGGCCTCCCCGGCCTTCTCCGACAAGATCGCCCTGCTGTCCGAGATCGACGCCTGGGCGCGGGCCCGCGACCCGCGCGTGGTCCAGGTCTCGGCCTCGCTGGTCGGAGAGCGGCGCAACATCGAGATCCTGCGCGGCGACGGCCGGCGCGTGTCCGACCTGAGGCCGCTGGTCCGCCTGAACGTCTCGGTCACGGTCGAGAAGGACGGGCGCCGCGAAAGCGCCTCGTCCGGCGCCGGCGGACGGGCCGGCTTCGAGACCTGGATCGCGCCGGAGCGCTGGCAGGGACAGGTCGACGAGGCGCTGCGCCAGGCCCTGGTCAATCTGGAGGCCGTCGACTGCCCGGCCGGCGAGATGGACGTGGTCCTCGGCGCCGGATGGCCCGGCGTCCTGCTGCACGAGGCCATCGGCCACGGCTTCGAGGGCGACTTCCACCGCAAGGGCTCGTCGGTCTTCTCCGGCAAGATGGGGCAGAGGGTCGCCGCCCCGGGCGTGACCGTGGTCGACGACGGCTCCATCGCCGGCCGCCGGGGCTCGCTGAGCATCGACGACGAGGGCACCCCGACCTCGCGCACCGTGCTGATCGAGGACGGCATCATGGTTGGCCTGATGCACGACCGGCTGTCGGCGCGGCAGCTGGGGGCGCGGGCCACCGGCAACGGCCGGCGTCAGTCCTTCGCCCACATGCCGATGCCGCGCATGACCAACACCTTCATGGAAGGCGGCTCGGCCAAACAGGCCGACATGATCGCCTCGACCAGGCGCGGCCTCTACGCGGCCAATTTCGGCGGCGGCCAGGTCGACATCACCAACGGCAAATTCGTCTTCCAGTGCACCGAGGCCTACCTCATCGAGGACGGCAGGATCACCGCCCCGGTCCGCGGCGCCACCCTGATCGGCGACGGGGCCACGGCCCTTCAGCGGGTTGAGATGATCGGCGACGACTTCGCCTTCGACCCCGGAGTCGGCGTCTGCGGCAAGGCCGGCCAGGGCGTCCCCGTCGGCATCGGCCAGCCCAGTCTCAAGATCGGCGGCCTGACCGTGGGCGGCACGGCGGTCTGACCGTCAAGATGTCGACGAGGCGGGCGTCAGACGCCTTCTCGGGATTCCGCGTCGTCCACATCCGGCGAAGCCGCCTCCGGCGCCTCTGCCCGCCACTCCGGCCCGTCCACCTCGAAGCCGCGCGCCTCCAGCCCGTCCAGCACGCCGCCCTCCTCGGCCAGCAGCCGGATCGGGGCCACGCCCATGGTGACGCCGGGCGAGATCAGCGCCGTCTCGATGGCCGCCGCCCACTGCTGGTGAAGCTGGGGCGCGATCTCGGGATCGCCCCACGGCCAGCACTGGTTCAGGGCCCGGTCGATCGGCGAGGCCACCACTTCGGCGACCCGCCGGGCGCGCCAGTCCTCGGCCCGTTCACGCGCGGCGTCCGGCCCCTGCTCCGCCGCGGCGATGGCGGCCTCGACGCACGGGACGTGGGCCGATTGCGGCGCCTCGATCAGGCTGTCGATCAGCTCGTCGCCCCGGACGGTTCCGACCGGCCGGGTCTCGATGCGGGCCCGGCGGGCCGCGCGGCGGATCACGTCCATGGCGTCGTCGCCGCCCCGGCGGCCGGTGTAGCCGGCCTTGTCCTGCATCAGGTCGAAGCCGAGGATCAGCAGGCTCTTTTCACGCCAGTCCTGATTGCGTTCGCCGGCCATGACCGCGTCCAGCCGCGCCTGCCATTCCGGCGTCAGCCAGTCGGCGCTGGTCTGGCCGCGCGGCATGCGGGCGATGGTGCGGATGCGCCAGATGACGCGCAGCAGGTCGGTCACCGAGGCGCGGCCTTCCTGGGGCGTCAGGATCTGCTGCGACCGGGCGGCGGCGGCCTCGAGGTCGTCCGGTCGCCACTCGAGATCGCGCGGGATGCCGGTGATGGCGCCGACCAGGATCAGGGTGCTGTCGCCGCGGGTCACCGTCCACATCGGCGCGCCCGAGCGCCGGGCCAACACCACCACCTCCTCGACGGTCGTGGTTTCCGGATCCTGGGGCGCCTGGGCCTGGGCCGATCGGGGCGCGGTCGCCAGCAGGAAAAGGGCGCAAAATAGAGCGAACAATGATCTCACGATTACCTGCCGTACCCAGTATTGAACAATAGAAACCAGCCTTGATCAGAACACGAGCATGACAACCCTGTAATGCTGTCTGCTTTTTAATCCACCTTGCCGTCTTGTAACTGGAGCTGGCCGCGACAGGACGCCACACCTTCGTCACACGACGAGGGGAATCCTGCAATGACGAAGACCATCCTTCTGGCCACGACCGCCATCCTGCTCACCGGAGGTGCGGCCGCGGCGCAGACCTCGGCGGATGGCCCCGACCCGCAGGTCGCCCAGGCCCCGGTTCCGACCGGGCCGACCAGCCAGACGCCCCAGACCGACGCCGTCCAGCAGGGCGTGCTGGTCTTCACGCCCGACTTCTTCGCCAACCAGCGCCCCAACACCGCGCTCGACATGGTCAGCCGGGTGCCCGGGTTCTCGGTCAACGACGGCTCCGGGAGCCGCGGCTTCGAAGGCGCGGTCGGCAACATCCTGATCAACAACGCCCGCCCGGCCTCCAAGAACGACACCGGCTCCAGCGTGCTGTCGCGCACCCTCGCCAGCCAGGTCGAGCGCATCGAACTGATCCGCGGCGGCGCCCCCGGCATCGACATGCAGGGCTATTCGGTCGTGGTGAACGTGATCCTGAAGACCGAGAACACCCGGCAGTCGATCCTCACCGTCGCCGGCTTCTTCTTCGACGGCGGCCGGGACATGTTCAACGGCTCCTACCAATTCAGCGCCCGCGAGGGCGAGCGCACCTGGGGCGTGACCCTCAGCGACGGCGTGTCGATGAGCGACTCAAACGGGGTCGGTCCCGTGATCCGCACAGACGCCAACGGCGTCGTCCTGCGTCAGGAGGACTATTACAACGACGGCTATGGCGGCGGGCAGTCGATCCGGGGCAACTTCGCCACCCCGTTGTTCGGCGGCAAGATCGACCTGACGGCCCGCTACGGCGTCAACGACTTCCACAGCATCAATCTGCAGACCGCCACCGACGTCCGCCGCGAAAGCCTGTTCGAGAACGACGGCGACGGCGGCGAGTTCGGGGCCGTCTACAGCCGCCCGCTGAGCGACCGGCTGAAGATGGAGACCCGGCTGATCCACCAGTGGAACAGCTTCGAATCGGTCTCCACCTCGCGCAGCCGCCTCGGCGGCGTCGACAGCCCGGAACAGCGTTTCACCGGGGCCGGCGACTCGTCCGAGTCGATCCTGCGCGGCCTGGTGCGGTTCGAGAAGTCGCCCGCCCTGACCTTCGAGACCGGCGCCGAGGTCGCCTACAACATGCTGGAGGTCGACCAGGCCTTCACCGTCGGCGGGACGCCGATCCCGCTGCCGTCCGCCTCGGTCAAGGTCGAGGAGACCCGCGGCGAAGCCTTCGGCAAGGCGACCTGGCGGGTGCAGCCCAAGCTGACGCTGGAAGGCGGCCTGCGGCTGGAGAGCTCGACCATCAGCCAGTCCGGCGACGCCGACCAGGAGAAGAGCTTCTTCTTCGCCAAGCCGCGCTTCCTCGCCACCTGGACGCCGATGGCGGACAATCAGGTCCGCGTGCGCTTCGAACGCGAGGTCGGCCAGCTCGACTTCGGCGATTTCGCCGCCTCGGCCGACCTCGAGGACGAGAACGTCTTCGGCGGCAACGTCGATCTGGAACCGGAGCAGCGCTGGATCAGCGAACTGATCTACGAGCGCCGTTTCTGGGGCGACGGCATCGTCAGCCTCGGCCTGCGCCATGACGAGATCACCGACGCCCTCGACGTGATCCCGCTGGATCACGGCCTGTCCGCAGTCGGCAACATCGGCGACGCGACGCTGGACCAGCTGGCCCTGACCGTGGCCATCCCGACCGACAAGCTGGGCGTGTCGGGCGGCATGTTCCGCTTCCGCAACACCTGGAACCACACCGAGGTCACCGATCCGACCACCGGCGAAATCCGGCCGATCTCCAACGTCCGGCCGACCCAGGCGGTGATCTCCTGGGAGCAGGACATCACCAGCTGGAAGCTGCAGTACGGGGGGGCCTTCATCCCGCTGCTGGGCCAGAAGAGCTTCGATCCGGACCAGACCTCGGGCTGGCGCGGGCACGACTATTTCGAGGCCTGGGCCGAGTACAAGCCGACCGAATCCCTTTCGATCCGGGCCCAGATCAACATCTGGAACGACTTCAATATCGAACGCACCGTCTATGCCGACCGCACGGCGGCGCGTCCGATCGCTTACGTGGAGAACCGCTATATCGACCCGCGGACCTTCTTCCAGGTCCGGGTGCGCAAGACCTTCTAGCGGGGCTGGTCGGCCCGGTGGACGACGACGCCGTCCACCACCGTCAGCACGGCGCGGCCCTTCGGGATGTCGGCCTCGGGCGCGGTCATCAGGTCGACGTCGAAGGCGGTGAAGTCGGCCCGCTTGCCGACCTCGATCGTGCCCAGCTCGTCCTCGCGGAAGCTGGCCCAGGCCGGCCAGAGGGTGAACATCTTCAGGGCCGTCTGGCGGTCGACCGCCTCGTGCGGCCGCCAGTCGGGGCCCTGGAATCCCTGCAGGTCCCGACGGGCGACGGCGGCGTAGAATTCGATCAGCGGGGCGCCGCGCTCGACCGGGGCGTCGGAGCCGCCGACCACGACGACGCCGAGGTCGGCGAGGCTGTGCCAGGCGTAGGCCCCGTCCAGCCGGGCGTCACCGAGGCGGGCCGGGGCGAAATGCAGGTCGCCGATGGCGTGGCTGGGCTGCATCGAGGCGATGATCGGCAGGTCCTTGAACCAGTGGTAGTCCGAGGGCCGCAGGATTTGGGCGTGTTCGATGCGCCAGCGCACGTCGGCGCCGTTCGGGCGATCCCCGGGCCCGACTCCGGCGAGGGCCTGCTGGTACCATTCCGCCACCGAGGCGTTGCCGCGATCGCCAATGGCGTGGGTGGCGACCTGGATGCCGCCCTTCAGCGCCGCCTGATACAGCGGCACGATCTCCTGCTCGGTGATCTGCATCAGGCCGGTGGTGTCGGGACGATCGGCGTAGGGTTCGAACAGGGCGGCGCCGCGCGAGCCCAGGGCGCCGTCGGCGTAGTATTTGATCGCCCGGGTGATGACCCGGCCGTCGGCGACGCTGCGCGGACCGCCGGCGATCAGCTCGGCGGCGCCGTCGGGGGTGATGCTGTTGTAGACCCGGATCGGGGCCTCGCCCGACCGGGCCATGTCCTCCATCAGCGGCACGTCCTTCCACGGGGCGCTCATGAAGTGGATGCCGGTCCAGCCGTAGGCGGCCTCGACGCGGAAGCCGGCGCGATAGGCGTCGCGCGTCGACTGCGGATTGGCCTGCGGCATGAGGGCCGAGACCAGTTGCTCGGCGGCGTCGACCAGCATGCCGGTGGGCTGGCCCTTTTCGTCCTTGAGGATCTCGCCGCCGGCGGGGGCGACGGTGTCGGCGGTGACGCCCGCGGCGGCCAGGGCGGCGCTGGAGGCGACCACGGCATGGCCGTCGGCCCGGCCCAGAAGGACGACGCGGCCCGGGGCGGCGGCGTCGAGATCCTGTCGGGTCAGGAACCGTCCCTCCGGCCAGTGGGTCTCGATCCAGCCGCGCCCGACGACAGGCCCTTCGGGATGGGTTTCAGCCCAGGCCGCCAGCCGGGCCATGGCCTCGGCGACCGAGGCCGAGCCTTCGAGATTGAGGGTCAGTTCGCGCCAGCCGATGCCGTCGAGGTGGGCGTGGCCGTCGGTGAAGCCGGGGAACAGGACCGCCCCCTTCAGGTCGAGCGCCTCGGCGTAGCTGACCGCCGGTGCGCCGGCGGCGGAGCCGACATAGGCGATGCGGCCGTCCTGGACGAGGACCACCTCGGCCGTCGGCTGACTGTCGACGCCGGTGTAGATGGTTCCGCCGTGGATCAGCAGTTCCTGGGCCTGGGCGCTCCAGGCGGCGGAACCGAGGAGAAGGACGAGAAGGAGGTTGCGGCGCATCTGACGGTTCCTGAGTCTGGCGGACATCGGACTCGCCTTACCACGAACGGTCCGTCAAGCTCCGGATCTGGAGGAAGTCATGATCGTCGCCGCCCTGTTAGTGTCCATGCTGGTTGCACGCCCCGATCCCGAGCCGCCCCGGGCCGAGCTCTGTCTCGCCCATGTCGAGGCCATGATCGCGGAGGCCGAGCGGGAGACCGGCATGGTGGCCGGGCCGAGCTGGTTCATCCGCAGCTGGTGGACCGCGCGGCTGCCCGAGGACGACGCTCCCGGGGCATGGACCGAGGAACAGCGGACCGGGCTCGCGCTTTCCATGCCGGAGCGCAAGGCCGCCGATCCCGACGGATACCGGGCCGAGCTGCAGTCCTGCGTGGACGAAGCGATCGAGGGCGGCGCCCTGCCCTGAGGAGCGAGGATGAAGCTGTTCACCATCGGCTATGAAGGCGAACCGCAGGCGGCGGTGATCGACCGGCTGAAGGCGGCGGGGGTTCGGGTGCTAGCCGACGTGCGGGCGGTGGCGGCCTCGCGCCGGGCCGGCTTTTCGAAGACGATCCTGGGCTCAAGTCTCGCCGAGGCGGGGATCGAATATGTCCATCTGCGCGACCTCGGCACGCCCAAGGCCGGTCGCGACGCGGCGCGCAAGGGCCACATCGGCGAGATGCGCGCCATCTTCGCCGAACACATGCAGGAGCCGCCGTCGCAGCTGGCGTTCGAGCGGCTGCGCGAGATCGCGAAAGACCGCCCGACCGCCCTGCTCTGCTTCGAGGCGGATCACGCCGGCTGTCACCGCGCGGCGCTGGCCGAGCGGTTGCAGGCGGAGGACGGCTTCGAGGTGGTGAACCTCTAGGCCGCCGCCTTCTGACCGGCGAATTTGCCGTAGAAGGTCTCGCCCTTCGCGGCCATGTCGCGTAGCAGCTGCGGGACCTTGAAGCGGTCGCCGTAGCGTTCCGCATAGACGTCCGCCTGCTCGACGAAGGCCTTCAGCCCGGTCTGGTCGATCATGGTGATCGGGCCGCCGGTCCAGGGGGCGAAGCCCCAGGCCAGGATGGCGCCGACGTCGGCCTCGCGCGGGTCGTCGATGACGCCCTCTTCCCAGCAGCGGGCCACCTCGACCGCCTGGCGGTAGAGCAGGCGGCGCTTCTGGTCCTCGACCATTTCGGGCGTCGAGTCGTCGATCTTCACCGGGGCCAGCTCGGAGAGGCCGGACCACAGCTTTTTCGGTTTGGTTTCGTAGTCGTAGAAGCCCTTGCCGTTCTTGCGGCCGTAGCGGCCGAGGTCCTCGACCATGGTCTGGACGATCTTCCAGCCCGGCAGCGGCTCGTAAGCGTCGCCGAGATCTTCCTTGGTCTGTTTGGCGATCTTGACCGACAGGTCCAGGGCCACGTCGTCGTGCATCTCCAGCGGACCGCGCGGCATGCCGGTCATGCGGCCGATGTTGTCGATCAGGGCGGGGGCGTAGCCCTCCTCCAGCATGGCCAGGCCCTCGGCGACATAGGTGCCAAAGCAGCGCGAGGTGTAGAAGCCGCGGCCGTCGTTGACGACGATCGGGGTCTTCTTGATCTTCATGACGTAGTCCAGCGACTTCGCGATCGCCGCCTCGCCGGTCTTCTCGCCGAGAATGATCTCGACCAGCATCATCTTGTCGACGGGCGAGAAGAAGTGGATGCCGATGAAGTCCTCGGGGCGGACAGACGCTTCCGCCAGACCGGTGATCGGCAAGGTCGAGGTGTTGGAGCCGAACACGGCGCCGGCTTCCAGCTGGGCCTCGGCGCGTTTGGTGACGTCCGCCTTGATCTCGCGGTTCTCGAACACGGCCTCGATCACCAGGTCCGAGCCCTTGATCAGGTCGTAGTCGGTGGTGGCGGTGACCGATCCCAGCAGGGCGTCATACTTCTCCTGGGTGATCTGGCCGCGCGACAGGCGCTTCTTCAGCAGGTCGGCGACATGGGCCTTGCCCTTGTCGGCGGCGTCCTGGTCGCGGTCGATCAGGATGGTCTCGATGCCGGCGAGAGCCTGCACATAGGCGATGCCGGCGCCCATCATGCCGGCGCCGATGACGGTGACCTTCTTCGGATCGGACTTCGGCACGCCGGCCGGGCGGACGGCGCCCTTGTCGAGCTCCTGCTTGCTGAGGAACAGCGAGCGGATCATGGCCTGGGCCTGCGGCGTCATCAGGGTCTTGATGAAGTAGCGGGTCTCGATGCGCAGGGCGGCGTCCATCGGCACCTGGGCGCCTTCGTAGACGGCCTTCATCAGGTTCAGGACGGCGGGATAGTTGCCGTAGGACTGCTTGCGCAGCATGGCGTTGCCGACGAGGAAATTCTGGATGCCGGCCGGATGGTAGGGGCCGCCGCCGGGAAGCTTGAAGGACTTGTCGTCCCACGGCTGGACGGCCTTGCCGCCGCCCTTGATCCAGGCCTTGGCGGCCTCGACCTCGGAGCCCTTGGCCACGACCTCATGGACCACGCCGGCGCCTTTGGCGTCGTTCGGGCGCCACGACGAACCGGCGCTCATCGCCGTCATCGCCGCCTGGACGCCGATCAGGCGGGTCAGCCGCTGGGTGCCGCCGCCGCCGGGGAAGAGGCCGACCTTGATCTCGGGCAGGCCCAGCTGGATCCTGTTGTCGTCGCCGACGACCCGGTAGTGGCAGGCCAGGGTCAGTTCGAGCCCGCCGCCGAGGGCGAGGCCGTTGATCGCGGCGGCGACGGGCTTGCCGCAGGTCTCCAGCGCGCGCAGGGCGCCGTTGAGTTTCCAGCCGGCGTCATAGGCGTCCTGCAGCGAACCGCCGGCCAGCATGCCGCCGGCCATGTCGCCGAGGTCGGCGCCGGCGCAGAAGCCGCTGGCCTTGCCCGAAGTCAGGACCGCGCCCTTGATGGCGTCGTCGGTCTTGATGCGCTCAACCCACTCGGGGATCTCGGCCATCACGCCCGAGGTCAGGGTGTTCATCGACCGTCCGGGGACATCGAAGGTGATCAGGGCGATGCCGTCGGCGTCGACGTCGATCTTGAAGTTTTCCATCGGTTCTCTCCGTCGTCGTCAGTTCAGTTGGGCGGGATCGGCCCACCAGTGATGGGTGGTCGTTTCGTCGGCAAAGAAGCCGTCCGGGCTATGCGTTTCGACCCAAGGCTCGACGAGTTGGGTCGGGCCGGCGATCAGAGTGAAGTAGCTGTCCCAGTCGACCACGACCAAAGCCGACTTGTCGGCGCTGAAGAGCGATCCCCGATGCACGAGCCCCGGCTCCAGCTTTTCCCAAGGCCATGACCCAGTCGGATCACCATCGAACTCGCCCTGGAAACAGAGGGTGGGTGATCCCGAGGCTCGAATAAAATCCGTCAGAGAGCTCCAGAGGGCGATCTGAAACTGACCCTCTGATGGCGGAAAAGTCTTGGTCGCCTCGCAGAAAGACACCAGCCGTGAAACTTCCTGAGGAAATGACCCGCGGATCGCCCGGATCATCGCAAGGAGGGCGACGCCGACCTGCTCGACGGAGAGCAAGCCGGAGCGTTCCGCGACTTCCCGCCACGAGACATGCTGGGCATCAAGGTCCCACCACGGGTCGTCGGGATAGGTCAGGCTCGCCACAAACTGCACATCCTTCGCTACAGCCCCCAAGGGGCCCGGCAATAAGGCGGCGGCGGTCTCTTCTGCTTCAAGAAAAGCGGCGCGGGCGGACGGCCCTGCCGCATCTGCAGAAACGACATAGCCCTCGGCATACGGGTCGATGCCCTTCACACGAAGGAACGGATGCAAGAGCACGAAGACGCGTTCGAACCGACCGTCCCAGCTTTCCAGGAACGGCTTGTCGTAGCTGGGATAGGCCAGCTCCGGGTCGAAGGTGAGCGTCTCGGCCACCGGCTGACTCAGACCCGTTCGATGACGGTGGCGGTGCCCATGCCGCCGCCGATGCACAGGGTGATCAGGGCGGTGGACTTGTCCGACCGCTCCAGCTCGTCCAGCGCGATGCCGGTGATCATGGCGCCGGTGGCGCCGAGCGGATGGCCCATGGAGATGCCGCCGCCGTTGACGTTCATCTTGTCGTGAGGGATGTCGAGCGCCTGCATGTAGCGCAGCACCACGGCGGCGAAGGCCTCGTTGAGCTCCCAGACGTCGATGTCGGCGGTGGTCATGCCCAGTTTGCCGAGCAGCTTCTTCGTCACGAACTCGGGGCCGGTCAGCATGATCGAGGGCTCGGAGCCGATCGAGGCGGCGCCGACGATGCGGGCGCGGGGCTTGAGGCCGAGGGCCTGGCCGGCTTCCAGCGTGCCGATCAGGACGCCGGCCGAACCGTCGACGATGCCCGAGGAATTGCCCGGGGTGTGGACGTGGTTGACGCGCTCGACCTCGGGGTAGCGCTGGTTGATGACGCTGTCGAAGGCCATCTCGCCCATCATGGCGAAGGACGGGTTCAGCGAACCGAGGGTCTGCATGTCGGTGCTGGGACGGATGGTCTCGTCGCGGTCCAGCTGGACCAGGCCGAGCTGGTTCTTCACCGGGATGACCGATTTCGAGAAGCGGCCGGCAGCCCAGGCGGCGGCGGCGCGCTTGTGGCTTTCCATGGAGTAGGCGTCGACGTCGTCGCGGCTGAAGCCGTATTTGGTGGCGATCATGTCGGCCGAGACGCCCTGGGGCACGAAATAGGTCGGGAAGGCCGAGGACGGATCGACCGGCCAGGCGCCGCCGTCGGAGCCCATCGGCACCCGGCTCATGGCCTCGATGCCGCCGCCGACGGCGAAGTCGGCCTCGCCGGACTTCACCTTGGCCGCGGCCATGTTCACGGCCTCGAGGCCGGAAGCGCAGAAGCGGTTGATCTGGACGCCGGCGGTGGTCTGGGCCCAGCCGGCCGAGAGGACGGCGGTGCGGGCGATGTCGGCGCCGAGCTCGCCCACGGGGGTGACGCAGCCGAGAATGACGTCGTCGACCTTCGAGGTGTCGAGGTCGTTGCGATCGCGCAGGGCTTCCAGCACCTGGGTGGCCAGGCTGAGACCCGTGATCTCGTGCAGGGAGCCGTCCTTCTTGCCCTTGCCGCGCGGTGTGCGGACCGCGTCGTAGATATAGGCCTCGGACATGATGCGTCTCTCCTTGGGGTCCCTAACGCTCGGCGCGCGGCGCCTCGCTGCATGAGGGACAGGGTGCGGATTCGAAACTCGCTCGCCAGAAACCCTACGCTTACGTCAACGTCAAGTATTTTGGCCGCGCACCGGCCGGGTCGCATCATGGCCCGCGTGGCAGACCGCCTCGATATTGAACCCGTCGGGGTCGAGCACGAAGGCGGCATAATAGTTAGGGCCGTAGGCGCCGCGCAGGCCGGGGGCGCCGTTGTCGCGCCCGCCGGCATTGAGGGCGGCGGCGTGGAAGGCGTCGACCTCGGCCCGGGTTTCGGCGCGGAAGGCGACGTGATTGCCCTCGCCCGGCCGCTCCTTGTCGGCGATGACGAACTCCGGGGCCTCGATGCCGAACATCACCACGGTGGCGTCGCCGTCCCGTTCCTCGGCCACCACCCGATAGCCGAGGGGCGCGAGGGCGGCCGCATAGAAGGCCCGCGAGCGGACGATGTCGGCGACATCAAGGGCGAGGTGGTCGATCATTCCAGGCTCCTTGGGCGGGCTTCGCCTCTCCAACGCGAAACGGTTGGAATCGGGCGCCATGAGTCGGCGTGCGGACACATGGACCGTCAATTCGCGAGAACGACTCTCAGCTGGCTCGCCCCCGGGAACACGCGCGGCCCGGGAGACTTAAGCGGCCATACCCCCCTGACTCCCAAGAGGAACGAGACATGGCCCAGACCTACGAAGAGATGGACGCGATCGCGATGCTGAAGGCCGACCACCGCAAGGTGGAGGACATCTTCGAGCAGTTCGAAAAGGCGACCTCCAAGGCGAAGAAGCAGCAACTGGCCGAACAGGCCTGCCTGGAGCTGAAGGTGCACACCATCCTCGAGGAGGAGATCTTCTATCCGGCCTGCCGCGGCCAGATCGAGGAAGACCTGCTGAACGAGGCCTATGTCGAGCATGACAGCGCCAAACAGCTGATCAACGAGATCGAGGCCGGCGGGCCGGAAGAGGATTTCTACGACGCCAAGGTCAAGGTGCTGTCGGAGATGATCGAGCACCACGTCAAGGAAGAGGAGATGCGCTCCGAGGGCATGTTCAGCCAGGCCCGTGAAGCCGGGCTCGACATGGACAAGCTGGCCGACGACATGCGGGCCCGCAAGCGCACCGCCATGGAGGAATTCCAGGCCGGCAAGCCCGCCGAGACGCGGACCATGGAAGGCGATGACGTCGCCAGCGCCCTGGCCGACAAGCCGTTCGGCGAAGGCGTCCAACGCTGAGCCCCCGCGCTTCCGTTCGTCGGATCGCCTGCGGACTGGCCGCCCTCGCCCTGACGGCGGGGGCGGCGGCCTGCGGCCCGACGCCGCTGTTCGTGCAGACCACCCCGCCCGCGACCCGCCCGGTGGTCCCGGTGGAGCCGCCGCGCGAGGCGCCGCCCTCGAACGACGTCGAGAGACGCCTGCTGGCGGCTCACAACGCCGAGCGGGCGCGCACCGGCGTGCCGCCGCTGCGCTGGGCCGACAATCTGGAGTCCGAGGCGCGGGTCTGGGCGCGGGAGCTGATTGGCAGCGACCGGTTCGCCCACGATCCGACCCTGCATGGGCACGGCGAGAATCTGTGGACCGGCTGGGGCGGGCGCGTCTGGACGCCCGAGGAGATGATCGGCGAGTGGATCGCGGAAAAGGCGGACTACCGTCACGACGCCTTCCCCAATGTCAGCCGGACCGGGAAGTGGAGCGATGTCGGCCACTACACCCAGCTGGTCTGGCGCGACACGACCCACGTCGGCTGCGCGGTCGAGACCCGCGGCGACCGGTCGGTGCTGGCCTGCCGCTATGCGCCGCCGGGCAATATCGACGGTCGAAAGGCGTACTGAGGCTCAGCTGACGTAGCCGGCCTGCATCAGTTCGGCGATGTGGACGATGGCGAGGGGGCGGTCGTCCTCGACGACCAGCAGGGTGGCGATCTTGTTCTGGGTCATCAGGTCGATGGCGTCGCTCATGCGGGCGTCGGGGCCGATGACCTTGGGGCGCGGGCTCATCACGTCGGCGGCGGTCAGGCCCGACAGGTCGCGCGAGAAGGCGCGGCGGACGTCGCCGTCGGTGACGATCCCGGCCAGGGTCCCGTCGCCGTTGAGCACCGCCACCGCGCCCTTGCGGCCCTCGGTGATGGCCGAGACGACCTCGGCGAAGGTCGCGGTCAGCGGGACCGTGGCGGGGGCCGGCGGGCGGTCGCCCATCCAGTCGCGCACGCTCTGCAGGCTCATGCCCAGCTTGCCGCCCGGGTGATGCAGGCCGAAGGCCTCGGCGGTGAAGCCGCGGCGGTCCATCAGCACCATGGCGAGGGCGTCGCCGAGGGCCAGGGTCATCAGGGTCGAGGTGGTGGGGGCCAGGCCGTTGGGGCAGGCCTCGGCCACCTGGGGCATGGTCAGGCAGACGGCGGAGGAGCGGCCGAGGAAGCTGTTGGGCCGCTGGGTCAGGCCGATAACCGGAATGCCCTCGCGCTGGCAGTAGATCAGCGGATCGCGCAGTTCGCGGCTCTCGCCCGAGTTGGAGATGGCCAGCAGGGTGACGTCCTTGCGCAGCATGCCGAGGTCGCCGTGGCTCATCTCGGCCGGGTGGACAAAGAAGGCGTTGGTTCCGGTCGAGGCGAGCGTCGCGGCGATCTTGCCGCCGATATGGCCAGACTTGCCCATGCCGGTGACGACCAGATAGCCGGGGCGGGACAGAATGATCTCGCAGGCCCGGGCGAGGCTGTCGTCGAGACCGGCCTCCAGCGCCCGCAGCGCCTCGATGTTGAGCCGGATAACCTCGCGGGCGCGGGCGGTCATGGCGGCGGGATCGGCGGACAGGACGGGGCGGACTTCGTCGGTCATTCCCGCGATGTGGCGCATCGGGCGGAGATTCACAATCGCCGGGTCGCGTTCGGGAGATTGCTGCAATGCGAGAAAAAGGCGCCCCAAGGGTCAACCTTTGCCGCAGGACTGCGTTAGAAGGGGCCATGCGGAATTCAAACCTGATCACCGACGGCGCGACCGCGCCGCTCGAGGCCGCCTCGCATCTGCCGCCGCCCCCCCCTTCGCCTGCCCCGCCCGGCCCTGTTCCTGGATATGGACGGGGTGCTGGCTCCGCTGGCCGACACCCCCGACGCCGTGGTGCCCCATCCGGACCGAACCGCGGCGCTGCGGGCCGTGGCCGACCGGCTGGACGGACGGGTCGCCATCATCAGCGGTCGGACCATCGCCGAGATCGACCGTATCGCCGAGGCCAGCGCCGCCTCGGCCTCCGGCGTGCATGGGCTGGAGCGGCGACGCGCCGACGGATCCCTGCACCGGGCCAAGCCGGCGCCGGAGGTGCGCGACGCCGTGGCCGCCTTCGAGGCCTTCGCCCGCACCCGTCCCGGCATCATCGTCGAGGACAAGGCGGTGTCGGCCGGGCTGCACTATCGCGGAGCGCCGGCCGAGGCCGGAGCGGCCATGGCACTGGCGAACCAGCTTGCCGATCGCACCGGCCTGACCCTGCAGGCCGGCAATCTGGTGGTCGAGCTGAAGACGCCCGGAACCAGCAAGGGCACCGCCCTGACCGCCTTCATGAAGGAGCCTCCGTTCGCCGGAGCCGTTCCGGTCATGCTGGGCGACGATCTGACCGACGAGGACGGCTTCCGCGCGGCGGAGGCGCTGGGCGGATTCGGCGTGCTGGTCGGGCCGGTCCGCGAGACCGCCGCCCGCTACGCCCTGCCCGACGTCGACTCGGTGCTGGCCTGGCTGAACGCCGTCGAGGAGAGCGCATGACCCCCAACCTGGACCTCGCCCCGATCGGCAACTGTTCGATCAGCGCCCTGATCGACCGCGACGGCCGCTATGTCTGGGCCTGCGCGCCGAGGGTAGACGGCGATCCGGTGTTCTCGGCCCTGATGGACGGGACCGACCCGGAGCACGGCTTCTGGGACATCGAACTGGACGGTCAGAAGCACGTCAGCCAGGCCTATGTCCGCAACACGCCGGTGCTGCGGACCGTGCTGACGGCGGACGACGGGGCCTCGGTCGAGGTGATCGACTTCGCACCGCGCCATCCCAAGCACAGCCGCACCTATCGCCCCCTCGCCTTCGCCCGGATCGTGAGGCCGCTGGAGGGGTCGCCGCGCATCCGGGTGCGGCTGCGGCCCTCGGCCGACTGGGGCGCGCGGCCGGCGGAGAAGACCAGCGGATCGAACCACATCCGCTACATGTGCACCGACGTGACCTTCCGGCTGACCACCGACTGTCCGGTGTCGCATATCCTCAACGAGCGCATCTTCCGCCTCGAACGCGCGCACGCCTTCTTCTTCGGCCCCGACGAGGGCTACGACCAGGACGTCGGGCCGGGGGTCTCCGCCGCCCTGGATCGCACCGTCGCCTACTGGCAGGACTGGGTCCGCACCCTCTACCTGCCGCTGGACTGGCAGGAGGCGGTGATCCGCGCCGCCATCACCCTGAAACTGTGCGCCTATGAGGAGACGGGGGCGATCGTGGCCGCCTTGACCACCTCGGTGCCGGAGTTTCCGGAGAGCGGGCGCAACTGGGACTATCGCTACTGCTGGATCCGGGACGCCTATTATGTGGTGCGGGCGCTGAACCGGCTGGGCGCGGTCGACATCCTCGAGAACTATCTCGGCTATCTGCGCAACCTGGTCGACGACTCGGCGGGCGGCCATGTGCAGCCGGTCTATGGCGTGGGGCTTGAGCCCGGCATCGGCGAGCGGATCATCGAGAGCGTCGAGGGCTATCGCGGCATGAAGCCGGTGCGCATCGGCAACCAGGCCCACGAACATCTGCAGCACGACGTCTACGGTCAGATCGTCCTGCCGCTGGTGCAGGCCTTCTACGACCAGCGGCTGATCCGGCCGGGCACGATCGACGACTTCTATGCGCTGGAGAAGGTCGGCGAGCGCGCCTTCGCCATGCACGACCAGGTCGACGCCGGCCTGTGGGAGTTCCGCACCATCGCCAGGGTGCACACCTATTCCTCGGTGATGTGCTGGGCCGCCTGCGACCGGCTGGCCAAGGCGGCCGACCACCTGGGCCTGCAGTCGCGGGGCGAGGTGTGGCGGGAGCGGGCCGGGATCATCCGGGAGCGGATCGAGACCGAGGCCTTCCTGCCCGACGAGGGACGGTTCGCGGCCAGTTTCGGCAACCGCGAGCTCGACGCCTCGCTGCTGCAGTTGACCGACCTCGGCTTCCTCGACCCGCTGGATCCGCGGCAGGTTAAGACCTTCGAGGCCATCGAGCGGGACCTGAAGAAGGGCCCCTATCTGTTCCGCTATGTCGAGGCGGACGATTTCGGCGAGCCTGAGACGGCGTTCAACTTCTGCACCTTCTGGTTCATCGAGGCCCTGCACCTGAACGGCCGCGACGAGGAGGCGCGCGAAATCTTCGAGGAGATGCTGAGCCGCCGGACGCACGCCGGCCTGTTGTCGGAAGACATCTCGCTGGGGGACAACGAACTATGGGGCAACTATCCGCAGACCTATTCGCTGGTCGGGATGATCAATTGCGCGGTCCTGTTGAGCCGGTCGTGGACGGACGCCCGATGAAGAAATTCAACGACATGTCCGTGGACCTCGCGGACGCGGCGGCGGTTTCCACCCCATGAGCCGTTTGATCGTCGTCTCCAACCGCGTCTCCGCCCCGAGGGACCCCGCCGCCGGCTCGGCCGGCGGGCTGGCCATGGCGCTGTCGGCCGCCCTGAGGAAGTACGACGGCCTGTGGTTCGGCTGGTCGGGCGACACGGTCGAGACCTTCGTCCCGGAAGCCAAGTTCGAGGACCGGGCAGGGGTGACGGTCGCCCTGGTCGACCTGGAGGCCCAGGACGTCGAGGAATATTACAACGGCTACGCCAACAAGACGCTGTGGCCGCTGTTCCACCACCGGGTCGACCTGACCGCCTACGAGCGCTCGTATGGCGAGGGTTATGAGCGGACCAACGCCCGGTTCGCCGAGGTGCTGGCCCCGCTGCTGAAGCCCGACGATCTGGTCTGGATCCACGACTATCACATGATCCCGCTGGCCCGGGACCTGCGACGGCTGGGGGTGAAGAACCGCATCGGCTTCTTCCTGCACACGCCCTGGCCGGCGCGGCAGCTGCTGGTCACCCTGCCGCATCACCGGCGGCTGGTGGAATCGATGTTCGACTACGATCTGATCGGCTTCCAGACCCGGGAGTGGCTGGACCTGTTCCGGGACTATGTCGCCTCGGAGCCGAGCGTGCACGGCCGGCTTCTGCCCAATGACGCGCTGGAGGCCTTCGGCAAGACGGTCCAGACCGGGGTCTTTCCCATCGGCATCGACGTCGAGGCCTTCCTGGCCGCGCGCAACTCCACCTTCGGGGCCCGGACCTACGACCGCATGGCGGCGTCGGCGGCCTTCCGGTCGATGATCGTGGGCGTCGACCGGCTGGACTATTCGAAGGGGCTGGAGGAGCGGCTGCTCGGGTATGAGCAGTTCCTGGAAGACAATCCCGACATGCGCGGGGAGGTCTTCCTGCTGCAGGTCACCCCGATCAGCCGCGACGATGTCGACACCTATCAGGACATCCGGTCCCGGCTCGACGCCCTGGCCGGGCGGGTCAACGGCGAATACGCCGACATGGACTGGCAGCCGGTCCGCTATCTGAACCGCACCTATCGCCGGGATCAGCTGGCGGGAATCTACCGCGCCGCCCGGGTGGGGCTGGTGACGCCTCTGCGCGACGGCATGAACCTGGTCGCCAAGGAATATATCGCCGCCCAGAACCCCGAGGACCCGGGCGTGCTGGTGCTGTCGCGCTTCGCCGGGGCGGCCGAGCAGATGGGCGAGGCCTTGCTGGTCAATCCCTTCAGCCGCGAGGAGCTGTCCGACGCCATCAAACGGGCCCTGACCATGCCGCTGGCCGAGCGCAAGCGGAAGTGGGAGTGCCTGATGCAGGTGGTCCGCGACACCGACGTCGGCATCTGGCGGGACGACTTCGTGGCCTCCCTGACCGCCGTGGTGAAACCCGCCGACGGCGGCGCCGGGGAGACCGACGCCGCCGCCTGACCGGTCTCAGGCGACCTGGGCCAGCGCCGGCGGGGTTCCGTCCTTCGCCGTGGCCATCGCATTGGCCGGCCGGTCCAGCACCCGCTCCAGCCAGGCGTCCAGCGCGGGATGGGCCGGCACGAACTCCCGGCCCCAGGCGACGGCGCTGCCCACCATGACATCGACGGCGGTGAACCGCTGGCCCATCAGATACGGTCCCCGCTCCAGCGCGTCGAACAGGCGGGCGATGACGGCGTCGTAGCGGGCCTGGGCCTTGGGATCGCTTTCCGTCGCCCCGCTGATTTTCGCCCAGAAGGCCGGCTCCATCTCGCCCGCCGTCCAGGCCAGCCAGGTCAGCCAGGCGCCCCGTTCCGGCGACCCGACCGGGGCGCCGAGGCCGGCTTCGGGAAACAGGTCGGTCAGATAGAGGGCCACAGCGGCGGATTCAGTCACCAGCACGTCGCCGTGCAGCAGGGCCGGGACCTTGCCGTCCGGATGCGGGTTGCGCGGATCGCGGGCGCCGGATCCGTCCATCCGGGGGATGTCGCAGTAGCAGATGTCATAGGCGGTCCCGATCTCCTCGAGCAGCCAGACCAGCCGCGACGACCGGGACCAGGGGGCGTGGAACAGGGTCAGCATGGTTGTGTGTCTCCGGGCCAGGGCGGCCCCTCGCCGCCGTCCCGGATTGACTACTGACAGTCTGCTGCCAGCATGCTGTCAGCAGCCGTACACGAGACTGGCGGAATGAGACGCGCGGACCGGCTATTCCAGATCATCCAGGTGCTGAGGCGCTCGTCGAAGCCGCTGACGGCCGACGCCATGGCGGCCGAGCTGGAAACCTCGAAGCGCACCATCTATCGCGACATCGCCACCCTGATGGGGCAGCGGGTGCCGATCCGGGGCGAGGCCGGGCTCGGCTATGTGCTGGAAGGCGGCTTCGACTTGCCGCCGCTGATGCTGACCTCGGACGAGATCGAGGCGGCGGTGCTGGGCGCCCAGTGGGTGGCGGGGCGCGGCGATCCGGCCCTGGCCCGGGCCGCCCGCGACCTGGTGGCCAAGATCGCCGCCACCGTGCCGGAGCGGCTGCGGCCGGTGGTGCTGGAGCCGGCCGTGGCCAGCCCGCCGGTATGGGAGCCGCGCAAGGACGATGCGCTGGACATGGCCCGGGTGCGGGCCTCGATCCACGCGGGGCGCAAGCTGGAGCTGGTCTATCGCGACGAACAGGAGCGCGAGAGCCGGCGCGTCATCTGGCCCTTCCTGATCGGCTATCGGGAGACGACGCGGCTGCTGGTCGGCTGGTGCGAACTGCGCGAGGACTTCCGCACCTTCCGCACCGACCGGGTGGTCGAGGCCGGATATCTGGAGGACCGCTATCCCGGCCGCCCCGCGGTGCTGCGCGCGCGCTGGCAGGCGGCCAAGGAAGCCGAGTGGAAGGCCCGCGGCTGCGACGGCCCGCCGCCGCCGCGGCCTCAGTAGATCTCGATCAGGCCCGCCGCCCCCATCCCGCCGCCGACGCACATGGTGACAACGCCGTATTTGGCGCCGCGCCGCTTGCCCTCGATCAGGACGTGACCGGTCATCCGGGCGCCGGACATGCCGTAGGGATGGCCGATCGAGATCGCGCCGCCGGAGACGTTGAGGCGATCATCCGGAATGCCGAGCCGGTCGCGGCAGTAGATCACCTGCACGGCGAAGGCCTCGTTCAGCTCCCAGATGCCGATGTCGTCGACGGTCAGGCCGTGACGCTCCAGCAGGCGGGGTACGGCGAAGACCGGCCCGATGCCCATCTCGTCCGGCTCGCAGCCGGCGACCGCCATGCCGCGGAAGGCGCCGAGCGGCTTGATCCCGCGCCGTTCCGCCTCCTTCGCCTCCATGAGGACGCTGGCGGAGGCGCCGTCCGACAGCTGGCTGGCGTTGCCGGCGGTGATGAACCGGCCTTCCTTGATCTCCTCGCCGCCGCCGAAGACGGTCTTCAGCGAGGACAGGCCCTCGAGGGTGGTGTCGGCGCGGTTGCCCTCGTCCTTCGACAGGGTGACCTCCTTCGCCGAGGCCTGACCGGTGGCCTTGTCCATCACCTGCATGGTGGTGGTCATGGGCACGATCTCGGCGTCGAGCCGGCCCTCGGCCTGGGCGGCGGCGGTGCGCTGCTGGGAGCGCAGGGCGTATTCGTCCTGGGCCTCGCGGCTGATGCCGTAGCGGGCCGCAACGACCTCGGCCGTCTCCAGCATCGACATATAGACGTGCGGCTGGAGCTTCAGCAGCGCCTCGTCCCTCAGCCGGTACAGGTTCATGTTCTGGTTCTGCACCAGGGAGATGGACTCCAGCCCGCCGCCGACGGCGACGGTCTGACCGTCGTGGGTGACCTGTTTGGCCGCCGTGGCGATGGCCATCAGGCCCGAGGCGCACTGGCGGTCGAGGCTCATGCCCGCCGTGGTGACCGGAAGCCCCGCCGCCAGGGCCGCCTGACGGCCGATATTGGTGCCCGTCGAGCCCTGCTGCAGGGCCGCGCCCATGACCACGTCCTCGATCTCGGCCGGATCGACGCCCGAGCGGGCCACGGCGTGACGGATGGCGTGGCCGCCCAGCTGCTGGGCCTGGGTGTCGTTGAACGCGCCTCGATAGGCGCGGCCGATCGGGGTCCGGGCCGTCGAAACGATGACCGCTTCACGCATGGGAGTTCTCCATCTCTTCGAAACGAGGTTAGCCGGCTGCCGCCGCGTCAACGCAAGCCCTCAACCCTTGTGGGCCGCCTGCGCCTTGGTCAGTTCGGTCATCCCCTGGGCCGCGCCCATTTCGGGCACGATCTCGCCCGCGCGGTCGGAGATTTCGGCGAAGCGGGCCGCGACCTGTTCCGGCGCGTCCTCGCCGGCGATCCATGCGCCCTGGGTCAGGGTCACATAGGCGCGCTCGAAGCCGCCCGCGCCCGCCGCGAGGATGCAACGGCTCGGGGCCTCGTCGCTGACCAGGTACAGCAGGCCGGGCGTGACCATCTCCGGCCCCAGCAGATCCAGCGGCAGGCGGGCGCCGAGATCCTCGGTCATGCGGGTGTGGGCGGTGGGGGCGAGGCAGTTGACCCGGATGTCATTCTTCGCGCCCTCGATCGACAGGGTCTGCATCAGGCCGACGAGGGCCATCTTGGCGGCGCCGTAGTTGGACTGGCCGAAATTGCCGTAGAGGCCCGAGGACGAGGTCGTCATCACGATGCGGCCGTAGCTTGCATCTCTCATGTGGTCCCAGACCGCCTTGGTGCAGTTGACCGCCCCCATCAGATGGACGTCGACCACGAAGCGGAAATCCTCGAGCTCCATCTTGGCGAACGTCTTGTCGCGCAGGACGCCGGCGTTGTTCACCAGGATATCGATCCGGCCCCAGCGGGCCATGGCGGCGTCGACCATGGCCTGGACGGCGGCGGCGTCGGTGACGGAGGCCGCATTGGCCATGGCCTCGCCCCCGGCCGCCTCGATCTCGGCCACGACCGCCTCCGCGGCGGTCGCCGAGCCGCCCGACCCGTCCCGGGCGCCGCCCAGATCGTTGACCACCACCTTCGCGCCGCGCCGGGCAAGGGCCAGCGCATGCTCCCGGCCCAGGCCGCCGCCGGCCCCCGTCACGATCGCCACCCGGCCGTCGAACCTCATCGTCATTGTCTGCTCCGTCGCACTGTCGAAAAATCCCTAGCAGGCGTCCCGCCCTGAGACAGCCCCATCCCAATGTGTTGAAACGGCGCCACAGTCGCCGCATTCCAAGCAAAAACAAGGAACCGGAACCGTACAATGCCGTTCGGCTCCGGAGCGCCCCGTGCAATGCGTGGGCTTTCGGGCAACCTTGAGTGTGAGGGATATCATGAAGGTGAAGCTATTAGCCGGCGTCGCGATGGCGGGGCTGTTCACAGCCGGCGCTGCGGCGGCCGATCCGAACGGTTGGTACGGCGCGATTGACGCCGGCTACCACATGCCGGAGGCCGAGACCTCCTATGGTCTCGACTTCGACGTCGACGACGACTGGGCGGGCTTCGCCCGTCTGGGTTACCGGTTCACGCCGAACTGGCGCGTCGAGCTCGAAGGCGGCTACCGCCCGGGCGAGATCGAAGCGATCACCGTGTCCTCGTCGGGCGCGG